>SAMEA104315421__coassemble_448_pt1 | contig 227630 bp, 218 predicted proteins | sample SAMEA104315421__metabat2_high_PE_028 | metagenome-assembled genome bin SAMEA104315421 (sample SAMEA104315421) | gut metagenome | biome: Monkey gut; feature: monkey-associated habitat; material: faeces | place: China | collected 2013
CCTCTTTTGAAGTTTTCTCAGGACTTCATTCTCTCTACTCTTTTATAAAGTCTTTCCAAAAGAAAAAATTGCTTTTTTTGATATATTTTACGCAATAAAACTTAACATAATATCCTTTTCCCTTTGTTTGTAAGGGCTTTGGATAATTGCGTAATTTCCATGTATTCTTTTCGCAGATGTTTTTTTCATCTACATATATATTAAGTATTTTGGGTGAAAAAAATTGCTTGTTTTTTGAAAAATTTTTGTTGTTTTGTGTAGTAATCTGTTTGTTTGGTAGCAGAAAGTTAGCGATTATGCGGTGAATGAACGGGTGAAGAAATTTTCGTTAAATTCAAATGACTGGATTGCTTCACTCCGTTCGGTATACGCAAAAAAAAGCCACGAAGTAGTTTCGTGGCGAGAATATTAACTAAAACTAATTATATTTTTTGAAAATCAAAACTGCGTTTGTGCCACCAAAGCCGAACGAGTTCGAAAGTGCGTATTCGACTTTATGTTCTCTTGCTTTATTCGGAACATAGTCCAAGTTTCCGACTTCTTCGTCCTGGTTTTCCAAATTGATTGTTGGAGGAACGACATCATTCATCGTGGTTTCGATTGAGAAAATTGCCTCAATAGCACCTGCTGCACCAAGCATGTGACCGGTCATTGATTTTGTCGAACTTACGAGCAATTTTGTATTTTCGTCTTTATTACCGAAAATTCTTTCAATAGTTTTTGATTCCGCAATATCGCCAACATGGGTACTTGTACCGTGGGTATTGATGTAATCAATATCAGATTTTGTGATGCCTGCATCTTTCATAGCAGCGTTGATTGCGTATTCAGCACCTTTGCCTTCTGGGTCAGGAGCAACCATATCGTAAGCATCTGCACTTTGACCATAACCGACGATTTCGGCATAAATCTTTGCCCCTCTTGCTTTTGCGTGTTCTAATTCTTCGAGCATTACAACTGCTGCACCTTCACTCATAACAAATCCGTCACGGTCTTTATCATAAGGTCTTGAGGCTTTTTCAGGTTCATCATTTCGTTTTGACAAAGTTTTTGCACTTGTAAATGCACCAACGCCAAAGTTACTGATTTTAGAATCCGTTCCACCTGCAAAAATAATGTCAGCATCACCATATTGAATAAAACGATAAGCGTCGCCTATTGAATGTGCACCAGTTGCACAAGCGGTTGCGATTGCTTTATTCATACCTTTTGCACCAAGTCTAATTGAAACTTTTCCTGCTGCCATATTCGGAATCATCATAGGAACTGTAAACGGGCTGCACTTGTAGTAACCTCTTGAGAGCATTACCTCGTGATTTTGAGCCATTGTTGCCAAACCGCCCTGTGCTGAGCCAATTACGACACCAACTCGATACGGATCTTCTTTTTCGATATCGAAATTTCCGCTTTTTGCTGCTTCATCAGCCGCCATTATTGCGTACAATATAAATTTGTCTAATCTTTTTGCTTCCTTAGCATCGACGTAATCTTCCGCATTATATTCAGGAACTTCACCGCCGATTTTAACCAGTTGTTTATCGATATCAACGGTTAATTGTCTTATGCCGCTTTTGCCTTTTGTTACAGCATCCCATGCTTTATCAACGCCGACTCCGAAGGGTGAAACGCAACCCATACCGGTGATTACAACTCTTTTCATACTTTCCTTCCATATTTTGTTATTGTGTTTCAATAAAATTATCTTAATTTGATTATAGCACCAGCAGAAGTCATGCCCGCACCAAAAGCACTCAAAAGCAATGTGGACGGAGTTTTTAACTCTCCTGATTTTAATTTTTCGGCAATTACACAAGGTACAGATGCTGCGGACATATTGCCGTAGTGTTCGATATTATGCAAAACTTTTTCGGGTGCAATTTTGATTCTTGTCGTCAAAGCCTCAATCATTCTCAAGTTTGCTTGGTGAGGAATAAAATAATCGATATCATCAATCGTCAAATTAGCCTCTTCCAAAGTCTTTTTAATGACTGCTGGAATTTTTTGCATAACATATTTATAAACATCTTTGCCAGCCATTTGGATATGCAAATTTTCAGGATTTTTATGATATTCTGCAAGCGGACAATTTTGGTTCGGCAAATTCAAAGAAATGAATTCTTTACACTTACCATCTGCTTCAAGGTGAATGTTCACAATATCGTCCTGACCATCTTCAGAAACTTCCAAAATCGTTGCAGCAGCACCATCTCCAAAAAGAACACAACTCGAACGGTCTGTCCAATCCAAAAATTTTGATGTTGCATCAGATGCCATTACCAAAATTCTCTTCGCAAATCCTGAATTGATATTAGCCCGTGCAATTTGCATTGCATACAAAAATCCTGAACAAGCCGCAACAAGGTCAAATGCAGATGCATTATCCGCACCGATTGCACATTGAACTTCGCAAGCAACCGTCGGATATGGTCTTTGAGGAGCAGAAGTTGCCGAGATAATCATATCAATCGTCATCGGGTCAACACCTGTGTTTTCAATCAATTTCTTCGCAACGTCAACACCTAACGTAACGGCATCTTCTTCGCCCGAAACGACATGTCGTTCGCCGATTCCCGTGCGTTGTCTTATCCATTCGTCATCAGTTTCAACGATTTTCGCCATATCGTCATTTGTTAGTGTTAAATCTGGAACGCTAAATTCCATTCCTCTGATTCTTACGGGTATGTTCATTTTAGTTCTTTCTTGTTGTGTGTTCTTGTCCAATTTTTTGACCTTCGGCTAAAACTTTAAAGTTTAAATCCTTAAGGTTAATTTTTTCAGGCGTCAAAACTTTTTCGACAGCCTGCTTTATAGAATTTATATCACAAAGATTGCAAACTTCACTCAAAACGCCAAGTGCCGCCATATTTGTGGCTTTTACGCTACCTGCTTCTCTTGCAATATCTGACAACTTCGCAAAAATATAATGCACGTCATCTCTCGGTCGTTTTTCATCAAGTAATGACAAATTTGCAATAACAATGCCGCCCTTTTTAACCTTCGGCAAAAATTTATCAAACGACAAATCATTCAACGCAATAAGAAAATCCGCTTCCTTTTTATGCACCGAAGTTACCTCAACATCGCTAACGACAATTTCGCAATTTACCGCACCACCACGCATCTCTGCACCATAACAAGGATACCACGTCACCTTCTTATCGTTCAACATAAACGAATTTGCCAAAATTATTCCGACCGATAAAACGCCTTGTCCGCCAAAACCTGCAATTATAATACTTTGTTCCATTTTTAGCCTTTCGTAACGTCCTTGAATACTCCGAGCGGAAATTCTTTAATCATTTTTTCTCTAACGTGCTTATGTGCCTCTTGAGGAGTCATTTTCCAATTCGTCGGGCATGCAGAAAGAATTTCCACAAATCCAAAGCCCAACCCCTTAACCTGCACCTCACAAGCCTTCTTAATAGCCTGTTTTGCCTTAATAATATTCGGTACAGAATCAAGTGAAACTCTTGCAGCGAAAGCCGTTCCATCACATTGTGCAATGTGTTCTGCAATCTTCATCGGATAACCGTTGAGTTCCGCCGAACGTCCAAACGGAGTCGTCGTCGTAACCTGTCCAAGCAATGTCGTCGGTCCCATCTGACCGCCTGTCATGCCATAAGTCGTGTTGTTAATACAAATCGAAGTAACTTTTTCGCCTCTCGTTGCGGTGTAAATCGACTCCGCAAATCCGATTGCAGCAAAGTCACCATCACCTTGATAAGTGAAAACAAACTTATCAGGTCTTGCACGTTTAATACCAGTTGCTTCAGCAGTAGCCCTGCCGTGCGGACATTCGAGACAATCTATATCGTAAAAATCATACAAAAATACCGAACAACCTACGCAAAGTGCTGCAATGGTGTCCTCACGAACGCCCAATTCATCAATAGCATCACCGAGCAATCTCAATGCAACCCCGTGATCGCAACCAGAACAAAACGTGAATTTTGCATCTTTTTTTATACATTCGGGAAGTTTAAACACTTGTTGCATCTTTTGCTCCAATCATTTTTCTGACGGCATCAAGAGTTTCGTCAACATCAATCCACTCGCCTGCCGGACGACCGAGGTGAACAACTTCGGCCTTGCCATTTACAGCAATTTTAACGTCCTTAATCATTTGTCCCATGTTCATTTCAGCAACAATGATTTTCTTCGTCTTATCAGCAAGTTCTGACAAACGTTTATTCGGGAACGGGAAAAGCGTAATCGGTCTGAACGTACCGATTTTCAAGCCTTGTTTACGACCTTCATTCATCGCAGCCTTAATATTTCTACCCATAGTTCCGAACGCAACAAGCAAAACATCAGCATCTTCGACGTCATGCTCTTCGTACATAACTTCTTTTTCTTCCATTTCTGCATATTTTGCAAACATTCTTTGAAGATTTTCATTATGCTTTTGTTCATTGATTTCCAAAGAACGAATTTTTCTCGGTGCACGACCTTTTGCACCAGTCAGAACCCAATCAGAATTGTCAATTTCCGGATAAGGATACTTCACAAATTCGGCAGGCTCCATCATTTGTCCCAAAAGTCCATCTGAAAGAAGAATTACAGGGTTTCTATACTTTTGAGAAAGATAAAACGCCTTGTGTGTCAAATCGATACACTCTTGAACAGTCGAAGGGGCAAGAACAGGAATTTGATAATCGCCATTACCTCCACCTGTAACAGCCTGATTGTAATCGCATTGCGAAGGATAAATATAACCAAGCCCTGGACCAGCACGCATAACGCTAATTACCACCAACGGCAATTGGTCTCCAACGGCATAAGACAAACCTTCTTGCATAAGTGAAATCGCACACGAGGACGACGATGTCATCGCTTTTGCCCCCGTTGCTGCCGCCCCGATAACCATATTTATCGAAGCAATTTCACTTTCAGCACAAACATAGCCTCTGTTTGCTTTTGGCATTATTTCACTCAAATATTCTCCAATCGCCGTCTGCGGCGTAATCGGATAACTGAAATAACAATCGCAACCTGCATCAAAGGCCGCTTGTGCTATGGCTTTGTTTCCTGTTATTAGTGTTTTTGCCATTACTTATAAACCTCTTTTATCGCTAAATCGGGACAAGAAATTGCACAACATTTGCAACCGATACATTCATTATTGTCATCTCTAAACTCAACTGTTAAATTACCAGTAAAGCCTGTTTTTTCGCTCTTTTGGATTAATCCTTTCGGACAAGCATCTATGCAATAATAACAAGATTTGCACTTTGAGTTATCAATTACTACATATCCCACAATTCACCTACAATTCATCTACAATTAAAATGTAACATTCATGGTATTTTTTATCATGGTATCTTGTATTAAATACTATGTCAAGTTTTATAAAAATCTAAACGAACTTTTGTAAATTTTTTGAGAAAAATGAGAAAAAAGGAGAAAATTTGTTGAATAAAAAAAAGAACCGTCCTTTCGGGCGGCTCTTTTAAAAATTTGACTTAGTCGAAAATTAGTCGTCAGCGTGACCTGCTGTGCCAAGAACGTCACGCATTTTGTGCATAACCATTTCTTTAACAGCAGTTCTGCCAGGACCCATATATTCTCTCGGGTCGAATTTTTCAGGGTGTTCAATGAAGAATTCTCTGATTGTTGAAGTCATTGCCAATCTCAAGTCTGTATCGATGTTGATTTTAGCAACGCCGTGTTTTGATGCATAGTTGAGCATATCTTCAGGAACGCCTTGAGCGTCAGGCAAGTTGCCACCGAACTTGTTGCATTTTTCAACAAATTCTTTCGGAACTGATGATGAACCGTGGAGTACAATCGGGTAATCGCCAAAGCCTGCTTCTTTAAGAGCATCTTTGATTTCTTTCAATCTATCGAAGTCTAATTTTGCTTCGCCTTTGAATTTGTAAGCACCGTGTGAAGTACCGATAGCGATTGCGAGTGAATCACAACCTGTTTGTTTTACAAATTCAACTGCTTCGTGAACGTTAGTATATTTAGCATCTTTGTCAGAAACTTTAACGTCATCTTCAACACCTGCCAATTTACCGAGTTCAGCTTCTACCGAAACTCCTCTTTCGTGAGCGTATTCAACAACTTTCTTTGTTACAGCAACGTTTTCTTCAAACGGGAATCTTGAACCATCAATCATAACTGATGAGAAACCGCCATCGATACATGCTTTACAAATTTCGAAGTCTGCACCGTGGTCTAAGTGAAGTGCAATCGGAACTGTTGTTGTAGCGAGTGCTGCTTCAACCAACTTAATCAAGTATGTTTGGTTAGCATATTTTCTTGCACCTGCTGAAACTTGAAGAATAATCGGTGAACGAGTTTCTTCGGCTGCTTCTGCAATACCTTGCAAGATTTCCATATTGTTAACGTTGTAAGCACCGATAGCATATCCGCCTGCGAGTGCTTTCTTGAACATTTCTTCTGTTCCTACTAATTTTCTTTCAGCCATTGTTATTTCTCCATATAACTTGTATGCTTTTACAGGCACAATATACAACAAACAAAAGTCGTTTTCAAGTGATTTTGTGGGCATGAAATATTTTTTTCTTATGAGAGACATTCAAAAAAAATTATTTTTGATATAATCAAATGAGAATAAGAGGAAAAGATTATGAAACACTTCAAAGGTTCTATATTGGTGACGATTGCTGGAATTATAACGGCATTTTTCTGGGGATTACAAAAACACCCTGGACATGCTTTTTTATGTGTCTTTATCGTTTTATTTTTATCAATTTTGGAAGTCACATTATCTTTTGACAACGCTGTTGTTAACGCAATGAAACTCGAAAAAATGACCGAAAAATGGCAACATCGTTTTGTCACTTGGGGTATTTTAATTGCGGTATTCGGAATGAGATTTTTGTTTCCCGTAATTGTCGTCGCAATCTTTGCAGGACTTCATGTGTCAAGCGTTGTCGACCTTGCACTTAATAATGTTGAACAATATGCACATTATCTTTCACAATGCCATGCCCCACTTGTAACCTTCGGTGGTGCGTTTTTGTTTATGCTTTTCCTTTCTTATTTTTGTCACGAAGAAAAAGATTTGCACTGGATTGAAAAAATTGAAGTTCCTTTGCAAAAATTGCACATGGTTAAGTCGACTGAAGTTCTTGTAACATTGGTATTAGTTACGGTTGTTAGATTTTTGGTACCTGAATCAATCCAAAACCCTGTATTTTTCGCAGGTGTTTCGGGGGTAATTTTGTACCTTTTGATTGACGGTATAAGCAACGCCCTTGAACGAATTGCAGAACAAAAAGCCTCACTCACAGGCGGAGTTGCAAAATTAGGGTTTGTCGGATTTTTGTATTTGGAATTAATTGATGCATCGTTCTCGTTAGACGGCGTTTTGGGTGCATTTGCAATAAGCAAAGATATTATTTTAATTACTATCGGGCTTGCAATCGGTGCAATGTTTGTACGTTCTTTGACTTTGTATATGGTTGAACTCAAAACCTTGAAACAATACGTCTTTCTTGAACATGGTGCACATTGGGCAATCGGATTTTTGGCGTTGATTATGTTTTATTCAACAATGCACGAAGTTCCGGAAGTTGTAACTGGTTCAACAGGTTTAATCATCGTCGGCTGGGCATTTTTTGATTCTCTTAAATATAACAAAAAACACAGAGAAATCGAACAAAAACAAATCGTCGAGAATTAATATTGCCCGAAAATATCTCTAATTTACAATTTACAACCTCAAATTCTCGTTAACAATTATTATAAATATTTATATAAAATTGTTTAAAACTTTTGATGTGTTACAATTTTCTTGTAAAAACATTGATAACAAAGAGGTAAATAATATGGCAAACAGAGTTCTTTTATGTATTATGGACGGCTTCGGAATCAGTAACAACTGCCCGAAAGATGCTACAAAAACAGCAAAAACACCGAACATCGACGAACTTTATAAATCAGTTCCAAACATCACCATCAACGCAAGCGGTGAATTCGTCGGTCTTCCTGACGGACAAATGGGCAACTCAGAAGTAGGTCACTTAAATTTGGGTGCAGGCAGAGTTGTTTACCAAGAACTTTCAAGAATTAACAACGCTGTAAAAGACGGTTCATTCTTCAAAAACGAAGCTCTTTTGAACGCCGTTAAACACGCAAAAGACAACGATTCTTCAATCCACTTCTACGGACTTGTTTCATCGGGCGGAGTTCACAGTGCAATGGAACACCTTGAAGCACTTATCGACCTTGCAGCAAAAGAAGGTTTGAAAAAAGTTTACGTTCACGCATTCTTAGACGGCAGAGACACCCCTCCGAAGAGTGCAAAAACATTCCTTGAAAGAATTGAAAATAAATTAAAAGAACACAACTTGCCGCAAATCGCTACAATCAGCGGTCGTTACTATGCTATGGACAGAGACAATCGTTGGGACAGAGTTGAAAAAGCATACAACTGCTTGCTTTTAGGCGAAGGCGAAAAAGCAGCAAATTCACTCGAAGCAATCGATAATTCTTATGCAAAAGACACAACTGATGAGTTTGTATTACCAACAGTTACTAACTCTGACCCACAATCAAGAATTAACGACAACGATTCAATCGTGTTCTTCAACTTCCGCCCAGATAGAGCAAGAGAAATCACAAGAGCAATGACATTCACTGATTTCAACGGTTTCTACAGAAAAGCTGTTCGCAAAAACTTGAACTACGTTATGTTCACAAAATATGACGAAACATTTGACTTGCCGATAGCTTTCCCGCCGCACAAACTCACAAATATCTTGGGCGATGTTCTCGATGAAAATGGCATCAAACAATTCAGAACCGCTGAAACCGAAAAATACGCTCACGTTACATTCTTCTTCAACGGTGGCATTGAAAAAGCAGGAAAATTGGAAACAAGAGTTCTTGTAAATTCACCGAAAGTTGCAACTTATGACTTGCAACCTGAAATGAGTGCTTTCGAAGTTTGTGATAAAGTTTTGGGTGCATTAGACGACGAACAATATCAATACATTTTGGTAAACTTTGCAAACCCTGATATGGTAGGTCATACAGGCGTTTTTGAAGCAGCAGTTAAGGCTTGCGAAACAGTTGACACTTGCGTTGGCAAAATCGTTGCAAAAGCAAAAGAAAAGGGCGTTAAGATGCTCTTGACGGCTGACCACGGCAACGCTGAATGTATGGAAGATCCCGAAACTCACAAACCGTTTACGGCACACACAACAAACGTTGTTCCGTTGTTCTTAATCAACGATTCTCACGAACTCAAAAACGAAAAAGACGCTGCACTTTGCGATGTTGCACCGACAATTCTTGAACTTTTGGGAATTAAGCAACCTGCAGAAATGACTGGTCACTCGTTGTTGAAATAAGGAGAAAATATGAAAGCAGTTGCGATAAACGGTAGCCCGAGAAAAGACGGAAACACTTTCTCAATGCTGAACAAGGTGCTTGGTCGCCTCGAGGAACACGGAGTTGAAACAAAAATCATTCAAGTCGGCGGAACCAATATTCACGGTTGCAGAGCTTGTTGGGCTTGTAAAAAAATGAAAAATGGGAAATGCGTTTGCAACGATGATATTTTCAACGAAATCGTAGGAGATGCAATCGATGCAGACATAATCATTTTGGGTACTCCGTCATATTATTCAGATATGACGCCTGAATTGAAGGCTTTCATTGACAGATTCGGTCTTGTGGCAAGTGCAATCGGTGCATTAAAGCATAAGATAGGTGCAGGTATTGTCGCACAACGTCGAGGTGGCGGTGTTGCAATCCAATCAACCCTTCATCACATGTTCTTGATGAACGAAATGATAATCGTCGGTTCAACATATTGGAACATCGGATTCGGCCGTGAAAAGGGCGAAGTTAACAACGATGACGAAGCAATGGCTAATATGGAAAACCTTGCGGACAACATCTTTTGGACTCTTGAAAAAATTTCAAAATAATCCAAAAACAAAAAATCAAAAGGTCGGTTTCGAATTGTAAGCCGACCTTTTTAATGCTAAAATTTTAACCTTTAACCGCACCATCATTGTGTCCGGCTATGAAATATCTTTGCATTGCAAGAAAGAAAATCACAATCGGCACGACAGAAATAATTGACCCTGCCGCAATATAACGCCAATTTGCACTAAACATACCTTGAAGGTCGTTAATTCCGACAGGCAACGTATAGAGCGATTTGTCGGTCAAAACGATACTCGGCCAGAGAAATTCGCCCCAAGAGCCAATGAATGTAAATACCGCAAGAACCGCACAGGTCGGGGCTACACAGGGCAACAAAATTTTCCACCAAATTTGAAAAATATTACAACCGTCCGCAAACGCAGCCTCTTCAAGTTCTTTTGGAACAGCCATAAACGCTTGCCGCATAAGAAAAATCCCAAAAGCATTAACCGCAAACGGCAAAATCAATCCGACGTATCCTGCAAAATGTGACACCGAATCGACCATGTTCAATTTCAAAACAATCAAATAAATTGGCAACATTATCGCCTGAAAAGGAACCATAATTGTTGCTAAAATCAGATAAAAAATTAAATTTTTACCCTTAAAATTCATTCTTGCCAAAGGATATGCCGCAAGTGCTGAAAAAATCACATTCAAAACGACCGTAAATCCTGCAACAATCAAACTGTTTATAAAATATCCGACAAAATCGATTTGATGCCAAACTCCGACAAAGTTTTCAAAAGTTGGAAATTTCGGCATAAATTCAGGCGGATATTGGAAAATATTTTCAGCCTGCCCCTTTAAAGCAGTCGAAACAAGCCACAGAAACGGAAATATCGATAAAATCGATACCGTTATCAAAATCAAATGTGACAAAAATCCTTTCGTATGCCTGTTCATTAGGGTTCGTACTTTCCTTTTTCAAAAACTAAAATATTCAACGCAGAAAAGACCATAACGATTATCAACAAAACGACCGAAGCAGCCGATGCCATTGACAAATCAAGGTTTTCAAACGCCCGTTCGTAAATATAATAAACAATCGTTTTCGTAGAATCCAACGGGCCACCACGAGTCATGACGTAAATTTCTGCAAAAACTTTCAACGCTGAAATTGTTGAAACTGTTACGACAAGAGCGATTGTCGGCATAAGATATGGAATTGTGACATTCAAATGCTTTTGGATTAATCCAGCACCGTCAACCTCAGCCGCCTCAAGCAAATCCTTTGGTGCACCGATTAAAGCGGACAAATAAATCATCATATAATAACCGATACCCTTGTAAATAGTGACTATTATGACTGACCAAATTGCAACATCGGGAGATGTAAGCCAGTCAATCGGCGAAATTTTAAAAAGTTCAGCAAAGTAATTCAAAATTCCCTGCGTTGCATAAAGCCACTTAAACGCAATAGCCACAACGACTATTGAGATAATTACAGGTAAATAAATCAAAATTTTATACAAATTTAAACATCTGATTTTTTGGTTAATCAAAATTGCCAAAACCAGTGGCACAGTAGCCAAAATCGGCACTGCTCCGACAACATACAAAAATGTATTCCAAATAACTTTATAAAATTCCTTCGATTTCAAAAGTTCGACATAATTATCCAAACCGACAAAATTCGGAGAATATAAATTTGTCGAATAATCACGGAAACTTAACACAACCGTTTCAATAAACGGTATGAAAAAAAATAGCACCAAAATCACTGCCGCAGGCAATATGAACAAATATGGAACGTATTTTTTATAATATCCGTACATATTTTAAGTATAAAATAACTTCAAAAAATCGGCAAATTTGTTATGTTCGTAAAAATATTTCGCATAATAAACTGTTTTTGATATAATTATTTTAAAGTAGGAGTGATTTATGCAGATAAAGGCAGAAAACCTTGTTAAAATTTACGGCGACAGAACAGTCGTTGACCACAACAGTTTTACCGTCAATAAGTCCGAAGTCGTCGGGCTTTTAGGTCCTAACGGTGCAGGAAAAACGACTACATTCTATATGGTCGTCGGGCTTGTAAAACCTAATGGCGGCAAAGTTTTCCTCGATGATAAAGACCTTACCAACCTGACAATGGACAAACGTGCAAAGTTGGGCATTGGGTATCTTCCACAAGAAGCCTCAATTTTCAGGAAATTGACGGTCGAAGAAAATATCAGACTTGTTCTCGAAATCAATGACAAACTAACTCCTGACGAAAAAGAGGACAAATTGGAAGTTTTGCTTGATGAATTTGGTATCAAAAAACTCCGTAGCACAAATGCCGTAGCACTTTCAGGCGGTGAAAGACGTCGTGCCGAACTTGCAAGAGCATTGGCTGCAAGCCCAGAATTTATCCTCCTTGACGAACCTTTCACAGGTATCGACCCTATCGCAATCGGCGAAATTAAAGACAATATCAGAAGATTGTCCGAAGAAAAAGGCTTGGGCGTACTGATTACAGACCACAACCCGAAAGCAACACTTTCAATCACCGATAGAGCATACATCATTTTTGACGGAAAAATCAAAATTCAAGGCTCAAGTGCCGAAGTTGCCGAAAACCCAGTCGCTAAACAATTCTATCTCGGAAAGGATTTCAGTCTGTAATGTTTAAAATTAAAATTATAGACAGATATATATTTTCGCAAGTTTTTAAGGCTACTTTAGTCTGCATTTTGCTGTTCGGAATTATTTGGATTGCCCCTGAAACCCTCAAAAACACTGTTGAAAGGGTTATGAACGGTCAATACACATTGGAATTTGGGATAAATGTAATCCTCTGCGAAATTCCGAAAATTTTGGCAAATGCACTCTCCGTCGGTGTTTTCCTCGGAACTTTATTCACCTTCGACAAATTGAGCAAAGATTCTGAAATGACGATTTTGCGGGCATGCGGAGCGTCATTTTACCGCATTATAGCATCATTGTTGCTCTTTGGGGTATTAACATCAGGTTTGGTATTTTTCGTTCGAGACAGGCTCATTCCTTTCACGGAATGTACTTACAGCATGAAACGAAAGGCATCAACAAAAGTCACCCACTTCGTTTTCCCGACAAAAGACAAAAACGATAAGATGGAAAAAATCATTATCGTTCCGGAATTTGTCAATTATTCAATCAACGATGTTGTTGTTTTGGATTTCAACACAGAGATTGAAAAAAAGGGCGGAAGTTTGCTGAAAACAATCAAAATGGCGGACTATGTAAAATTTAACGAGAAAGATAATTCTTGGAGAATAAACAACGCCACAGTTTATAACATTTCAAAAGACGGAGTTTATCACGAAGTCGGAAAAGAAAGTAACACTTTGATTTTGGACGGAGAAAGAGGTCGCAACGCATACGAACTTATGAAATCGTCCGTAAAACGTGACAGAGAAATGACAAACGCCGAACTCAAGCGTTATATAAGCCTTTTGAAACAAGAATCGATGGACGATGAGTATCGTTCAATGTTGAACAAATATTTGAGCCGTCATTCACAAGTTCTTATGACAATTTTATTCGTGGTATTCGGTGCATTGCTTGGTTTTTCGAAGCCTCGTGAACAACGACTTGTCGGCTTCACCCTTGCCGTTTTGACAATATTTTTATATTACATAACTATGCCATTTTTGGACCTTATGGCAGAAAAAGGAGTCATTCCGCCTGTAATCACGGCGTTTATCGCTCCGATAATTTTGCTTATTTCAATAAAAGTCCTCAAAAAGCATAAAGACTTATAAAAAGGATATTCAATGAAGAAAAAACTTTTTTTGATAACCGCAATTTTTTTGACTGCCGCAATTTCGGCAAATGCAACAGAAAATCCAGCGACACAGCCGAAAAAATTTTTTCAGAAACAACAAAAACAACAATATTCTTCCCCTAAAACAGAAAGAGGAAATGCCAACGATATCGAAAAACAACACGTTCCTGTTGAGCCAGACATCTCATCAGCGTGCGTTGACGGGATTTACACCATAAAAATCAATACAAAAAATTTGACGGGAGAATTAAAGCCGCACTACGTTGTCAACTTGACGACAAACAAAGACGTTATGGAAGAAACGGGTGCAAGGCTCGTCATCAATGCGGGATTTTTTGACCCAAGAAACCACCAAACGACATCGTATTTGACAAAAGATGGCAAATTGATTTTAAATCCGAACAACAACAAAAATTTGATTAACAACAAACATCTCCAACCCTACTTGGATAAGATTTTTAACCGCAGTGAACTTCGAGTTTTGAAAAATAGTGAAAAGGGTAATTTAAAATATGACATCGCCCTTCACAATGACCCGATTCCGCACGGATATGAACTTCTTCACGCAATTCAAGGTGGTCCCGGGCTTGTACCTGACTTAAGACTTGAAGAGGAATTTTTCGTTTTAACTCGGCCTGACGGAACAATCGAGCAACGTTCGTCATCGCTTTCAAAATACGCAAGAACACTCGTCGGCATTAAAAACAATGATGTTTATTTTGTTATCGCAACAAATGAGCATCCTATCTCATTGCCCGAAGCCTCTGATTTGATGAAAGCGGCAGGATTTGAAAAAGCGATGGCTTATGACGGTGGCGGTTCGGTTTCTGTTGATTTCAAAGATGATGATTTGCACATTATTTCAGAGAAAAATGAAACAGGTCGAAAGTTGAAATCCTTCTGGATTGTGACCGAAGGCGAAAAGCCACTACCTGAACATGATTACTTTTTGCAAGCACCTGCAACAATGATGAATGAGAAAAAATAATTTTTCAAAAATAATATTTTTTAGACAATAAAAAGCATTAAAAAAGCACCCTTTCGGGTGCTTAAATTTTGTAAGACAGAAGAATTATTCTTCAGTTGTTTCTTCTTCACCGCCGTTGTTGAGTTCAGCAACATCTTCTTCATCAACGCCGTATTCTTCTTGATTAATTTCTTCTTCTTGAATTTCGTCGTCCATATCTTCTTCAACTGGTTCTTCGTATTGGTCTTCTTCTTCGTAACCACGAGAATTATCCATTGCTTCTGCTTGTGAAACGCTCTTGATATCAATCTTCCAGCCAGTAAGTTTGTGAGCAAGTCTTACATTTTGACCGCCACGACCGATAGCGAGGCTTAATTGGTCATCAGGAACGATAACGAGTGCTTCTTTTGAATATTCATCATCTGCCAAAATATCAACAGAAACAACTCTTGCAGGTGACAAAGTGTTAACGATATATTCAACAGGGTCATCTGAATATCTAACGATATCGATTTTTTCGTTTTTAAGTTCGCCGATGATTGTTTGAATACGGCTGCCACGAGGTCCAATGCAAGCACCTACGCAATCAACTTCAGGGTCATTGCTTGCAACTGCAATTTTTGTTCTGAAACCTGCTTCACGAGCGATTGACTTGATTTCTACAATACCGTCTTCGATTTCAGGAACTTCGAGTTCGAAGAGTTCACGAACGATTTCAGCGTGTGCGTGAGAAACAATGAGTTGTAATTGACGAGGAGTGTCTTTTACGTTCAAAACGAATACTCTGATTCTTGTTCCGGGTTTGTAATATTCACCTGGGATTTGTTCTTTTTGCGGCATAACTGCTTCTGAATTACCGATTGAAACTATAACGTTTCTACCTTCAACTCTTTGGATTGTACCTGTAATCAAAGTACCTTTCTTTTCCATAAATTCGTCAAGAACCATTTTTCTTTCTGCTTCACGAATTCTTTGAGTCAAAACTTGTTTTGCAGATTGAGCAGCAATTCTACCAAAATCTTCAGGAGTTACGTCGATTTTAACTTCATCTTCCAATTCAACATCGTCGCCGAATTCTTTTGCATCTTCAAGAGAAATTTCAGTATCGGGATCTTCAACATTTTCAACTACAACTTTGTTTCTGAAAACACCGATTTCGCAAGATTCTTCAACCAAAATTGCTTCTACGTTAGTTGCTTCTTTTGCCTTAATGTGTTTTTTGTATGCAGTAACCATTGCATCACAAACTGATGAAATAATTACTTCTTTGCTGATACCTTTTGTTTGTTCGAGTTCTTCACAAACTTCAAAGAATGTTGAACCGATTTTAATCATGTTTTTTCTCCTATAAATCCGGCGAGTATAATCTCGCACTCACAATGTTTGATGTCGGAATTTGTACTTCTTTCTTAGAGCCGTACAAAAAGACTGTTACACCTCTTACTTCATCATAATCGACAATCTTGCAAACAAACTGCTTTTCATACGTTTCATCTATTCCGTTTTTGAGTTTGATTTGAATGTCTTTGCCGACAAAAATCAAGTATTCTTTATCCGATTTGAGTTTTCTTTCGACCCCAGGAGAACTGATTTCAAGGTTGAACTTGAAGGGAATGAGTTCGTCCAAAAAGTCGCCCAAACTTCTCGACAAATTTTCGCAATCGTCAAGAGTAATATTTCTGTCTTTTGAATAGATATAAATTCTCAAGAACCAGCGGTGATTTTCCTTCGAAAAATCAATTTCAACAGGGATTACGCCAAATCTCATCGCCGTATTTTCTACAAGAGGAACAAGTTTATCAACTATTTCCTTCTTATTGAAATGCTCGTACTGAGGCTTTTCTTCTTGAGATTTTTTGTAATTTTTCATAGCAAATTCCTACGTTGTTGAAAATCCGTTACTCTTACAAAATAAAAATCCGTAAAGAATAAAAAAAGAAACGGCAAGCCGTTTCCTCTTTGGATACCCAAATAATAACACACACATACAAAAAAGTAAAACAAATGTAACGAAAAATAACTATTCAATCGTAATATATTTTTCTATGATATCTAAAAGTTCCTTCAATCTTGCCTTATCGTGCAAATAGCAATAACCGATTAAAACTTCAAACTCAGTTGCTGTCCTATGCAAATTCCTGTTAATCCTTCTGACAGTAGAAGTTTTGATATTTCCAGCACGTCTTACAAGTTCAAGTTCATCTTCTGTCAAATGTTCTTTTAACTTTTCCAAAAGTTCACTCTGGAACGATGCATTAACAAACGAAACCGTTATCTCGTGCAACTTTTTGAGATTTTCTGTCATAAAAATCGTCCGCTCACGAACAAAAAGTTCCCAAAAAGCGTCCCCGATATGTGCATAATTTTTAATATTAAGTTCTTTCATAAAATAATTATACTATAATAGAATTATATAAAAAGCATGGAAAAATTATGAGAATTTTATTAATTACTGATTTGTACCCGATAGAAAACAGCGGCGAACCGCTCGTTATCAAAGATTTTGCAAAGTATTGGCAACAAGCAGGACACATCGTCGATGTCATTAGACCAAACTTTTTGCTCAACACAAAAATCAGGCACAAAAAAATCTTCAAGGACGGAATTTATTACGAAGATAATATCCAAATTATAAACGTGAATTACCTGACACCGTTTCTTTTCGACGTAACAAAAAAACTCCCGAAAGACTTTGCAATCGGCAATTACAACCTCGTAATCAGCCACATGCCATCAGGCTCAATGCTTGCAATGAAATTAATCGGCAAATGTGCTGGAATTCCATACGTCGCATCTGTCCACAATTCAGACATAACAGTGCTTACAAAGCCTTTATACAAAAAATTCTTCGCACCCACTCTGAAAAAAGCCTACAAACGAGCAGATGCAATCGCCGCAAGAAGCAGTGTTCTCGCTGACAAAATCAAGGAACTTTCTCCTTACGCAGAACACAAAACCTTTATTGCTTCATCAGGCATAAATAAAGACATTATCGACTCGATGGAAATTTTTGAAAAAAAAGCAAACCACCGTGGTGAACCGTTCGTCATCTCGACTGTCGCAAAATTAATCAAACGAAAAAATGTCGATATAGTCTTAAAAGCAGTCGAAAAAGCACATTTGGGCAATTATATTTTGCGAATTATGGGTGATGGAGAAGAAATGCAAAACCTTAAAAATCTTGCAAAATATCTCGACATCGAGGACAACGTCGAATTTACGGGCAATATTCCAAACGATGAGGTGCTTCGCAACTTGACCGCCTCGGATTTGTTCGTTCTTGTTAGTGAAGGTGAGACCTTTGGAATGGCTTATCTTGAAGCAGCAGCAAGGGCAAATATCGTCATAGCAACAAAAAATGACGGCATCGACGGACTCATCAGAAATGGAGAAAACGGCTTCACTTGTGACCCCGATGAGGACACCCTTTCGATTTTGATGGATAGAATTTACAATATGCCACGAGAGGACGTTCACAAAATGCTTTTGACAAGAAGAAACGAACTTATTGAAGATAGCGACAAAATATTGAGCCAAAAATATCTCGACACCGCATTAAAAATCATTGGTGCTTAAAAATAAATTTTTATCAAACAAAAAAGCAGAGCAAAAAACACTCTGCTTTTTATTGTATTGTTTTTGGTTAAATTACAAACCTTTTCTGTAAATCGGGAACAGAATTACTATGCAAAGGAATGCCGAAACAATCCAGAACCATAGTGCAGATTGCCAGCCTAAATTATCAACAAACCAACCTGTACCGATACCAGAAATCATTGCACCTAAGTATCCAAAAATTCCGCAAAATCCTGTTGCAGCCGCCGCAACCTTCTTTGATGAAGATTCAACTGCACAAAGTCCGCCGATGAAAATTAACGGACCAGCAGTAAACAATCCAATACCTGAAAGGCAAACATAGTCAATGATTGTTGATAATGTTGAATGTCCGAAGTTATACATCAAGCCAAACAAACAAACAATTAAACCGACGCAGAAGATAATGTTCACAGGCATTCTTCGACCTTGAAACATTTTATCTGACATAACACCTGCCAAAAGTACACCAGCAATACCGAAAAGCGGTAAGAAGGTTTGTTTTGCCGTAGCCAATTCCAGAGAATTATCCTTAAAATCAACTAAATATTTAATAATCCAATCTTCCGTACCATATCTGAAAATGTATACGAAAATAAACGAAAGTACCAACGTCCACATAATCGGATTGAAGAAGATATATTTTTTCAAAATTTCGAAATAAGAAAGTTTGTCATCTTCATGTTCAAGTGCTTGTGTTTCGGAATTTACACCATCAAACTCGTCAACTTCCGGCAATCCCATAGTTTGCGGCTTGTCGTGCATATTTTTTGCAATGTAAATCGATGACAAAAGGCACAAAACCCCAGGAACGATGAACGCTGATTGCCAGCCATATCGAGGGATTAAATAACCTGCGAGCAAGAATACCAAACAAGTTCCTAATTGGTGCGATGCAGCCCAAATTGACCAAACCGTACCTCTTTTTTTGTTTGACCACCAGAAGGTCAAAACTTTTGCACAAATCGGGAATCCTGCCGATTGAAACCAACCGTTGACACCCCAGAAAAACGACATTAACAACAATAATGCCGATTGTCCCATAAATTGAACATCAGGAGTAAAAACGAACTGACTTAAAGCAAAAAGAATGTTAGTGATTGCTGATATGACAAGTGAAATAACCATAAATTTATTGGCGTCCGCCTTATCAGCAAGCAAACCGTTGATGAACTTTCCTATTGCATAAGAAAAATACAACGCACTACCTAAAATACCTAACTGTATATTAGAAAATCCTAAGTCATCGCCCAATACAGGAAGTGCAACCGAAATATTTTTTCTCGTCAAATAAAATACCGTATAACCGACAAAACAAGTTGAAAAAATGTCAATTCTGCCACGTTTGTAGGCTTTTTGGACTTCTTCTTCATTCATTGTTACCGGTATATCGTTCGGCGCTTTGTAATAGTCAATAATCTTCTTAAACATATTAAAATCCAACTTTTTCTATTTTATAAACAATAAAATTATAATATAAAAAATTTTCTATTCAAACACCCACCCCAAAATAAAAAAAATGACCCAATCGGGTCATTATATAAACTCACACGGGGCAATCGCCCCACACTCTTTATTGTTCTTCATAAAAACTTTATTATGCTGCTTGTTTACCTTCTTCTTGCAATGAATTTCTTAAAACTTCAACGATTTGACCGTCCAATTTACCCTCCATAACGAACGAATCCATAATTGTCAAAGCATCTTCAGAACTCATTGTTCCTTTATATGCTCTTTTTTCTGTCAATGCAGAATAAACATCAGCAACCGAAACGATTTTTGAAAGTTTATCGTTTGTCATCGAAGCAGCGGTGTGGTGGTTTCTAACGATTGACAATGCTTTCGAATCCATTCCTGTCGTTTTTAAAAGTTCGTAACCTATTCTGCTGTGCGTATTAACGATGGCTCTTTCTTCCGGGTTCAACTTACCATTTTTGTTAAGAATTTCTTCCGGAATCATGATTTTACCAAAATCATGGAAAAGTGAGCCGAGTGCAACCGCTTGTTTATCTTCCTTAGAAAGGTTCATCTTTTCTGCCAAAGAAACTGCAACTCTAACTGTTGTATCAACGTGGGAATCCCTTATATCCTTCAAATTGTTTATGCAAACAACTGCGTTAACACCCTTTTCTGCAAGAATTTCTTTGACAACAGGTGCATTTTGAAGCATTGTTTCAACCGATGCTTCTGTCATATATCTGTTCATCAAAGCATTCGGATTATATTTTGCTAAGAATTTTTCGTAAAGGGCCTCAACAGGGTTCTTTTGACCTTGTCCGTTGTGCGAAAGTTTGTAGATATCTTGTTGAACTCTGTTTTGTGCATAATTGCCAAAACCATATCTCAAACGTGCTGCTTGGTTCGGTGCCGTTACGTTGATATTATTCAGTTGTACTTCTTGTACGTTCAATGGTCTATCCTAATATCTCTATAATCTCAAACAAAATATAATCATTTTGCTTACTTTTTTATAAAGTATTTGAACTCAAATTTATTGCCATGTTTGCCTTACATGTATATCCATGTTGTTACATAACTTTACAATCAACTTTACAAAAATATTTTTTGAAATATTGTATAGGCAAAATTCGCAAAATTTTAGAAAAAGTTTAGCGAAATTTTTTGTAAATCTAAATTTTTTTCGCAAAATTTTTGGTTAAATATTTTCAAGAAAAATTTTTCTAAAAAAAAATCCTCTCGATTTGAGAAGGATTTTTCTAAAATATTTTTCAAATTACAATTCAGCGAAGAACTTGACCGCCTTGTCGATTCTTGTTGCAGGTCGGTTAACAAGGTCGTTTTGTTCTTTCGTTAAATATATAATTTTTGTATTCGGGAAAAGTTTTTTCAACAATGTATTGTCAGATTTTGTGCTGACAACGATTACATCGGGATTTAATTTCAAAATATATTCAGCCGAAACCGCAGGATAGAACGCCATCAAATCAGCAGTTACAGACTTTTGCCCCGAAGTTTTAATAATATCAGAAATAAACGACTTGCTTCCGATTGTGATTAACGGATTGAGTTGAATGAGATACAAAATCTTTTTCGGGTGAGATGTTTTTGTTGCCGAAACTTGCGATTTCAAATTTGCAACAACCTTTTTCGAATTGTCGACCTTACCTGTCAACTGCCCCATAGCAAGGATTGTGTCATAAATCGAATTTACAGAATTCATCTTGTAAATTACGGGCTTTGCTCCGATTTTGTCGAACTTTTGAGCAGCAGAAGCCGCACCATCAGCGAGCAAAACATAATCAGGGTGAAGTTCTAAAACCTTTTCTTTATTCAAATAATACGCATTTCCAACCTTAGTCTTTTGCTTCGCCGCAGCAGGATAATTACATTCTGTCGAAACACCCACCAAATCAGTATCAGCACTGATTGCGTACATAATTTCTGTCAAAGCAGGTGAAAGGCTTACAAAAGTTTTTGCACTTGCAAAATCAACCGCAAACATAACAACCATAATGCTAATCAAAAATTTTGAGATAAATTTTTTCATTTTCAAACTCCACATTGAAGGTTAAACCAAATATTTTTTGCAAATTTTCTTTTGTGAAAAATTCGCCTCTATTTCCTTGCAAGACAATGTTTTTCGAAATTCCGAGAAAATAATCGCCATACTCAGAAGCAAGATTTAAGTCATGAGTAATCATAACACAAGTCATGCCTTTTTTCGTTAAATTTTTCAAAATTTTAGAAATTTTAACCTGATTTTTCAAATCCAAATTCGAAGTAGGTTCGTCCAAAAGCAAACAATCAGCCCCGGAAACAAGTGCCACAGCAAGATTTGCGAGTTGAAGTTCGCCAGAACTCAACTTTTCAACAAAAATATCTTTTCTATCCAAAAGTTCAAGAGTATCAAGTGTTTTAAGCACTTTTTCTTTTTCAGATTTTGTCGTAAACCACTTGAAACAATTCGAATAAAATGCAGATAAAATATACTCAAAAAGCGTTATACCAACAGGATATGATACCTTTTGAGGAAGGAAGAAAATCTTTTGGCAATCAGATTTAACCTCTGCACCCTCAACCTTCATCTCACCTGAAATAATTTTTAAAAGTGTTGTTTTACCTGTACCATTCAAACCAGTAATCATAGTCAATTCGCCGTTTTTAGCCGTAAAATTGAGACCTTCATACAAAACTTTTTCATCAAAAGCCAAAGTGAGGTTTTTAACACTAATCATTGAGCAATCCCCCTTTTCTGACCAAAAAATATACGAAAATCGGAGCACCAACAAACGCAATCACAAGCCCCAAGGGGATTTGAAGAGGATAAATAATTATTCTCGCAACAAAGTCCGACAATAAAATAAATATTGCACCGATTAAAACATTAGCAAAAAAAGCATACCGATAATCTACGCCGACAAGCATTTTGGAGATTTGAGGAGCAATAATTCCGACAAAACTCAAAATTCCCACCGTCAAAACACTCATGCCCGCCAAAATCGAAGATAACACAATCAGCACAACATTATAAACTTTTCTTCGGTTTTTAAGTTCCGGAAGAAAATCATCTTCCAATCGCAAAAAATTCATCTTTGGCATCATCAACGCCGAAAAAGCAAGTATCACAAGAAATAACACAAATAGTGTCAAATCAGATAGTCCTGTATTTTCAGAAATATTTCCTGTCAAAAGATAAGTCAAAACGTACGTTCTATCGGGATTTGTGAGCAAAATAAATGAAATAATAGAACTTGCAAACATATTGACGGAAAGTCCAGTGAGAATTAATTTTGTGACAGAAAATTTTCCAATTCCGCAGAATAAAATCACGAACAAAGAAGCCAAAAGAGCACCAACGAAGCCGAAAAGAGAATATGCAAATCCGCTAAAAAGCAGCACGGATAGGACAATTCCGAGACCTGCACCTGCAGATATACCCGTGATAAAAGGTTCAGCAAGTGGATTTTTTGAAACAGCCTGAAGCATCATGCCCGAAAGAGCGAGGCAAGCACCTGCAATCACGGCTTTTACGACTCTTGGAAACCTCAAAACCTCAAGCAAAATACTTTCAGTATCATTACCGAGAGCGAAAGATTTTTTCAAAAGAGAAAGACCAAAGTCATTATGCCCTGCGAAAGTGGCTAAATAAAGGGCGATTAAGAATATCAGCCCTAAAATAAAGATAGTGAATATTTTCTTTGATTTGCACATATTTCCTCATAAAAAAAGCCCTGCCCACGGGCGGGCAAGGCAATTATAGCATGAACTAAAGATTTTCTTTTGATTTTTCCGGCAAGTCGTATTTTACGAACAAACCGACTCTGAAATTCAAACCTGAGCGATAGATTTTTCCGCCAGCACCGCCGTAGTGGTAACCACAAGCGATTTTTTGGTTCAAGAGATTATACAAATCTCCTTGAAGGTAGAATTTCGCATCTTTCCAAGTGAAAAGTCTAACGAGACCGCCGAGGTTAACATCGACGTAGCCTGAAAGTTTTTTAGTACCGTTAGCATCGTAATTTCTTGCGTCACCGCCTTCAACGCCTACATAAGCACTGAATCTTTCAACAGGTGTCCAAACGATTGTACCGTTAACTCTGTTTTTCGAAACGAGAGGCACTTGTGAGTGAGTTTCTTTGTTTTCGGCATCTGTGTAGGTGTAATTTACAACGAACTTGAATTTTTCATTCGGTTTCCAAGTAATTTTACCTTCATAACCGCTCATATTGACTTTTGCCATATTTTTATACATAGGATAATCATATCCGATGTAATTTTTGTATCTGCTATCAAAGTAGCCAAAGTCGAAACTCAATTTATCATCAAAGAAACTTTGGTTGATACCAACGTCCCAAGAATTTACACGTTCAGGGTCGAGGTTCGGGTTAGGAAGATATCCATAACCTGCAAAGCCGTATCTTTGGTACAAAGTCGGGTTGTTAACGTTCATACCCCAACTTCCACGCAATGTTGTTTTTGCACCTTCAAGTTTGAATGTCGGCAAAACTAATGCACCAGATGCGTTCGGCATTACCCAAGTACCATATTTTGAGTTTGTCATCATTCTTGCACCACCACGAATGAACAAGATATCTTTAATGTTAATACAATCTTGTGCATAAACATCGTGTTGTTGCGTGCTTGCACTCTCTGAAGCCATATCAGTTGCTCCAAAACGTGCATGTTCGATTTCATAGTTGTAACCTACTGACAATTTATTCCAATCAGCAAGTTTGATATTTTGTTGAGTTCCGAGGTTAAATCTTGTTCCATTATATGTTGAAGTTGACGCAGGATCTGTCATTGTCCAGCCCCAGTACGTATAAGGACCATATTCACCGTAATGTGAAGTATATTTTGAATTAAATACATTTGCATGCAAATCATAATCCCACTTGTCGTTGACTTCATGTTTCCAAGTCAAACTGTCTGTAAAGTAGTGGTTTGTAGCATAATCATCAAGTTTATCAGGGTGAATTCCCATCCAATCGTGATCCGGGTTAGTTTCCATGAACTTTTTAGCACGATTGTATCTTGCAATGTTACGGATTTCAGCCTTTCCGTCCAAAACTCTCAAACCATAGTTCGTTACGACGTTGAGGTTATTGTAGGAATTATTTCCCTTCATATCATAACCTTCGTATTTCGTACCATCATCGGTCTTGAACCAAGTTACGGCTGTGTAATGGTCGAACTTGTCGCCACCACCCATAACTGCAAATCTTTCTTTAAACGAACCATAACTTCCAAACATAGACTCTGCTTCGGTTCTCAATCTTCCCGAACCACGTCTTGTTTGCATAGCAACGATACCGCCTGATGCTGTATGACCAGCGATTGTACCATTTGCACCTCTTACAACTTCAATTCTTTCATAATCATCGGAGAGCAAGAAGTTTTGGATTTCTGTTGTTCTTGCAGTACCTTCGACCCTGTCTATTCTGACGCCGTCAATCGTGAATAAAACTCTATCAGAACCACGAATCATAAGTTTTGCAGGTTGTCCCATACCGCCAGAACCTTGACCATAAGTCAAACTCATCGTTTGGTTCAAAAGTTGAGAAATAAACGGTGAATTTTGGTCTTTAATATCTTCTCTTGTAATAATATCAACGCTTGCACCTGAAGTTTTTGCATCGGCTGCGTAGTTGTTCAACGTGTAAATTTGCTTGTCGGTCAAATTTCCGTACAAGACTTTTTTGACTTCTGACTCTTGACCGTCATCACGCATATCCGAATCCGTAATAGCGTAAGCAGGCAAATTGGCAAGCATTGCTGCTGACAACAGAGCCGTCAAAATTTTGCTTTTCATAACTTTCCTTTACTATTCTGTCCTAACCGTGCAACAATCGTGTTTCAGCAAAAAATTGCCGCACCTTTGGAGATATTTACAGAATTAAAAATCTCCTGTCTCGAGGTAACCATATCGATAAGCATTCCGACTTTAACGGCTGCGGACCAGTGAGGGACTTACACCCTTTCTTTCCTTATCGGGTAATTCAAAATATATAATATTATTGTTAAAATATTTTGTCAAATACTATTGCAGTTCTCGAAAAAACCGCTATAATAAAATTCGGAGTTTATAGAAGGAGTAAAATTATGTGTGCATTGTGCGAAAAACTTAAAGAGTATCAACTGACTATTTTGGCAGTCATTCTTGCGTTAGGCTTGATTATTGCAGTCGCAATCGGTACTAAAAATATCACTCAACGTGGAATTTATATGACAGGTTCTGCAGAAGAAATCGTCACCGCTGATTCTGCAACTTGGTCAATTTCTATCAACACAAAAAGTCCGACCTTAGGCGGTGCTTACAAACAAATTCAGGCACAAATTCCCGTAGTAAAAAAATTCTTGCTCAATAACGGCATTGCAGAAAACGACATCTCAATCGAACCTGCTTCTTACTGGACATCGAACAAAAGACTTCCAAACGGCAACATCACTGACGACATCGCAGCTTACAACTACTCACAAAACGTAAAAGTTAAATCAAACGATGTTCAAAAAATTAAAAAATTATCAACTGACATCGAAGCCTTGAGCGAAAAGGGTATCTTAATCAACTCACAAAACCCTGAATATCAATATTCTAAACTTGCCGATTTGAAAGTTAAATTGCTCGAAAAAGCCTCACAAGATGCTAAACAACGTGCAAATTCAACCCTCAAAGTCAACGGCAACAAAACAGGTAGAATTTTATCAGTAAAAACTGGCGTGTTCCAAATTACCGCTCCAGATTCATCAAACGTAAGCGATATGGGAATCAACGACTCATTCACAATCGATAAAAAAGTCACCGCTGTTGTTAACGTAACTTATGAAATCAAATAATTTTCTAAAATTATCGGGCGAACTCTTTAGAGTTCGCCCTTTTTACACCTTCACCATTCACCAATTTATTTTTAACTAAACGGCTTACATTTTTAAAATCAAATTTTATTATTCATTTTTCTATCACGTTGTATAATTGTTTTTGTCCAAAGAGTAAACGATAATGGCTCGAAAGGAGAATTTTATGACAGAAGAACATCAAAACGAAAATATAGAAGAAAATAAAGAACAAAATACCGAAAATCAGGAATCCATAAAGGTTTCTAAACCAATTTCAAGCAACAAAAATATTTTCAAATACATCGGAATTTTGGTTGCTGTATTTTTGGCAACATTTTGTGCTGTTTACGTCGTAGTCGATATGAATATGAACAGGCTTGGTTTTACACCGTTTGTTGTCGGTTTCCAACAATTTGAAAAAATCTTTGACGAAGATTCAAAATACGTTGAACAAAACTCACCCGCACCCGTCAAAATAGAATCAAAATCAGACAAATACATCATTTCCGTCAATCTGAAAACCTTCGACAATGATCCAAATAATCTTGATATCGAAATTGCCGAAAATGGAGTGAAAATCACAGGCAAAATCATCAAAAATGACGGAAACGAAACAAGAGAAAGTTCTTTCTATCAAAGTGTTATGTTCCCAAACAAAATCAATGATGCTAAGGCAACACAAGAACACAAAGGCAACAAATTAATCATAATGTTACCGTTTAAAAAATAATTTTTAATTTTTTAATACAAACATTTTCGCCCGTAAATAAAATTGCGGGTGAACTTTTTTGTGTTAGTATGTTTGCTGAGGAAAGTAAGAATGGCAACAAAAGAATTAACAAACGGGCAACCGTTAAAATTAATATTAGAATTTATGTTTCCTATTTTTATAGGCAACCTTTTTCAACAATTATACAACTTTGCAGATGCAGTCATCGTAGGCAGATACGTTGGGATTAAAGCACTTGCAGCAGTCGGAACAACAGCACCGTTGTTATTTTTTATCATAAGTTTTATCTTTGCCTCAACGCAAGGATTTACGGTCGTTTTGGCACAACGTTTTGGGGCAAAAGATTACGATATGGTACGCAAATCCTTAACGACATCTGTTTATCTATCAGGTGGCTTAATGATATTTATGACGATACTTTCGACCCCATTTACATACCAAATGCTATCGTTTTTGAGAACTCCTACAGACATTATTGATATGGCAAATACATACTTGTTCATTATGTGTGCAGGTATTTTTGCGACAGTTTTTTACAACTTGTCCTCGAACGTCATCAGAGCATTAGGTGACAGCAAAACACCGCTTTATTTCTTGATATTTTCTTCATTATTAAATATCGTTTTGGCGGTATTATTCGTGACGAAATTCAAGTGGGGCGTTGCTGGGGCAGGTTTTGCAACAGTTACGGCACAATTTTTCGCAACCTTGTTGTGCGTCGGCTTTATATTTTGGAAATTTCCTATCTTGCACCTCAAAAAAAGTGACTGGAAAATCGACAGAGATTTTATGCTCGAACACTTGCGAATAGGGATTCCGATGGGATTTCAAATGTCAATTTTGACACTTGGAATTTTGGCTCTTCAATACGTTTTGAATGGCTTAGGCTCAATCGCAGTTGCTGCATACACAACTGCAATGAGAGTTGACCAAATTTTCTCTCAAGTCTTTCTCGCCTTGGGTGCAACAATGGCAACATACACAGCACAAAACTTTGGGGCTAACAAAATCGCTCGAATTAAGCAAGGTGCAAAATCTGCACTTGGCATAGTTTTGAGCGTAACTGCTTTTGCAATCATAGTTTTGACCTTCTTCTCACAAGATTTAATCAAAATGTTTATGAGTGAACCAAACGAAGAAGTCATCAGATTGGGGGTAATTTATCTCCACATTATTATGGTATTTTTTGTTTTCCTCGGTCTGCTTTTGCTTTACAGAAACGTTCTTCAAGGTATGGGACAAGTCGTCGTTCCCTTGATGTCTGGTACAACAGAATTGATTATGAGAACTGTATTCGCATTCGTTTTCGGTATAAAATACGGCTTCGTCGGAATTTGTTTTGCAACACCTGCGGCTTGGATTGGGGCAACAATCGTACTTTTCGGCGGATATAAAGTTAATCTGATTCGCATTTTGAAAAACAGAAGAAAAATTTCATAATAAAATTCTAAAATTTACGCAAAAAAAATTCTTCGCCATTTGACGAAGAATTTTTTGAACTACCTATTCGAACTTAATACGTCCGTCGCTCTTAATTACAAGCGGCTTACAATTAGGATTTTTCAAGAAATAATTGATTACGATTTGATCTTTATCATAATCATATTTTTTCAAAACTTTCGCATCTTTCAACGAGAAGAATTGGTCTCCGCCAGCCAAAAGATAATCGTCATATCCGACCTTGAAAATCTTTGTGTCAGACGGATTTCTTACATCAAGTTCAACCATTTGACCATCTTTGCAAACAGCAGCCTGAACAACTTTTCCTTCCTTCGAAAGTGTGTAATTCATGCCCGAAACTTGAAGAATAGACGGCTTCAAATCAGGTGCAACAAGCGAAGAACCGCCGTGATTTAACGCATCAATCAAACGTCTTTCAGAAAGTTCGACAACACACATTTTATTTTTGAACGGGAAAATTCCGCCGATATCTCTTGCTGTAAAATCACCCAAATCCAAAGAACCACGGAAGTTTGCAGAATTCATCAAAATAATTTCTGCCCCTGTTTCTTGGCGAACAATATCCAAAAATACTTCAGAATAACCGTTTTCCTCAATGTTCATTCTGTCAGTCAAAACAGGAACTGACTCAACCTTACCCAAAACGGGAGATTGCCCCAAAACGATGTCCGCAGTAGTCGTCATAAGCAAACTTTTGTTGTATTCACTCGTTTTATAAACGTTGTTTTGAGCCTTAACGATGACACCGTTTTTGTCGTATTCGACATTCAAAACGCCGAAATTTTTACCGTCACGACCTGCTTGCGTAATAACAACAGGCTCGCCAATCGGTGAATATTGAAGGTTTTTGCCCTCTGTAATATCAAAAATCAAATCGTGGGAGTGACCGCCAAAAATAATATCCACGCCTGAAACGTGTTTTGCAATTTCTTTTTCTTCTTCATAACCCGAGTGCGAAAGCATTATAATTCTATCAATGCCTTGAGAACGGAGTTTGTCGACTTCCTTTTGAAGTTCCTTGTAAGCCTTTTCGCCGCCAGAGATTGTAATTCCTTCAAAAAGTGTCGGATCTTTCATTCTTTCAATCAAAGTAGGTGATTGAGCACCCAAAACACCATATTTTTCGCCCGATTTACCCGTAAAAACGAAAGATTTTATGACTTGGTCTTTAATCGGATTTTTCGGTGGGTATGTAGCATTTGCACCAACTTTAACCGCTCTGATTTTGGGGAGGAATTTAGAAAGTTTCGTCGCTCCCATATCGAATTCATGGTTGCCCAAAACTTCCGCCTGTATTTCATTTACGTTCAAAAACATTGTCGATGCAGTGTTTGCCATATCATCACTACCGATATAAATATCGCCCGATGAAAATTTGAACGAATCAATGTCATCATCATCTGCAACGCAAGCATCAAACTGCGTTGATGCATTAGTGATTTTAAGCATCGTCGGCAACTGTCCATGAATATCGTTTATGTAAAAAATTGACTGAAATTTGTCACTCGGAAAATCAAAACAATTTTTTGCAAAAACAGCCGAACCGTTCATTAAAACTACACTTAAAGCAAAACCGCACAACAACTTATTTACAGGTTTCATAATTTTTCCTCAAATTATACTTTTATTTTAGTTTAACAATTTTATAAATGAGATTCAAGCAACAATTTTGCGTAATCCATATCGATTTGGTTAGTAATCTTAATATTTGAATACTCCCCTTCGACATAATAAACATCAGAGCCATAAGCCTCAACAAGGCACGAATCGTCTGTCATACTGCATTCAAGATGACTTTCGTGAGCGTCCAAAATCAATCTGTAATCAAAAATTTGCGGAGTTTGAACATTGACAAGATTTGTTCTCAAAGGAGTACCTGTGATTTTTTTGTGCATATCAACAGTTTTAATCGTGTCAGTCGTATGCACTGCAACGATTGCGGCTCTTTTTTCATAAGCCTTTTCGAGACATTTCTCAACAGTTTCTCTTTTAATCAATGGTCTTGCACCATCGTGAATAATCACATAATCGCACCATTCCGCCGTTTTCAATCCACGATAAACCGACTGCTGTCTTGTCAATCCGCCTTGAATAATTCTAACGTTAGAATAATCTTTAAAAAGTTCTTCCATTTCGGGAATAAAACTGTGATGAGCAGGAATAATCACCTCAAAGCCCATTTCGGTAAACAAATCAACGGAATATTTTATAACAGGTTTTCCGTTCAAATCCTCGAGCAATTTATTTCCTACACCGAATCTTCTTGATGTACCGCCAGCCGTTACTATCGCTTTAATTACAGGCATTTATCCCCCAAAATGATTGTATGTTTTTTCATTAAAAAGTTTTTCGTCAATTATAAACGAACCGTCTTTTTCATTAATGGTCACTTTCGGCACACCGTCTTTGTTTTCGACAACCGAGCCAACATATTTGAAACCTTTTGAACTCAATGTTGCAAACAGGAAATAAGGAACGAAAAACAAAAGTTCAAAATCTTCACCACCCCAAAGAACCCAATCCTTGAGGTCGATACCCTTTTCTACCGCAAGTTGCTTTACCTCAGGTAAAACAGGAATATCGTCAAAATTGACCTCAATAGAAACATTTGAAGCCTGAGAAACTTTATACAAAGCATCTGCCAATCCGTCCGACGTGTCCATTATAGCAAGGTCATTTTCAATATAACAACCAGCCTCATGAGCCTCATCAAGCCTTGCAACCGGAGTCAAATGAGCGTCTAAAATTTCCTTAGAAACCTGCCAATCATTCTGTAAAGCCGCAAATCCGGCAGCACTCGAACCATAATTTCCAGTTGTAATAATAAAATCCCCAACGTGGGCATAACTTCTTGAAATATTGACATCGTGACGACGTCTACCAACTGCCGCAACAGAAATAAACACTTTATCAGCAGATGTAATATCTCCGCCTGTGACAACAGCGTGATATCTTTGGCAAGCATCATCGACCCCTCTATAAAATTCTCTTACAAAATCGGTCGAAATACTGTCAGGAACTGAAAGTCCTATAGAAATATATGCAGGATTGCAAAGAGTAGTAGCAAGGTCGCTAATGTTTACAGCAACTGCCTTTTGTCCCAACTGATATGGAGTTGTCGTATCTAATGTAAAATGAACATCTTCAACAAGAGTATCTTGCGTAATAAACATTCCGACTTCTCTCAAATCTGCACAGTCATTGCCTATATAACTATTATTGGTCAATGTTTCTTTTATAATTTTTATAAACTCATTTTCTTTCATATTTTGATATTAGCATAAATTAAAAGAAATGATAAATAATTGTAAAAAATATGCAATATTCAAATATTTTTGTATGACAAAATTTCAATGTTTTGTTAAAATAAAGATGAAGAATATTAACTGAAACAATGACATTTGGACAGAATTAATGTATAAACTTGATTACACAAACGTGCGGCAAGAAGTTATAGGGGCTGAACACGGTATTGATTTAGACTTTACATTTTCAAATTATTCACAAAAAATAACAAATATTTTACAAGAAATAAAGACTAAACAAGAATCGAACTATCAAAATTACGGTTGGCTTAATTTTGGTAAAGAAAAAGATATAGTAAAAGAAGTTTTAGATTACGCCAAAATGGTCAAAGGTAAGTTTGAGGACATTTTGGTCGTCGGGAACGGAACAACGGTATTTGGTGTTGAATCGTCATTAAAAGCACTTCTTCGTCCATTTTGGAATCAACGTTGCAAAGATGAAAGAGATGATTTTCCAAGAATTCACTTTTTAAAATACATTGACCCCGACACGATTAATGAGTTTGCAAGAACAAAAGATATGAAAAAATGTCTTTTCATAGTGACATCAAAAGATTGTGCAAACCCTTCTGCAATGTCACTTTTTATGATTGCAAAAAGACGTCTTGAGTACGAAATCGGTGAAAATTACAGAATGCATATGCTCGTAGTTACCGTGCAAGGCTCTGTTTTGGAACAAATAGCATACCAAGAAGGCTACAAATGTTTTGTTGTTCCTGAAAATTTAGGATTTAATTTTTACTCTTCTGTTTCACTCGTGCCGATGGCACTTTGCGGCATTTCGATTGAAGAATTTATTGGCGGTATCCAAGACGCAATTAAAAATACCTTGAACAACAAACTCATCAATAACAATACCGCTCAAGTCGCACTGCTGCATCACTATTTGAGAACACAAAGAAACAAATACATCACGGTCATCATTCCTTATGCAGAACGATTATTATTGATGCCGAAATGGTTCTCCTATCTTGTCGAAGAGACCCTTTCGAGAGATATGTCAAAGGACAATGAATATGCACCTCACGGGCAAATTTGTTATAACTCACAAGGAAGTGGAGACCAACGTTCACTTTTGCAAATGATGGCAGAAGGCCCAAATGACAAGCAAATTACCATCATTAATGTCGAAAGATTTAACTCTGATAACGCAATTCCTGAATATTTCAAATACACAAGTATCGGTTATTTAGGCGGAAAAACGTTGACAGAATTGACGAATGCTGAAATTGAAGCACTCAAAATGACCCTCATCGACAAGCAAAGACCAAACATCACGTTGACTTTGCCCGAAATTAACCCATACGAAATCGGAAGTTTGATGGCATCAATGTCTTTGGGTGTGCTTATAAAATCGTATTTGTATAACATTGACCCATTCCACATGCCCCAATTAGAACAAATGTACGATTACATTTGTGCACAATTAGGTCGTTACGGATATGAACATACACTTGAGGCAATGCGTGCAAAACAGGCTATGTTTACTGCACTACCGGCTCTTCTTGAATAGCAACGGCTGCAATTTGGTTAGAAAGAAATGCAACTTTTTTAATCGGTCCAGTTGTATTTTTTTCGATTAATTTCGAGATAGAACCTTGTGTACGAATGATTTCAGACAACTCTGCATATTCTTCTTGAGGATTGTCAAAATATAATACCAACGGGGCAAGCGTTCCTTTCAAAAATACCAAAACTGATACTTTTTTCTTGTAACCTTGTGAAAAACCTTGTGCCATCTTGTTTCCTTTCATCGAATAATCTGATTTATAAGTCTAATTTAATGATAAAAGTTTAAATCGTCAACAACCGAAAAAATGATTTTTATAATATAATAAAGAAAAAAGGTGGATTTATGACAGAATCAAGTATTAAATATTTAGGACATAGTGCGTTTTACATCAAATCGGGAGATTGCGGAATTTTAATCGACCCGTGGTTTATGCACAATCCCGAGGTAAAATTTGACCTCGAAAATGAAATTGTGACACATATTTTGATAACACACGGTCACGGCGACCATTTTGGCGACACAGTTCCCATCGCAAAGGCAAAAAATGCAACCATTATCGCAATTTTTGAAACTGCATTATTTTGCCAGAAGTTAGGCTTAAACGCTATCGGCGTAGGTATGAGCGGCGAAATAAAAACAGATTTTGGCTCAGTAAGATTTTTGCCTGCATATCACACAAACACCTTGCCAAACGGCGAATACGGCGGAATTGCTTCATCTATTTTAATTGAATTAAAGAACGGCAAAAAAATCTATCACGCAGGCGACACCGGCTTAACAATGGAATTTCAACTCATTGGAGACCTGTACAATCCTGATATCGCAATGCTTCCTATCGGCGGACATTTCACAATGGATGCAAAAGAAGCGGTGCTTGCATCAGAAATGTTAAGGGCAGAAAAGGTTATTCCTATGCACTACAACACATTTGATACAATCAAAGCAGACGTTGAGCAGTTCAAGATGGACATTTCAGCGAGAGGCAAGTATTGTGCTGCTATGACAATCAATCAAGTGATACCTGTATAGAAATGAAAAACTCAAAGAAAAACTATTCAGTATTTATCGTACCGACGGGTGTCGGAGCAAAAATCGGCGGATTTGCTGGTGATGCGGGTGCTTTTGCAAGAAAAATTTCAAAAGAATTTCCTCTCATCGTAAACCCTAATGTGGTTAATGCTGCCTGTTTTTCGGCAATCACAGACAATATGCTTTACACAGAAGGTTACACGATTACAGAATTTATGAAAGGAAATATTTCGCTAATTCCTTCGCAAAATAACAAAATCGGCGTAATTTTTGACAAAGCAATATCTCAAGATGTCCTAAATATCCACATTAACACGATTAATGCGGTAAAAACTGTTTATGGCATTGACGTAATCGGTTGGGAAATTTCTGACGAAGAATCGGGCGTGGATTTTTACACGACCGAGAGCGGAATTTCAACTGGCGGAGTAAAAAACACCCAAACATTGATTGATGCAGGAAAAAAACTGATTGCACGAGGGGCAAACGCACTTGCCGTTGTATGCAAATTCGACGAACCAGAAGAGGACGGCTATGCAAACGGTGAATGTGTAGATGTCGTAGGTGGTGCAGAGGCAATCATTTCGCACTGTTTGACCAAGGAACTCAATGTCCCGACCGTGCATGCACCAGCATTTGAAGAATACGCAATAAAGCCCGACCTTGTTCACCCAAAAGCAGCAGCAGAGTACATAACACCGACGTTTTTGCCATGCCTACTTTTAGGATTACAAAACGCTCCTTTAATAAAGGATGGACTTGATGAAAATTTTATTACTGTAAATGATGTCAAAACACTCATTATGCCTAAAAATTCTTTAGGTTCATCGATTGTTACAAATGCAATCGAAAAGGGCATTATAGTTTTGACGATTGAAGAAAATACAACTGTTTTGAATGTTGATGCGGATAGTTTGGGACTTTCAGACAAAGTTATTTCTTTAAAAAATTATGACGAAAGCATTAAATTTTTGAGAGGTTTAAATGAAAAATAAAAGCGGTTTTACACTTCCCGAAGTATTGATTATGTTGACAATTATTGGTGTCATTACTGCATTGACGATTACTGTTGTAAGCACGGAAAGGGCAAAATTCGGACTTAATTGTTACCATTTATTGAGAGAATTGCAAATCACAGCAGGAAGTTTGGCAGCCCAAACAAGTGACGGAAATTTATACTCAAAAATCACCGAACAAACCGAATCAACAGGAACTGACGGAACTGTAACTTCGACTGAAACAACAAAATATGACCTCACGAATGACGAAGATTTCTGTAAATTATTTGCAAGTTCATTAAACTCCGCAAGTAAATTGGAGTGTAGTGCAGACAAGTTGTTTAATGCAACAACATCAAGCATTTATTTCACGACATATAACGTGACACCAACCTTCAGATTAATCAACAACTATTCATTTTATTTGTCAAAACATATCCCCGGAGGGGTCACTTCCGCAGGAGAATTCAAACCTGGATACAGAATGCTTGCCGTGGATTTGAACGGTGATGCAAAGCCTAACAAACCTGATGATGATATCATTGCTTTTGCAATTTTTGACAACGGAACAGTGCTTCCCTACGGCGTTGCGGCAACTAACACAAGAACAGATGCAGCGGGAAATTCTGAATATGTTCCATATTTCCAAACCGTAATTAAAGGAAAAAATTTAGTTCCAAGCAATGTTGTTTTACAGGAAGAAAATTTCTTGAAAAGACTTGAAAAATCGTCAGTTGCGTGGATGTTCCCGTCTGTTATTATCAAAAACCCCGACAACGTTGCAGGAAATGGACTTCCTAGAAATTTATCATTCAAAGACAGTTACTGCAAGGTTTACGCCGACCAAGTCGCTTGGTATGACCCAAATTATTGCACAGGATACACCTCAATCACAAAAGATTGGAATTTGAAAATCTTAGTAAATACAACAACGGGAGAAGAATATAAAAATTTCTCCGTTACAAAGTGTGGAAAATATTGCGGCTCAACAGGGGACGACTGCTACGATGATGCAGATTCTTGGTATACAGCACACCCCGACACCGAACCTGCTGCAATTATCGATTGTTCTTGTAACATCGTAAAACCTCAAGTTTCAAGATTTATCCCAATTTTACAAGACGTTTACGCTGCACACTACGGCACGACGAACGAAAATACAACGGTAAATCACAATATTTACAAGTGGTAAACAAAATCCAAACAAAAAAACAGACCCCGTTTTGAGGTCTGTTTTTATTTGTATATATTATTTCTTATGAGAAAGAAACATTTTTTTCAGCGATTGCAATCGGGGTTGAAAGTTTTGTTGCAACAGCGATTGTTCTCGGGAAATATTGTTGAAGAATTTGAGTTCTCATTGCCAAAATTTCAACAGGCATAGGCTTTTGGCTGTTCATTGCATTTGTTTCTGCAACAGTTTCTTTTCTTCCTCTATCTGATTGTCCGTCAGATTCAAAGATGAAGTAGTCAATGTATTCTTCTTTGAAACTCGGGAATGCCTTCAAGAACATTGTCTTTTCGTTGAAATATGCTTTTTGGAATTCAGGATTGTCTGCAATCGGATTTTGCAAGAATTGAGGTTCAGGTTCACCATTTTCTTTTGCTTGCTTAATTTTTTCATCCATTGCTTTGTATTCAGGCTTCAAATAAGCATCTTTAGCGTGACCCAATTCGTGAGAAACGACGAATTCATCAGTCTTGCAGTTCAAGTGACCATAGTAGCCTAAAAATGCAGAATCCAAATCATCTTTCAACGGAATGATGTATCTGACATCTTTGCTCATATCGATGAGAGTGTCTCCCGGGAGAGTGTGCAACAAATCAGAAATTACTGGTTCTTTTGTCTTAGGAGGGTTAAAGCCTTGAACTGCACCCAAAAGACCAACTAACGGTTTTTTGTAGAAAGGAACTTTGAAAGTCTTTTCGTTCAAAACAGTTTTTTCACCGTAAAATTCATCAGTTACAATTGTATCTTTTCCATTTTGTTCTATTGTGTAATGTCTGCCATTAATTGAAGAATGAGCGAGTGTATCGCTTTCTTTGTCATAGGTTCTGTCAACAGTCGAAAGAACTTTGCCGTTCTTGTCAGCAATTTGGTTATACATTCTGATGTGGTTGCCGTCACCTGTTTTTGTGTAACGGTAAGTTGTTGTTGTACCGTCTAAACTTGTCATATTTTTGCTAATGTAAATTCCGCCATCTGGAGTTTTCTTAGCCATAGAAACAACTTTCGTTCTTCCTAAAGCATCAACTTCTGTAACGTTATAAATACCTGGGACTTCTGACATTGTGTAAGTTTGCTTTGCAACTGTTTTTCCTGTGATAAGATCTTTTCTTTCTGTTACCAAAGTTTGGTTTACACTATCTCTTGGGGACAACGGGTTTGTAACAAGCCCTTTTGAAACAGAATTGTGCTCGTAATCAACGATTGTTCTTTTGCCAACAACAGGCATTTTCTCGTTGATTGACAATGTATCCACAGAATCCAACACTCCTGCAGGACTCCAGTTTACTTTCGTAACGTTAATTATAACGTTTCCGTTTTTATCTAACGATTTTGAAATCCATCTTCCGTCACCTGTTGCAACGAATTGATCTTCTTCTTGTTTCGGTTGTTGTTGGGGTTGTTGTTGAGTTTGCGGTTGTTGTTCTTGTACTTTTCTAACTGAGGTAAAGGGATTTGTAACCGCAGAAATACTTTGAATTTGCATTATTTTTCTTACCTTACTTTAAATTTCTCACATGTTGTAATTCACACTTACTCGCATGTTAAATCTCCTCAAAAAATTTTTTTGCCAAAATAAAGTGTATCTGTTACAATTTTGAAACAAAAATTAACATGATTGTTTTTATTAACATTAAATTCTTTGATAAAAAATTCTTTTTGGTACTATAATAATTATTATGGTAAAGAAAATAACAATTTTAGGATCAACAGGTTCAATCGGAACACAAGCCTTGCAGGTTTTGGAAAAACTTGAGGGCAAATTTGAGGTAGTTGCACTGTCAGCGGGACACAATATTCCGTTGTTGTCGGAGCAAATCGAAAAATTTCACCCGAAAAAAGTCTGCGTAGGTTCGCAAGAATGTGCCTGTATTTTAACAACGAAGTATAAAAATTTAGAAGTCGTTTATGGAGATGAAGGTTTGGTAGACCTTTGTTCGGACAAATCGAATGACATAATATTGGTGGCAGTTTCGGGAAAAATCGGACTTAAACCGACATTGACAGCGATAAAAAATCACATTGACATCGCACTTGCAAACAAGGAAACTCTTGTAATGGCGGGTGATATCGTGATGAGAGAGGCTGCTTTGAACGGGGTCAAAATTTTGCCCGTTGACAGTGAACACAGTGCCATTCACCAATGCTTAAACAATAAAGAAGGTCTGAAAAGACTTATCATCACAGCATCTGGTGGACCATTTTTGCACAAACACATTGCAGAAATGAAAAAGGCAACACAAGAACAAGCCCTTGCTCACCCAAGATGGAACATGGGGAAGAAAATCACTATTGACTCTGCGACCCTTATGAATAAAGGGCTTGAGGTCATTGAAGCACACCACTTGTTCAATGTTGACTATGAAAGCATAAAAACTGTCATTCACCCACAAAGCGTTGTGCATAGTGCCGTTGAATACAAAGACGGCAGCGTTATTGCACAATTAGGCTTGCCGAGCATGCACATTCCGATTCAATATGCAATTTGTTATCCTGACAGAATTGAGGGTATCAAAACGGATTCATTTGACTTTGCAAAAGTCGGCACGATGACATTTGAAGAACCTGATTTCAATAAATTTCCGCTCTTAAAACTTGCCGTCGAATGTGGCAAGAAGGGTGGTACATATACAGTTTGTTTGAATGCGGCAGATGAAGAAGCAGTATATGCTTTTTTGGACGGAAAAATTTCGTTAGGCGAAATTTCATACATTGTTTCAGACATGATTCAACACCACAAATCGGTTTCAAACCCTGACATTGACGAGATTTTCGAAATTGACAGACAAGTCAGAGAAGAAACGAGACGTTTGATTGAAAATAAGTATTCAAAACGGAGTAAATAATGAAATTTTTAGTTATAAACGGACCTAATTTGAATATGTTAGGGACAAGAGAACCCGAAAAGTACGGCACGACAACGCTTCCAGACATTGAAAAAGAAATTACAGCACATGCAAAAGAAAAAGGTGTCGAAGTTGATTTTTATCAATCAAACATCGAGGGCGAAATTGTAACGGCGATTCAGAAGGCAAAGGGCATTTATGACGGAATTGTCATAAATCCTGCGGCATACACACACACAAGTGTTGCACTCCGTGATGCGATTTTGGCGATTGAATTGCCAACTGTCGAAATTCATCTTTCAAACATTCATACAAGAGAAGAATTTCGCCATCATTCATACACTGCACCAGTTTGCGTAGGTCAGATTACTGGATTTGGCAAATTCGGCTACATTATGGCATTAGATGCAATCATAAACCATTGTTGCAATAGGTAATTTCGACCTATACAAATAAAAAAATTCAGGCTATAATCTTTGAGGAATGGTATAGATTATGCTTAATCTCGAAAATATAACGGACAGAATAAGGGAAACCTTTGATAACGAAGATGATGACAAGGCTCTTAGAGAGATTCTTGACAGTTATCACTGTGCCGATTTGGCTGAAATTTTGCAAGAATTGAAGCCCGAAGAAAGAGTAAAAGCGTTCAAAGCCATTGACGAAGATAAAGCGGCAGAGATTTTGGAATTTTTACCGCCACAAATTCAAGTCGAACTTTTGACTGACATCGGGGAAGAAAACGCAGCAAGACTTATCGTGAAAATGCCTCACGATGAAGTTGCAGATGTTTTTGCCGAAATGGAAGATGATGAAACGGAAGCATACCTTGAAAAATTACCTGATAATTTTTCGACGGAAATCCGTGAATTGTTGGCATACAAAGAGGATTCAGCCGGCGGTATCATGACGCCGCACGTCTTGACTGTCAACAAGGATATGCGAGTTGAAGATGTTTTGCTTTTTATTAAATCAAAAGCAGAGCAGGACGAATTTGAACTTTATTATATTTATGTAACAGACAGTCAAAAGCACCTATTGGGGGTATTAAGTTTGCGGACATTGCTCACAAAGCCTTACAAAGCTAAGGTTGAGGAGATAATGACAAAGGATATTGTCAAGCTTCATGTTGATGACCCGCAAGGTGCAGTTGCAGATATTTTTATGAAATACCAATATTCCGCATTGCCTGTTGTGGACTTGTATAACAGACTCAAAGGTATGATTACTTGGGACGATGCGCAAGATATTGTCGAAGAAGAAACTACCGACGAAATCTTGCAAACATCAGGTATTTCGACCGAATTGGTTGACGAGGACGAAATTGTATTCGGATCTACCGTAAAAGCCGTAAAGGCTCGGTTTCCGTGGTTATTTATCACATTAATCGGTCAGTTGATAGCGTCAAATGTCGTAAACAAATTTGAAAACACATTAAATGCAGTTCCTGTAATTGCAATATTTATGCCATTGTTGGCAGGATTGGGCGGAAATATCGGTACCCAATCAATCACAATCATTATCCGTGGGTTGTCAACCGGACAACTCAATATGAGTTCAGCCATTCATCAAATTTTCCGTGAACTTCGAGTCGGGGTTATCATCGGAACGTTGTTTGGCGTTTTGGTAACTTTATATACTTGGCAATGGAAACATAACATCGATTTCGGCATCGTTGTAGGGGTTTCGATGGCAATTAACATGTCAGTTGCAACATTATTGGGTGCAATTACACCGTTCTTGCTCAAGAAATTCAAGATTGACCCTGCAATCGCATCTGGTCCTGTAATTGCAACAATCATCGACGTTTTCGGCATTGCGATTTACTTTACGCTTGTAACTTTCTATTTAATGAAAATTATGTAACGGAGAGCGAAGTTGAAAGAGAATAATGTCATAATAATATCCGATAATAAAAACTTTGCGACGAATTTGGCGTCGAAAGTTTTGTTGCTTCGCTCGAGTGATTCAGTCGGTGTAATGGATTATAAAAAGGCTGGACAAAGAGTGAATAACCACCCTGCGGATTTGATTTTAATTCATACAAATGACCTCGAACAATTGAATTTTATCAAAACGATTAAAAATTTTTCAAACCTCAAAAGAGCCACTATACTTTTGGTTTCCGATAATAGAGAAAGTGATTTTTTATGTCGGGCATTTGATTTTGGAATTGACGATTTTATTGAAGAAAATACTGACGAAACCGTCCTTAATATGCGGATAATGTGGGGGTTGAAGAAAAAATTGCTAACTGATATATCGCATAAAAAATCTTCACTGCTTTCGTTGATTGAAGTCACGGACAAAAACGGATACTTCGAAAAGGCTTATACACAAATGCTTTTCGAACGTGAGTATAAAAAATGTCTCACAAGATATGACAATACAATTTTTATGATTTTGTCGGCTGATATTCGTTGCAAGTCGCAAATGGCAAACAAAACTATCGAGGAAGCGTTGGTCAAAACGCTCAGAGAGACTGACATGTGCGGACATGCACCTGATGAAAAATTTTATTTGCTTTTATACAAAACTGATGAAAAAGGGGCAAAGAAATTTTTCCAAAGATTGAATAACATTTTGCCATTCGAAACCTCTGTTTCTGCAGCGGCGATGAACATTTCTGGTGTTGAAAATTTCAAAGTTGCAGAAAAAAGTTTGAATAAAAAATTGGTTCAATCTTTGACGAGTGTCAATGCGATTAACATAGTCGAAACTACCCCGAAAAACCTTACGAGCAAGGTCGACAATGTCGACAGACTCGCCGACAGACAAAAAAATGGACTTGCAAACATAAAATATTTACAAAGAGATTTTGCAAAGAGAATGGAAAAACTCATCTCTCCTGCATTTTTCAAAATGCAAGCCATTTATGAACCGAAACTCTTTAATACCGATATTTTACAAGTTTTCAACAGCAGCGAATGTAGATTTATCATAAAAAAAGAAAACAACAAATCCGAAATTGTCATAAAATACAACAACGACAGGCAAATCGGGGTTGAAATAACGGAAAATTTCAAATTTAAGTCGAATAAAGAAGAACTTTCGTTTTCGCAAGAAGAATTTTCGAGCGAAAAAGTCGAAAACATTATCCAAACTGTTGCAGAAAAGTTCCGTAAAAATTTATACAAAAATGAAGAAGAAAGCATATTATGAACTTGTTAATCACATCATCTGTTGAAAAATCCATTGCAGAAGCAGCAAAAACAGCAACAGAACTCGGCACAGGGCTTGAGATAAGCAGATTTCCTCACTTAGAAAAAATTGATGACGACTTTCAATCGATTATAAAAGAAATGAAAGATGGAGTTGCAGATTTTGACGGCATTTTGACTTTGCACGCACTGTTTTCGGGTTTGAACCCGGGAGTGAGCGACAAAGGTTTAAAAGCGGTTGTTGACAAAAGATATCAACAATCCTTCGAAGCCGCACTTGCTGTTGGGGCGAAACACGTCAACTTTCACTCTGGACACAAAGGTATGCACCACCGTTTATCTATTGAAAAAAATTGTCAAACTTCGATAAAATTTTGGAAAGAATACATCAAACAATTTGAGGACAACGGCATTATCGCAGTGCTTGAAAACGTTTTAGATTTTGATTATGAACATATCAAAACCATTGTTGATGAGGTAAATTCACCGTTTTTGAAGATTTGTTTAGATACAGGCCACGCTAATCTTTGTTCAGAAATTTCACCGCAAGATTGGATTAAGATTTACGGAAACCGCTTGCAGCACATGCATTTGCACAATAATTACAAAACAAATGATGACCACAACGGCATAAAATACGGCACAGTAAATTTCTTAGGAATAGTCGATACGCTCAAGACCGAAAAACTCGACCCTTTCATCGTTTTCGAGATTTTTAACAAGAAAGAACTTATTGAAAGTATTGAAATTTTTAAAAACCTCTGCCAATAGTCGATTGCAGACAATAACCGTTCGTTGAAACTTCAAAGCCCACAGCAGTTTCAGACATCAATTCCGAGCGTTGATTTTTGTAATCTATACTCCAAGCACCCAAAAACTTTGCACCGACGTGATTTTCGCCATAAGCATAGGCATAAACGATAATTCTGTCTTTGTTATATTTATCCCAACCAATTGGGTACAAATCCCACATATAATCAATCAAATCAAGGTTGTGGTCGTTTTTCCAGTGGTAACGAATTGCCTCACGAAGGGCGGTGAGTTCGTACGCCTTTTCATTTTCAAAATCGTAAGTCCAAATATGAGTTTCCCAAGGGCCTTTGGTTTGTGCACCAACTTTTTCAGCGACCGCAATTTTTTGTCCGTCCTCTGACCAATCAATCAAAGCAAGTGTTCTTTTTTCATATTGAAAAAGTTCTTTTGTACCAACAGAAAGAACAGGTTTGCGTTCAGCCTCGATTGTGTGAAAATCGGTCAAAGCACTCTCGATAGAAGTTCCATTCGGAATTTTTATGTAAAACATTTCAGATGCGACCTGTTCAGAAGTCGGCAAAGAATAGATAACAGAATAAATCAAACGTGACTTATCGGGCGATAAGATTGCGGGAGTAACGAGTTCACGCCTTGTCAACAAAAGTCTCAAGTCCAAATTCTTCACACCAGGGGGAGAATTGTACTTGACCACCCGAACCCCACGGTCAGGAACATTGTTCAACTTTTCATCTTTTTTGTAAGAATGAGAAGGAACAGTCTTTTCCTCACGCTTGACTTCCTTAGACATCGCAATATATTCTGCCCAAGTCTTAGGGGCTTTGTTATCCCTTACAACCAAAGCAAAATGGTATTTTTTAACCCCTTTTGTCGGGATATACAAATTTTCCTTCGACTTAAAAATCGAATGTCTGAACTTTTTTCGTTTTTCTTGATTTGCAACCTTTTTGCGAAGTTTTTGAACCTCTTTCGTCTCGGGCATCGGTTGCAAAATATCAGGCAAATCCTCATCAGGTTCGCCCTGTTCGGTATTGTCAAATTGAGTGTGCGGACGTTCTTTTTTCGCCTTTTTAACTTTTTTGGTCTTTTCCGGAGCAGACTGATTTTGTTCATCAGCAGCAAAACAGTATGACGGAAAAGCCACACACAGTGCGATAAAAAGTATCAAAAATACTTTAAACTTTTTCATTAAACAAGACCTTCTCGGTATGCCTTTGCGGTCGCTTTGTGTTTATCAGCGACGTATAATTTTCCCAAAATGTTGTGAACGTGTGCCCTTGCGGTCGAAATTGTAATGACAAGTTTTTCTGCAATTTCATCATTATCCATACCTTCTGCAATCAAGCAAAGAACCTCATATTCACGTTTTGTAAGTCCATATTCCTTATATTTCAAAGGATTTGGCGTATTAGGTCTAACATCTTCTGTCTTTTGTTTTTGAATATTTGAAAGCACTAACTTAGCGATTGCTGGGTCAAGCCACGCAACGCCTTCCGACACTGAGGTTATGGCTGTTTTAAGTTGCGTTTCATCAGCACCCTTCATAATATAGCCGTCTGCTCCGGCATAAAGTGCCGCAAACACATCATCGCCGCAATCACGAGAGGTGTAAATCAAAATTTTTGCCGAAGAACCGTTTTCTTTAATCGTTCTTGTAGCCTCGATGCCGTCCATAACAGGAAGTCCAATGTCCATCAAAATTACATCGGGAGAAAGTTCTTTTGCAAGTTCAACACCTTTTTTACCGTCCTCAGCAGAACCGACAACATTTATTCCCTCGCATTGTTCCAAAACCATTTGCAACCCGAGCCTTGTCATAGTGTGATCTTCAACCAAAAGAACCTTTATCATATTATACCTTATTCTTTACTTTTGCAGCGTCTAACAAGAGGAAGAAAAATTCGCTGCCCTTGTTTTGCATACTTTCGAGCCAAATTTTTCCGCCGTGTGCCTCGATAATTTGTTTTGACAAATACAAACCGAGTCCCGTACTGACAGAACGACGATTTTTTGTTCCTTGAGAAAATCTTTTGAACATTTTTGTCACATCATCGTGTGCAATTCCGATGCCGTTATCTTTTACGGAGAACATGTAATCAGCACCGTTCAACGTTGATTTTACTGATATTTTGCCATTTTCGTTAGTATAATTTACGGCATTTCCGAGCAAATTCATCATTACCCGTCTAATTTCATTTCTATCCGCAAAAATATCGACATTAACAGTGTCGTCTAATTCTCTTATTAATTCAATATTTTTTGATTGTGCAAGCGATTCAATCTCATCGCAGCATTGATTTACCAAACCGTTTGGAGAAAATTCTGTTTTTGAAAGCGGTATCGTGCCTGATTCGTACTTATAAACTTCCAAAAGTGCATTTACCAAACCAAGCATATCTTTGTTGCTTTGAGTCATTGTGGTAAGCAAAAGATTTTGCTTTTCCGTCAACTCGCCAAGTTTGCCTTCCGTGAAGAATTTTAGGGTTTGGATTGCCGCAAGTAACGGTGTTCTCAAATCATGAGTCAATGTCGCAATAAAATCTTCCCGCAAGCGTTGAGCCTCTTTTTGTGCCGAAACATCACGGACTACGCAAACATAATAGTCACCTTGCGGAATATGAGCGTAACTGATGTCTGTCACAATGTCCGTACTATTTACCGCATTTTTCACAACAATATCGTGAACCATTCCGCTAACTTCGAATTTTTCAAACTTTTTCGTAAACGGCTCGTCCTCAGTTTCAAACAATACGTCCAAAGACATCGCCTTAACCATAGATTCAGAAAGTCCGAACATCGTTTCCATCGCACTGTTTAAAGCATCGACCTTCTTATCTTTCGAAATCAAAATTATACCGTCAGCACAGTTTGAAATAACAGCATTTAATTTTGCATTAGCCTCTGAAAGTTCCGCCGTACGTGCTTTTACCATATCTTCCAAGTGCAATGAATAACGTTCAAGTTTAGCATTTGCACTATTCAACTCGGTAATTTTTTCTTTTAAAGATTGGACAAGATTGCTTCTTTCAATACCGTTTCTGATATTGATAATCAAATCGTCGTTGTCCCAAGGTTTTTCAATATATTTATACAAACCAACTTCGTTAATTGCCCGAACAGCGTTTTCCTTGTCCGCATAACCTGTCATCAAAATCATACAAGTGTCAGGATACAAAGCCTTTGCCTCTTTTAAAAATTCCAAACCGTTCATCTCAGGCATAACAAAGTCCGAAATAATCAAATCAGGTTTATTGTCCTTCAAAAATTCGACAGCCTCTTTGGGAACATTGAAAAAATGAGTATCTGTGAAACCTTCGAGTGCTAATAACGTCTTTAACGTCGAAGTAACCATTTTTTCATCATCAACTATAACAATTTTTTTTGATTTATACATATCTATATCCAATGTCTGAAGTCAGCAAAATAACCGCTGACACTACACAATACAATGATAATGTATTTGTTGAATAAATACAAATTTATTAAATATTGTTAATACTTGTAAGGCTTTGTTTCCGCCGAAATTCAGCCTTTTTGCTACTGAGGCATGGCTTTTGGCATGGTATAAAATTTTGAGAATTTTTCGATTTTGACTTATTTTTGATTTTATTTATAGTACAAAAACAAATAAAAAAAGCCGATTCTTTCGAACCGACTTTTTTTCGTTTATTGGTTTAAAACTATGCGTTGATTTTGTCAACAACACCAGCACCAACTGTACGTCCGCCTTCTCTGATTGCGAATCTCATACCTTCTTCGATTGCAACAGGAGCGATAAGTTCTACGTTCATTACAACGTTGTCACCAGGCATTACCATTTCGCCGTCGAATTGGATTGAACCGGTTACGTCAGTTGTTCTGATATAGAATTGCGGTCTGTATCCGGGGAAGAACGGAGTGTGACGTCCACCTTCATCTTTTGTCAAAACGTAAACGTTTGCAGTGAATTTAGTGTGCGGGTGAATTGAACCGGGAGCTGCCAATACTTGACCTCTTTGAACTTCAGTCTTATCAACACCTCTGAGCAATGCACCAATGTTGTCACCAGCTTGACCTTCGTCGAGTTGTTTTCTGAACATTTCAACACCGGTTACTGTTGTTTTCTTAGTTTCGCCAAGACCAACTAATTCAACTTCTTGACCAACTTTAACACGTCCTCTTTCAACACGGCCTGTAGCTACTGTACCACGACCTGTGATTGAGAAGATGTCTTCAATCGGCATAAGGAACGGTTGATCGATGTCACGTTCAGGAGTCGGGATGTATTCATCGATAGCATCCATCAATTCCCAAATTTTATCAACCCATTTGTCTTCGCCTCTTTTGATTGAAGGATTAGCTTGAACTGCTTCTAATGCTTTCAAAGCTGAACCTCTGATGAACGGAATGTTGTCTCCATCAAATTCGTATTGAGTAAGCAATTCTCTTGCTTCCATTTCTACGAGGTCGAGCAATTCTTCATCATCAACCATATCGCATTTGTTCAAGAATACTACCAATCTCGGAACACCAACTTGTCTTGCCAACAAGATGTGTTCTCTTGTTTGAGGCATAGGACCGTCAGTTGCTGCGATAACGAGGATACCGCCGTCCATTTGTGCAGCACCAGTAATCATGTTTTTTACATAGTCTGCGTGGCCCGGGCAGTCAACGTGTGCATAGTGTCTTTTTTCGGTTTCATATTCAACGTGTGCTGTTGAAATGGTGATACCTCTTGCTTTTTCTTCAGGTGCAGCATCGATTTCATCAAATTTCTTTGCTTGTGCTTGACCTGCAGCTGCCAATACTGCTGTAATAGCGGCTGTCAAAGTTGTCTTACCGTGGTCAACGTGTCCTACGGTACCGATGTTAACGTGCGGTTTCGTACGTTCATATTTTTCACGTGCCATGAGATTAATCTCCTTTTCTGTAATTATCTCTACCGTATATTTCCTAAATCTACATTATAGGCGATTGCTTTCAAATTAGCCTTTGACGGGATTTGAACCCGTGGCCTCTCCCTTACCAAGGGAGTGCGCTACCCCTGCGCCACAAAGGCTTATAAGAAAGAGTTTGGGCAGAGGTGGATTCGAACCACCGTACACTCTCGTGAACAGATTTACAGTCTGTCGCCTTTAGCCACTCGGCCATCTACCCATATTAACTTTTAAAGTGCTAATTATTAAAATTAGCCGGTGATAGGAATCGAACCTACAACCTACGGTTTACAAAACCGTTGCTCTACCGTTGAGCTACACCGGCACCACCACTTTCGCAGTTGTATGATTATCTTATTAAGGACATAATTTAATGTCAAGTATCTTTTTTCAAAAATTTATTTTTTTTATTTTTTCTTACTCCCTAACAGGCTTTTCCCTTGATTATTTACTTATTTTCCAAATTGTGTTATAGTCAGAAAACAAGTCAGGAGGCTTATTATGGCAAATATTGAAGAAGTTAATGATAACAATTTCAAAGCCCGTGTTTTAGACAAAAACGGCGTTACCGTTGTAGATTTTTTTGCTCCTTGGTGTGGTCCTTGCAGAAAAATGGCTGAAGTTCTCGCTCAAATCGCAGACGAATATCAAGGCAAAGTCAACATTTACAAGTTAAACACCGACGAAAACCTTGAAACTGCTAAGAGCATGTCCATCAGCAGTTTACCCAGCGTTTTGGTTTACAAAGACGGCGAAGCATTAGAAAGAATGGTCGGTTTAATGCCCAAATCAGCTATCATTTCTAACATTGAAAAGCATTTATAATTAATCTTTCAACAAAAAACACCTCTCGCTTTGAGGGGTGTTTTTATTATTTTTATTAAACATGTAAGCATGCTTTTATTGAGGGTATCTCGAGGTTGCTTTTCTTAGCATGGCTGCCAGTTTTTCGCAACCGTCAAACCCTCTATTTTCAAGTTTTTTCGCCGCAGTTTCAATATCATATTTAATCAATCGGTGTTCGATTTCATAATCACCGTTATCCGCAATATTTATAATGGCATAGCATGCCTTAGGATTTTCGGCGAAGGGTCTGCCAACACTTCCAACGTTAACAACCGTTTTGCCAGTATTTGTCGCAAAGCCGCAAGGAACATGCGTATGTCCGCAGAAAATCACTTCCGCATCTGCATTGGCAACCATTTCTTCAACTTTTTCAATCGACAAATCGCCCGTAATATTTTCATCATTTTTTCTTGGAGAACCGTGACAGAGCATAATTTTCACGCCATTTTCGTCAACAATCAAATTTTCAGGCAAATTTGCCAAAAATTCCTTATCATCAGACGTCAAATCTTTCAAATCTGCACGATAAGCACTTGCCATAACAGGAACATGCTCGTCTAAAACTTTTTCAAATTTTTCATTATAAGTTCCCAATTTTTCGTCGGTATTTCCCTGAATCAGGAAAAATTTATCATTTTTTAATAAATCTTTCACTCTGTTAACGACCTTTGAAGGTTCTGGACCAGCCATTGCCAAGTCGCCCAAACAAAAGATTTTATCGCACTTTTGACCTTCAATGTCTTTCAAAACGGCATCTAAAGCCTCATTATTTCCATGAATATCTGAAATTATTGCAATTTTCATAGCCCGCTCCTTAAAATTGTGCTATCCTCTAAGTATATTTTAGCAGGAAGTAATTATGATTAAAAGAAAAAAAACAAAAGTTATAGAAATCGGAAACGTCAAAGTCGGCGGTGACAATCCGATTACAGTTCAATCTATGTGTAACACCGACACCCGTGATGTTTTGGCAACGGTAAGGCAAATTGAAGAATTACAAGATGCTGGCTGCGAAATCATCAGACTTGCAGTTTTGAACAAAGAAGCGGCGGCTGCAATAAAAGACATTGTTCCAAAGGTAAAAATTCCTGTAATTGCAGACATTCATTTCGATTACAGACTTGCGTTGCAATGTATTGAAAACGGCATTTCCGCCCTCAGAATCAACCCTGGAAATATCGGTCGGGACGAATTTGTAAAGAAAGTTGTTAACTCTGCGAAAGAACATCACGTTCCTATCAGAATCGGCATCAATGCTGGGTCTTTAGAAAAAAATCTTCAAGAACTCGACATTCCACTTTCCGAAAAAATGGTCAAAAGTGCAATGAGACACATCGAAATCCTTGAAAATAACGACTTTGACCAAATTAAAATCTCTCTGAAATCAAGTGATGTTTTGACCACAATCGAAGCGTACAGATTGATGTCAGAAAAGGTTGAATATCCGCTCCACTTGGGCGTTACAGAAGCCGGAACTTTGCGTGGCGGCATAATCAAATCCTCAGTCGGATTAGGCACTTTGCTCGCTGAAGGAATTGGCGACACAATTAGGGTTTCCTTGACCGAAAATCCTGTAGAAGAAGTCAAAGCAGGTTTCCAAATTTTAAAATCTTTAGGAATAAGAAAAAAAGGAGTCAACTTCGTATCCTGTCCGACTTGCGGAAGATGCGGAATTGACTTAATTTCACTTGCTAAGGCAACCGAAGAAAGATTTTTAAACTTTGACAAAGATATCACAATCGCCGTAATGGGTTGCCCTGTAAACGGCCCGGGAGAAGCAAAACATGCCGATTTTGGTATTGCTGGTGCAAACGGAGAAGGTTACATTTTCAAAAAAGGTGAAATCGTCTGCAAAGTCGACGAAGACAGACTTCTCGACGAATTTGTAAAAATTGTCTATGCAGAAACTTAACAAATACACTTTTTTTTAAAAATACGCTATAATAAAAATATAACCAATATGAGGTATATATGAAAAAAATTACGTTGACATTATTAATCTTGGCTGTAAACGGTATGGCAGCGTTTGCAAACCTTGATACTAACCATACGACAACTAAAAATTACTTTTTGAATGCAGGCTATTCGTCAAATATGGCTAAATATGCTGAATTCACTACTCGTGACCCGTATGGCCCAGAGGATGAACTTTATCCGAAAAATAATCCGGCAACAATTTGGAAACAAATTTGGAAAAAGATTGATGCAACAGCATTTGAGGACGAAAATGCGACTTGGCACGACATCAAAATGGAAACAAGCATCAGCGATTTTTAATAAAAATCGAAATTATTTTACACGACAAACCGCTCAAATCGAGCGGTTTTTGTTTTGCTTTTTTAAATTTATCTTAAATTAAATACCTAATGCCGCAAACATCGAGCACCATACAACTTGATTAGCAAAGAAGCAAGTGACGATGGTCATAATCGTGCAGAAATAAAGAACGACCTTCGTATTCATCTGCGGAGATGTCAAAATTGATGGAACTCTCGTTTTTTCAAACAATGTTCTTATCAAATTCATATACGCAAATACGCCGTAAATCGTTAAAATTATTGCGATTATAACGACAGGCAATCCAGACAAATCCATTCTTGTCAAAGAAGAGAATAAGAAAATTTTAGCCAAAAATCCAGCCGTTGGAGGCAATCCGGCAAGTGCGATTAGGCAAATGACAAACGCCGTCGTATAATAAGGTCTGACATAAAAAATACCCTGATAATCTTTAATATTATCACTTCCTACACAAGCAACAAAAGTTATACCAGCAGCCCATGCACCAAAATTCATAAACAAATAAACAACTGCATAATAAATAAATGCCGCAACGCCAAAGACCGAAAAAATACTCAATGCCAATAACATAAACCCACAATGAGCAATCGAAGAATAGCCCAAAAATCTTTTGATATCATTTTGTTTAATTGCACCCAAAAGCCCGAAAGCAACCGTCAATAGTGCAATAAACGAAATTACAATTTGCAACATCGGCATTTCGGTCATAAAATTGCCGATAATTCTTGCCAATATTCCAAATGCCGCCAATTTCGGCACAACTGACAAATACGCTGCAACAGGATATGGAGAACCTTGATAAACATCAGGAACCCATCGTTGAAAAGGAACACAGCCAGTTTTGAACATCAAGCCAATAATGATGAACACTGATGCCAACATAAACAAAACTGACGTATCCTGTCCATAATAGTGTAAATTCAGCATTGTGAAACTAAGTTCGCCCGAAATTCCGTACAAAATTGAAACGCCAAAAAGGAAAATCGCCGTTGCAACCGCAGAATTTATCAGATACTTGATTGCCGCTTCTTTAGGTCGATATTTATCCCAAAAACCAATAAGCATGCAACATGCAACAAATAGTGTTTCCATTGCAACAAACATTGAAACAAAATTATTTGCACTGACCAAACACATTGCAGAAAATGTGCCAATAAGCATTATCAAATAATATTCAAACGCTCTATATCTGATTTTTTTGATAATATTTTGAGACAACAAAATTGTCAAAAATGTGCCAATCAAAATCAATAATTTCAACACAATCGAAAAATTCGATTGAACATACATTTCAGAAAAAATCGTATGTCCTGTATGAGCAATCCCAGTTGAAATTGCGAGCATCGGGAGAATTGTTGCGATAAGTGCAGTTCTGCTTGATAATTTATAAAGAGGTTTAGAAAAAAATAATTCCATTATAAAAATAACCGCAATCGCAATCAGCAAAGACAATTCGGGTAAAAATACATTTTTCAATTCAAACAATAATAATTCCATATTTATACCCTCAAAACATCTAATAACGAATCCGTTACATCACCGTAAATACTCATTAATCCGTCAGGATAGCAGCCAAAAATAATTAAGCAGAAGCAAATTACTATTACTAACATGAGCCTATGTCCCGTAATATCATTGAATTTGCGATCAGGTAACGGTGTCGAACAAAATACACCGTGATAAAATCTCAACATATATACAGCAGTCAAAATCAATGATAACAAGGCAACCGAGGTTGCAACCTTTGGCAACAAAGCATTTTCAAAATCAGCAGAAAACGCTCCAACAAAAGTTGAAAATTCTCCTACAAACCCCATCGTCATAGGAATTCCGATTGATGCCAAGATGATTATACAACTTCCGAACATCAACCTTGGCATTGAATTTCCAAGTCCGGAAATTTCCTGCAAACTCTTCGTTTTTGTCGCTTGTTGAACAAGTCCTGCGACCAAAAATAATCCAGTAACAGCCATTGAATGTGCAAAAATCACAAACATTGCACCGTCAATACCCACTTTATTCAAAGACGACAACCCGATTAAGAACAATCCCATTGCAGAAATGCTCGAATATGCAATGATTTTTTTAATATCACCTTGTTTGCATGCCGCCAAAGCCCCCCAAAGTAATGTAATTACGCCCAAAACCATAATTGTCGGAGCATATTGAATGAACAACTCTGGGAACAAGTCGAGATTGAAACGAATAAGTCCGTAAGCCCCTGTTTTCAACATCAAAGCAGCCAAAATTATACTAACTGGAGCAGGTGCTTCTGAGTGAGCAGACGGGAGCCAAGTATGGAACGGGAAAACTGGTAATTTGACCGCAAAGCCAATAAAGAAAAACCAGAAGAGAATTTTTTGCAGAAGAAGAGGATAAATTCCATCAGCCTCATAAACCCGCAAGAAATCAATACTTGAACTCAATTCGCCGTTCAAATGGTATCCGTAATAATAAAGTCCAATCATTGCGGCAAAAATAAACAAACTGCCAGCAAAAGTATAAATAACATACTTCATTGCGGCCTTTTTCGCACTGTCTGAACCCCATTGCGAAATCAAGAAGTAAACAGGAATCAACTCTGCTTCCCAACAAAAGAGGAACACAAACATATCTTTTGCACAAAAAAGTCCCAAAATAATGCTTTCTAAGAGCAACATCAGGGTGTAATACATTTTTTGTTTTGTGCGGATAATTGTTTTTGAAAAAATTAATGCCATCAAAAACACAAACGATGTCAAAGCCACGAGCAATACTGAAAATCCACCAACACCAAATGACGCCGAGACACCCAACTTGCTGAGCCAACCTTCGCCCAAAACCGTCAATTCATCATAAAAAGTTCCTTCACCGAAATTACAAAAAGCGACAAACAAAAGTGAATAGAGAAAATGAAACGTTGCAAAAGTTTTTGCAAAACGTCTAATATAAATCGGATTTGTGCCGAAAATCGGTGACATAACAACGATTGCGGCAAATATCGGAGCAAATATTAATAATTTCAAAGATAATAAATTAAACATCATACCTCACCGATTCCGATTGCCATAATTAAACAAAATACAAGTATTACAATAATTACAAAGATTGACTGTGCAAGGTATGACTGAATATTTCCACCTTGCGAATAAGAAACAAACCACGCAATCGTTTTTGTTGCAGTCGCTTGGAAGTTTACAAACGCATCGATAATGTGCTTATCGATTTTCTTCGTAAACCCTGCAATCGGGTCAAAAATGAAATCAGCGAAAAATGCGAAAATTCGGTCAATAAACGCACCGTTTCTCGCAAATCCGTTAATTACAGGTGGCAAGGATTCCCATTTTTTCAAAGAAACTCCAAATGCCGTCAATGCACCCAAAACAGAGATTATGATTAACGAAAGAACACTTTTTGGCTCTGATAAAATTTCAAACGCATCGCAAAAACCGCCAAACGACAAATCCTCACTGATAAAATACGTTGCAAACACAACGATAAACATCATCGTAACTACCGCCGACTGTTGAACTTTTGGCAATTTTACCAACTCAATACCTTTTTCAAAAATCATAAAATATGATTTGAATAAATAATATGCCGTCATAAAGCAAATTACGCAGAAAGTGCCCACAACCGCTATGCTATTTGTGATTTGAAGATTTTCAAAAAGTATTTCCTTAGCAAAAAATCCACCGAAGAAAATTCCCGACAACGAAAGTATCGCAATGAAGTAACAAAGTGCCGTTACGGGATTATTTTTTCTTGAAATTTTCATATCCGCATACTCAGCACTGCCGTTTGCGGTATATTTAATCAAAATGCCAGCAATCAGGAACATAAGAGCCTTCGCAAAAGCATGAGTAAACAAATAATACAATGTCGCTGATGGTGCTAAAACGCCTAACGCAGTAAACATTAAACCTAACTGTGATGAAGTTGAATACGCAAGCATTTTCTTGATATTTGTTTGTGCAACCGCAAAAAACGCACAGATAAACGCCGTTGCCAAGCCAAAATACAACATCGTATCAGCCATCATTTCAGACAAATTAAACAACGGCAACAATCTTACGCAAAGGAAAATACCAGCCGAAACCATCGTCGCTGCGTGGATTAAAGCACTAATCGGAGTCGGGGCTTCCATTGCATCAACAAGCCATACGTGAAGAGGGAATTGTGCCGATTTCACAAGTGCTGCACCGAAAAACAACATTGAAGTTAAATAAAATCCAGCATCAGAAAAATAAACATAAAAATCCGATGCAGCCTCTGGCATTGCAGTGTACGAAAGCAATTCGCCACTTTCTGCAATCGGATAATTGAACAAAAAGTAAATCAAAATCAGCAAGCCGGAAAAGAAAAGCGTATCGCCGATTCTGTCAATAATCATAACTCTTTTCGCCGAATTCGATGCTTGTATTTTTTGAAAATAATAATTTACAAAAAGATAACTGCAAACACCGACAACTTCCCAGAACAAGTATGTTTGCACCAAATTTGAACTCAAAACGAGTACCGTCATTGAGAAATTGAACAAATTTAAGAGTAAATAAAATAAATCAAAGTCTTTATCTTCGGACATATAAGATGCCGAAAACCATTGAACGGCAACGCTTATCAGCATTAAAATCAACAAGAAAATTGTCGACACAGAATCGAGCAAAATTCCAATCGAAACGTCCAAAGACCCCAATCTGAGCCAATTTATCGAAATCTCAAAAGGTTCAACGACTACTCCGCTATGATAATAACAATAAAGTGCAACAGCGTACACAAGCCCAATAACCGTCGAGGTTATAGACGAATAGACAACTGTTCCTCGAGAAAAGGAAAATCTGAAAAATTTGCCGACAAAAGCAACCGCCATCGCAATGAGCGGCAAAACGAAGATTAATAAAATATTGTCAATGAAAAATTGCATTATCCCTTTAATTCTCCGATTTCTTCTACGTCAACAGTTTCCTTAAAACCGTGTATATTCAATACTATCGCAACTCCGACCGCAATGTGTACTGCCGTCATTACCAAGACAAAAAGTGCTAAAATTCCACCCTTGAAATGCGTACCGTCACTATACACAGAAAACGTTGCTAAATTTAGTGTAATCCCACAAAACATGATTTCAAGAGAAATCAATATTCTAAGTAAATTTTTCGAAATAATTGTCCCCAATAGCCCGATTAAGAACAAAAATAATCCAAGAAGTAAAAAATGATACATTCCAATGTTAACCAAAAAGTCCATTATTTTTTACCTCCGATTTTCATTGAAAGAATTACCCCGAAACCCAATATTGCAACCAAAAAGAACAATCCAGTAAACACAAACGGTGCACCATAAAAAAGAAAAAGTTCAACGGAAATCGCCTTGGTAGAAGGGATAACACCATTAGTGGTTTGTGCAATATTGTCCGACATAAACGAGCCGACTCTCAAAAAACATGCCAATAATGCAGTCAACAAGAGTAATCCAATGATTGACAAATAAGTTCTCGGTCTATGAACAATCGGCGAAAGGATTTCTTCTTTTTTGCCCGTCAAAGCGATTGCGAAAACGAACAAAATCGACATTCCGACCCCACAAAGCGATAATTGAACAACGCCTAAATACGGCAATTCTAAAGCGAAAAACAAAAGTCCAACCGCCATAAAACACAAAAAAGCGTAAAGCACAGAATAAAATATTTTCTTAGTAAAAACAGCCCTAAACGCACCAACAATGGCGGTTAAAGCGACAATATAAAAAATAATTGCTTGAATTTTATCCATTAAACGATTTTCCTCAATTCTGATTTTATGTCAACCGCAAATTCGTACTCTTTAGTGAATTTCAAGGCTTTTTGCGGGCAATTTTCAACACAATTTCCGCAATAAATACATTGTGCCTCATCACGCTCATATCTTATGTGCAATCTGCCATTTTCTTCAGTTTGCTTTTCAATTTTGATGACGCCTTTACATGGGCAAACCCTTTGGCACAAACCGCATCCGATGCATAACAATTTATCGTTTTCATCTTTGACAACTTCAATTCTTCCTCGAAAATTATCCGAAACTTCACGTTTTTCCTCGGGATAATTTAACGTAACACGCTTTTTAAAAGCCTGTTTCATTACCGTTTTATGCCCGTTCCACAACGATTTTAAACCTTTAAAGAAATCAGAAAACATAAAGCCCTCCGAGTTTTATAATGCAAACAATCAAAAGATTTACGACCGATATCGGCAAAAGATATTTCCACCCAAATTCCGCAAGTTTATCCGCTTTCATCCTCGGCAAAGTTGCCCTAATCAAAATAACCACAAATAAAAGCAAACAAGTTTTTAAAACAAGCCAGAAAATTTGTTCACAAGTCAAAACGATACCATACAGCAATTCTGATTTTGCAAATAAATCCGCCAAACTAATCGGTAACGGAGGCATATATCCACCCAAAAACATAATTACCGTAAATGCACAAATAATAAACGCACCAGCATATTCTGCCATATAGAACATAGCAAACTTCATGCCCGAATATTCTGTCGTATGTCCAGCAACAAGTTCACTTTCAGCCTCATGCAAATCAAACGGCGTTCTATTCATAGCCGCAAGCGATGAGATGAAAAAAACCAAAAATCCCAAGAACGACGGGAATACAAACCAACTTAAAAGTCCTAATTGATATTGTGCAGTAACAATATCGATAAACGACATTGACCCTGCAAGCACGACAACCGCAATGGTTGCAAACATCATCGGTATTTCATAACTAACTAACTGAACAACAGAACGAAAAGCCGCAAGAAGCGAATATTTATTGTTCGAAGCAAATCCAGCAATCAAAATTCCCATAACAGGAATAAGCATTACCGCCATAAAGAAAAGCACGCCAACGTCTGATTTTACGGGCAAAATTGACATAGAAAACGGTAAAAGTGTCCAAACAAACATTATCGGTGCAAACACAACAACAGGTGCAAGTCCGAACAAAAATCTATCCGCTTTTTCAGGCACAATATCTTCTTTAAAAAGCAATTTTATAGCATCTGCAACCGTTTGCAAACAGCCACCCAAACCTACACGGTTAGGGCCTTTTCTGACGGTAAACAAAGCAAGAATTTTTCTTTCCGCAAGAACAAAAATCAAAACCGAAATTAACAAAAATACAGAAATCAACAAAAATTCAAGAACATACCAAGCCGAAAATGCCACAGCAAAAGAGATTTTATGCTCCATCATAAATTCTACATAAGGTTGAATTACAAATTCCATTATCTGTCAACCTCCGATAAAATAACGTCCAAACTGCCGAAAATCGCCATTATATCAGCGAAATTTCGGTCTTTTAAAAGCATAGGCAAAATTTGCACAGAATAAAACGACCCAGTACGCCATTTTACCCGATATGGTTTGTCCTCTCCTGTTGCAGTAACAGTGCAAACCATTAACCCTCTCGGTGCTTCGATAAACGAACTTGCTTCCCCTGAAGGCTTTATCACAAAAGAATTTACGGAAGAATTTTTAAATTCACCCGAATTATTTTTCAAATAATCCACGCATTGAGCCGCAATCCTTTGAGACTGCTTCATTTCTGCAATTCTAACCAAATATCTTGCATAGCAATCGCCTGCCGTTTCTGTCGGAACTTCAAAATCCAATTTGTCATAAACAAGATACGGTTTTTGTTTTCTAAAATCAGTATTAAGCCCCGTAGAACGGAGGTTTGCTCCCGTAATTGAATAATTCAAAGCAGAATTTTTTGTCAAAATTCCAACCCCTTTTGTTCTCGAGAGAAAAATCGGGTTGTCCGTCAAAATATTTTCATATTCTTGAATTTTTTTCGGAAAAATTTCTAAAAAATTCTCTATTTCATCAAGAATTTCCGCACTCAAATCTCTCTTGACACCGCCAAAAACGTGAAAATTATACATCATTCTTTGACCTGTCAAATTTTCGAAAATTCTTAAAATCATTTCTCTTTCACGGAAAGCATAAAAAATCGGCGAAGATGCACCCAAATCCATTAAATACGCACCTAGCCAAACCAAATGAGAAGCAATTCTATTGAGTTCCATAAGCAAACAACGAATATACTTTGCACGATTAGGGACTTCAATATCCGCAAGCGTTTCCACCGCAGAACAAAATGCTTCCGAACAGAAAAATCCAGAAAGATAATCGACTCTATCAACCATCGGCAAATATTGTAGGTAAGAACGGCTCTCTGCCGCCTTTTCAAGCCCTCTGTGTAAATATCCGATAACAGGCTCAACTGACTTAACAGTTTCCCCGTCAAGTTCCGTAATCAGACGCAAAACACCATGCGTCGACGGGTGCTGAATACCGACATTGATTTTCAAAAGCTCTTTATTCATTCCACGCCAACCTTTCGTCCTTGAAATCGGCATTTCTTAACATCGGATTGCCAACTGTTGAATCAGGCATCAATAAACGCTTTATACCCTCATGCCCGTCAAAATCTACCCCAAAAAGGTCGAAAATTTCACGTTCATCATAAGCGGCTGACTTAAACACCGAAACAACGCTTTGTGCAACAGGATTGCCCGAATCGACACAGGTTGAAACAACCATTCTGTCGTTCAATTTTGTCGAATAAAGTTCGTAGGTCAACTCGATTTTGTCGTTCCAATCGGTTGCTTTGATTGAAAGAAGCATATCCGCAGCGAATTCAGCGGAGTTTTTGAGGTGACAAAGGCAATTTTTGAGGTCATTTTTGCTCACAACAAACTTTGTCGAGCCGTCTTTTTGCTCATATTTTTCGATAATATTAAATTTTTCCGTAAAATTTTCCACGATTTTTGCCCGCTAATTCAATTCTTTTTCTTTCAACAAAACTTCTTCATTGTAGGATAATTTCGGTCGATTTCGCAAAAGATATTTCCTTCGATTTGCAACAGTTTCTGTTTTAATTTTTTCCTGCAATTTCATCAAAGCGTCAAGCAACGACTCGGGTTTCGGCGGACACATCGGAAGATAAATATCAACCGGAATAATTTTATCGACCCCGTATACGACAGAGTACGAATCATTTTTGAACATACCACCAGTACAAGCACAAGCACCCATTGCAATGACATATTTTGGTTCAGCCATTTGTTCATAAAGTTTCAAAAGTGCCGGAGCTGCCTTGTGAGTAATTGTGCCAGCCACAATCAGCAAATCCGCTTGTCTCGGAGAACCCCTGAAAATTTCCGACCCAAATCTTGCTATATCATAATCCGCACAAGCCGTACTCATCATTTCAATTCCGCAACAAGATGTTGCAAACGTCAACGGCCACAACGAATTTGCCCTTGCAAAATTATAAATTTCATCAAATGTGGAAGTTAAAACATTTCCCATTATTTAAACCTCAACATATTCTTTTGAGTTGCATAAGAAAGACTCAAAAACATTAAAAACAAAAACAAAACGCCTTGCGTAAACACAAATCCGTGCAAAACATCAAACGACAATGCAAACGGGAACAAAAGCATCATTTCTGCATCAAAAACTATAAACAACAATGCGTAAACAAAAAATTTAGGATTAAAAAAAGTTTTTTCATCTGAATGAACGGGCATGCCGCATTCGTATGTGGATTTTTTCAACTCGGAATCGGATTTTGGCGAAAATTTTACACCGCAAAACAACATTGCCCCTGCAAATACAAGTGCCAAAATACCCATAAATACAATGACAGAAAGACTATGCACAACATTTTCCTTATACTGCAACAAAAGTTATTATTATATTTATATCATGTATTCTCGTTGCTATAATAATTGTAAAGAAGAGTTCATAAAGTTTTGTATAATATGAAAAAGATGATTCTAAAAACCATATTTAAGTTGTCCTTAACGCTAATCGTTATCGTTGCGGTTTGCGAGTTAACAGGCATGCATAATTTTAATAAAAATTCTTCTAACCAAAATACAAAAGCCCAACAAACAGAGGAAGAACAATATATTCCACCTCATTTAGACTATTCGGAAGTCATCAAAAGCATTAAGGAAGAAGAGGGCATCGTCGATGAACCAGAAGAAAACACCGACGAAATCGCAACTAAGCCTGAAGAAGTTCGAAACGATGATTATATTTTGACGAAAGAAGAAGAACCTTCAAATCCAGCAGAATATATGGACAAAGCACAACTTTGCGTAAAAACAGCCGTTCAAGCAAAAGATGAAACAACAAGAATAAGATACGTCCGAAAAGCACTCGAATGTTACCTGAGATACCTCAAATACTACGAGGGCGATTTAGATGCACTTTTGGGTGCAGGCACAACCGCAACATTCTTGGGCAAAGAAACTCAAGCACGTCATTTACTTATGGAAGCCTATGCGACTTACCCGAAAAATCCTAATGTCCATAAGGCCTTGGGCGATTATTGTTTCAAATTTAACAACTTTAACAACGCAATCGAATACTACAATTTGTCCCTCAGTTCGGGCAATTTGATGGATTACAACACAAATATCGCAACGGCAGTTTGTTACGAAAAATTGGGAGATATAAAAAAGGCAATCGATTACTTTAAAGTTGCACAACACATCAACCCGAATTCACCCATTGCAAACCAACGTCTTGAAATGTACGCCGCAATGGAACGTGACGGATATCAAGCGGATTCAAGACTTTATAATAATTCAAGACCCGATGACGAGCAAAAAGACGTCGAACTTGAAACTTTGATGTTAGATTCACAAAGAATAAAATAACGGGTTGAAAAAAATTTTTGTTTATTTTATAATGGGTTCACGAAATGCGGAAGTAGCTCAGTTGGTAGAGTATCTGCCTTCCAAGCAGACTGTCGCGAGTTCGAGTCTCGTCTTCCGCTCCATTTTTTTCGGCGACTTGGCCAAGTGGTAAGGCAGAAGCCTGCAAAGCTTTTACCCCCGGTTCGAATCCGGGAGTCGCCTTTTGTTTTTTAATAAAATGGTTAAAATTTTTCAAGATTTTTCTGCTTTTTTCAAAACCGCAGTTATTATAAACACGTAAAAGGCGATGACGTTGTGAATGATTTGCTTATTGACACAGTTTTTGAAGAAATGACAACTATTTCAAAGGAACCTATAAAAACACAATATGAATATTTAACCAACGAATTATCAAAATGTGATAAAGTTTCTATCATAACTTTTTCTGGAACTATGTGTGACAGATTATTTTTAAATTTAGTAAAACAATTTTCAATAGATAATAAAAACTGTTTATATTTTAAAGATGATTTTTATAAAAAAAGATTTTTTATGGAATTAATTACACTCCATTCCGAAAACAATGACTTTGAAAAATAAAAAAATGAAATAAAACTTGGAATATAACATTATCTGATAATAATATTAATGATTTAACAGAATTAAAAAGACTTTTGGCAACTCAAAAGCCTGACTATATTTTTATTGACAATTTCAAGAAGTTTTCATTAGGCAATTCTTCTGTAAATGATATTTTAGCTGAACTTAAACAATTAATATATGAATATAGAGCAATATTATTTATAAATTTATATAATACTGATTTTGTGGATGATGTTGTTATCTCTATAACTGTAAAATATTTTTCAGATGTAATTATTGATATAAAACATATCGCAGATGATGTTTATTCGCTGTGGACAATAAAAAGCCTAAATATAGATTATGGCGTTTTTAGTTTGAAATACGATTATAAACATTTTGAATTTAAAGAAATTGATTTGTCCGACAATATTTGATGGTTTTGTAGTAAATTTATTTGGAGATAACATTATGCCAGACATTGATATTCAAGATTTAAAGAGCCAATCAAAAAGCAAAGAAGAAATAAATAAAACAGTACACAGATTCAAACTGACAACTTAAAATTTATCCGACTTTTAACACAGTAAATAAAGACCTAAATGGTGAGAAATTTGAACCACTAGAAATAAACGACATAACAAGAAGAATAACATTAGAAGTTAGCAACCTAGGTAGAATTAGATATAATGACGAAATTTTACACCAAGTTGAAGAAATAAAAAAATTCGTACAATGACAACAAAACGATAAAAGGTTATCTTCAAATTGATAAAGAAAAACACCAAGAACCTTGGAAAGAAATCCCTAATGAACAATACAAATACGTTTACCAATTAGTTGCAAAAGTTTGGTGCGAGGAGCCAAAACTATGCCCAAAATGTGAAAAATGTCCTATTGAAATTCACCATAAAGATAATGATGGATATAACAATAGTGCAGCTAACTTAACTTATTTAACCAAATGTGAACACCGTAAGGTACATGCAAAATAAATGACAAGACCGGAAAAATCAGGAAAAACTTCTAATAACGATGACACATCGCTTCACAGAAATATGGCAACGAGCAACGGCGTAATGGTCTTTGTTGAAGGAACGCACCATAGTTATGGCAACTACGGATATTTGAACTATTGGGAAGATTGCATCGGAAAAACAGGCGAAGAACAACGCCAAATTTACGCAAGCAAATGTAAAAAAAGATAAATTATAAATAAAAACTTCTTTTAATGTTGTTTTTTCAGCAAAGCAAAAAACTGATTATATCCAACAAAAAACTCGCCTTTCAGCGAGTTAATTGGCTGGGGCGGAAGGATTCGAACCTCCGAGATGGCTGGACCAAAACCAGCTGCCTTACCACTTGGCGACGCCCCAATATTCATTTGTAATTCTATATTAGTTTGCACAAAATAAATTGTCAACTGTTTTTTAATAATATGTTATTGCCGTTCCATAAGCAACTGCACATATTCTATCCGCTTCTAACGGGTTGCTCGAACGCAATACCGACGTTTGCACCCTTGCATTTACTATCAAATGTGCATCATTTGCAGTTTTTTGCATCTTAATAACTGCAAGTTTTGACGCCTTACGAAATTCTTTCGCATAATATTTTTTGCTCTTGAAAAAATGTGCCCATCTGTTTTGCAACGCAATAGAAAAAGGTTGTGCAACTATAACCGATGCCGTTACCGGTTCGCTATGTTTAATAGATTTATTCTTTTGTATAACGTGGGGTTCTGTTGATAATAGAGGTTGACCCATAATTGGGTTAAGTGCCTCAAATTTTCTTTCAAATTCCAATTTTTCGCTTCTTTTCAGGCTCCAGAAACCTAAAATTAGCAAGAAGATGAATATTCCCCCGAAAATCAAGAAATCCATAATCGCCTTCCTATACTAATTCTAATTCAATTTCCCATGCTTGTTAAGTATTTTTTTCCTGTTTCGTTACATTTCCTCAAAACCCACTTATAGTTGAAAAATCACCCTTTACAAACTCTTTACCGTTCTTAAAATTTTACATGACCTGCTCCTCAAAATCTGATATAATACTATCCAAGAGAGTAATTTTTGCAGAAAAACATCAGACTTTTTTGCAAAACATCTACATTCTCAGTGAAAACTGTACCACAACACAGTTTTCGGGCATGCTTTATTGCTGTTTATTTGTGTTCAATTTACAAAAAGGCTTTTTAATGAAACTCATCGTAAACGCAGACGACTTTGGAATGAACAGAACTATAAATCAGGCAGTATTGGACTCTTTCAACAACGGAATTTTGTCCAGCGTTTCGATTATGCCCAACATGCCCGCATTTGAAGATGCTATCAGAAAACTCAAATCCATTGAAAACATTGGATTTGGCGTTCATCTCAATTTGACAGAATACAAATCAAAACTTCGAACAAAAGAAAAAAATAGCAAACTTTACGATTCAAACGGCGTTTTTAACAACAATTTTTTCCAAATTCTTGCAAAATCAAACGACGAAGATTTTATGTTTGAGGTCGAACACGAATTTCGCTCGCAAATCGAAGCGGCATTGAAATACCACCCACTCGACCATTTGAACTCTCACAAAAATATCCACTCCATTCCTAAAATTTTCAACCTAGTTTGCAAATTGGCTAAAGAATACGAAATTTTTACCGTTCGTTTGCAAAGGGAATTTTTCTATCTTCCCCAAAAGTTGAAAGACAAATCGAACTGGAAAAATTGGTTCAATGCAAGGCTATATCTCAATATGGCGAACGTAAAACTTTTGAACTATTTTGCAGAAATTAACAAGCAAACTTTGGATAAATTTTCACTCAATTCAACCGATTGTTCAATCGGCAGCCGTTATTCAGGCATGATGGACACTGACACGATTATTTCAGGGCTTGAAAATATAAAAAATTCCCCCGCAACAATCGAATTAATCTGTCACCAGAATTCTAATGAAAAAAATCTTTCCAACCTCATCGAATTAAAATCCCTCTGTTCCGAAGAATTGAAAAAATATCTCGAAAGCGTTGAAATAACTTCATTTAAGACATATCAAAAAGAAACCGTCAAGGTATAGGAAAAAATCATGGCAGAAAACGACAAACCACGTTATTCAAGGATTTCCGATTTAATAGAATTGGTAATATACATGCAATCAAAGCCATTAGGAGTGACTATTAACGACATAATGGAAAGATATACAGTTTCAAGGCGAACAGCCGAAAGAATGCGTGATAGTTTACTCAACGCACTTCCGCAAGTTGAAGAAATTGACTCTGATGACAACTTGAAGCATTGGGGATTTCGAAATTACACCGTGTCACATATTGTTTCTTTCAGCCCGAAAGAAATCGGCAACATCGAGCAGTTGCAACGTCGAACGACCAACAAGGAAATGAAAAAAGAACTTCAAGAAACCGTCGACAAACTCAAAGCCCTCAATCGAAAACAAATCAACTCCATAGAGACTAACATTGAATTATATTTGCAAACCGAAGGCTACGCCGTACGTCAAACTACTCAGTACGACATTGACATCAAAATTTTGGACACAATAAGACACGCATTGCAAACAAATACAAAGGTTAACGGATTTTATCACGACAAAAAACGCACCCTTGAACCTTTAGGCTTAATTTACGGGGCAAAAATTTACCTCGTTGCCAGAGAAAAAGCAAAAGGTGATGGAATTTACAACTATTTGTTGCATAAATTTTCGAACATAGAAAACACCGACAAAACCTTTGATAGAAAAGATTTCAGCCTACAAGAATACACAAACCGCTCTTTCGGCGTTTATCAGGGAGAAATTTTGCACGTTGAATTGAAATTCGACAAAGATGTTGCAGAAGATGCACTCAAATACAATTTTCACCCGACACAACGTGTCAAAGCAAACCAAGACGGCACTGTAACCGTCAAGTTTGATGCCGGCGGAAATAAAGAAATCATCTGGCACGTTTTCAGATGGGGAAAAAATTGCAAAATAATTAAACCTCAATCGCTTGTTGAAGAGTACAAAAATTATTTGCAAACTGTTATTGAAAATTATTCGTAAAGTTTAATTAGTTTCGGCAAAGTTAAGCCATTATTGCTTTTCTGACATTTCGAGCATTTCTAAAAAGTCAGTAAAGTTGCAGTCGAAAATTTTGATGATTTCAATTAATTGTTCAACGCTCAATGTTCTGTTTCCTCTTTCAATCATTCCGTAAAATGATGTCGAAATATTTGCCGCTTTAGCCGCATCTGCTTGCGAAAATCCACATTCAACTCTCATTTGCTTAATTAAATTTAATATATTATCAACTGTAATTTCTCTCATTCGTCTATCCTTAATTTACTATTTATAATCGATAACACTAATAGTGTTACCACATTTTTTGTGATTTTTCAAGTGTTTATTTAAGTTTACGGTTAAAATTTCTTTAAAAAATAAATTGTTCGTGATACACTTAAAATATGGATATCGGTTTAATATTTAATCCTGTAATAATTTCGGTACTTTTACTTTGTGTTTTATGCGTTCGCAAGGTAAACGTATTGTTATCGTTGATTATTGCGGCGATTGTAGCGGGAGTTTTGGCGTATGTTCCGATAGCACAAATCATTTCGGAGCATTGGTCTTTTGGCGAAATTATGCATCAAATTTGCAACATTCCCTACGCCGATATTATGAACACATTCGTCTCAGGCATGGGTGGAAACTCAGAGACGGCACTTAGTTACATACTTCTTGGAACTTTTGCCGTAGCAATGATGCACACGGGCTTGACGAAGGTGCTTGCCAACAAAATTTCAGCCATAGTTAAGGATAGAAAATATGTCCTCATCGGCATTTTGACGTTATTGGCAGTATTTTCACAAAACCTTATTCCTGTTCACATTGCGTTTATCCCGATTTTAGTCCCACCGTTATTGGGTTTGATGAACAAATTAAAAATCGACAGACGTGCAATCGCTTGTGCACTCTCATTCGGTTTGGAAACTCCGTACATCGTTGTACCTGCCGGTTTTGGACTTATTTTCCAAGGTTTAATCAGAGACAACCTTATCCAAAACGGAATGGAAGTCGGCAAAAATGACGTTGTAAATTCCGTATGGATTTTAGGAATCGGTATGTTTTTGGGCTTGTTAGTCGCCTTGTTTATAACATACAGAAAGCCTCGTGAATACAAGGTTACACCCCTTACCGAATTATCAGAGAAAGATGAAGAAACAAAATTCACAAAAAAGCACGCTATCACGTTGTTTGCAGCATTTGTCACCTTTGTAACACAGTTGGCAACAAAATCCTTGCCATTAGGTGCAATCGCTGGTTTAACAATAATTTTTGGAACTGGCGTTATCAAGCACGATAAAACAGACAAAATGATTGATGAAGGCGTTGGCTTAATGGGCTATATCGCTTTTGTAATGCTGATTGCGGCAGGTTATGCAATGGTTTTGAAATCGACAGGAAGTATTGACTCTTTGATACAGGGAATTATGCCGTTTATGCAAGGAAGCAAGTTCATTGCGGCAGTTATGATGCTTGTTATCGGATTATTTGTCACAATGGGTATCGGCACATCGTTTGGGACTATACCAATTTTGGCAGTTTTATTCGTTCCGATTTGCCAAAGTTCAGGAATTTCAGTTCCTGCAACAATCGTAATTATGGCATCGGCTGCGGCACTTGGCGATGCAGGCTCACCCGCTTCCGACACAACTCTAGGTCCGACAGCAGGCTTAAATGCAGACGGACAGCACAATCATATCCACGACACTTGCATACCAACATTCTGGCATTTCAACATACCGCTTATCATTTTCGCATTGATTGCGGTCGTTTTATTCTAATTAATAGCCACGAAACTTATTGCGGTAAGTGTCTTCAGGGTGTGCAGAATTTGACAAAACGATTTCGTAATATTCGTTTTTGTCAATGTTTACGCCCATATTTTTAATATTAACCTTTTTCTTAGTTTTTTTCTTTTCGTCTTTATCCATGTTGATTTTCGATGTTGTATCTTATTTCCTCTAAATCAACTTTACCATATTTATTGTCAAATTGGAAACTTCTACTTATCGACAAAGCGATGACACTGCCAATAATCAAGTATAACAAGACTCCTGCGAAAATTCCCGAAGTGTTAATCAAGAAAGAAATGATTGATGCAAGCCAAACCCAGTAGCCAATTCCCGAACAATTCAAGTCGTGTAAACGTCTAATTGCAAGCAATGAGCCTGCAACAAAACTCCACACGGCGAAAATTATATATGCCCCTACCGTCAAATTCAATAACACAAACGGCAAAATGCCAAGCGTTTTCATTTTATAAGGAATTGTCATAGCCCCTGTCGTAGCGTCAATTCTCAATCCTAAAATAACAACCGAAAACGTAGCAATTAAACAGAAGAATATCGACGTTATCAACAGACACATTACAATAAAACTCAAAAATTCCTTTCTCGTTGCACGAGTTCTGAATGAAAAGTTGCACATAGTTTTGCCGAACGATGTTATCATATATATCTCCTATATTGAATATTATCGTATGGAAAAGGTCTGCTACTTCTATATTACCCACTTATATTTTTTTTAATCACTTTTAAATTATCAATAACACTAATAGTGTTATTGATACGCTTAATCCTTGCAACGCAATAAAAAACACTATTAGTGTTTTTGTCTCAAAATTAAAAATACAACAAATAGTGTTTTTTATAAAATCGAAATAAATTATTGAAGTTCTGATGGCAATCCATATTTATTTTCGCCCTCGTCACCTTTTTTGAAGATGCAAATCGCAACTAAAACGATAGAAAAGAAAAGAATTACAATATTAACTGTTGAAGTGCCGAGAAGTTTAAAGGCTTGTTTATCGAGTTGAGCAACCATCGAATAAAGAATGGGGAAGCCAATGCCAGCAATAAAAGCGACCACCATCGCAACACACCAATATACAGGAAAAGCAATCCAAGCACTTTTGCCAAAATCATGAAATCTTCTAACGATAACGGTAACATCAGCCACAAATTTCCAAATCGAAATTACTAATACGACCAAAGAAACACCTAAAAAATAAATCATTGCCATTAACATTGCCGTTGTAGACAATTCTTGGCTGTGAGGAGCGAGAATTTTTGCGGGAAAAGAAATCAATAACAATATAGCGAATGAAAATGCGATATGAAACAAGAACCAATACAAATATTCTTTTCTTGAAGTTCTTCCCTTAAATGTAATATGAGTCAAATTAAACCAAACTGTTTTCCAAAAATTTTTCATTTTTCCTCCAAATATTAAATTTTAAAACGCACAAAATTATAAATTTTCAGGCGGTAAACCGAAAATATTTTCGTCCTCGTCTCCTTTTTTAAATAGTGCAAGCACAAGATAATACAAACAAAAAATAATGCACATAAGGAACACGACGAATAGACCTATTGTTGGGCAGCCTGGGATAATTGCAAAAATAAAATATGTCAAAACGACAGAACCGATAGCCTTCGCCCAATATTTTCCAAGTGACCACCAAGCACTTTTGCCAAAATCGTGAAATCTTCTAACTATAATTGAAATATCTGCTAAAAACTTCCAGAGTAAAAAGATTTGCATAATTATTGAAAAAAACAGCAAATAAAAAGTTGCGAGCATTGATGGAACAGTGGAAAGTTGCTCTAATCGAGGGTTGAAATAACTTGCAGGCAAAGAAACAAACACATAATAGACTAAAGAAACCAAGAGTCCGAACAAAAACCACATGAAAAATTCTTTTCTCGAAGTTCTTCCTTTGAATGTGATGTGAGTTAAATTATACCAGACGGTTTGCCAAAATTTTTTCATAAATATACGTTTTCTTTAGGTAAGCCAAATTCATTTTCGCCCTCATCACCTTTTTTGATAAGACAAATGAAGAAATAAATAAGAGAAAAAATCCCAAAAACAAGAAAAGGGATCAAAGTGACAGTAAAGATTAAAATCGTCTCAGGTAACTGATGATACAAAGCAAAAAAAGCAACCACAGCGGAAATAAATGAAGCAACAAATGCAATTATCCAATAAAACAATACGACCAACGCACTTTTGCCAAAATCATGAAATCTTCTAATAGACACCGTCACGTCTGCAATCGATTTCCACAGACTAAAAATAATTTGAGCAAAGGAAATAATATACAAATAAATAGTTCCAATAAGTGAAACAATATCGCTGTGTTTACCCAAAGCATTAAAAATTGATGCAGGCAACTGAAGCAACAAATACAATGCAATAGAAACTAAGGTAGAGAACAAAAACCAATTCAAAAATTCTTTTCTGGAAATTCTACCCTCAATGGTAATATTAGACAAAATAAACCATCCAAATCGCAAAATATTCTGCATTATTTCTCCTAATTGGTTTCGTTCATAGCGGCTTTAAATTTAGCCAAAGCGATTGCAAGTGCCTTATTTTTATTGTCGATATCTTTTTGATTATCGGGGTTGCCGTTTCGTGCCTCAAGTTTTTCTTTTTCTGTCTTAGCAACCGTAATGTCAATATCCTTGCCGTTTTCTGCCTCTTCGGTCAAAAGAACGGCATTGTTGTCCGAAACTTGGAAAACACCGCCGACGGTGGCAAAATATTCCGCTTTACCTTCGGTTACGACTTTGGTAACTCCGATTGCGAGTGCACTCATAAACGGGGTGTGATCTGGCATAATCCCGAATTCACCCTCTAAGCCTTTGCAATAAATTTCGTCAACGTCATTTTCAAAGACTATTTTTTCATGAGTTATGAGTTTGAAATGTATTTTTTTTGACATTTAAACACCATTATTCTTTTATTGTTTCTGCTTTTTTCAAAGCATCTTCAATAGTTCCGACCATATAGAACGCTTGTTCAGGAACGTTGTCGTGTTTGCCTTCGATAATTTCTTTGAAGCCTCTGATAGTGTCTTCCAACTTGACGTAAGCACCTTTAAAGCCCGAGAATTTTTCTGCTACAAAGAACGGTTGAGACATGAATTTTTGGATTTTTCTTGCTCTGTTAACCGTTTCTTTATCTTCTTCAGAAAGTTCGTCCATACCCAAAATTGCGATGATATCTTGTAATTCTTTGTATTTTTGAAGGATTTCGAGAACTTTTCTTGCAACATTGTAGTGTTCTTCGCCGATGATGTGCGGATCGAGAACACGGCTGTTTGATTCAAGAGGATCAACCGCAGGATAAAGACCCAACGATGCAATTTGTCTTGAAAGAACGGTTGAAGCGTCCAAGTGAGAAAACGTTGTAGCCGGTGCAGGGTCTGTCAAGTCGTCCGCAGGAACGTAAATTGCTTGAATTGAAGTAATTGAACCTTCTTTTGTTGAAGTAATACGTTCTTGAAGTTCGCCGACTTCGTTAGCCAATGTCGGTTGATAACCTACTGCTGAAGGCATACGTCCCAAAAGTGCTGAAACTTCAGAACCTGCTTGAACAAAACGAAAAATGTTGTCAATAAACAACAAAACATCTTGTTTTGAATAATCACGGAAATATTCTGCTGCAGTAAGAGCCGAAAGTCCAACTCTCATTCTTGCTCCAGGTGGTTCGTTCATTTGACCGTAAATCAAAGCAACTTTATCGATAACACCTGATTCTTTAAATTCGTTCCAAAGGTCGTTACCTTCTCTTGTTCTTTCTCCGACGCCGCCGAATACTGATACACCGTTGTGAGCCATTGCGATGTTGTGAATAAGTTCTTGAATAAGAACGGTCTTGCCAACACCAGCACCACCGAACAAACCGACTTTACCACCTTTTTGATAAGGTTGAATAAGGTCGATTGCCTTAATACCTGTTTCAAGAATTTCGATATCGGTATTTTGTTCCGTCAAAGTCGGAGCATTTCTGTGAATCGGCAAGTGAATATCTGTTTGAATTTCGCCTGCGTTATCAACAGCATCTCCCAAAACGTTCAAAATTCGACCCAAAATCGGAGTGCCAACAGGGATAGAGATAGGATTTTCAGTATTTAACACCTTCATACCTCTTTTTAACCCATCAGTTGAGGACATTGCAACCGAACGAACTTTGTTTTCGCCCAAATGTTGTTGAACTTCCGCAACAACTTTTTGTCCATCTGCGTTATACATTTCCAAAGCGTCATAAATTTTCGGAAGGTTACCATTTTGAAACTCAACGTCGATAACAGGTCCGATAATCTGAGTTATTAATCCTTCTTTTTCGGTCAATATTTCCATGTTTACACCTTTTCTAATATTGCATATAAAGCAATTATAACTTAAAAAAGATTTTTAGGTGAAAAATAAATATTTCTTAAAATCAGTAAAAAGAGCAATGAAATCCTCGAAAACGAGGGAAATAATGGTTTTATGTATAACGGTAAATTTTACAAAAGTTTGAAAAAACCAAAAGTCACCCCTGCTCCAAAAGTTTTCAAAATAGCATGGACTATTCTTTATATTCTCATGTTTTTGGCTCTGAGCCTTGTAATAATTGCACCAGAGAGTGTTTCAAGGACAAAAGGCATTTGGTATTTTTCTTTACAATTTTTGATAAATGTTCTTTGGTCACCGATATTTTTTATTTTTGAAATGCCGAAAACTGCACTATTTTTGTCTATTTTACTGGTAATTTTCGTCGGAGTTACGATTTACTTTTTTGCACAAACAACTCTGATTGCCTTTGTTTTGCTACTCCCATACTGGATATGGGTATGTTTTGCGTGTTTTTTGAATTGGGAAATCGTCGTTATGAACCCCGAAAAACGTTTGTAATCCGAAAAAGTTGACATAATTGTAATTTACCGCCATAATTGAACTTGTCGGCTAATTATAAGGATATTCAAATGTTTAATGATTTTTACAGAGATAAAAGAATTTTTTTAACAGGGCATACTGGATTTGAAGGTTGTTGGCTTACTTTGTGGCTAAAATCACTCGGTGCAAACGTTTTGGGCTATGCTCTCGAACCTGATACAGACCCTTCAATGTACGAAGAAGTTCGCCTATACAGCCACTGTAAAAACGAATTCGGCAATATTATGGATACAAGAAGATTAAACGACGTGATGAAAAAATTTAAGCCCGAAATCATCATAAACCTTGCATCACAACCTGTTGTAAGCCTTGGCGAAAAAAATCCGGCAGTAACGTTCCAAACGAACGTTTTAGGTGCAGTTAACGTTTTAGAAGCGGCAAAAAAATATGATTGCGTCAAAGCATATCTTGAAATTTCAAGTGGTGCTTGCTACGCAAACAGAGAAGGCGAAAACGTCGAAACAGATATCATCGGAGGAGCAAACATTTATTCAGCATCAATGGCTTGCAAAGAAATGATGGTCGACACTTACAGAAAATCAGAAGCAGCAGGAAAATTCCCAATAGCAACTGCTCGTGGTGGCAACGCAATCGGCGGTGGCGACTGGATTCAAGACAGATTGATTCCTGAATTTATCAAAGAGGTTTCGGTTGGAAGCAGAATAAAATTGCGTAACCCAAACACAGTAAGACCTTTCCAACATATTTTGGATTTACTCTCAGGATACTTGATGCTTGCAAAATGCCTTTATGAAAATGGTGATAAATACGCACAAGCCTTCAATTTTGGTGCAAATGACGATGGCAATTTGACCGTCAAAGATTTCTTACAAAGATTTATCAATGTTTACGGAAAGGGCGTCATTGTTGACGATGAGAAAGGTAAATTCTTCGAGTATGACAGACTCATTTTGAACAGTGACAAGGCGAAAAATATTTTAGGCTGGACACCAACTCTCAATATCGACAAAACCATTGATTTTACTGTCGAATGGTACAAAAAATTCTACGCCGATAAAGACGATATGTTCGATGTAACAATGGCTCAAATCGCAGAATTTGAACGCCTTTGCAAGTATAATGAATCAAATTTGTAATGCTAAAAGAAATTTTAGAACAAAAAAAATGCTTTAAACTCATCTGCGGAGCAGGTAATGAGGACGTTGACAGCGTAGAAAAACTTGTTGCGGTGTATGCTGCTGCTGGTTGTAAATTTTTTGATATCTCTGCAGACAATAAGGTTATTGCCGCCGCAAAAAGAGGCTTTGAGCGAGTTAAACAGGAACAAAAAAAATACCTCTGCATCAGCATCGGGACAAAAAACGACGTACATTTTAAAAAGGCAAAAATCGATAAATCGATATGTTTAAATTGTTATAAGTGCGTTTCAAATTGTCCGCAAAAAGCAATAGACACAAACCTTATAGTTAATCAAGAAAAATGTATTGGCTGCGGTCGTTGCGAAATTTCTTGTCCAACAAAATCCATTTTCTACGAAGAAAAAAAGATGCATTTGCGACAAATTTTGGCAGAATTAATCCTCGATGATATTGATTGCATTGAACTCCACGTCGGCGATGAAGTCGATTGCCTTGAAAAATGGGAGATTTTAAGAAAATGTTTTTCGGGCATGTTGAGCATTTGCATCGGACGAAAAAAATTCTCGGACGAAAAAATGATAGGAATTTTGGAAAAACTTTTGCGAGACAGAAAGCCATATTCAACGATAATTCAGGCGGACGGCTCACCGATGTCGGGCGGAGTTGACGATTTTGAAAGCACTTTACAGGCTGTTTCAGTGGGAAATCTTATCCAAAAGGCTGATTTAAAGCAATATTTGATTGTTTCTGGCGGCACAAATTCAAAGACGATGGAACTTTCGAAAATTTGTTCAGTCGATATAAACGGGGTTGCAATTGGCTCTTTTGCCAGAAAAATTGTCGCCAAATACATTGACAGACAAGACTTTTGGGACAATCAGGAAGTTTTTGACAAAGCAGTTTGTGAGGCAAAAAATTTAATCTCAAAACTTTTCGGGTAAAATTACCGAACTTTTCAGAAAAAGGGTAGTTCATATTTGAAAAAATTGTGCTAAAATAGCATTGAACAAAAAGAGGAAATTATGAAAAAAATTTTTAACACGTTAGTTGCTTTAATATTGCTCGTTTCGGCGGGAAATATGTCATTTGCGGCTGCTCCGCAACATCAATACAAGCCGAAATCACCAGTCATTGTTTTGAACGAAAAAGTTGAATACATTACGCTTCAAACGCCCACGTCTATTGTGTTAAACCCATATAATTATTTAAACAAATATGTCCAATTTCCAGCAAGATTTAATAAATATTCGACCCTTGGCTTGGATTATAAGCCCGCAATGAGAGAATCTCAGGCATATATCGGAATGTTAATCGAACGTGATGACGTGGCTGATCCGTCTGTCGTCATTCCTCTTTCAGAAATGAAGTTGTTCTTGAAACGTTCTTATGCCGAAAAATTCACTGATATTAACGCTCGAGACAGAATTTTCATCAAAGGAAAAGTTTTCTCAACGGCTCTTGGCGATCCTTGGGTTGATGTAATTGAGTTGAAAGTTTTACCGAAAGATACCGGTAAAAAGTAATCATTTCGAGCATTTGCACACCAAAAGTAAAAGAAGTTTAAAATGGCGGTATTAAAAAAATATCTAACTATCCACGGACATTTTTATCAACCACCGAGGGAAAATCCTTGGCTTGAACAGGTTGAATTGCAAGAAAGTGCTTCGCCTTTCCACGACTGGAATGAGCGAGTTTCGGCGGAATGTTACGCCCCGAATTCGATTTCGAAAATCGTTGGCAACGGCAACAAAGTCCTCGATATCGTCAACAATTACGCCCACATGAGTTTCAATATGGGGCCAACATTAATGAGTTGGCTCGAAAATCACGACAGATACACTTATGAGCACGTCATTCAGGCTGATATCGACAGTGTGAACGAGTTTGGCGGGCATGGTAACGCATTGGCACAAGTTTATAACCACATCATTATGCCGCTTGCAAATGAACGGGACAAAATTACCCAAACCCTTTGGGGGATAAGGGATTTTCAAAAACGTTTCGGTCGTATGCCAGAAGGTATTTGGCTTGCTGAAACTGCTTGTGATGACGCAACTTTAGGCGTTCTCTCTGATTGCGGAATAAAATTCACAGTCCTTTCACCCTATCAGGCAGAAAAGGTAAAAGCCTTTGATGATACCGAATTTACCGATGTTTCACACGGCGAAATTGACACCACAAAAGCTTATCGCTATAAAATCAAATGCAGAAACGGCAAGTGTATCGACCTGTTTTTCTACAATGCACAAATTTCTCAAGCGGTTGCATTCGAGGAACTTTTGCAAGACGGCGGCAGATTTGTCGAAAAATTGAAAACAGGAATTTCGCCTGCACAAGATTTTTCGAGATTAACAAATATTGCAACCGATGGCGAAAGTTACGGTCATCACACAAAATTCGGCGATATGGCACTCGCATACGTTTTGCGAATTAAAGCAGGCGATGAAGGTTTTACAATCACAAATTATGGTCAATATTTGGAAAAACACCCCCCCGTAGACGAAGTTATCATAAAGCCCGTATCGTCTTGGAGTTGCTGTCATGGAGTCGGTCGCTGGAAAGAAGATTGTGGCTGCTCAACAGGCGGAATGGCAGGTTGGAATCAAAAATGGCGTAAACCCTTGAGAGAAACTCTCGACAACCTTCGAGACAAACTTGTCGATTTAACAGAAAACGAAGGCAAAAAATACTTCAAAGACGTATGGCAAGCGAGAAACAACTATATTGACGTTGTGCTTGATAGAAACAATATCGAAAGTTTCTTGCAAGAAAATACTCTTGAAAATCTTGACGAAAACGATAACATCAATGCTCTGAAACTTATGGAAATACAACGTCAGGCGATGTTAATGTATACAAGTTGCGGTTGGTTTTTCAACGAAATTTCAGGCATTGAAACAATTCAAATTATGAAATATGCAGCAAGGGCAATGCAACTTGCAAAATCCTTCTCTGACGAGGATTTAGAGGGTCAATTCGTCGAAACATTAAAAGAGGCAAAAAGCAATATCCCAGGTTATGGAAACGGCAAAGACATCTGGAATAACTACGTTAAACCCTCTGTCATTAATTTCAAACAACTCGCAAGCGTTTGGGCAGTAACCTCAATCTACCGTGATTACAGCAAAAACACCGATTTGTACTGCTATAAAATTACAAAACATCATTACAAAAAAATCTCAAAAGGTTATACAAATTTAATCGTCGGTCACGTCGAAATTAAATCAAAAATTACTCTCGAAAAAGCCAACATGATGTTTGCACTTTTGCAATACTCAGGCGGTGATTTCCATTGTGCCGTAAGGGATTACGACGGTGAAGAAAATTACATGAATATCATCAAAAATATTCTTCATGCTTACCAACTTTATCCGCCAACAGAGACTATCAGACTTCTTGATGAATATTTTGGCAAAAAATATTTTACCCTCAAAGATACTCTCATCGAGGAAAGACGGGAAATTCTCAAGGCTCTCTTCAAAAACGAAACGTCAAAAATTCAATCACTCTACAAAGACGTCTACGAAGAAGGCAAAGGCTCTGTTTTACACCTCAAAAATCTCGGTCTCGATGTCCCGATTGAATTTAAACTTGCGGCGAAATACACTCTCTCGCAAGAGTTTAACGCTATTTTTAAACACGAAAATTGCTTCGACGAAGAATCAATTCAATCAGCCAGCGACATCATAAAAGAAGCAGAAGAACTCGAGGTAAAGTTGCACAAAGAAGAAACCGACAAATTTTTCTCCGACGTCATCACAACCCGTGTGAAAGATTTCGTTTCGACTTTGGATACAGACAAACTCGACAAGGCCCTCGAAATCTTCGAATTTAGCAAAATGCTTGAGCTTTCGCCTAATATTTCTGTCGCTCAAAACATCTATTTCACAGAAATTTACTCGAAATTCGCACAGTTGATGTCTCGTGTCGTTTTGGCTTCTCGTGACATAAAATCAAACCAACACAAAATGTTCAGGATTTTGGATTTGGGTGAAAAATTGAACATTGATACCTCGTTCTACAAAAATACCCTCTCCAAAGCAGCAAGAAGAACATCGGTATAATTTAATAATCACAATTAAAAACACTATTTGTGTTAACAGACCAAAATTAATCTTGCAACAAATAATGTTTTTAATATTTTTACGATAACACAAATAGCGTTATTAAAATTATTTTTCTTTTGCAATTTCCTCAATTGCGTTTTTCATCATTTTGACGTAAGGCGGAATTGTGGTAATATCGCCAGATTCTGAGACAGAATGTGCGTTGTGTATAGTGCAGCCCGTGCTGATAATTAGCAAGTTTGGATTTTTTTCTAGCAAGACAGAAGGTTCAAGCCCGATATGTTCTGCGGTACAAGTTGCATTTTTGCCCGTAACTTTTTTATACGATTTGCTGAAAATCTCGACGAGAGGGTTGTTTTCAACGGGTTTCCAAGCACCATATTCAACGAGAAGATTTTCGTCAAAGTCAAAAGTTTTTGCCACTTCATTTTGTTTTTCTCGAAGTTGAGACTTATATTCTTCCTCATTAAATCTCATCATAAGCGTACAAACGACGGCATCTTCGGTCGTTTTTATCAAGCCCAAATTTGAAGAGGTATCGACTAGATTCGGATACATTTTCATAAATTTATACTTGCCATTATAAAATTCAGCGAGAAACAAAATCACATCATCTTTTGTGTCATCGGAGAAAACTTTTTCAGGAACAGATGTTTTTTCAGCCGTGACTTTCAACCCTCTATCCTCTTTCGCAAGGTCGTTTTTGCCAGTTTCACAGTTATATTGGCTCAAAATTTCTTGAGCCTTTTTAACTCTTGAGAGGAAAATTTCCTCATTGTCTTTATTCACAAGGACGACCGCCTTAGACTCTCTCGGGATAACATTATGATTTTCTCCGCCTGAAATCGACGCCAATTCAATGTTTAAATCCTCTCCAGCCTGACCACTCGGAGTTAAGTCACGGTCAATAATCATTAAGGCGTAAGCGAGGTATTTTATTGCGTTTGCACGATTTTTGTTGATATCATAACCCGAATGACCGCCCTTGAGATTAGAGAGTTTAATTTCATAAGCGGTATCATATTTTGGGGTTTCATATTCATTTTTGTGAATATACTGAACACGGCGTCCGCCAGCACTTCCCGTCACAATTCTACCGATATGAAATCCATCTAAATTTATCAAATATTTTGCACCTTCAAGGTATTTAGCATCAAGTTTTTTCGCCCCGACAAGCCCAACTTCCTCAGAAGCGGTGAGAAGAAATCTGATTTTTCCGTGGTCAAATTTTTGCGTTCTAAAAAGCCACAACAAGCCCGCATTATTAAACCCGCAATCAGCCCCTAACGATGAGCGTCCATCTGTTTTGAGAATATTTTTATCAACAACAATTTTTATAGAATTTCTCACTGGGTCAAAATCGTCCGTATGAGCACAAACCATATCTGTATGTCCCTGAATTATAGTCAGCGGTGCATTTTCGAACCCTTTTGTTGCGGGAATATCCGCAATTATATTATTCGCAGAATCGACCTCAACGCTTGCATCCATTGATTTTAACTCTTTAACCAAATATTCGGTTATCTCTTTTTCGTTAAAAGTGCAATGAGGAATCGTCGAAAATCCCTCAAATTCTTTAATGACACCATTTATTATCCCTCTGTCAGAAGGAAGTGCAAGTGCAGTGTTCGAAACGATTGCCGTCAAAATAACAGCGATAAAAATATTCAAAATCTTTTTCACAACAAACTCCTTTTTTCTGATTTTACACTACCAAAAGTCAAATTGACAAGGAGTTGTTTGCATTTTTTTACAGGCAATTTTTTTTCTTATTTCGGTTTAAAAAACAAAAAAAGGATTTTTATGATTGACGCAAAAGAGGCTTTAAAACGATTAACAGACGGAAACGAACGGTTTGTTTCGGGCAAATCTACCCACCCAAATCGCTGCGATGAGACGAAAAACAGTCTTTTGAGAGGGCAAAAACCTTTCGCCGTAATACTTTCTTGTTCAGATTCAAGAGTTCCTGTCGAAATCGTATTCGACGTCGGACTCGGAGACGTTTTTGTCATAAGAACAGCAGGGCATGTCCTTTCTGACGAAGTTATGGGCAGCATAGAATATGCGGTTCAACATTTAGGAGTGAAACTCGTAATGATTTTGGGACACGAAAATTGCGGTGCGATAAAATCCGCCGTCAAATCTTACAAAGAAAAATCCTTCGAAAAACTTTCGCCCTACATGCAATCAATTATGAAACATATTTACCCCGCAATAGACAAAATCGTTTGTCCGTGTTGCGAAACGCCTCTCGAGGATTTGTCCGTCAAAGCAAATATTTTGTATCAAGTTGAAGATTTACTCAAAAAAGACAACTTCATTGCCAAAAAAGTCCAAACGGGCGAAATCACCGTCGTCGGTGCAAAATACGAACTCAAAACCGGCAAAATTATCATAATGTCAGAAAAAGGTTAATATTGAACCGACCCTGTTTTTAAGACTTTTGCAGCACAGTCAAATCCAGCATAATCACCAGTTGCACCTGCGTAGCACTTTGCAGAAGAATTATCTTTGCCAGCAGGAACAAGTCCACCTTCTGTCAAGACAAACATGAAAACGTCTCTTCCGATTTGATTCGGCCCCTTATCGCCGTTAATATCAACAGCGAACGTCAATGTCGGGTACGACAAATTTTCCGTTACTCCAAAAACTGACTCGACACTTTCTCCATAAATGTCCATAGAAACAAATGTTCCGTCAGCAAGAATAAACGACACGTTATTTCCACCGACACCAGAAGTCCTCGCCTCGGATTCATTACTGCCGTCAAAACCTTTTGACTTCTCGCTTGACCAACATCCGTCCTCGTTTACACAATATTTTGTTCTGCTTAAATAAGGGGCAATATAATTTTCAAAAGTATTTCTGCTCGAATCGTCATTGTTATCTTGCAAGCCCCAACCCGTATAAAGCCCGTTGAAAGATTGCGACAACATCATAACCTGTGACAAGGTCGAATATGATTTTTTTAATCTCGCTAAAATTTCCTTATCCTTTTGGTCGTTAATTACACTCGGTATCGTCATTGATGCAATAATACCGATGATTACCAGCGTGATAAGAACTTCAGCTAAGGTGAAACCCCTTTTCATCAATAATCCTTAATGTATTTCTACTACATTTGTCGACATTTTTTCAAAAATCTTTAACAAATTTTTGAAATTTTTTGTAAAAGTTTCTTTCGTTAACCACAGTATTAATTGTAGCAAGTACAATTATATTTTTGTGCAGATTTCCCGAGACATGTCAAACATGGCGAAAATTCTTAATTCAAGATTTAGAACCGTTTGTTAAAAAACTTACGCTTCTTTGTTTTCGAGCATTGTTGGTACAACGAGTAATCCGATGTAGACAATCATGCCAAAAATTACAAGATTGAGAATATTTGTGATATCCATAATGAACACCCCATCTTTCTGCTACTTGTATAATACCCCTTTTTGAAAAAATATAACTACTTTATTCAAATGAAAAATATTTTTTTAAATGTGTGCCTTCTCAAAAAAAATAAGTATAATAATGTTATGAGGGAATTATGAGCAGATTAAATATTAATAAACTTTTTGCAAACTTATGTTGTTCGAACTGCGGGCATGATTTTGACGAAAATTCCGTTTTCGTTTTGAGAGAAGAAGAGGGTCTTTTCGTTTTGCAAGTCGTTTGTCCAGAATGTCAAAAATCTTTCGGTGTAGCGATTTTGGGCATGGAGTCAATCGCTATTAAAGACGAAGAAAAAACAGACGACAAACTCGCCTTGCAGGTGAAAGATTTGCCTGAACCGATTTCTTCCGACGACGTCATCGATGCTCACAGATTTTTTAAGAAATTGGATAAGGATTGGCAAAAATATATTCCGGACGAATATAAATCATAAAACTTTTCAACGGCGAATTTATCGCCGTTTTTTGTTTGAAGTTTTATATTTTGAGGCTGGTTGAAAACAGATTCTTTGCCTAAAGGCTCAGAATGACGTATATTATTAGGTTTTAACTCAACAATTCAAAATGAACAACAAAAACTCCAACAAAAAAGAGGGGCAAGCCCCTCTTAATTTTTCTAAAACCTAAAACTATTTCGTCAATAAAACGTACTTTCTTCCTTCTTTCAAAATGGTTGCCTTTACAGGAACTTTGCCCAATTCTTTCTTTCTGACGATGATAATATTTTGAGGTTCAGAAATAACGTGAGCGAAATCCTCTTCAGGGATATCAAATACAACCTTTTTACCCGAATAATAAAGTAAACTGTATCTTCTGCCCGTTTCGAAAGTGTTAATATTCAAATTATTTTCTTTTGCATATTGAGCATATTCGATGAGGTCATTTTGACCGAAACGATAATCCATTTCCAAAATTTTATGGTGTGCAAACCCACTCAATGCCGCCATAAAAAGGACATACGAAGCGAACAAAAGTTTCCTATTTTCCTTTTTAATTGCAACAATCCCAATAACCGGAAAAACAATAGTCACAACCGTTATGGGAGTAACAATAGTCAATAAGTCGCCCTTAATCGGTTCGGGGATAAATTGAATTGCAATCACAAAGCCAATGCCAGCAATGATAAGCAAGTAATAAAAAATCATCGAAGAAATTTCGATTCCTTTTTTATGCTCAACATTGTCAATGTATTCGAGCCAATATTTAGCGAGAAGTACCGCCAAATAAGGATAAATCGGGATAATATAAGTTATTAACTTCGTTCCAGAAACCGAGAAGAACAAGAATGTTACAAGAATGCCAATCACAGACAGTGCAACGAATTGTCCCTCTTTGTCCATTTCGTCAAATACAGGTAATTTGATATTTTTAAAGCCCGAAAAACCCTTGCAGAAATTTGCAGTTTTTTCAGCAAGCAAAGCGATAAACGATGCCATAAACGGAAGAATGCCCCACAAAATAACAGGAACATAGAACAAAAATGGTCTATCTCTATTTATGACATCAGCACCTAAAAACCTTGCAAGGTGGTGTTTTATAATATATTCATCGAAGAACAACGGATCATACATCGAAAGCATCAATTTATGCCAAGGAATTACAACCGCAAAAAACATCGCCAAACCGACAAGAAAATATTGTGGTCTGAAATACTCTTTGAATTTTTTCGTATAAAGCCCTGCGATGAACATAATGCCAAAAGGCACTGCTATTGCGGGAATACCTTTGCCAAGAACGCCAAGTGCCGAGAAAAGATAAAATCCCCACCAGTAAAATTTCTTTTGTTTTTCCTCAGCCGCAAACGTCATAAACCCACACAACACGGAGATTGTGACCATTGAGCAAAGAAGAATGTCCAAAATTGCAGTTTTCGACAAAATCAAAAACTCTGCCGAACAAAGCAAAACCAATGCCGAAAGTGCCGCCCATTTTGTGTTTTTGGTAAATTTTTTCGTCGTGAAAAATAACACAATTGCAGCAAAAATTCCCTCAATACACCCTGGAACTCTCGCCGTGAACTCATTTACAGTGTTAAAAACCGAAAACGATATATTCTCAAGCCAAAAGAAAAGCGGTGGCTTTTCAAAAAAATATTCACCATTCAAAAATAAAGTCATATAATCGCCTGTTTCCCGCATGCAGCGTGACATATCGACATATCTTGTTTCATCAACATCAAGGAGTTTAAAATTTCCCAAATTGTGAAAATATAAAAAATATGTCACAATCACCACACCAAGTATAAACAGTGCGTTTTTGTGTTTTTCATAAAATTCTTTTAACATAAAAATCTCTATTCAAAAACTCTTTTTCAAAATTCCTCTACAATACTATACTGATTCCCTCTTAATGTAAAGTATTTTCATGCACGAAAAGCCCTTTGTTGGGTTAAAATCCAACCTATGGGAAAGGAGACATCGTTATACTGAGGATTTAGCCAAAATATCTCTTTTATCGAGTGAATCAAAGATTCTTCGGTCTTTGCAAAACCACAGAATGACTTCATTAGCCCACCAACATTCTCAAATCTCAAACAACGCAAAAACACAAAAGAAAATATTGATTTGTAAATTTTCTTTTGTGTATAATTTTCTCATACAAAATGGAGCAAAATAATGAAATTTCTAGTAGGTTTATCAGGCGGGGTTGATTCATCAGTCGCCGCACTAATATTAAAGCAACAAGGTCACGAAGTCATCGGTGCAACAATGGCAATTTGGGGTAAAGACGGTATTGCCCTCAAAGAAGGTCACAAAGGGGCTTGCTATGGACCTGATGAAAAAGAGGACATTGAAGAAGCACGCAAAATCGCAGAGCAAATCGGTATTCCATATTACGTTTTCGATTGTGCAGAAAGATATGAACGAATTGTGTTGGACAATTTCAAAAAAGAATACCTCGAAGGCAGAACCCCGAACCCTTGTGTTTGGTGCAATGCACAGGTAAAATTCGGACTTCTTCCTCAACTTGCAAAAGCAAACGGTCTTGAATTCGACAAATTTGCAACAGGTCACTATGCAAGAGTTGAAGAAGAAAACGGAAAATTCCTCTTAAAACGAGGTGTTGCACCGAAAAAAGACCAATCATATTTCCTCTATCGTTTGACACAAGAACAATTAAAAGGTATTTATCTTCCGTTGGGAGGCAAAACGAAAGAAGAAATTCGAGAAATTGCAAAAGCCAACGGTTTAAATTCAGCCGAAAAACCCGACAGCCAAGACTTTTACGGTGGCGATTACAATGAACTTTTGAACATTAAGGATAAAATCGGCAACATAGTTGATTTAGACGGAAAAGTTTTAGGCACTCACAAAGGAATCTGGAACTACACAATCGGTCAACGCAAGGGCTTGGGAATTGCAGCCGCAGAGCCACTTTACGTTCTTGAACTCAGAAAAGATACCAACGAAGTTGTTGTCGGATTTGCAGACAAAACCTTCAAAAACTCACTCGTTGCAAACAAACTCAACTGGATTGCAATCGACAAATTGACAGGAGAAATGAACGTCACGGCGAAAATTCGCTCAACACAGCAACCCGTTCCCGTGAAAATCATGCCCGTCGGAGAGGACGAAGTTAAGGTTATTTTCGAAGACCCACAAAAGTCAATCGCAATCGGACAATCAGCCGTATTTTATCAAGACGATGTTGTTCTCGGTGGCGGCATTATCGCATCTGTTGAATAGACGAAAATCAAACATTTGCATAAAAAAACTGCTTGCATTTTAAAAACGCAGGCAGTTTTTATTTTGAAAAATTATTAAAGAATTTCTTCGTCCACGATATATCTCGGGCGACCTTTTACCTCGAGCAAAATTTGACCGATGTATTCGCCGACAACCCCGATACAGAAGATTTGCAACCCAGCGACAAATATTTGCCAAATTCTAAACGGACCAATATCATTTGTGATAAATTTGAGGTCGAAAATATTTCCGAGGATAAACAAAAATGCAAAAACCAAACTCAAGAACGAAATAACCGCACCTATGAAAAATACGATATCCAAAGGTCTTGTGCTAAACGAAACCATACCGTTGAGTGCCATTTTCGACAACGAAATCAAATTGAATTTCGAAGTTCCAAGTTCACGTTTTGAAATATTGTAATTGATATATTTTGTTTTCAAGCCGAGGGTGTATACCATACAACGAATGAACAAATTAGTTTCGTTATACTGACTTAAAATATCTAACGCTTTTTTGCTGAGAAGTCTGTATTCCGAATGATTGGGCTTCAAAGGAACATTCAAAAAGTTCATGCACTTGTAAAATGCAGACGAGGTCAAACTTTTTATACTCATTTTTTTTGTATAAGAATTTCTAACCCCACAAACAACCTCATAGCCTTCTTTGTAGGCATTTACAAACTCTTCAATTTTTTTAATATCTTGTTGCAAATCCGCATCGATAGTAATTACGGCATCGCAACCAATGTTTCTTGACGAAATATATCCAGCGAGGATTGCACTTTGGTTTCCAAAATTGCGAGAAAATTTGACCCCTTTAATAAATGTGTGTTCCTCACAACTTTTTTTGACGATTTCCCAAGTATTATCAACACTTCCGTCGTCGATAAAAAGGATATAACTATCTTCCGAAAAAACATTTCTTTCAACATAGTCCCTAAACAAAGCGGACATTTTGTCTATTGTTAGTTGCAAAACTTCTTCTTCATTATAAGCGGGAATTACAATCGCAATTTTCGGATTTAACATTTTTAAACCTTTATTATATAATTCTATAAAAGGATTATACTACAAATGAAGAAAATTATCACCACTGCTGACGATTTAGGCATCGATAAAGAAACCAACGAGGCAATCAAAGATTGCTTTGAAAATGGCGTATTAACGAGCAGTTGTCTGATGGCAGTCGGAAACGCTTTTGATGATGCGGTTGAAAATGTCATAAAAACTCATCAAGACTTAGAAATCGGGGTTCACTTAGATATTATTGAATGTAAAGCGTTAACAAAAAAAAGCAAATCGACTTTGACAGATGAAAATGGTAATTTTAACAATTCTTATATTGGCATGCTTTTGAAATCTTATAACAAGAAATTTTTGAAAGAAGTCGAGGACGAATTCAATGCACAGATTGAAAAAATCCTTTCGGCAGGGATAACCCCAGCCTACATAAACACTCACGTTCACACACATTCTATTCCGAATTTGTTTAAAATTATTTGCAAATCGGCAGAAAAATACTCAATTCCATACGTTCGAACTCAAGGCGAATTACCGTATTACACAAAAGGACTCAAAAGGCATACGAGCATTAGATATTGCCTCAATATTATAAAAAATATTTTGCTCAATACCTTTACTTTTATAAACAAAATCGAACTTAAAAAATATAACCTCAAAACGAATAAATATTTTTTGGGTGTTTTATACACAGGTCAAATGGACGAAGAAACAATCATCGCAGGAGTTGAGAGACTTCCGCAAGATGCTGTTGCAGAAGTTATTTGTCACCCTTCGACAAATCCTAAAAAACCTCGTCATTACAAGGAATATAAAGGCTTAACGAGCGAAAGATTAAAAGAATTTTTCAAATCAGAAAAAGCGGTTGCCATAAATTGGCAAAACAAAGAAAAAAGATAGGAGAATAACGCAATGAAAAAAATTATTTTGAGTAATTTACTTATATTTTTCTTTTTATTTTGCATTGTTGAATTAGCATCATATTTATACATTAAATATAACGCAAAAGAATATATGGACAACTACAACAAAGCAGCAAAAGAAGCCAACTTGACACTTCTGACCCAACGATATGCTCCAATCAGAATAATCGACCAAGACAAATTTGACAACTGGAGAGCAATAGATTACGGAGATAAAGACAAACCATCAATTTTGTTTTTCGGTTGCTCATACATATATGGATTCTTGAATGACCAAAATGAAACTCTTCCTTATTACATTACAGAAAGAACAGGCAGAACAACCGTAAACAGAGGCGTTCCTGGGGGCTGCATTTTAAATATGTTCCACGATTTAAGAAGTGAAACATTTTATAATCAAATCAAAGATATTCCAGAACCTGATTATGTAATTTATATGTGGATTAACGACCACTTAAACAGAATCGCAAACCCATATACGTCAACTGTTACATACGTTGATTGTCCTTTCTATGAAGTTAAACCTGATTGGGAATATAAAGACGGAAAGTTAGTCGAAATTCCTATTCAAAAATGGAAGTTACCTTTCTATGCATTGTATTGCTCGAAAGCATGGCATTATTTGTACGCAGAAAAGTTTGCATTCGAAGATAGAAACTCTAAAATGCTAAGATATTTTATTACCGCAAGAAACATCTGCAAAGATAAGTTTCCTAAAGCAGAATTCATCATAATTGAGTATAAAGACGGAAGTTTTTCCTATATGAGACCAGAATTAAAAAATGCATTGAAAAAAGAAAATATCCGAGTTTTTAATGCAGAAGATTTAGCTGGTCACGAACTTGAGAACGACAAATGGCGTGCAAACGACCAAGAACACCCGAATGGCAAGGCTTTCAGCGACATTGCAGATGGTTTAATTAAACAACTTAAATTATAATCAAAAATTATTTAGCAAAATCAGGAAAAGCAGTTGCAAAAAAATAGGAAGTTATATGAGTAAAAACAGGAGAATAAAACAATGAAAAAAATTATTTTGAGTAATTTGCTTATATTTTTCTTTATATTTTGCATAATTGAATTTGCATCGTATTTATTCATTAAAATTGATACAAAAGATTCCATAGACAATCACAATAAAACCTCAAAACGACAATTAACCATAAGATATGCACCTATCGTAAATGCGGAACAAGAGTATGAAAATCATAGAAAAATTGACTATGGCGACAAAAACAAACCCTCAATTTTATTTTTCGGCTGCTCATACACTTATGGATTATTTAATGACCAAAATGAAACACTTCCGTATTACATTACAGAAAGAACAGGGAGAACGACCGTCAATAGGGGTGTTACTGGGGGTTGCATATACAATATGTTTCACGATTTAAAAAGTGAAAAGTTTTACAAAGAAATCAAAGATGTTCCTGCACCTGATTATATAATTTATATATGGATTAACGACCACTTAAACAGAATCACAAATCCCTATATGACAATCATTACTGCCGCTGATTATCCATATTATGAAATTAAACCAGATTGGTTTTATGAAGACGGGAAATTGGTCAACAGACCTATTCCAAAATGGAAAAAACCTTTTTACGCATTGTATTGCACAAAAGTATGGAATCTTTTATATGCCGAAAGTTTTGTAACAGAAAAGAGGGACGAAAAAATGCTGAGATATTTTATTACAGCAAGAAACGTCTGCAAAGATAAGTTTCCCAATGCAAAATTTATCATAATCGAATACAAAGACAAAAGTTTTGAACTTATGAAACCAATTTTAAGAAACGGGCTAAAAAAAGAAAATATCTCTATTTTAGATGCAGAAGAATTGGCTGGACACGAACTTGAGAGCGACAAATGGCGTGCAAGCGACAAAGAACACCCGAATGGCAAGGCTTTCAGCGATGTCGCAAACGGCTTGATTAAAAAACTTAATTTATAAATAGGAATTATCCGGCGATATGAAAATTTTCAAAATTATATTTATAAATTTGTTAGTATTTTTGGCACTTTTCGGCGTGTTCGAAGTATTTTGCTATTTTTATGTCAAACAAGATGCACAAAGTTTCATGAACAATTACAACAAAGAAGCAAAAAACAAAAACCAATCGCTGATGACGGTAAAATACGGCAAAATTAAACCGATTAGCGAAGATAAATTCACGAATTGGCGAAAAACCAATATGGGTGACAAAAACAAACCCTCGATACTGTTTTTCGGCTGCTCGTATATTTATGGTTGGTATGTGGACGAAAACGAAACAATTCCCTATCTTGTTACAAAATACACAGGCAGAACGACCGTAAATAGGGGCGTACTAGGGGGCTGCATAATGAATATGTTTGACGATTTAAACTCCTCAGACTTTTTGACACAAGCAAAATCATTGCCCAAACCTGATTACATCATATATTTGTGGATAAATGACCACAACAACAGGATTTCGAGGTTTTACGAATCACCTTGCATAAGAGAAAATGAAAATTTTTACGAACTTTATCCCGAATGGTCTTAGAAAAACGGAAAATTGATAAAAACTTTCCCTCCAAAATGGACTTACCCTTTCTACTCACTTTTTAGCGTAAAAGCGTATCATTTATTTTTGTCTCAAAATTTTGCAGAAAAAAAAGATGAAAAAATGCTCAGATACTTCAAAATGGCAAAAAATCAATGCAAAAAAGATTTTCCTAATGCAAGATTTGTGGTTATTCAATATATCGATTGTAGCCGAAAATTGATGTCCGAAAAACTGAAACGAAACTTGGAAAATGAAGGGATATCTGTTTTAAATGCAGAAGATTTGGCAGGTCACGAACTTGTTTCAGACGAATGGAGAACAATAGATAAAGAACACCCCAATGGCAAGGCTTTCGAGGACATTACGAAAGGACTTGTAAAGGAATTAAATCTCTAACCGTCCTCAAAAAATGTAGGTTGGATTTTAACCCAATATCGCCATTACCGTCATTCTGAGGAGCAAACGAGCAGAGGGCGAAACCTTGGACGGCAAAAGCCTAAAGACTTGCAGACGTCAAACGTAGGCACGTTTATTGCGAACGTAGTGACATACGAAGCCAAATAATCTATTTTCTAATTATTTTATCCAAGATTCTTCACATAAAGTCTCAGAAGCAGGGTCGACTAAAGTCGACCAGAAGTTATTTCAAAATTGTATTTATTTAAAAATGAAAAGCCAACAAAAAACCCCGAGGTATCGTCGGGGTTTTTCGTCAAATCGACTATTCTTACCAATTAACTGTCGAAATTATTTTTTAAACAATTTACCAATCCAACCTGCCAATTTTTCGGTAAGATTATCCGAAAGACCAGCCGCTTGACCAACTGCTTTGGTAGTTTCAACAGGTTTTTCAAAGAATTTTTTAATACCGCCTTGCAAATCATCGAGCGATTTAATGCCTAATTTACCTAAAATACCGCCGAACTCTTCTTGTTTTTTAGTATTTGCAGCACCCTCTTCAGCACCTTCTTCAGCCCCTTCAGCCTGACCGGACATAACTTCTTTTGCCTTAGCCACACCGAAGTCAAAGCCTTTTTCCGAGAGGGTTTCAGCCGCAACCTTCATCGTTTCTTGCGGATTTTCCTTAAAAAGTTCAATACCTGCTTGCAAATCCTCTTTGTTGTTGATTCCTAATTTTTGTGCAGCATCAAAAATACTACCTTCAGGTGGATTTTCTTTCAAATTATTAAGTGCAACTTTCGCACCATCTTTGAGTTTTGATGCAATATTAGCGACATTAATCGATACCATATTTTGCCCCTTTCACCTTATACATTAATAAAAACTTTTGAAAAATGTCGATTTCACATGTTCTTCTTTTTTTAATAAAAATTTACAATACTAAAAAATTTTTATCTGTGATAAGGTTCGTGTGCATTAATTTTCGAGGCACGATAAATTTGTTCGGTCAAAATCATTCGCATAAGTTGGTGAGTAAAGGTAAGTTTTGAGAAACTCAATTTGAAATTTGCACGGTCGGAAACCTTCTTGTGAAGCCCATTTGCACCACCGATTACAAAAACGAGTTCTTGAACACCTGAGTTTGTAATTTCCTTTAATTTCTCCGCAAGTTCAGTAGAGGAGAGCATTTTGCCCAAGATTTCGAGGGTTATGACATAAGAATCGGGCTTGATAGAGGAGAGAATTTTTTCGCCTTCTATTTCTTTGTATTTTTCTGCGAGAGATTCGTCCAAAATTTGTTCGGCTGGAATTTCGACGATAGAAAGCCTAAAATAGGGTGAAAGTCTTTTGATATATTCGTTTGTGGCAGATTTGACATAATCTTCTTTAATTTTTCCAACAGCGATAATTTTTATGTTCATGAGACATTTTTCCTCTAAAATTTATACGTTAAGAATAGCAAAAGCCTTGTGATTATTCAAGTGTGGCTTTTAATATAATCTTAATTTGAACAGATTCTTTTTTCTTGTTAAAATGTCGTTATGAATACACAAATGTGAGATTTAAAATGCTTAAAGAAGAATGTTTAAATTTGGTTGTAAATGGAATAAAGACAGCACTTTCTAAGGGTGCTTGCGGAAACTTGACCGAAGAAGAGATACCTTCATTTAATGTGGAAGTACCGAAAAATCGTGACTTTGGCGATTTTGCGATAAATATTTCAGGACTTTGCAGATACAGCCGAAAAAATCCGTTTGAAACGGCGAAAAGCATTGTAAAATATATAGATTTCGAGAGTGAACTTGACTCTGATGAAAAAGATTTAGAAAAATTCAGCCTCAAAATCGTTGGCGGATACATCAATTTCAAAGTAAAACAATCTTCTATGACAAATGTCTTAAATGGCGTAGTTGAAGAAGTTTTGGCGAAGAAAACAGACTTTGGCAAAAACAATGCAGGCAAAGGCGAAAAAGTTATTCTTGAATATGTCAGTGCAAACCCGACAGGACCTTTTCACATAGGACACGGGCGTTGGGCAGCAGTGGGCAGTGCATTGGCAAATGTTATGAAATTCTCTGGCTATGACGTTTTCCAAGAATATTACGTCAATGATGCTGGCAACCAGATTAATAAATTGGGCAAATCATTATACATTCGTGTAATGCGTGAACTCGGTGCGGACATTGATTTTCCGCAAGATGAAGAAGAGGCAAAAAATTATTACACGGGCGATTATTTGATTGATTGTGCGAAAAAATTTGTAAAAGAGAACAAAGACATCTGCGATAAAATGATTGCCGAAAACAAACCCGAGGCAGATTCTGCCACACACGAGATTTTGAAAGGCTTTGCAAAGTATGATATGCTCGCAAAACAAAAAGCACTTTTGGAAAAATTCGAAACTCATTTTGACAATTTTTACTCAGAAACATCATTGCACGAAAGAGGCGATGTTCAGAAGTGTTTAGACGAATTACAAAGACTTGGAAAATTATACGAAAAAGATGGTGCAGTATGGTTCAAATCCTCTGACTACGGCGATGATGAGGATAGAGTAATCAAGAAACACGATGGTGCATATACTTATTTAACGGCAGATATTGCGTATCATTACGACAAATTGAAGCGTGGATTTACGAGATTGATTAACATTTGGGGTGCAGACCACCACGGATACATTCCGAGAATGAGAGCGTCAATAGAGGCTTTGGGTTATAATCCGGATTCTTTGACAGTTCTTTTGGGACAACTCGTAAACCTCAGTATCAAAGGGGAACAGGTCAGAATGGGAAAGAGAACGAAAATGGTTACTCTTGACGAACTTATTGACGAAGTTGGAGTTGATGCAACGAGATTTTGGATGATTATGAGAGATATCAATAATACTCTCGAATTTGACGTCGAACTTGCAAAATCACAAACAGACGAAAACCCTGTTTTCTATTGCCAATACGCACACGCAAGGGCTTGTTCGGTAATTAGAAATGCAATAAACGAACGCCACGACGTTGCGAATAATAAGACAATTTCTCCGATGTTTACAAAGGAAGAACTTGACGAATACTTCAAAAACTTGAAAAAGGACGACTTGACCGGACTTTGGAAGAACGAGGACGAGTCTGAAGAAATCAAGATTTTAATAGAAAAATTGAATGAATATAAGACGGTAGTAGTTAATGCTGCTACAAATTATACACCTTATTTGCTCACGAAATACTTGAGAGAGTTGGCGGCAACTTTCCACAAATTCTATGCAGCAGTAAGGGTTTTGACAGATGATAAAGAAAATTCGAAGGCAAAACTTGCGGTTGTTCAAGCGACAATTTATGTCACAAAGTCAGTATTGACGCTAATTGGAGCAACAGCCCCCGAAAGAATGTAACATTTTTGCCCAAATTGATTTAATCTGTTAAAATTCAGACGAAAAGAGAAGAAAAATGACAATTAAAGATTGGTTTAATAAAAGAAAAGAATTACAAATAGCACACAGAGAATTAGACGAAACACATATCGATGACCACATTGGCGACTTGTGGCTGCAATGTTATAATTGCGGTGCACAGTTGTTGAAAAAAGATGTTGAAAACAACATGTACGTTTGTCCTGAATGTCACTATCATTTTCGGATAAATTCAGAAAAAAGAATTAAACAACTTTTTGACGAAGGAACATTTGTTGAGATGTTCAAGAACATCTTGCCGACAGACCCGTTACATTTTGTTGACACGGAAGCATACGAAAAGCGTCTTGCAGCAGCGAAAGCAAAGACAAATCTTGACGAAGCGGTAAGATGCGGAACAGGTAAAATCGACGGCGAAGAAGTATCTGCTGCGATTATGGACTTTGAATACATGGGCGGTTCAATGGGCAGTGTAGTCGGTGAAAAGATTACTCTCGCAATGGAATATGCTCTTGAACACCGCTTGCCGATGATAGTCGTAACGGCATCAGGCGGAGCGAGAATGCAAGAAAGTGCCTTGAGCCTTATGCAGATGGCGAAAACAAGTTGTGCAGTATCAAGATTACAAGAGGCTGGACTTTTGTATATCACCGTTTTGACAGAACCTACTTTCGGCGGCGTAACGGCAAGTTTTGCCACACTTGGTGACGTAATTATTGCGGAACAGGGAGCAAGAATCGGTTTTGCAGGAAGAAGAGTTATTGAGCAAACTATCAAACAAAATTTGCCCTCAAACTTCCAAACGGCAGAATACCTTATGCAATTTGGTCAGATAGATATTTTGTCTGACAGAGAACATTTGAAATCGATTATTTCCAAGGTTTTGAAACTTCATAAACCGAGAACAGAGGGAAAATCGGAAGAGAAGGCAGAAACAAAACACGCTAAAAAAGCCGTAAAGTCAACAAAAAAGACAACTAAGTCAAAAACGAATGTCGAGGATAAAAATGAATATGCTTCAGTTTGAGAAAAACCTTTATGAATTAAGGGATAAAATAGAAGAATTGAAGAAACAAGGCGAAAAATCGGGACAAAATATGACAACAGAAGTAAAACATTTTGAAAAATTGGCGGACGAATATGCAGAAGAATTGTATTCGAATTTGACACCGTCGCAAAAAATTCAAATTGCGAGACACTCTGAACGCCCGAATTTTCAAGATTATGTCGATAGAATTGCCGATAATTTTATTGAATTTCACGGAGATAGAGTCGGCACAGACGATAGAGCAATCGTCGGCGGTCCTTGCGAAATCGATGGAATTCCCGTTATGTTAATCGGAACATATAAGGGCAAAACGACGAAGGAAAACCTTGTTCACAACTTCGGAATGCCTCAACCTCAAGGTTATAGAAAGGCTTTGAGATTGTTCAAGCACGCAGAAAAGTTTAATATGCCGATTGTCACATTGATTGACACTCCAGGGGCATATCCCGGAATTAAGGCAGAAGAAACCGCCCAAGGTACAGCAATTGCGGTAAACCTTGCAGAACTTGCAAAGTTGAACGTTCCTGTAATTGCAGTAATCACTGGCGAAGGCTGCTCGGGTGGTGCTTTGGGACTTGCAGTTGCAAATAAAGTCTTGATGCTCGAACACGCTTACTATACAGTTATTTCGCCTGAAGGCTGTGCCTCAATTTTGTGGCGTGATGCTTCACTTGCTGATAAAGCGGCAGAGGCTTTGAAAATCACACCAGAAGATTTGCTCAAGTTCAAAATCATTGACGATATCATCAAAGAACCTCAAGGTGGAGCACATTACGACCCAGATTTGACGGCAAAACATTTGAAGAAAAAAATCGTAAAATGCTTAAAAGAACTTATGCCGATGTCAGCGGAAGAATTACGTGAGGACAGATATAACAAGTTCAGAACGAAAGGTGTATTCCTCAAATGAAAACCTATCGTGAAATAGCGATTAAAATTAATCCGATTTGTGCAGATATCGTTTGCGATATTTGTCAGGAAAATTTCGACTGCGAAGGCATTATCACAGGAATTGAGGAGTTCAAAAAAACAAAACTTACAAAAGCAGTTTACGATGTCGTGAAGGCTTATGTCACGGACGAAAGCCTCGATTTTGACAGCGTTCAAACATTTTTTCACCAAAAACGTGATGAAATAATTGAAAAACAAATTTTCAATGAAGATATCGGTTCTTGGGATATTACGATTACCGTACAACCCAATGAGGACTGGTCAAAGAAGTGGAAAGAACACTGGAAACCTTCAAACATTTCGGATAAAATTGTAATTTGCCCAAGTTGGGAAAAATATGAAGCAAAAGAGGGCGAAAAGGTTATCATTCTTGACCCGGGGAATGCTTTTGGAACTGGCACTCACGCAACGACGAGACTTTGTGCTCAAGCAATCGAAAAGTACGTCAAGGAAGGTGATACGGTTGCTGACGTTGGCTGCGGCTCGGGAATTTTGGCAATTTGTGCAGAAAAAATTGGAGCGAAAAAAATCGATGCGGTCGATAACGACGGAGAGGCTGTAGTTACGGCGATTGAAAACGCAAAAATTAATCACGCTGACATCAATTTTCAAACCGCAACAATTGACGTTTTGCCTAATAATACCTACGATTTCGTAGCTTCAAACATTTTGCATAACGTTTTAAGAGACATTATGCCCGATATCAAACGTATTATGAAAATAGGCGGAAAGGCAGTCTTGAGCGGTATTTTGGACGAGAAGGCAGAAATTGTATACGATGCACTTGTCAAAAACAATTTGAAAATTTTGGAAAAGACCCAAGAAAAAGAATGGGTTGCTTTTGTCGCAGAAAGAGAGGACTAAATGGGCAAAACAGCGATTATTATTCCTGCAAGATATAATTCAAAAAGATTAAACGGCAAACCCCTTATCAAAGTTTGTGACAAACCGATAATTCAATGGGTTTGGGAACGTGCAAAATCCGTTAAAGGTGCTGATGCCGTGATTATTGCAACAGACAACCAAGAAATTTTTGACACCGCAAAATCTTTCGGTGCAGACGTCGAAATGACTTCGGAAAACCACAAATGCGGCAGCGACAGAATTGCAGAAGTTGCAGAACGTCACCAGGATTTCGACATTATTGTGAATCTACAAGGGGACGAGCCTATGATTGACCCCCTTTGCGTTGAAGAAGTTATTAAAAACCTTAAAAACGACCCAAATGCAGACATCACAACGCTTTGCACATTTGTTCGAGCAGAAGATGACAAAGAAGACCCAAATATGGTAAAGGTCGTTTTCGATTGCAATAACTACGCTTTGTACTTCTCACGTTCGAAAATTCCGTACGAAAGAAACTACGACATCGCAGATTTTTATAAACACATCGGAATTTACGGTTATAGACGAGAATCGTTATTTAAAATGATTAAACTTGACCAACCGAAAATCGAACGAGCAGAAAGCCTTGAACAACTTCGAGCATTGTACAACGGAATGAAAATCAAGGTTTCGCCAGTCGTTTACGACTCTGTGGGAATTGATACTATTGACGACTTGAACGCATTTAAAAAAATTGTCGAAAACAAATAGTTTTTAGTTCAAAAATAAAGCCCCGATTGAGTTCAGGGCTTTTTGTTATTTGATTAATTCATCAACTTTTTCTATCATGTTTTTAATTTTTTCATCACTGTCAGATTCGAAATAAATTCTCAAAAGAGGCTCTGTACCACTCTTTCGAACTAATATGCTTGTTACTTCATCTGAAAGATAGAGTTTGATACCATCTGCATGATTTTTTCTTAAAATTTTGAAATCGCCTATAGCATCTGTTTTTTCAAGTTTTTCAAGTGCTGATTTTACAAGTTCATCGCTTGAAAGTTTAACATCGTTGCGTTTATTGATAAATAAGCAACCAGCCTCGTCAACGATTTCCTTGCGAAGTTCGACGACTAATTTTTTAGTGTAAGCAATCGCTTCACAAATGAGCAAAATCGCAATGATACCGTCTTTTTCGGGAATGTGACCTTTTACGCTCAAACCGCCTGATTCTTCGCCACCAATGATGGTTTCGTGCGTTCTCATCGCCTCACCGACCCACTTGAAACCAACAGGAGTTTCAACGACTTCTACCCCCAAATTTTTAGCGTAAATGTCAAGCATAAGGCTGCCTGCAACTGTTTTTACAAGTTTGCCCGTGAAGTGCTTGTTGACTTTTAAGTGTTTCAAAAGAATTGCAATGACTTCATTTGCGGTTACAAAGTTTCCGTTTTCATCAACGAGTGCAAATCTGTCACCATCACCGTCATTACTAAACCCGACGTGTCCAGTTTGTTTGCATTTTTCTTTAAGTTCACCCAAAAATCTTTCAGCAGGTTCAGGAAGTTTTCCGCCGAAGTTGGGGTCGTAGTTTAAATTCGTTGCATCACAAGGGATTCCGTATTTTTTAAAAATTTCAACAAGAACAACCCCGTCCGCACCGTGAAGTGCATCGTAATTGACTTTCAAACCACTTTCCGCAATTCTTTTTAAATCGACTAATTTTTCGATATGATTGATGTAATCAGGAACGAAATTAAACGTTTCAATTGAACCTGTCGGTTGAGTTTCGACTTCTTTGTCAATATTTGCAACGATTTCTGAAGTAATTTCATTTGTGGCTGGTCCTGCATAGTCGGGGATAAATTTCATACCCAAATATTCAGGTGGGTTGTGAGAAGCAGTAAACATTATGGCACAAGCGTTTTGATGCTTTGCTGAGTAGGCAAGAACTGGTGTTGGAACAACCTTTTCCGACAATAAAACCTTGAAACCGACCGTTTTGAAAACATTTGCACACAATTTTGCAAAATAATCTGCCTTCAAACGAGGGTCAAACCCAATAATAATCTTCTTTTCAAGCCCAAAGTTGTCAAGAACATATTTTGCGATTGCATAAGATGCTCTTGTGACGTTGGTGTCGGTAAAATCCTTGTCAATAATGGCTCTCCAGCCGTCTGTTCCGAATTTAATTTCGCTCATTTCAAATCCTTTTTAATTTTTAAATGCTGTGATAAAATAATTTTATCAGAATAATAAAGTATAGCAAAATGAATATTTTTGAAGCGGAAAATTTATATTTTTTAGGTCCTGAAGGCACTTATGCACACTCAGCAATGCAAAAATTTGTTAAGAATTTGGATATCAAAGCAAAAAACATTATCCCCGTATTTCCAATAACGGCGGTGTTTAAGGCGATTGAGAAAGATAAAAGTGCAATCGCAGTTTTGCCGATTGAAAACTCAATCGAGGGCATTGTTCGAGAAACAATCGACAATCTTGTGAAACTTGAGGATAAAAATTTCAAAATCGTGGCGGAAACGGTCATTCCCATTAATCATTGTTTGATGTCAAAATCCACTGATAAAGCGGATATCAAGGAAGTTATTTCACACGCACAAGCATTAGGACAATGCTCCGGTTATCTTTGCAAAAATTTTCCAAACGTAAGAATTACCCCCGCTGCATCAACCAGCGAAGCCGCAAAATCCTTGCAAGACAAGGATAAAACACATGCTGCAATCGCAGCCGAAGTCGCTGCAAATTTATACGGGCTGAACATTTTAGATAGAAATATCAACGACGTTTTGGACAACAAAACCCGCTTTATTCTTTTAGCAAGAGGAGAACGACCTTCTACAGGTCACGACAAAACAAGCATTTTCTTCTCCGTAAATAACGAACCTGGTGCACTTTTCAACGTTTTGAGTATATTTAACATGTATAAAATTAACATGCTCTTCATAGATTCTCGTCCGTCAAGAAAAAAAATGGGCGAATACAATTTCAGTATCGACCTCGAAGGTCATCAAACCGATGCAAAAGTAGAAGCAGCACTGAATCTTGCTTCTGAATACACCGGAAACTTAATAGTAACAGGCTCATACCCTCGTTTCAAAGATTAATAAAAAACGCATATTGTAACAAAATATTTACAAAACACATTTTTTGGAATATTTGTTTTTTCAGTGTCATCTCTTATATGGAACAATTTTTAGTAAGGACAAAAAGATGACATTATCAAGCACGGCAGAATATAGAGTAAGCGCAAAAGGTTTCAATGCAGTTAAGAGAATTTGTGCAAAAATAACTAACCAAGATTCAAGACGCAGAGCGTTTAAAGCACTTTTGTGTATGGATACATTGGCGGATTACCTTTATTCACAAGGCTTTAACATAGATATTTCCAAAAATCTTTATAAGATTTTACCTTTGAACGAAGAATTTGAATTTACAGATATCCATTGCAATGGAAGGTTTATCAACGTTGTTCCAGTCGTAAACGGTCAATATGTCCTTATCCCGAAAAACCACACCATTTTTGACGTTGTGCCAGAATTATATGTCGTCGCAGATTATAATCAAACGACAAAAAAGGTCAAATTTTTAGGCTGTTTTGAAGGGGACAAAGTACCTAAATCGGTCGAAAACGGAAACCATTACGTTTGTGATATCAAAAATCTCGAATCGCCCGCAATGGTTGAAGAATTGCTCAGCAGCATTAAGCCCGAAGAGATTTCTGAAAAAAGCCACGGTCTTTTCGTATCATTCTTCATCGACTACCTTGACGGAGTTTTGGACGACACGTCGAAAAAACGATTGATTACTCACTTAATCGAATGTAAAGAATGTCGCTCGGAACTCGTCGAATTTTTCGACTACGAAATGATTGCAAAAGAAACAAAAAAATTCCCCGAAGTTCTTAACGACAACACCCTCGACATAGTTGCCGCAGTAGCGGTAAACGACCCAAAATACAAGGATTTCAAAGAATATACAATCCAAATTGAAAAAGAAAAAGATGAATACGATGAGGACGAAGACGACGAAAATGTTGGAGGAAAACAAATAAAATCAGCCATTGAAGACCCACTTCAAATTCTTTACGGGAAAAATAAAAATCAAAAAATCTTCGACCTTATGGGCGATAGGCCGAAAAAAACAAGCATGCTCGACAACGTTATGTCAGATATTGCAAAATCGGTCAAAAAGCCAGTGGCACAAGAACTTACCCCCGAAGAAAAAAGCATTACATACAGTGGCTCAATTAACCCAGAATACTACGCCGAAGGCTTGCCCGAAGGTACTGACATTGAACAAGAGCCACAAAAAGACGATTTGAACTTGGATTTTGACTATATACCAAAATCAAATCAAAAAAACGATGAACCAATCGAAATTGAAGAAGAGAACGAAGTCTTGAACATCACTGAAGACAACACTTTGGATGAAACAATTCCGACAAAAGAAGTCAACATTCTTCACTCAGAAAAAACTGACGTCGATAAGCCAAAATTCGCAGAACAACTCAATCCGCAACCTGAAACACCAGTCTCAACAACAGATGAGTTGATTTTACTTGATGAAGAAAAAAGCGTAGATGAACCAGAGTTTGCCTCACAAATAAAATCATCACAAAATCAAAAAGTTACTGAAGACAACGACTACGACGATATCATTACCATTGAAGATGATAACGATGACTTAAACATTCTCACTCCGAAAAAAGACGAAAATGAACTCCCTAACTCGATGGACAACGTTGTTTATTACGAGGAAAACGAAGAACAAGACGAAAAAGACGACGTCATAGAAATTGTCGACGAGGATAACGATGTTTTGGGTATTGAAATCCCCTTAAAAGCCAATAAAGAAGATGAAAATACACCATCGATAAATCTTCACGAGGAACTCTCTGCAAGCATTTTACAAGGCAAAAATGAAGAAGAGAAAGAACCTGAAATTATTGATGATTCCATGCCGTTCGAGCTTGAATATGAAAATACAACGAAGGACGAAGATTTAATCGTTGTGGACGAAAAGCCACAAGAAGAAACCGACGACCTCGAAATTATATCAGACGACACAAAAGTTATAGAAACACCTGAAACTCTTGATATTATTGACGATGAAGAAGCTAAAGTTGATGATGAAGATTTAGTTCACTTTGATGCAGTTGACTTGGATATTGTGGACGAAGATGACGAACAACAGCAAAGCGTAATCCCATCAACGATTGAAGATGCAGGAATTGCAGCCTCAAGTTTGATTGACGATTTTGAAGACGATAGCAAAGAAACAATAGCGAAAAATATTACCAAGAACATCACAAAAGATGCCCTCGGCACTGCTGCAAAAATAGCAACAGAAAACACTTCCGATATGCTGAAAAATCTTTCAACAAGTGCAAAAATTGTTTCTGAACTAAGCAACGTGGGTGATTCTTTAACAACAAACCCATACTTAAACACCGAAAAACCTATCAGGGAGTCTAATAACACTATTAGTGTTGACAGCAAAGAAGACGATTTATATTACATAAATGAAGATACGATTAAACCTCCAACCCCACAAAAACCTTCTGTTGCAGAAGATAACACTATTGGTGTTAGCACAAAAGAAAACGACGATTTAATCATCATCGACGACGAAGAAGAAAACGACTTTGCTAAAACAAATAAGAAAGGAGCAAACGATGTTCTTAACTTTACAGATGACACAAATAGTAGCAATGACGATTTTATAATAATAAACGAAGACGAAGATGATGATTTTAAGTCCTTCTCAATTCCAACGAACATTCCACAGGACAACGAATTCGAACCAACGATTGATAACAAAAACGAGACAAATGATGTCTTAAAATTCATTGATAACACAAATAGTGGCGATGACGATTTCGTGGTTATCAACGAGGACGAAGACGATGATTTCAAATCCTTCTCAATTCCAACGAATATTCCACAAGACACAGAATTCGAGCCAATGATTGATAACAAAAAAGAGACAAATGATGTCTTAAAATTTATCAATGACACAAATAGTGGCAATGAAGATTTCATGGTTATTGACGAGGACGAAGATGATGATTTTAAGTCCTTCTCAATTCCAACGAATATTCCACAGGACAACGACTTCGAGCCAATGATTGATAACAAAAAAGAGACAAATGATGTCTTAAAATTTACCAATGACACAAATAGTGGCAATGAAGATGAAGACTTTATCGTTATTGATGAAAATGAACAAAATGACATAAAAGCCTTCTCTGTTCCAACAGAAACAACTCAAGAAGAAGATGATGATTTCATCATAATTGATGACGAGGAAGACGTTTCCACTGTTCCTGCTGAAAAGGTAATCAGCGACGACCTTTCACCAGAGGCAAACGACGATGCTACAAACGATGACACTATTAGTGTTATCAACGAACCGTTAGAGGAAGAGTCAGAAAATTCCGATGACAAACTCCTCAATGAGTTGCCGATGATAAGAAAAGAAGATATTGTCGCAAAAGAAAAGGCATCAACGCCTGCAGAAGCGGTTGTTCCTAAAATCGACCCGATTCCTTCTCAACCAGTTGAACTCAATGACGACGAATCAAGCCTTCTTTCGTTTGGAGATGAAGACGACACAGAATTTTTGAATTTTGATGACAATCAAGATTTTCTTTTGGAATCAGAAGATGACTCATTTATGCTGCAAGAAGAGCCGCAAACTCAAGCAGAGCCTCAACCGACTTCTCCGCCCGAACCTCAAATTACTCCCACACCTGAGGTTAACGAAATCGAACCTTCTCTTCAAGCAGATGATGAAGATGACGATTTAATCATCATTGATGATGACAACCCGACACCTATTGTTCCCGAAAAACCTTTAGGTGCAACAGATAACACAAATAGTGTCAAAGCCGATGACGATATGTTAATCATCGATGATGACGATGAAGATTTAACAATTCCACAAAGCAAAGAACCTCAGAATAACACGGATTATGATGATTCTGTTAACTTCTTCCGCCCTGCTGGTGCAAGTTTTGACGACGATATTCCAAAATCAAGAAATGATTTTGCCCCAATCAGCAACAATAATGACAATTTTGAAGCAATAAAATCATCTGACGATGACATGTTGATTTTGGACGACGAAGATGATGACACGAACAAATTAGAAAAAATTGCCCCTGAATCCACAGAGGAAGATGACCAAATCGAAATTCTCGACGAACAAGAGGAACAAGAAGAACAAAAACCGACCGAATCTGACCCCCAAAAACCTGTCAGCCAATTGGATTTACTCTTCAAATCTCTTTCTGACAGAGAAAAAGAACAAATTGAGGCTATTCAAACAGGAAAAAATCAAGAAAAAGAAAATGTAATTCCTGAAACAACGCCGATTGCACCTGTTTCAAAACAACCAAAATCAACAATGTTCAACAAAAATTTCAAAGATGCCATTTCGGCAAAAGATGAAGCGGTTGAAGAGGGTAGAATTAGCCTTAAACCAACAGAAGAACCTGTTGTTGACCCGCTCATTAATACAACAGTTGAAAAAATTGACGAAGACGAATACGAAGAAATTCATGTTGATGACGACGATAAAAATCAAGATGATGAAAATCAAGAAGTTGAATACGTCTACGAAGACGAGGACGGCAACGTAATCGATGAACCGGACGAAGACGTCGAATACGTCTACGAGGACGAGGACGGCAACGTAATCGATGAAACAAATGAAGATACTTCTGAAACCGAAAAGTCGGACGAAAATATTGACTTGCTCCCAGAAATCGAGGACAAAGTTGAAGAAACAGAAGAGCAACCTCAAGCAGAGGACAAGTTTGCCAATGTTGATGACGATTACGGCGATTTTGATGAAGATTCAAACTTCGATGAAAACACTGCCACAAGTGATGATTTTGGAGAAACTCAGGAAGAAAACCCTGTTGAAGAACCCATCGAAGGTGAAGAATTTGACGAAGAATCAGATTATGAGGCCGAAGAAGAGTCTGAGGAAGACCAAGAACTCAAGAAGAAAGCAATCATCAAAAAGGCTGCAATCGCTGCGGCAGTTGCACTTGTACTCATTGGTGGCGGCATAACTACAAAGGTTATTCTTTCGCACACCAATGCTCGTGCAGAACAACAAGCCCTCAACGAAGGTGCTTCTCTTGGTGATGCAACAGCCGAAGAAGAAGGAGGTTTGGCTGTTCCAGCGGAGGCACAATCTCCGACAGGCGGACAACTTGACCAACCGACAGTAGGTGGCGGAGAAGAAGGTGGACTTTCAATTCCTGAAAACGATACTGACGCACTCGGTGCAACACCAACGACAGAAGAGGCGAAACCTCCTGTTACACCTGTTACCCCAGCAGAAAAACCATCAGGGCCAAAAGCAGGAACGTCAAATGCGACAACTTCTGACTTAAACAAGGCTGTGGCAAATGCATTCTCCGATGCACCGACTTCAATGACAGTTAGAAAAGCATCTTGGGGCGTAGGTGCATCACTCGCTGCTGATGCAAGTTTCAAGGCTTACTTACAACAAATGGGCAAATCAGTTAAGTCCGCTTTGAGAAAAAATCTTGCTTCGGTAAAAGGTGAAGCCCCCGCATCTCCTGTAAAAATTCGAATCAAAATGTCAGATTCTGGCAATTTACAGGACGTTGTAATTCTCAAATCTTGTGGAAATACGCAAGTCGATGAAATTGTATTACAAAGTGTTAAACAAATCGTAGCGGCATGCCCGTTCCCCGAACTAAGCGAAAATACTTTGAAAGCAAACCACAAGGCAACAGGCAGCAACACAGTGAAAATGTCGTTAACAGTTACATTCTAACTTTAATTTACATTTTTTCAGGCTTTATGATATGATTTCAGTAACAGATAACTCATGAGAATCGGTTATGGGACTGGAAATTGACGAACAAAGACGCCTGATTGAGAAATTTGTCAGGTCAAATATAAAATTTAATGGTAACGAAGATTTATTGGAAGACTTCTGCAATGAAGCCTTCCAAAAGTCGTATATTATTTTCAACAGCAGTTCTTCAGTTCAAAAAATCGAAAGTTATATTCAAAAAGTCGTAAACACTTCAATAATCAGTGTTTTAAAGGATTCGGGAAGATTAAAAAGAAACGCTTCTGGTCGCTATGAGCGTCACAGAGAACTTCCTTTGGAAGAAGAACATTTCAAAATGCCCGAAATCGAAGACCCCGCTCAACAAACGAGTGTTTATCAAGAACCGTCCTCGAAAAAATATTCCTACGACATTGAAGATCCAAAAATCGGTATTGAGGACAAACTTATAAGAAAAGAATTGCTCCAAAAAATTGCCGATGCCGTTTGCGTTGTCCACAGCGACAACCCTGGCAAATGTTATCTGGAAATCTATCAGGCACGTTATATCCGTGGAATGAAACAAAGAGAAATCAGTTCTTTGTTGAACATTTCTCAATCAGAAGTCAGCAAGCGACTTCTCGAACTTTCCAAGTTGATAAAATTTCGTATCGATACATAGAAAAAAATTATGAGTCAAAAATTTTGTCCGAAATGTAAAAAACCCGTAAACGACAATGCGATTAGATGCCCGCATTGTAATATGCGTTTGAAAGTTATTTGCCCGACCTGTAACACGGCAAATCTTTTCGGATTGGACGCCTGCACAAACTGCGGTACTGTCCTTTTAAAATACTGCGAAACCTGTGGTAGTGCAAACTTTCCCGATGCAAAAGAATGTAGAAAATGCCACACCTCTTTCGAAGAACAAGTTTTGACTTTTGAAAAAAATCGCTCGAAAACTTTCTCAAAACAAAAGTCAGCATCAACAAAAATCGTTGAACCGATTAAAAAGGAAGAAGTTGAAGAACAAATAATCCCTGAAAACCTTGCCTATCAACCGCAAGAAGAGATTATTGATGTTCCTGAAGAAGAAATCATCGACGAAACTAACGACGTCAGCCAAGACGAAGATATTGAGGTTATTCAAGACGGAGAGCCTCAGGAAGAAGAAGTCGAATACGTTGAAGAGTACGAAGAATATGACGAAGATGACGGATATTCTGATGAACCAACTGAAACAAACGACGAGCAAACAGGCTTTGAACCCACTGATGATGAGGCTCAAGACGATATCGACAACGAAGAATTTGAAGAAGTTGAAACGGACGAAAATTCATACGAAAATAGCGAAACCGACAGCGAAATCACAATCGACGAATTGCTCGCTCAAAGCGAAAACAACATTGAAAACAACGAAATTAACGACAGTCAGGATATGGTTTTCTTCGATGATGCTCAACCACTTCTTGAACAACTTTCAAATATTGTCCAAACCCCTAACAATGCCGTAATTGCTGCTGTCTGTGCAGAAGAAGGTATGGGAAAATCGACAATTATCAAAACTTTCATCGATTCATTAAATCAAAAAGGAATCGTGCCGATTGTCGCTGAATGTTCTGAATCCATCAAGGTTTCACCATTTGGAACAATTAGAGATTTCCTCTTGAAACTCTTGACGTTGCCCGATTTGCACCCAGATATTCAAACTTTCTTTGGAGATGAAACAAAACAACTTTTTGTTCAAAACTTCGAAAACCTGAACGATGTGGAAATCGTGAACTTCATGAACTTCCTCTATCCGACTATGCACGCAGGTTTCGACAACATTATCGACAACAAGAATATAACGTATACTCTTCTTGAAAAGATTTTCTCATCAATTACGACGAAAAATCAGGCGGCGTTTATCATTGACGACTTTGATTACATCGACGCCGCTTCGTTTGAATTTGTCGAAAATTTAATCAGAAAACAAATTATCAATAACCAAACAAAACTTTTTATCACATACAGAGAAAGAAAATCGGCAAGATTGTACTTCGACAAAGATATTTCAAGACAAGACATCTTCACAACGATGTACTTGAACAATCTTTCCGAAGAAAATACTCAAACTTTAATCAAAAATTTCGCAAATACTCAGCAAGTCCCGACGGCAGTAAATTTTGCCATAAACGAAAAAGGAAGAGGAAACATTTTCTTCACAGAACAATTCCTCGCACTCCTATTCGACGTCGGATATATGTTTATCAACAATAATTCGATGAGTTTCAAAGAAGACGAGCCGTTGCCGTTCTTGCCGAAAACTATTGAAGAAATCATCAGTTTGAGATACAAGGCTCTCAATGCACAAGATTTGAAAGATGCCCTTATGACAGCGTCGATTTTGGGCTACAAATTCGACAAATCAGCATTTGCGGCGATTGCGGACATAACCGAAGAACAAACGACAGAACTTATGCAAAAATTAGTCGATTTGATGTTCATTCAACCTTGTTCGGATTACGAATATTGCTTCAAGAACATGACCTCTTGGGCTGTAATCTTCTCTGAAGCACACAATGACCCGAGATTTGCGGTAATTTGCAAAAAAGTTTTCTATATTTTAGGAAAATTTGCACTCTCAAATCCGATAATCAAAGCCTCAGTCGCAAAATATCGTGATGAAGCCGATGTTGCAACTCAATCGTGGATTGACGTTTCGAGCCTTTGCGGATATTTGGGTGACACATACATTTACGCTCTCGCTCTCGAACAGTTCTTGATGTGTTCGGGTTACGACGAAAATGCACAGGAAGTTTCTGACCTTCAACAAGAAGCTCTCGAAAAAATCGCAAAACTTATTTACAAACAAGAACCTGAAAAGGCTAAAAGATACTTCAATGCACCGATTGTCACGGCAAGAGAAAATTCTGACATAGTCAAACTCATTGACCTTTGCGGTTACATGATTAAAATTTGCTATCAACTTTCAGACTACAACGGAGTCTGCGAAACTGTTGATATGATTATCAATGCGGCAGGTGACGAAATTTCTCCGCTCGAAAAATCTCTCGTTTTATCGAGAAAATTGAACGCTCTATTCTATGAAGGAAATTGCGAAGAAGGTATCAACCTCGCAAACAACGACATCATTCCAACGTTGGAAGAAGAATTGGCAAAAAATAACGACCCAGAATTCTCACAAAGCCTCTTCACGACTTGGTTTGACACTTCTATGGCACTTGTCAAATTATATGCACTTCAAGGTAATTCGAAATCAATCGAAATTGTTGAAAATACCGCAGAAATTTTGCAAATGAACAACATTGAGGACATTGTTTACACAATCAAATTGTCCTTGGCAAGAGCGTTTGCATTGACTGTTATCGGAAAAATTCAAGAATCAGTCAACCTCTTAAAATCAATCGAGCAAATCCCAGATTATGACAATCCGCAATTCATTTTGGAACGTAATCTCATCTTCTCGTTGAATTTGGTATTCGCAAACGTTACGGACGGATTGAGAGAAATTCTCTTCGAATACGCAAAATATTCAGAAAACGAAAACGACAAATTTGGCAAACATATTTACAAATTAATGCTCGCTTGGTTGACATACGCAGAAGGCGAATACGTCAAGGCTAACAACATTTTTGACGAAGAATTGACCTTCTACGCTCAAGAAAAGATTGTCACAGGTGCATTGATTTCGTGGTTATTCATTGCGAAAAATGCTCTCGCAATCGCAGGTGTCGAAAGTGCGGAACACGTTGCAATGAAAGCATTAGAGGTTGCACAAAATCCGAAATTCTCGCAATATCACGTTGCAGTTTACCTCCAAAAATTGGTTGCAGAAATTAACCTCGCAAAAGGTGATGCAAGTGCAGCAAAAATGTACCTCGAAAAAGGTATGCTTATTGCAAAACAATTCGGTATTGACCTTGCACAAATCGAATTATACAGAACGTATGTTAAATTCCTCGAAAATACTCTCTCGCAAGCCAAAGGTGCTGACAGAGCAGATATCATAAACAAAATCGAAAGCACTTACAAAACAATCCTTCAAGATGCAGAAAAACTCAAAGTCCCTGGATTAACAGAATCCGTCAAAAAGGATTATGATGCTCTTACTGCAACGCTTTAAAAAGGATATTAACTTTTTCCAAATTTGATTTGAAGGTTGTTTGACGAAATGTCGCCATCGCCCTTATAACTCATTTCAATTTCGTTCGTGTCGACAATCAAATAAATACGGTTTTGAAATGCGTAAGAAAGAAGTTCATAGGGCGTTATACCCAACTCTTTCGCCTGTTTCAAAATACTTTTTGACGCTTTATTTGTCGCGTCAAAAGTCACCCAACCATATTCAGGGATATAGGCTTCAACCCAAGCATGTCCATTATTTGAGAGCCTTTGCATATCAACAAACGGAATATCAAAACCGTAAACAACCCTTGCAGGGATTCCCTTTGAGCGGCAAAGAGCGACCATTAAATCGGCAAACTCAGTACAGACGCCACGTTTCGAGCGTATTGCACCGATTGCCCCCTTGTGTTTTCCAACATCAAGGTCGCTATATTTTATCGTTTCAACAACAAAATCAAAAATATTTTTTACCGTATCAAGGTCATTCGTCGCCCTCGTAACGTATTCCGCCGAAACAGCCTTTATTGCTTTATCATTAGACTCTATGTTTCTCTCTGGCGATGTGTAACGCTCCTTTTCCTCAGCAGACAGTTTGCCATCAATATTTTTACCAAACTTTTGTGCTACAGCCGCCGTGTAAGTTTGAACTTTCGCATAACCGTCAATAGAAACACGGATTTTGCCCCTCGGCTTCGTCAAACGAATAACCGCAAACGTTCCCTCGGGACGATGCTCAAATTTTTCCGGAGTCGGCGTAACCTTTATACTATCGACTTTTTGGCGATAAAGGACATCTTCAGGAATTTCAAACGCCAAAAGCACCTCATCAAGTTGCCCCGTGAACATAACATCTCTTGAAATATTAAACTTAAAACGCTCATTAGCCTTTATTGCAGAGCGATTTGGAATAACTTTTAGTTCAGAAAGCCTTCCCGTCGGCTGTTTTCTTTCAACAACGACTTCCGTCCTTTCTTCAGTTTGCCTTGCACCGAAAAATGCCAGATAACATACCCCAGCCAAAATCAGCACAATTCCAACAAACACAAACATAGTAAACTTTTTGAACTTTTCTATATCCTCGTCACTTTCGTTATTTTCCTCATCATCAACAGATTTTTTTGGCTCAAAATTATCATTTTGTCCTTCAAAATTTTCGCCAAAATCTTGCTCCGGCTGAAAACCACCTTGAAAACAGTGAAAATTATTTTGAGAGGAAAAATCATCTTGCACCTCAAAATCTTTTTCTCCAAAATCTTCCCCAAAAGATTTCGACTGAAAATCATCTTGAGATGAAAAATCGTTTTGAGGGGAGAAGTCATTTTTCGGCTCAAAATCCCCCATCGCCTCAAAATCTTTATGTTCCTCTATCGGTTCAAAATCGTCCATGTCATAATCCTAAAATTTACAATCAAGATAAAAATATTATACAAAAAAATCGCCGATTTGTTCAATCGACGATTTAATAATGTGTGTAATTATGTTTTTAGTTTATGCTTTTTCGTATTCTTTTTCTTTTTCTTGTTTTTCAATTTCCTTAGAAACATCTACGATTTCGCCGTGTCTTGCTCTGTTTCTGAGTTCTTGAATTTTTTGTTTATCGAGAACTTTAAGTTCCATTCTTCCGTCAGATTCTTTTGAAAGAGTAGCCTTGATTTTTGTGCCGTAATCGTCATATTTGTTATCAATTTTGCCGTCAACGATTTGTTGTTGGAACCATTCGATGTGCTTTTGAGCGTTTACAGGGTATTCAGGGTGAACTTCAAGCCATTTGAGGTATGACATATTTCCTCTCGGGTGGTTACATTCGCCACATTCTGCAAGGTAATTGTCAGTGTCGTTCTTGCCGCCCAATGAGTGTGGGTGCACGTGTTCAATAGTTTGTGTAGATTCTTTCAACAATTCGTTAAAAATACCTGTGTTGTCTTTGCAAGCAACCTTATTGAAGTGTTTCATTGCTTTTTCAGTGTTTTGCGGAAGTTCCATTGCTGAATTGATTACCATATCGTAACTTACCGGGTCAATTTCGCCTCTTTCTTGCATACCTGACAACTTTTCAGTAAATGCAATTCTGTCGATTTTGCCTTGAGCAACTTTTTCTTTTTCTCTTGCAATCAACTTCGAAACAGCATTGTCTTCACCCATATTTGCTTTTGCAATTTCGTTTGTCTTATCCAAAACGCCTTGGCAATAGTCTTTCAAATTACCTTGGAAATCTTTTCTAATTTCTTGAATAGCACCTTTTGCGTCCAATTTAGGGTTTTTAGCCGCTTGAATTGCAATCATACCAGCAATCGTGCCTTGGTTGCTTCTAAAATAATCTTTATCTTGGTTAATTTTATCTGCTAATTTTTCGCCCTTATTTCTTGCGAATGAACTTGCAACCTTGTTGAGGTCTTTTTGCAAAATCATTCTGCCACCACAGCAGCAGCAAGGAACATCAGCGATTTGCTTAGTAACAAATTTACCTGTTGAGCAGTTAAAACCGAAAGACACGGATTGTCCGCCCATAAAATATGAACGAAGTGCAGCACCTGAGTTTGCTTCGGGCATTTGAGGTTGAACTGATTGAGGAGCAGCCTTTTTATCCATTGCAACTTTTTGTTCATTCTGAACAGGATTCATTGTCATTACTGCTGAAATAGGGGCAATAGCCATTTTTAACACACTTTCTTTTTAAACTAAAAACACACTTTCAGGTTTTTAAATAACACTCAATATTTTTAATTGCCATGTTTTTAGCAAATATTAAGTTTTATTAATCCGAAATATTCTAAAGTGTCTACAAAATCTCTTATATGATAAAATTTTTTGATAGGAGTTTTTAATTAAAAATATTGATATGAATGGAAAACTCAAGGATAGCATTGTAGTTATTTTGTCTTTAATTTTGTCCATTGAAGCAATCTTTTTAGTTTTTGGCGAAACAATTTCAAACATGTTTGTCTCAGCAGAAACGATGTTTATGCCGTATTCATGTTATTTACCGCTTCCTGATGACACGGATTATTTTTGGCGAATATTTTTATCAAGCGACCACTCGTGGTTTTTTGTTTCCTTCGTAAGTCATTTATTTACAAGAATTTTGCCAATATTGACCCACAATCATCCACAAGATTTTTATATAGAACATTGTTGGTTAATATTTTTCTCAATTTTTTGCTTGTCTTGCTACTCAGTTGTATTTAATGCAACAAAATATTTTAGGCACAATTACTATGCCTTCATTGCCTTCTGGGCAGTTTTTCCATTCATCGTGAACAATTTTCACACCTCACAATTTTTGTGGAGTTTATACAACGACACGTGGTTTTTCTGTTACATTTTAAACCCGATTTTCCCGTTATTTCTCATACAAACGATAGAAAAATATTATGTAACATCGAAATGGATTTTCACCGAAAATGAAAACAAAAGCGAACTTTTGCACAAATTCAAACACTTCTTTAAACTTACAATGGTTATAATATTGTTGTTTTTTACGGGAATTGGACACGAATTTTTCAGGTTTATATTTTTAGGCTCACTCATAATTACATTTATTTTGCACAAAATTTTTATCTCGAAACCGATAAAAGAAAAGCAATTTTTGGCATTTTTCTTTGTAGCACTTTTAATGAATTGTTTCATTTTCATTCTTCCAAATTTTCAGAATTGGTACGGAACATTGGTTGAAGATGCCCCAACAATCACCATGCTTTCTCAAGCCTTCAGTGCTTTTTTTGAAATAGTCCTTTTGAAAAACATCAACTACATAATATTACTATTTATTTTCGGTGTGGCAGTCTTTTTCACAACAACAAACAAAGAAAGAGCAAAACGAATCCTGATTTCTGTTTTTTCAGTAATTATCTCCATGCTGATTTTTAACTACATAACAATTTTTCTAACTGATTGCGACTTGGATATTTCCCAACACTACGGCATAATATTTCTAACGAAAACTGTATTTTTATTTTCGCTTCTTTCACTTCTCGGCTACCTACTCGTTTATTACTCGAAAAAATATAGAAATGCCATAATCGCTGTTGTTATATTATTTTTATTCTCTTGGTTTTTATTTTTTAGTTCAAAAAACTATTTCTTCATCAAAAACAGTGAAATAGATTCGGATTACAACCAAGAAAATCAATACATTGTAGAAAAATTTTACGCAATGTACGGCAAAGACCACAACGTAATTTACGCCTTTTATCCCAACAGCAATATCCAAAGCGAATCCATTGAATACCTAAAATATTGGTACGGAGGAAATAACAAAAAATATAAAGTCATTTTTGTCTGCAAATCTTCAGATTCACAAGAAAAATGCAGACAAAAAATGTTAAAAAAATTCTATAAAAAAACTAAATATAAACTTACAGAAAAAGAACTAACAGAACTTGATTTTTCAACCATCAAATCATATCAAAGCCAAAAGAAAAAAGGTAAATTTTTCATAGACTGGTTCGAATAAATCTAAATTTTACCTTTTCAAAAACTTAATGCGTATAACAGTGATTATGCTCATCTGGGTGCGAATGACCGTGATTTTTTCTCATATCAAGCAAAATGACCGATGTATCCTTGATAAGGCAAATTGACCATCTCAAAATCAACCAGCCACCAAGCAATCCCATTACAGGGTCAAGAAAATATAATCCGAAATATTTACCCGCAAGCAACGCCACTATCGCAAAAATAGAGGTCAATGCATCCGTCAAAATATGCAAATACGCAGCCTTATAATTATAATCCTTTTCGCTGCCCTTCGAATGCATAACAAGCAAACAGACCCCGTTGACAACAAGTCCGATTATGGCAACCAAAATAGCAGTGTTAAATCCGATTTCGAGCGGATTGAAAAATCTCATTGTCGATTCAATAAGTACAAAAATCCCCGTTACCCCTAAAAATAACGCACTGATAAATCCAGCAAATGGTGAAATTTTGCCGACTCCGTTGGGAAAAATTTCAGAATTTTGGAATTTTTTAATCATCACAAACGCAACAAACGTGACCGACAACGCCAAAGCATGCGTTCCCATGTGCCAACCGTCAGAAAGCAACGCCATCGAATTGCTCAAATGTCCAAATACAATCTCAGCAATCATCGTCAAAATCGTAATTATAATGACCGCTAACGTCTTTTTCGCATTTTCATCGTTAATGTCTTGCTCATGACAATGTCCATGACTCATTATCGTAACTCCTTTATTCTCTTGACAATTTTTTCAACAACTTCATGCCGCTCAAGTTCATCTGCATTTGCCAAACATTCCTCTAAATGAGACGCCGCAATGACTTCCCAAACTCCACGAAGTGCCGATGATGCAGACATAATTTGTGGCAAAATATCCATACAATCTCTGTCTTTTTCAATCATTTTGCCAATTCCTCTGATTTGCCCCTCGATTCGGTTCAGCCTTTTTATTAAATCAGCATTTTCTTTTTCTGTTCTACAAGTCATATACCAATACCCCCTATCACTATATTATAACTTTTTAAAAAATTGTCAAGTGTAATAGAAAAAACGAAAATGGCTGTGGTGGATTGAAAAAACGGCATTTTGTATTATACTTTTAATGTCGAAAAAAATAGGAGAAATTATGAAGCAAGGAATTGTAATTTTAATGTTGGCAACAGTTATGGCAAGCCCTGTGTATGCAGGATTTCAGCAAACAAGCCCTTCAGCCATAACAACAATCGATAAAGTTTTAAAGATGCCTGATGAATCATTTGTCACGATTGAGGGAAATATTATAAAGCAAATTGGCAACGAAAAATATCTTGTTCAATCAGGAAAATCAACAATAATCGTGGAAATCGACGATGAATTATTGATGAATATAACAGTTACACCACAAAATAAAGTTCGAATTTCAGGCGAAGTGGACAAAGATTTTAAATCAATAGAATTAGAAGCCTCAAAAATTGAAATAATAAAATAAAATATACTTAAAAAAATCTGTTTTTAAATTTTCTTAAAGTTTGAAAAACAGGGCTTTGACAAATTGTATGTTTGTTTTATGATTTACATACAAGAAACTTTTTTTAAGTAGAATAGAAATATTCTATAAATTTGGTATGTCTTGTATAAGAAAAGAACACAGAAGGTGAAATTATGGGTATTAAAGGAAAAGTAGATAAAATGGTCGTAATGGCATGTGAAGATTGCAAAGAAAGAAATTACACCACTACTAAAAACAAAAAGAACATCAAGGAAAGACTTGAATTGAACAAGTATTGCCCGAGATGCAAAAAGCATACAACTCACAAGGAAACAAAATAAGTTTATTTATAAAGAGCGTCCTTAGTTCAGTTGGTAGAACGTCGGTCTCCAAAACCGGATGTCGAGGGTTCGAGTCCTTCAGGGCGCGATTTATAGAAAAAGAGGAACAATGGCAGAATCATCGAACGGTAATTTTACCGAAAATTTAAAGGTCTATTTGAAAGGTGTTAAGTCGGAATGGGGCAAGATTACTTGGCCGTCAAAGCAACAAGTTATTGCGGAAACGATTCAAGTTATCATCATAACGACAATATTCACGATTATGATTTTGTCGCTTGATTTGTTGTTCCAATGGATTTTGGAATTTATTCCAAAAGTATAGTTCCAAGTTTAAAAGGCAGGATTTAAAATAAAATGACTACTGAAAATAACGAAAATCAAACAAATAACGAAGTCGTTGAACCCGTAGCGGAAAAGAAAGACAAGACACCAAAGAAAAGATGGTATGTAGTTCACACCTATTCAGGCTACGAAAACAAGGTAAAAACAAACCTTGAAAAGCGTATTGAATATATGAACATGGGCGAAAAGATTTTCCGTGTAGAAGTTCCCCAAAAACCCGTTACAAAGATTAAAGATGGTAAAAAGACAGAACGTGAAGAAAAGATTTATCCCGGATACGTTCTTGTAGAGATGATTTTGGACGAAGACAGTTGGTATGTTGTTAGACACACCGCAGGCGTTACGAAGTTCATCAGTGCGGGTGCTAAAGAAAATTCAAAGAGACTCAAACCTATTCCTGTTAAGGAAAGTGAAATTAAAAAAATCTTATACAAAACACAAGCAACAGTTGCGAAGGTTGAACTTGATGTTAAAGTTGGAGATAAGGTTAAAATCATATCAGGACCGTTCTCAGACTTTGACGGAATTATCACGGAAGTATATCCTGATAAATCAAAACTCAGAGCGACAGTATCCATTTTCGGCAGAGAAACCCCTGTTGAACTTGAATACAAACAAATACAAAAAGTATAACCGAAAGGTTGCGTAAAAATAAGCGGAAGGGGTCAGACCCGTTTGTACCGCGAAAGGAGAAAACATGGCAAAAAAAGTAGTAGGAAAAATCAAACTACAAATCCAAGCCGGCAAGGCTAACCCGTCACCTCCGGTAGGTCCGGCATTAGGTCAACACGGTGTTAACATTATGGAATTCTGTAAGCAATTCAACGCTAAGACAGAATCACAAGCAGGCTACATTATTCCGGTAGTTATTGATGTTTACGAAGACAGATCATTCACATTCGTAACAAAATCACCTCCGGCAGCAGTTCTTATTAAGAAAGCAATCAACCTTCAAAGCGGTTCTGCTACCCCCAACAAAGTTAAAGTTGGTCAAATTACGAGAGCACAATTAGAGGACATTGCAAAAATCAAGATGGACGACTTAAACGCAACAACTCTTGATGCAGCAGTTGAAATGATTAAAGGCTCTTGCAAGGCAATGGGTGTAACCGTAGTTGATTAATAAGCGGAAGGGGTGACTCCCGTTTGTACCGCGAAAGGAGATTAAAATGTCAAAATTAACAAAAAAACAACAAAAAATACAAGAGTTGATGGAAGGTTTTGAACAACCGTCATCAGCGCTTGAAGCAATCAAAATGCTTCAAAAAGTATCAAGTGAAGTTTCCAAATTCAACGAAACGGTTGAATGTCACATGCGTTTAGGTATCGACGTTAAGCACGCTGACCAACAAATCAGAAGCACGGTTGTACTTCCGGCTGGTTTGGGTAAGACAGTTCGTGTTTGCGTTATTGCAAAAGGTCCTAAAGCAAGCGAAGCAAAAGAAGCAGGTGCTGATGAAGCAGGAGCAGAAGAAATCATTGAAAAAATTTCAGGCGGTTGGTTTGAATTTGATACATTGATTGCAACTCCAGATTGCATGCCTATGTTAGGTAAATTAGGTCGTGTTTTGGGTCCTAAAGGCTTGATGCCGAACCCGAAAACAGGTACTGTTACAATGGACGTTGCTAAGGCAGTTAAAGATGCTAAAGCAGGTAAAGTTGAATTCCGTGCTGATAAGCAAGGTATGATTCACTGCCCCGTTGGAAAAGCACAATTCTCGACTGAAGATTTGATGAAGAACTTTGTAACATTTGCTGAAGCGATTATCAAAGCAAAACCGTCAGCAGCAAAAGGTACATACCTCAAATCAGTTTACTTGACAACTACGATGGGACCTGGCATCAAATTAGATGCTAAAAACCTTCCCAACGAAGTAAAATCTTATTTGAACGCATAGTTCAGTAATTTTGCGGCAAGACATTTATGCCTTGCCGCATTTTTATACCAAAAATGAGGGTGATATGACACGAAAAAGAGATAAAAACGAATCATTAAAAAAGTACATTCTATCGAGAGTGGGTTGTTTTTTTGGACAAGTTTTATTTTTAATCAATTCATACGGTGTCGTATTCAAGAACGTAAATCACCCTGATATGTCAGATGGAAAGAAGTATGTTTTTGCGATTATGCACTCGCAGCAGTGTGGTGCTTATTCAATTTTAAATCGTGAAAACTTATACTCAATGATTAGTTATTCTCGTGACGGAGATTTGGTTGCAGAAGCAGGCGGACGAGTTGGAATCAATGCAGTTCGTGGCTCATCGAAACGTGGTGGAGCAGCAGCGGCACTTGAAATGATTGACAAAGTCAAAGCGGGAGCTTCAGCATTTTTGGCAGTTGACGGTCCGAGAGGTCCTGTCGGGATTGTCAAAAAAGGTTGTGTCGAAATTGCAAAATTAGGCGGTGCAAAGATTGTCCCCATGGCATGGAAAACTACACCGTTATTCACGGCTACGGTTAATTCTTGGGACAGATTACAAATCCCTATTATTCATTCAAAAACCGTATCGCTTTACGGAGAGCCGATTGACGTCCCTGCAGATGCCGATGAAGATATGATGGAACAAATCCGTCTCAAGGTTGAGAATGAAATTAAACTACTTAACGAAGATTTAAACAAGAATTTCAAACAATACTACAAAACAGGTATTGTTAACAAACACAAGTCAAAATCAGTTGTTTCATGGTTTTAATCCAAAATAAGGAGAAAATATGAAAAAAACAATGTTTACGGTTGCTTCGGTAGCATTTTTAGGCTTGATGCTTTTGACAGGTTGCAGCAAAATGACAGGCAGCAATAAAGTCGAAGCATTCCCTACAAAAGAAGAAAAAGATACCGTCAAAGTGAGTGATTACAATCAATTTCAAGATTTTTTCACCCCTGCATTTCAATTAGTTTGGAATGATTTTACCGATAAAATTGTCGGCAAAAAAGTAGAATTTATCGGTGGAAATCCGAAAATTGCAGACGAATTTAACAAACAACGTCTTACTGACAAAATGTTGTCCGAAAAAGATTACTACAAAACGGTTGCACCGCAAACCGTCAAAACTAAAAAGACTATCGAAAAAGACTTGAAGAAAAAATTTAAAGAAAAAAGTCAGTTGCTCGATAGAATTTCTTGGCTCAAGCAAGATGATGGTGTTCACAAAGTTTTGTACTGCATGTTCAAAAAGAACGTCTATTTCCCGAAAGTTTTTGACAAACTTCCACCTGCTCCGTTTATTACACAGAATACTTCGAAAACTTATTATGAAATGTTCGGCGTTATAAAAAATCAAAGCAAATTTTCTCAACAAGTCGTTCCTGTTTACTACAACGGCAATGACGAATACGCCGTAAAACTTTTGACAAAATCTGACGACGAAATTATTCTGTTGACAACAACTTCCGAAGAGCCAGTTTTGGAAATTTGGGACAAATTATACACAGAAAAATTGTCAAAAAATGAACATTTAACATTTGACAAAAATTCTAAATTGCTCGTACCATTTATCAATTTCAAAAAAGAAATTAACTATAATGAATTGACTGGCAAACCGCTTGCAAATAGCAACACCGTGATTGATACAGCCCTCGAAGTCATCGAATTCAGCCTCGATAACACGGGTGCAAAAATCAAAAACGAAGCAATGATGGGCGTTAGAACAACCGCTTTGAGACCCCATGAACCGCAACGTTATTATTATTTCAATAAACCGTTCGTTTTGTTCATTCGCTCAAAAAACGGTTCTGTTCCTTACTTTGCATTGAAGGTTAAAGATCCGAAATATTTGCAAAAAGGTTAATTTTGAAAACGAAATAACATTAAGGTGGCTCAAATGCCACCTTTTTTGTTGTCGAATGTTAATTTAATTGCCAGTCTAACATTTATTGGTTCAGATGAATATGTTATCACTGGACTACCGCCTTGTTCAGTGCAATAACAATAAGTCACCGTTATTGCAAAAAAAGGCATAAAAAAGCGGGCTAAAAACGTCCGCTCTTTTAAATATTAATCAAAAACTACTCGCCGATAAGTGCGTTGATTTCTGCTACCATTGCATCTGCATCAAATCCGTGAACCTTTGCACCTGCTTCAAGATTTTCAAATCTTGCTGCTGCACAACCGATACAACCCATGCCGTATTTTGCGAAAACTTCGAGAGTTTCGGGGTGGTTTTGTACGATGTCGATAATGCTCATATCTTTTGTAACTTTTGCCATTTCGTCCTCTTTCTTGATTTTTTTAAAAATCTCATTAAATTATAATCACCACAACATTATACTACAAAGGAGAGTAAAATGGAGTTTGAAAAATCAAATTTATTCAAAAAGTTGCAAAACTCAATGCCCATCGGACTTGCCGCAATGGGTTTGAGCAGAAAGCCACAAAAAAAATCGAACAAACGAACCGTTTATCCGACTTTTTTCAAATTTGATAGGGTTACACCTGTTGGAATTTAACTGTCTGAATCACCATTTTCCTTTAGCAATCGTTCAAAATCCGACGGTTTAATGCTTTGGACAAAGTTACGAAACTCTTGTGCTTCTTCTTCGTCCTTTTGTTCATCTGTTGAAACCGAGCCGTCCATCAAGACGTTTTCCGTAACGTAAATCGGTGCATCCGCTCTGATTGCAAGTGCAATCGCATCAGAAGGTCTCGCATCGATTTCAAGGACTTTGCCCTCATTGTTTGACAAATAAACTGTCGAAAAATATGTTTCATTTTCTACATCATTAATTTCGACTTTTTCAATATCATAGCCTGCCGCCTTGATGAAATTAATCGTCAAATCGTGCGTCATCGGACGCAAAACTTTGATATTTTCGATTTTTCTGATGATAGAACTTGCTTCCGCCGAGCCAATCCAGATAGGCAATGCCTTTCTGTTATCTAAATCGTTCAAGACAACAATCGGATTGCCCGTTCTTGTGTCTATCGCTATGCCCATAACTCGCATTTGAATCATATTTTTTCCTCTTAAAGTTATAATTTTGTCAAAATATCTGCACCATCGTCCGTTACGAGGCAAGTGTGTTCAAAGTGTGCTGCGAAAGATTTATCCTTCGTCACAACTGTCCACTCGTCGTCCAAAACTTCGACGTCGTCTCCGCCTAACGTCAACATCGGTTCAATCGCAATCGTCATGCCTCTTTTCAATTCAAAGTTTCCACTCGGAACTCTATAATTGAAAACGAACGGCTCTTCGTGCATTTCTTTTCCAACACCGTGTCCGCCGTATTGACGAATAATTCCAAGATGATTTTCATTCGCAACATCTTCCACTGCACCTGAAACATCGTTCAACATTGCGCCTGTCTTGAACTTCGAAAGTCCTGCGAACAAAGCCTTTTCTGTCAATTCCAAAAGACGTTTGTTTTCATCAGAAATTTCTCCGACTCCATAACTCCAAGCCGAGTCGCCAACGTATCCTCTAAATGTTGCACAAACATCAACTGTAATAATATCGCCATCTTTGAGAACTCTATCTGACGGAAAACCGTGAACGACTTCTTCATTTACAGATGCACAGATTGTATAAGGAAAACCATTGTATCCCAAGCAAGAAGGGTCACAATGATTATCTTTTATAACTTGGTATGCAACATCGTCCAAGTGCTTCGTCGTTACACCGGGTTTAATGATGTTTTTCATTTCCTGATGAACAAGGGCAACAACTCTGCCTGCTTCTCGCATTAATTTGATTTCGTAACCTGATTTTCTTGATACTGACATTAGCCTATTACTTCCTTTAATGCAGCAAATACTTCGTCAATCGAGCCTGCTGCGTTTACTTTAACTAATTTGCCTCTCTTTTCATACAAGTCGATAAGAGGTGCTGTTTGTTCGAAATATGTATTAAATCTTGATTTTGCAGTTTCTTCATTGTCATCTGCTCTTTGCACAAGTTCTGTTTCGCAAAAATCACATTTGCCATCTTTTTTCAAAGTCATTGTTTTAACATTGAAAATTGCACCGCAAGCAGGGCAAGAACGTCTGTTGACAATTCTTTCAATAAGATTGTCAATCGGCATATCAAAGTATACAACCTTCATATCAACATCTTCATCTTTGTCTAATTCCGCAAGAATGTTGTCTAAAATTTCTGCTTGTTCCAAACTTCTCGGGAATCCGTCCAAAATAAATCCCTTCTTGCAATCATCTTGAGAAAGTCTTTCTTTGATAATTCTTCCAACAATTTCAACAGGAACGAGTTGTCCTTTGTCCATATATTCTTTTGCAATCATGCCTGCTTCTGTTTTTGCGGCAACTGCTTCTCTGAGCATTGAACCTGTATCAACGTGTTTCAAGCCAGTTTCTGCAACCAATTTCTTTGTTTGTGTACCTTTTCCGCTTGCCGGAGGTCCTACCATAATAAGTTCTTTTTTCATTATTGTAACCCTTTCTTGTTTATAGCGAAATTATATCACAAAACAAAAGAGATAAACATTTTCATGCTTATCTCTTTCGAATTATTTTTTCAATTCCTCTAAGGTCTTTCTTTTAGGAAACTTTCGTAACTTTTTGAAAGGAGTTGTGTTTTAACTTGATTGATAAAGTCTAACGCAACACCAACCATGATGATTAACGAAGTTGCCCCTAAACCTTGCAATGAAGTGATACCCGTAGCAGTTGATGAAAATGAAGGAATCAACGCTACAACACCTAATGACAACGCACCAAGCAAAGTAACTCTGCTCAAAATTCTATCGAGTGCCTCTGCCGTCGGTCTGCCAGGTTTGATACCAGGAATTGACGAGCCGTACTTCTTCAAGTTATTCGCAATTTCTTTAGGTTGCATATTCGGTATGATTGATGCGTAGAAAAACGTCAATACAACGATTAACAAGAAATAAATTGCATTATAACTGAATGTCGACGGGTTAAATACTGCTTGGAACTGCAACAATACGTCCTTAATAGGCCCTTCGGGGAAATTCATAACAAGACTCAAAACCGTCGTCGGGAACATCAAAATTGCAATCGCAAAGATGATTGGCATTACACCACCTGGGTTAATCTTGAACGGAATATATGTATTCATTCCGCCATAAACCTTGTTTCCTACTTGACGTTTCGGGTTGACAATAATGACCTTTCTTGCCGCTTCGTGCATAATTACAATCAAAACCATCGTAGCAAAAAAGATTAACAACAATGCCACTAAACACCATTGCATTCTTACATCGTTTATTACGATGTTCGCTGTACTTTTGACATAAACAGGAATACGGGACAAAATACCCCAGAAAATTATCATCGAAGCACCGTTTCCGATTCCTTTTTCTGTCATTAATTCAGCAAGCCACATTGTAAATACAGCACCTGCCGTCAAAATACCTACCGAACCTACAACAAATAAGAAATGATTTACATCAGGCATAATCGCTGCCGTCGCACTCTTCAACAAGTACAAGACAAATACAAGTGCTTGGAATATCGCAATTACAACAGTAAATACCCTTGTGTATTGTGCAATCTTCCTTCTTCCTGCTTCGCCTTCTTCTTTTTGAAGTTTTTCAAGTTGCGGAATTACAACCGCCAACAACTGCATTACAATCGATGACGTAATGTAAGGGCCAATACCAAGTGCGATAATGGAGACATTTCCCAAAGCACCGCCTGAAAACATATCCAAAAATCCTACGATATTGTTGTCCATTGCAATATTCTTAAATATTGTACCATCTATACCGAAGAGCGGTAACTGTGTGCAAAAACGAAATACCATCATCATAAAAAATGTGAAAAGTAATTTCTGCTTTAAGCCCGATACTTGAAACATTGCCTTCAAGTCGTTAACGCTCGGCGGTTGTATTCTCGGTTGTTGCATTATACTAATTCAGCCTTTCCGCCTGCTTTTTCGATTTTTTCTTTTGCTGATGCAGTAAAGTATCTTGCTTTAACTACAACTGCTTTAGAAATTTCACCGTTACCCAAAACTCTGAGTTCGTCTGCATTTGCTGCAGCCTTCTTGCTTGCTTTGAGAATTGTCAAATCAACTTCTTCCAATCCTAATTTTTCAAGGTCGCTTACGTTGATTTCTGCATAATTGAGTGCATTGAAGTTCTTGAATCCCTTCAATTTCGGCATTTGTCTGTAACCAGGCATTTGACCACCTTCAAAACCTCTTTTTGATGAACGTCCTGAACGTTGTCCTTCACCGTTGTTACCACGGCAAGATGTTTTTCCGTGTCCTGATGCTCTGCCTCTGCCGACTCTTTTTGATTTGGAAGTTGCACCTTCTTGCGGTGCCAATGTTTCCAATGTTATTTGTTCTGCCATTTTATGTACCTTTCGTGTTTCAATTAGTCAACAATTTCTACCATGTGAGAAATTTTGTTTACCATACCCATTACTGTTGCAGAAGGAGCATGTTCAACAACATCGTTTGTTTTGTTCAAGCCCAATGCTTTTACAACTTTGATTTGAGTCTTTGTTGCACCGATAAGGCTTCTTACAAGTTTAATTTTTACTTTTTCTGATTTATTAGCCATTGTTTAATCCCTTCTACTAATTGAGCATGTCTTTGAGTGAGATGCCTCTCTTATCAGCAACTTCTTTGAAGTTTCTCAATGATTTAAGTGCATTGATTGTTGCGTTTGCTGCGTTAAGAGGTGATTTTGAACCTAATGATTTGCTCAAAATGTTTTCGATACCTGCAAGTTCGAGTACAGCACGAACTGCACCACCTGCGATAACACCTGTACCTTGTGATGCCGGTCTGAGCATTACGCTACCTGCACCTGAACGGCCTGTTACAGGGTGAGGAATTGTTGTATTGAACAAACGTACGTCTACTAAGTTCTTTCTGCCGTCTGCTACTGCTTTTTGAATTGCTGTAATAACTTCAGCAGCCTTTGAACAGCCTACGCCGACTTGTCCTTTTTTGTTACCCACAATTACGATTGCTCTGAATGATAATTTCTTACCGCCCTTTACAACCTTTGTTACACGACGGATTTGAATTACTTGTTCTTTCCATTCGCTTTGTGCGGGAACTTCTTCTTTTCTTTCGATTCTTCTTCTTTTAGGTTCGGAATTGAGTTCCTTTGTTTCTTTAACTTCTTCCACTGGTTTACCTTTCATTTGTTAAGTTTTAAACAATTAAAAAAACATGAATTTTACCGAAGATTTTAGCGAATCTTCAAGTTCATGTTTAACGTGGGGTTTTATGAGTTTTCTGACTATTTTATAATACTATAAAAACTTTTCTTTGCAACATTTCTCTTTATAATCATTTACAATTATTTTTTATTTTACTTCTTTATTCTTTTGTGAAATAATTAGATTTATATAAGTGTTATAAAAAAGGATTGTGTAATGATAAAAGGATTTTTGAATTATTTTAAAGCACCTCCGATTTTGCCTGTAACAGAACCGAAAGAGGTTATTGATAAACAGTATAAAAAATATAGAATCGATGTATTTTCGGCATGTTTTATCGGTTATACCGTATTTCACTTGACGAAAAAGAACATCGGACCTGCACTTCCCGCCATCCAAAACGATTTGGGTTACAGTAACCTTCAATTAGGTTTATTGGGCAGTTCGCTTTATTTTACTTACGCTTTTGGTAAGTTTTTAAACGGTATCATTGCAGACAAGGCTGATGCGAAGAAATTTATGACATTTGCACTTTTGATGTCAGCTTTGGCAAACATTTTGTTCGGTTTAGGACCTTATTTTATTAAGCCGGAGTGGCAAGCAGCAGGACAGCCTGTATTGCTTTTGTTTATGGCTCTTTGCTGGGGTATTAACGGATGGTTCCAATCAATGGGCTTCCCGGGAATCGCAAAGGCATTGGCTTTTTGGTTTTCTAACACCGAAAGAGGTACAAAATGGGCTTTGTGGTCAACTTCGCACCAATTCGGTACAATGTTAGGTGCATTGCTTGCTGGTTTTGTAATCGTGAAATTCGGCTGGAGAGCAGCCTTCATTATTCCTGGTGTTATTAACCTTTTGATGTGTATTTTTACCTATGCAAAAATGCAAGATAAACCACAAACAAAGGGACTTCCTGAAGTTGAAGAATACAGAGAAGGTACTGTTCCTACACCTGAAGAAGAAGATGAAGAAGCAAAACTTTCTTATTTTGATATTTTGAAAAAATATATTTTCTTCAACAAAACGATGTGGATTTTGGCTTTGGCTTATGTATTTGTTTACATTTGCAGATACGGTACTGAGGACTGGATTATCAAATTTCTCGTTGAACGTGGAGATGATATGGGAGAAGCAACTTCAAAATTCGGTTCGTTAGCATTCTTTGGAATTTTGGGTGCAATTTCGGCAGGTTTCTTCTCAGATAAATTGTTCAAAGGTCACAGAACACCTGTAAACCTCATCTTCTTGGCCGGTATTGCAGTAAGCGTATTTGTTATTATGCACAACCACTTCTCAGGTATCTTCGGAGATATTATTGACGTTGCATGCTTGGCGGGCATGGGATTTTTCGTAGCAGGACCTCAAATGTTGGTTGGTGGTATTTGTGCAGTTGAATCTGGTTCAAAAAAGGTTGCATCAGCAGCGACAGGTTTTTGCGGATTGTCAGGTTATATTGGAGCAATTGTTTCCGGTGGAGGAACAGGCTTTTTTATCGACCAATTCGGTTGGAATGGTGCATTCATTTTCTGGATTGCATCAGCAATCGCTTGTATGTTGATTCTTCTGCCGTTACTCAAAAAAGGTGTTTAATTTAAGTATCTTAATAAAGACAAAAAAGCCCTCGACAGTCGGGGGCTTTTTTGTCATAATTTTTTTGTCGTTTATGTTAGGAGTCTGAAATGTTTGAAAAAAATGAGGATTATTTTGAAGATTCATTTTACAGTGAAACAAATGTTCCTTTTGAGGGTGTAAATTTTTCATTATATAAATCAAGTTTAATAAACATTTTTATTTGTTGCGTTATTCTTTTTACGTTTTCAAAACTTTTAGAGTGGGGCATTCCCGATAAGTTTTACTTTTTTTATTCACTGTTTGCATTTTTTATCGGTCCTCTGATAATTGGATTTGTTGTGGACAAAGTTGACACAAAAAAAATTACGATGATTTCATTTTTTGTAGACGGAATAGCGTTATTACTACTTTCATTATCATTTTTAAAAAGCAATTTTATTTTTTATACCTCAAGTATTTGGTTGGGTATTTCGACATCTATAAAAGCGTGTGCATTTGTGAAAACGTTTGCATATTGGACATCTAAGAAGGAAAGAGCCTTTGCTATTTTTTTCGTTATTGTAGTGGCACATTTTCTCTCTCGTATAATTTCTGAAATGAAAATTGGAGTTGGCAATTTATCACTATTTTTAACTATATTAGCGTTTATTTGTATTTTTTTAGGATTTTTCTTTTTGAAAAAAATGGTATCATCTCCTGCAACATTGGGATTGCCGAACATTGAAGAATATAGGAACTCGAACATTATAGAAACTCCTGAACTTTCGAGAGAAAACAGCCTTTTTATGATTAATAATGGGGATAAAGAAAATATTTTCAAAAATATAATATTTCTCAAATTATTATTAGTTTTGGCTTTTTTGAATATGATACCCACTTATATTGCAGGGAGTGAAGAATTTTGGAGACCACATAACTTTTGGTATTTTGCGATACTCTTAATTTTAGCATTTTTGTCTAATAAATTATTCAATTTTAAAAGAGTGCCTATTGTTCAATATACTTTAGTTGTACTGCTTTGTTTGCGATTATCATTATTAGTTTTGCCGTTAAGCCAAATTGTTACGCAACCAGCATACTGTGTTCTTTTTGTGGGATTGTCTGCGGTAAAGACTTTTTTAATATACCTTTGCATAATTGAAGCAGGAAAAAAATATTGTACTGCATCAAGATTTGGAATATGTACGGCTGTTTATACTATTGCTCCCTATATTGCGCCATATATTTTGCCCCCGCTTGTTATTAGTATGCCAAAGTTTACAGACTGGTTTGGGATTATTATTAGTTTGCTTGCGATTATTGTTCTTGGCTCATTGAGAAAAAATAATATTTAATTACTTAACAAAGCCCTCGACATTTGGGGGCTTTTTTGTGATAATTTTTCTATTATTCGAATTTTAAATTGTGTGGAGTTCATTTATGTTAAAAAAAATTGTAGATTATTTTAAAGCACCTGCGGATATTCCCGTCACAATGAATGACGAACAAGTCGCAAAGGCGTACAAAAAAGGAAGAATTGACATTTTCAGTTCTTGCTTTATCGGCTATACTGTTTTTCACTTAACAAGAAAAAACATTGCAACAGCATTGCCTGCTCTTGAAACGGATTTGGGCTATTCGAACCTGCAACTCGGTTTGCTCGGAAGTGCTTTGTATTTTGCTTATATGTTCGGAAAGTTTATCAACGGTGTTGTTGCGGACAAAGCAGATGCTCGAAAATTCATCACGACGGCTCTTTTCTGCTCGTCGATTGCGAATATTCTTTTTGCACTTTGTCCTGTTTGTATTCCGAGAGATTTGGCAATTCACGGTCAACCGATTTTGTTGATTGCAATGGCGTTCTTTTGGGGGGTAAACGGTTGGTTCCAATCAATGGGATTCCCCGGAATAGCAAAATCGTTGGCTTTTTGGTGGTCAAACAAAGAAAGAGGAACTGTTTGGTCGCTTTGGACAACTTCTCACCAATTAGGAACGACAATTGCATTCTTGCTTGCAGGTTGGTTAATTGCTCATTATGGTTGGCAATCCGCATTTATTGTTCCCGGTATCATCAACTTAATCGTTTGCATTTACCTCGCAACACACATGCACGATAAGCCGACCACGATTGGCTTACCCGATGTTGAACTTTTTAAAGAAGGTAAAAAAGATGAAACTCCTGAAGAAGAGGACGAAGAGGCTAAACTTACTTTCTTTGAAATCTTGAAAAAATATGTATTCCTCAACCCGACAATGTGGCTTTTGGCATTTGCTTTCACATTCGTTTACATCTGCCGCTGCGGTACAGAGGACTGGATTATCAAGTATTTGAGCAACGTTAAGGACAATTCGTTGGAAGTTGCAACTCAAAAACAAACCTTCCTTCCGTTGTTCGGTATTGCAGGAACGCTTCTTGCGGGCGTATTTTCAGACAAAATTTTCAAGGGAAAAAGAATGCCTGTCACAATGTTATTCTTGATTGGTTTTGCTCTTTGCGTGTTCGGACTTTTGGAAAACAAAGGTTCTGACTTGTTTCACACTATTATCGACTACCTTTGCATTGGCGGTATCGGCTTCTTCACAGCAGGCCCGCAAATGTTTGTCGGTGGTATATGTGCAGTAGAATCAGGCTCAAAGAAAGTTGCCTCGGCAGCGACAGGTTTCTGCGGATTGTTCGGATACCTTGGAGCAATCTTGTCCGGTATCGGAACAGGTTTCTTTGTAGACAACTTCGGTTGGTCAGGAGCATTGTACTTCTGGATTGCAGCGGCAATCGCTTGTATGCTCATCTTGATTCCTGTGTGGAGAAAAGGGGTCTAATCAGCCCTTGCCCCTGACTCAAGAAGCATGTTATAAATCTGACTTCCTTTTTGAGCATAATGAATCGGAGTATGACCGTAAATATCTTCAATATTGACGTTCACCCCATTATCAAGAAGTAATCTAACATTAGTAATATTATTTTTCAAAACCGCATTGTGAAGAGCAGTGCGGTTTTTGCCGTTCAAACCATTTTTATCAGCACCTGCATTGAGCAAGGTTTGCAAAATCGCCATATCCTTTGTAACAGCGTAGAATAACGGTGTATTGCCCTCATTGTCCTGAGCATCAATGTCGCACCAATGTGTCGCAATAAGTTGAGTTATTCCGATTTGATTATACATAACTGCATAGTGCAAAGGGGTATAACCATTGTCATCAGCAACTTTGAGGTTCGCATTTGCATCAATTAAAACCTGTGCCGTCTCGTAAGATTTCGCCTTAATCGCAGCCATCAAAGGTGATGTCATATTTTCATCTCGAGCATTAATATCCGCTCCGCAAAGAAGGAAAAATCGTACTGCTTTTGCCTGTCCTGCTGCTGCTGCAACGTATACCGGCGTTTTTCTCGCCGCATCTTTCATGTTGACAAAAACACTTGCCTCAGTAAAAAGGCTCAAAACTTTCAAATTACCGTCTTTTGCGGCTTTATAAAATCCGATTTCGGAAGGTTCATAGCCCGCTGCCGAAATTTGGCTTGCAATAGAACTTGGCAAAATCAATGATGCGTAGGCGGAATTGCCCACAAAATCATTTGTTCCGGCCATTGCCGTCAAAATAAGAGTTGTAGTTAATAAAGTTTTGATTTTATTCTTTGTCATTTTAAAATCCTTGCTGATTAAATTGCGGGATAATCGATGTCACAGACGAATGAACGGTCTGAGAGTTTTACTCCCGATGTCATTTGTTTACGTTTAAATTCTGCCCTCAAAATCGTTCTGATGATTTGTTTTACGGGCTTATTCGGGAGCATATAACAAATTTCTTCCTCATCGATATTTTCTTCAAAATACAATTTGATAACTTTGTCCAAAACATCGTATTCAGGCAAACTGTCCGTATCTTTTTGTCCAGGGCGAAGTTCTGCTGATGGTGCTTTTGTCATTGTGCTTGTCGGAATGATGATTCTGTCTTTGTTAATTCTTTCTGCAACCTTGTAAACATCTGTTTTGTAAATGTCTGCAAGAACACAAAAACCACCGCAAGTGTCGCCATAAAGCGTGCAATAACCCGTTGCGACTTCTGATTTGTTGCCTGTTGCCATCAAAAGAGCATTGTAGCGGTTTGAATAATTCATCAAGATTATGCCACGCAAACGTGATTGCAAATTTTCTTCCGCAAGGTCGTTATATTTTTGACCTTGTACTTTGTCCACAAAAGTCTCAAACAAAGGCTTAATCGGGATATTTTTACATTCCATACCCAAATTTTTCGCAAGTTCAACACTGTCATCGACACTACCTGAACTTGAATATTCGCTCGGCATTGTTATACCTGTAACATTTTCGCTACCGATTGCACGGCAAGCAATTGCTGCAGTAAGAGCGGAGTCGATACCGCCCGATAAGCCGAGTACGATTTTTTTGAAACCGTTTTTGTTGCAGAAATCTTTTATCGCAAACGTAATCGCATCAACGGTTTCGTCGTAAATATTTACTTCTTTTTCTACAATTTCTTTGTATTCAACATCTTCGTCATAGCAAATTTTTGCTTCTTCAAATGCAGGTGCTTCAACGATTTTACCCCCATTTTTTGTTGAAAAATAACTTCTGCCGTCAAAAAGCAACGAACCTGTCAAACATACAGGATTTACACGGATTTCGGGGAAAGATTTTTTTGCCGTACGTTTGAAGAAATTATCCATTTGGAAATTTTCAGCGTGCAAGTTTAACAAAATATCCGTCTTGCAGTCTTTAACCTTGTCCAAAGTAACGGTCATCAATCTTCCGTGATATTCAATATCAACAGGACCTTCGCCTGATTTAAAATATTTTTGTTCTTGAAGGGTCAAGTCTTTTTTGCGGCAAAGTATTTTTTTCTTTCCGTTAGAAAGAAGTGCAACCGAGTTATAAAGCCCATTTTCGGTTTTTTCGGCAATACCGATGATGATGTCTCGTTGTTTAGAAAGTTCTGTAATTTCTTCAAGTGCGGCATTTTGTTTTTCAATAAATTCAGGCGTTCTGAAGTAATCGCAACAGTTTATCCCCGTGATAGCCAAGGTCGGGAAAATTATCAATTCATCAGAATCTTGCTCATTAATATATTGTTTAATTTTTTCGCTGTTATCTTCAATGTCAGCCGATTTCATGTTCAGTTGGATTAATGTTGCTTTCATAATGCTGTTGCCCTTTTCCTTTAATTTTAATATATTTTGTAACTTCCCATCTTAAATCCACATACTCGATTTTTTTGTCAACTTTATCCAAGTTTTCCAAAATCGTTTTGATGGATTTCAATCTCTTATCAGCGTTGCCGTCAGGTTCACCGAGATCAATCAACACCGATTTGATTTTGATGAAAATATTGTGTGGTTGTCTATAATCAATATATTCGACCTCTTCGCCTGAATATTGCTTAACTTTTTCAGCAAGTTCCAAGAAGAAATCAATTTTGTCTTTATTCCATTTTACGAAATTGTCCTGTTCGCCTGTCGTGATGACCTTTAGCGGGTACAACTTATTATTTTTCGGTAACAAGTCCGCACCGAGCAAAGTTCCGTCCTCAACGAAAAACGCCGCAGGTTTTGCCGTTTCATTAGGTGCAATCATCAACACAGGCATTTTATCCTCAATAACGATTTGCATTCTCGCAGGAAACCAGTATCTTCTGATATGCACCGATTTTACGGTTTTTATCTCTGAGATTTTATCCTCAAAGCCTTTCACGTCTAACATATACAACGGTCGCTTAGGAATTTCAACCTTTTTCATAATATTTAAAACTTTTTCCGGCGAAGTTATATATGTCCCTACAATAGCAACGTTTTTGTTCTTTGGGGAAGTAAACATTTTTTGAGGATAATACCATTTGGAAGAACAAAGAATTTTATAACTGCTAAAAAGTATCAACGCAATCATTAATGCTCTCAAGCACAAAAGCATTTTGCTCGAACGAACGGGCTTTCTTTTATGTTTTTCTTTGTCTTTTTCCAAATGTTCTGTCATTATCTGTTCAATCCAGCGTTGTTCAATATCATTAAAACTAATTCGTCATAAGAAATGCCCATTGCACCTGCTTGTGCCGGCAAGTCGCTGACATCTGTCATTCCGGGGCTTGTGTTGATTTCCAAAACGTATGGAATATCTTCGGCAACCAAAAAGTCAATTCGGCTTACCCCCTTGCAACCACACGCTTTGCAAGCCTTTACCGCAATGTCTTTTACCTTCGCTGTCATCTCCGGTGAAAGTTCCGCAGGAAGAATAAATTCCGTCATTCCCTTGGTATACTTGGCTTCGTAATCGTACCATTCAGTTTTCGGACGAAGTTCAAGAATTTCCGTCGCAAATGTTTCGTCTCCATTGTCCAAAACACCAACGGTCAAAGACTTTCCGACCAAAAACTCTTCTACCATTACATCTTGCCCGATTTCGGCAGATTTTTTATAATTTTCAGCAAATTCTTCTTTGGTATTAACTTTATACATACCAATGCTTGAGCCTTCGCTTACGGGTTTAAGCATTACAGGAAATTTCAAATCCTTTACTTTTTCTTCGGCATTGTCACCAGCCTTAATCAAAACAGACTTAATCAACGGAACATAATCGAAATTTTTCAAGATATTCTTGGTCGTTGCCTTGTTCATACAAGCCGCACTTGCAAACACGCCGCAACCAGTATATTCAATGCCCAAAATTTCCAAAAGCCCCTGTATGCAACCGTCTTCACCATATTTTCCGTGCAGTGCGTTATATGCAACTGAAACTTCATTGTCGTGCAAAGTTTCTGCAATATCTTCATCAACGTCAATCAAAATCGAATTTTCATAGCCCAATCGTTGCAAGGCTTCAAAGACATTTTTGCCAGAACGAAGAGAAACTTCTCTTTCATTCGACATTCCGCCACAAAGCACTCCAATTCTTGTATCTAACGGATATTTTAATTTTTGTTCGCTGTCATTGTTTGCCATATTTCTTTTTCTTCCTCATTTGCGATACCGATAAATTTAACTTCTGGTTGAAGTTCAATCGTATAACGCACTTTGACCTCATTATACATTTTATACATCAAATTTAAAACGTCGCTTGACGTTGCATAGCCGATGTTTACGATAAAGTTTGCGTGATTTTCCCATACTTTTGCTCCGCCAATGATTTTCGATTTAACGCCTGATTTTTCCAAAAGTCTGCCCGCTGAATCGTTTTCGGGGTTTTTGAAAATACTTCCAGCATTCGGAAGTGCAAGCGACGGTTGCTTTTGCTTACGAAATTCGGCATTTCTTTGCATCAAAGCCTTAACCTCGTCAACAGTCGATGTTTTGAGTTCAAATTCTGCACTCAAAACGACATATTTCTTCTCTGAAAGCACGGTTTTGCGGTATTCAAAGTTCATATCGTCTTTGTTTAACGTCAAAACTTTTTTGTTTTCGACATCAAAAACTTTGCAAGATGTGAAAATTTCCGCAATCGATTGACTGTGTGCAGATGCGTTCATATAGACCATTCCGCCGATTGTCCCCGGAATACAGAACATAAATTCCATTCCAGACAAACCTTTTTCGGAAACTTCTCTCGACAAAACAGGTGCTTTCACACCGCAAGTCGCATAAACCTTCGTTCCGTCAATTTTGAAATCGTTGATTTCTGTTGTAATTATCACATCTCCGTCAATTCCAGCAGAAGAAATCAACACGTCTGAACCATTGCCAAGCACAATCGCCTCAGGATTTTCCTTCAAAATTTGTTCAAGTTCTTCAACAGTCTCTGGAAAATAGACGGTATTTGCTTTTCCGCCGATTTGAAATGTCGTGTGTTTTTTTAATTCGTAATCTTTTTCGATTTTCATTGTTAATTTTTCTCACTTAATTTTTTTAAAATACCGCCTACTTGCGTAACTGTGCCTGCACCAAGAGTAATTACAAGGTCGCCCGATTTGAGTTCGGGATAAATTTTTTCCGCAACCGCTTGCATATCGCCACCAACATAAGTTTTATCTTTGTGTTGCAATTCTTTTACAAATCTTTCTGAATTTACGCCCTCAATCGGTTCTTCGCAAGCATGAAAGACATCGGTAACGAAAATTTTGTCAACAACATCAAATACCTTCAAAAAGTCGTTCCAAAGACTTTGCAATCTCGAAAATCTATGGGGTTGGAATACCGCAACAATTCTTCCTTGCTTGTATGCAGAAAGGCTTTTGAGGGTTGTACCGATTTCCTCAGGGTGATGAGCATAATCGTCGTAAACCTTGACACCATTGAATTCCGTAACTTTTTGAAATCTTCTTCCCATTCCTGAAAACGTTTTGAAATGTTCAAGCATATTTTCAGGGTGGAAACCTTTCAAATCCAATGCCGCAAATACCGCCAAAGCGTTATAAACATTGTGTACACCGGGGATTGATATTTCCATTTTGACTTTAAATTCGTCTTTATAATAAATATCAAATTTCGAAGAAAATCCGTCAAACTCAATGTTTTTCGCCGTATAATCAGCATCTTTGAGACCAAATGTTACAAAATGGCGTTCATGCATGAGTTTGATAAACTCTCTGCAACCTTCACTGTCCGTATTCGCAATGAGCAAGGCATCTTCCGTCGTACCGTCAATGTATTTTTTGAAAGTTGCATAAATGTCAGTCATTCCGTTTTTATAAAAATCCGGATGATCGTATGACAAATTATTTATAACGTTGACATCAGGCTTATATTTGACGATTGTGCCATCTGATTCGTCCAATTCTGCAACGAAAATTTTATCCGAGTCAAACTTTGAATTGTCGCCGATTTCAGGAATAAAACCACCAACTGCGTATGAAGGGTGTTTTCCTGCTTTGCTCAAAATGTAAGAACAAAGACCACTCGTGGTGGTTTTGCCGTGAGTGCCTGAAAATCCGAAGAAAAGAGCATTTTTATCGTTCGAAAAATCATCCGAAATTAATTTTAACATATCCGAACGGTGAAGAACTTCCAACCCAAGACGTCTTGCCTCTTTCAATTCGGGGTTTTCTTCAGAAATTGCGGAACTAATAACAACCGTCATATTCGGCTTAATATTTTCAGCCTTTTGACCAATTTTGATATCAGCACCCATATTTTTTAACATTTTGACATATTTGCTTTCAGAAATATCTGAACCTGTAACAGTGCAACCTTTTTCGAGCAAGAATTTTGCAAGTGCACTCATTCCTACTCCGCCCGCTGCTATAAAGTGAAATTGCTTATCTTTTAATGACATTTTTCTATCCTGTATAATTTTATTTTTATCGTATTACAAATAACTTTTGCGGGCAAAATATTTAAAAATCTTCGCATTTTTTACAAAAAAATAATTCGTTCTTGATATTTGAAAAGAAACAGGCTACAATAAAAAACACAAAGACAGTATAATTAAAAGGATTATGTTTCATGAAACTACACATGCAAATCTTAATTGCATTAGGTCTTGGTATTAAAAGAAATGGACACATTTTTTTAGGACTTATTGCAGGTATCATTTTAGGGTTTATTTTACACAATTACAAAGTCACCCCGACTGGTGACGTAAATATGACCGTTGCGTCAGTTATCAGTGCTCTCGATTTTATCGGTCAACTCTTTATCAGACTTATCCAAATGGTCGTTATTCCTTTGGTTTGTTCTGCAATCATTGTCGGTATCGCAAGTGTCGGTGACAGCAACCAACTCAGCAAGTTCGGCAAACGAATGGTCGGATATTATGCAATCATTTCGTTTACGGCTGTTACAATCGGTGCACTTTTAGCGGTAATCTTTAAGCCTGGTGTTGGTGCTCAATCATTCATTACACAATCTTCTGCAATCACCGCTCAAGCACAAGTGCAAGAAGCAATTTTGGAACAACAAGGTCACATTGCTCAAATATTTCTTAACATGATTCCTCAAAACTTCATGGCTTCGATTTCTGTCGGAGATATGGTTCCTGTTTTGATTTTCACCCTCATCTTCGCTATCGCTTTGGCTAAGGTTGGTGAAGTTGCAAGACCGATTGTAGGTTTCTTCGAATCAGTATTTGCAGCAACAATGAAAGTCACAGACTGGATTATGTATCTTGCAGCCCCCGGTGTTTTTGCATTGTCAGCAGTTGCAGTTTCATCATTCGGCGTTGGCGTTTTCTCAGCAGTTTCATCATACTTTATGGTATTGCTCGCAGGTTTGTTGATTCAACTTTGTATTATCTACCCAACGTTCATTATGACTTTCAGTAAAGTCCCTGTTGCAATCTTCTTCTCTTCAATCACTGAAGCAATGATGGTTGCATTCGGTACTGCAAGCAGTTCTGCAACATTACCGTTAACAATCGCTTGCTGCGAAAAAAGAGGTATCTCTCACAAAGTTTGCTCATTCGTAATTCCTTTAGGTGCAACTTTGAATATGGACGGTACTGCAATGTTCCAAACTGTTGCGGTTCTTTTCTTGACTCAAGCATACGGCGTTCCGCTTGAACCAATGCAAATCGTTCAAGTCGCATTCTTCGCATTCGTTGCATCAAGCACATGTGCAGGCGTTCCTGGTGCTGGTCTAATCACTATCGCATTAATCCTCAACGGTTTGGGCTTGACTCCTCAACAATTAGTCGAAGGTTTCGCATTCTTGTTCGCTATCGACAGAATCTTGGAAATGTTCAGAACTGTTTTGAACGTAACTTCAGATGCCGCTATTGCAGCAGTTATCGCTGATAACGAAAATGAAATCGATTACGACCTGTTCAACAACGTTGACGAATACAAAGAAATTTTGGAATAATTTTAATTATATTTATCAAAAAAAAGAGTCTCTTTTGAGGCTCTTTTTTATTGATATTTTCATCAATTTATCAGTTATGGACAAGTTTTTCGGACAAAATTCAATCCTTTAAAATTTCAGCAAGGTCACTTTCTGCAGAATTGCTGATTTTTTTGATGCCGAAAATATCTTTCAATCCGTCGAAAATCGAAGGATTGATGACGTTCGGGCAACATTCGCTGAGGAAAATATTTTTGATGCCCAAAATTTTGAGATTAAAAGCGTGAGAAATAGTCTGCAAGTGGCACTGCGTAATAAATGCCGTCGTTTTTTTCTTAAGAATTTCTTCATGCTCTTTCAATTTATCAAAAACGCCATAAATCAGCGACATATCGTAGAAAGAACCGATATGCCAAACGTTATCCTTCTTTCGATTATACGAGAACGAAATCACATAACAGTCGTCTGGAATATTGTCGAAAAAGTTCTCAAAATACTCTGTTTGCGGCACATTATAGTTATTTGTGCCAATGATGACCAAGTGTTTATATTTTCCGTTTTCAAAATTTTCGATTACGGTTTGAAGTTTTCTGTCGATAAATTTTTTATCATAACCTACCGTCAATTCTCCGATTGTGAGGTCTTTTGTGAAACCTTTTTCTTTTTTTGCAACCTCTATCAGAGGAGAAAAGTCATTCTCACTAATTTTGCTTATGCCATAAGCAGGGTTATTATCGGGAGTAAAAACTCTTCCTCTAATGAAATCAAAATTGAAGTGAGAATTCTTTGTAATCAGCACTGCCCCAGGGAATGAGGCGAAATCGAGTTGGACATTATTCAGCGAGCGTTGATAATGCCCTTTTAGATTTTTATACTTATGAAAATACGAAAATGAATGAACAAATAGCATTTCATTGTGGGTGTAAACGTTGATGTCCTCGTCCTTTACGGCTTCTAGCAACATTTCCAAATTTTTATAATAATGCCCCGAAACCAAAATACATTTGCCCTTTTTAATATCAAGTCTGACGTCTGTTTCTTCAATCGGACCGTACTTTTTCGAGATAATTTGATTTAATTTTATCATTATTTCTCGGTTCGTTTTTGCAAAATCAAGAATAACCTCTTTCAGTTCATCATCGTTCAAACCGTCGTAGGTTATGGCTTTTAGGAGTTCAGGAATTTTAAATTTTTCGTCTCCAATTTGCTCTTCGTAATTTTCAATTTCTGTTATACAAAGACAAGCATTGCTAATGAGCATAACTGCAATGTCGGTTGCGGTTTTTTGAAATTTCGAAATCGACGTATTCTTTTTGACCGACTGTTGTTCGCCGAATTTCAATGCGTGCAAGCCTTCGTTTTTTGTCTCGAAAGAAAGTTTTTCACCCTCAACAGGTTCAAAAGGTTCGTCTTTTTGTTTGCACTCGTCTTTGTATGTGAGAGTGAGTTTTTGAACCTCATCATAAAGATTTTTTATAATATTCAAAAACACATCTTTTTGAAAATCCAAATTAACCACGGTCAATGTGACATAGTTGATAATCAAGTCCGTGATTTTTCCCGTATTGTAGCCGATTTTTCTCAATTTTTCTTCGTAATATGCCATTTGACTCAACTCGTAAATCAAAAGTTCTTTGAGAGAAATTATCGAAGGATCATAAGAAAAAACAACAGGAGTAGCACCCTCGTTACAAACGGGGTTGTCATAGTTAAAAAATAGTCCCATTTTTATTCCTCTTTTAATAGTTCGTCAAATTTTTTTGTTTCAATAAGTCTTTCTAAATCCGAGCAACCGCCGATTCGATTGCCGTTAATGATAATTTGCGGAAACGTCACTTCGCCTTTTATGGTGTACTTTTCCGACAACAAACTTGAAAAGTTGTCTTCGTTATCCGTCACGTCAATCTCTTCAAAATTGACATTTTTATCTCGCAAAATCGTCTTTGCCTTCTTGCAAAACGGACAATAACGTAATGTGTAAATTTTTACCTGCATAAAATAACCTCGCATTTCTTTATTGATTATCGAAATTACGAGGTTAAAAAAAATCGGTCAATCAGGTATCATTACAGACTGATATTCTTAATTACTGATTTAATACTTTCTTTTTCTTCATCGGGAAGGTCGAATTTGAGGTAATCTTCGAGGTATTCCTTCGCACCATCTTTGTCCCCTTGAGCAAGAAACATCACGGCAGCCTTCTTGTATGGCTGAGCCATAAACCTATCTGCCGCAATCGCTTTTAGGTAATTCGACAACGCTTTGTCTACATTGTCGCACATTTCATAGGCTTGTCCCGTTCTGAAGAAGAAAATCGCATTGTCATCACGCTTTTCAAGAACATGCTCAAACGCTGCCGCTGCACTTTCATAATCTCCGGTTTCAAAACTCAAATTGCCCAAATCCCAATATGCGTCAATATTTTCAGGCGAAAGTTCTAAAATTCTGTTCAAAATGTCAAATGCTAGGTCGTACTTGACATCAGCAATATAAATTCTTGCCAAATAGTGCATCAAAACAATGTTGTCCGGCATAAGCGTAACCGCCGTCTCAAGAAGGTTTGCACCCTCTTCAAGCCTTCTTTGTCTGTAATACAAATCAGCCAAATTAATATAAGTTTCAACAGATTCAGAATGGTCTTTAAGTGCCAAAGTAAAGTATTCTTCAGCCTTTTCGTCATCAGAAAGTTTTGTATAGCAAAGACCAATGTTGTTCAAAATCGCATTGTCGTCAGGATTTTCTCCCAAAGCGGCAAGAAACTCATTCAGCGAACTCTTGTAGTCACCTTCTTTAAAAAATTTAAGTGCATTTGTTATAAAATCTTTATTTTCCATAATTTTATATTACAATAAATTATGTAAATATCAATATAAATCGGAGAATTTTATGTCAGGACACTCAAAATGGGCAAATATTAAGAACAAAAAAGCAAAAGTTGACGCACAAAGAGGCGTTGCTTTCCAAAAATTTTCAAGAGAAATCATCACAGCAGCAAGACTTGGCGGTACTGATCCTGCCGGCAATTTCAGATTAAGAACAGCAATCGACAGAGCAAAAGCAGCAGGTTTACCGAACGATAACATTAAACGTGCAATCGAAAAAGGTGGCGGTGCACAGGGCGGAGATAACTTCGAAGAAATCACTTACGAAGGCTACGGTGCAGGCGGTGCAGCGATTTTCATCGAAGCAATGACTGACAACCGCAACAGAACCGCTGGCGATATCAGAAGTTACTTCTCAAAATTCAACGGCAACTTGGGCGAAACAGGTTGCGTCGGCTGGATGTTCAAGCCTGTTGGACTTGTAGTTTTTGACAAAGACGATGTCGATTTTGAAAAACTCTTCGAAGCAGCAATCGAATGTAATGCTGACGATGTTAAGGAAGAAGAGGACGAATATCAAGTCGTTACAACTTTCGAAAACTTGCAAGCATGCTCAGAAGGACTTGAAGCAGCAGGATTTAAACCAAAATCAGCAGAATTCACAAGAATTCCTGAAAATTCAATCGAAATCACTGACGTTAAAGTCGCTCAAAATATTTTGAGATTGATGGAAAAATTGGAAGACCACGATGACGTTCAAAATGTTTATTCGAATTTTGACATCTCAGATGAATTAATGGCTCAAGTAGAAGTTTAGTATTTGACGGAAATCGTCTGATTTCAGGCGGTTTCCGTTTTTGAAAAATAATTGGAGAATTGATATGAAAAAGATTTTGTGTTTAGTTATTTTTATGGCAATGTCAATGACTACACCTGTTTTGGCTGAAGGTAATACAAGCAACCCAATAAACTTGCCCAACCAATCTCAAACGCAAGATTCACAAGATAAATTTCAAAATGCAAAATACAGAAATTCTTGTTTTGCAAATGCCGTAATCAACGGTGATGTAAGACTTGTGGAGTCTTTTATCAATCTCGGTTATGACGTAAATACAAAACATGCCTCTGTTCCTGTAATCTTTTTGGCTGTCCAACAAAATCAAAATGAAGTTTTGGAATTATTGCTCGCAAATGGTGCAAACCCAAATGTGACATACATGTCAGAACCTGTCGCAATGTTTGCAGTCTTAAAAGAAAATATTGAAGCTTTGAATTTGCTTTTAAAATACGGTGCAAACGTTAACTCTGACGTTGAAGGGGATAATTTGTTAAGAGAAGCTATTCGTAAACAAAACCCTGAAATGGTGCAACTTTTGGTCAATTACAAGGCTGATGTAAACAAAGAAACTTTTGGCAAAACTCCTTTGAATTATGCAATTCAACAAAAAAGAGCAGATATCGTCGAAATTTTGTTGAAATCTGGTGCAAAAACAAATGCACAAACAGAAAAATTGCTCAAAAAATCTAAAGCACCTCAAATGAGATTGCTCTTTGAAGAGAAATAGATACTTCGGCTAAAGCCTCAGTATGACGGTTATTGAATACAATTATCGAATTTGTGAGACCAGTAGATTTCCAAATCTTGCCAATCTCGCAGTTTGGTTGGTGTATTCGTCTGTTATTGAATAAACCTAAACTGTCAGGACGAAATCCCCTTAACTACATGCCCGTCATTTCGCAAACATAGATAAACATAAACATGATACACAAAGAGAAAAGCCAAGAAATTACTTGCGGATATGGGGTTTCCGGTTTAGCCGGAATTGTTTTAATTTTATTCATCGCTGATTTAATTGTATTCATTTCCGAACCTCTTCTTGCCACTTTTTAAGTTTAAAAAAAATCCGTTTTTGATTTATCATACGTTTGATGTATTTTGGCTTAAGTGAATATAATTTATATAATCTTTGCAAGACCACAGAATGTGATATCATACACACGGCGACGAATAGCCGGAGAAGTATGACAGAGAAACATTTAATGCGAGGAGGGCAGGGAAATCTACCGGACAGCCACGTTAACACTCGCAGTGACAGAAAATTCAATAACCATCATATTGAGCGAATATCTATTTTTTTCGGATTTATCAAAAATTCTTCGATTTTGATAATTTGCAAAATGCCAGATACAATCAGATTTTGAGATTTTGAATAGGAAAGGCGGTCTTGCTTTTGAAAAGCAAGACCGCCCGATTGTTTTACCGTGACAAAAAGTTTTACGTTGAATAAATATTTACCGAAATTTTAGTTTTTCGGGTTGCAACCAAAGGCAACTGTAACTTTTTCTTTCGGATTGATAGAAGAAATTCTTGAGCCTTTTGCATCTACAAGGTAAGCAAGTTCGTCGCCTGTTGTTTGGAACAAGCCCATTGTACCTGACAAAGCTGTTCTTGTCGTATCGATAGGTGCTTTTACGAGATTTTTGATTGAATCGCCGTAACTTCTGCCTGCCGCTTTAAACTGACCTTGGAACACTTCGCCCGTACCGATACCAACACCACCGACAACGTTTTCAACTGCGTTACCTGCGTTAACAACCACACCGCCGACCGTTCTGCCGACAATACCGAGCAAACTTCCTGTCCACGTGAATGGCATTGTTACGAATCTTGCAACGGGGTTTTGAGTTTTTGTTTTGTCAACTTGTGCCGCCAAAACTTGTTGCGGCAAATCAGCCTTGCAACCGCCATTTTCGATTGAATCAAATGACAATTTCAAACCACCTGCACATTTTCCAGAAGAACGTTGTACTTCAAGGATTTTACCTCTTACTGTTGAACCACAAGGGAATGTTTCGCCGTTGATTGTAACTTCTTCTGTTGTTGTTGCTGCAAATCTATCGCCAACGTTTGAAGATTTTGCGTTGATTTCATCGTTGAAATTCATTGCGATTGTAGGAAGTTGGATATTTTCTTCGTGTTCAATGTATGCTGCTGCACCTGTGCAACCGCAATCGTCCATCGTTACTTTATCAACATTTGAATAACCCAATGAAACTCTTATATTTTCAAGCATTGATGCAATTTCTGCACGGCTTGCGTCTTTATTTGCATTAATCATATCGGGTTTCGGAGCGTCATTCAATGCACCTGACTGAATTGCTTTGGCAATAGAGATTTTTGCCCATTCAGGAACTGTATCTGCATCACAATATTTGCTCAAGATTTCATTTGCTTGGCACAAATCCATCGGACAGTTAATACCTTTTGCTAAAATTGAAAATGCTTCCGCTCTTGTTACAGGCTTATTCGGTTTAAACGTATTGTTCGGATAACCTTCCATCAAGCCGTTCGCAACTGCTTTATCAATCATTCTGCTTCCCCAGAAAGTCGGAGGAACATCTTTAAATTCTCTGTGAGACGGTACTGCATCTGAGTTCAAAAGATTATAACCTTTTACCGTCAATGCTGCCATTTCAGCCCTTGATACAGGCAAGTTCGGTTTGAATGTTCTATCTGGATAACCTGCAATAATGTTATTTTCTGTCAAACGGTTAATTTCGCAACCTGCCCAGTATCCGTTCGGAACATCTTCAAAAACGCTGACCAATGGTGCTGCTGCCCCTGTCGGAGTAGAGATTTCGAACGGTTCTAATGTCTTTTTAGTAACCTCGATACTGTCCTCTGTTTGCATACTGATTTGACAACCACAATCATTGTCTATTTCAACAGTTACTTTCGGAGTGGTGTCCTCAATACAGGGACAAGCCGCTGCACCAGTAAGTGCATCTTTTTCTCTCGCAACAGGGATACCTGTTTTTTCACCGTCAATGGCTTCTCCAAGGTAAACACCTGCATCTTTTTCACCGATGAGGTTGTTTGAGCCGTAAACTGCATTCGGATATGCGTAAGATTGCATCATGTGAGCCTTTTGGTCTGCATCAGGTTGAGGACATGCCGTGCAAGTCGAAACTTTTTCCTTTTCGCAAGGTTCTATTGCTTCGCAAGTCGGTTTTGGTTCTTCACAAACAGGTTCCGGAGTTTCACAAGTGTTTGCCTCTTGTTTACATTTACATTTGTTATTTTTCTTGTGGCACTTCGGACACTTTTTAGTTTTAGGTGTCACAACTTGCGGACAATCACCCGTCGGACAAGCCGCAATTAATTGATATTCACTGTTTGTTGTCGCCGTCGGAGCAAACGAAATGTCTTCCGCATATACCGTATTCATTGCGATTGCTGATACTACAAGTGCGACTGTCAATTTGTTAAGTTTCATTCTACCTCCTTATGAGAATTTTTTATGTGACTTTTCACTGTTTTTTCTTTACCTTTGAATTATGCCGTTTAACAGGGAGCAATATCATTACCGAAACTTCTTATTCACTCAGGCTATTTGTAAATTGTGGAAAAATTTATAAAAAGTTGTATAATAGACTGAGTACAGATAAATAGAGATAATTTCATGCCAACAATATATATTACTGATGTCACGAACCGTGACGGTGTCCAAACCTCTCGTTTGGGGCTTGCAAAGTTGCAAAAAACTATAATAAATTTGATGTTGAATAATATGGGAATTACCCGTTCTGAATTTGGTTTCCCGACTACAAGGCACGAACTTAATTACCTCAACGGTAACCTCGAATTGGTTGACCGTGGAGTAATCGACAAAACAATCCTCTCGGGCTGGATTAGAGCATTATCAACTGACGTTATGCACTCTTTCCAAAACGTTCCGAGATTAAAACACGTTAACCTCTCTCAATCAACCTCCAAACAAATGATTGAAGGAAAATATCAAGGTAAAAAATCACCTGACGATATTATTAAATCCACCTGTGAAGCAGTAGAAACAGCTCTTTCCTGTGGTGCAATCACTGTCGGCGTAAACGCTGAAGATGCTTCAAGAACAGATATGGAATTTTTGTTAAAATTCGGTCAAGAAGTCAAAAAAGCAGGTGCTCACAGATTGAGATACTGCGATACTTTGGGCTACGATGACCCGAAAACTGCGTACGACAGAATTTATAAATTAGGTAAAGAACTCCAAATACCGATTGAAACACATTTCCATAACGATTTGGGAATGGGCGTGGCTTGTTCAGTAATGGGTGCAAAAGCCGCTGTTGACGCTGGCGTTGATACATACATCAATACCGCAATCAACGGAATGGGAGAAAGAGCAGGAAATGCCGATTTGGTATCTTGCATTTTGGCAATCATGAAATCAAGCGGTTTCTCGAAAAAATACAAATTAGACGAAAATATCGATCTCTCAAAATGCTGGAAATTGGCAAAATATACTTCAAAAGCCTTCGGTGTACCTATCCCGATAAACCAACCGGCAGTAGGCGATAACGCCTTTGCACATGAATCCGGAATTCACGCTGATGGTGCGTTAAAAGACAGAAGAAATTACGAACTTTACGATTTTGAAGAATTAGGACGAGGCGAACCCGAAATCGTTGAAACAGGCAGACAAATTACAGTCGGAGAATACGGCGGTATCAAAGGATTTAGAAACGTTTATCTCAATCTTGAATTAGAATTCAAAGACGAAGATGAAGCAAGAACAATTTTGGAACTTGCAAGATACGCAAACGTTCACACTCAACAACCTTTGACCGCAAGCGAACTCAGATTTATTTACTATTACCCCGACATTGCAGCAAAAGTAATGACGGTAACACCTTATTATGAACCAAAAGGCGAATTGTTGAAACGTTTGAGAACGACAGCAAGCCCGATTTTGGTAGTATAGGAGAATTTATGGGAAGAACATTAGCAGAAAAAATTATTTCAGCACATACCGAAACTCCTGTAAAAGCAGGCGATTTGTGTATTGCAAAGGTTGATGTTACCGCAGTTCAAGACGGTACAGGGCCTTTAACAATTAGCGAATTTAAAAAATTAGGGATTGCAAAACCTGCAAACCCTGAAAGAATGATACTTTTCATCGACCACGCAACCCCTTCACCGAGAAAAGAACTCTCGAACTCTCACATGGTTATGCGTGAATTTGCAAAAGAAACAGGTGCAATCCTCTCAGAAGGTGGCACAGGCGTTTGCCACCAAAGATTGGTCGAACAATACGTCAACCCTGGAGAAATCCTCTGCGGTGCAGATTCTCATACCTGCACATCAGGTGCATTAGGTGCATTCGCTACGGGCATGGGAAGTACGGACGTTGCAGTTGCATCTGCATTAGGTAAAACTTGGCTCAAAGTTCCGCAATCGTACAAAGTCGTTGTGGAAGGTGTTTTGCCTTACGGAGTTTACGCAAAAGACTTGATGTTGACATTAATCGGCAAAATTGGAGCAGACGGTGCAACATACAAAGCGTTGGAATTTACTGGCTCAACAATCGACAATATGACAATGTCAGAACGTTTCACGTTGGCAAATATGGCGGTCGAAGCAGGTGCAAAATGCGGACTTTTTGAAACTGATGAAAAAACTTTCGAATTTTTGCAAAGCCGTCACCGTGAATATGCGTTCAAAAAAATCACCTTCGATGAAGATGCAGAATACGAAAAAGTTATCAACATTGACGCATCGACAATCGTGCCAATGGTTTCATGCCCGCACACAGTCGACAACGTCAAGCCGGCAAGCGAATTGAGCGATGTAAAAATCAATCAAGTTTTCATCGGAAGTTGTACAAACGGAAGAATTGAGGACTTGAGAATTGCTGTTAAAATACTCAAAAAACAAAAGGTTCACCCCGATGTAAGATTAATCGTTGCACCTGCATCAAGAGACGTTATGATGCAAGCACTCAGAGAAGGTATTATTGAAATTTTGACATACGTTGGAGCATCAATTATACCCCCAGGATGCGGCCCTTGTGTCGGCGTTCACGCAGGTATTTTGGGCGACGGAGAGGTTTGCCTTTCAACCCAAAACAGAAACTTTAAGGGAAGAATGGGTAATCCCGAAGGTAAAATTTACCTCTCATCACCAGCAGTTGCAGCATATTCTGCAGTTTGCGGCTACATCGCAGACCCGTCAGAAATTTTATAAGGAGAAAAAATGTTAAAAGGTAAGGCTTGGAAATTCCCTGATAATATATCAACAGACCACATTGCACCTGGTCGTTTGTTCCATTTACGCTCAAATTTGCCAGAGTTTGCAAAACACGTCCTCGAAGATGCTGACCCCGAATTTGCTTCAAAAGTCCAAAAAGGCGACTTCGTAGTAGCAGGTTCAAATTTCGGACTCGGATCTTCTCGTGAGCACGCTCCGCAAATCATCAAATTATCGGGCGTTAGTGCAGTAATCGCTAAATCATTCGCAAGAATTTTTTACAGAAATGCAATCAACATTGGCTTGTTACTTTTAGAATGTGACACTGACGGCATTGACGCTCAAGACGAAATCGAAGTCGATGTCAGAGAAGGCGTAATCAAAAACTTAACTAAAAATACCGAAATTAAGTTCAAACCACTCCCTGAAGTTATGATTAAACTTCAACAAGACGGCGGCTTAATCGAACATATTAAAAAATATGGAGATTTTAAATTAACTTAAAATTTACTTAAAAAAACTTAATATTAACCCTCAGTTCTATAAAACTTTCAAAAAATAATTATTTCGATTGATTAACAATTCTTAATAATTTGTAATAATAGACTTGTCAGGCAATGGAGATAAGTGAAAGTGAATTTAAACGAAGAATGTTTATTACAATACTTGGCTAACCCGAACGGTTCGTCAAGTTTTGTTATGGATTGTGGGTTTGGTAGTGAAATTTTTGATTGTCCCGAGTATAATGAAGTAGCATGGCTATTTAATTAATACGAAGGACAGATAAGTGAATTTTTCAAAAATTAAAGATTTTTTTTCAAACAATAAGAACATATTGAATTATACGTTTCTTATTGTTTTTGTTTTGTTGATTGTTTCAGTTGTAATGTTGAAAAGCGGATTTGGCAATTTCTTAAACACAATGGAGTTGAAAACATTTGACTTGAGACAATCTGTAATTGCAGAGAAAAAGACCGTTTCGGACGATATCAGAATCATAACGGTTGATGATGAAAGTTACGAATATGTAATCAACAAATATGGCGAATGGCCGATACCGAGACATGTTTATGGGGAAATTTTGGATTATGTTGAATCGCAAAACCCTGCTGTTGTTGGATTTGATTTATTGTTTGTTCATTCAATGAGAAACAACAAGAACAGTGATGACAGACTCGGAGCAGTGTTTAAGAAATATGATAACGCATTTACGGCTATCAATTTCGATGACAGAGATTTCACGGTAAGAAAGCCTGTTGTGCTTCCTGCTGAAATTTCTCACGAAAGCGAAAGCGATTATTCAGATATGCCGATTTACAAAAATTGCAGAGCGATTATCCCACAAATTTTGAATAACACAAAGAATATCGGACATATTAACACATCAAAAGACGATGACGGTATCACAAGAAGAATCACCCTCACGGTTGGCTATCCTGTTTACAAATATGAAAACGGGAACTACGAACAAACAGAAGTTCGTTATTATGATTATATGACATACAATATGTTCAAAAAGTTTGCGAACAAACAATTTCCGTTGTTATCAACGGCAAAACCTGTAATTCTCAACTGGTATGGGGAAACTGGACTTGAAGATAAGAAAAACTTCAAATATATCCCGATGTGGAAAGTTATCGAATCGATGGAAAATGGAAAAGAAAAACTTCCTGCCGATACATTCAAGAACAAGGTTGTATTCGTTGGTACGAGTGTATTTTCGTTATCGGACATCAAGAGTGTTCCAACATCAAAATATATGCCCGGAGTTGAAATCCATGCAACATTGTTCAACAACTTGATGGACAATTCGTTTATCCACCAAGCAAATTCTGCGACAAATATTCTTATAGCCCTTGTCCTTGCAGGCATTGTAGCATTTGTATGTTTCTATTGCTCGTCAGTTGCTATTGCAACAGGTATTTCCGTTGTTTTGTCAGCATGTTACTTGATATTTTCGACATTAATTATGCAATGGGCGAACGTTTGGATTTGGACAGTTTTGCCGATTTTGTTGACGATTATTTCAATAATTGCAGTTTACATCACAAAATACATTCTTAAATCAAGAGATTTCGAATTGACCTATAAACTTGCAACAACAGACGGTTTGACTGATTTGTATAACCACAGATTTTTCCAAGACCAAGTCAGACTTTGCATAGCAGATTGCAGAAGATACGACAGACACTTCTCGTTGATTATGATTGATATCGATTTCTTCAAAAAATTCAACGACACATACGGACACCAAGCAGGCGATGCCGTTTTGAGAGGGGTTGCACACACCTTGAAAAAATGCGTAAGAAGTTCTGATATTGTTTGCCGATACGGCGGTGAGGAAATGGTTATTATCCTCAAGGACACAGGCTTTGACGAAGCGACTGCGATTGCTGAAAAAATCTGTAAAACGATTGCATCGAAACCGTTTAGAATTGCACCAAACACCGATAAACAAGTTACAATCAGTTTAGGTGTTGCCACATTCCCTGAATGTGGTGTTGAACCTCAAGAAATGATTGAATTTGCAGATAAAGGACTTTATGCCGCAAAAGAAAATGGCAGAAATCAAGTTGGCAAGGTGAATATCGGCGATAATAACGGTTAATAATTTTCAATCATTCAAAACTATGGTACAATATTCAAAAAAGATTGTATTTTTAGTATGAAAAAGATTTTAAAAATTTTAGCCGTAATTTTGATGATAGCAGTTGCCATCGAGGGTGCATTTTACGTTGCGTACTTAATCAAGTGGAAAGATGCGATAAAAACTCAATGGGACAACGGCAACAAGGTTATTATGAAATATTCCTTGCCGATACCGTTTTCACCCGACTCAATTGCATACACTTGGCACAACAGAATTTTCGAAAAGAAAAACAGCAAAAAACGACCGCTCGCCGTTGTGGGTTGCTCGTTTGCAGAAGGTTCTTGCCTTGAGGACAATCAGATTTTAGGCTACAAACTTTCAGACCTCTCAAACAGAACTGTATATCAACGAGGGGTAACAGGCACGGGGCTTTCCTACGTTTATTATCAAATCGACAATAAACTCATTCCCACTGATGACAAAAGTCCTGAGTACATTATTTATGTTTTCATTTTCGACCATCTTTTCAGACTTTATCAACATCAAGTCGGATTTTGGTCGACTGAAATCAATTTACGTTACGAAAACAAAGACGGCAAAATCCAAGAAGTGAAAGAGTTTTTGCCATTTTATAATATGTTTTACACCGCAAAATACCTTCAAGAAGATATTGCAAAAAGAAAAGGGGAATTTGAATCACAAAATTATGCACTTTTCAAACCGATGCTGACTTCTATGATAAAAATTGCAAAACAAAATTACCCAAACTCAAAAATCGTTTTTCTCGAATACCCACAATCTGACGAAAAATGGTGCGTTTTGTCAGAAGATGCAAAAAATTCATTAAGGACGAAGGCTATATTTATGTAAATGCAAACGAACTCGTCGGCGACCAACTGGGAAAACGTGAATACAAAGTCAAAGGCGAATGGCTTCACCCCAACGAAAAAGCGTGGGATTTGCTTGCACCGAAACTTGCAAAACTTTTGAAATTATAATTATTCAAAAAGTGCTTTGGTAAAATCTTGGGCGTTAAAATACTTGATATCAGTGATTTTTTCGCCAACACCAATTAATTTTACGGGAAGAGAAAGTTCTTTTGCAATCGCAATGATAATACCGCCTTTTGCACTGCCATCAAGTTTCGTAAGGGCAATACCCGTAAGATTTGCGGCTTCTTTGAAAATTTTCGCCTGCTGCAAACCATTTTGCCCTGTGTTTGCATCAATAACCAAAAGACTTTCAGTGAAACAATCGGGTGCTAATTTGTTGATGACAGCGGTCATTTTTCCCAATTCTTCCATCAAGTTGTGCTTGTTTTGCAACCTTCCTGCTGTATCGATTAAAAGAATATCATAATTTTCGCTTTGTGCTTTTTTTATAGCATCAAAAGCGACTGCAGCAGCATCAATGCCGTCTTTTCGAACAATGTCCGCACCTGCACGCTCAGACCAAATGTTTAACTGTTCTTCAGCCGCCGCACGGAAAGTGTCCCCCGCTGCAACAAGTACCTTTTTGCCTTGATTTTTGAATTGATATGCAAGTTTTGCTATCAAAGTTGTCTTGCCAGCACCGTTAACCCCAGTGATGAGATAAATGTTCAAACCCTCTTTAACATTGAGTTTTTCGCTTCCTGCAGACTCAAGAATATTGTCGAATTCGTTTTTCAAAAACGCACGAATTTCAGAAGGTTTGATTTTCGAATTTTTTTCTCTGAGTTTGTCTGTGATTTCTGCAGCCGTATTGACACCGATATCAGCCTTGATGAGCAATTCTTCCGTATCATCAAGAGCAAATTCGTCAAATTCTTCCTTGTCCTCGAGATTTCCGGTAACGCTTTGAACAAGAGACTTTGCGGTATTTGCGACCGTTGATTTTAATTTTTCAAAGGAAAAAGAAAAGCCCGAATTCTCCTCGAGAACATGTTGTTCCTGTTGTTGTTCGGGTGCTTTTTCTTCTTTTTTCTTAAAAAATTCAAACATTTATTAATCCAAATCGTTTTCCTTGACAACTTTTGCCAAAATAGCATTGATAAAAGATGCACTGTCCTCTGTTGAATAACGTTTTGCAAGTTCAACAGCCTCATCGATAATGACTTTTACAGGCGGTTCTTTTACGAAGAGAAGTTCAGTAATTGCAATACGTAAGATGTCTTTGTCAGTTTTGACAAGTCTTGAAAAATCCCAACCTACCGCAAGTCTTTTGATTGTTTCATCGATAATATCTTTTTTATCGACGTATGCTTTTGTGATTTTTCTGATATATTTTTTAGTTTCAGAATTTTCCTCAAGTGCAGTCATTTCAGCAATTTCGAGAGCAGAAAATGCTTTTTCGCAAACATCTGCAATCGCCGTCAATCTGCCTGTCATATCCGAAGTAAGCGGAATCGGAACAGGGATATCATTGCTTTCAATCGGTCTTGCAAGGTTTGTCGGGTGGTTTGCTTCGTATTCATCAATGTATTGAATCATATCGACAACCGCAGTCGATTGAAGTTTTAATTCTTCATAAGCATTATTTGTAAGCGTTCTGACTGAGTTAACGATAATCTTGTCAAAATCAGTCGTAGCGTACTTTTTAACGTCATCGTCTAATTGTGAAAATAATATAAGTGCGATTTCTCTCGCTGCACGTCTTGCTAACATTTTTTTATCCTTTATTGTGTCGTGAGTGTTTTTTGTTTTTATTTAACAACAAACATTGAGAAATGTCACCTATTTTTCGGTTTTCAAAAGTTCGTCAAAATATTCAATAGTTTTCATAAGCCCTTCATCGATGTCGACTTTCGGCTCCCAGCCCAATTTTTCTTTTGCAAGAGTAATATCAGGACGACGTCTCGTCGGATCATCAGATGGAAGCGGCTTGTGAATGATTTTTGAATTTGAGTTTGTAAGACTGATAATTCTTTCAGCAAACTCTAAAATAGTTCTTTCAGAAGGATTTCCAAGGTTTACAGGTCCAATAAATCCTTTTTCGTTGTTTTGCATTTTGATAAGAGCATCAACCAAGTCTGAAACATAGCAGAACGAGCGGGTTTGACTACCATCGCCATAAATTGTTATGTCCTTGTTTTGAAGTGCTTGAACAATGAAATTCGAAACGACTCTGCCGTCGTTTTTGTCCATTTTGGGACCATAAGTATTGAAAATTCTTACGATTCTGATATCAACATTATTTTGTCTGTGATAATCCATCATAAGCGTTTCAGCACAACGCTTTCCCTCGTCATAACAACTTCTGATTCCGATGGGATTGACATTTCCCCAATAATCTTCAGTTTGTGGGTGAACTTTCGGGTCGCCATAAATTTCGCTTGTTGAAGCCTGCAAAATCCTTGCCTTGCAACGTTTTGCAAGACCGAGCATATTTATCGTCCCCATAATAGACGTCTTGATTGTCTTAATCGGATTGTACTGATAACTCGGCGGACTGGCAGGACAGGCAAGGTTATAAATCTGGTCAGCCTCTGCGTAAAACTCTTTCGTAACATCGTGTCTGACAAGTTCAAAATGATTGTTTCCGATTAAATGTCTGATGTTATCCTTTGAGCCCGTAAAAAAATTATCTACGCAAATTACGTCATTGCCTTCATTTACTAATCTTTCACAAAGATTACTACCAATAAAACCTGCGCCACCCGTGATGATTATTCGGTTCATTTTTATCCTCTGTTTCTATATATTTTAATAATATTATATTTTCTCGTTTTTTGCAAAATTTTTTTATTTATTTATGCTAAATTTGTCTCAATTATAGGGGTAATTATAGGGGTATTTAAAATAGAATTTGTTTCACGATATAAAAACTACTTTTGCGAACAACACTAATAGTGTTATCAGATGTCAGCAAAGAGGATTACAACAAAATAACACAAATAGTGTTTTAGATATCACATCACCAACCCAACAAATAGACAACAACACAAATAGTGTTATTATCATCATTTTTTCAACAGAATAACAATAGCACTAATAGTGTTATCTATTGTTACAAAGGCATTGCAAACTATTCTTCAACATACAAAGTTGCTTCTACGGCGATATCCATATTGCCATAGAGAAGGGTTATTCGGTTATTTTTTCCAACGGCGTATGCGTAATTGATTGTAGTTTCATCTTCAGCGGCATCAGAGGGTTCGGGGGCGATTTTTGCAATCTGACGAGAGCCTTGCGAAAGGACAAGCCAATCAGTGCCTGTCGCATCAACGATGTATTCCATCGTATAATGACCGGGAGCGATTTCTTCGCCAGCATCGGTTGTACAATAGGTTGGAATCATAATTGTGCCTTTATGGTTCACAATGTCTTGCAATGCACTGAATTCCGGGTTTTGATTCACACCATCTGTTTCAATATCGACAGATGTTGTAACTTTTTTATCTTTTGCCCTTTGTTTTTTAGGAGGTTTACCTTTATTTTTGTATTGGTTGATTGCTTTTTGATAATCTTTTTCAGAGAAATATTTAAGATTTTGCGTAGTGCTTGAATAATCTGTCATATCAACGCTTTCAAGCCCCCCTTCAGCAAAGCAAGGAGAGATTGTTAAGCAAATTGAAATTATCGAAAGCAAAAATTTTTTCATACTTACATAATAATAATTTTGCCCAAAAAGTAAATAATACAAATATTCTATTTTTTTTATTATTCACGAGATTGTTGTCTTTATTTTTTCTAAAAAAATGCTAAAATTGTGAAAAAAAGGAGTTTATATGAAAAAACAAATCAGTGCATTCTTATTGGCAATTATGCTTACGGATTGCGGAATCGTCTTTGCGGACGAGCAATCTGCAGTTTATAAAAAATCAACAAAAACAGAACACTTAAAAGTTACAAAAGCGGTTGAAAAGAAAAAAGCACCGACAAACATCGTTGTCACGACCCCGACACTCAACACGGTTGTTCAATACAACATAATTGAAGTTTCATTTGCAAGAGATTTTTCAACAAAGGATTGCAAAGTCGGAGACAAGGTTGATTTTATGATTACAGGCGGACTTCAAACCGAAGAAGGCACAACGTTGTTAGCTGACGGTTCACAAGTTCAAGCGGAAGTAACCGAAGTCATTCAGCCAAAATCCTTCAACAGAAGCGGAAAGGTTACAATGACCTTCAACAAGGTTATTTTGCCTGACGGTTCGACCGTTCCATTCGATGCAAGAGTTTATTCAAACAAAACATACCTTTCAAGAGGAAAATTGAACGCTATGGGCAAAGGATTAGGAACAACTCTCGGCACAGGTGCGATTGCGACAGGTGCAGGCTGCGGAATCGGTGTTGCAGCAGGTGCAGTCGTTGTCGGAGGTTTAGCAATCGGTTTGCCTATCGGTATTGCTGTCGGAGCTATTGCAGGTTGCTGCACTCCAGGGTTGCATTACAAGGCAAAAGCAGGAGACAAACTTCTTATCCAACTTTCGGACAATTTAGAACTTGCAAAATAATAAAAAAATCAAAAAAAATCCTACTCAACCAGAGTAGGATTTTTTATTACTTTTTAAAATTAGATGTCGTCGTACGCAAAAAGTTTCTCAACTTAACAAGTTTGCGTTTATCTTTCATTTGGCTGATATAAATACCAACGAAAATCAACAAACAAGCCATAATTTGCGTAATGTTGAAAGTTTCCCCAAGGAAGAAACAGCCAAAACAAATCGATGAAATCGGCAACGTATACAAGAACGGAGAGGCTTTACTTGCAGAAAGTGTACAGAAGCCGTAATTATAAAGTGCATACGAAACAACCGTCAAAATGCCCAAATAAAGCAAAATCGGCAAACTTTCATTCAAAACAGGAACAAAACTTCCATGCTTATAAATGTTCAAACAAACGAAAAATACCGAACCTAAAATAACTTGCGAGCCAGCAAGAAAAAACGGCGGATATTTATCCATAAGATATTTTGTTGTAATAACACTTGTGACAGTAAGAATTTCGGCACAAAATTCAAGCGAATTGCCCAAAATCGGTCTAGGTGCAAGTTCGTTTACATCTGACCCAACAGATAAAATTATTGAACCAATAATACCTAAAAAGACACCAACATATGCAATTTTCGGCATGTGTTCTTTGAGAATAATCCTAGCAAAAATAATAATCAAAATCGGTTCTAACGAACTTACGACCCCTGCTTGTCCAGACGAGGTAAATCGAAGGGCATGCGTTTCAAACAAAAAATAAAGGCATGGTTCGCAAATCGTCATCAAAAGCAGGAACTTATAGTCGATTTTGTCAACGTGTAAATCCTTATATACCGTACAAAAAAAAGGTAAGAACAAAATTGCAGAAATGAGCATTCTTAACGTAATCATCTCTATTTCACTGTAATAATTAAGGCAAACCTTCATAGCAGTAAGCGTAGTGCCGTACAACGTCGTCGCTAAAATTAATGAAATATATGCAAAAGTCTCGTTTTTATTACAGTTATTGAGTAAAAATCTTTTCATTTCATACAACAAACCAAAATTAATAACCTACACATGATGAAATAAAAATAATATTAAATCAACAGTTGATTTTTGTAAGCAAACTGTGCATTTTCAAAAAAAATTTCAAAAAAATAAAATTTTTGCTTGTAAAGAATTTAATTTTGGTTTAATATAAATTCACAAAAGAAATATTTTGTAATACACGAAACTTATCAAATGGTCAAGAAGTAATACAAAGGATTAGATAGAAGGCATAAATTATGACTGAAAAAGAAACAGATATGCAGGAACAACAAGATTCTCGCCAAAAGATTTTGGTCGTTGACGATGAAGCAAGTATCAGAAGAATCTTGGAAACCCGTTTAAAAATGATTGGTTACGACATCATCACAGCAGCAGACGGAGAAGAAGCAATCGCTTCATTTAACAAAAATAATCCGGACTTAATCGTTTTGGACGTAATGATGCCGAAAATTGACGGCTACGGCGTAGTAAGAGAAGTAAGAAGAACCTCAGACGTTCCGATTATCATTTTGACCGCTTTGGGCGATGTTTCAGAAAGAATCACCGGTTTGGAACTCGGTGCTGATGATTACGTTATCAAACCTTTCAGCCCTAAAGAATTGGAAGCAAGAGTTAAAGCCGTTCTCAGAAGAACTAACAACAAAGAATCTGTCGTTCCGACAGGCAAAGTTGCTAAAAACGTTATCACAACCGGCAACATCAAAATCGATACAGCAAGACGTCAAGTGTTCAGAAAAAATGAACGTATCAGACTTACCGGCATGGAATTCAGTTTACTCGAACTTTTGGTCAACAACTCAGGTCAAGCATACTCAAGAAACGAAATCTTGCAACACGTTTGGGCTTATCCGCCAGATCACAGAATTGATACAAGAGTTGTCGATGTTCATATCTCAAGATTACGTTCTAAATTGGAAGCCGACCCTGCAAACCCTGAACTCATTTTGACGGCAAGAGGAATCGGTTATATGTTCCAAAGAATTGCGTAAGTAATTTTTCAGTAAAAATAAAAAAGCCCTCTTTCAAGGTGGGCTTTTTATTTTGAGAACAATCAACAACAAAGCAAAAATTTGCAATACAAAAAACATCGTGCAAAAAATACAAAAAGTGCCGACTCTCGCCGACACTTTTGCTTTGAAAACAGCCTCTGTTTGGTCAATAAGCAGATAACCCGAAAGAATACGGTGTTTGACGTTGGGGCTATGCGGTCAGACAACCTTTCAAAAATTCTATTGTCTTGACCTTGTTTTCAAAGAGAAATTTGAGAAAATTGACATAATTTATGTCGTATGACGAAATCGTCACATTTATCTCAAATCCGTCCGAACAGAAAGGTTCGTAGTCATATACGACGTAACTGTTGTATTTGCTTTTCCACTCTTTTTTTTCTACACGACAATTATTTTCGAGCGATTCTCTCTCAAGCCAATCAACCAGTTCTTTATTTATATTCTTAAATTCGTATTTTGCGTTCATATCATTTGGGTTTTGATGAACGGACATTTCCCTTTCCTTTCGTTGACATATTGAGTGTAAACCCGTTTTCATACTAAAAAAACAGACTTTTGTATAATCTTTGAAACTACCCTTGTGTGTCATTGTAATCTCTCATTCATTTGAAGGGTTTATTAAGAAAAAAATACGCAAATTTACAAAGCATACTCTCGTCGTTATTGAGTTTCAGCCCCCATATAAAGATTATATTAAAATCCCGAGATTTTTGATTTTTCGGTTTATAATCTAAACATAAAAAGAATATTGAAAGGTGTAAAAATGAATAACTCAGTTGCTGATATTTTGACAAAGTTGGAAAATGCGGATAACAAAAGCAAAAATATGCTCGAAAACGAACTCGTAAATTTTGGCGAAAAAGCAGTTCCGGAATTGGTTAAAAACCTTACGGTTGTTACAGGTAGTGTTCGTGGTGTTGTCGCTATGACTTTGATTAGAATCGGTCATTCTTCAATCGATTTCCTTAAAAATGCAGCAGCTTCCAATAAAGACATGGAATGGATTGCTAATTATTTGATTACTGAAATCAACCAAGCAGCATAGTTATTCAAAAACGATATAAAAAAACGAAATCTCTTTTGAGGTTTCGTTTTTTGTTTGCAATTTTTTCACAACCGCAAACATCAATGCAGCAAGAAATGCAACAAAAAAGACGGGCTTAAAAAAGTCCGCCTTTTAATCAATCAAAATAGAAAATTATTTTTTCTTAAATGTATCAATTGCAAGCAATGCACAACCAAGCATGCCCGCATTGTTTCCAGTCGTTGCGAGAACGACTTTAGCGGGAGAAACGATAGTTTGTTTGTTGAGTTCGTCCTCAATCGTTTTCGTATTGATGAATTCGCCCATACCGCCTGAAATAACAAAGATTTCAGTATCGAAAATGTTGTTCAACGTAACCATACCGGTGATAATTTGGTTGTGCCACATGTCCATAACTTTTACGCAAAGTTCGTCGTTTCTCTTGAAGCCGTCAATCAAGTCATAAGTTGTCAAATCGTCGATTTTTTTGCCTTCCGTAGCAACAGAAACCGGGTTTTTGAGTGCTTCTTCTTTGAAAGAACGACCCAAACCTGTACCTGAACCGTATGCTTCCCAGCAATCGTACGTTCCGCAGTTACATTTACGTCTTTTGTCAGGGAAAATTTTGATGTGACCAATTTCGCCCGCACGACCTGACTTACCACGGAGCATTGCTCCGTTGATAATGATTCCGCCACCGATACCGGTTCCTAACGTAACCATTACGTTGTTGTCGTAACCTTTTGCAGCACCAACTTTATATTCAGCCCATGCTGCTGCGTTTGCATCATTTTCAACGTATATAGGTTTTTTGCTCAAGGTTGTAAATTCAATCGTGTTGTATCCTTCGGGCATGTTTGGGGAAGATGATTCAACCTTTGTATTTTCAAGGTTGATAGCACCTGCCGTTGCAAAAGCGATATAATCAACATCTTTTTCGTTTTCAGCAACAATATTTTTGAAAGTTTCTTTCAATTCTTCCAACGTTTTTGGAGTCGGAACTTTTTTTATTTTGTTAACAAATTCACCGTTTTCGTCAATGATTGCGTAACTAATTTTCGTTCCGCCAACATCAATACCGAGTGCCTTTTTCATCTGTCTCTCCTTTATTGAACTAATAACTATGGTTTACTTTTTGAGTAAAATCTTTTTACAATCAGTTGCGGACGGGTAATTGCCGAACCGATTACAACCGCATGAGCACCTAAATCGAACGCCTTCTTAACCTGATCAGGAGTCCAAATTCTGCCTTCTAAAACGACAGGGCAATCCAAAATCTTGACCGCCTGTTCGAGAAGTTTAAAATCAGGTTCATCAGTGGGTGCTGGTGAATTTTGGGTATAACCTGACAACGTTGTCGAAATTATATCAAAACCCAAAGCCCTTGCGGCAACTGCTTCTGACAAGGTTGAAACGTCTGCCATCGAAGCCTTTTTATGCATTGCAATGTATTTTATCAATTTGCGAACATTGTCATTTCCTCTCGGACGAGAAGTGCCGTCTGTCGCAATAATATCCGCACCTGCTGCGATAAGTTCACTGATTTCCTTCATTCCTGGGGTGATATAAACAATCTGTTTCCAATTTTTAGGAATAACCTCAGGTTTTGTCAGCCCGATAATCGGAACGTCCGAAAATCTTTTTGCATTTTTAATATCCCTTGCACCCGCAAGTCGCAAGGCTTTTGCCCCACCCATCAAAACAGATTGTATCATTGCGTTCATACATTCTTCACGATACAAAGGTTCATTAGGCATTGCTTGAACAGAAATTATAATAGAATTTTTAATTTTATCAATAATTTTCATCGTTGGTTAAATTATAACCTCATTTTTTCTTTACTTCAAGTAATTATTCTAAAGATTTAACGCTTTTGCAATATCAGGCGTAAGTTTTTTCCACGCCTCGCCAGATGGGTGAACATTGTCTGAGGCTCTATATTTTCCGTCCAAAATATCCTTACCCGCCGTCATCTTTTTCGTAAACAAAATCTTTATGTCATTTTTTTGAGCAATTTCGCTCATCATTTTTTCCTCATAATCAAGCGGCAAATGAATTGTATCGGTATTGTCGTCATAAACAATAATTGCAAATTTTGAGTTCGGAAATTCTTTCTTCAAAATATTTGAAATTTCAGAAATTATAGCATCAGGAAGAGAAAAATCTCCAGATTTTGCGACCATTTGTCCCAAAGTCATACGCCACAAGCGATACATCGCCGTTGAGCAAAAGAACGTACAAACATTTTCACAAGGAACTTTTCTCAAATTATTTTTTCCATCAACTTCATACAAATCAAGCAGAATGTCGTTTTCCCACCCTGGGGCTCTTTCGTAACAACGCTTATTGTGGTCAATAATGTAAGTATAGATAAAATATTCAGGATTTTTGGGCAATTTTTTCAAGAAATCCTCAGACTGCAACTGCCTCAAAACAGTTGCCATGCTTGCGCCACCAAGTGCGTAATTATAAATCGAACGTCCTGTATAAGTATTCAAATTGGCTGTAAAAGTTTCGTTTTCTTCAAGCAAAAATCCAGCCGTATAAGAACAACCCAAAAGCACGATAGGACGCTTGTTTTCATCACCTTTAATGCTATAAGAAAATTGTTCTATCTCTTTTTTAACATCGGGCTTTTTCTTCAAAATGAAACGATAATCCAAAAACGGTCTGTTATTCGGGGAACACCACAATTTCTGAATGGTAAAATAACTCAAACACTCAATAATTCCCCCAACAAAAATCAGAAAAATGACATTTGCAAAAATTATCAAAAAGATTTTTTTGAAAGAAACTTTTCCCATGCCTCAAACACCAACCCTAAAGCCCCAACTCTTTCGAAATATCAGGGATAAGTTTTGCCCATGCCTCTTTCGACGGGTGAGCATTGTCATAAGAACGCAACTTCCCTTCCAAAAGTTCTTTTCCGCAAGTCATTTTCTTTGTATACAAAACCTGAATGCCGTTCTTTTCGCCGATTTCGTTCATTTTTTCCTCAAGATAATCCAACGAATAAAATCTCGGGGTGTAACTTTGGTCAAAAACAAGAATCACAAATTTTGCGTTAGGAAAATCTGATTTCAACTTTTTATTAATCTCTGTCAAAATAGCCGATACCGTGCTGAAATCATCACTTTTCGCCCGATGTTGAGCCATACAGAAAGAAACCAATTTTCCAAAATTTGTCGACTCCCAAAATAATTGCAATTTATTATAAACAACCCGTTTCAATTCACCGTTTTTCTGAACTTTATAAAACGAAACCACCCGATTATCCATAAAATCAGGCGTTCCCGTAAAACATCTTCTGTTATGGTCTTCCATATAAGTAAAAATAAACAAATCAGGATTTGCATCTTTCAACTTTTTAACGAATTCAGGTTTGTTCAACTGGTACAAAACCGTTGCAGGACTTCCATCACAGATGCCTTCATTATAAACCGTTCTATTTGTATATTTTGAAAGTTGATAACTAAAAGTCTCATTCGGTTCAAGTGTCCAACCATAAGTAAAAGAACAGCCTAAAAGCACTATCGGTGGCATTTTCGAAGTTCCAATCGTAACATCAGGATTTCGATATTCGCTTTCGGTATCCTCAAAATGAGCATCGTTACTACGCATGACGAAACAATACTTCCACCACGAACGCTGATACTCTTCAAGTTTTTGTATCAAAAAAATTCTCGCAACAAAATCAATCACAAAAAACACCAAAAACAGTAATACAACAGGGATAACGATTTTTAGAATTTTTTTTCTCATAAACTGATTTTTTGCCCCAAAATACAAATGATTCTTGATTTTTATACTATCACACATCAAAAACACTAGCAAATATTAATTTTTTGTGTATTTTTTTAATTATTTGAAAAACAGGTGATATAACAAAAATATAGAAAAGAAGAAAAATAAGAAATGGAGATAAAAAATGGCTAAAACTATTGGTATCGACTTAGGTACAACGAACTCGGTAGTCGCTGTTATGGAAGGTGGTAAACCGACCGTCATCGCAAACTCGGAAGGTTCAAGAACAACCCCGTCTATCGTAGGTTTTTCAAAAACTGGTGAAAAATTGGTTGGTCAACTTGCAAAACGTCAAGCAATTTTGAATCCTGACAAAACAATCGCTTCAATTAAAAGACACATGGGCGAAAATTACAAAAAGAATATCGACGGAAAAGATTACACTCCGCAAGAAATTTCTGCAATGATTTTGAGAAAATTGGCAGATGATGCTTCGGCATACCTCGGAGAAAAAGTTACATCAGCAGTAATCACAGTTCCTGCATACTTCAACGACGCACAACGTCAAGCAACTAAAGATGCCGGTAAAATCGCAGGTTTGGACGTTCTCAGAATCGTAAACGAACCGACAGCAGCAGCGTTGGCTTACGGTCTTGAAAAAGAAAATTCCGAAAAAGTTTTGGTATTCGACTTAGGTGGTGGTACATTCGATGTATCTATCCTTGAAATCGGCGACGGCGTTCACGAAGTTCTTTCAACATCAGGTGATACTCACTTAGGTGGTGATGACTTCGATAAGAAAATCATTGACTGGTTGGTTGATGAATTCAAAAAACAAGAAGGCATTGACCTTTCAAACGATAAACAAGCAATGCAACGTTTGAAAGAAGCAGCAGAAAAAGCAAAATGCGAATTGTCATCAGTTGTTGAAACTAACATCAACTTGCCGTTCATCACGGCTGATGCTAACGGTCCTAAACACTTAGACGTTAACCTCACAAGAGCAAAATTCGAAGATTTGTCTCACGATTTGCTCGAAAGATGTAAGAAACCTGTTGAACAAGCAATCAAAGATGCCGGTATTTCAAAATCTGAGATCAACGAAGTCGTCTTGGTTGGTGGTTCATCTCGTATCCCTGCTGTTCAACAATTGGTTAAAGAATACACAGGTAAAGAACCGAACCAAACAGTTAACCCTGATGAAGTAGTTGCAGTCGGTGCTGCAATTCAAGCAGGTGTCCTCGCCGGTGAAGTTAAAGATATCGTCCTTTTGGATGTAACTCCGTTGACATTGGGTATTGAAACTTTGGGCGGTGTTTTGACTCCATTAGTTCCGAGAAACACAACAATCCCTGTTTCAAAATCACAAGTATTCTCAACAGCAGAAAACAACCAAACAGCAGTAGATATTCACGTTTGCCAAGGTGAACGTCCGATGGCTAAAGATAACAAGTCATTGGGTATGTTCAGACTTGACGGTATCGCTCCTGCAATGAGAGGTATTCCGCAAATCGAAGTTACATTCGATATCGATGCTAACGGTATTGTTAACGTTTCTGCAAAAGATAAAGCAACAGGCAAAGAACAAAAAATCACAATCACAAATTCTTCTAACCTTGATGAAAAAGATATCGACAGAATGGTTAAAGAAGCAGAAGCAAACGCTGAAGAAGATAAAAAGCACAAAGAAGAAGCTGAAATCAGAAACAATGCTAACAGCATGCTCTCATCAGCAGACAGAATCGTTAAAGATTTTGAAGGCAAAATTGCTGACAGTGACAAGACTAAACTTGAAGAACAAAAGAAAAACCTTGAAGAAGCCTTGAAAACTAACAAACCTGTTGACGAAATCAAGAAATTGACAGAAGAATTGCAACAAACAATGTACGCTATTTCATCAGCCGCTTACAGCCAAGTTCAACAAGAAGAACAAGCACAACAAGGCGGTACTGAAAATAATGCAAATAACAATTCATCAAACAACAACGATGATGACGTTATCGATGCAGAATATACAAAAGAATAGTTTCACTATTGTTGTTTTTCTGGCGGGAAGTTCATTCCCGCCTTTTTTATTGCCATTGCTAATTTTTTGGAATAAATTATAATTAGCAAAAGGTCAAAAATGGCTATCGAAACGAAATTAAAAACTAAAGACAACATCGAAATCGCCATAAACCACTACCAAAACGGATTTGACAGCGTTTTAATCTTCATGCCCGGCTGGTTTATGACAAAAGATAGTGACTGTTTCCTCGAAATGTGCAAGATTTTCGGCCAATCAACCGACATCATCGGTATGGATTTTCGAGGTCACGGAAAAAGTGGTGGGTTCTACTCCTTCACAACTTGGGAACTTTTAGACGTTCGTGCAGTTGTGAATTACGCCCGAAAGCAATATTCAAAAATTCACCTTATCGGCTTCTCTCTCGGTGCATCTTTGGCAATTCTTTTTGGGAGCAAATCAAGTTCGATTGACAAAATTATCGCCGTTAGTCCCGCTTGTGATTTTTCAAAAATAGAAAATCATTTTTGGAAAAAAGAAGCGTGGCTTCCAACTCTACAAAAAGCAGAACTCAAACGTTGGCTATCAATTCGCCCTTCTGTAAATATTCAAAGAAAAATCAAACCCATCGATATCGTCTCAAAAATCAAATGTCCAACCCTTTTCATCGCTGGCGAAAACGACCCCACAGTCTACCCTTGGCACACTGAAAAATTATTTGAAAAAGCAACTTGCAAAAAGAAATACGAACTTTTCAAAGATTGCAACCACGCTGAAGATTTATTCTTGACGGAAAAAGATAAATTCATCGAAACCTGCACCTCATGGCTATTTGAAGAATAAAAAAACAGACCCCTTATAAAAAGCGGTCCGTTTTTGTTTTTAATTTCAGTTAATTATCTGAAAAAGAAACTGTGCATAAAATTGTTCATATATCCAAAGAATTTTCCGTTGAAATCGTCAAATCTGTCGTGAGGTTTTCCCCAACCCCGATTGTTCCAATCCCAGCCTTAATGGTGGTTCGGTTCTCCCAACCGTAGTGATTTCCGCTATTGCCATTATTTGCCGTTTTGCTTTGCGTTATTGTAAAGCATAAACCAACTATAATCGCCTGAAATATTATTACCGGTAACATTTCTGCCGACAAACGTATTTATGATTTCTATGCCGTTAGGAACATTATTGATAGTTGCATCTCCCATCAACACAGTATCTGCAATTCCGATACTGCCTGCGTTATTGATGTTCAAAGAACCCATATATACGGAGTTTTTATTTCCATTAGACATTTTTGATGTAAAATCTTCATCCGTGTATTTCCTATAATTATAAGAGGTTAAAGGTGTCATACCGTCTGTTAATTCGTCAAACATTGTTGAATGTTTATCACTGTCAGCACTTTTGATGATAACATTATTCGCATTATCTATCGTTGTACTTCCACCGACATAATTTCCGACCAATGCAACATTGCTATTGTTATTTGAAACAGACAAAGTATTATTAACGCTAGAATCATATACAACAATGTCGCCTGTTCCTCTGACAGTCAATGAATTTACCTCAGAAGAAACGATGTTTACCCCGTCAGTAGAAGAAAGAAATGTATCTCCCAATACCGAATTACTGATGTTTAAAGTTCCGCCTTGCAAGTTCGCATTTGTTTCATTTACGACGTTATTCAAGACAACATTTTGTCTTGCAATTGCTGTTATCGTATTGCCAATGAATGTTGTGTTGTAATACTTCAAGTCATATTTTGCATTTGCATTTATATTTTCAGCCTCAACGCCGTCTAACAATAAATAGCCGACTCTTAAATTACTGTTTTTGATTTTTGAATCAGTCGTAACTGAAATTGATTGCAAGTAGTCAGCGTAAATATTTTCCGCTATTGAATTTTTATAGAAACTTACATGTCTTTTTGCATCTAATTTTGTATTTCTGACTTCGGAATTGCCAATTTCAATATCAACACTTGAAAGATTTGAGTTATTTAGGATATTCGATTTCAAAGTCAAATAATTTTTTCCATAGACTTTTGAATTTTCAAATTTTGACTTTTCGATAACAGCCGTATCTTCGGCTAAAACAGACGAATTGTTAGCGTATAATCCTTCTGCTTTCAATTTACCGTTCGTAAATAATTTACTGTTTTGCAAAGCGTTTGTGCCAGAAACGCTCATTTCACCGACAGATGAGATATTTGAATTAGCCGATTCTGCTGCAATTAAATCTAATGTACCGTTTGACAAAATATTAGAATTATTGTTTGAACCGCCCTTAATCAAAATATCCGAAACAGCATTCACCTTTGAATTATCCAATTTTGAATTGATTAATTTTACTACACCGCCGTTAACATTTGCATTCATCAAATTCGATTTTGTAACTAGAAGAATATTCTTAGCCTTAAGGTTTGAATTATTCATAACCGTTACATCAGTGAGGCGAACATCACCCTCTGTCGAGGAAACAACTGCAGAATCCAACGTCGTTTTTTGTGCATTAACATTCTTCTCGGAAATCAATTTTGAATTTGCAATTGTTGCTTCACCAAGGTTAATTTCCGCAGTAGAAGCCAATGTTGAATTATTTGCAACTCTTGAGTTTCCATTGATGTTCAAATCACCATGAGCGATACCGAATACGCTTGATAATTCTGAATTATTTGTAATTGTTAAATTATTTTTGATATCCAAAACAGAATTTGAAATTCTTGATGAATAGAATGCAACTGAATTGCCCGTGAAATACAAACCTCTTGCAGTTGTATCAATTAATCTCGTCAAATTGCCCGAATAAAGGTGCAAATTGCCGTTTCCTTCAAGGATTACATTCGTGATAATCAAATCTTTATCTGTTGAAATTTGAGAATCGTTTTCGATTTTTGCATTGCTTACAAAAATTTCACCGTTTGCAAACAATCTCGTTGAATTAATTACAGAATTTGTATCAACATAGATTTTTTGCTTCGATTGGATATCTGAATTTGCAATTCTGGCATTGCTGAGTTTAACGTTATGACCTGCATTGATTTTAGAATTTGTCAATGTTGTATTGTTAATAACGTTCGCAATGTAACTCGTTTCAGCAGATGAATTTCCAAATCTTGAATTATCCAAATTCAAAACACCCGCTTTAATAATTGAGCCGTTTTGAACAACTGAATTTGTGATATCAGCATTACCTTTTTGTGCGTAAAATCTTGTTGAATCAACTGTTGAATTGTTCAAAATTTTAATATTGGTTTCAGTTGCTAAGGAAGAACTTGTAATTCTTGAATTTTCAACATTCACGCCTTTTGCACCGTAAACAACCGAATTTTCGATTTTAGCATTGTTTTTGATATTGGCATAGCCGAGAACTTCTGCCTTTGCATTTGAGATTTCTGAGTTTGTAATATCCAAATGACCTTTTGATGTAAGGTAAATTTTGCCTGTTCCGTTATTTTTAATGGCAATTTTTGAATTTGAAACGGTGATATTCTTTTGACCGTGGAGGTTTCCCTGATTTGCCTTGAAAGTATTTGTGTCAACATAGAAATTAACACCGTCAGAAGTAATCAATCTGATATCTCCGCCCAAAACGGATTTATCGTTACCACCAACAACCGCAATATCAGCACCGTTTACATTAATAATCGGAGCAACAATATTCAAATTTTTTGCAACTCTGATAACGGTAGAGCCGCCATTTCCGATTGTAATAGGTTTTTTAAGTCCGTTATCTCTTAACGTCATATTTCCGAGTTCGTCAAGAACAACGCTTTTAGTCGTCAAAGTAAGTTCGTTGGCATTAACCATTGCACCGTTATACATAACCATGCCGTTCGGGTTGGAAATAATTACGTGACCTGCACCTTCTGTGGTCAATTTGCCCGCAAATTGTGACATTCCCGTTCCGATAACTTTGTTTAAAGATGTTTGTCCCGCACCGATTGCATCAGGAAAAACGTAATTTAAAGATTGATCGCTGCCTGTATTAAATCTGTTCCATTCCAAAACACTGTTTTTCTTTGTGTTTGTGATTGTGGCATTTGTCAAATCGGTGTCAACTCTTGCTCCTGTTACTTTGTTCAGGTTTGCACCACCCATGCCCGTATTATTCAAAACATCACCCGATACGACTTCTGCCGCATCAGTTGATGGTGACATGAGCATTGCAAACGCAAACAGAACTATACTGAGTTTCCAAAGCCTTTTTCTATTCATACTGCACTATGTTTCCTATTTCGACTAATAATTCTCACTGTAATTACATTATAAAAATTTTATCATAACTATAATTTTCAAGCAAGATAGAACAAAAAAAAAGTTACAATATTACAAAATTTTTTATATGCTATAATCTTGATACCGAATTATGAAAAAGACAGTAACTCTTTTAGCATTAATTTTGCTTTTTAATGACTGTGTAAGAGCCGAAACTATTAACAACAGTCTGTTTTCGCCTGCTGGAATTATTAACAGGCAGAATAAAGAACAATTAAAAGATTTACAAAAGGAAGAAAAATTTATTGAAACAACAATAGACAAAGAAAAAGAGCAGAAAAAACAAAAAGAAAAACAGGAACAAATCAAACACGAAGACGAAAATTTCACGTACAATCCTGATTTTTATTTGAAACAGATAAATTTTGTCGGCAACACAAAAATTTCCGACAAAAAATTGCAAAAACTTTCTAAAAAATACATTAACGAAACCGTTTATCTTTCTGACATTCAAAATCTTTTAAAAACAATCACAGAACTTTATCATGACAAAGGTTACATCTCCTCTTATGCCTATTTGCCCGACCAGCAGATTGAAGACGGGGTTTTGACAATCAACATACAAGAAGATTTGCTCGGCGATTACAAGGTTTACGGAAACAGATGGGAACGTGATTGGTATTTTGAAAATGTTATTTTCAACTCAAACGGCGTCGAAAAAGGAAAAGTTTTCAACGTCAAAAATCTTCAAGGTGCCTTAAAAACAATCAATAATGAAGATTACATAAACTCAATCACTACCGTTGAAAAAGACGAAAACGGCAATACCGTCGTCGAATTAAACGTTCAAGACAGACTTCCTATAAATTTGAATTTGATTTGGGACGATTACGGACGTGATTTAACAGGTAGACAAAGATTTACCCCGATTTTGGGAGTGGATAATTTAACGGGATTTGGCGATAAAATATACGGCGGTGCGGTTTTAAGTTCAAATTCGACGGGCGTTTTGGCGGGTTATAATATTCCTATTTCAAAATACGGAACAAGATTGGCGTTCGACTATTCATATTCAACCGTCAAAATGGGCGGAATATTTGAAAAATACAAAATTCACGGCAATTCCTCCGATTATTCTTTGAAAATTGTTCAACCGATAATAAATGATGCAATGAAAGAAGTTAATTCGTCCATCGGCATTGATTTTATTAATTCTTCAAGCGAGTCTGATTTTTTCCAAACAAGTTTATCAGATTATGCACTTAGAGTTCTCAGAGCAAGTGTCAACGGTGTTTTCGACGATTCTACGGGAAGAACTTTGGCTGAGTTGGGGGTGAGTTACGGATTTAATGGATTGGGTGCCCATTGCGAAAAAAACAACCCGTATGATTTGAATTTCGTCAAAGTTTCAGCAGGTGCAACAAGAGTTCAAAGAATAAGACAGGAAAGCCTTGCAATTTTGCGGATAAACGGACAATATTCACCGAACAAATTATTCTCAACCGAACAAATGTATCTCGGCGGTGTATATTCAATCAGAGGTTATCAACCGAGTGAAATATTGGGTGATTACGGTGTTGCCGGTTCTTTGGAATTTCGTGTGCCTTTCCCGTTTTTGAAACAGATTTTGCCCGAAAAATACAAACATTTATCAAGAAAAGTTCAACTTGTCGCTTTTTATGATTTTGGTTATGTAAAAGATAACGACAATCTCTACGGATATCCAAAAAATTTCTTGCACAGCACGGGATTTGGCAGCAACATCAACATTACAGACTCTATTTGCGTACAATTAGGCGTCGGATTTCCGCTCGGAAACAAGCCCTACAACGAGGGTAACGGAAGATTTTACTTTTCCATAAGTTCTGACGTTGACAGACTTTTACTCAAACCGAAACAAAAGAAACAAAGACTCTAATCAAACGGAGTTTCTACTCGATAAAAATCTTTTTTAACTTCAATGACCTTTTTGTTTTTGTTTTTTGTTTCTATCGGTAAGTTTTTATATGCATTGGAAACGGAAATTTTAGAGATAATTTTTTCATTTTGCTCAAAAACAAGCCAAAGTCTGTCGTTGACTTTATCAACGGCAAAAGGTACGGTGATTTCTGCCGTTTTTGCGGGAGATACCGAAAAATCACGCAATTGTTCATTTTCAAACAAATTTGCATAATATTTTTTATTCTTTTCATCTAGAATGTACATATTAAAAATATCAATTTTTTCTGTCGTATTGTTGGTTATTTTTAGCCCGAAAACTATGTTATCAGGCATTTTGTAAGGATTTCTTTTATATTCGATATTTTTTATTTCAGCCGAAAAATTTTTATCGTTGAAATCGAGATGATTAAAAGCATTTTTCTTATAAACGGGTATTTTTTCAGAAATTTTTATATTAATTGAAATTTCGTCTTCTGGGAGAATTGCGACATTTTTTCCTTTTTGTTCAAACGGAAGAAATATTCCTCCGATTGCCCCTATTGCCGCCCCTGCACCGATTGTAGTGCCTGATGAAAGCATTGCCGATTCTACACCCAAAAGATTCAGTGCAACTCCGCTGCCCAAGACGGCACCTGTCAAAGTATAAACCGTACGTTCCGCAATTCCATTCGTAACATTTGCAACAGGGCTGAGTTTTGTCGTCATTCCGCCTTTTACGGGATATTGTTCGCCATTTGGCAAAATCACATAGTCTGCATCTAATTTTAAATAACCGTTCTGTCCGAATTTTCCAGCCTTGCCTGCTTTTATAAACCCATGAACTATAGAATCCGTTGGAATTATTATTCCATTTTCTACCTCGACATCTTCAGTAATTCTTGCGAAAAATTCTTCTCCGTTCTGCGATAATTCAGAATCTGCGACCTTTAAAACATTGATTTTTACATTTTTGATTTTTTTAGGGAGTAAATATTCTCCCGTCACGATTTCACTATCTTTGAGATTATCATTTTTTTCAATCGTCCCTTTTAATCCGCTATCAGCAAAACAAACATTATTTGTGCAAAATAAAATAAAAAGCAAAAACAAAATCTTTTTCATAACATATACAATTTACTATATTAATCCTTCTTTTGCAAAAATTATCAAAGTATTTTAACTTAAAAATTTTTAATATTTTAAAATTTTATTTCTAAACCTTTTATATTTGTAGTAATCTGATAAATATATCAGGTAGGTTTCGATGAAAAACTCGCTTAGATTAAAATTAGACGAATACATTAATAGTTTGGAACAAATTTATAGCCGAAAAGGAGACATCACACCAACAGATGTCGGAATTGCTGAACATCATTTTCAACCGTTCATTAAGCGAACGATGGACATTGTGATTAGCGGAGCGGGCTTGGTTGTTCTGAGTCCTTTGTTTGCCGTAATTGCCATTTTGATTAAGTCAACATCTATCGGTCCTGCAATCTATAAGCAGGAAAGAATAGGTATGAACGGCAAAACATTTCAGATGTATAAATTCAGGAGTATGGTAAAAAATGCCGATGCTAAATTTAAGAAAGTTAAGGAACTGAACGAATCAAATCACGTTATGTTCAAATCCAAAAACGATCCTCGAATTACTACTGTTGGAAGATTTTTGAGAAAGTGGAGTTTAGATGAACTTCCGCAATTAATAAATATTTTCAAAGGTGATATGTCTTTAGTTGGACCTCGTCCGCCTATTCAAAGAGAATTGGAACATTATAAACCGTGGCATTATGTAAGATTTATGGGAAAACCCGGACTTACGGGAATGTGGCAAGTCAGCGGACGTTCCCAAATCAAAGATTTTGACCAAGTTGTTGCACTTGACTATATGTATATGAAAAATTGGAGTATTTTCAGAGATTTCAAAATCTTATTGAAAACCGTTCCTGCCGTATTGACCTGCAAAGGTGCCGATTAATCGGTTCTTGTCGTTTCAAAAGCCTGTTTTGAAAACTCAAAATCATCACGTGCTTCGATTTTTTCTTTTTGGGAATAATACAAATAATTTATCATTCCGACAAAACCGATTGCCAAAATATCAAACAGCCAATCTAACGCACTACAATCACGTTCGATTGAACTGAATTTTTGCAGCAATTCTGAAAAACAAGCCACAACTCCGCCGATAATCAGCAAATAAACCAAAAATCGGTTTATCAATTTTGCCCCGAAAAACTCGACATAACAAAGAGTCAACAATCCCGAGAAAATCGAAAACGCCACGAAATGGCAAACTTTATCTAGCCCATCGTGAATGTGAATAGGCAACATATCAAGAACAACGCCCGAAATAATTGCAATAACCAACAATGTCAAAAATATAATTTTTTTCGTCATATATTCTTTCAGAACAGAAAAGCAACATTTAATAGAGTTATATTATCATAAAAAATACCTTTTAAAACCGTTAGTTACAAAAATATACATTGTTAATCATTCAAAAGAGCCACACTCAATGCATAAAAAACCCACGCCTGATTCCAACGAATATATGGAATTTTGCATAAATATTTATTTGTTTTTTGATAATAAAAATATCCTTTTTTGTCCGAAAATTCCTTGAGCAGTATGTTTAATTTTTCTGTTATCAAGCCTATTTTCGGGCTGTCATAGTCTTTAAGCAATGATTTTATAACAATCAAATCTTCCGCAATTACGTGAATATCAATGGGATAAAGTTTATTGTTATAATATTTCGGCAAACCCGTTTCGTCAAAAAGATTTTCAACAAAATAATCAACAACTTTTTTATAAATATCACTGTCGGGGTAAATTTTCGACAAAGATTCAATATTAAAAGCAGTATGAAAATTATCAACCCATCTGTGAAAAGGCTTTGTCCCGTAAGCCCAAGAACCATCTTGATTTATGTCTTTTGTCGAAAATTTTACGGATTTTTTTATCAAACGTTCATATCCGTCAAAATTCGCTAAATACCTTGCTGCCAGCAAGTTTGCATTATGGACTTCCGCATCTTTTTTCGGGATATAATTGAAACAAAGTTCGTCCTCTGTTTCTTTCATAACCATCTCGTTCACGATAAATTCCACAATCTCTTTTGCCATATCATTTGCGGATTGGTCATTAAAAAGTTTGAAATATTCTAAAAAAGCCTCCCCGACATAAACGGACGTCACAACATTCGGCGTTCCAATCGGGACAAAAAACGCTCTCGCCTGCCAGTCGAAATTGTAGCCAAAACCAATACCTTTTTCTCTTTTGATGGCACAATTTTTCAGTCGGTCAAAAATCTTTTCGGCTTCCGTTTTATAAATTTCTTCCCTCGTTTTTTGATACATATTCAACAAGCCCAAGAGGAATAACGCTCCGCCCTTCGGGTTAAAAGATTTTTCTACGAATAAAAGTTTTCTGAAATTTATCGGGGAATGTTTACAAAATTGGATTAAACAAAGTCTGAAAAAACTCGATTTATACAAAAAAGTGTTTTTAAACAATTTCGAATTTAAACCGTCAAAAAGGTCATAACCTATGTAGTCCTCTTTTTTCACATATTCAAATAATTTATCGAAACATTCTTTATAATTCATCATAAATCTCTTTCAGGTTTTGTTTAATTATTTCAACATCAAATTTTTCTTTGACAATTCTATAACTTTCCTGCCCCATTTTTTTGCGTAAATCTTTGTCGCAAAGTGCATCAATTTTTTCAGCAAGTGCTTTTGTGTCGCCGCAATTTACAATAAAGCCGTTAATATTATCCTCGACCGCCTCGGTAATTCCGCCAACAGGAGTCGAAATTATGGGCATTCCGTAAGACATAGCCTCTAAAATCGATATCGGCAACCCCTCATTGTAAGAGGGAAGCAAAAGAACACCTGCGTTTTTGAAGATTTTTTCTTTTTCATCTCCTCTGACCCAAGTGTGAATTTTCACATTTTCAGGAGCCAAAGATTTATCGATTTCTCCATCGCCATACAAGTCTATAACCGCCTCATCACATACATTTTTGGCAGATTTAAAAATATCAAAAACCCCTTTTCTTTTTCCCAAACGACCCATAAACAGAAAAATCGGCTTTTCCAAATTATTTCGCTCATGAATTTTTATAGGGTTATAAACAATCCGAATGTTTTTATTGTCGGTATATTGAGTGATAATATCTCGCCACTGCTTGGATAGAACAATTATACAATCCGTTTTGTCAAAGGTATTTTTGATGTAATTTTTGATAATTTGAGGTGACTTATCGTAAAAAACCTTAAATTCCGAGCCGTGAATGTGCAAAATTGTTTTCTTGTTAAAAATTTTAGCAACATTCATAACCATTGATTTTCTCAAAAAACTTCCCTTTGAAGATGTGTGAATATGCACAATTTCTATGTTTCCGTTAAAAATAAGATTTGATAAAAATTTGAACCAAAAAATAACAAATTCACCTAACGGATTTTTTGTTTTGTAACTCGAAAGATAAATCACATTTCCATCTTCCAAATTATTGTCGAAATACGTTTTTATAACAGATGCAATGCCGCCCTGTTCGTGCATTTCCGGAGAAACTATAAGTATTCTTTCATTCATTTTTTCACCTATTTATAGTCACAGATGTTGATATTTTTTTTAATAATTTTAGCAGGAACGCCCGCAACAACGCAGTTATCTGGAATGTCTTTCGTAACAATAGAATTTGCTCCAATGACGACGTTATTGCCGACTGTCACTTCGCCCAAAATTACCGCACCCGCTCCGACGTAAACATTGTCCCCAAGTACAGGAACGTTGTATTTATGGCTTGTTCCGCCAAGTGTTACATTCTGTGCAATTATGCAATTTTTACCAATTTTACAACGTTCATGGATTACTATTCCAACTCCGCCATAAGCCAAAATCGTTCCCTCACCGATTTCCGTTTTATAAGAAACAACGCAACCGAAAAATATTCGGATTACGGCTTTTATAATTTGCGGAAGAATTGGAATATGCAAGCAATAGAGGAGTCTTGCCAATTTGTATAAAATCATTACTATTTTTGTCATTTCATTATTTCCTTGTATTCTGTTAAATATTTCTCATACATATTTTTCATATCAAATTCTTTTGCATACTCATAAGCCCTGTCAACAAGGTTTTCCCTCAAATTTTCATCCTGATACAAACGGATAATTTTCTCCGCCAAATCTTTCGGATTTTCATTCTCGAAAAACAACCCCGTTCCGTCTTTAATAATTTCCTTAGGACCAAAAACATCTGAACTTATGACAGGAATTTTAGCAGACATAGCCTCGACAATCGTCAAACCGAACCCCTCCTCTCTCGATGCAGACACAAAAATATCCGATTGAGAGAGTAAATTCGGCACATCGTCCCGATTGCCCAAAAACCTTACGTAGTCTTGCAAATCATATTTTTCAACTAGATTTTTAAGATATTCGTAAGATTTCTGTCCATAGTCATATATTCCACCAACAAGGTCGCATTTGAAATTATAACCCTGTTTTTTGCACTCATTCACGGCTTCAACCAAAATATCCTGTCCTTTGATTTTATGATTTACTCTTGCGACATTAATGATTTTGAAATTTTCGTGCGATGAACGAAGAATATCATATTTTTTTGTGTTAATACCGTTGTAAATCCGCTTGATTCTTTTAATTCCGTTTTTTTCGGAAACATCTTTTACGGAATCTGAAATTGCGATATTTTCATCAATAAATAAATTATGGAGGAAAATTTTCAGCCCGTTTTGACCTTTAAATGCGGCTATTGAATGGATTGTGAAAAACAATTTCAACTTTGGAATTATCATTTTGCACAAAATTGACCAAAATTTGCTCCCGTAATTGTGAGAATTAATTATATCGATTTTGTTTTTTTTAATGATTTTTCTCAATTCAAAAAGATATTTCAAATCCAATTTGCCTTCTTTTCGATTAAGGAAAATGCATTTATAACCTGTGTTTTCAATCCGCTGTTTCAATTTTTCGTCAAACTTATCATTCATAACAACGAGGAGAAAATTTGCGTTCTCGTGATTTTTTGCTTCTTCAAAAAATTCCGTAATCATTTTTTCGGCACCACCGGAATTAAAAGAGGATAAAAGATACATTATATTTAACTTTATACCCATTTTACACCTTATACCTTTTTGCTTCTTTATAAAATCTTGTGACGATAAAGAACAAGTACAAAATTCTTATCATCAAAACAGAAAACGCCGAACCGACAATTCCGAACTTTGGAATCATAAGGAAATTCAGTCCAATCAATGTAAACAACTGGATATATCTTCCCTGCGTTATAATTTTCGGCAAGCCCAAAGCGTACAAGGCCTGTTCCGTCGGTGCAACGTAAAATGTCAAAATAAATGCGAACAATAAAATTTTCAAAACAGGAATCGACAAAACATACTGCTCGCCCAAAAGAACAGGAACGACAAAATCAGTTAACGGAATGCACAACGTCATTACAATGCACGCCAAAATTAAAATTTTATCGGATTTTTTGATAAAAGAACAAATTTCAGGATTTTCCATCTCGGCAAGTTTCGGCAACAAAACTTTTCCGAAAACATAAGGCAAGAACGAAACGACGGCCGCCAACTGAATTGCCGCATTATAAATTCCAATTTGAATATAACTTACCCAATAAGAAATCATGAAAAAATCTATTTTTTGCAAGGTATTTGTACCGATTGAAAGGACAAACATCCATTTTTCGTAGTTGAAAATTTCTTTGAGCATTTCTGTCGGCAAGTTTTTAGAAAAATAATTTTTCAAAAATTCAATATATTTAGGAATGAACAAAATCGTAATTCCGAGTGGGATAAAATACATACAAAATACGTATTTCAAATACAAAAGTTTTTCCAAAAATAAAATCACAATAAATATCAAACTCAAAGAATATTTGCAAATATTGAGATATGCTCTCAACGTAAACTTCTGCACCGCCTGCAAGTAAGTATCGTTTACGAAAAATAACGACTCGCCTAAAATACCGATTATCAAAAAAGGAATATATTTTGTGAGTTCGGATTTATGAATTAGAGCAAAAAATTGCCCCCCGAATAACATCAAAACCAATATAATGCCGAATAAAATCAACATTTTGACAAACAAATACAATCCGAAAATAGAATTTCTCGTTTCGCTTTTTTTATTGGCAAATCTGACCGCTGTATTTTCCATACCGAAGTCGAAAAAACTGCTGCAAAATGCCATCGTAACGAAAATAAACGAATATTTTCCATATTCTTCTGGACCCAATTGTCTTGTCAAAAGCAAAATTATGACAAAATTCAAAATTTTTGTCACAACTGTTTCCGAAAAAACAACGCTTAAATTTTTGAATAATTTTGAACTAATTATTTTCTGAAACAGACTGTCTTGCATAAACTAATCCTAACAAAGTAAACAATAAAACTTTCGCATAAGTCGAAGAATATGCGTGGTCAAAAAATCCAATTGCAAATATCGAAAATACGCAAAGCGTCGCCCCGAAGTTCAATGCCCTTCTCATTCCATATCCGTGAACTAGATTTTTATATGTATCTTTCAAAACATATATCAAAAATGCAAAAAATATCACAAATCCAACGATTCCCATCTCCTGAGCAATCGCCAAATAAAAGTTATGGGCAAACCACAAAACATTATTTTGTGGCAAATAGGCATAAACTGACTGTTCATAAGAGTTTAAGCCCGCTCCAAACCACAAGTTTCTCGGTGAACTTACAATACTTGCAATGACTGCTTTTCTGATATCCGATCTTGAACTAATTGTGTTGATATAATCGGTATTGCTCAAAAATTTGTACAAAATCCTGATAAATCCTGACATCAAAATCGTACAACATAAAAATGAGCCTTTGTTTTTCAAGGTTATAAACAAATAGTACAATGAGCAGAAAAACAAACCGATAAGGCAATTTCTCGAATAACTGAAATAAAGTCCCAAAAACAGAACAACCATTACAAAAGTACGATAATTTTTGTTCTTGAAAATATTTTTTGCAAAAGGAAAAACGAACAAAAAAATCGTGAGCATAAATACGCCGAATGCGTTGAAATGCCCCATTGTTCCGCACGCCTGCTTAACCATTTTCGAGCCAATTCCAATATACCCCAACAAACCTCTCGGGTTTTGGAAAGTCGTACCTATTCCCGTAAAGGATTGAAAGAGTCCGTAAAAACCTTGCCACAGGGCGGTAAAAATCAGGATTTTTATAACACTCGCAATCTTTAACTGCTTCGTTCTGATAAAATATACTGTCAAATAAAATATAATTATTGCCTCTAAAAACTTGAAAGATGCCAATAATCCCGTATCACTGATTGAAGTTATACCGGAGATAACAAACAACATCACAAGGAGAAAAATCCATTTGTCGATTTTTGTTCTTAAATTCGGAATTTTTCCGCTTGCCAAAATTTGCAAACAAACGCTGACTAAACAAAGCAAAATACAAATGTCATTCGCCGAAAAACTTATCGGCAATATCCGCAATCTTTCGACATAAGGAATTGTAAAAATCATAAGATAAAAACAAATTATCGGATTTAGCATAAAAAACAGCAAAATCAAAAAGATTACAAACAAAAGCAGTAATTTGTGTATCGGAATAAACAATATCAACCCACCCGCCAATATTGCCAATATTACGATTATTTTATTTATAAGATTGTCATTAATTTTCATCTTCGATTTTATTTTTAGTAAAAGTCGGGTGTATTTTTTCTTTTATTATCATCAATAAAAATAAACTGTTCGTGACAAAATATCTTTTCCACATTCTGCGAGGTTCTTGAATTAATCTGTATAACCATTCGCTATTCATATTTTGTACCCAAATAGGAGCCCTTTTTACTTTTCCCGTCACAACATCAAAACTTCCACCCACTCCCATTGTGAAAGGAATATTCAAGTCTTTTGAATATTTGCCCAAGAAAATTTCTTTCTTTGGAGAACCCATTGCGACAAAAAGAATATCGGCATTGGAATTTTTCATTTCCTCAACAATACCTTTCTCGTCCTGTTCGGTATAATAACCGTTTCTTCTTCCTGCAATTTGCAGGTTGGGATATTTTTCCACGTAATGTTCAACGACGGCACGATTGACCTCTTCCGTTGCCCCAAAAAAATACACCCTGTATCCGTTTTCGGAAGAATATTTTATCAACTCTTCCATCAAATCAATTCCTGTAACTCGGTGAGGAATATTAATTCCGAGCATTTTTGCCCCGAGAATAACCCCTGCTCCGTCAACGTTAATTATCGGACAGGTGTTAATAATATTTCGTAATTGTTCATCTTTTTGAGCATAAACGAGTTTTGAAACATTCACAACCACATGCTGAATAGGAGTTCTGTTTTTTATGTAATATGATATTTCTTCCAAAGTTTCTTGCATCGAATATAAATCAAGATTGACAGAAAAAAATTTTATACGCTTCTTCATTAATAATTAAATCCTTTAGCCAGTTTCATTTCTTAATCTTCTTCAATTATCATATCTCTGATTTCTGTTGAACCATCTTTGATATCTTGAACGAGTTTATTTTCAATATGTTTCAAAAATTCCTCGTATTCACTTTCAAATTTTGAACTTGATTCTCTGACAATCGAGCCAATAAATTCAATTTTGTGATCTTTGATAAGTTTCATAATTCTCTTCAATGCAGAATATGTAACCGTTTTGTGCAATAACAAAACGACTCCGTCAACTAACTTAGAAATTACAACAAATTCAGGTGTAATTAAAACAGGTCCGACATCAATAAATACACAGTCGAAATGCCTTTTCAGAACATCAATAATCGCTTTAAATGCAGGTGTTCCGAAAAATTCGTAAGGCTCAAGAATATTGTTGATGTTCATCAAGAAATGAACCCCATGTTCGCAAGTCGAAATCGACTCTAAAACTTCCTGATCAATATTAGCATTCGGATTTACCCGCAACTGTCTGCCGACAGATAAAATCAAATCTGAAAATTCTTTTTTGATTTCGATATCTTTTGAAAAATTTTTATACATTGTAGGGTTTCTGAAATCGCAATCCAAAAACATTACGGAATAACCCAATGTGTTAAATCTGTGCGTAATGAATTGCAAAATGTTTGAATGGAATTTTTTTAAACTTGAAGAGGAGAAAGTCAAAACTTTTTTGTTTTGGTGCAAACATTTTAACTTCAAGTGAGAAATGATATTTTCTTCCGCAATTTTGCAAATTGTATCTTTTTGTGTTTCGGATATAAGATTGTTTATCCACGGAATAGCACCAATAATGGGTTCTCCGGTAATTTCTTCAATATCATAAATATTGTCACAAATATTTTCCACTAACGTTTTGAAGAATACTAAAAACGTACCGAGCATAAAACCGAAAATTAAGCCCAATAAAAGAAACTGCATTCTTGTCGGGAAGGACTGTTTTTTCGGAAAATCAGGCATATCAACAATGATAACGTTGCTTATTGCTTCAGATTCTTTGAGTTTCGTTTCGATTAATTTTTGTCTTAATTCAGCATAAGCCTTTGCCAATACGGCTTCTTCCTCTTCCAAATAAGACAAATTGTATTTCATATCAGGGATTTTTGTTTGCTCGGAATTAACCTTTTCAAGAGTCTTTCTCAACGCTCTTTCTTGAGCCTGATATCCCAATAATTGGGCTTGTTTTTGAGCCAATGTGTCAACCAAATCTTCTCTTACCGTGTCAAAAATCGCTCTGTTTGCATTTGAATTTTGACCGACTGACATTGAAATTTGAGCCATAATTTGAGTTTTAAGAGTATTAATTTTGGCTCTTTGAGCAATAATTTTGGGGTTTGTGTCGGAGAATTTAACCAAATCATATTCCAAAATTTGCGTTTCTCTATTCAAATCCTGTCTTAATTGTTCTAAAACCTTATTGCCCGAACCGATTGCGACTGCATTAACAGCATCTTTCGTGTTGAGCCCCAACTGTCTTTGCAACTCTCTGACCGCAGCCTGATTGTGCCTGATATTCGCCTGAATATCCGCAATTTTGTTTTCCGTATCCATTTTTTGCTCAACAAGTCTTTGCGATTGTTGGTCAATATCTATTGCGGAATTTTCAGTTTTATATGTCTTAATTTTTTCTCGGACATCTTCCCATCTTTGAGAAATTTCATTTATTTTTTGAGTTAAGTAAATTCTTCTTGTGCGGCTGATTTTACCGTTGATGGACTGATTTGTTTTTTCATACTCTTCAAGAATTTTATTTAAGGTGAATTGAGCCTGTTGGGGAGTTTTGCCCTTGGCAGAAAGAATTAAAATATCCGTGTTCGGTTTTTGTTTTACACTGATATCGATTTTTCTGTAATCAGGATTTTTAAAACCTGCTTCTCTTTGTGCTTCTTCAACCGTTTTGAGCAAATTTTCGGACTTAATAATTTCCATTTGCGTCAAAAGAGGATTGCCAGCATTCGTCAAAGAAGACAAATTGCTTGCTTGGTTCAAAGGAGAAATAAACTCCCTTGTTTCCAAATCTTTAATCCAAATTTTTGCTTTAGACTCATATTCTGGACTGTAAAAAGCAACAATATATATCAAAGTCCACGCAAAAATGATTATCGTAACCGTAAGTACCAAGTTTGTATTTTCTTTGAAACTTCTAAAAAATCTGTTTCTTTGAATGTTAAACAAGAAGTCAAAATCAAAATCTATCATTAATATCCTACTTTCACTTGATATCTGTGAGGTTCAAACATTAACCAAGAATTGTTGTATGCGTTGGCAAACATATTAAACGGTAAGATAACTTTGTATAACGCTTCAAATGCTTTACCGATAAGAGGTCTTGTTTTTTCGGGAACATAAACAATATCGTTAGGCATAACAGAAATATCCGAAGACATCGGATTGACAACCTTTGTGACCAGTTTTCCCGAAGCATCGGGTCTACTTAAATAAACTTTTTCAGGAGCATAAGCAGCATCTTCCAAATAACCGCCTGCACCCATAATTGCCGAATTTAAAGAAATTGAGGCATTATTTTCAAGTTTGATAATCCCTGGGTGATTAACATAGCCGAAAACTTTTACGGGAACGAATTTCGGGCTAAAGTTTGATGTTATGTATTTTTGATAATTTTCTTCACTGACGGCGAGCGGGGTATTCAATTTCGGAACATAAACCACATCACCATCTCTCAAAATTAAATCTTGAGTCATATCGCCCGATTCCAATATTTTAAGCAAATTGACTTCAAATTCCTCATTGGTTTTGGAATTTTTAATTTGTATATGTTCAAAGTCGGAATCAAATTTTGCACCGCCTGCCGCAATCAAAACGTTCGATAAAAGCGGAGATTTTCTCTCGATTTGCTTTACACTTAATTCCTGAGCCGAAAAAGGCGTTCCGATATTTGCGTCCATATTCAACTCGAAACTTCCCGGAGTTGTAACATTTCCACGAACATAAGCAACGAACGGCTTTAATTGATCTAATCTTATCGTAACTTGTGGGTCACGAAGATAATATTTGTACTTTTCAACTAAAATATCGTGCAATTCTCCGATTGTTTTACCTTGAATATAAAAAGGTCCTAACGGAGCAATGACAATATTTCCGTCGGGTTGAACCTTTATTTTTTCCTGCGTATATTCGGGACAGTCAAAAACGTAAATACTCAACGTATCATTCGTTCCCAAAAGGTAACTTCTGTTTATTTTAGATAAATCGGTGATATTTGTTGTAATTCTTGTTTCCAAAGTCTGATTTTCTTCAATCGCATAGCAACTTTGCACAAAAAACAAATTTAACAATGCAAATAAGCACACTATAAATAAATTTCTGAAAAGTCTATTCATAATATTCTCAAAATTCGGCTATTCTGATAAGATTATACTTCAAGCAATGTCTTTTCTCATGCGGATTTTAAAAAAATTTACAAATGAGGTGTAAAAAGTCGATTTTAGTTGACAAATGGAAAAATTACAGACATAATAATTGAGTATTTTATTAAATTGTGTATAGTTATGGAGTTAATGTAATTTATTTGATAAAATACGAGTACGAAACATTAATAACAAGTGATGGAAAATGGAGAACTCAGTTAATGATGAAAAATCATCAAAGACTAATTTATCACAGCAGCCGATAATGTCTCATAAAGGAATAACGGATTTATTCAGCAATTTAATACAAGGAATAGTCTTATATTCTCATAAGATTTTTAGACTTGATGATAATGCTCACCTTGATGAATATAAAAAATTTTCGGAAGAAAAATATGCTCAAATTCAATCCGAAGTTTCGGAATTGAAAGAGCGTAAATCTGAAAACATTCAACAAAAGAAAGAATTTAATAAAAAATCGAAACTGTTGAATTTGTTGGAAGTACAGGCAAAATTAGCCCAAATAAAACAAAACAAAAAGAAGTTTTCAAAGTTTTGGAAACGTCATGCCTGATTAAGTTTCGACAAAATTCAGGAATATTAAAAACAGACCGCTTTAAGGAAAAAACATGAAAAAGATAATACTTATCGGATTAGGATATATAGGATTACCGACTGCAACGTTTTTTGCACAAAGCGGTGCCGACGTTGTCGGAGTTGATATTAACCCGAAAACCGTTGAAACTGTCAACAGAGGGGAAAATCCGATTTTTGAACCCGAATTGGACAAAATGGTAAAAGAAGTTGTCAATGGCAAAAAGTTGCACGCAACCGTAAAGCCTGAAGAAGGAGATGTTTTTATCATTGCCGTTCCGACCCCGTTTAAAGAAAATCATGAACCCGATATTTCTTATGTTTTAAATGCTGTGGAAAGTATTGCAAATGTAATTAAAAGCGGAAATACAATAATTCTTGAATCGACATCTCCCGTCGGAACAACCGAAATTATCGCAAAAAAATTAAAAAAATTGCGTCCGAATTTAAAAATTCCGACAAACGAAAACGAAGACGGTGACGTATTCATCTCATATTGCCCCGAAAGAATGATTCCAGGAAATGTCTATGAGTTGGTCAAAAACGACCGAATTATCGGCGGAATTAACAAAAAATCATCGGAAGAAACAAAAAAAGTTTACGAATTAATTTCAAAAGGCGAGTTGATTTGCACAAATTCTAAAACGGCAGAAATGTCAAAACTTACCGAAAATTCTTTCAGAGATGTAAATATTGCCTTTGCAAATGAACTTTCGATAATTTGCGACAAATTGGACATAAACGTATTTGAATTGATAAAATTGGCAAACCATCACCCGAGAGTTAATATTTTAACCCCTAGTTGCGGAGTCGGCGGACATTGTATCGCTGTTGACCCTTGGTTTATCATCAAGAAAACTCCTGAACAAGCTCATTTACTCGAAACTGCGAGACAGATAAACGATTACAAGCCGAAATTTATTCTTAATAAAGTGGCAGAAAAAATTGACGAATTGATAGCAAGAGGAAAATCATTGAAAGAAATAAAAATTTCCTGCTTGGGACTGAGTTTTAAGCCGAATATCGACGACTTGAGAGAAAGTCCCGCAATAAAAATCGCCTCGGAATTGTCCCTAAAATACGAACATCAGGTCATCTCTGTAGAACCTCACATAAAAAATTTGCCCGAACTATATAAAAACACTGGTATTGAACTGGGTAATTTGAGAAACGCCTTAGATGCCGATATTATCGTTCCTCTTGTGAAACATAAAGAATTTATCGAAATTGATTTTTCAGACAAAAAAGATAAATTAGTTGATTATATCGGCTTGGTCTAAATTTTTACAAAACAAATTTCGTTAAAACTCCAAAAAAACTCCAAAAGAGTTAACTTTTTGAATGTCATTTTTATTCAAACTTTTAAAATAAATATTTCTGGCAAAATCATAAACCCATCTCTGAAGAGGACAAAAAAATCACGAAACGCCAAATGACATTTCGTGATTAATTTTCGAGTTTTATTGCTTATTGTTTTTCTTTAGTCGGATTTTTTTCAATATCGCCGCTATTATCAAGCAATGTTTTGATGAGTTTTTTAGCGGTTCTTTCGTCTGAAATCGTTGCGTTGCCGCCGATGCAACCACCTTCGCAACACATAACTTCTACAAGATTACCCTCTTCACAGTTGCCTGTTTGAGCGTATTTTTTAAGTTGGCGAATTGAATCTTTGTTCAAGCCGTTAATCGCAACCGGTCGAGTTTCGCAACCGGCACAGAACTTAACAGCCTCTGCAACACCGCCTGTTACAGGAAAGTTTCGACCTTGTTTTGAAGGTTCAACTTCTGATGTTTCCTCTTCGCAGTTTGTAATTTCGATATGCAACCCGATAAACAATGCACCCAATTCCGCAGTGTTCAAGACATAATCAACGTTTTCATTTTCGAACGCTTCTTGCTTTTTCGCAACGCAAGGGCTGACGAAAATATTGATTGAATTCGGGTGTTCACGTTTTGCAATCTCAGCCGTATAGAACATCGGAGTTTTTGTATCCGATTTATACTGTTCGATTTCGGGCAAATGTTTCTTCGTGAATTGGTTATAACCCGCACAACAAGAAGTTGTCATAAAAGGTTGACCTTCATCAAGTCTTTCTTCAAGTTCTTTTGCCTCATTTTTAATCGTCACGTCAGCACCTTGTGCAACTTCGTAAACGTGAGTGAATCCGACCTTCTTCATTGCAGATTTAAGTTGTCCGATTGTTCCCGGGAACTGACCAACAACGGCTGGTGCAAACATCAAAGTGAGTTCCTTTTCAGCCTTCAAAAGTTTCAAAACTTCGATGAGTTGGCTCTTTTCGTGAACTGCACCAAATGGACATTTCGAAACGCATCTTCCACAAGTGATACACTTATCGAAATCAATTTTTGCCGTACCGTCTTCGTTTTTCTCGATTGCACTGACAGGGCAATTATCTTCGCAAGGTACTGCAACCTTAACGATTGCGTTGTAAGGACAAGCGTTTATACACATTTTGCAAGCCTTACACTTTGTCGAATCGATAACTGAATGTCCGTTTACAATTTCAATTGCACCAAATTTACAAGTTGAAACGCAAGGTCTCGCAACACAACCTTGACACAAATCTGTAACGTGAATTCTCTTCGGTACGCAAGCCTTACAAGCCGCTCCAAGTACCGTCAACGGATTTTTTTCCGGTTCTTTTCTTTCCAAAGATTTTTCTGCATATTCAGAAAGTGAAACCGTTTCGTCATCATCTTCAATGGCAAAGCCCAAGCCGGCGATGACTCTGTCCTTCAAGATTGCTCTTTCCTTATAAATACAACATCTGAAAGGCACTTCCGCTCCTTTCGGTCTCATATCATAAGGGATTAATCTCGTTTGTTTCTCAAAATTTTCTGAGAAAAATGCTTTAACTATTCTTACAAGAATTTCTTTTTTTAAGTGAATTGAATTAGTGCTCATTTAATTGTCTTTCGATTTCTTCTACAACCTTATCAATGGTTGCTTCCTGTACTACTACGTCATTAACTTTTACATAAGGTGCTTTAGAATATTCCCCCGAAGAAGAACACATTCCAAGGCAAGCCATACCCGATACCTCTACTTTATCTTTAAATTTTCTCGGGACTAACTCGATTAGACTCTGTAAATTAGAAGACCCCATTACGAAACATGTTGTTCCCATGCAAATCTTAACTTCAACTTTTTTCATTACAACCTCACATAAATTTAACTGAAACTTTTTTCATATACTTTGTTTCCAGAACATCTTTCATTTTTTTGATAATGTTCTTCCTTACCTCGATTTCAATCGGCATGTTGGGGTCATAATGAGCTTGATTGATTTTTGCCCCGACCATGAATTGAATACAATCCGAGTTTAACATAAAATCAATTAATTTTCCTGCTGCATCTTTTGAAATTATTCCTTTTTCTAAATCATCAAGTGTTTTAGTTAAGGTCAAAATTCCCTCAGTGACAAGGTCTACGCCGTCCATATATGAAATTGCCGGTAATTTACCAATGTTAAGCGACATTTCAACTTTTATCGGAATGTTTAATTCTCTCGATATTAATGAGGCTGTCGTGCCACCACATATCGCCTTTTTTCCTTTGAAATTTTTAAATACATTTGCATAATAACTGTCCTTATCTTGATAATAAGGTGGTCCTGTGAATATCAACGAGTTTCTCGGCGTTCTGAAATAAACACACGCACAGGAAACATCGTCCTTCGGTTTTCCGTCAGGTTCTGTCAAAATAGCCTGTCTCACAACTGTTTTGCTCAAATCTCGACTCGAAATGTTTGGTTCTTCTGCCAATCTTTCCTTCACGATTTTTATCAAACCTTCCCGTCTCAAGCCCAATTTGAGTTGTTTTGTACCGAGTGCCGCTTGAGTTACCCCATCAGAGCAAAATACAAGCCTATCGCCCTCATCAAGTCTTAAGTCATAAATATGCATGTGTCGATTTGGAAAGGCTTTTGAGGTTATTACCGTAAAATCAGGCTCCATAATTTCTCCGTTATGTATCCACAAAAATTGTGGATTTCCTTCTTCTACGATTTTTACGTGTCCGTCATCGTCACAATCCATTGCGGAAAACGTCGAGTAACTTATTTTTCTCACCTGACATACAGGCAACGAGTTAAGTACGATTTCACAAGCCTTTTGGATATTTGTTTCAGCCTCAATAAACTTCAACAACATCGTTGCAGTCATTGAAGCCAAAATATTTGCCTTAACGCCGCTACCAAGCCCGTCAGATAAAACAGCAATAACTCTTCCGGAGTCAGTGTATCTTTTCGTCGCAAAGTAGTCACCGAAAGCGTTTTGGTTATATTTTTTTTCTTGATAACAATCAATATCGATAAACATTATTTATCTCCATTGTCCGCCGAGTAGTCCTCAGCAATAGAACTCAAAAGTTTTTCGGTTTCGACCATGTGTTCACCCAAAAGACAAGCGATTTCCTGAACGGTCGCAATATTCTTCGTAATAACTTCTCTTGCTTTTATGGCAATTTTTTCCCTATCGGTTTCATTAGCCGTAACGTCAGTAATTACAGCACCAACAACCTCATTTTCTTCTATAACAAACGCATTGATATCATACAATTTGTTTTTATCGGGATAATGTTCTTTGTGAATATCCACGCCCGTTTTGAGCATTTTTTTGAAAATATTTGCAAAAGGAACGATTCTATCGATTGCCGCACCTTTCAAGCCTTCTTCTCTATCCGCAAAAATATCGTACATATCCTCGCAGAACATGTGCATAAACATATCGTTCGATTCAATAATATTCATTTCCTTATCGACCATAACAATCGCAGCAGGCATACATCTAAGCATTGCCGCAGATTTTTTCATTGCCGATTTTCTCATATAAGAAACGCACATCGAAGGTTCAGCATCTCCAGAGAGCAATGCACAAGCCAAATCCCGACAAGTTGCATATCCGCAGCCACCACAATTCAACTCATCTTCTTCTCTTGTTTTACCGATTCTTTTCATAGCTTCGGTAATCTCATCAGGAGAATAACTGTGCTTTTCAATAGGAATAGGTTCAAAAACTTCATCGACAACAGTCGTTGCTTTTTGAGGAATTTCTTCTCTGAATTTAACCTTAGACAAAATCTCCGAATTAATTGTAACACCTGATTTTTTAGCCGATTTGCAAGGACCGTTTACGCAACCTGTATCGCAAGAAAGTGCTTCCAAGAATATTTTCTTATTAACCTTCTCCTTTTTCAAGCCCACAAGTGCGTTATCAAACGGTTTTATGCCACTTACACTGATTAAAACGGTATCGCTATCAACGCCCGTCAACTTAATCGTTTCATTCATTCCTCCCTCAATCGGGTACAACGCACCCTCAAAAGAACTTTCCGGAACAAACTTATCCTCGCTCGTCACGATAATTTCTTCAGGTTGAATAAATTCTTCTTTAATCCAATAATTCAATTCTGCAAACGTCAACGATGCATCTATCAAGTCCTGATGTCTGTCAGATTCGTTCTTTTTGCCGATACAAGGTCCAATGAAAACTATAGAGATATCATCGCCATATTTTTCTTTCAAAAATTTTGCATGAGTCAACGCTGGAGAGGCAAAAGGGGTGATGTTTTTCGCAAATTCCGGTTTATATTTTCTGATATAATCCACGATAACAGGGCAAGCACTCGAAATATACAACCCATTTCCGTGTTCTTTCATATATTCTGCCGTTTTTATCGAAACTTCTTGTGCCCCTAAAGCAGTCTCACTCACCGCTTTAAAGCCTAATTTTTTCAAAATTGCAATCAATCTTGCTGGTTCAAAGTCATACAACCCTGCCCAACTTGGTGCAAGTGAAACATATACCTGTTTTTGTGCCAATAATAAAGTCTTAACTTTTTCGATATCATTTCTCACCCGTTTTGCATTCGCAGGACAGACCGTAACACAGTGACCGCAAGCAATACAACGGTCGCTGATTACTGATGCATTACCGTTTTTGATTTTGATTGCCTTAACTGGACATTCTCTAACGCACTTGTAACAGTCGTGACACTCGTTTTTCAATGTATAAACAGGATAGAAAAAATTACTCATTCTTTAAGCCTTCCAAATATTCCATAACCTTTTTCAAGTCATTAGTACATTCGTCATTGATGTAAAAATTTGGTCCTTTTTCACAGATGTTTGCACATCTTGCTCCGTAAAGTTCTACTTTGGCATCTAAGTTATTTTCGCTAATGTATTTTTCTATTATCTCTGCATTCTTGTCATTTCCTCTGGCAAAGCAAGCACTTCCCATGCAGATTTTTATTTCCTTCGTCATTTCTACCTCATAAATTTTTTGATAAACATTATACCAAAAAATTTTATATATGTTTAGTATTTTGTCAAAATAAAAGCGGGTTTCGTACTTTCGACGAAACCCGCTTGGATACGGTATCTTAGACTATACCGTTGTAAGCATTGAGGAAGATTTCCTTGATTTCGCTCATCAACGGATAAGCAGGGTTTGCACCCGTGCATTGGTCATCGAATGCTCTTTCAACCAATACGTCAAGGTTCTTCATGAATTCATCTTCAGGAACACCGAATTCCTTGATTGATTTCGGAAGGTTGATATCCGTCATCAATTTGTCAATCGCTTCGATAAGAAGTTTAACTTTTTCGTCGTCGTTCTTACCGCCCAAGTTCAATTCATCCGCAATTTGACCATATTTTTCTTTAGCACAGGGGTATTTATATTGCGGGAAGATTGCTTGTTTTGACGGTGTATCTGATGAGTTGTATTTGATGATTTGTCTAATCAACAATGCGTTTGCAACACCGTGAGGAATGTTATACATTGCACCCAACTTGTGAGCCATTGAGTGGCACAAGCCTAAGAATGCGTTTGCAAATGCCATACCTGCGATTGTTGCTGCATAGTGCATTTTTTCTCTTGCTTTCGGGTTGTTTGCACCTTCGTGGTATGATGCTGAGAGGTACTTGAATACCAACTTCGTTGCTTCCAATGCATTTGAGTTCGTGAAGTTTGTTGCCATACAAGATACATACGCTTCAACTGCGTGAACGAGTGCGTCGATACCTGATGCAGCCGTCAAACCTTTCGGCATACCATCTACGAAGTTCGGGTCGATGATTGCCATATTCGGTGTCAACGCATAATCTGCGATTGCATACTTGTAGTGTGTCTTTTCATCTGTGATGATTGAGAACGGTGTAACTTCCGAACCTGTACCTGATGTCGTCGGAATACATACCATTGTTGCCTTTTTACCCAAATCAGGGATTTGACAAATTCTTTTTCTGATATCCATAAATCTCATTGAAATGTCTGAGAAGTTTGTATCAGGTTGTTCATAAAGTAACCAGATAATCTTACCAGCATCCATCGGTGAACCACCACCAAGTGAGATAATCAAATCAGGTTCGTAAGGTCTTACGATTGCCATTGCTTCTTTAATTGTTGCAATAGTCGGGTCAGGTTTAACATCGAAAAAGATTTGATAATCGATGTTCAATTCATCTAACACGTTTGTAATGTTATAAACCGCACCTGAGTTGAACAAGAATCTATCTGTTACGATAAATGCTCTCTTCTTGCCTTTGAGTTCTCTGAGTGCCAAATCAACCGCACCACGTTTGAAGTATACTTTCGGCGGAACTTTGAACCATAACATATTTTCTCTCCTTTCGGCTACGGTTTTGTAATTCAATAAGTTTTCAACTCCGACGTTACCGCTGACTGCGTTACCGCCCCATGAACCACAACCTAATGTCAATGACGGTTCTAACTTGAAGTTGAACAAGTCACCGATACCACCTTGTGATGAAGGTGAGTTGATTAACAAACGGCAAGTCGGGAGTTTCTTAGCAAAGTAATCAACTCTATCTTGCGTTCTTGTATCTGTATACAATGCTGCTGAGTGACCTGCACCGCCCAAAAGGACTAAATCATGTGCCATATCTACGGCGTGTTCGTAATCTTGTGCTCTATACATTGCCAATACCGGTGACAATTTTTCGTGAGCGAACGGATCTTTTACATCGACTTCTTTTCTTTCCGAAATCAAAACTTTTGCCTTAACAGGAACTTCTACGCCTGCAAGTTCTGCAATTTTGTGCGCTGGTTGACCTACGATTGCAGGATTTACTGTACCTGCAGGTGTCAAGATAATCTTAGCAACCTTTTCTGATTCCTTCTTGTTCAAGAAGTATGCACCACGATATTCAAATTCTTTCTTAACTTCGTCATATACACTGTCAACAATTGTTACTGATTGTTCTGATGCACAAATCATACCGTTATCGAAAGTCTTTGACATCAAAATGTATGATACTGCCATTTTGATTTCTGCTGTTTCATCAATGATTGCAGGAACGTTTCCAGGACCTACGCCTAATGCCGGTTTACCTGATGAATATGCTGCCTTAACCATTGCAGGACCACCTGTTGCCAAAATGCAATCAATGTCCGGGTGGTGCAAAAGTGCATTTGACAATTCCATTGAAGGAGCATCAATCCAACCAATAATGTCTTTCGGTGCACCTGCTTCAACTGCTGCATTCAATACAACTCTTGCTGCTTCAATCGTACATGCTTTTGCTCTCGGGTGTGGTGAGAAAATGATTGCGTTTCTTGTTTTCAATGCAATCAATGATTTGAAAATTGCTGTTGATGTCGGGTTTGTTGTAGGAATGATACCTGCCAAAATACCCAAAGGTTCTGCAACAATCTTCGTGCCGTTTACTTTATCTTCTTTAATAATACCGCATGTCTTTGCGTTCTTGTGTTTGTTATAAATGTATTCTGATGCAAAGTGGTTTTTGATAACTTTATCTTCTACAATGCCCATTCCTGTATCTGCAACAGCCATCTTTGCAAGAGGAATACGAACTTTGTCTGCAGCAGTCGCTGCTGCCTTGAAAATTTTATCAACTTGCTCTTGAGAAAATTTTGCATATTCTCTTTGAGCAACTTTTACTCTTTCAACTAATTCGTTGAATGATTCAATATTATCAACTAATTTAGTTTCTTCTGCGGTGTTAGTGTTTTTTTTCGGCATAAGCCCTCCTTTAAATCGTGATTAATTTCACCAATCAACAATATATTTCAATTACATTGTTTCGTCAAGTGTTGATATTACACTCTTTAACAAATCTTCATATCGTTATTAAAATCACTAATTAGTAATCCATTCGTGATTTTTATTTTTTTTATAAAAACATAGAACAGCCATATATTTCAGGCATATTAAATTTTTCAACAAAAAAAAGACAGCCTCGAAAAACTGTCTTTTAAAAAAATATATTGTGAAATTATTCCTGACAAATCGAATTTTCGCCCGAGAGGAAAGTATGAACGAAAGTAACCACATCGAGCGGTCTGCCGTACAAAAATCCTTGAGCGATTTTGCAGCCTGCATTTTTCAAATACATTGCCTGTTCAGGAGTTTCGATACCTTCAGCAACTGTGACCATATTGAGTTCGTTAGCCATTTCGAGGATTTTGTTGACGACGATTTTGCCTTTTTCGTCTCCAATAGAATCGCAGATGAAACCTCTATCCAACTTGAGGACATCGACCGGCAATCTACGAAGCATATTGAGCGAAGAGTATCCAGTACCGAAATCGTCCATTGAGATAGTAAAGCCCAAAGATTTAAGTTTATTCATAATTTCTGTGAAGTGTTGTTCGTTATTCAAACAAGCGGATTCTGTGACTTCCAACTCGAGGTATTTTGTTTCAATGTCGTAATCTTTTGTCAATTTTACCAATTCGTCGATAAAGGCTTCGTTGTTGAGATGGAGTCTTGAGACGTTAACTGAAACAGGAAATAATTTTGCACCTGATTTTTTGCGGTTTGACAAAAATTCGCAAGCCTGACGCCACATTTCCTTATCCAATTTAATAATAAATCCGTTCTTTTCAAAAAGAGGTACGAAATTTATCGGCGGGATTATGCCTTTTTGAGGGTGAATCCAACGAACAAGTGCTTCTGCCCCAACAATTTCCATTGTTTGCATATCAAATTTCGGTTGCAAATACATTTTGAATTGAGCATCGTCAAGAGCGTATTGCATTTCGTCCTCAATTTCCTTGTCGTGCAAGAGTTGAGAACGAATTTCCTCGTCATAGAATTTATAATTTTTAGACAAATCGTGTTGCTGAGAACGTTTCGCAAGCGAAGCACGGTCGCACATTTGTGCAATCGCAACGGATTTATCTCTAATCGGATAAATACCAAAAGCAATCGAAAGTCTTGAAATTACACGAGTTTCTGTATTCGATGTCAATTTGCTCATAACTTCATCGTTATATTTTTCGATTTCAGCAGTAATTTTTTCGACAAAATATTTCACGATAAAATCTTCTTTTTCGTACTTATACAAAATCACAAAAGTTGCCGCAAAGTCTCTTGCACAAACGCTTCCCTTTGAAAGATTGCGTTTTAAAATTTGATAAACATCTTTCAAAATTTTATTCGCACGTTTGTAGCCATAAAGTTCGTTAATAACCTTAAACTTAGTGATATCAAAAGAAATCATTGCATAATTATCTTCACGATGTTCGTTTAACAACTCTGTCGCATCGAGGACAAATTTTGCCTTGTTTGCACCCAAAGTAACCTCGTCAGTAAACGCTACTTTGTAGATAGTTTCTTCGTTTTCACGGTAAAGTTTGTGGGTGTATTTCATCAAAGAAATCAAAACGCCCGCAAATATCAGAACAATGAACGCAATCACCCATAACAACTGGTTAACATGATACATAAGAACAGAGTATGGAACGTCCGTCAAAACAAAATCATCTGAGTCGCCAATTCTTGCATAAGCAGCAACGAATATTTTGCCAAACACTCCTCTAAACCAGAAAGTGCCTTCGTTTCTTGTTTTGAGGTCGTTTTGAATTTGTTCTTTTGATTTTCCAAGGTAATCCAAGGGAAGTTCAAAGAAATTTTTACAAACGTGAACTTCGTTAGGTGATTTGTAAATATAGTCACCATCTTGAGTTATAACGTGGGTGAAAGCCTCTCCGTTGTAATTATTAAGTCTGATAATATTCTTGAAAACATCAGAATCGATTTGTGAGCCCATAACCCCTTTGACGTTGCCATTTTGGGCGAAAACTGGGACGTAATAACTATTTACATATCCTGAACGTGATTCTGGTGCTTCGATTGTTTCAGCGAAACAAGGTTTTCCGCTCATTGCAACGTCGAAGCAATCCTCGCTTGCCCAGTCAACAAAAGGCAAACGACCTGCTTTTTCTTCAACGCTGATACCTTTTCCGTCGGGATAAGAAAATCCTAATCTGTGGTATTTTTCGTTTTTGACCTGTTTGTCCAAAAACCTTATGATTTCAGCCTCTGAGTAACTTGTTGTGTAGGCTGATAAATTTGCCGCCAAAAGTTTCAGGTCATCGAAATCGTTTTTAATTCGACCTTTTAGGTTCGATGCCGTTTGCATAACATTTTGTTTCAAATATGTTTCTGCGGCATTTCGCTCAAAAGTCAGAATAAATTCAGTAAAACAAACCGCAATGACAACCAAAACAGCCGTAAAAATCATTACGAATTTATATAATTTTTTTATCTGTTTTTCTTTGTCCGAATGAAATTTGAATTCAGTCATAACTATTCCCCTTTTATAGTAATAATTGTATGATTTATGCAAGCAATTTGCAATAAAAAACGAGAAACAGAGATTTGATTACACCTTTTTTGTTACATAATTACATAATTTATAATATTTTGAACAAGAGAATTTTCGTGATAAAATAACCTTAAATTTAAGGAAAAAAAATGACAAAATTTGCAGTAAAGTTATTAAAAAATAAATATTATCCGCTACAAATCCCTGATACCGTCGAAGTTGAGCACGGAAAATACGTTCTCGTCAGAACGGAAAAAGGCGAAGAAGCAGCGAAGGTTTTTGCCGTTTCTCCACAAATTGCAGCGGTTTGGGAAAAATACAAGCCCGAAACACTTCCCGTAATTAAAGTTTTGAACAAAGAAGAGGAAAAATATCTCGACAAACTTCGTGACGAAGAAAATGAAGCATATAAAATTTGTCAAGATTTAATTCAAAAACAACACCTCGTAATGAACCTTGTAGATTGCAAATACACCTTCGACAAACGAAAAATTTCGTTCTATTACACAGCCCCTGACAGAGTCGATTTCAGAAATCTTTTGAAAGAATTAACTCAAATTTTCAAACGGGTAAGAATCGATTTGAGACACATCGGCGTTAGGGACGAAACGGCACTATGTCAAGGTTGCGGACTTTGTGGACAACCTTATTGCTGTTGCCAATTCAAACGTCAATTTGAATCAATTAACATCAAACTTGCTCGTGACCAAGGCATGCCAATTACCCTCGGAAAAATTTCCGGAACTTGCGGAAGATTACTCTGCTGCTTGAATTACGAATATTCAAACTACGTCGAAGCAGCAAAACAAATGACTCCTGTCGGTTCAGGCGTAATCACTCCAGACGGTCTCGGTGCTGTTGAATCCGTAAACCTCTTGAGCGGCAAAATCACCGTAAAACTCCAAGACGGCAAAACAAAAGAATTTATGCGTGACGAAATCGAAATGGTTGATGCAGATTTGAACATCAAAATCGACAAACGTAAAAATCAAATCCTCGCCGACGAAGAGGACGAACCTGTTTCAAACGCTGATATCAAGCAACTTGAGGACAACAGAAACAGTTCGACAGGAAATATTTAATAAAACAAAAAAGGTATCGAAAAATCGATGCCTTTTTTATTTTAAACTTTGTCAACAACTACCGTAAATACTGTCTTTCCGTCCTCTGATTTAACGTCGATTTTTCCGCCGTGAGCCATGACAATTTTGTTTGCACAATAAAGCCCCAAACCCGTGCTTAATTGCTGAAATTTATTGATGCCTGAATAATATTTTTCAAAAATTAACTTCATCTCGTCCTCGTTAATCGTATCGCCAAAATTCGTTACGGTTATAAAAATTTTGTCGTTCTCGGAAGACAAATTCAAAATCACATCTGTGTCTGAATAGGCGTATTTTGAGGCGTTTAAGAGCAAATTATGAATAACCCGTTTGAAGTTCATCAGGTCGATTTGTGCAAAAACTTTTTCGTCTTGAATTTCGCAAAGTGGATTTTGATTTTTTGAATTAAAAATTGGTTTCAACTCATCAAAAATATCCGCCAAAAATCTGTTCAACTCTGTCTTTTCCTTCTTCAAAACGATTTCATTCGCCTGAATTTTATACGTTTGCTGCAACATTTCCGAAAGTTCTATCAAATCCTTATCGGATTTTTCCATCATAGAAAGAACTTCCTTTTGGGGGGCAGAAATTTCGCCAAACATTCCGTTCATAAGCATGTTTATTGCGTTTAACTCTGCAATGACGGGTGTTTTCAAGTCATGTGTCAATGCAGCGACAAAATCGTCTTTGAACTTTTGAGATTCTTTTTCCTGCTCAATCATAATCTCAAGCGACTTATTTTTTTCGGTCAACATGTGTTTATACTCTTGCAACATCATTTCTCTGTCTGAAAGAGCCTCTATGAGTTTTTCAGAAGCATGCTTGATTTTCTCATTCCGAAAAGTTTCAAGGTTAACATTTAACTGACCGTATCGAAGTTGACGTAACAGTTTTAGAATTTGCGTCTCAATTCTATCAATCGAATGAGACAAATTTTGAGACTTATAATACATTATCGCACTAATTGCACACAGAATGATAACCAAACAAAATAAAATAATAATCGTAATTTTCATACCAAAAATTTAGCACAAAATAACTGCAACTTAAAGCCCCAAAAACAAATTGAGATTTGATATTTGCGATTTTTACAAAACTATTTACATAAAAAAAACGGCGACATAAAGCCGCCGTTAATTTTTTTCCAGAAAAGATTAACCCTTCATTTGGTTAGCAACTTCTTCTGCGAAGTTGTCGTTTCTCTTTTCCAAACCTTCGCCCAATACCCAACGAGTGAATGATTTGATAGCGAAGTGACCGTTGATGTAGTCTGCGATTGTAACATCAGGGTTCTTGATGAACGGTTGTTCAACGAGACATTTTTGAGCCATGAGTTTGTTAACTCTGCCTTCAACGATTTTTGCTCTGATGTTTTCAGGTTTCTTCGCAAGGTCTTCTTTACCCATTTCAATACGAGTTTCTTCATCAATAACTGCTTGAGGAATTTCGTTTCTTGAAATGAATTCGGGAGCTGCACTTGCGATGTGGAGACATACATCTTTTTGAACTGCTTCATCAGCCTTGTCAGTGTTCATAAGAACGCCGATTTTGCCGTTGTGAATATAAGTTGCAGGGCAACCTTCAACACGGATAAATCTTCTGACTGTGATTTTTTCGCCGATTTTTGCAATTTTTTCTTTGATTTTGTCTTCAACCTTCATGTTGCAGCAAGGGCAAGTTGATGCGAGTAATGCGTCAACGTCAGCCGGATTTGCTTTAACAACTTGTTTTGCAAGATTTTCAGTGAGTTCTTTGAATTCAGGGTTTTTAGCAACGAAGTCTGTTTCACAGTTAACTTCAATCATTGCACCAACGCCATCTTCAATGTAAGACGCAACAAGACCTTCAGCAGCGATTCTTGACATTTTCTTGTCAGCAGAAGCGATACCTTTTTGTCTTAAAAATTCCATTGCCTTTTCCATATCACCATCAGTTTCGGTCAAGGCTTTTTTAGCGTCCATAATTCCTGCTCCGGTTTTTTCACGGAGTTCTTTTACTTGTGCTGCTGTAATTGCCATTTGTGTTGTTCCTTTCGAGCCTTATTCTACTGTTGCAGGTTCTTCTGCTTTTTCTTCAACACCTGCGTCTTTTGCTGTTACGGCATCAACTTTTTCAGTTGCTGCTGCTTTGTTTTCACGAAGTTTTTTACCTTCTTCAACTGCATCTGCAAGTTTTGAAACGATAAGTTTGATTGAACGGATAGCGTCATCGTTACCCGGAATTACACAATCAATTCCGTCAGGATCAGCATTTGTATCAGCAAGACAAATAACAGGAATGTTCAATTTGTTTGCTTCTTTAATTGCAATGAGTTCTTTCTTTTGGTCGATTACAACCAACAAATCGGGCATGCCTCTCATTTCTTTGATACCGCCCAATGATTTGCTCAATTTATCGAGTTCTTTGCTCTTTTGTGCAATTTCTTTTTTCGGCAATTTTTGAACGTTTTCTGATGCCATGAATTCCTCAGTTTCGATAAGTTTTTTAATTCTTGTTCTGATTGTTTCATAGTTTGTCATCATACCGCCAAGCCATCTGCGGTTAACGTAGTAAGCACCTACTCTTGTTGCTTCTTCTGCAACAACGTCTGCTGCTTGTTTTTTTGTACCTACAAAAACAACGTTCTTTCCTTTTGCTGCATAATCTCTAACCATAGCGTATGCAGAATCTAATTGTTCTGTTGTTTTTCTGAGGTCTAAGATGTAAATTCCGTTTCTTGCACCGTAAATATACGGTTTCATTTTAGGGTTCCATCTTTGTGTTTGGTGTCCGAAATGAACGCCTGCGTCTAATAATTCGATCATTGATGCTACCGGCATCGTGGTTCTCCTTTTTTTTATCTGTTACACTCCGATTTCAAACTTTCCCATCTTATTCAGACTAAGCATTTCGCCTATCGTACTCATTTGATATCGTACAAACATCATAATATAAACATGTTTTTTGTGTAATATTTTTTTATTTTTTTTATAAAAAAGTTATTTTTTATTAATTATCTTGTATTTTGTTGCCATTTTTAGAAAAATTAAGTAAAATTATCTTTATGAGATTGAGAAAATTTTTATCCGTTTTTATAATTTTATTTTCACTTTGTGGTAATACCGTTTTTGCAGACAACATCGACAATGCAGACAATTACCTCATCGGAATGACTGTATCTAAAGTCAAAGAAGGTTTTTACACGGTAAGTTTGCAGTTCAAAAACGACACAAAAGAACAGTTTGAAGCAAAAGATATGGGAAACAACACCTATACAATTATGCTTCCGCAAATAAAGTCCGTAATGGGAGACGAAAACATTACCTTCAGTGACGATAAGCCCGATATTGACGTCACAGTTTCTGAGGGTGCAAATTTTACCAACAACAAAAAATTTCATACGAAAATAAAATTTAAAACGCCTGAAGAATCTTCTATTCAAGTCCTTTCGTACGGTCAAAGCGACGTTTCTGCCGCAATCGAGGACAAAATTAAAACAGAGGACAAAAAACAAAATAATATAACAATGACCTTCCAAGAAATTTCTGACTGGTTGTTGTACTTTTCAATCGGCGTAATCCTTTTATTGGCGGCGTTTTTGTGTTTGCAAAAAAAATCCAACGACGACGATGAACAAACCGAAGAAGCCTATGAAGCAATTAAGCAACCCAAAAATATCCCCATAACTGAACGTAACAACGCAGTTTTTGAGGCACTTTCGAAAAACGAACCTCCCAAAGAAACCCTCAAAGATTTTCAAATCAGAAAAGAACAAGAAGAACAAGAATTTTCGCACGATGCAACAGATGAAACTGAAAAAATTATCGACGAACTTGTTCAAATTGTCATTCCGAAAAATGATTTGGTCTTAATGCCTGGCGTTCCTGAACTTCCAGGGCTTGAACAAAAAGAAAAGAAAAATAAAACAACAAAAACCGTTCTCGATAACGTGAAGGTGGATTTGTTCGATGCGGAAGATTTTACCGAAACAAAGGAAAAATCTGAAACTTCTGAGCAAATGAGCCTTTCAGACAGGATAAAGGCAAAAGAATCACAGGTTTCAGACAAAGTTGTTCAAAACGAAAGGAATGAAATTTTGAACAATATTTCTCCGCTCGGAGATATACCAGAAACTTCAGCAGAGAAAGAAAAAACGACCATTGAAGAAGTTCACATTCCTGATGAATATGAAAAATTACTTGAAGCCTACAAAAAGACTTTAAAAATTGCACACAAAATCAAAGATGGCGATGACGTCGACCCCGAAGTCACAGATGCTTTTGCGGTAGATGAAAACACAGGTTTCAGCCTTGTTAAATTGGGCGAAAAAATCTCCCTCGTCGGCAACATCGGCGAAAAACTTTTCGTCATAAAAACTTTCACTCCGCAAGAACTCAACAACGACACACTTTTTATGGAATTTTGCACCCAAACACCAACATATTGTGCATATTCTGTAATTTTGAACAACTTCAAAGCACTTGTTAAGGTTACTCCGACTGAAATTTCGCTTATTGGAGATTACGGTGAATGAAAAAATTCCTGACCGCCTTAATTATTTTGTCCTCGATTTTTCTTTGCGGTTGCACTCAAAAACAAGACAACAAGACAATTTTGAAGTTTTCATCTTGGGGTTCAAGAACTGAATACGGCATTTTGCAACAAGTTATTCAAAAATATGAAAACCAAAATCCGAACGTAAAAATCGAATTTATTCACGTTCCTGAAAATTATTTTAGAAAATTACACTTGCTCTATGCCTCAAAAACAGAGCCGGACGTAGTTTTTCTCAACAACACCTACGCTCCGCTTTACATCAAGGCAGGGTTACTCGAGGATTTGTCCGGAAAATTTGACGAATCGAAATTTTTTGAAAGTTCAATAAACTGTTTTAAAAACGAAGGCAAATTATACGCAATCCCTCGTGATGTCTCGAATTTGGTACTATATGTCAATAAAGACTTAATCAAAAATCCGCAAAAAATTAAATCTCTTGAGGATTTGAAAAAAGTTGCAAAATCTGTGACAAAAAATGACGTTTTCGGGCTTAATTACGAGGAAAATCCTCTATTTTGGCTATATTATCTTGAATATTTCGGAGGCGGCATTTTATCCGCTGATGGTCAAAATGCCTTGATTGGTTCGCCGAAAAGTCTTGAAGGCATTGAATTTTACACAAATTTAATCAACAAAGATAAATCCGTTCCTCTAAAATGGCAAATGTCCTCAATGACATCTGCACAAATGTTCATTGGAGGAAAAACCGCACTGTACTTGAGCGGACGTTGGCTTGTGCCAAAATTTCGAGAAAGTGTAAAATTCGACTGGGATATTATCCCATTTCCCTCGTCAAAAAACTCCCAAACACTCACGGATGCTTCGGGTTGGGCTATTTCAAAATCATCAAAAAACAAAGATGAAGCGATAAAATTTGTGAAATTTTTATCCTCAGATGAAGTTTCAAAATTATTCACAGAAACAGGTCTAATTACTCCGGCAAATCGCTCTATCGCATACAGTGAGGCATTTTTAGCACCAAATAAAAAGCCTTACAACTCAAAAGTTTTCCTCGATATTTTGGAAAATTCAAAACCGACACCCGTCAACTCGAATTACGCAAAAATTGTCGATGAAGTTACAAAAAATATCACACCCGTTTTAAATGGCAAAAAACAAACGAAAGATGTTTTCACAATAGATTTTACCGACCGAATACAAAAACTTTGTTTAAAAAGCCGTTAACGCTCTCTCGTTGAACATGTTTTTATTTCCCAAAAGCATGAAAACATGCTCCATGCTTGCTTTTTCATGATTTCAAAATAAAAAATTTAGGCGAAAAACAAGACAAAAAGCGAATTTATGGCACAAAAAAAGACCCCAAAAAGGAGTCTTTTTTTTCATCAGTTTATGAATTTTTAAAATTAATCATTCAAAACTTGTTGCATTTCAACGTCGGGTTTACCCAACACACGAACCAATTCCAATACTGACGCTTTCATTTGGCAACGGTGAGATGTTCCGTTAAAAAAGTCTGTATAAAAACAACCTTCACATACACATCCACGTTTGTAGCATTCCAACGCCGTGTTCGTCCAACGTCTTACTGCTATCGCTCTGCCCATGTCTCTACTTCTGAGCACTTTCCTTACCCCTTTACAATTTTGTAATATTTTCCCCAAGATTTGTTTGATGACAGGCTTTTGAACTGCTTGCCTCAACACAATCTATTATATATTTTACATGTGCGTTTTCAAGTGCAAATCATGAAATATTAAGAAAATGATACAATCTTGAAATCCGCTCTATGAGCGAAAAAGGGGAAAGCGGTATCCGTTTTCCCCTTGTTTTTATTGAATTCATGCCAAAGCATGGTGTCATGATTTCCATGCCGTGAGCATTTCGGGCATGTCAAAACTATGACGAAACTGCCCCTTTTGATGCACTCTTGACTGAACGAGCATATTTTGCCAAAACCCCTTTTCTTTCTTTGGGTTCGGGCATGGTGAATTTTGCACGTCTATCAGCGAGAACTTCGTCTGAAACGTTCAATTTGATGCTTCTTGCGGGCAAGTCGATTGTGATAGAATCGCCATTTTCAACAAGTCCGATAATACCGCCGTCTGCTGCTTCAGGGCAAATGTGACCTACACAAATGCCTCTTGTGCCACCTGAAAATCTTCCGTCTGTAATCAAGGCAACGTCTTTGCCCAAGCCTTTTCCCACGATTAACGAAGTTGGAGCGAGCATTTCTTTCATACCAGGACCACCTTTAGGACCTTCGTATGTGATTACGACTACATCGCCGGCAACGACGTCATCTGTTTCGATTGCGTGCATTGCGGCTTCTTCAGAAGTATAGACTTTAGCTTTACCCGTAAATACGGATACAGACGGGTCAACACCTGAAACCTTAATAACCGCACCGTCCGGTGCTAAGTTGCCACGAAGAACGGCAAGTCCGGGGTTTGATGTAATAGGATTATCCAAAGTTCTGATAACATCGTTGTCAACCCAAGCCTTTTGAGCGATTTCGGAAATTTTCATACCGCTAACGCCTTGAGTGTCTGAAAAGTCTTTCAAATTGCCAAAAACAGTTTTCATAACTCCAGGGATACCGCCAGCGTTGTCTAAGTCTGTCATCGTCAAGTCTGATGACGGGTCGAGTTTAATAATTTGAGGAACTTTGTGGCTGAGTTCTTCAAAGTCTTGCAAAGTGATATCAACGCCTGCGGTGTGGGCAATTGCAAGCAAGTGCAATATTGAATTTGTTGAGCCGCCAAGTGTCAAGTCAGTGATGATAGCGTTTCTGAGAGATTCTCTTGTAATGATTTGTGAAGGTTTCAAATCTTCTTTAACCATATCGACAATTCTCATGCCACTTTCGAAAGCGATTCTGCGTTTTTTAGCGGTTACTGCACCGGCAGTAGCACAGAAAGGAAGGCTCATTCCCATCATTTCAGTCAAGCAAGCCATTGTGTTTGCTGTGTAAAGACCTTGGCAAGAACCTGCTCCGGGGCAAGCGTTTTCTTCTGATTCATAAAGTTCTGATTCAGTCATTTCGCCAATTCTGTACTTACCGATTGCTTCAAATGTTCCATTAATGAACATCAATTTTTTGTGTTTGCAATGTCCGTCCATCATCGGGCCAGCAGTGACGACAATACAAGGAATATCCAATCTTAATGCCGCCATAAGCATACCAGGTGTGATTTTGTCGCAATTTGTGAGCAAGACCAAACCGTCTAATTGGTGTGCCGAAGCAACTGTTTCAACGCAATCTGCAATCAAATCTCTTGAAGGAAGAGAATACTTCATGCCCGAATGACCCATTGCAATACCGTCACAAACGGCAGGAACGCCGAAAATGAACGATTGACCGCCACCTGAGTGGATACCTTTTTCAATATATCTTTCCAAATCCCTCATACTGACATGACCTGGAACGAGTTCTGAAAATGAACTTGCAATCCCGATAAACGGTCTTTTCATACCTTCTTTGCTTACGCCAGTAGCATACAACAAGGCTCTGTGAGGTGCTTTGTTAATACCTTCTTTTACATTATCGCTTTTCATTTTTAATCCTTTCGATAGTTTTGAATTATAATTATATTTTCGCATAAAATAATTATTTCGGCACATTTCGGTTAAAATTTTTTGCAACAAAAAAGCGACACGAAAAATCGCATCGCTTTAAGTTGGTTAAATTTTTAATTATTTTACATAAAATTCAGCGTTAACGTTTGCACGAACCTTGATTTTTCCTGGGGTAATGGACGTTTCAGGCATTGCTGATTCAGTATCTGCTGAAGCACCGAAAGACATTGCCTTTGCTGCAAAGTTTCTGTAACTTGCAGAATTTGATTGTTGAATGTAGCAACTTGTGCTAATGTATTTAACCCCTTTAATCACTTGGTTTGTGGTTTTTGCGGTAAGATTTGCGATTTCTTGAGCTTCTTTAGTTGCTTGAAAAATCAAGTCTTTGCAAACCGTTCCGTCATTTTGGTATGAAAAACTGAGCGAACCAACTCTATCAGCACCTGCTTTGATAGCAGCGTCAACCATTTTGCCCAATTTATCAGTCGATTTTGTCTTAACCGTGATTGAGTTGATTACCGTGTAGCCCGTCAACTGTTTTTTGTTGCTTTTATAAACATAATTAGGGGTTGCAGAGTATGAACCTGTGCGGATTTCCGTGTTTTCATTTTGGTATGAGGAAAGTGCATTTTGAATTGCTGACATTGCGGCTTTGTTTTCTTGTGATGCAACGTCGATTGATTTTGCTGTATTTTCTTTTGTGAAAGTAATTTCGGCAACATTCGGATAAACGTCTTTGTCTTTTTCAGCACTTGCAGAAATGTATCCACGAGATTCTGTAACCTTTTCAATCGCCGCAGAATAGATTGCATTTTGTGAAAAAATAAGTGCCAAAATCAATAATAACGCTGTTTTTTTCATTCCAAATCTCCTTTATCGTTTGAATTTTCGTCATTCGACATTTCTATATGCTGTTGTTGTTCTTTTTCTTTCTTGATTGCATCGATAAAATCTCTAATTTCATCATCGTCCATAGCAGGATTGCAACCGAAGTGCAAACTCGGAAGATGACCGTTAAAAGCAAACCAAATCAAGAAAACGATTGCCCAAAGCATTATCCCGTGAAGCAAGTGCATTTGAGGCATGTCAGTAATATAAGGAACGAGCAAGTTCCAACATTTCATCGCAACAAACCCCGGAAAAACGGTAAAGCCCGTCACAAGGCAACATACGATGAAAATTGCCATAAACAATCCTCGAAATCCTCTTATTTCAATTATTCTTCCTCTTTTATGCATCTTTATCAACCAATTCCATAAATTCGTGTTCGTTTAATATTATAACACCTAAAGCGGTGGCTTTGTCAAATTTTGACCCCGGATTTTCGCCGCAAACAACGTAAGATGTTTTTTTGCTAACAGAGGACGAAACTTTTCCACCCATTGACTTTATTGTATTTTCAAAATCACTTCTCGGTTTTGAAAGAGTTCCTGTTATGACAAATGTCATACCTTTGAATTTGTCTGAAACCTTGTCACTTTCGGCACTTTGAGGAATTACGCCGAACGATTTCAATTTTTCCAAAAGTTTAAGATTTTTTTCATTGTGGAAAAATTCAAAAACACTGTCAGCAACTTTTTCTCCAACACCGTCAATCGCCGTAAGTTCTTCCTTTGTTGCGTTTTGAACTTTTTCAAGGGTCAAAAATTCATTCGCAATCAACTCGGCTGTTTCTTTTCCGACCAATTTTATCGAAAGAGAGGTCAAGAAGCGTTTTAGCGGACGATTTTTAGTCTCTTTTATTGATGTAAGAAGGTTTTGTGCAGATTTTTCCTTTATCAAATCTAACTTCATCAAATCCTGTTCAGTCAAATTATAAATGTCCGCTACGTCAGAGATAATGCCTTTTTCAACAGCATCATCAACGATAGATTCTCCAAGTCCGTCAACATCCATACCGTCTTTTGAACACCAGAATTCGATTTTACCCTTTATCTGAGCAGGGCAACCGTCATTATTCGGGCAATACAAGAGGACTTCACCCTCAGGATTAACAAGTTCCGTACCGCAGCATGGGCAGAATTTTGGCGGAAGATAATAGCCGTGATTGTCGTCAGGATTTGCTTTTCGAATGACTTTCGGGATAATTTCAGCGGCTTTTTTAATAATAACTTTGTCGCCGATATTAACGCCAAGACGTTCAATTTCCTCAAAATTATGCAAACTTGCACGTTTCACTGTAGTTCCCGCAAGTTGAACGGGCGTCAAAATAGCAACTGGAGTCAATGCACCTGTTTTGCCCAAACTTAATTCAATATCAAGCAGTTCAGTTTCGATTTCTTCAGGAGGAAACTTAAATGCTGTCGCCCATTTTGGGGCTCTTGCTGTATAACCTAATTCGATTTGCTTGTCGACATCGTTAATTTTGACAACAATTCCGTCCGTAGCATAATCCAATTTTTGACGCTCAAATTCCCAATATTGACAATACTCTTCGACTGTTTTTATTTCAGAGTGAAGTTTTGCATTTTCATTGACAGTAAACCCTTCCTCACTCAATAATTGCAAGATTTCATAGTGAGTTTTTGGAGAATTTCCGTCTGGAAAAACTGCCGCATAGGCAAAGAATTTCAAATCTCGCTTGCCAGTAATTTCGGGATTATCCTGTCTCAATGAACCGGCGGCAGCATTTCTCGGGTTAGCAAATTCTTTTCCACCATTTTCTCTTTGAAATTCATTCAATTTTTCGAACGAGGAAACTGGCATGTAAACTTCACCCCGAACTTCAATATTAATAGGTATCTTGAGTTTTTGGGGAATATTTTTTATTTGCTTAATATTTTCGGTAATAACCTCTCCAACAACGCCATCACCACGAGTTGCACCTGTCACGAGATTTCCGTTAACATAGGATAACGCACAAGCAAGACCGTCAATCTTCAACTCCGACACAACTTTCAAGGGTTCGTTCGGATATTCTTTTTTAATTCTGTCATACCAATATTTCAAATCGCCCAAATTATTTGAGTTATCTAGGCTGTAAAGCCTATATTTGTGCGTAATTTCCTTGAATTTATCAGAAACATTTGAACCAACTTTTTGGGTCGGGCTATCGGGGGTAGCGTACTCAGGATAAAGTTCTTCAAGTTTTTTTAACTCTCTGAATAATTCGTCATACTCAAAATCTGAAATAGTCGGATTGTCTTGTTCATAGTAAGCCTTGTTATGTTTTGTAATCTCTGCTTTTAAATCCTCAATACGTTGTCTGAAAAGTTCCAAAATTTGACCCTCTGTTGATTTTTAATTCTCATTTATTTTACAATAATTATATGACAGTTGGCAAAAAAATAAAAAAAATTGCAAATTCTAACAGGGTTTTGTTTACAACTCCTTCACACGATAGGACTTCGTTTGTCGTGCCTGACGTTGAGGAATTTTTTGGGCGGAAATTTTTTCACAATGACCTCTCGGAAATTAATGATTTAGACAATTTGGCAGAACCTGAAGGGGATATTTTGGAATCTATGAAACGCTCGGCGGAACTTGTCGGAGTTCATGATTTATTTTATCTTGTAAATGGCTCAACATCTGGTATTTTGGGTGCAATGCTTGCAACTTTGAAGCAAAAGGACAAAGTTTTAATTGGAAGAAATTGCCATAAATCAGTCTTGAATGGGCTTGTTTTAACAGGGGCAGAGCCTGTTTGGATTTTGCCCAAAATAAACGAGGAATGGGGAATTTTTAACCCTATTGAACCAGAAAAAATCTCAGAAAGTTTTGAAAATTTTTCTGGAATAAAAGCCGTCATTATTACATCTCCAACATACGAGGGTGTTAGTTCGGACATTAAAAAAATTGCGGAAATTTGTCATGAAAATGATGCGATTTTGATTGTGGACGAGGCACATGGGGCACTGAAATCTTTTGCACCAATCCTTTTGGGAGAAAATGCCGTAAAATCGGGTGCAGATATCGCCGTTCAATCTTTGCACAAAACTTGCGGAGCACCAAACCCTTGTGCAATGCTCCAATCGAACGGAAAAATTCCCTCTGAAAAAATTCAAAACGCTTTAAATTTAACAAACACCTCATCGCCTTCTTATCCAATGATAGCAGCGATTGAGGGAACAATTAATTATCTTTTTTCAAAAAATGGTCAAGAAAAAATTAAAAAATTAATTTCCGACATAAACCAATTAAAATCAACGTTTGAAGGAAATTTAAACATAACTTTTAATAGCGAAAATGACCCGACCAAAATAATGGTAAAAGTCAACAGACTTAACGGTTTCGACCTGTCTGATATTTTGTTTGACGAATTTAATATCGAGGACGAACTCTCAAACGCAAAGTGCAGTGTGCTTTTGAGTGGAATTGGCACGACAAAACACAAATTGAAACTACTCGAAAAAGTCCTAAAATCAATTCTTTCAGAGACTTATTCAAGCGAAAATGAACATAAATACGCACCTTTAAAAATCGAAAACGCAAAAATGACGCCAAGAGAAGCGTATTTTGCAGAAAAAGAAGAAATTGAAATAGAAAAATCTTTGGGAAGAATTTGTGGCGAAGTAATTGCCGAATATCCCCCAGGGATACCGATTTTGATGCTTGGCGAAGAAATCGGTCAACAACAAATTGATTATCTTAAAACAAAAAGAAAATCAATTAATGTTGTCAGGTAAACTGTCCATAAACGAAGGCATTAACGGAGTTTGAGGTTGTTTTTGAGGAACGACTGGTCGTTGTTGTTGCATGATATCTTGGCTTTGTGGCGTTTGAGTTTTAGGTTGAGGCTTTTTGACCTCAACTTCTCTCAAAACGGGCGTTGGAGCGTTTGTTGCATCAACAATCCATTTGAAACTTTTGACCGATTTAATATTGTCAGGAGAACCCTTAATCACAACAACGAAAGGTCTTGAGGACATTCCCGTATTTGGATTAAGCGGCGGAATGGCATTGATAACTGATTTTGGCAAAGTCGTATTGTAATCATCATAAAAAATATTTCCGATAGAAGTTTCAGACGAAGTAGTCAAAATCGTTTGCGACGAGCGGGTTGCGAACGAACCGAGTGCGTCTTCAATTTCTTGCGAAATTCTGCCGTAAATTTTTACGTCTGTAACATCGTTGAGAAGATTGATTTTGCCCGTTATATAAAGACTCATTTTCGGGCCCTCAACAGTCAAAGATTTCAAAGTTGCAATGCCATTTTTGATTTCTGTTTTGCCTTTTGAAACAGTGAAAACGCCCGTATTTTGCGGTTTAATCGCCCTTGACAATTTATAAACAGTCGTTTTGAAAATGCTATCGCTGATTAAATTTTGAGCATGCAAGAAATGCTCAAATTGTCCCAAAGGCCCCATAACACCTCTAGTTGCGGTATATTCCATATAGCCTTTTGACGTTCTGATTTGTTGTGAAAATTTTGTACCGACACTGCTGAGTTTGAGTTTATAATCAATCAATCCGACCGTGCCGTCGTTTTTGCCAGTCAAATCCCTGAAAAGATGACTCATTTGGGCATTTTTGCCAGAAATTTCACTCAAGGACAACATTTTTAAGAAATTATATTCCGATTTACCCGAAACCGAACCGCCGTATGCAGTTCCCTTTATATTTTTCATAGACAAAATGTTATTGTTAATCGAAACATCAGCGGTGATATTTTCCGCTTGCAAGCCACCAATTTTGAACTTACTAATTTGTGCAACTCCGCCATCTGCCTTGATTGGCAACTCAACCCCAGGATAAACAGGGTTAGTTTGAACCGTTTCGAAAATTTCGCTTATTTCATTCAAATCCAAACTTGAAGATTTTAGTTTCAGGCCTCTCAAAACAAACGGTTGTTTAAGCGTTGCGGGGAGTGACGTTTCGACATTAAAGACCGAATTTCCGATTTGCAAATTAGGCAAATTAACTTTAATATTGTCAGCATCAAAAGTGATTTTGTTCGTTTGGCTATGCAATTTATATTCAGGAACGTTAATATTCCTAATCTCTAAATCGCCCTGAACAGAAGGCTTTTCGGGAGTACCATTGAGCAAGATGTCAGATTTTACAGTAATTTCTGAATTTTTCAACCCTGCAAGTGCAAACGTCATTGCGTTAGGGATAACGACTCTAACCTTATCAAAACGAGGTTTTTGAACGTTCAAGACTTTGCCTTGCAAAGACAAAATCGTTTCTTTTTTTACACCATTTTTATTTAACGAAACTTCTTTCATATCAAGGTTTTTGCCATCAAATTCAGCGTAAACCTTTGTAAGAGAAGGCATACCGAGCAATTCTTTGATAACAAAACAGGAAATATAATTATCTCTATTGGCCGTCAAATCAGCCTTTACTGTTATTTTTTGACCGACACCCTTAATATTTCCAACAACACCGACGTTGCCCTTCGTTGCAGCAAGAAGTTTTTTAGCACCTTTTTGACGTTTGATGACGTTGTAAAGTGCCGTACTGTTTAACTTTCCGGCGATATCAAAATCAAAATCAGGAGTTTTGCTTGTGTAATCGGTAATTTTTCCATTTACCTCAAAACCTGTGCCACCAAAGGTCATTTGGGTTTTCGGAAGTTCAATTTTATCTTTTTTGATGTTCAACGTTAATTTTTCTGATTTTAAGTTATTCCACAAATCAGAAGGTAAAATCGAAGTATTTGTCAATGTTACCGTGCCTTCAAATGATTTTAAGTCAGCAGAAAATTTAACGTTTCCACCTTCAAATTTTGTCAAAATTTTGCCATTATCGCTGACTACAATATTATTCAAATCCGCCGATATCAATGTTTCTAAGTTATTCAAGTTCCCTTTCAAATTGGCAGAAAACCCGACAAAGCCTTTAATGTCAGGGATTTTGAGGTCTGGAACAAATTTTAATAAATTGACAACCGAAAGATTTTTTCCAATAACAAAAATATCAGCCTTTGCAGATGAATTAACAGTACCTCGAAGTTCAATCGGTGTACCGTTTACAAGCAATTTTGTCGGTTCAATTTTTATAGAGTCGTTTGCGAAATTGATTTTCGAACTAATGCCCGAAATTGAGCAAGGAAGTTCTTTACTTTTGACAGAAGCGTCAATGATTTCGGCTATTCCAGAAGAAGAAAGACTATTTTTCCCACTTTTGATTTTAAAATTCAAATTTGCACGACCGTTAACAGAATACAAACTGAGCGGATTTTTAACATTCATCGCATTCAGAAGTGTTTCAGCCGTGGATTTCAGATTATTTAAGTTAATATTATTTGCTTCACATTTGATATCGAAAAGCAAATTTTTACCTACCGTAACAATTCCATCAAGTTTTATTCTATCGGTCGGACTTGCCTTGACATCGGCATTTACGGCAATTTTATTATCATTGAACTTCAAATTGATAAAATTATTTTTCATCAAAGCACCATTCAAAACGAATGACAAGTCCGTAAAATCCGCTTCTCCAGTAATTTTCGGCGAATTTTCGCCTTCCTCGATTTTAATTTTAGAAGCAACCTTAACTTTCACATCGTATTGTTTCAAATACCGAAAAGGGTTAGTATTAAAAAGTTTTTGAGGTGTTTTTGTCAAATAACTTTCAAGAATTGTCGAAAAGTCAACGAACTTATTTCCATTCTGAGACAATGTTCCTGTCGTAACGACCTTGTTTCCATTACCAAAAGTCCTTGTCACACGGAGTTTTTCACCTTCTAAAACGAATGGGGCGACATACATTTTATCGTAAAATTTGATTTTATATCTATTCAACAAAATTTCGGGCAAATTTTCCGAAATAACAAAGCCACCATTGGCTTTCGGCGAATATTTCAAATTCAAATATTTATCCAAAGAGCAATCACCGTTTTTATCAATGGAAATGCTTACTATCGGGCGATTTACGACAATTTTTTCAACCTCAACCTTGCGAAAAATAATCGGCAAAATTTTGATTTTCAACGTCAAATCTCTTGCCTTAAACATTTCTTTTTTGTCAGGGTACAAAACGACCGCATGGTGTGCATCGAGGTTCAAAGAAGTTCTGATTGCTGGCTCAACAGACAATCTTTCAACATTCAAATACAATCCAGTTTGCTCAAAAAACTGTCGTTCAAAATTATCCTTAAAGCCTTTGATATTAACGTATTTCGGGAACAAAAGCAACACGGCAAGATATGCAACAAACAAAATTGCCGATATCCATAAAGCAAATTTTATAAATATCCTTAAAATACGCCAGATTTGCATATTATGCCTACTAACTTTGTGCGTCTGCTCCACCGACGACTTCCGTAATTTCCTGCGTGATTGCCGCTTGACGAGCCTTATTATAATCAATCGTCAAAGTTCTAATCATATCATCAGCGTTGTTGCAAGCAGCAGACATAGCCGTCATTCTCGATGCAAGTTCGCTCGCCGTTGCTTCCAAAAGTGCCTGATAAATAATATTTGCAATATAATATGGAACAATTTGTCTCAACATAACCGACAAATTAGGCTCAAATTCCATCTCTGAAACAACATAAGCCTCTGCATTGTCAGTGTTTGTATCCATTGGCAAAATTCCCCATTCCTCAACAGAATAGGACATCATGTTTCTAAATCTTGTCGTGACGATTTTCATCTCATCAATTTCGCCATTAACAAAATCTGTGGACATATCTTCTGCCACAACTGTACCAAGTGCTGAACTTCCACCTTCGATAAAAGCAGGGTAAGTTTTGACAAATTCAAAATCAAGATTACGTTGCTCTCGTTTCAGTGCCGACAAGCCTTTTTGTCCAATGACATACAATCTGACATTAATGCCTTTTTCTTTAAAAGCCTTAATCTCCTTCACCGTGTATCTCACAATGTTTGCATTATACGCACCCGCCAAGCCCTTATCCGACGAAATTACAAGAATACCAACGTTTTTAGTATTCCTTTTTTCGAGCAAAACTCTCCAATTTTGTGAAGGTTTTGAAGGTTTAACTTCATCTTCCGGATAGTCCTTGACCGTTTTCAAAAGTCTATAAAGCATCTCTACCATTGACTTTGTAAACGGTCTTGAGGCTTTTACGGCATTTTCGCACTTCTTAACCTTCGCCGCCGCAACCATTTTCATTGCTCTGGTGATTTTTTGAGTGCTTTTAATGCTTGATATTCTGTCTTTTATGTTTTTTTGATTCATTTATCTATCCGAAAAAACTTACTTTGAATTTATCCAAATGTTCTCTTAATTTTGCTTTATCTTCATCTGACAATGCCGCACGGTTATTGAGATTATCAGACAATTCCTTCAAGTTAGCATCAAAATAACTGAACCAATCTGTCTTAAATCTGTTCATATCCTTATTGTCAACATTATCAAGATATCCTTCGTTTGCTGCAAACAAAATTGAAACCTGTTCTGCAACGCTCAAAGGTTGATATTGCGGTTGTTTAATAACTTCGGTCAACTTTCTTCCTCTCAAAAGTTGATCACGGGTTGCTTTATCCAAGTCACTTGCAAATTGTGCAAACGCTTCCAATTCTCTGAATTGAGCCAAGCCCAATCTCAAGTTACCGGCAACTTGTTTAATCGCCTTAGTTTGAGCCGCACCACCTACACGAGATACCGAAATACCTGCGTTAATAGCCGGCCTGATACCTGCGTTGAACAAATTCGACTCGAGGAAGATTTGTCCGTCTGTAATTGAAATTACGTTCGTCGGAATGTATGCAGAAACGTCACCGGCTTGAGTTTCGATAATCGGAAGTGCCGTAATGCTACCGCCACCCAACTCGTCATTGAGTTTACAAGCACGTTCCAAAAGTCTCGAGTGAAGATAAAAAACGTCTCCGGGGTATGCTTCACGTCCGGGCGGTCTTCTCAAAAGCAAACTCATTGCACGGTATGCCTGTGCGTGTTTGGTCAAGTCATCGTAAATAATCAAAACGGCTTTACCTTGCCACATAAATTCTTCCGCAATCGCACAACCGGCAAACGGTGCAATGTATTGCAAAGGTGCAGAATCATTTGCACTTGCTGAAACAATAATCGAATAATCCATCGCTCCGTGCTTTTCAAGTGTTTTAGCAAGTTGAGCAACCGTCGATGTTTTTTGACCGATTGCAACGTAAATACAAATTACATCTTGACCCTTTTGGTTCAAAATCGTATCAATCGCAATCGCTGTCTTACCTGTCTGTCTATCGCCAATGATAAGTTCACGTTGACCACGTCCAATAGGCGTCAACGCATCGATTGCCGTCAAACCAGTTTGCAACGGTTCGTTTACAGGTTTTCTCGTTACGATACCGGGGGCAACTGTGTCAATCGCTCTTGTCTTATCGATTTTTATATCACCTTTGCCATCAATCGGTCGTCCTGTAGGATCGATAATTCTTCCGATAAGTTCGTCGCCAACCGGAACTGATGCAATTCTGCCCGTTGTTCTAACCGTCATGCCTTCTTTGATGTGAGTATAATCACCAAGAATTACAACACCAACGTTGTCCTCTTCAAGGTTCAAAATCATACCCAAAGTATTGTTTTCATCATCAAATTCGACAAGTTCACTCGACATTGCGTTTTTAAGACCGTAAAGTCTTGCAATACCGTCACCGACCGACAATACCGAACCGATACTGTTAACATCGGTTTCGACATTGTAATTTTCTATTTTCGTCTTTAATATCGACGTGATTTCTTCAGGTCTAATGGTTGCCATTTTTCTATCCTTTTATATAAGTTGCTTTTTAATGTTTTTTAATTTAGTCACGACGGAATTGTCAATAGTCTTGCCGTCAATTTCGACAATCATTCCGCCAACTATTTCAGGGTCAATCGAGTATTCAATCTCAACCTGTTTCGAAAGTTTTTCCTCAAGTTTTCTCTTAAGTTTTTCCTTGAGATAATCCTTCATCTCGACCGCCGTCACTGCTTTCACGGTCATAAGATTTTGCTTTTGATTAATCAGTTCAATGTATGCGTTTTTAATCTCAGAAATAGCATCAAATCTTGAATTATCAGCCAAAAGATACAATAAATTTATAGCAGTTTCTGACACTTTACCCTCGAAAATCTGCTTGATAACATCTTTTTTATCTTCAAGTTTGATAATCGGATTAGACATAAATGTTCTAAGTTCCGAATTCTCACAAAATGTGTCTGAAATCAAGTTAACATCATCAATAACACTATTTGTTGTATTCAAGTTTTCTGTTACCTCAAATAGTGCTTCTGCATATTTTTTCGCTGTATTTGCAAGTTTTGAGTTAATCTTATCCATCAGATTTTTTCCAATTCTTCGATTGCATTTTCGATTAATCTGTCGTGCAAGTTTTCATCTTGCGAAAGTCTTGTTCGAATATCATCAAGTGCCGTGTTTACTGAATTTTCTGCCGTTTTTTTCGACAAAGTCGAATTGATTTTTGCAGCCTCGCTTGCAACAGTTTTTGTTGCATTTTCAGCCATAATTCGTTTAGTCTTTTCAGTATCATCAGCCGCTTTTTTTTCAAGTGAACGAAGGGTATTTTGTGCAATATTTCTAATTTCTGCCGTTTCTTGAGGAGTTTTTTCGTAATCTAATTTTGTTTCCTCTAAAGTTTTAAGAGCGTTTTCCTTGTCTGAAACCGAATCGTTCACTGTTTTTATGGTCTTTTCCGTCATTGAATCGACTGCATTTTTAACTTTATCTTTAAGCAAAAAATAAAGAACAATCGCCAAAATAAGAAAATTCAGCATATTTGAATGAACTATGTTATTCCACGACAAGTCTATCATCTACACCCCCAAAACCTTATCAACAATAATCTTCGAGATTTCGACAGAACCTTTGTTCAATTCTTCTTTTGAATTTTCCGCTTCGTTATTCAAAACAGCCTTTTCGTCCTCGATACGGCTTTTTTGAGCCTTTTCAAATTCTTCAGTTGCGGCTTTATTTTCCGCTTTGAATTTTTCAGTACCGTTTGTAACGGTAGCAGCCGCATCTGCCCTTGCTGCAGCAAGTTCAGACTGTTTTTTCACTGCAATTTTACCCGTTGTTTCACGAGCATTTTCAGCCTCGTCCGAATTCGATTTCAAAAACGCTTCTCTTTCTTCCATAATCTTAATTACAGGCTTATACAAAATTGCATTCATAATGAAAACGAACAGGATAAAACTTATTGCTGATACTAAAAACGTTGCGTTAAATTCCATCGAACTGACCTTTTATTATTTTCCTAATAACTGGAATGCGATTACGAAACCGTACAATGCACACGCTTCTGAAAGTGCAGCCCCCAAAAGGAAGAAACCAAACGCTTTACCAGCAACTTCAGGTTGTCTTGAAACTGCGTCCATCAAACCTTTTGTCGCAATACCGATACCTAAACCTGCACCAACTGCACCAAAACCGATTGCAATACCTGCACCTAATTGAGCCAATTCTGCTGTCATAATTTTTCTCCTTATAAAATTGTTTTATTAGTGACTTTCGCCCTCGGCAGAGCCTATATACGCTACCGTAAGCATCATGAATACGGTTGCTTGGATAAATGCAACCAAAATTTCAAATAACATTACCGGAAGCGGAACAAAATATGCACACGCCGATAATGCAATAGAAACAAGGACTTCACCCGCAAAGATATTCGCAAATAACCGGATTGCTAAACTCAAGGGTCTCGTGAACATTTCGAGAATTTCAACAAGAGCCATTACAATTCCTACGAATGAAAATTCGTGTAAGAAAAATTTGAACTTTTTCTTCTTGATGCCGACCGCAACATAGTAAACAAGCACTATGATTGCCATTGCGGCTGTCAAATTGATATCATTCGTCGGGGAAGCAAGTTCTCCTTTTGAGAGGTGAAACATTCTCAAAGGCAACTGTCCACAAAGGTTTGCAGTTACGATAAAGAGAAACAACGATGCAGCCAACGGAACATGCTTTTTGGCATTTTTTCCGCCAATCATCGAGTTTGTCAAATTAACAAACATTCCGACAATCGCTTCAGCCACAGCCTGCAATTTCGTTGGAAAAATCGACATTTTCACTGTCGCAAACAAAGAGAATATAATTAAAAACGCCATGACCGACCACATCGTAATCAAGGTATCTAAATTAACGGTTAAGCCGCATATTGTCTTTGTTAAGTGTTCCATTTGCACCTCACATATACACACTAATATTAGCACAAAAAAAATTTGTTGATAATTTTGTGAAGTTATTTGATACTTTTTATATGGAAAAGCAATGCAAAACGATACTGTTCGTAATATGCTATATCATAGGAATTGAAGGGTTTCTGACCGATTGCATAACCCCATTTGCAATCCTCCTTTTTGCCATGCTTTTCGTTGCAGTAAGTAAACATTTTGTCACAGAAAAATACGCAATCGCCTGTTTTTTAGTATTTTTAATCGGATTTATTAATACCTCATTCAGAATGAAAGATTATGACGAACTTGCTGCCATTGCTCCCAAAAACGAGGTAACTCTAACGGGTAAGGTAGTTTCGCTCCCATCGTCATCATCAGAAGATTTTACAAAATTTTCACTCAAGGTTCAAAAATACAACCTATACAAACAAGCACCAAAACAAGTAAACTCAAAGATTTTGGTCACATTTTTTGCGAACAAAAATGTCTATGAAAACATTGAAACGGGAGACACAATCTCCGTGACAGGAAGATTAACCACCCCAAAATCAGCCTCAAACCCTTCTGAATTCTGCTATGCTACATATTTAAGATTACAAAATATTCACGCAAGGTTGTTCGTTAATGACGGTAACTTCATGCTCGTATCAAAGCCCGACAAGGGCGTTTACAAGTTTCTTGCATCATTAAACAGACTAAGAAACAAAATCGTAGACATGCACGCAACAAACATTAAATCGCCAGAACTTGAACTTTTAGGCGGAATTGTTTTCGGTGACGATGCTGTCAGCCCAACTCCAGAAATGAAAACGTCGTTCCAACATTCGGGCTTAACTCACATCATTGCTGCATCAGGAATGAACGTAAGTATGATTTTCGGAATGTGGTTTTTCCTTTCGCAAATCATTCGAATTAACTACAAATTATCCATCATAATCGGCATGGCGTCTGTCGTTTGCTACACTTGCATGACAGGTTTCGGACCGCCAGTTTTGAGAGCAACTTTAATGTTATTGCTGATTTTGTTCGGAAAATTAATCGACAGGAAGGCAAATTCGGTCACTCTTTTGTTTATCGTGGCTTTATTAATGCTTCTCATTTCTCCGACAATGGTTACGAATATTGGATTTCAGTTATCTTTCACCGTAACTCTTGGGTTGCTTTCGACCTGCCCGTTGATTTTTGACAAAATAAAAAACAAATTTTTGAATGTTGCCGCATCTTTTGTAATAGTGCCAATTATCGCCCAATTTTTTGCAGCACCGATTCAGATGTTTTATTTTAACTCATTCTCACCATACGCAGTGTTTGCAAACATTTCGGTCGTACCAACACTTTCAATCGTAAGTTATCTGGGCTTCACAAGTTCAATTCTTGCCACAATCAAGCCGATAGCGTACTATTGCGTAAAAATTTTCGACATTTTATTAATGCCGTTTTTAAGTTTCATCGTGGGAGTGGCTGATTTCTTTTCAAAATTACCTTATTCAAACGTCACAGTCCCTTCACCGAGCATATTTCAGATAATTTTGTATTACATAATTTTGCTCTCAATTATTGCATATTTTGCAGTTGAAAATAAAAAGAAACTTTGCGTCTCTCTTGCTGTATTTTCCTTGATATTATTGACTTTAACGTACATTCCTTACAAAAATCATAAAAATGAAATTGTGTTTTTCAACGTTGAAAATGCCGATTCTTTCTTAATCAAAACTTCGACGGAAAAATATATCCTGATTGACACTGGCAAAGCCCCATTTAAGACTTTTTCGCCCGCAGCAGAAAGAATTATTTTAAAATACTTTGAGGACAAGGGTATCAACCATTTGGACATGATGATTTTGTCACACTTTGACTCAGACCACTCTGGTGGTGCAATCGCAATCACGGACAAAATTCCCGTCGAAAAAATCATAATTCGTTCATACAATGATAATTCTCCGCTTGCAAAAAAAATCAAAAAGCAGGCGAAAGAAAAAAACATTCCGCTCTATGTGCCGAAAAACCTTGAAATCATTTATAATGACGGAGAAAATAAAATCAACGCAATCTACTCTGAAAGTGGAGACGACAACGACCGTTCTTTGATAAATATTTTTGAAACTCCTTATGGCACAGTGCTTTTCACGGGTGACAGCGGAGTTAATTCGTTTGAAGATTTGAAGAAAAAATTGCCTCAAAACGTTGAAATTCTAAAGGTTGCACACCACGGTGCAAAAGGTACTGTTTCAGAAGAATATTTACAATGCATAAAGCCCAAAATCGCCATTATTTCAACTGGTTTCAACATATATGGACACCCAAACGACGAGACAATTGATTTGCTCAAAAAACATAACGTTAAAATTTTGAGAACCGATGTCGATAATGCGGTTAAGGCTGTTTTGGATAAAAATAAAATTTTGCTCTATTCTTACAATAATAACAAAAAACGATTTGAAAGGATTGACAATGAATTGTAATTTCAAAAAAATTCTCATAATAAAATACGGCTCAATTAGCGAAATAATTGATTCTTTGACAATTATTAAAAGTCTCAAAAATACCTATCCCGAAATGGAAATCGATTATTTTACGGAAGAAATTCCCGCAAAATTGCTCTCGTTTGAAAAAAATATAAATGAGATATTTTCCGTTGAAAACATTACGTTTTGTGAAGTTTTTAAATCCGCAAGAACGTTAAAATCAAAAGAATATGATGCCACCATCGACTTGAACGCATCGATAAAATCCTATTTGTTGTCTCTTTTAATCGGTGCAAATCAAACAATAACAGTCGAAAACACACAAAATATTCCGCCTGTAAAAAATTATTTCAAAGCAATCAGCGAAAAAATTGAAGGTTTAGATTTCGTCGAAAAGGCTGAAATCCAAATAAAACAAGACCTTCAAGACCATGTTCAAACTGCAATTCCAACTGATAAGGATTTTGTGGTTATCTCGACTCAAACGGCGAAATATAGTGAGGGTAAGAAATATCGACTAAATAAATTTAAAGAATTAGCAGAACAAATTGTTAAAAAGTACGATGTCGAGGTATTTTTCACCGGAACTGCTGATGAGAGAAGGGCTTTAGAGATTTTCGAAAACATAAATCCAAAAATCCATAACTTTGCAGGAAGGTTTAACATCATAGAAAGTGCTGCCTTTTTCAAAAGGGCTAAATGCCTCATCGGGATTGACTCAGCCCCAATTTACATTTCAAAATCTTTGTCCATTCCTACAATCGGACTTTTTGGTGCAACTTCTCCTGAAAACAAAGGCTTTTCGGGCGAAAACACCTACACGATTAAATCGGAACATCTGCACTGTATTCCTTGCGGAAAAAGCAGTTGCCGCCTAAGAAACGAAGAATATACGCCGTGCATGGACGATATTTCAGTCGATGAAATTTTACAAACAATCGAACAAAACGGATTATTGGCGATAAAATCATAGTTATGTTATTATTGTTTCGGAGAATAAAATGGATTTTTTAACAGCATCACTACAAATTAAGAGCATGAGCATTTTTGAGGCAGGCATGATTTTTTGTTTTGGTGCAAGTTGGCCTTTTGCTCTCTATAAAACGCTGAAAACAAAGACAGCAAGTGGGAAAAGCAGAACTTTTTACGTTTTGGTATTAATCGGTTACATTTGTGGCATGCTCCACAAAATATTGTATAATATGGATATCGTATTTTGGATGTATGTGGCTTGTTTTTTATTAATTGCAACCGATTTTACGTTCGTTATGATTTACAGAAAGAAAAATGATAAACCAAATGAAATCAACAAAATTGAAGAAAAAATTATTTAGTTTACTTGCAATGACGGTCGTTTTGACCGCATTTGCACAACAGCCGATTCTGGCAGACGAAACGGACGAAGTCTCCGTTGACGACAGAATTGCTGCCGTCGGTTTCGGAAAAGTTTTTTCTTCCGACCCACAAAAAGAAATTTTGAATATTTTCAAAAAACTTGATACTTACACAGAAAAACAAGATTTAAAAAAGTTGAAACTCTTGTATAGTGAGGATTACATCAACAACGACGGTTACGATATCGACACTTATATGAAATCTGTCAAAAATGGATTTTCAAGTTACAAGATGAAAAATTTATTCACAAAAGTCAATAATATCGCCATAAATGACGATTATGCAGTTGTTCATGTCACAGAAACAGGGGAAGCAGAAACATTAAAACCTGTTGAAGGAATTGACGGAAACGGGCTTATAATCTCGACTGCGGACGTTTATTATTACTTGAAACGCCAAAATGGAAAATGGAAAATCGCCTCGACAAATATTATGGACGAAACCTGCTCAATACTTTATGGTTCAGCAAGAAGCGTATATTTTTCAATAAATGTTCCATCTCAAGTGAAATCAGGCAGTGAATATACGATTTCATTGGCTTTTGCACCGATGAAAGAAGTTTTTGTGGCAGCCTCGTTGTTTTCATCACCGATTATTTATCCGATGAATTTGCCTAAAACAGACTTTAAAGCAATCAAGGGCGACGGAGTGCTTGAAAGACTTGTCACTGCTAATTCTGACAACTATAACGAATACGCTGTGGCAACAATCGGAATGACTTCTCCAAAAATGATTGCAGACAACCAATATGAACTTGAAACAACAGGCTCTGCAATAGTAATGAGAAGGGTTAACGTGTTCCACCCGATGCCGCAAAAAATCGTAAAAAAGCGTGCAGATAAACCCGCAGAGAAAGATGGTCAACAGTGAACAGATTAAAAAGACTGTTGAATTATTTCGGAAACGCCGTCATTTATTCGATTTTAGCATTTTGCTTGAAATCATACATTTTGAAAAAAGTCATCGGCGAAATGTTCACGAACACTGATGCGTTTTTCTCGTTAGTGCTTGTAAAGAATAACGGTGCGGCTTTTAACCTTTTTGCGGGATTTCAAGATTGGTTGGTAATCTTTGCCATCGTAATAATTTTGGCAATAACGATTTACCTTTTGGCAAACAAACTTTTTATTCCGGAAAACTTTTTGATGATGTTATCGCTTTTTACGGCTGGAATTGCTGGAAACGCAATCGAAAGGTACACTTTGGGCTACGTCGAAGATTTTATCAAAATAAATCTTTTCAACTTCCCTGTTTTCAACCTGAATGACATTATGATAACCGTTGCGGCAGTAATAATTGCACTGTCAATCGTAAACGATAAACGACGTGAAATTCAAGAGAATAAAGATGCAGAAGACGACCTTATATACGGAGATTAATGACGAAGGAGTTCGCCTCGACGTTTATTTAGCAGGCATTTTGACCGATTTTTCAAGAAACAAAATCCAATCAGCCATAAAACATGGGGAGGTTAAGGTTAACGGAAAAGCCGAAAAGCCTTCATATTGTGTAAAAGAGGACGACAAAATCGATTTGTCGATTGAAGAAGCCGAAGAGATTTTGATTGAACCGCAAGACATTCCGCTCGATATCAGATACGAAGATAAAAATATTTTGGTCGTTAATAAACCAAAAGACATGCTTACTCACCCAACGATGAAAGAGCGTGAAAACACCCTTGTGAACGCCATTTTGAACAAATATGGCTATAATGGACTATCGAATTTGAACGGCACGATGCGTCCAGGAATCGTCCACCGTCTTGATAGAAATACCTCTGGGCTTTTGATGATTGCAAAAAATAATCAGGCTCACGAATTTTTGACAGAACAAATCAAGACAAAAACGGCTATTCGCAAGTATCTTGCGGTAGTTTCCGGAACTTTTTCAGAAGATGAAGGAACAGTTGATGAACCGATTGCAAGACATAAAACGAAATGTGAAAAATTTTGTGTTCAAGAAGGCGGAAAACCGTCCGTGACACACTATACAGTGCTTGAAAGATTCAAGAAATATACACTTTTAGAACTCCAACTCGAAACGGGCAGAACACACCAAATTCGGGTGCATTTGGCATATTTAGGACACCCGATTGTCAACGACAGCCTTTACGGAGGAGAAAAAATAAAAGTTAAAACAACAGAACAGGTCTTACAGGCTTACAAATTGTCATTTTCCAACATGTCTGATGAAAGAATTGACATAGAAATTTCTGCGGATAATGATATTACAAAGGTTTTGAATAAATTAAGGGACGATAAAAATGAATAAAAATTTGATTATTTTATTGGGAGAAATTTTAACGGCAGTGGCGATTTATTTTGGGTTAAACGCATACATGCCGATGGATTTCAACTATACTTGCCCGTTTGACGGAAAAGAATATCAGACGACATTTGCAATATTAATATCGGCTGTATACATTGTCAGCGTGGTATATGCTACGATTTTGCATATGATTTTTGGTGCAGCAGAACAAGGAAAATTGAAAGCATACCAAAAAGAACGTGAAAAAAATTCAATATCAGGAGCAGAAAAAGATAGCGAAATTGCGGCACTTGAGAACAAGGTCAAGACGCTCGAAACAGCACTTGAGAACCTGATAAAGAAGGAAAACGAATAATTTTATTAAAAATTATTAAAGGTATGTAACTCTTTGAAAACAGGTGGTTGACAATGAGTTATGTCTAAAGTTAAATAGAATTACTTCCCGACAAGGGGGTACTCGTAATGTGCTGATAACGAGTTGAATAACAAAAAGGAGAAAATAATGCCGACTATTGCACAATTAGTTCGCAAAGAACGTCAAAAATTGACAGATAAGACGAAGTCACCTGCTTTGGAAAACTGCCCGCAAAAACGTGGCGTATGCACCAGAGTATATACGACTACGCCGAAAAAACCTAACTCAGCATTAAGAAAAGTAGCCCGTGTAAGATTGACTAACGGATTTGAAGTAACTTCATACATTCCTGGTATTGGTCACAACTTACAAGAACACAGTGTAGTTCTCATCAGAGGCGGCAGAGTTAAAGATTTACCTGGTGTTAGATATCACATCATTAGAGGTACATTGGATACTGCAGGCGTTGCAAACAGAGAACAAAGCCGTTCAAAATACGGTGCTAAAAAAGCAAAAGCTAAGAAATAGAGGTAATTATGTCAAGAAGAAGCAAACCGGAAAAAAGAATCCCGGCACCTGATGCAGTATATAATAACGTTGATATTTCAAGATTCATAAACCGTCTTATGAGACGTGGTAAAAAGTCGATTGCTGAAAAGATTTTCTATTCAACACTCGAAAGAATCAAGGAAAAGACAAAGGAAGATGCACTTGAAGTATTCCAAAAAGCACTTACAAATGCAACTCCTCTTCTTGAAGTAAAAGCAAGAAGAATCGGTGGTTCAACATACCAAGTTCCTCTCGAAGTTGCTCCTGATAGAGGCATGGCTCTCGGCTCAACATGGTTGATTGAATCAGCTAAAAAGAGAAGTGGAAAATCAATGGTAGAAAAACTTACAGCTGAACTCACAGACGCAGCAAATGGTCAAGGTGCAGCTTGTAAGAAAAGAGAAGACACCCACAAAATGGCAGAAGCAAACAAGGCGTTTTCTCATTACAGATACTAATTCAGATACCGAAAGGTTACGAAAAAGAGCGGCAGAAGTCGCTCTTTTTTATTGGAATTTTATTGGATTTTATTGGGGAAATTAAGGGAAAACTTGCTATAAATTGTGAAAAAGTGTAGAATAGCATGAGTTTAAAGGAAAAAGGGGAAAGAGAATGTATAAAGTCACGAGTATCAAGGGAGACACAATAAAGCAATACACAACAGCAGTAAACGCATTTTTCGAACAAAATAAGGACATCAAACTCATCGACATACAACATTTGGTCTCAAATTTTGATGACTATACCGCAATTATAACTTACGAAGAACAATAAGCGTTTTTTAAACTTGATACCTCTATTTGCACATTGATAACTTGCCTATTGCAAGATAATTTGTGTTTATTTTAAATTCGCCTAATGGAATAAGGATAAGATTATGGCTGGAGACAGCGAAAAAGTGAACCGAAAAATATTTTCTCTCTAAACAAAGGTATTGTTTCTCTTGAAGAAGATATTCCATCTCGAGATTATATAAATTCAAAAGGCATTTTACTAAACAATAAACTTCTTATAATCGGCGGAAAAATGCAAAACAAGAGAGTAGATTTATTGTTATATTAACGCAAAACGGAATAAAGGAATTTTATGCAAAAAAATAACTCCAAAGATAAAAAGTTAACAACGACAAGCAAGTTTTTATTTTTAATAATCTTATTTTTAATACTCATAGGTGTTTTGGTAATATGTGTCAAAAACAGTTCCGAATTAACAAATAACATTCGTTTCGAAAAAAATATAAGAGACAAATCAAATTTCGCTAATATGATTTATCCTCGTTATTACCACACGGCAACAAAATTAGACGACGGAAATATCATTTTTATTGGTGGTGGAAGCAAATTTTCGGAAATATATGACCCAAAGACAAAAAAATTCATAAAAGGTTCAGAGTGCAAATACAATAGATATATGCACAATACGGTGAAACTCCCTGACGGAAACTTGTTAATTATCGGGGGACACGATGAAACAAATCCCGATATTGAAATCAAAGACATTGAACTATACGACTTTAAAAAACAAGAATTTACAGTTTTGACCCAATTAAACAACCCGCTCTTTTGCCCCAAAAGCGTGATGCTCGATGACGACACTATAATTGTTATCTCTTCAAAAATATCAGGCAATAACACTTTTTCGGGATTGCCAGAAATTATTAATTTGAAAACAAAAACGTCTCGAGTTCTTGAAAACTTCCCTGAAGATTATTGTGCGTATTTTGAAGAATCAATTATACCAATTAAAGTTGATGACAATGTCATTTTTTATAAATTAAAAATGACTTCAATAGGTGAAGAAAATCTTTTGTGGGACGGTGAAAACTTCAAGAAAATCAAAGGATTAGATATCTTTGATAAAACTTGGCGAATTTTATTGCCGATTGAAAATAATAAAATTTTCTATACAAAATCATTTTCTAAAAAAGGAAATTCTTTTTATCAAATGGGGACACTTGACCTAAAAACAAACGAAAATAAAACATTGTTAAATCTTCAACGAGACAGAGAATATAGAAGTTTCGTTCCTGCAAATATTGCCGAAATTGCGAATTCAAATGTCATCATAGCAGGCGGCAAAACCAATACCCCCAAAGGAAAAACCACTTACTCGCAAGATGTCTACTTATATGACAAAGATACAATTCAAAAAATTGGATTGCTATATAATAAAACCTTAATTAATTTTTCTATTTCGGAAATTGGAAATGGAAAACTTTTAATTTGCGGCGGCAGAACCGAAAAGAATCAAAATGGTTTAAAAAAATATAAAGAAACAAATAAATGCCAAATTATAAAATACTAAAGAGTTTCTTGAACGTTGTAGTCCGTAGTCCGTAGGTTTGGTTTCAACCCAACAACGTCAACGTCATTCTGAGGGCATAGCAAGAAGAATCTTCGATGAACACCATCTTCCTCAACACACACAAAAAAAAAGAGTCAATCCATTTCTGAATCAACTCTTCCTAAATTTGGATCCGGCAACGAGTTATCTTTCCGGGAGGTCATCCTCCGAGTATT
>SAMEA104315421__coassemble_454_pt1 | contig 171316 bp, 138 predicted proteins | sample SAMEA104315421__metabat2_high_PE_028 | metagenome-assembled genome bin SAMEA104315421 (sample SAMEA104315421) | gut metagenome | biome: Monkey gut; feature: monkey-associated habitat; material: faeces | place: China | collected 2013
TCAAAACTCTCTCTCTAAATTAAATTCAGCCCTCATTCGAGGGCTTTTTTTTGCGCCCACCGAGCAGAGTGCGAAGGGCGGAAACGAGGAGTTTCCAACCGTAGGCACGTTTAATGCGAGGTGGGTAAGATTGGATAAATTTAACATTCGTAGAAGTAGGGTCGACTTTAGTCGACGAGAATTTTTTCAATAATTGAATGAAAACAGGATTGCCACACTCCGCAGACGTTCGCAGTGACGGTGTCCCCCTTGAAGTCATTGCTGATAGCAAGCGAGCAAGAGAACTTTGCTAAGTAGCAAAAATTCGCAAAAAAAAAAGCCGCTCGTGGCGGCTGTCAGACTTGGGGAGGATGTAAAAGATGTCCTTTTACATTTACAAAATTCTTATCGTACTTAAAAATATCTTCTTTAGCAAAACAAGTTGAATATCATTCATTTATATGAGAGAGTAATTCATGAAGTTATGTAAAAACTTTTTGTAACAATTCTGTAACATGTTTCAAAAAAAGATTAAAGAAATTGTCGAAAGTACCGACATGACATGTGTAGCGTTAAATTCGCAATAAGGTAAGTGAAAGAAGTTCTCGAAAGGGCTTAATTATGGCAACTGATAATTTTATGAAGTTAACTGTGAAAAACCAATCACAGGTGGATGCTTTAAAGAAAATCGGCAAACATGATTTTGGTGTAAATGGTGGCAGAGTCGTTTTGAATGGCGAAAACCTCAGCATTTTCCAAGGCGATGTCGAAAACTTTCAAAATTCTGGTCTTGGCAATTACAACGCTGAACAACTTGAAACTGTATTTGCAGTATTGGACGCTGACGGCAACGGTAAGTTAGACGCAAGCGAACTCAAGGCTTTTGCTTCTTTGGGCGAAGATACTGACAACATTATTGAAAATGATAAAAACATTATTGATGAAACAGATTTTGAGGCTTTATACAACATGGCTCAAGACTATGTAGAAGAAGCATTAGTTGACGATACAGATCCGACACCTGCCCCTACTAAACCTGACACAGATGTTGTTGTTAAGCCTGACGTAAAACCTGAAGTCCCTGTTGTTAAACCAGATGTTACACCTGAAATCGATGTAAAACCTGAAATAAAACCTGAAACAAAACCTGAAGAAAAGGTTACAGAACCTGAAGTTGAAGAAAAAACAACTGAAGAATCTGTTATTGATGACAACGAAGCAGAAGCGGCTGCTCAAGAACTCAGAACTGCAATGAAGGGCTTGGGTACAGACGAAAAAACAGTTACAAGAATCCTTGAAAAATCAGGTTATTCTTCCGCTGACCTCGTAAAAATCATGGACGTATTTGAAAACAAATTTGGCGAATCATTGATGAGCGATATCCAAGATGATTACTCAGGAAAGGCTGAAACTCAACTCAGAAATGTTCTTTATAACGCTGCTGCAACAGAAGCACAAAAATCATTAGGTTGGAAATCAGCAGACGATATCCCGCAAGATGTTGCCGCAAAAGCAGAAGAATATTACAAACAACTCGAGTCAAACAATGCTCTCGGTTATATGAAAGAATTTAACAAACTTACTGACCAAGAAAAATCACAAATCCTTGTTGCTTGCGATATGTTGCACTCAGATGAAACAGCAGTCAACAGATTGACACAAGGTATGGTTTGGTTCGGCAAGGAAGACGGTTATGTTAACGGAATGATTTCTGCACTCAAGAATACCGCAGGTGTTAAAGAAACAGCTGTAGCAAAAGCAGAACCGAAAGAATCAACAACGGCAGCAGAAAGAGCAACCATAGATGATAACGATGCAAACGCCAAAGCCGCTGAACTCAGAAAGGCTATGAAGGGCTGGGGTACAGATGAAAAAACTGTTTCCAAAGTTTTGGAATACTCAAACTACTCATCAGCCGATATCGTAAAAATCATGGACGCTTTCGAAAGCAACTACGGCGAAACTTTGATGCACGATATTCAAGGTGATTACTCAGGAAAGGCTGAAACTAAACTCAGAAACCTTCTCTTTGATGCCACTGCAAGTGAAGCACAACAAACCTTGAACTGGGAATCAACAAACGATATTCCGAAGAAAATTGTAAGCCAAGCAAATGAATTATATGCTCAACTTGAATCAAATGATGCAACTGAATGTATGAAAGATTTCTCAAAACTTTCATCAGAAGATCAAGCAAAAATTATGCTTGCTTGCGATATGCTTCACCCGAACGAATCAGTAATGGACAGATTGACTCAAGATAGAGTTTGGTTCGGAAAAGAAGACGGCTACGTTGATACAGTTATCAAAGGTATGAAAAAAGTAGCAAACACAAAAGTTTCATAACGAACAAAATTTAGTTTAGAAAAAGGGATTTCAAAAATCCCTTTTTTTTGTTTATAATGGGGTTATGAAAAAACCTGAATTATTACTCCCGGGCGGCAGCCTTGAAAAATGTGAATATGCTTTGAAATACGGTGCGGATGCAGTCTATTTTGGCACGGTCGATTTTAGTTTGAGAGCCTTGAGAAAAGGCGAAATAATCACTGATGACAATATGAAAACTTGTGTCGATTTGGTACATTCTTTGGGCGGAAAGGCTTATTTGACACTCAATATTTATTCTTTTAATTCCGACATTGAAAAACTTGTCCAAAAAATGGATATAATTAAAGACGCAAACCCCGACGGTATATTAATTTCAGACGTTGGTGTTTTGTCGGTGGTCAAAAAATATTTGCCCGATATAGATATCCATATCAGTACGCAAGCAAATACCTTAAACTCGGAAGCCGTCAAGTTTTGGAGAGATTTTGGAGCAAAAAGAGTCGTTCTTGCAAGAGAACTCTCTATTCCCGAAATTGCACAAATCAAAAAAGATGTACCCGATGTTGAACTTGAAGTCTTTGTTCACGGCTCACAATGCGTTTCGTTCTCGGGAAGATGTTTGCTCAGCGATTATATGACTCAAGGTGAGCGAAAAGCCAATAAAGGCGGCTGTGCACAACCTTGCAGATGGAGTTATAAACTTCTTGAAGAAACCCGTCCGAACGAGTATTTTGAAATCGAGCAAAACGAGCGTGGTACGCACATTTTAAGCCCGAAAGATTTGGCATTGATTAATTATATTCCTCAACTTATCGATGCGGGTGTCGATTCGCTCAAAATTGAGGGTCGAACCAAAAGTCTTTACTACGTTTCAGCGGCTGCAAGAACTTACCGTCACGCAATCGATGAATACTTCGAAACGGGAAAACAAAGTGAAAAAGAAAACCTTAATCAACTAGCAAAAATCGGCAACCGTGGCTATACGACAGGATTTTATGTTGCTAAACCGGATAGCGACGGATATAGTTACGATATCTCAAAAGGCTTGGCAGGAGCGGATTTCCTCTGCATGTTTTTGAATGAAAACAGAGACGGTATGCAAAAAGTTTTGACAAAAAATAAATTTTATGTCGGCGATGAAATCGAAATTATTTCTCCTGACGAACTTTTTACGACAAAAGTTTTGAAAGTTGTCGATTTTAATACCGAAGAAGAAAAAGATTTTTCAAATACAAATGATACATCTTGGATTGAGTTTGAAAGAGTGCCGAAAGACACTAAATATGCACTCGCAAGAACAGTGGGGATAAAAAACGAAAGATGTTAGTAAAACCTGATTACAACGTTGAAAGCCTTGAAGATATTGACTTTGACGCTCTTAAATCAGAGGGAAAATCTGTCTTGATGTTTGACCTCGATTCGACCTTGATGCCGTCAAAATCAGGCGATTATTTGCCCAAAACTAAAGAGTTGCTCAAAAAATTGCAACAGAATTTCACCGTGGTCGTTTTGAGTAATAATACAAATCAAAATTATATCGACAAAGTCCGCTCGGTAACTGACTTTGAGGTTATTTCTCATGCCCGTAAACCCGATACGAAAGTTATGCTTGATTATTTGAACAGAATCGGAAAATCGGTCGATGAAGCCGTGATGATTGGCGATAGACCGCTTACGGATATTTTGTGCGGTCAAAATGCAAACGTTACAACGATTTTGGTCGATTCAATCACTAAAGATACCGAACATAAAATCGTTCGATTTGTTCGTTTTTTGGAAAGATTGTTTGTAAAATAAATTTTTCTGTAACATTTAAGAAGATTTTTTTGAGATGAAAAATCTTGTCATTGTTGTGATTTGGGCTGAGAGATTGTCGCTGTGGACGTTGATATATTTGAAAATGTAAAATTGTTAAAATAAAGATTGTAATTTTTGAGTGTTCGCCGTACAATTATAAACGACAATCAAAAAAGGAATTAAGTTTTGGGACTCACTTTTCAAGAATTAGTTTTAAATTTATCAAAATATTGGTCGGATTACGGTTGTATTATTCAGCAACCTTATGATATCGAAAAAGGTGCAAGCACAATGAACCCAGCGACATTTTTGCGTTCATTAGGCCCTGAACCTTGGCACACGGCGATGATTGAACCTTGCCGTCGTCCTACGGACTCTCGATATGGCGAAAATCCGAACCGACTCGGACATTATTATCAATATCAGGTTATTTTGAAACCGTCACCTGAAGATGCTCAAGAGGTTTACCTCCGAAGTCTTGAGGCAATGGGAATTGACTTAACAAAGCATGATGTCAGATTTGTAGAAGATAACTGGGAATCACCTACATTGGGTGCGGCTGGTGTCGGCTGGGAAGTATGGCTTGATGGTATGGAAATTACTCAATTTACATATTTTCAGCAAGTTGGCGGTGTCGAAGTCAAACCGGTTGCTTTGGAACTTACATACGGTCTTGAAAGAATTGCGATGTATCTCCAAAACGTTGATTCGGTTTACGATGTCATGTGGAATGATAAATTAAAATACGGGGAAATTTTCCTTCAAAATGAAATAGAAATGTCGAAATATAACTTTGAATATTCAAACTCAGAAAGACTTTTCAAATTGTTTGATATTTTCAAAGAAGAAGCAGAAGATTGTATGGCTGCAAAGTTGGTGCTTCCTGCTTATGATTATGTTTTGAAATGTTCACATACATTCAATTTGCTTGATGCAAGAGGTGTAATCGGCAAAGATGAACGTATGAATTTCATCAACAGAATAAGAAAGTTAGCGTCGGCTGTTGCTCGGTTATATGTTGAGCAAAGAGAGGTTCTCGGCTTCCCGTTATTAAAAAATAAAGGCTAAAAATGGAAAAAGTACCCCTCGGGTTTCTGGCAAATATTTTCAAAAGGCGTTCGCCCGATGAAATTATTGCTCGCTCAAATACCGACTCACTTGCAAAAACTTTGAACTGGACAGACATTCTTATTTTGGGAATTAGTGCGGTCATTGGTTCGGGCATATTTGTTATGGTCGGAGAGGCTGCTTGCGGAAATGCAGAGCATGTCGGAGCAGGGCCTGCACTTGTATTTTCGGTGTTTTTGGGTGCTTTAGCGTGCATATTTCCTGCATTTTGTTTTGCGGAATTAGCATCGACGATTCCTGATTCGGGCAGTTCTTATACCTATACATATTCAACGTTGGGAGAATTTCCTGCTTGGATAATGGGAACGGTATTGGTTTTGGAATATGCAATCAGCAACGTTACGGTGTCGGCAGCGTGGTCGGGATATTTCTTCCAGTTTTTGGAAGGATTTTCGCATGTTTTGCCGGATTGGCTTGTCCACCCACCGTTGTGGTTAATTCACGATTATGGGACTGCTGTTTTGAAATATCAAGCGGTCGGACTTGACCCAAACGTGCAAATACCGCATGTTTTCGGTATTCCGATAGCGTTTAACCTTCCTGCAATTTTCATTATGATTGTTATGGCAATTATTTTGACAAGAGGAACGCTTGAATCAAAAAGGACGGCAACTTTGATGGTTATAATCAAAATGCTCGTCATCTTTTTATTTATCGGGGTTGGAATGTTTTATGTTCAACCTGATAATTGGGGTCATAACTTTGCGGAATTTGCTCCGAACGGGTTTGAGGGCATTACAATCGGTGCGTTTATTATTGTTTACGCATATTTAGGTTTTGATGCACTTGGGACTACGGCCGGTGAGTCGAAAAATCCTCAAAAAGACTTGCCGATAGGGATTATCGGTACACTTTTGATTGCGGCATTGGTTTATGCGGGCGTTGCGGCGGTATTTACGGGAATTGTTCCTGTTTCTGATTATGCAACGGTCAATATCCATGCACCTTTAGCCTATGTTTCAAGATTAATTCATCAAGATTGGATTGCCGGTTGGATTTCGCTTGGTGCATTGGCTGGATTAACTTCGGTGCTTTTGGTCTTGCAGTACGCAAATTCGAGAATTTTGTATGCAATGGCAAAAGATAATTTCTTGCCGAAAATTTTAAAAAAACGTCACCCGAAATACAAAACGCCTGCGGTCATTATTTGGCTTTCGGCGATTGTCATAATCGTTTCGGGCATGTTTATTGATATGAGCGTCGCAACTCAACTTGCGATTTGTGGAACATTGACTTGTTTTGTGTTGGTTTGTTTGGAAATCATTATTTTGAGAAAGACACACCCGCACATTAACAGACCGTTCAGAGTTCCTTTTTATCCGTTATTTCCGATTTTGGGAATTATTGTCAGTGCGTTGTTGATGATTCAGTCTTTGCCGCAACTTGAGAAGGCTTCGTTTCTTTTCCCGTTGTGGTTGCTAGGCGGAGCGTTGATTTATACTGTTTACGGATACAGACAACACAGAAATGCAGAAGAAAAAGATAAGATGTTAATGCAAAGATTTATGGAAAAGACACAAGGGGAAGAAAATGGCGGACAGTAAGATTAAGACATTTTTTTCCAATATATGCAAAACCGTAAAGACCGAGGAATTGGTTGCGAAGGCTCAGAGCAATACGTTCAACAAGACGCTTAGTGCGTTTGACCTTATTGTTCTTGGGATTGGGGCAATTATTGGTTGCGGAATTTTCGTAATGATAGGACCTGCAGTTTGCGGAAGTCATGGAAACATTGGAGCAGGGCCTTCGGTTGTGTTATCGATTTTGCTTGCAGCATCGGTTTGTATCTGTCCTGCACTTTGTTATGCGGAATTTGCCTCAATGATACCTGTTTCGGGAAGTGCCTACACATACACTTATGCAACAATGGGTGAGTTTGCGGCATGGATAATGGGTTGGATTTTGATGCTTGAGTATGCAATCGGGGATATCACGATTGCAGTTAGTTGGACAGAGTATTTGCTCCAATTCTTGCAAGGATTTGACAAATATCTTCCGACTTGGCTTACAAACCCGCCAATGTGGCTTATCAACGATATTCCGAGTGCATTGGCAAAATGTAAGGAATTAAATCTTGACCCTCATACACAACTTCCTTATATTTTCGGTATGCCTTTCAGTATGAACTTTCCGGCGGTATTTATCGTATTTGTTTTGGGTTTAATTTTGTTGAAAGGTATGAAAGAATCGACCAAAGCGACTGCACTTATGGTTGTTATTAAACTTGCCGTAATTTTCATATTTGTTGCGGTTGGTATGTGCTTTGTAAATCCTGCAAATTGGGGTATTTCTTTGAGCGGAATCGATATGAAAACGGTTGCCCCCGGGGGATTTGACAGCATTGTTTTGAGTGCATTTATTATTTTCTATGCTTATATAGGTTTTGATACGATTTCGACAGCGGCAGAGGAAACAAAAAATCCTCAAAAGAACTTGCCTATCGGACTTTTAGGTTCTTTGATTGTTTGTTCGATTTTGTATGGATTGGTTGCAATCGTATTTACGGGTATTATTCCCGTTTCGCAATACGGAGAGGTGGATATTCTTGCACCGATTGCACATGCGGTAAGATTAATTAATCAACCGTGGATTGCAACTTGGATTTCGTTAGGTGCTTTGGCAGGCTTGACGTCTGCTTTATTGGTTTTCCAATATGGAAATACGAGAATTTTGTATGCGATGACGAGAGATAATTTCTTGCCGAAATCGTTGCAAAAAATTCACCCTGTTCACAAGACACCTCACGTCACGACTTGGATAACGACGATTGTTGTTATGTTAGGTTGTATTTTTATGGACGCACACGTTGCAGCAGAACTTTGTATTTTTGGAACGTTGGCTTGCTTCATTATGGTAAGCATCGGAGTTTTGATTATGAGAAGGACAAATCCGAATTTGCAAAGACCTTTTAGAGTGCCTTTCTGCCCGTGGTTGCCGTTAATCGGAATAGGATTTTGCACATACTTAATTGTAAGAGCGATTCCGCAACTTGCGACATCTGCGATGCTTTTCCCTGCTTGGTTGTTACTCGGTGTGGGAATTTATTTGGCATACGGTTACAGAATGAACCGAAAGGCAGAGGCTGAAGGAACTGCACAAACAATTTTGAGAAATGAAGATGATGATTAAATCAATACATGAAATACTGAAAAATATGGGTAAAACCGCAAATATGGACGAGTTAATTGCTCGTTCACAAAGTCACGGCTTGAAAAAGACGTTGAGTGCGTTTGACCTTATTATTTTGGGAATCAGTGCAATTATCGGTGCGGGCATTTTCGTAATGATTGGACCTGCAATTTGCGGTAGTCACGGTCAAATCGGGGCTGGTCCTTCGGTTGTGATTTCAATCGTTTTGGCTGCTTTGGTTTGCGTATGTCCTGCACTTTGTTATGCGGAATTTGCCTCAATGATACCTGTTGCTGGAAGTGCTTATACGTACACTTATGCGACAATGGGTGAGTTTGCGGCATGGATAATGGGCTGGATTTTGGTGTTTGCTTATGCAATCGGGAACATTACAACGGCGGTTAGTTGGACGGAATATTTGCTTCAATTTTTGCAAGGTTTCAACCACGTTTTGCCGACTTGGGTTACGAATCCGCCAGTTTGGCTTGTAAATGATGCCGTCAGTGCAATCGACAAGTGTAATAAAGCCGGAATTGACCCTAATCAAGCGATACCACACGTTTTCGGAATTCCGATAAGCGTGAACGTTCCGGCGTTGTTAATAGTTTTAGTTTTGGGATTTATTCTTTACAGAGGAATGAAGGAATCTGCTAAAACGGCAGCGTTAATGGTAGTTATCAAACTTTTGGTAATTTTAATGTTCGTTGCAGTAGGTATGTGTTATGTTAAGCCTGAACATTGGGGCTTGGCACAAGTTGCGACCGGCGATTGGTCAACTTTTGCTCCTGCTGGATTTGGCGGAATTATTTTGAGTACGTTTATTATTTTTTATGCGTACATTGGTTTTGATGCAATTTCGACAGCGGCAGAGGAAACAAAAAATCCTCAAAAGAACTTGCCAATAGGGATTGTCGGTTCGCTCGTAATTTGTTCGATTTTGTACGGATTGATTGCGATTGTGTTTACGGGTATTATTCCTGTTGAACATTACGGTCAAATTGAATCGTTAGCACCGATTGCACATGCCGTAAGGTTAATTCACCAAGATTGGATTGCAGGTTGGATTTCAATCGGTTCGTTGGCTGGATTAACATCAGTGCTTTTGGTGTTCCAATACGGTACAACGAGAGTTTTGTATGCAATGACGAGAGATAATTTCTTCCCGAAATCGTTGCAAAAAATTCACCCTGTTTATAAAACGCCGCACAAGATTATCTGGTGGACGACGATTTTGGTAATGTTGGGCTGTATTTTTATTGACGCACACGTTGCCGCAGAACTCTGTATTTTCGGTACATTCGGCTCGTTCATCATTGTTTGTCTCGGAATTATAATTTTGAGACAAACAGAACCCGACAGAGAAAGAGCGTTCAAAGTTCCATTCTGCCCGTGGTTGCCGATTTTCGGAATTTTGTTCTGCATTTATTTGATTATCGAAGCGGCAAAAACTCTTACGACATCAGCAACATTGTTCCCGTTGTGGATTGTTGCAGGTATTTTGATTTATGCGTTTTTTGGATATAGACAAAACAGACGTGCCGAAAAGGGCGAACTCGTAGTCGAAGAGGACGAAGCAGGCAAAGAAATAACGGATACGTTCTAATATCCGTTTTGATAAAATTTAATCAGCCTGTTGCGAGCCAAAAAGGTTATGCGACTGGCTGTTTAATTAATTCTTCAACTATTTCGGCACAGGTTTCAACCATTTTTACGCAATGTTGTTTACGTTCGGGTGAAGCCATATCATAGCCTGCTGTGAGTGCTTTGCAGCAGGTGTATTTGTTTTTTTCTTTGAACATTTCAATTGATTTTTTTGCAAGTTTACGGGCAATCATACCGTTTCTGTCTTTGTCATCACGTCCGAACATTGAACCGAAAACAAGTTGCATACCAGCAACTGCACCGCAAAGACAGCCTGATGAAAGTCCGCCTGAAAACGGTGATGCTAAAGGAAGAATGTTTTCGTTGACCAAACCTTTTTCGATTGCCGCTTTGACGATTGATTCTGAGCAGGAGTAACCTTGCATAAAATATTCTGTTGCTTTTTTCATAAAAAATCCTCATTTTTTGATAATTGTTTGAATATTTTAGCATATTTTTCTCTAAAAAATCATCAAATCGATAACTTTTAAATATAAATTGTATTTTTTTGTGAAATATTATAAAATAAGGATAATTCGACGTTAGTGGGAGAATTTCATGGCAGAAGAAAAAAATAACGAATATAAAGAACTTTATGAATATCTCAAACAGGTTGACGAAAAAGTCGACCATAACGATAGTACGTTGAAATTCATCACTGCACAACACGCCGAACAGGTCAAAGAGTTGATGAATATGAAATCTGACGGACTTCGAAGATTTTTCGAAGAAGCGATTAAGGCACAGACCGAAGTCGTCAGAAACGCTTATGAGGAAATAATTTCAGATCTCAAATTGGCTTATGAAAAAGATTTGAAGAATAGAGAAGTCGAAAACATCAGACTTTATAACCAAAAAGAAGAAGCTTTGAAGGTTTCTTATGAGGCTGATTGCCAAAAAAGAATCAACGACTGTTATATCAAGGCGAGAACTGATTTTGACGAAGAAAAAATCGAGTTAATTTTGAAGTATAAAAAGGAAAAACAAGATTATACCGAAAATCTTTACGGTCAAATCAGACAAGAATTTGAAGATAGAATAAACGAGATAAATGCTTGGCACGAGAACAATTTGCGTACGAAATTGCACGAGACGGAAGAGTATTTTAAACGAGAAATGCAAAGAACGGCAGATGAGGCTTATGCAAACGGCAAGGCGGATACAGAGGCTTGGCACGATGATGTCGTAAGACAAAAACTTGAAACTCAGGCACAATATTTCCAACAAGAATTGGATAAATTTTCTGACGCTAAAAAGTTAAAAGAAAATTATGAAGAAAGAATTGCGGAGATGAATTCTTGGCACGAGCAAAATCTTGCTGCAAAACTTGAGGAAATGAAAAATTATTACGAAGGTCGCATCAAGAAATTTTGGAACGACCATGAGGACATCGTAAGACAAAAACTCGAATCTCAAGCAGATTTCTTCAAGGGCGAAATTGAACACGCCAAAGAGGAAGAAAAAGCAGAAATGATGGCACAAATGGACGAAGCGGCTCGAAGAAATGAGGACGAGTTGAAATTGTTCCTGGATTTTTACGAATCGAAAATCAAACCGTTCAAAAAGTTTATCAACATTCACGAAACGACCGACAGACGTATCAAGGATATTCAACAAAAACTTCAAAAAAGATTTAATAAAACGTTTGGCAACAAAGACGGAAAATAAATCGGAGCAGAAAAATGGCAAATTCTGATATCAAAGTTTCGGTAATCGTACCGATTTATAACGTAAAAAGATATCTCGCAAAATGTTTGGACAGCATAATAGCACAGACTTTGAAGGATATTGAAATCATTTGCGTTAACGACGGTTCGACCGATGGCTCGGATAAAGTTCTTGCCGAATATGCAAAAAAAGATTCAAGAATAAAAATCGTTAACCGAAAAAATGGCGGTTTGTCTGCTGCGAGAAATACGGGCATGCCTTATGCCACTGGCAAATACATCGGATTTGTTGATTCTGACGATTATATCGAACCGACGATGTATGAGTTGATGTATTACAACGCCGAGCATTTCAACTCGCAAATGGTCATTTGTGCCGTTCACAAACTCGACGATTCGACGAATACAGTTTTTGATGATGACCCGTATTATACGTTGGGCTATTTTCCGAAAGAACTTGATAATAGAGCGTTTACGCACCATGATACGAAGGATTTTTTCCAAGATTTTTGCGTAATGGCTTGGAATAAACTTTACCTCAGAAGTTTTCTTGAAGAAAAACAGGCGAGATTCCCTGATGGATACATTTTTGAGGACGGGCCGTTCTTTACGGATATTTATTTTGATATGGATAAAGTAACGATTGTCCGTGATTATCTGTACTATTACCGTGTCAACAGGGCAAATTCGATTGTTGCAAAAGGGGATAAGAATTTTACGGATATTTTCTTTGTAGTTAACAAAATGCTCAATAACCTCCGAAAAACGGACTATTTTGACGAAGTTAAAGCATATTTTTTGAGAAAAAAATTCAAAGATATGCGATATCGTTATCAAGTTATCCAAAATAGATACAAAAAGTATTATTATGACAGATGGCGGAAGTTTTGGCTCAATATTGACCACGACACTCTTGAGGACGAAAAATTCAAAGAAAAATACCCTTATACTTATAGACACATAAGGCTTGTAAGGGAAAACGACTATTTTCATTACAAAAAAGAATTTTTCATCGAACAGTGTAAACATAAGGTTATGCAGATTTTGCACATGAATCCGAAAGTTTATACATTCAAAATCGGTAAATTCCATTTTTGTGTAAAAAAACGCCCGAAAATCTTAGATTGGTGGTACGAAACAAACAAAATGGTCGTAGTTATACCATGGCTGAAATTCAGATGCGAGTTCCCGTTTATGTATACGGAACTTGAAGATTGGGAAGATGCGGTTAAATAATGAAAAAATCCGTCACCCAAAAATCAAAAGTGGAAAATAAAACAAAAAAGGCAAAAAATAAAAAGGTAACGGTTAAATCGGTTTCAAAAAAAACCGTTCAGCCGAAAGAGGTTAAAGTTGCCGAAACTTTTGAGCAACAGGAAAATATTTCTCAACCTGAAAATATTTCGCAAGCCGAACAACTAGTTCAGCCCGAAAATATTGAAATGCCCAAACAATCAAACTCAGACCTAATCGAAGTGTTTGAAAACAAAAATCCCGAACGAGAGGTCAAAGTTTCCGTTATAATGTCGCTTTTTAATGTCGAACTCTATATGCGAGTTGCGATAGAAAGTGTGCTTAATCAGACGCTTTCAGACATTGAGTTGATTTGTATTAACGACGGTTCGTCGGATTATTCGCTCGAAACGGCTAAGGAATATGCCTCAAAAGACGACAGAATAAGGATTTTGTCCTATAAGGAAAGTAAAGGTCAGGCTTTTGCTCGAAATCGAGGAATAGACATTGCAAGGGGTAAATATATCGGATTTGTGGACGGTGACGACTGGGTTGAGCCGACAATGTTCGAGAAATTGTACGAAAATGCTGAAAAAAATAACGCTGAAGTTACTTGCTGTGCAGCGGCTTTGTTTAATGAATTGTTGCAAGAGTGCGATTTCAAAAATGCGTACTATAACTTGAGTTTAATGCCGTCTGATTTGGACAACCGTGTATTTAGTCATGAAGATACAAAAAGTCTGCTCACGGGCTGTATAAACGTCGCTCTGTGGAATAAGATCTATCGTCTTGATTTTATGAATGAAAATAAAATCAGATTTCCAGAATTTTTCATTTATGAAGATATGCCTTTCTTTTATGAAGTTTGGTTTAAGGCGAAGAGAATCACGTTGATTCGTGATTATTGTTATTTTTATAGGGTTAACCGAAACGGTTCGACGATGTCGAAAATCGGAAATAAAGTTCTTGACCGTCCGGAAATGATGGCGTTGGCGTATGAAATGTTTAAAAAACTTCCGTATTTTGACGAGATTAAAACGCAGACGGCTGCTTGGGTTATCGACGATTTGTTCCACAGATTTACGCTTGTTGAGGCAAGATATCGGAAGGAATTTTTCTTCTTGATGAAAAAACTTTTCAAAAATCTTGATTTAGATGGTGTTGATATGGAAAAACTCTCGAAATGCTACTGTTACAAGGAATATTGTAATTGTATCGAGATGAAGTACGATGATTTCACGAGAACTTTGTGTGATACTTATGTTCGGGCAAAAAAGACTGAAAATGAACTTCGAAGCGATAAATTGAGAATAAAATTTGAAACACAAAAAATTTATGAAGATATGATTGAGCAAATTAAGGGCGATTATGAGGAAAGAATTGCGAAATTGCAAGCAAAAATTGATGAATGGGGGGTAAATAATGGCTAAGAAAAAATCCCCGAAAATTTCGATAATCACCCCTGTTTATAATGCCGATTTGTATCTTGAAGAATGTTTGAATTCGCTTGTAAATCAAACGCTTGAGGACATTGAGATTATTTGTGTTAACGATAATTCGAAGGATAAATCGCTCAAGATTTTGCAAAATTTTGCTAAAAAAGATAAGCGGATAAAGATTATCAATTTTGATGAAACTTCCGGACAATCGAGAGCAAGAAACGTAGCACTCGAGAGCGTTTCGGGGGAATATATCGGATTTGTTGATGCGGACGATTTTGTTGACCTTGATATGTTTGAAAAAATGTATAAAAAGTCTCAAAACGCCGATATGGTGATGTGTCAGACGAAAGTTTTTGACGATAAAGTCAAAACTTATAAGGACGATGCTTATTTTGCACTTGAATGTTTTGACGACAAATTTGCCGAAAAACCTTTTACTCACGAGGATACGGTCGATTTTATAACAGAGATTAACGTTTCTGTTTGGAATAAAATTTATCGTACGAAATTTTTGAAAAAACTCGGAGTGAAGTTCCAAGAAGGCTTTATTTACGAGGATTTGCCGTATTTTTATGAGGTTTATACTCAGGCGAAAAAAGTCGTTCTGCTCAAGGAATTTTTGTATTCTTATCGAATAAATAACCAAAATTCGACGATGACACGAACTGATAAAAACGTCAAAGACCGTGTGGATATGGCATCTTTGACTTATGATATTTTGAAAAAACAAAAATATTTTGAAAAGATAAAATCGACATTGTTGAATACGATAATCCATGATTTGTTTTACCGCTGCTTGATTATCAATAGTCGTTATCAAAAAGAATATTTTTTCAGAATGCAAAAATTCTTCAAAACCCTTGATACGACGGATATTGACGATACGTTGATAAAGAGTCGTTATTATCCTCATTTTTGCGAAATCAAAAAACGTTCTTATGATGAAATTATTAAGTATTTCTTTAATCAAGAAACTCTTGGTTCGGCTTATGTTGAGCATGCAAAGAAAGTGTTCAAGCGTGATTTCGATGAATTGGAAGGCAAAAAACGAGACTTTTTGAAGGAAAAGGAAATTTGGCTCGGTGAAATTGACAAAGAGCGTTCTGAATTTGAAAGAGAAAAGTCTGAAAATGCCAAAAATAGTGCGGATTTAAAGAAATCAAAGATTGAACTCGATAAACTTTGGAAAGATTTTGAAAAAAATAAAAAGGCGAAACTTGCGGAATTAGATAAATTGCAGGCGAAAATTTTGCAGGACGAAAAAAATCGTTATGCGGAATTTGAGAAGCAAAATAAGGCTAAAAACGCTGATTTTGAAAAGCAAAAGGGCGAAATTGCACAAGAGTGGAAAAAAATTGATGCTGAACGAGAAAAACGTCTCAAGGAATTAGATGAATTGCAAGATAAGATTTTGCAAGATGAAAAGACTCGTTGGGCAGAATTTGATGAAAAAAGTCAACAGAAAAATGAAGAGTTTGCGGTTCAGCAGGCTGATTTGGACGTTGAATGGAAAAAGTTAGAAAAAGGTAAGGAAGAACAATATGTCTTGCTTGAGCAAGAACGCCAAAAATTCAATGATGATAAGGAAAAACAGGCTGCTCAAATTGATGCTGAATGGAAAAAACTTGAAGATGAAAAGTTAGAGAAACAAGCTGAATTGGATAAGGCTTGGGCAGCATTCAAGGCATATGATGAGAAGCACAAAACGGAATCTGCGGCGGCTTGGCAAAAACTTGAGAAAGAATTTGCCGAAAAGCAATCAGAGTTGGACAAAGCGTGGAAAAATCTTGAGATAGAAACGCTTAACAAGCAGATTGAACTCGATAAAGCGTGGAAAGATTTTGCGGACGAAACAAAGGCTAAACAGGCTGAAATCGACGCTGCGTGGGACAAATTCAAACAAGATACGGCAGATAGAGAAAAAAATCTTGACGAGTTGCAAGACAAAATTCTTCAGGACGAAAAAGACCGCTGGAGCAAGTTTGAAGAGGAAACTTCGCAGAAAAAGTCTGAATTGCAGGCGAAAGAGGCTGAACTTGTTGAAGAATTTGAGAAGAAAAAGCAGGATTTGAACAAACTAGAGGCGGAACTTTGGCAGAAGGTCAATGCTCGTCAAGAGGAACTTAAAAAGGGTGAATACGACCTTGATAAGGCTTGGGAAAAGTTCAAAATCGATAATTTGACGAGGGAAAAGGAACTCGACAAGAAGCAGGCTGACATTTTGACTGACGAGAAGGAACGTTGGAAAAAATATGAACTTCAAGTTGCCGATTTAGAGCATCAGAAGGTGGAATTTGCCAAAGAAAAAGAAATTATGCTGAAGGAAATCGATCGTCAGTGGTCGGATTTCGAGAAGGAAAAGCAGTCGCAACTTGACGAACTTGACCGTCGTTGGGTTGATTTTGAGAAAGAAAAAGAGTTCAAACTGTGCGAAATTGATAGGGAGCATAAGTTTGAGAAATTGACTGTTGAAAAGACGAAAAATTATCTTTCGAACAGATATTTGACAGAGGTTCAAGAAGAAAAGACAAGGCTTGTAAAGCATTATGCTGAGGCAATTTCGAACAGAGAAGAACGTTACGATGAAATGTTGAAGCAACAGTTAAAACTTCAGGAAGAAATTTACAAAAAAACTGATATTTTTAAGGAAAAAATAATGGACGATATCAAGAAAAGACCGAAGGTTTCGATAATTTTGCCTGTTTATAACGTTGCACCATACTTGAGACAATCGTTGGACAGCATAATTGCACAAACTTTGACAGACATTGAAATTATTTGCGTAGACGACGGTTCGACCGATGATAGCGGAAAAATTCTTGATGAATACAAAGAAAAAGATAATAGAATTACTGTTATCCATAAACGCAATGCTGGTACGGGTGCGGCGAGAAATGATGGTTTGAAAATCGCAACGGGTGAATGTATCGGCTTTGTCGACCCGGACGATTGGATTTTGCCTAATATGTACGAAAGACTTTATAATATCTTGCAGGACAAAGAACTCGATATTGTAATGTTTACGCCCGATGTTTTCAATGACCAAACTCAAAAGCACGAGGGATTTTTGTATTTCCAAGATTCAAATTTCCCGAAAATTTTGGACGATAAAATCTTTAACAAGGACGATATTTCGCCATTTTCTTACCCAATGTGCGTTTGGAACAAACTTTATCGCAAAAAACTCTTTGACGACAATAATATCGACTTCGCAGAAGGTTTGGACTTTGAAGATCACAAGGTTATTTTTAAGTCACTTTTCACAGCAAAAAGAATTTACTTTATCCGTGAAAAACTTTATGTTTACAGACATTCAAGACAAGGTTCGATTTTGTCTGATAACGATACGAGAATGTTTGACCATATAAAAATTTACGATATTGTTGAAAATATTCTCAAAGAAACGGGTAACTGGGAAAAATTCCACCTCGATTTCTTACGCTACAAGGTTCACAACATTTTGTACTATTACACGATGATTAAACCTCAATATAAAGATGAATACTATAAAAAAATGGTAAAATCATTGCAAAATACGCAAATGAGCGAGGAAGAATTTGAAATCCTTGCGAAGGATTATCCCGATTTGAAGCCGATAATGGGCGATAGTTGGGTCAAAAAAATTAAAAATGCCGTTCAAAAATTCATAAATGGCTAAATTTTTCTAAAATTCAAAAAAATACGGAGATTAATTTCTCCGTATTTTTGTTTTAAAAATGTTTTTACATCAAAAGCAACCCGATATGGTACGTTATGAAAGCGACGAGCCAAGCAATCGAACATTGCATAACGACAACCAAAAGTGCATATCGTTTGCCAAGTTCTTTTCTGACTGTTGCAATCGCCGCAACACAAGGTGTATAGAGCAAAGAGAATACCAAGAAAACAAACGCCGTAAGATGAGTAAACATTAGCGGTAAAGTTTCTGTGTCGCCACCGCTTAAAACGGTCAAAGTGCTGACTACGCTTTCTTTTGCCATAAATCCTGTGATAAATGCCGTCGAAATTCTCCAATCCGAAATTCCCAAAGGTTGGAAAATCGGTACAATAAAGTTACCCAAATTAGCCAAAAGGCTTTGCGATGAGTCGGTTACAAGATTTAATCTTGCATCAAATGTTTGCAAGAACCAGATGATGATTGTTGCAACAAAAATTACCGTAAACGCTTTCGTGATGAAGTCTTTCGCCTTCATGTAAATCAATCTTGAAACGTTAACAATCCCTGGCATTCTGTAATTTGGCAATTCCATTACGAACGGAACGGCTTCTCCTTTGAAAAAGAAAAATTTCATAATGAAAGCGGTGATTATGCCGACGATTACGCCGATTAAGTACAATGAAAGTACGACTTCAACCTGATGGTTGCTAAAGAATGCAGCCGTGAAAAGTGCATAAATTGGCAATTTCGCCGAACAACTCATAAACGGTGTAAGAAAAATTGTCATTTTTCTGTCTCTTTCAGACGGTAAAGTTCTCGTTGCCATAATCGCAGGAACAGAACAGCCGAAGCCGATTAACATCGGTACGAAACTTCTGCCCGAAAGACCGATTTTACGGAGCATTTTGTCCATAACAAACGCAACTCTCGCCATATAACCGCTATCTTCCATCAACGATAAGAAGAAGAACAAAATTACAATAATCGGCAAGAAACTCAAAACACTGCCGACGCCTGCAAAAATACCGTCAACGATTAATGACTGTACGACAGGGTTTAAACCGTATGCCGTGAGTGCATTTTCGGTCAAATCGGTAAACCAATCGATTCCGTATTCCATAATGTCTGAACAAATCGTGCCGACAGGACCAAATGTTAGGTAAAAAATGATTGCCATAATGCCTAAAAATGCAATTATAGCAGTGTATTTGCCTGTCAAAAACTTATCCGCTCTTGCCGAAAGTTTGTATCCTAAAGACTCATTCGGTTTGAAAACAAACTGTTCGCATAAGTTTTCGATAAAAGTAAATCTCATATCCGCAAGTGCTGCCACACTGTCCAAACTGCACTCGTCCTCCATTGTTGAGACAATTTGCTTGAAGGTTTGCAGTTCGTTTTTGTCAAGGTTGAGCGATTTCAAAATCAACTCGTCACCTTCCGCAATTTTAGTAGCCGCAAACTTTACGGGGATATCTGCCGCTTTGGCATGGTCTTCAATCAAGTGGACAATCGAGTGGATACATCTGTGAACTGCACCAGATTTTTGTTCTTCTCCATTGCCGCAAAAATCAAAAGGGATAGGCTTTTCGCTATATCTTGCAATGTTTACAATGTGTTCTGCAAGTTCTTCAATACCCTCATTTTTCGAAGCAGAAATCGGAATTACAGGAACACCAAGAGTCTCTTCAAGTCCGTTAACATCAATACTACCGCCGTTTTCCGTGACTTCGTCCATCATGTTTAACGCAATAACCATTGGAATATTTAATTCCAAAAGTTGCATCGTCAAAAATAAATTTCGCTCAATGTTCGTTGCATCAATGATGTTCAAAATACCATCGGGCTTGCCTTGCAACAAAAAATTTCTCGTTACAATTTCTTCGTTGCTATATGGCGAAAGTGAATAAATCCCCGGAAGGTCGGTGATTGTGACGTCTTGATAGTTTTTGACAAGCCCGTCTGTTCGGTCAACCGTTACCCCGGGAAAGTTTCCAACGTGCCTGTTCATGCCCGTAAGTCTGTTAAACAATGTCGTTTTGCCGCAATTTTGATTGCCGGCAAGTGCAAGCGTAATCTTCTTTTTTGGCTGAACTTTTTTCTTTTGATTTTCGGGTAGGTATTGTTTTGCTTCCCCACGACCCGAGTGTTCTCTCGGAGTGAAAACCCTGTTATGCTTTTCGTAAGCGTGTTTGTCGTGAACGTCAGTGATGTAAATTTTTGATGCATCACTTTTTCTCAACGTCAAAATATACCCACGAACCCTGATTTCGAGTGGGTCACCCATAGGTGCTGCCTTAATCAAAGTGACTTCGACATTCGGCGTCAAACCCATATTCAAAATGTGAGAGCGAAGTGATTTGTCATCACACTTAACTTCAGTAATAACGGCATCTTTGCCGATTTCTAATTTATCTAATGTTGTGAATTTATCTTTAGCCATTTTTTTATACCAAGTAGGTTAGGTCTGCCTAACACGATAATTATACAACATTGACGGGTGTTGTCAACAAAATTATCCGTAATATTCAGGGAGTTCGAAACCTAACGTAGTGTATGCGTTGCAGGCATTTGAGTACAATAAATATCTCATGTCTGCTTTTTTTGCTTCTTCGATGAAGTAGTCGCAAAGTTCTTTTACTTTCCTAAAATCGTCCAAATTTGGTTCAGACATATACATTCTGTCGTCGGCGTTGAGGACGAGTTCTGAGACGTTCATTTCTTTTGCGGTTTGAATCCATTTGAAAATTTCGTCTTTCATATCGTTTCTATGCGGCACGATGACGTATTTTGAGCGGACTTTGTTATTATTTTGCGGTTGTTTAGCCTTGCAATAAGCCGCCAAATTTTTCAATACACGGTCAAAAGAAACGACTCTTTTTACATCTTGATGAACTTCTTTTGTGCCAGCATCAACGGAAATCAAAAGTTCTGCAATTCCTTCTCTGACGGCACGTTCGATTTCTTCGCTGTAATTTATCGCATTTGTGTGAATGATAATGTGCTTGACTTTTGCATCAATAAACATCTTGAGTGCTTCGTCGAATTTGTAGTACATTGTGGGTTCTCCGCCCGCAAAATCAATCGTCGCATCGTCTGTCAGGAGATTTTTTTCAATCAAATCTTTGACAATCGGAATGATATCGTAAGTGTCGTTCGGGTTGATTTTTTTCGCATCAATGTCCTCGATGAGAAAGTCCTTCTCATCCTTCCAACAGTACCGACAAGCGGAATTACAGGCATACCAGTTTGAAAAAAGAATGTACTTGAATTTTCTCGGTTCTGTTTCGGCGTCCCAATCTTTTTCGGAAAGCATCATACAATCCTTGCAAGAATCAATGATGACACCGTTTCGGTGACTTTGTTTGTCTGCTTCGATTTTGTCTAAAAGTTTTTCCCAATCGATTGGTTCACCGTTGTAATTTTCCTTTAAAACAGCGTATTGTTTGTTTTTTGCGGTGTTTCCAAGTGTGCAATAAACAATTCTCGAATCGTTAAAACTTAAACAGTGATTGACATAATGACAAGATTTGTACTTCATTTTTTCCTCTGAATTCTCGTCTTATTATGACATTTATCAAAAAAAAATACAACAATGCAAACGCAAGGTTGTATAAGTTTCTTCATTCAATTTTCTAATGCTTTGAAAATAGTTTTTTGGGATTTAGATTTAAAATTGTGTTCTGCCGTGATTTACGCCAATATGTTTAACTTTTTGCCTGCTTTTTTAAGAATTTCTTCGTTTGTTAAAGAACCATTGTTTTGTTCCATTTGAACAAAGGATTGAGCGTGATTTGAACCACTCAGTGCCTTGTGTTGTTCGTCGATTTTGTTCATCATATCGAAAATGTTTTGGCTTTTTTGAGCACCACCAACTTTTTGCGAATTGAAGATGCTGTTTTCGGGATTAACTTTTCCGACTTTTTGTTGGTTGAAGATGTTTGCGTTTTGGTTGTTAACGCCGTCTATATCGCCTTTTTTTGCTCTTTGTTCAACACCTTTAGATGTGTTTGCCTTAGCGTTACCGACAACTGAACCTGAAGATTGATTGTTAGGATCGATGCCGTGCATCATAGCCCACTTAGGATCTTTCTTCAAACTCATAAGACCAAAACCTAATGTTTTCATTCAATAATCCTTGTTAATCTCAACTTCTTACATGTATATTAAAAATTTTTGTAAACTCGGATTTCAGACATGTGCCATTTTTGTTACATTCTTAACATTATTTTGATGTTAAAAATAGGCGTCAGGCTAATAACAACAATGGCTTTCGCTATATAAAATTAATTTTCGCAAGAAATTTCAATTTTTGCCAACTTAACATTCTTAATGTTTCAAAAAATAGGCTAAAGTCCAGTAAATACATGGGTTTCAAAAATAAAACATTTCACATCAAAAAATTGCCTGCACTTATGAAAAATTTTTGTCGGATTTATTTTAGATTCTTCGTCTAAAGGTTCAGAATGACGAAAAGACCTTACTTCCATTTTTATACAAAAAAGACCCCGAGGTTCGAGGTCTTTTTTCAATTTGATTTATTCTTTACAATTTGATGATGTTCAAACCGCATAAGATTGAGAATAAAAGCAAAGCGGGAACGATATATTTCAACAAGATGTTAAAGATAAAGTAAAGAACTTTGTTGCCTTTGACGATGTCATCAGATGGTTTAACGAGCCAGCCGACGATTAAGCAAAGTAAGCAGGAGTTGATAGGCAATAATACTGTCGAACTTGCGAAATCGAAGAGGTCGAAACATGTCTTTCCGATGATTTTCAAATCGCTTAATACGCCGAATGAGAGTGTGCAAGGGATTAACAAAACGATGATAATTGCACTGACAACGAGGGTTGCCTTTTGTCTTGACATATTCAAACTTTCTCTGAAAGCGGCGATTGAAGTTTCGAGCATTGCGATAGAAGATGTTAACGCTGCAAAGAGCAATAACACGAAGAACAAGACCGCAATGAGGTTTCCGCAGAACGGTAATTGTTCAAATACTTCAGGCAGTGTTACGAATACCAAACCGGGGCCTTCGCCAGGATTCAAACCGTATGTGAATACTGCTGGGAAAATCATTAATCCTGCTGAAATAGCGATTAAAGTTTCGCCGAAGATGATGATGTAGGAGTTGTCCACAAGGCTTGTATCTTTGTTCAAATAACTTCCGTAAGTCATCATAGCACCCATTCCGACTGAAAGAGAGAAGAGAGCTTGACCGAAAGCGATGAGGAACATTTCTGCATTAAACTTTGAAAAATCTGGTTTGAAGATGAATTCGAGACCATCTTTTGCTCCAGGGAGTGTTTGAGAAATGATTACCAAGAACAAAAGCATAATTAAGAATGCAGGCATCATAACTTTGTTTGCTTTTTCGATGCCGCTATTTACCCCTCTGAATGGGAAAATTGCCGAAACCGCTAAGAATAAAACGGCATATACAAGAGGCAATACAGGTCGTGCTGCAAATTGGTTAAAATATGAAGCATAGTCTGTTCCGTGCGGAAGAGCACCTACTGCGTAAACTAAAACGTAATGGATAATCCAGCCACCAACGGCAAAGTAAAATCCTGAAATCAAAATAACGGTGAAAACATTGAGCCAACCGAGCGACTTTAAACGCTTGTCGACAGATTCGTAAGCACCAACGACCGCTTTTTTGTATTTTTGTCCCATAAATAATTCGCAAAGCAATGGAATGATACAGATTGCACACATCAAAACCATATATACGAGCAAGAATGCACCACCGCCGTATTTTCCCATTACATAAGGAAATCTCCAAATATTTCCTAAACCAACCGCACTACCCAAACTCGCTAAAATAAAGCCCATGTGCGAAGTCCATTCGGGACGAGAACTCTGCTGGGTCGAGGACGGTTTTATTTCCGTTGCATTAGTCATTTTTTACTTCCTTGATTAATTTAATAGTTAAAATATTTAAAAAATTTAACCTTCACACTTGTTTAATTAATAATATTAAAGCAAAAACATATTTTTTTTGCATGTTATTTTTAAATTAAGTTAAGCAACGGTAAAAAAGTTGCAAAAAATTTTCACCTCTCGTATAATATACAGGCTGACTATTCGGCAGAAATTTTTGATAACAACTCTTAAAGGAGAAATTTTATGAACTTTGCAAATATGATGCAACAAGCACAAAAGATGCAAAAAAAGTTACAAGATGCACAAGCAGACCTCTCTGCAATGGATATTGCGGGCGAAGCGGGTAACGGTGCAGTAAAAGTTGTTTGCAACGGACAAGGTAAGTTCAAGAGCATTAAACTCGCTCCTGAAGCAATTAACCCTGAAAATCCGTCAGCAGTTGACCAAGATACTCTTGAAATGCTTGAGGAATTGATTGCACAAGCAATGAATCAAGCAACAGCAGTTGCCGCTGAAAAATCAGAAGCAGCAATGAAAAGTATCACCGGTGGAATTAAAATTCCCGGATTGTTCTAATGGAATATACAAGACCCATTGCAGAATTAGCGGATTTTTTTCAAAGGTTTCCCGGTATAGGTCCGAAATCGGCTCAAAGATTGGCATTTCACTTGTTGAAAATGCCTCTTTCTGATGTGGAAAAATTTGCCGCAAAAATGGTTGAGGCTAAAACAACCGTAAAATGTTGCTCAAAATGTTTCAACATGTCTGCTTCCGACCCTTGCGAAATATGTTCCGATGACAATCGTGACAAAAAAGTTATCTGCGTTGTCGCAGAAACAAAAGACTTGATTGCCGTAGAAAAAACCCGTGAATACAAAGGGCAATACCACGTCTTGCAAGGCGTTATCTCTCCGATTGACGGAATTGGTGCTGCCGACATTAGAATCAAAGAACTTTTGACAAGAATTGCAAACGAAAATATTCAAGAGGTAATTCTTGCTCTAAACCCTTCTGTTGAAGGCGAAGCAACCACTTTGTATATCGCAAAATTGTTGAAACCTTTTGAAATCAAAGTCTCAAGAATTGCTCTTGGTATCCCCGTTGGTTCTGACCTTGAATATGCCGATGAGATTACTCTCGCAAGAGCATTGGAAGGTCGAAGGGAATTGTGATTTTATTAATAAATCAAAAATCGCCCGTCTTTTTGAAGGGCGTTTTTTTGTGTACTGAAAACAGTTGTGTCACAACGATTTTGTTTTAAATGTAACAAATGTAACAAAAAAAATCAAAACTGAAATAACCGTTTAAAAAAATACTTTATATACATGTGAGAACTGTGGAAAAGGCGAAAACATGGCTTTTTAGCGTGTTCTTACTAACTATGAACTATTTTACTCGCACCATATCGGAGATACTGGAACAAAGTATCTCTTTTTATTTGCTCAAAATAAGGTAAAGCGACCCCGAAAGGTCGCTTTTGTTTGTGTTAGAACATCTTTTTTATGGCCTAAATGTCAGGGTAAAAATCATCAAGTATGCTTGATGGTGTTGCTTCGTTTTCTTCGCCGTAGAACAATGTAATGTTGCTTGATTTTACGCTGTTCATTTGAGTGTCTAATTTTTGACGTTGTGCTTTGTATTGGAAGGCTTTGATTTCGGCGTCGGTGACCTTTCCGTCGTGGTTTGTGTCGATTTGGTCAAAGTATTCTAATACCGTTGAATAACTGTTTGTGCCTGACATATTTGAACAAAGTGTTGTGATTTGGTCTTTTGTCAAACCTTGAGTTTGAATTTGTGTCGTTAATTGTTGAAGTTCTTTTGATGAAATCGTTCCATCGGCGTTTTTATCTATATTGCCGAAGCTTGATTGCATGTAAGATACAAATGATGCACTGTTCAGTCCTAATTGGTTGACTTGTGCCGTCGTAAGATTTGTTAAGTTGCTAAGTTTTAAACCTGAACCGTCTGCGTTCAAAATGCCAAATGAGTTATTCAAGCCTGCAACTGCTGATGAAATAAGTCCGCTTCCGCTGAGTGAACCCATAATATTCCTCCCTCTCTTGCCTTATGCACTTTTTATTTTAATAATCTTTTTTCAAAAGTAAACCATACAGATATATTAATTTTTATTAAATCTTGTGCCCTTGTTTTTAATAATTTTAACAATTCTGTGTATTTTTTGGAAAATGTAGTCGTGCCAAGGTGTTGCGGAAAACTGTCAACCGTTTCTTGCGGGGTGTAAACCACTTGTTGTCACTATGTCAACTAATGCCGTCATGTATTTGAAAATTATTGTGATGACTGAGTTTTAAGTTTTTTTGTGCTTTTTGACACAAAAAATCCTCATTTTTTGAATGAGGATTAATTTTCTTTCAAATGTTCGTCCGTATCAATCATTTTGCGTAGAAGGTCGGTATCTCCTTGGAGTTGGAAATATTCCTGAAATTTAGGAGTTGTGTGGAGATTAAACGAGCGACCGTTTTTATCTTTTGTACGTTTCACGAAACCTTGCTTAACGAGTTCGCTGACGTGTTCATAGGTGCTTGCACCACGCATTTCTTTGAGGTCTGTTTGTCTTATCGGTTCTTTGAGAGCGATAATGGTCAATGTTTTTAATACTGCTCCTGAAAGTTCGACAGGACAGAGTTTTTCGACTATATCAGAGTAGTCCTCTTTGACCTGCAAAATATATCCGTTTTCGTCATTAATTTCGAGAGCGCCTTCACGGGAAGAGTAGTCCATAATCAAGTCGAGCATTGCTTCTTCGATTGTGGGTTCATCTTCGTCCAAAATTTCAGCGATTTCTTTAATTGTGACCGAGCGAGCGGTTACGAAAAGGACGGTTTCAATTCTCGATTTCAAACTCACGATGCAATCACCGCCTCTTTAACAGGTGGCGTGCTTACAACGTTATTACGCATGCCTCCTTGAAGTTCGTAGGCAACGAAAGAGTTGTTGTTCTTTTGTGGATTGCCTGATTGTTTTTTTGCCACGGTTTTTGAAATTTCTGCTGAACTTTCAGTAGTTTCAGCGTTTTTGGCGGATTTATTTTCTTTTTGGATATATAAATCGCCATAAAATTCTTCTTGAACGAGTTCGATATCTGTATCTCTTGTGATAAACAATAATGCGAGGTATGCATTGAGCCTATCCATACCGATTTCGGTCAAATCATTGAGTTCGACCTTTGCATCTTGCAAGAAAATTTGTTCCAATTTTGTTTTCAAAATTGCGATATTTTTCTTGATGTGATCTTCTGCTGCAAGGTTCACGATTTGGCTTGTCGAAAGGTTTTCGTACGAACGAACAGCACGTCTTTTTGCACGTTCCAAGGTGTTTTTGAGGGCTTGTTTTTTGTCGAGTTCTTCATAGAATTTCAACTGTTTAATCAAGTCTTTCAAAGTAACCGTTCTTTTGCGGTTCATTCTTGTGCTGAGACGTCTTTTGAGTGCTTCATTGATTGAGACGACGTTATTTTTTCTAACAGGTTGTTCGTATTCAGGTTCAAAATCGTCGTTATATTCTTCAAAGTCCTCTTGAGCCATTACAGAGTCGAAATCCATTGGGTCTAAGCCGACCAAGACATTTGATTTCAACTTTAAAAGAACTGATGCGAGCCAGATTGTTCTGCCCGTATTTCTCAAGTTTGAGGCTTTTTTTTCTGCCATTTGAAGAAGATATTTGTCTGCAACATCGACGATATCGATATCCCAAGGATCAATTTTGCCTGTTTTAGCCATCGAAACGAGAAGAGCAATACCATCGGTTGCTTCTTCCGGCGAATCGATTGCGAAAATATCGTCATCTTCAACTTTATTACTTGTTTTATAGAAATTTGCAGCCGTATTAGTCATACGTTTTTCCTTAATTATTCAGTACACCTGTGACTTTCGTCACACCCTTTTCTTTTTGAGTTACTCCTACCGTTCTATCTGCTGATTTTATCACAGATTGGTCGTGACTAACTACTATAAATTGCGTATTTTTTGATTGTTCTTTAATCATTAATGCAAATTTTTCTCTGTTTATAACGTCCAAACTTGCATCAACTTCGTCCAATGCGTAGAATGGAGCAGGCATGTATTTTTGGATTGCGAAAACCAAAGACAGTGCCGTGATTGCTTTTTCCCCACCAGAGAGTTGGATTAATTTTGTTTGACCTTTTCCTCTTGGTTTGACCATCATGCTCAAACCGCCTGAGAACGGGTCTTGTTCGTTCTCTAAAATTAATGTACCTTCGCCGTCTGCTAATTTTTCAAAAACAGATTTGAAATTATTATTGATAGCGGTGTAAGTATCCATAAACGCATCTTTTTTCGCTTCGCCGTAACCTGACATTCTTTCTTCAATTTCGGTTCTTTCTTTTGTCAAAACGGTAATCTTTTCGTCAAGTTCTTCTTTTCTTGCCATTTGAGTGTCGTAACTCTTGATTGCGTTCATATTGACAGGTTCGAGTTCTGTCATGCGTTTTTGAAGTCTTTGAATTTTTGCCGTAATTTCTTCTGTCGAAAGTTCAGGTGCAACGAGAGTTTTAACGTTAATTCCTGCTTCAGTAAGTTCATTTGTGATTTGTTCAAGTTGCGGTTCAATTTCACGACGTCTTGCACGGAAAGATTCAATTTGGTCGGCAATTCTTGACAAATCATTAACCAAAACATCTTTTGCCTTTTCATTTTCAAGCAATTCTTTTTGAACAGTGTCTCGTTCGTCTTGGAACTGTTGCAATTTTTCCGCAAGTTCAGCCTTTTTAGCATCCCAAACTTTTAATTCTTCCTCGAAAACGCTCTTTTCTTCCGCAAAACAAATCTTGTCTTGTTCAAGTTGAACGTTATCTTTTTTCATTTGTTCAATTTTGGTCAAATTGTCGTTGATAACGATATTTTGGAAGTCGATAACGTTGTTTTGGCTTGTTATTTCGTTATTTTTGAACGTAATTTTTGTTTCAATTTTTTTGATTTTTTCTTCGTAAGATTGAGTTTTTTCTTTCAAACGACGAAGTTCGCCTTCGCTCATTTTACTTTCGATTTCGGAAATTTTATCACGCAAACCGAGCATTTTTTCGCTCAATTCAAAACGTCTTACTTCGTAAGCGTCGAGTTGTTTTTCAGCACATGCCACTGCTTCGTTTGCTGCGGTGATATCTTGGTTATAGGCGTTAATTTTATCGTCTGCTTCTTTTCCCTTTGTGATAAGGTTTCGAAGTTCCATCTTTGCACCATTGCAAGTGTTTAAGGCGTTAGAATATTCCGTTCTGATTTTGCTTTGACGATTTTCAATTTCGTTTTTCTTATTTTCAAGGTCGTAATATTCGTCCTGAAGTTTTTTAAGTCCTGCTTTTAATTTTGTGATTTCATCTTCACTTGTTGATGCAAACTTCATGCCCGTTTTTTTTCTGTCACCGCCGGTGATTGCACCCGAACGGTCAAACAATTCGCCCGTGAGCGTAACCATTCTATACTTGCCGTGCAAGCGTTTTGCGACTTCGTAGTCCTCAACGATAATGGTTTCACCAAGTGCAAGGTAGAAGGCATCGACGTAAATATCATCAAAGTCAACAAGGTTGATTGCGTAATCAACAACGCCTTTTTCACGAATGTTCGGCAAACTGCGGGGTGCCGGTTTGATTTTGTCGAGCGGAATGAAGGTCGTTGAGCCTGCACGATTGGTTTTCAAAAGTTCGATACAAATTTTTGCAACATCAGCGTCCTCAACGACGATGTTTCTCATTCTTGCACCCATTGCAACCTCAAGTGCAGTAGAATATTCATCATCAACCGCACCTAAATTCATCAAAGAATTATGCACGCCGTCAATATGGGCGTTCAAAATTGTATCGTTCGCTCTGTCTCCAATACTGTCGTTGACGCTCTTTTGGGCTTCAATTTTTGCCAATTTTAAAGTCGCAAGTTGAACGTCTCGAGTCTTTTGTTGGAGTTCTGATTTGATGTTTTCAAGTTCAATGACTGAATTTTCTTGAATAGTTCTATAATCTTGCAATTCCTTGTCAAGTTCGACGGTTTGCACCTCGAGACGGTCTTTTTCATCCTTGAAAGTTGCCTTAAAATCAGTCAAATCATTAATGGATTTTTGAGAATTTTCTATGATTTTTTTATTGGTCGAAAGCGAACTTTCAAGCGGGGCAATCTTTTTCTCCAAGTCGACTTCTTCGTCTCTGAATTTATCCAATTCTTTTTGGAGTTCTGTTCTTTGTGCAATAAACGCTTCAGCCGTTTGGTTTAAGCCTGAAACTTCCTCTAAAACTCTTGTGAGTTCTGTTTGTTCGGCTTTCAATGCAAGTTCGAGACCTTTGATTTCTTGTTCTAAGTTTGCGATGATTGATTTTGCATCGTCAATTTTGGTGTTTGCGGTTTTGTTTCCGTTTTCGCAACCGAAAATCGCCTGTTTATTTCTCGAAATTGTTACGTCTGCTTGGTCAATGGCACTTTTTTTGCGGTCAATTTTACCCTTAATTTCTTCTGCTTTTTGAATAACCGCAATCTGCTCAGCCTCGCCGTTAGCCTTCACTTTCGCCTGAACTTCTTCTAAATTCTTTTTAACTTTTAAAATCTTATCTTCGATTTTTTTCAGTTCGTATCTTTTTTCTTCCTTCTTTTTGCCGAATTCCATTATGCTCTCATGCACATGTTCATTGGATTTCATAAGGTCGAAGTATTTTACGGCGGAAACTTGTCCTTCAAGTTCTGTTTTTTCGTTTCTTAATTTTTCATATTTCAAAGCGACTTCACGTTCTTCGGCAAGTCTTTCAATGGTTTTGCCCAATTCTTCAAGGATAAGATTTGTCGATTCGACACGTTGTTCAACAACCAAAAGTTCGTTTTCCGCTTTTTCGATTTGACGGTCAAATTCCGCTGTACCAGCGATTTCTTCGATAATTCTTCTTCTGTCACCATTCGAACAAGTCGTGATGTTCATAACGTCGTTTTGCATAACAACGTTGTAACTGTTTGGGGTGATGTTGTACTTTTCGAGTTCAAGGTGAATGTCGCTCAATGTGCAGACTTTGTCGTTCAAATAATAAACGCTGTTGTAGCCTTGAGAACTTTTTTTAATTCTTCTTGCTACTGCCAACTCTTGATTTTCGTCATGCTCAAAACCGAACGTAACCTTGACGTAAGCGTCGTTTCTTCTTGGGTTGTGGGTTGAAATGTAATCTGATAATTTTTCGGCACGAAGCGTTCTCGACATTGAAAAACCGAGTGCGAACAGAATACTGTCGATGATGTTACTTTTGCCTGAACCATTAGGACCTCCGACCGTAGTAAAACCTTGCAAAAACGGTATGGTGACATCGTTTGCAAAAGATTTGAAATGGTCGATTTGTAATGCTTTTATATACACTTCCTAAGCCTGTCCTTACGGTTATTTTATTCTGTATCTGCGTCAAATTCCGTCGTCACGGAAAAAACAAATACTTACGATAACCCACTCTGTTTCAATTAGACAACATTTTGTTGACGAAGTCAAAATCGTAACATCTTTGTAATAGTTTGAAAATTAATCTTTTGAAATATTTTGGCAAATTTGAAAAATGATGTTATCATTGTTCTGTAAAAATGTCTTAGTAAAAATCAGTACGGAAGAAAACTGTGGGTATAAGTATAGTAAGTTTGTTAAAAAGTGCGGTGCAAAAGGGTGTGTCTGATGTCCACCTCAAAATTAACGAGTCACCTGCCATCAGAAAAGACGGTAAGATTATCAGAACGCAAATTCCGCCTTTGACGGAGGAAGATTTCTTTGAAATCTTAGAAACAGTCGTTCCGACTTCATATAGAAATAAGGCTTTTGATAATTATGACGCCGATTTTTCGTATGATATTCCTGATGTTGCACGTTTCCGTATTAATTTGTCCCGAGAACTCGGTAAAATGTTTATGGTTATTCGTGTTATCTCGATTAAAATTCCGACTCGAGAAGAATTGCATTTGCCAAAATCTATCGACAAATTTTCTTCTCTCAAAAATGGTATCGTTCTCGTTACTGGTGCAACGGGAAGCGGTAAATCTTCAACACTTGCATCAATGGTTAACCACATAAATAGTACGCAGGAAAAACACATCATTACGATTGAAGACCCTGTTGAATACTTGTTTTCACCGATGAAATGTATTATTACTCAACGTCAAATCGGGATTGACACTCCGTCGTTCCCTGATGGAATTAAATATGCTCTCCGTCAAGACCCTGACGTTATTTTGGTCGGTGAAATTCGTGACATCGAAACAATGTCAGCGGCTTTGAAGGCTTCTGAAACAGGTCACTTGGTTCTTGCAACCTTGCACACAAACGATGCAATCCAAACAATCAACCGTGTTATCGGATTTTTTGAACCTAAAGACAGAGATTATATCAGAAAACAACTTGCGGAAAATTTGAGAGGAACAATTTCTCAAAGATTAGTTCCAAGAGCAGACAAACCGGGACGTTTCCCTGCTTGTGAAATTTTGGTCGTCACTCCGACGGTAAAAGATTTCATCATTAAAGATTCGCTTGAACAAATTTATGACCTCGTTAAGAGAGGTAATTTCGACGATATGATTTCGTTGAATATTTCTTTGTTCCACTTGTATAAAGCAGGCATTATCACTAAAGAAACCGCTATTCAGGCAAGTGACAACAAAATCGAAATGCAACAATATATCCGTGGTGTTTATCACGGTGCAAGTTTTGATGTGATGTAATATGCGACAAAAATATTCTGCAAATGCCATAAATCTTAAATCGTACGACTTTGGAGAAGCCGACAAAATCGTTATGATGTACTCAAAAGAACGAGGTCTCATCAGATGTATGGCAAAAGGTTCGAAAAAACCTAACGGAAAGCTTTGTGGAAGAATGGATATGTTTGTCGCAAATAACTTGTTGTTGACAAAGGGAAAGTCAATGGATATGGTATCTCAAGCCGAAACTGTCAACTCTTTCTTTCGCCTTCGCCAAGATACTGACAAGTTGTTTTTTTCAATGTATTGCGTTGAAACTGTGAAAAATTTTGGTGAAGAAAATGATGAAAACAGTGACAAAGTCTATGACTTGCTTTACGCTGTTTTATCAAGGATTTCAGATAGCAAAACAGAAGTCGAAGTTTTGCTTGCAACAATAAGATTTCAACTCAAAATGATGCAAGTTTTTGGCTATTCACCTGAATTTTCAGTTTGCAATATTTGTAGAGAAAAAATTGATGATTCTTATTCGAAATTTTCGTTCGAACATGGTGGGCTTGTATGTGACCACCATGCACTTTTGGGCGAAAAAACAATGCGAATTCACCCAAAAATTAAAGATTTTTTGAAAACTTTGCAAAAAACAGACTTTAATATTGAAACACCTTATGATAAACTTGCAGATATAAAGGTGACTAAACCGTGTTTTGAACTTTTAAGGGACTACATTGAACATTGTTCGCCCAAAAAATTCAATTCGACAAAAATGTTAGAAGTTAATTAGGAGGCTTAAAATGAACAAGTACATCGAACATACACTTTTGAAACCGACTGCTACAAACGAAGCACTCGCAAAATTGTATGAAGAAGCAAAAGAACATAATTTCAGAGGCGTTTGCGTTAACCCGATTAACGTAAAAAAAGCAGCAGAAGCATTAAAAGGAACAGACGTTAAAGTCGTTACCGTTGTCGGATTCCCTTTGGGTGCAATGGTTTCTGATGCAAAAGCATTCGAAGCAAAAAGAGCAATCGAAGATGGTGCTGATGAAGTTGATATGGTTCTCAACATTCAAGCAGTTAAAAACGCTGAATGGGATACCGTAACTGCTGATATCAGAACGGTTAAAGAAGCATGCGGCAATACTGTTTTGAAAGTTATCATTGAAACAGATTACTTAACAAAAGAAGAAATCGTTGAAGCGTGCAAATGTGCAATCGCAGCAAAAGCAGACTTCGTAAAAACATCAACAGGCTTCGTAAACGGTGGCGTTGGTGCTAAGGCTGAAGATGTTAAATTGATGTATGAAACTGTTAAAGATGCAGGCTTGAGAGTTAAGGCTTCAGGCGGAATTAGAGACAGAAAAGCAGCTGAAGCAATGGTTGCAGCAGGTGCATCAAGCCTTGGTACTTCATCAGGTATCAAAATTGTTGAAGGTTAATTGAAATATTAAATTAAACAAAAAAGCCTCGAAAATCTTTCGGGGCTTTTGTTTTGCTTGATTTTAATCCGTCAATCTCAAATTTATGTTGCAATTTGGGGATTTGAAAATTTCATCTTTTAAAATTTCTTTGAATCTTGCATAGTGCGGATTTTGAGGTAAATAAACTGCATAGTTTTCATAATCTTTGTCCATTTCAACATGACCCCACGGACGATATTCCGTAAAATGAGTATAAACATTGTAATCATTAGCCAATCGTTGAAATTCCGGCATTTCTTCGAAGTTCACGGTCGACACGACAAAATTCATATCGATTTCTTCGATTTTTCCTTGATTTTTTAATTCAACGGCATATTTTAAATTGTCCATAACACGGTCAAACTCACTGTTTCGAACGATTTTGTCGTAGGTTTCTTTCGTTGCGGCATGGATTGAAAAAATAACTTTTCGGATTTTGTTTTCAAGTCCAAGTTTTTTGCAGGTTTCCTCGTCAAAATGCAGACCATTCGTGATGATTTCGTATTTTATTTTTGGAAATTTTTCCGTCAAAATTTTTAGCATGTAAAGAGAAATTTTGCTTGCAAAAACCTCTCCGCTGCCGTCAATGTAAACTTCTTCAATGTCATTTTCGTAAAAAAATGGCAAAATAACATCGTGAAAGACTTTTTTCTTTCTCTCAAATTCCTCGTTGCTGTCTGCAACAAATCTGTCTCGACAGGTTATGCAGCGGACGTTGCAGGAGTTGTCGATATTAAGTTGGATTTTTTTGAATTTTACATTTCGGACGTCAATATCTTGAAAATCCTTGCGACAGTTGTGTTTTATATTGTTTTTGAGATTTTGAAAATTTAAACACATATCGAGATGACAGTATCGGAAAGAGGCGTCAACCACTGCCTGACGAAACGCTGCAGCCCTTTCGCCATTTGAGATTTCGGCACTCGAATTTTTATAAATGTTTCCATAAGAATATCTGTCAATATAATCAGGACAACAGGGAAAAGTTTCCCCGTCGTCCAAAAATACAAGTTCTTCAAACGGTGCTTTGCACCACAATTTGTCGCCGATTATTTTTTCGGCTTTTTTTAAAATCTCGTCGTTATTTGTCATTTGGATTATTTTTTGTTGCCGTTAAGATAGTTAATGATGTCTTGTGTCAAGTCAACACCGCCGGTTAAAATAACTCTGTAATCAAAAACTACATCGATATTTTTTTGTGCAGAAACGATTTTTGATGCATTTTGAATGTTGTTGAAAATTTCATTTTCTTTTTCTAATTTCAATTTAACAATAGCATCTTCTTTTACTTTGTATTCTTTTTCTGTTTTTTCTTCAAAAGCCTTTTTGCTCAAAGGAGAATCGATAGATTTGTATTCTTTATCTTTGTCAATCAAATATTGTTGAAGTCCCAAAACCTTTGAATCAATGTCTTTGTAAGTTTTTTGGGCATAAGTGTAATTATTTTCGATTTTTTTGAAATCTGCATATCCAATAGTATCTGCTTGTACTTGGGTTGCACCGATTGCCAATAAAGCGGTAACTAAAAACGAAATTTTAAACTTTTTCATAATCATTCTCCTGTTAACGATGAAAACATTTTACCAATTATCTCGCTAAAATTCAACATGAATGTGAAGTTTTGCAATTCTTCAAATATTTGTATTCAAAACAAAATGCTGATATAATTGTTTCAAACGAGGAGCGTGAAATGGAACTTACACAAGAACAAATTCATAAAATCTTAGAACTTGCGAATAAGACCACGGATATAGATGTCGAAAAGGTTTCTACGACGGATATTTCAAGGGCTTTGGTCGAGATTGAAAGAAAATTGAATTTCTTTGATGTTGACGTAAATTTCAACTCCGAAAACAAAAATGTTCTTATTGTTGATGATTTGGAACTTTCGCTATATCAGTTAAATCAACTTATGAAAAGGGTTGGTTTGCGTTCGTTTGTGGCGAGAAATGTCGAAGAGGCAAAGGCTGAATTGATGCGTCATAATTTCCATTATTTGCTTATCGATTTGTTCCTTCCTGATTGTGAGGACGGATTTTCGCTCATTAAAGAGGCGATTGAACTCAAAAATAGCGGCAAACAAAGTTACAAAATTATTGTAATTTCTGGTGCAGATGATAAAGAATTAATCGATAAGTGTTATAAAATGGGCGTTGACGGTTATGTGACAAAGACAGAATCGTGGCATAAAGATATTTTGAAATATATGAATACTCCGAACGAACATAGCGAAAATACTGTGTTCAGAAAGACTTGCGTCAATGATGACATAGTTTCTTACCATTTGAGAAAGTTCAATGACAAGAAAATTTTTGATGCACTCAATGCCGATTTGAATGCGGTTATTTTGTCTGGAAGTCCGCATATTGTAATGAACATGGAAAAAGTTATGGTCTTTGACCCTGATAATACATACATTTTTGCGGAAATTTATAAGGCTTGTCAAAACGCTGGCGGTTCGTTCCTTTTGGTAAATCCTTCCGAAAAAATCAAAGAGGCTCTTGCATCGGCATATTTAGAGGGTGTAATTCCGACTTTTTCGTCGCTTGAAGATGCGATTGAGTATGTTTCGAACTTAAAAAATGCAGAAAAGCAAAACTAAAAAAAATTTTATAGTATAGTAAAAAAGGCAAAACAAAAAAATAAGAGAAAAATAATGGTGAAATTCGACAATTTATTAAATTTTTTCAAGAAAAAACAAGAATACAGACCTAATACAGACGATGTGCAAGTGCCGATTGTGACGATAGCAACATCGGGTAAGATTTTGTATGCAAACACTGCGGCAAATAATCTTTTTGAGATAAATGATGCCAAAGATTCAAATATTACAGACTTGATAAAAGCGGATCTTCCATCAATGATTAACGGTAGTTCAGGCTCTGTTCGCAAGGCTTTCAAGGTCGCTATCGACACAGACAGATATGTCGAAATTTCTTCGAAAGAAAATACTTTTGAGCATTATTTTATTTTGACGTTTAAAGATGTTACAAAAGATTATGTTTTGCTTAACAAATTAATCGAATACCGTACGAATATGGACAATTTGGGCAAAAATAAGAACATGTTTCTTGCTCAAATGGCAAATGTGTTTAATTCACCTGTAAAATCCGTTATAGGCTATTCTAAGGCTATTTTGGAAGGTATGGGCGGTGAGACTGACGAAAAGCAAAGAAAATATTTGAACATCATTTATAAACATTCTGAAGAACTTTATAAATTACTCGATAGGGTTACTGAACTTGCAAAAGTTGAGGCACAACTTGTCAATTTTTCATACAAAAATTATGATATTACAAATCTTTTAAATTCTGTTTACACTGAATATACGGCTAAAACGGCAGAAAAGGGTGTGCAATTTGCGATTAACACGGATAATTTGACCCAAAAGGTTATTTACGGTGACGATATTGTTTTGAAATCAGTAGTTTCATACCTTATTGACAATGCGATTTTGTCTTGTGATTTTGGCACGATTGTTATGGAACTTTCGGATAGAGAGTATCTCGAACGGGGCGAAAAACTTTTGAAAATAAGAATTACAGACCCGAGCACACCTGCAAAACAAAGCGAAATGGCAAATTTGTTCAACCCGTATTACCAACCTGATAAGAAAAATCGTACGACACTTATCAAGAGTTTGAATCTTTGTATTATTGGCAATTTGGTCGGACAAATGAACGGTCATATTTCAGCAGAGACGGAAACTTCGGGATTTTCAATCGTAATTCCGACGGATAAATTAATTGAGACAATGGATTTTGCTTCGAAGGTAAATTAGTATGGCAAATGTAATCCTCAAGCACGTTTCCAAACTTTACGACAACAAGAAAAAAGTCATTAACGATGTGTCACTTGAAATTCGAGATAAAGAATTTTTGGTACTTGTCGGCTCATCAGGTTGCGGAAAATCCACCGTACTCCGTATGATTGCTGGACTTGAAGAAATTTCTGAAGGTGAAATTATTATAGGCGACAAGGTCGTAAACAATGTCCACCCGAAGGATAGAGACATTTCTTTCGTTTTTCAAAGTTATGCACTTTATCCTCACATGAGCGTTTATGATAATATGGCATTCCCTTTGAAAATGCGTGGTTTCAAGAAAAATGAAATTGATAAAAAGGTTCGTGAGGCTGCGGAATTTTTGGATTTGAAAGAACTTTTGGATAGAAAACCGAAACAACTTTCTGGCGGTCAAAGACAACGTGTTGCTTTAGGTCGTGCGATTGTTCGTGAGCCAATGGTTTTCCTTATGGACGAACCGCTTTCGAACCTTGATGCGAAACTTCGTGCAAAAACGAGAGCAGAACTTAAAAAACTTCATGAACAACTTCAGACGACGTTTATATATGTTACTCACGACCAAACAGAAGCCCTTACGTTGGGCGATAGGATTGCTGTTATTGATAAAGGGGTAATTCAGCAAGTGGATACTCCTGATGTTATCTATAACTCTCCTGCAAATGTTTTTGTGGGCGGATTTTTGGGTTCACCGCCGATGAACTTTATCAAAACTGAAATTAATGACGGAAAAATTAATATTAACGGCGTGGATTTCGAGTTGACGGAAGAGCAAAAAAATAAATTGAACGGAAAAAAAGAAGTTCTTTTAGGTATTCGGGCGGAAAAATTCAACGAGCCTGATGGAACGTTGAAATTTCCCGCAAAGGTTAGAATTACGGAAATGCTCGGTAGCAAAAAGATTGTTTTTGTTGACTGTAACTGTCGAGAATGTCAGGTTGAAATGCCTGCCGAAGGAGTTTATGACAATGAAGTCAATTTGTCAGTTTCGAACAAAAATATTCTGTTTTTCGACCCAGAAACCGAAGCAAGAATTTATTAGAGGTAAAAAATATGGCTTATAAAAGTTGCGAAGATAGTTTGCACACGATATGTTTTATGCCCGAGGGTTTGAGACATTGTATGTATATGATTCCTGAGAATGCACCTCCGGTTATTCCGATTTTTTCTAATCGACCTGTTGACCCTGAAATGGTGTTCGATTTGAAGTTTGAAATTGAAGAAATGAGAATGGACGGATATTTGCAATCAGATTGCGAAAACTGTTTCCGTGCGTGTGTTAAGGACTTTGATAACGAAGATTATATCAACAAAGTTTTGATTTCTCATAAAATAGATTGTAACGCACATTGTTCGTTCTGTTATAACAAATATGCGGAAAATATTCGATACAATCCGTATAAAATTATGCCGCAATTAGAACAGTTCAAACCGTATTTCAAAAATTGCGAAATGCATTTTGGTGGCGGCGAACCGACAATGTGGGACGAATTTGACGATATTGTTGACTTTGCGATAAAAGAAAGATTTAAGAAAATTTTTATTGCAACAAACGGTTCAATCTATTCTGAAAAATTGGCTCAAGCAATCAAAATGGGTATGGCAGAACCTGTATTTACAACCGATACGGCTGATGCTGAGTTGTTTGCGAAAATGAAGGGTTTGGATTTCAACGAAGTTACTGAAAATATCAAAAAATATCTCGAATGTGACGAAGAAAGAATCGCAGTCCGCAATAAATACCTGATTATTCCCGACGTAAACGACAACGAAGAATCAATCAGAAAATGGGTTGAATATAATGAAGAATTGGGCGTAAAGAACCTCGCTATCGATATTGAGGCTATATTTTTCAATGAAAATCGTGGTCAAATTGATGAGAAATACAAAAAACTTGTACTTTTTGCAGAAAATTTAATCCTTGAAAAAGGCTTAAAATGCGATTTGTATAGTTTCGCATCTCAAATGAAATATGACGATAACAAATAACCAGAAAGTGGATAAATAAAGGCAAAATAAAAAGGGTTGCGATTGTTCACAACCCTTTTTAAATTTAAGACTAATTCATCGGTATCAATAATTCTTGTCCTGCATAAATCGCATGAGGACTTGCAAGTCCGTTAGCCGCTTGCAATTTTTTTGTATTTTCAGGTGATGCTTTTCCGTAGAATTTAACCGAAATTGCTTCGAGTGAATCACCTGCTTTAACTTTGTATTTGTCGTTAATGACCGCAGGAGCGTTTACGACTGCTTCTTCAGCCGTCAAATCGGCAACTGTCGCTTGGTCTGCAACATACTGAGGAGAACCGATTGGTGCAAAAGAACCGTGGTCTTTTTTGACAATTTTTCTTTCTTGAACAGGGGCAGAAACCGAACCGTCCGTGTTCGAAAACGTTGTGAAACTAAGCATTGCAGTCATTAAGAACATGCTTAATGCTCCTGCTATAAATCCTGCCAAAATATAAATCCCCGGAGATTTTTCTTCCTTCGGTGTGATTTTGAAATTTTGCCACAAAATATCAAGTTCGTCTTGCTTAGACTGCATTGAATTGTTTATATTTGCAGATTCTCTTTCAGATTCTTCGTTTAAAGATTTCAATTCTGCCAAAAGAGCCATGCTTTCGCCTGACAGCATTGATCTGTTTAAAGTTGATGTTTTCATAAATTCCCCTTGACTTGCTACTATAATCCAATCAAAATACACCGCTGTCAATGGTTTCGGGCATGATTTCAGTGTAACGTTTTGTAATTTTGAAAACGCTGATTTTCAAAGCGTTTTCAGCAAGGGCAACTTAACATTACTAAATATCTTCGTCTGGAACTTCTAAAATTCCCTGTTCGTATTCTTTTACATCGTCATCAGAAACCTCTGTGAAGAGTTGAGGCTCTTCGATGATTTCAGGTTCGTCGTTTTGGTATTTATCTTTAAGTTCTTTTTGAATGTCTGCAAATTCTTCTTCGCTCAAAAGAGTTGAAACGTCTGCCTTTTCGTCGTAATTGTCAATATCTTCTTTCGGGGTGTCAACTATCTCTTGCGGGGACGTTTCTTCGTCCTCATCATCTAATTCTAAGATATTTTTTATTTTTGGTTTTGGCAAATCTTGGGCAAAATCGTCTGTTTCGCTTGCCAAAATGCCTTCATTTGCAGAACTTTCGAGAATATCTTGAAAACTTGGTTCAACAGATTTTTTCACGTTGAAAACATTCTCGTCAATATTGAGTTTTTCTTGATTTTGAGGTTGTTCAATTTCCGTTGTCGATTCGGTTTCTTCGATTGATTTTCCGAAAAATGTCAGCGGTTCTTCTTTTTGTTGATTTTCAAGTTGTTCTGTTTCGTTAATTTCGTTATTTGTCTCAATTTTAGAGGGTTCACTAATTTGTGAAACGGTAAAATTTTCTTTATTTTCAGGTGCTTCAACAACAGGGAGTGTGAATTTTTCTCGTTTCACTTTTTTCAATTTTTCTTTTAATTTTTTTCGTTTTGATTCTGATTTTGGAGCATTTGAAACGACCGAATTTGCCTGTCCGGAGATGTAACTGTGTTTGTGACCTTCTTCTAAAAATTCGCTCAAAAAGCGTTGAGAATTTTCTTGGTTGAAAAATCTTGAAGAATTGCCTGTTGAAACATGATAACCGTTGCTATTTCTGACGAAAATATCTTTTACGGAGTAATCATTTTGCGAATTTTTGACCATTTCAGAGACTTTTGTTATACAAAAATCACCTTGAATTTTGTTGACGCAAATCACCACGTCTATTGACGTTGAGGTCATAAAATCGGCATTTTCTTCAAAAAGATTGATGTTTGATAGAAGGAGCATGTTTCTGATTGCGGTCAGAATGTCGACGTCCTCTTTGAGCGACATTGAGACGACGAATCCGTTATGCCCTGATATGATTAGTTGAAAAATCTGAGTGAGGTCAGAAATTTGTGCATCTGAGTAGAAAATATTGTCGTAGTTGAGATTTTCGATATCTTTGATGCAACCTTGCGAAAGTTTTATGCTGCAAGGTTTTTCGACAATAATTTTTTCTGTTTTGCCGCAAATGATATTTCGCTTGTTGTTATCAGAAAGATTGACCATAAAGTTCATCAGGGACGTTTTGTCGACTGATGCATCACCTACGATGAAGATGTTTGCCTGTTGAGCAATGCAATCTCGGAAGTAGGCGACCATTTCGCTGCTAACGATTTTTGTTGAAAAATACGTTGCGTAAAGTTGTTTGTTTTTTCTCAAAATGCTTATGAATGGCTCTTTTTCGACTATTGGTGGTATCAGAATGTTGATGACCGAATTTCCCGGAGTGGAAATAGTTGCTTGCGGATTTTTTTTGTCGATGTAGCAGTCGTAAAGCCTTGCTATTTTTTCAACTTCGGCAAAATAAGTTTCTTGTGATGAAAATACGAGCGGAATTTTTATTATGCTTCCATTTTTTTCGCCGTAAATTTTGTCATGAGAGTATGCCGTTATGACGTCAAATTCTTTATGTTCACGGAAAAATGCCAAAAGGTCACAATCTGCACTCATTTTGGCAAAATTGAGAGATTTAAGTTCTCTGTTTTTTAATAATCTGCTTTTTAGCGACATAATTTTCTCGCAACTAAATCGGCAAGTTCACCGAACGAGTAGTAAATGTCTGAGAACGGGTTCGTTTCTCCAATTGTAATACCTTTATTTATGGCGGAAGAAGAAGTTTGCCAGTCGTTTGGAATAACTGCGAAGATATCTTTTTGCAAAATGTCTGCAACGTCTTGCTTTTTGCACTCGTCGAATGAGGAATATCTGTTCAGAACAATTTGAGTTTTCTTTTGTAATCCAATATGTTCAAAAAAGTCCAGACAACGCTTGCAGTTGTTGAGCGTTGGCAAGTTTGATTCTGTTATCAACAAAATCATGTCGGATAAATCCAAAATGTATTTCGTTTTGCCTGTAATCGCTGATGAATTATCGATTATGATGTATTTGAATTTTTTGCGTAAAACATTCAACATTTTTACGACATCTTCTTTTGTGATGTTTCTCGAGTAGTCACGATAGGGCGAATCAGCGATGACGTAATAATTTGAGTCAGAATATTGAGTCGTTAAGTCTACAACGTCTTTTGTTACGTCTAATTTTTCTATCAAAAAACTTAAATCGTATGGCGGAGTAATGTCCAAAAAAGTCGTTACGTCGCCTAAAAATAAGTTCATATCAACGATAGCAACCTTTGAGCGTCTGTCTCGTCTTGCAAGTTCGTATCCGAGATTCACCGCAACGGTCGTTTTGCCCAAACCGCCTTTATTTGAGAATACAGAAATAACTTTTCCTTGACCAGAAAAATCTTGTTCAGAGGTCATTTTTTCGACAATTTCGTTCACTATTTCCAAAAATCTTGTTTTGATAATCGGTTTTGTTATGAAATCTTTTTTGCTTTTGCGTAAAAATCTTACTATATTGTCAGTTTTGAAGTCGTAAGCGGTTATGATAAATTTGCAATTCTTAAAAGTATCTTCAAGATTATCAATTTCTGTTCCGATTTGTTCAACATTCTCTGAAGCATCGACTATGAAAAGGTTTAGAGCATTTTCGTCAATCTTTTCTTTCGCTTCTGAAAGCGTGCCGCATTTTTCGAGAGAAAAGTCGTAATTGACCTCTCTCAGGTAATTTTCAACAATCGAAACCGTAATATTATCTTTGTCTACAATAAAAATTTTCAAACTTCTACTCATAGAATTTATTTTACTATATTTTCGCTTTTTTGTTAAGATATATTTGAAAAACGGTAGGATAAAATTATGAAAATAACAATTATCGGAGCGGGTCTTGCAGGCTCGGAAGCAGCATTACAAGTCGCAAATGCAGGGGTAGAGGTCGATTTGTATGAAATGAGACCTGAAACTTCAACAGGTGCACATAAGACAGAAAAATCAGCAGAATTGGTATGCTCAAACAGTTTAGGCTCTTATGACGAAACAGTTGCGAGTGGGCTTTTGAAGGCTGAATTGAAGATTTTAACTTCTTATTTGATAAAAACAGCATTTGATTGTAAAGTTCCTGCTGGTGCTGCACTTGCGGTCGATAGAGAAGGTTTTTCTCAAACTATTCAGAATATGATTGAAAATCATCCGAAGATTAATTTCATCAGAAAAAAAATCGATAAAATCCCGAAAGACGAAGTCGTTATTGTGGCTTCAGGGCCTTTGACCTCGTCGGAATTGGCTCAAGATATATTGGATTTGACGGGCGAAAATCAGATGAGATTTTTCGATGCGATTGCTCCGATTGTCGAAAAATCGAGCATAAATTTTGATATCGCCTTTTACCAAAATCGTTATGGCAAGGGAACTGACGACTATATAAACTGTCCGATGAACAAAGAGCAGTATGAAAAATTTTACAATATCTTGATTAATGCTCCAAAAATTGAACTTAAAAATTTTGAGAAAAAATTTTTTGAATCATGTTTGCCTGTCGAGGTTCTTGCTTCAAGAGGAACTGATACGTTGCGTTTTGGACCTATGAAGCCTGTTGGTTTGGTAGATAGCAGAACTAACGAGGAAAATTATGCCGTTGTTCAGTTAAGACAAGATGATAAGGCTGGCGATTTATATAATTTGGTTGGTTTCCAAACTAACTTGAAATGGGGTGCACAAAAAGATCTTATTCACTCTATTCCAGGACTTGAAAACGCAAATATAGTACGCTATGGTGTTATGCACGCAAATACTTTCATCAATTCACCAAAAATTCTCAATCCAACAATGAATATGAGAAAATACCCGAATATCTTTTTTGCTGGTCAACTTACAGGTACTGAAGGCTACACAGAGGCAATAGCCGGTGGGCTTTTGGCTGGTTTAAATGCGGTTCGATATGCAAAGGGTAAAGAACTTTTGGAATTGCCTGAAACGACCATGCTTGGTGCATTAACGCATTATATAAGTTTCGAAGGACAAGAACATTTTCAACCCGTAAATTCGAACTGGGGTATCATCAATAAAGAAGGTATTGACAGAAAAATTCTTAAAAATAAAAAAATAAAAACAGAATTTATGTCAAAACGAGCAATAGAAACTCTTTTGAATATTGTGTCAACTATCGCCTGACAAGAAATAGTATTGTCAAGAAACAGTTGACAGAGGTCTTAGTTTGGCGTTAATATTGCAGTTTGGAGATTTAAAGATATCGTTGTTGATAACTTCAAGATATTTTGGATAATCGGGGTGAGTTGGTTCAAAAATCGCAACTTCATCATACCTTTTATCCAGTTCAACTTCGCCCCAAGTTCTGTATTCCCAGAAATTTGTAGTTGCACCAAGTTCGTTTGCAAGTTTTTGAAAATCTATCATTTCTTGATAATTGTAAGAATTTACAACGAAATTTAGCCAAAAAAAGTCGAGTTTTCCTGATTTTTTCATTTCAGAAATGAATTTTAAATTTTCCATAAGCGTGTCGAAATTTCCGCCACGAACAATTTTTTCATAAGTTTCTTTGTGTGCTGAGTGCATCGAAACTTCGATGGATTGGACTTTTCCGAGCAAACCAATTTCTTCGAAATTTTTTGCATTTGCCAATAATCCGTTTGTGATTAAGTCAAATTTTATGTTCGGGTAAGTTGCGGTTATTTTTTTGACAAGTTTTTTGCATAAATTGCTCGCAAAAAGTTCGCCTGAGCCGTTCAAATAAACTGTTTCTGCGTTTTTTAACAACGGTATCAACGTCTTATCTATATTTTCTTCGTATTTTTTTATCCACTCTGTGTTATGAATACTTTTGTCACGACACATAATGCAGCGAGCGTTGCAGGTTTCATCGATGTTGAAGTGAACCATTTTAGGCAATTCTGTTACTTCTGCACTGTCATAAATCTTCTCGGAGTTAAAGCGGCCATCTTCTTTAAGATTTCTCGTAATACAAGATTTCAAATCGCAAAATTGATAATTTCCATCGAGAACAGATTGCCTGAAAGCCTTTGCTTTTTCGCCATTCCAGAGTTCTTCATAACTTTGGTCAAAGATATTTCCGAACGTGTATTTGTTTACGATTGCAGGACAGCACGAGTAAACTTTTCCGTCTTGAAAGAACATCAAATGTTCGAACGGAACAATACATTGTAGTTTTTTACCCAAATATTTTTCTGCATCTTTTATGATTTCTGTGTTATCCATAACAATCGGATTATACTTTATTTGTTGGGTTTTGGCAAGATTTACAAGTTTTTTGTTTTAGTGGTAAAATTTTTTTATGAATGAACTACTTTTCATAGCCGAAGTGATTTTAAGTTTTTCAGGGGTACTTCTTGCACACAAATTTTTCGGGAAGTACGGCTTGTTTGCGTGGATTGCGATGAATACAATTATTGCGAATATTGAAGTCGTTAAGTGTGTAGATATGTTTTCTATGCCAATGACACTTGGAAATATTACGTTTGGCAGTGTTTTTCTTGCAACGGACATTATTAATGAAAAATATGGTAGAAAAGTTGCTCAAAAGGGCGTTTTTATTGGGTTTTTCTCGTTAATGACGTTGACTATTTTTACTCAACTTGATTTGTTGTATGTCCCTAATTCGGAAGATTTTGCCCAGCAATCAATGCAGACACTTTTCGCAATCACTCCGAGATTGTGTTTCGGAAGTATGTTTGCTTATTTGATTTCTCACACGACGGAGGTTTTTTTGTTTAGTACAATCAGAAAATTTCTTCCCGATGATAAATTTTTGTGGGTCAGAAACAATGTTGCGACGATTACAAGTCAACTTTTAGATACAATTTTGTTTACATTCATAGCGTTTTTAGGCGTATTTCCTTTCAAAACGGTTGTAACGTTATGTTTAACAACTTATTTGATAAAGGTCGTTTTGGCGTTTTGCGAAACACCGTTTCTCTATGCCGCTAAAAGGATAAACAATGATTAGTTATTATTCTCAAGAAACAAAAATTGGAAAGTTTACGATTTTTGAAGAAAATGGTGCAATTATAAGGGCTGTTTTTCCTGTTTTAAGTGTGTCAACCAATGGTTGTCGTTTTGCTAAAACACTTGCTATTACTGAGGCTTTTAAACAACTGACGGAGTTCCTTGACGGAAAAAGAACTGTTTTCGATTTGAAATTAGAGCCAAAAGGAACGCCGTTTCAAAAGAGAGTTTGGGCGGAACTTTTGAAAATCCCGTATGGTAAAACTGTTTCATATCAAGACATTGCGGTTGCAATCGGAAACTCGAAGGCATGCCGTGCCGTTGGATTGGCAAACAACAAAAATCCTATACCAATTTTTATTCCGTGTCATAGAGTAATCGGTAACAACGGCAAAATGGTTGGTTATGCGGGTGGTTTAGACTGCAAAAAATTTTTGCTCGAGATTGAACAAGTTATTCAATAACGTTTAATCTTCCGTCTTTTTCTGCTTTTAATTCTCCTTTTTGTTTAATTTGTTCAATGAAAATTTCTTGTTGATTTCCAACTTTTGGAGATGTTTTAACGTCCTTTAAAATGCTTGCGAGAGTAGACTCTTTGAACAAAAACTTGTTCATTGCACATTTGACGATTTTAGATTCATCTGGATTTAGGGTATCAATTTTTCTCACTACATTTCCATTTTTGTCCAAAATGCAGACATCATGTACACAAAGAGCATCTTTTTTTGCATCAGATTTGTTAATTGTATATTTCATGCCCGCACAATGTAAAACTTGCGAAAGGTCTTTTGTGATAATCGTTTTAGATTCTGTGTTAAGCAAATCAACGAATTGTTTTTCATTTAATTCTGCAACGACCACATCGTCATCGTAAGGAAGCATACGATATTTTATGTCGTAAGTTGTTATTTTGCCTGAAATTCCTGATGATTTCATACTTGGAGCATTGAAGAAAGCAACTTCTACACAGTATTTCTGTCCACGTCTTAACATTCCGTCTGCAAGTATTGAGGCAACTGGGTTTTCGGCTTTTCTTTCATCGTCTTCGCAACTTGGTACAAAAGGTATGGTAACAGGGGCAATGACTTCATTTTTGCCCAGTGATTTTGCTAAAATTCTGTCAATTTTTTTAGAATCGGGATATTTTTCAAGTTTCACCAATTTATTTTGGATTTTATCTTCGATTAAGACACCTTTTTGGTCAAAAAGCACATCGAGATAACCAGCATTTGTGTTGTCACTGCCTGCTTGGGTAATAATTACAGGCTCTAAACGTAAAGATTTTACTAAATTTTTCTTTGATTTTGCGTTATCTTCTTTGTTTACGCCATCGAGTGCATCATGGGTGTGACCACCAATTATGACGTCGATACCGCCTGTTTTAGTTGCGATTTGCAAGTCGCTATCGTATCCGCTGTGGCTGAGAAGAATAATCTTATTAACCCCTTTTGCTTCTAACTTTTCGACCTCTTGGTTTAAAACAGCAATCGTTTCATCAAGCGTCATAACGGAAACTTTATTGTCCTTGTCAGCGGTCCCAATATCCTTGTCTGATGGGCTTGTTCCAAGAATTGCAAATCTTGTTGCATTTTTCATAAAAACATCGCTTTTGACAAGTTTTTTGTCCTGCAAACGTTCGCTCAGAGGGTTTTTTGCAGGTAAATTAATATTTGAAACGACTGTTGTGAATTTTGCATTTTTAATATTGTTTGCATAAAATGCCGAACCGGCATCGTATTCGTGGTTTCCTGCGGTTGCATAGTCTATTTTAAGGGCATTATAGATTTTTGTCATTGCAGAATTTCTACCCTTATTGCCGCCAAGGTACAAATCGCCCGCACCAACTGTCAAACCACCTTTTTTATTATGTTTTTTGAACTTGTCATGGGCTGGTTTGAGTTTGCTCACTTTGGTGACATTTCCGTGAGTATCATTTATGTAAAATACTGTTATTTGTGTGTTTCCAAGGTTTTGTTGCGGTATAAAATCTTGCGGGCAGTAATCCATTTTGTCCTCTTTCTTTATCGTTTAATTTTTGGCGATTTGAGCCATTTATTATGTTCTTTCATATCTTGGTACATATAGCAATGACTGCAAGGTATTTCGGGGTTTTCAGGGGCATTATTTATAACCATGTTTTTTGCGTAAATTATTTTTGGATTGTTCATTGCGGTTAAAAACCCTTCAGTGAAAGCATTTCCGCCAAAATCGTCCGTAAATAATGAACAGCAGCCCAAAACTTTACCGTCCCAGTTGATTTGTGGTTCTTCCCACAAAAATGCACAATAATACCAGTCCAAAAGGCCCTGTTCATACTCTTCGAGCAATTTATGAGGGGGAAGTTCGACACTTGGCATGCCCGTTTGTTCTATTACTTTTTGAGGATTTTTTACGGGAGAAAAATCGGGATAGGTATTTTGTTCAAAAACGATTTCCATATCGAGATTTTTTGCCAAAATTTTTGCTTGTTCAATTTCGTGTTCATTATGCCCGAAAACGATGAATTTGTAGTACATCACAGGGTATTTTGAGTTATATTTTTGTTTATAAAAATTGATTTTTTTGATATTTTCAATGACTTTGTTGAAGTCCCCATTTTTGCGGTAAATTTTATATGTTTCTTGGCTTGCACCGTCGATTGAGACATAAACCCTCTTTACGCCACATTTTACGAGTATTTCAGCCATTTTATCAGAAAGGTAGTTTAAGTTCACACCATTGTCCATTGACAGTGCAATTCCTTTTGTGGTGGCGTATTCGATTATTTTGTCTAATTCGGGATTTAGAAAAACTTCGCCGTGATTTGAGAGTTCAATCGATTCAAAATCATTTTCATCAACAAATTTTTTGAAGTCATCAAACTTCAAATTGCCCAATCTGCAACCATTTTCGACCCCTTCTTTGTCCATTCGCATGTAGCATCTTTCGCAATCGAGTTGGCATTTTGTGCTTGCATCAATGCGAACTTTTTTCGGCAATTCCGATTTGTCGTGATAAATTTCTCCAAGATATTTTTCTTCCAAAATGATTTTATTGCTCATTTTTTGCCCTCGGGGATTTTAGCCAAACGTTGTGTTTTTGCATATCTTGATATATTTCGCAGTCAAAACAGGGGATTTTTTTATTTGGTGCGACTTTATTTGTTACCATATTTTTTGCATAGAGAAAATCAGGGTGGTTTAATGTTTCAAAAAGCCCATCTTTAAAGACATTTCCGCCAAAATTTCTTTTGTAATTTGCACAGCAGCCCAAAAGTTGCCCGTCCCAGTTAATTTGTGGTTGCCAAAGGTCGTTGCAATAAAACCAATCGACTTCGCCATTTTCAAATTGTTTCAGTAACTCAACAGGGGATGCATTTGTTGTCAAAGAGTTCAATCCTGTTTGTTCAAGCACTTTTTGAGGATTTTTGACTGGAGAAAAATTTTCGTCCCAATTAGTTGCAAATTTTATTGCCACACCCAATTTTTCTGCCTCAATTTTCGCTTGTTCAATTTGGTGTTCATTATGCCCGAAAACGATGAATTTCCAAGTGATATGCGGGCAACCGTTGCTATATTTTTGCCTATAAAAAATAATTTTTTTGATATTCTCGATGACTTTGCCGTAATCTCCACCAACACGGTACTTTTCGTATGTTTCTTGACTTGTGCCGTCAATCGAGACTGTCATTGAAATGACGTGATATTTTGCAAGTGCCTCAGCCTGTTTGTCGGTGATGTAATTTAGGTTAACACCGTTATCTGCAGTGACTTTTACCCTTTTTTTATCTGCGTATTCTAAAATTTTTACCAAATCAGGGTTCAAAAAAATCTCGCCACTATTTGAAATTTCGATATTCTCAAGTTCATTTTCATCAAGCAGTTTTTTGAAATCTTCAAACTTCAAATACCCGAAACCGCAACCATTTTTAGCATTTTCTTCATCTGTTCTCATATAGCAAACGGGGCATTTTAACTGACAAATACTGCAAACTTCCACCCTTAAACGTTTTGGAAGTTCTGATTTGTCTTTATAAATTTCTGCATCTTTTTCAAACATTTATAAAACCCACAATATCAAACGCTCTGCCTTTTTTACCTTTTGGACAAGTTTGTTATTCTGCTCTTTGTTTTTTGAACAAATCCCAAACAAACAAAATGTAGTTTTTGAATTTTTTCGGGTCTCTGTATGTTTCTGCAATCGTTCTGAAGAAATATCTCGGGCTTGCGTAGTACAAGAAAAGAGTTTTCTTTCTGAAATCTTTGAGTTTTTTATGAGTTAAAAATTTCGTGCCTAATGCAGGAATTTTAATCGTTTCATTTTCAAAAAGCGATTCTCTCAAAATGTTTTCATCACGGAAATTCTTTTCGACAACCGAATCTGGGTACGCAACGGGGAATGTTAACGAAAGCAAATCCGGACATATTTTCAAAATCAATTTTTTCGTTTCCGCAAGGTGAGATTCCGTTTCCCACGGCAAACCTACTGAGAACAAGCCGAAAATTTTGAGTTTATGTTTTCTTGCAATGTCAACAGTGTTGATACTTTCATCGACTGAAAATCTTCTGTCCAAACGAACAAGGGTGTCGTCTGAGCCGCTATCGAAACGTACGACAATCATTGAACAATTAGCATTTTTCATCTCCATTGCCATATATTCTGTGAAAGATGCAACGTTTACGTTCGCAATCCAGTCAACATGCCCGTTCATCGGTGATTCGATGATGTAATCACAAAATTCTTCAACCCATTTTTCATTGTGGTTAAAAGTGTCTGACGGGAAGTAAAAATTGGTGATACCGTATTTTTGGTAACATTCATACATTTCGTCAAAAACTTTTTTAGCAGGACGAACATTCATTGTTCCATCTGCCAAAACAGGTTCTTTGCAATGTAAACAAGTGTATGGACAGCCTTTGGCCGTGATAATTGTTGCAATAGGTTTTTTGTTGTCGGGGCGAACATATTTTTCGTTCTGCATCAAATCTCTTGCTGGGAACGGCAAATCGTTGATATTTCCATGCGGTGCGTGGAAGTTTGTTTTGTGCATCATACCGTTTTTGCAAATCGTGATAAACGGCACTTGATAAAGCATTTCGGGGGTTTCATAATGTGCTTGAACCAACAAAGGCATTACAAACGCAGCATCAGAACCAATTAAATAATCCACTCCGCCCATCGGCAAACTGCATAAAAGTTCTTCAGAAGCATCAAAAAACATATCGCTTTTCAAGATAATTACGATTTGAGGATTTGAGGATTTAATCATTCTGACCAATTTCAAATCTTCAAAAATGTTTGCGATATCCGTTTTAAAAAGCAACATATCCGGACAATTTTTCAATACGTCGTCGAGCAAGTCGAGTGCGGTTTTGCGTTCGATTTTGTAATCTTTTAAAACGACTTCGTGACCTGCATTTTGCAACATTGCAGCAATATAGCCCAAATCATTGCATGCTCTCATTGAGTGAGGAACAATGTCTGAAGTTCTGTATTTGTATCTGTTCTTAATATTTACCGATAAGTCCCCTGGGGGGCTGCAAAGCATTATTTTTTTCATAATATTCGGGCACCGAATTTTCCAATACGTTCACTTTTGTGACAATTTTAATGAAAAAAAATATAAAAAACAAGATATACTAAGTTATTTGTCATATAATTAATTACATGAAACCTGTAATTGAAGTAACGGAATTTGATAAAGTAAGAGAATATATATCCGAAAACGCAATCACTGAGCCTGGAAGGCTTAGAACTTTGAGTGCGGAAATTTTTGACGATGCGGAAAAAATTCGAGAACAATTAACCTGCACAACTGAGGCAAGAAGGTTGTGCGATATGAATTTACGCTTGCCGTTGGAAAATTTTTCCGATTTGACAAGTTCTCTTAAAGATGCAAAAGCCAGAATTAAACTTTCGCCGCAAGAAATTTGGGATATCGCAAATCTTCTCAGAAATTCAAGACTTGTGAAAAATTTTCTCGACAAAAATGCCGAAGATGCTCCAAAATTGGCTGAAATTAGTGCTAATCTTTTTGTCCTGAAAGAACTTGAGGACAAAATTTTTGATACTTTAGGTAGCGATATGAAGGTCAAAGAAAGTGCTTCATCAGAATTAAAACGTCTCTATGGTGCACTCTCAGACACTTATGCAAGTATTAAATCCACAATTACAAGATTGCTCTCGGATTCGAATTTTACAAATGATTTGCGAGACACAATCTACACTCAGCGTGATGGCAGAACCGTTTTCGGGGTTAAGGCTGAGGCAAAAAACAAAATTTTGGGCATCGTACACGACGTTTCCGCCTCTGGGCAAACGTTTTTCATCGAACCGAAAGAATTGACCGAACTTCACAACCGTGAACGTGAAATCGAAATTCATATCCAAATTGAAACTGACCGAATTTTGAAAGTTTTTTGTGAAGAAATTGGTAGACACTTCGACGAACTCATTGCGACACAAGATGTTTTGGCAGAAATAGATTTCCATTTTGCAAAAGGAAAATATTCTCAAAAAACTGAAAGTTCTCCTGCAATTATTCTTGATGAACCGAAAATTGACTTGAGAGCAATGAAAAACCCAGTGTTGATGAGGGTTTGTGATAACGTCATCGAGAACGATTTCAATGCAGGAAAAGACAATCTTTGCACAATTATTACAGGTTCTAATACAGGTGGAAAAACAGTCGTATTAAAGACTGTGGGGCTTTGCGTATTGATGAGCAAAGCAGGATTTCACATTCCCTGTTTGAGTGCAAAAATCTATCCGTTCAAAAAAGTTTTTGCCGATATCGGTGACCAACAAAACATTATTCAAAGTTTGTCGACATTTTCTTCACACATCAAAAACCTTGTCGAAATGAGCAATCAAGCCGATAGAGATACTTTGATTTTGATAGATGAAATCTGCTCAGGAACTGATCCTGCCGAAGGTTCGGCACTTGCAAGAGCATTGTTGCAATATTTTGTTGAAAAACAGGCGTTTTGCGTTGTCACGACACACTTTGGCGACTTGAAAAATCTTGCACTCGAAGGTAGCGGATTTGAAAATGCAAGCGTTCGATTTGACACTGAAACCTTGAAGCCTACATATCGCTTTACTCAAGGAGTTTCTGGCAGCAGCAATGCAATTACGATTGCGGAAAATTTGGGCTTAAATTCTGAAATCATTGGCAATTCAAGAGAAATTTTCACTGAAACATCGGGCAAAAATATTGAAAAATTTGCCAAAATCGAAGAAATGTGGGAAGAAGCCGCCAAAAAAGCAGACGAGGCAAAAAAAGAGGCAGAAGTCGCAAAAGCATTGAGGTTGCAACTTGAAAAGCAGGCTGATGATTTGAAAAAAGAAAAACGGAAAATCATTGCGGAATACAAGAAGAAAACACAGACAGCGTTTGATTCTGCACGAGATGAAATTAAAGATGTTTTGAAAAATCTTCGTGAAAACGAAAATCGTGAAAACACAATGAAAACAATACGGAAGAATACTTTAATCCGCAAAAAACTCCACGATAAACTTGATGAAGAATACGAGTCTTTGAGAGAAGAATATCGTGATATTGACATAAATTCAATCGTCAAGGGCGATAAGGTCATAATTCGTGACTTAAATCAAGAGGCTGAGTTTGTTGGTTTTACGGATAAATGCAAAAAGGCTGAAATCCTTATGGGTGCTGTAAAAACGACACTTCCTGTCAAGAAACTTGCTATGTATGACAAAGATGTTGTCAAACCAAAAGTGAAGCCGCTCGTTCAACGGAAACAGGCTGTCGAGTTCGTCAAACACGATGTTTCGTACACTTTGGACTTGCGTGGATATAGATACGAAGAGGCTATGGACGAGGTTGAAGCGTATCTTGATAAGGCTTGTGCAGCGGGACTATCGTACGCAATTATCATTCACGGGCATGGAACTGGCGTTTTGAAAAAGGCGATTCGGGAATATCTTGCGGACAGTCCTTATGTCGCAAAATTCCGCCCAGGAGAAGATGTTGAGGGCGGAGACGGAGTCAGTGTGGTGGATTTGAACTGATGAAAGAAAACTTAAATTTTAAAACAAAAAATACAAACATCAGTTTGACTGCATATAGAGCGATAAAAATTTTGAAACTTTTAATGGAAAAACCGTCTACAAGTGCCGAAATCATTGAAGTTTTGAAACAAGATGAGTTGACAATGCGGTCGGTTTCCGATGATACTTTGCGAGTGACGATGAATTCTCTGAAAGCGGTCGGTTGTAAGATTGCACGCCCATGTCCGAAAAATAATTATCGTTATATTTTGACAGAACACCCATTTCGGGCAAAATTTTCAGCATCCGAGATTAATGTTTTGATGCAGATAAGGCAATATTTTTTGGATAGTTGCCAATGGCGTACCGTTATTGAGTTAAACAATTTTTATGACAAAATAATTGCTTCTCATTGCGATGTTGAAAATGTTGATTTGCTCAACAAAAATCGCCCGTTTGCGAAGGTTCGAGCGAATATTTTGAAAACTTTTTATGAAAAAGATTTGGGCAAAAAAGAAATTTTGATGACTTATGCAACCTCGTCAAAAAAGATTGAAAAGATTAATATTTCAAGCGAACGAGTTTTTTGCGAAGCGGGCAAATTGTACGTACTCGGTTGGTATTACAAGCGAAACACCTGTTCTTATTTCAATGCGGAAAAAATATTGGAAATTCATTCTATTGAACCCAAAAAATTAACAGAAACCCGTGAAATTAAAGTGTTGTATAAGGTTACGGGTGATGAGGCACTGACTTTCAGATGTAATTCTGATGAAAGAATTCTTGAGCAAACAGAAAAAGAAATAACGGTTGAATGTACTGCAACGAGCGAGTTTAAGATTGTTCAAAGATTGCTTTCGTTTGGTTGTGATTTTGAACTTATTTCGCCGATGTATTTAAAAAATCATTTGCTTGAAAAATTGTCCAAAATCAAAGCGAGGTACGAACAATGACCTATGTCGCAAAACATCACGATTCTTGCGTTAGAGTTTTGGAATTCTTGAAACTTTTGACGAAAGAAGATATCGATATAAAAGAATTAGAATATGGTCGGAAATTCAAGGATATCGAAGCCCCTGAAACGTTTTTGAAGTATATTTCCACGCTTGAAACATCAGAAATTGATGTGAGAAAAATTGGCAAAAAATATTCTCTTTGTAAATTTCCTGAAGAACTTGAACTCAAAGACGAAGAAATTAACCTCATAAGTATTATTTGTAAGGCTTTTGATGCTTGTTGTCTTGAAAAAAACAGAGTTTTCTTGGAAAGTTTTTTGTCAAAACTCCAAAAATCTTTAACGCAAAATTCAAAAGAAAAATTGTTTTCAAAAATAGAATATTTAAAAAATTCTGCTTCAAACAACAATATTGCAGAAGTTGCAAACAATTTCCAACAATACGTTGATTTGGCTCAAAAATTGAAAATTACTTATGATGGCAAAACGGCAATCGTTATACCGAAAAAGGTCGAAATTTATGAAGATAGAGTGCTTTTAGATGTTTATAATTCTAAAACTGCTGAAAATTTCAAACTTTTGACCCAAAATATCGAAAATATTGAAATTCTTCCCGTTCGTGCAATTCAGTCGAGTAATATGACAAATTCGGTCGTGTTTACTGTTTATGGCAGATTGGTCGTGAATTACCGTTTGCGTGATTGCGAAAGAGTTCAGACTTTTAACGATGATGAAAAAGTTATCATAAATACGGGCGAGGATAAAAAATCTTTGCTCAAAAGGCTTATGAAATATGGGGAAAACTGTAAAATTATGTCCCCGAAATTTATGCAGCAAGAAATGCTTGACGAACTTCAAAAGGTTGAGGATAAATTAAGAGGAGTTAAATGATGAAAAAAATCGGTTTCCTTCCGATAGATAATCGCCCTGTTTGTTATGATTTGCCTAAAATGATTGCAAATATTGATTCAGAGGTCAAAATGTATCTTCCGCCAAAAAATCTTTTGGGTTCGCTGACAAGAAATGCCGACAGAAATGCACTTTTCGAATGGTTAGAAGATTTGAACGATGTCGATTACCTCGTAATATCAGTAGATACGCTCATTTACGGTGGTTTGATACCGTCAAGAAGAAGTTCTGATACGAAAGATGAAATCGAAAATCGACTTTTGAAGTTGAGAAATATTTTGCTCAAAAAAGCAAACTGCAAAACACTTATTTTTTCAAGCATAATGCGTATTTCGAATAATAATTGCAATGAAGAAGAAAAAGAATATTGGGCAGATTTTGGGAAGAAAATTTTTGAATATTCTTTTGAACTTCATCGTTCGGAAATCGAGGGAAACCGCTCCGCTAAAGAAAAAGCGACCCAAGTTGCCAAAGAAATTCCGTCTGAAATTTTGATTGACTGGTTGTCTACTAGAGAAAGAAATTTTTCTGTCAATAAAGAATACGTCAAAATGTTTGATGACGGCATTTTTGACACTTTGATTTTTTCAAAAGATGATTGTGCAAAGTATGGCTTTAATGTCAAAGAGGCAAAATATTTCGAACTTTTGGCTCAAACACGAAAGGGTATGTTTGTTAAAACAGGGGCTGATGAAATCCCTCTAACCTTGCTATCACGCTGCATTTCAGACGGCAAAAAGATTAAAATTGCCCCAATTTATACAAATCCTGATGAGGTCGATAAAATTTCAAAATACGAGGACGTTTCGGTGAAGAAGTCTGTTGAATCGCAAATTTTGACGGCAGGCGGAAGCGTTTCTTCGCCCGATGAAGCCGACTTGATTTTGTATGTGAATAACTTTAAGGGCGAACAGGGTGAACTCGTCATGAACGTTGATACAGAACCTTTTGACGGGGAGTTTGCTCATTTCGACAAACCGTATTTTGTTGTTGATATTTTGAATGCAAATGGTGCGGATAATAAATTTGTTGAAAAAATGTTTGAAAACGGTATAAATGGGTACTTTTACGGATATTCTGCTTGGAATACGACGGGAAATTCCTTGGGATCTGGAATTGCTGCTGCGGTGACGAAATTTTTGGCAAAAAATCCTGATGAGAATGCTTTTAAAAAATTGCAAACGGTTAGATTTCTTGATGATTGGGCGTATCAGGCAAATTTGAGAAAAGAATTTAAACGGGAAAACTTGATGGATTTGCAAAAGGTAAAAAATCGGTTTGAGGCTTATGAGAAAAAAATCTCAAAAACATTGAATACTAACGGCTTTAATATTTCTTACTCTTTCCCTTGGAACAGGTTTTTTGAAATCGAGGTTAAAATATAATCTTGGTTTGTAAACATGAACAAAAACTTGTATAATTGGCTTATTATGACGGATTTTTGTGACAGATTTGGCAAAATTGGAGATTGTTTTTGAAAGTAATACAAACATTGAAATCTTTTTTTTAGAATATTTTTTGGTGTTTTGGTCGGGTTGTTTATCGCAAGTTTATTTTTGCCGAGTTGTTTGTTCTTTCCGAGCAAGGACTTTTTGGATATTTCTTTTCCTCATGAAGAAGTTTTTTTTAAAGCGGAAAATGGAGGTGAGGTCAATGCTTGGTATGTTCCTCCCAAAAATGATTTGCCTACGATAATTTTTTCACACGGAAATGGCGGAAATATAAGTTATTTTTTCAGTATGATGATACCTGTTGCCGAAAAGGGTTATGGGGTTTTGGTTTATGATTACAGAGGATACGGTAAAAGCAAAGGCTTTACGACTGAAAATAGTATGTATGATGATCTTCGTGGAGCAGTGAAATTTGTAAATACAGAAAAGAAAACATCTGATGATAAAATTATCCTTTGGGGGTTGTCAATTGGTGGGGCAGTTACTACGAAAATTGCGACAGAGGGTGATTTTAGGGCTGTAATATTGCAAAATACTTTTACCAATATTAAAGATACGGCGAAAGAATTGATTGTAACGAAAACAAAAATACCGTTTTTAGGTAATTTGGCTAATTTTTGCGTTTATTTGTTTAAATTTGATACATATTCAAGAATTGATAAAATTAATGAGCCGATTTTTATAATTTCATCAAAAGATGATGAAATAGTGCATTATGTTTTGGCAGAAAAGAATTATAAAAAATGTAAAAATGCGGAATTAAAGATTGTGGAGGGTGATGGACATAATACGTATTTTGCCATAATGCCTGAAATTTTGAAATATTTGGATAAAAATTAGCATTATTGAAAGTTCTTGATATCTTTACAAATCTTATCTATTCAAATAATGAGATATATTTTGTGAAACAAATTGCCGAATGTTTTCTATTAAGTTTTTCAGATTTAAGAGTTACTACACAAGAATCTACTATATTTAGATTCATTAAATCTTGTGCTAAATTTTTTGCTGTCGGCATCGTAATATCTAATTTTTTTGCAATATCACTTATTGCCAAAATCGGATTACTATATAATTCTTCTAAGAGTTTTTGAGCATTTTGTACCTTTGCTCCAAGCTTAATAATTTGTTCATCACATTCTTTTTGTAAATTATTGAATTCGTGATAAATTTTATAAGTATTTTGTGCTGCACTATTTAGAGAATCAATAAAAAATAAAACCCAAGATTCTATATCTCCTGTGCTATTTGCGTTTTTTAATGCATTGGTATAATTATCTTTATTTCGTTCAAATATGTATGAAACATTAAACCAAGGTTTAATTAATTGTTTCGATTCTAATAATTGTGCCAAAATTAGCAATCGTCCTATTCTTCCATTTCCATCCTCGAACGGGTGTATTGTTTCAAATTGATAGTGAAACAAAGCAATTTTTATTAAAATCGGTAACTTTAAATCTATATTATGCCAAAATTTATATAAATCATCTAATAAAGAAGGTAGTTCTTTCCAATGAGGAGGAATAAATTTAGCACTTTTGATTGTGTTTCCGCCTATCCAATTTTGAACCTTTCTTATACAACCGGGTTTTCTATCAGAACCTCTTACACTATTCAGCAGAGTTTTATGTAAATTACACATAAATCTTTCGCTAATTGGTATTTTTTTTAATAGTTCATTCATCTCGAAAGTTGCTTTAATATAGTTAATTACTTCTTCTCTGTCTTTTATTTTTTCAATATCTTTTGTAGTTTCTTCTGGCAATAAAATCTCACTGAAGGTTGTTCTTGTTCCTTCAATAGATGATGATTTTACGGCTTCTTGTTTTACAAGCATTCTTAAAAAAACATCCATATTTTTCAAATTTTTTGAATCAGCATTTAATTCTGCTATACTTTTTATTGCTTCTTCAAGTAAAATATATATATCGGGATTTGTTATTTTAAAACCACAATTTAAATAATGAGGAAGAAAATACTCATATGATATATTTTCATACTCGTTTTTTCCGTTTTTAAATAATTCTTGTGCTTTTTTATATTCTCCGTACATAAAATATCTTTTTAATTTTCTAACTTTTTGTTTCTCATTAAAATTTTATATAAAAATTTTTAATGAGTCAATTCATTGTTAAAATTTTTGGATTAAATTTTTAATGAGATATATTCTAAAAAATTTTTAAATTTTTTTTACGAAAAGTTATATATACAAAAAGACCTCAAAAGAGGTCTTTGAAAAATTTGGACGAGAAGAGACTCCCCTGAATCGTAGGCGAACTAACGAGAGCCGTACGAGTCAGGATACCCGTAGGGTAGAACTCCGTAATTTGCGACAACGAGAGCAAATTACCAGTTCGATGTCTCAGAATAAAAAAACTTCCCGAAGGAAGTTTAAAAATGGACGAGAAGAGACTCCCCTGAATCGTAGGCGAACTAACGAGAGCCGTACGAGTCAGGATACCCGTTGGGGTTTGTTTGGGACATTTAAATAGTAATTAATTCGCCTGTGTTAGCGAACACGTTTAGGTTATAGCCGTTTTATACGAATTGACTGTAATGTAACGAAACTGCTCTTTTTGTCCACATTCTGTCACAAAAAAATCCGGTATAAATCCGAGCAAATCGCTAAAACTCAAATACCCTCTATATCATAGCGATGATACATTCTGGACACAAAAGTCCCTTTTGAAATTACAATTTTTCAAGTCGGAAACAAGCTGGAAGCGTTTACTGCTGTTGAATAACAGTAAAATCAGTACTAAAAACACATTACAAAACATCAAAATTCACTCTAAAATCTATAGTTTCAGTCAAGATTATTCGTTCTACAAAATATTTTTTGATTAACTTGCTTTTGAATTATTTATTATTGTTTCAGTTAGGGCATATAAGTATTGAGAACCTATTACAAGTTCTTCTTTTTGGGGATAGTTGAGGACCGTCAACTCATTAGTATCACTATCCATAAGAATACAACCAATATTTAAATTTTTAAAATAATATAAGTTTTTTTCTAATAAATCCTTTTTATAACTTGGGAAAATAGTGAATACATTACTAGAAAAAGCTTTATATTGTGTTGCTTGATATAGAGCCCTTTTCCAATTTTTTAACTTCAGTTCAAATGCCCACAAATCAACATCAAAATTTTTCCAATTAGCATATAAAGAGTATTGATGCAATTTATTTTCTTTTAAAATATTAAAATCTGATAAGACATCAATAATTTTTCTTAGTCGTTTCGTATTGTACCCTGAAAGCAAAGATATGTTTTCTATTGTCTGTTTATCATTTCTCATTAATACGGAAATAACAGGTATAAAACTTTTTCCTACTGATTTGTTAATTTCACAAATAATACTAGAGTTCTTTCTTAGGAAATTTGTTTGTTTATAACAAATAAAATCAGCAATACCTTCCTTGCATGGTATTTCTCTTAATACATTTTCAAAATAGGGTAATATATCAGTATAAACCTTATACTTTAAACCTATTTCAAACATATCTGCATGATACATTTCAGAATATTCTTTTTGTAAATTTAAATCTATAATATTTTTAGACACTACTGTATCATTTCCTTTAAATTAATTAATGCCGTTTGCCATTGATATAAATGTGTATCATTAGTGTGTTGAGCAAAAGGAACACCAATAGATTTTAATTCATTATATATTTCAATGGCATGCTCTACTTTAGTTTGCATGATTTCTACTCGTTTGTCAACCTCATACGAAAGTATATCATCAGAACATAATTTGAGACAGTTTAGATGATGATAGAAGCTTACCTGTTGCCAATTTTCTGCAATAGGCGTTTGAGTAATTAAATTATCATATTCTGTACCTGACAAAACTTTTTCTATCAATCCAAATATCTTTATTTGATTTAATTCTGGTGTAATATTTATAGAATTTAGTAAAGGAGTCGACATATATCTTGGTTTTGGCGGGTTACCTCCACTCATTTCTTTATAGTTTCCTCTGCAGAAAAAACGTGATTTTTGAGACCAGCCAGTTGTAATAGCATTTGCTCCTGCAGACAAATACATAAACCCGATAATATCAGAATAACCGCAAATAATTTTTATATTGTTCCAAACTGATAATGAATATATTAAATACAATATATTTTGTAGTTTTTCGCTTTCAATTTGTTGAGAATAAGCATCTAATGATTTATTGATAATGAGATAAATTTTATCAAGATTGTCAAAACTTGTTATTGTCGTTATAAAATCGTCAAGAGAGTCCTTACTACCTAGAAAAGCATTATCAGATATAACAAAAGTAATATACAACTCAGATACATTATTTTCGCTTGCATATTCCAATGCTCCCTGTGCCATTTGCATGGCAACTCCACACCACTTATCATCAAAGCTTTCAATTATACATGTTGGAGACATTAAACCAGTTACATCTAAATCTTTTTGAAAATCTAAACAAGTATTAACATGTTGCAAAAGAATTTTGGGAGAAACAAAATCTTTATATTTTAAATTAGATTTATAATATGAATAATCTTTAATTTTACTATCTGGACAGTTTTCGATAAGTCCTAATTGAAAATGTGGATCAAAATATGTTTTTACTCCCATATCAGAATATTCTTTGATAGTATCTAACATTTTTAAAGGCGAAGATTCTCCTTTAGGTGAAAATATTACACCTGAAGTTAAATTCTTTTCTATTGAATTAACTATTTTATCAGATTTTCCATAACTATGTTGTATGAATACTGCCATAATATTCTCCTTGTACTTTTTTTAAATCTTCATTTAGTAAAGCTGTTGTTCTATACCGTTTAAAGGGTTCTTTTGATAATAGCCTATCAATAATTCTAGATAAACCTAGCGGAAAATCTGGATTACAATCTACGACAGGTCTATGTCTGGTATTAATAATATTGTACTGTACTTCTGGCACACTTTTTGCATTTATAAAAAACGGATGAGTTCTTGTCACCATAGAATATAAACAAATACCGAGTAAAAAGTGATCAGAACGGAAATCCAGTTCTCTTTTTTTAGAATGTAATTGTTCAGGAAACATATAAATAGGGGTTCCTACTAATTGTCCTGTTTGTGTATATGAAATATCCTCTAAATCAAAAGCTATACCTGGATCAATTAAAACAAATCTATTATGGTTTTTGTCATAAATCACATTTTGTGGTTTTATGTCTCTATGTATTACTTTATTTTCCCATAAACAAGAGATTGCATTATTTATGCAATAAGCAAAATTGAAAATTTCATCAATTGAAAATGAGTATTTATCTTGTATGAGTTTATTAACATCGGTACCTTCTACAAATTCTTCAGTATAGTAATATAAATTGTGTTTGTTATATTCAATGTAATTTAGCTTATTTGAGAAAACTTTAACAACATTCTCACACTTACTTTTGTACAAAATTTCAATTTCTCTTTGTAAACGACCAAGTGACACATCTTCGATATTTTCACTATCATCACCAAAGGTGCAAAAAGCAGTTCTTGGGAGTTCAATAAATTTTGCCAAATATTTATTATTCTCTGTAATTACTGGAATAACAGCCTTTTGTCCTCCATTAATTTGAGGTTCGACATCAATAATATTTTCATCTCTTAAAATAGCAATTACATCATCTTTAGTTAGATATGGAACCGACATATATGATACTCCCCAACTATTACATTTTATCATATATAGAGTTTTTTTGCATTATAGTTATAATCAGAATATTATTTGAAAATCAGCTTTTCGTATACCAAGCACCGCGGGTTTTGCCGTGTTTTATAAGATAATTATTTTCAACCAAGCTTGATAAATGCTTCTTGATTGTATTTATATTCGTTCCTGTCAATTCAGATAATTCAGATATTGTTGCTCTGTCTTTTGTTTCAAAAACCTCCATAATTTTTGCCGATACCTCAGGCAAATCCAAATTGGAACGAACAGAAGTATTTGCGTGTTCAATTTTATACTCAAGCCTGATTTTCTGTTTTTGCAGAGTTTTTAAGAAAAACATAAGCCACGGCTCATAATCAGGCTCTTTGTTTAAAGTCGTCTGAGTCTGTCTTAATGCCCGATAATAGCCCTCTTTATTATCCTCGATTATTGCTTCCGTTGAACTGTAAGGAACATAAGCATAGCCGGATTTTAGCAGCAAAAGATTAGTTAATGCTCTTGATAATCTGCCGTTTCCGTCTTGGAACGGGTGAATCGCAAGAAAATTAACCACAAAAATTCCGATAACAATTAAGGGGTGGTAATATTTATCGGATAAATTTTTATTTGTCCATTCAATCAGTTCCTGCATTTTGATGGGTGTTTCAAAAGGTGTGGCTGTTTCAAACACAACACCGAGTTCTTTGCCCTCACTATCATAAGCGGCAACCGAATTTGATATTTTTTTGTATTCTCCTTTGTGTTTTTCATCTTTTGATGAATATTCAAGCAAGATTTTATGCATTTGTTTTATATAATTCTCTGATAACGGAATAACTTCCCAATCTTCAAAAATTGTATCTGCAAGTTTGGCATAACCTGCGACTTCTTCCTCGTCACGATTTGCAAAAGACTGCTTTTTAATTCGGGACAATAATTCTTCAACCTGTTTATCCGAAAGTTTATTTCCCTCAATTCTGTTAGAGGAACCGACACTTTCGATAGTTGCAACCTTCTTTAAGGCTCTTAATTTTTCGGGAGCCATTTTGCCTAATAATTTCCATGAACCTTTAAACTCATCAATTTCGGAAATTATTGAAAGCATTTGATTACTTATTTTTATGTCGATATTTTCTAACATATTATACCCAATTAGACCTGATATGACCTAATAATATATTATTTATATCCGATTGTCAATTTAATTGCAAAATCTCAAATCATCGAACATAAAGTTTTTAAGTCCGAGTTGTTGTTTGATTTTGTAGAAATCATTTCTGATTTTTCGTTTCATAATTTCTTTGTCTTGTTCAGAACCAGTTAAAATAGTGTTTAAAGGGCATTTTTGAGTGTTTAATTTTGAAATAATCGGAAGCATATATGGATATTGTTTTTTGACAATTTGAAGTAATTTTTTGTATTGTTCTTGGGAAGGAATTTGTATTTTCCTTTTAGGGACATTCGCTATCCGTTTAACCTCAAAAATACAGTTTTTAGGGATTGAACCGTTGTTTTGAAAGTATTTAAGAATTTGGTTTAACAGACACAAAATATTTTTTATTCTGCGTTCGGATACGGGTTTATTCTGCATTGTTTTTCTGAACTTTTCTATATCGGAAACTAAAATATTTTTAAGTTTTAAATTCTTAAAATAAGGAATAATGTGTGCATAAATAAAGGTTTTGTAGGTTTGCAAAGTCTTTTTGGTTACTTTTCTGTTTCGGCAGTCATTCAAAAATATTTCGCAGGCTTCAACGGTTGTTATTTCCGAATTTTGACATTTAATATTTCTGTTTATTATACAGTATTTATCTTCCGATTTCGGAGTTTCAATATATTCAAACTTATTACCAGCAGGCTTTATATTTTTCGATTCTTGAATAAAATTTTTTGCGATTGCCATATCAATATCGCAGAACATAACTATATCTTCAAGGGTAAAGGTTTTCAGCCTTTTTGCAACTTTTAAAATATTATTCATTTTTAAATATTTCTCCTGCTGTTTTTTCGTCAATTTTAGTTAAGCCGTTTGCCTGAGCAACTTTTTCAAAAAGGCTGTATTTTATTATTACTTTTTGCCTCAAACCATAAAGTGCATCGTTGTAATAATCCGCTTTTAAAAACCTTATCCCCTGACTTGTGATAGTTTTAATCTCCTGAGCAAGCATCAAATCATCGAGTTCTCTCGGGTTAATTTCCTGTCTTTCAATACTTTCAAGCATTTCATTTATGCTTTTTGTTTTATCATTCGGGCAGGGCAGAGAATTTTTGTATTCAAGCCAGCTGTTTATCATCTGTATTGTCTGCTGAATTGTCGGAACAAAATCATATTTCTCATGAATTTTCTGATGAATTTTTTCATTTCTTTTTAGGTGTGCGGGTTTGCTTTCAATATTTGTTCCGATATAGCTCGGTAAAAGTTTTTCAAAACCTTCCTGCATTTCAAGAAAAAATCTTTCAATAACTTTTGCTCTTGCGTTATACGGGTTTGCAAAAACAGTTGTTATTCCGAGTTTTTCATAAAGTCCTTTTAAACCGATTTCATCAAAGTTTGAACTCCCGACAAAATATTGACCCCTAAATGCTCTGCCGTTATCAAGATATACAAACTGCGGTATTTTTCCTAAATTTAAAATGGCGTTTCTTAAAGCCGATGCGATATTTTGCGTATTTTCCTCAAGCATTATTTCATATCCGACTAATGCCGTTGATTTCCAGTCTAAAAATCCTATTAGTGTTGCTCTGCAGGGTTTGCCCGTAAACGGGTTTATCACCTGAAAATTTAATCTTTTTCCGTCAGCGACAAGAACATCACCGACGGATATTTTTGAAATATCTCTTTTGATATGAGGGATAACATCTTCTTTTAATGCTTTTTCTCCGTCACGCAAAAATCTCCATTTATCAAAATAATTCTCTTTATACCAATTGGCAAATCTTCTGAAAGTGGGTGCTGCTGGGATATATTCCGCACCCTGATTTTTGAGAACATACTGAGTTAATGATATTGCTTTTCCGATACTGAATTTATTCGGGTGTAAAAGAAGTTTCAAAAATATTTGTTTTTCGTATTCCGTAAGTGATGTTCTTGAATAATCTTCATAGTGGTAATTCGGGATTAAAAGTTCGTAGTTATTGCTGCTGCCGATAATGCGTTTCCATCTTTGAATCGTTCCTATTGAAACCTTTCCGATTTTTGAAAAAATTTCGGGGTACAAAACTTTTGCATTGTATGCACTCAAAAAATCTTTATCAAACTGTGTTTTATTCTGCTGATTTTTTCGTTCTTTTTTCCAAAGATTTAATAAATCCAAACGGGCAAGAGCTATGATTTTAGCCTTATCGGGTTTGTAAAAATCTGTTGTAACAGGAAGTTGTTTTACTTCGCATATCGGAACAATATTAGAATAATACTTTTCCTGAAGTTCGGGCTCAATGCTTGATAACAGAATCTCAAAACTTTTTCCGCCTTTGACTGTAATTTCTCGGGTGATATATTTGTTCTTTGAAAGCCTGACAGCTCGGGTACAGATACCCTTAAGCTCCGCCAATTCTTTGATGGTAATATATTTTTCTTCGTTGTTCATCGTGTTTACATTTATCACTCCGAACTCGGAAGATTGGAACTGTTTTAAAGTGTTTTGTATCATTGAAACACAGTCTGATAATATTTTTTATTTTTGGTTTAATAATGTTCGATTTAAATAAAATCCTATACAGATTATGTAATTTAAAAATTTTTTATTAATTTGTGCCTTATTGTATTTCATCAGAAAGAATACCTGCTCTTATTAATGCAGATGGTGTTATAGTAAACAATTTTACATTCAAATTTTTCTTTTGAATGGTGTAACGCAGTTGATAATAGTATTTATAGTCCTTTTTTCGTTCAATGATAAGAACGCAAGCCGGTTGCTTACCCGTTTTAGCACTATATCTTAATGCTTGCCCTAAACATTCATCACGTTTTCTTGCAAAATCAAATTCGACTGCCATATCGGGAAGTAAACAATCAACTCGGGATTTATCATCTAATTCGTATTCTGAAATTCCATCGTGTTTTCCGCACCAGTATTCTTGATAAACAGCTTCTTTGTACAAGTGTTTTGAAAAAACAGGAAGTGTTATTGTGTTGAATATTAAAAATAATAGTAAAAATTTTTTCATTTATATTTATTTTAATCAAAATTTATAAAATAGTGGCAGTTTATATCGAGTCATTCTTGGCAATGTTTACATTTTTTTGCTGTTTTTACAACAACACCACCGCAATAAGGGCAAATTTTTGTTTCTTCTGGCACGATTTTTCTCCATTAATTTAAATTAATTGTGTGAATGAATATGCCATTAAGCATATAGCAAAAATGAATTGTCCAATAGTGTTCAATACGGTTGCAATAGCTGAAAACTTTCTTTCAAATCCTGTAATCAAGGATATTATAGGAACATAATATGGAATAAATGTTAATATGGCATATATCCCACCAATCCCATATATAATATCTTCATTTTCAGGTTTTGCGAAGTCTAATTTTGCTCCAATTCCTATTATTGAAAAAATTAAATTTATTAAAAACAGTAAATAAGTGAAAAGATTGCCAAAAATTTAAAAACAGTTTTTTTCTTGCTTTTCTGTTCTTCTTTTAATTGTGTTTTACATTCGGGACAAACTGTGGAATCCTTAGAAATTATTTCATCACAAAAAGGACAATGATAATTCAACCATTCACCACAATATTGACATTTTTGAATATTTTTTTCAACTTCGTTACCACAAAATGGACATATTTCTAATTCATTATTCATTTTATTACTCCTGCAAAAGTTAAGCTAAATATAAAAATTGCTGCGGCAATTGTGTTTAATGCAGCTGCAACAGATGAAAATTTATTTTCAATTCCAATACTTAAGGATATAACAGGAAATGAATACGGAATAAACATAAACAGACAATAAAATATCATCATACCTGTTTTCAAACTAAAATCGGCTATTTCTTTTGAATCACAGCTCATACATACTAATGCAAAAATAAAAGTAATTAATAAACAGGCAAAAATCGATAAAACAGATAAAATTTTAAAAAGAGTAGAATAATATTTTTTCTTTTTAATAGGTGTATTGCATTCCGGACAAATTTTTGAAGTTTCAGAAATTAATTCACCGCAAATGGGGCAATGGTTGTTCAACCATTCCCCACCGTGTTTGCATTTTTTTGCTGTTATTTGTATTTCTTCTCCACAAAAAGGACATTTAGTATTGTTAGTCATCTGGCAATAAATTTCCGTTTGCATCTTTATAGCTACCTGTTAATATTGTTATCAAATCAACAAGCCACCAAATTCCTAAACCTTGCAATGTCAGTATTTGAGCAATTGCAATTCCAACTTTTCCTGTATAAAAACTGCTTGTACTACATCCCATAAAAAAGCATATTAATGCAGTTGATGTTTTTGTAGGTCTTTTTACTAATAAATTACCTTTACTATCTGTAAATTTATTAGCAAGTATATATATTAAATCTACAATTACCCAGATTAATGTAATAAGAATTCCTATTCCAAAAACCCAACCTAAAATTAGTGAAATTAGTAACATCGCAACTGCTGTTCCTGTTTTTCCAACATAAAATCTATGTCCACCCAAATAGCCAAAGAAGGACAAAAATAGCAATGTTTTTACCCAAGAACAACCATTTGTGTTTGTATAATTGTTTGAATTATTGACTACAGAAGTTAGTCTTTCGCCACAATGAGGACAAATTGCTGCTTGTGGACTAACTTCGCCATCGCAATATGGACAGTTTACATCAAGCCATTCCCCACAGTGTTTGCATTTTTTTGCAGTGTCCATTAATTCACCGCCACAGTATTTACAAGTTTTCATTTTTCCACCTTTCTATCTTTCATCTTTATTTTTTTGTTCCAAATGGATCAATCATTTGTCTAATCTGTTTTTTTGCTTCTTCTTTTTCGCTTTTTGACATGTTTTTTAGGTTTGCACCATAAAGAGCAACCAACATCATGTTCAGTTCGTCTTCTATAGTACATAACCCTGTACTGCCATCTATAAAGCGACAGTGATTTACAACAGTTCCATCAGGTAAAGTAAAACTGCTTATTTTCTCAGCGGCATATGCCGTTGATGATAATTCCATAGCTATAATAAATATAAAAAAATATAATATTTTTTTCATAAAAATCTCCTATAAATATCTTATATAATCAGTGCTAAGACATAAATGAATATTGGGTTTATAAGTTGAACTAATTTTTTTATTTGAATTAATTACATTGGTTAAACTTATAATAATTGCTGTTATAAGTAGACTAAATGAAATGATTTTTAATATTATATCTATATTATTTTTATTATTTGTTTCTGAATTTTGAGAAAAATTTTTCTTGGAAGCTATATTTTTCTTATTCTCCGAGTTTATCCAAGAGCCACAATATTTGCATTTTTTTACAGTTGGAAGAACAGTTTTTCCACAATGTGGGCAAGTTTTTATTTCGGTATTCATTTTTTGGATATTTTTAATTTGTGTTGTTTCACTTTCTTTATTAAGCCATTTGCCACAATGCTTACATTTTTTTGCTGTATCTATAACTTCGCCGCCACAATATTTACAAGTTTTCATTATTTTTCATCCTTTTTTGAATATAATTTTTTGTTTTTCTAATAGCTATATGGATAACCAATAAAACTATGTTTTATATTAGGATTTGCTTGAAAAAAGTCCTGAATGATTTTTAATTGTTTATCTGAACAATAACTGTTATCACCATTATTCGAATATTTATAACACATTATTGGTACATCTTTTAATATTAGTGCTGGAGGCATACCACTTTCTGTATAAACACCTCTGGGTTCATTATAATCTGATTGCTGTTTAGTCATTTCATTTTTTATCGATTGTAGTTCTTTTTGTGAACATTTCGACAAATCAAAAAGAATATAATTATCTTTATATACTCTATTTTCCCAAGCATTTGCACAATCATATGAAACACCATATTCTTTAGCAGAACGTTTTATGCTTGCTTCTTTTATCTTTTGTTTTTCTTGCATAGTACAAAGGGATTGATATTTATAATTATTGCCATTTTCATCTAAGTTATCCTCTGTATTATAATCATATTCATTTGTTAAAGATTTTGCACAATCCAGAGATACACCACCATTCCATTCGGCAATCTTTTTAAGTTTATTTTGTTCAAAAATTTTTTCTTCATCAGCAGAACATTTGCCTATTTTAAATAATTTGCTATTTCCTATGTATGGTGAACCTTGTGTTATTTCCCCAAATTCTTCCGGATCATTGTTTAATTTGTATATCGCACAAGGTTTTGAAACCTCATAGTCTTTAATAATTTTATCTGCATAATCATTAATATATTTATCATAGGCTTTTTGCATTTTAAAATTATAAAAATTTTCAATAATATTTTTTGTTTTTATATTATTCGAATAATTTATTGAAAATTCTTCAGTTGTTTTTTCATCCAAATGTTCAATGTAATTATTAAAACCAATTATTACAACAAATAACGAAGAAACAAGGAAAAATATACATAAAAATATGATTGTTATTTTTTTACCACGTGAATGTGAGTCTTTTTGTACTTTTTCAGTTTTGATTTGTTCTTTTTGTGGATTAAGTTTTTCCCCACAATGAGGACAAATAGTTGCTTGTGGACTGACTTCTCCCTCGCAATAAGGACATATTATATCAAGCCATTCTCCACAATGTTTGCATTTTTTTGCTGTATCTATAACTTCGCCACCACAATATTTACAAGTTTTCATTCTTCTTTCTTTCTTTATTTATTTATTGTTTATATTTTTAGGTTTCATTCAACAATGTGAATAAGATATTTTTAAATGTCTTACATATATGCTAATATCCTGAATATTCATTTTCATAATAGTCATCACGTTTATCGATATTAGGATTTTCTTTAAAAAATGTCTGTATAGTTTTAATTTCATTTTCTGAACAACGACTATTATCACCACCATTTGCATACTTATAACACATGATGGAAACATCTTTTAATATCAAACTCTTAGGCATACCATATTCCGTATATATTTTTTTTGATGGTTCATAAGAATAATTTGCATGTATTTGATCAATTTTTTGTATTTCTTGTAAAGAACACACATCTTCTCGTTCAGGTACGTTATTTTGATAGTCTTGTAAATATGATTCGTCTACACTACCAAAAAGAGATAATGCACATTTTGTCGATACACCAAAATCATTGGCTCTATCTTGAATTGCTGTATGTTCAATTGCTTTTTTTTCTTCTAAAGTGCAAGTTGACTTCCAATCTGGTTCATTTTTTAAAAAAGCTATATCACCATTTCCAAGATTTTCTCTAATTAGAGATTTAGCACAATGAGTTGAAACTTTGAATTTATTACTTAATTCTTGATAATTTTTATCTAAATAAATTTGATATGCTTTTTCAATAACAAGATCTTTATCCGTTATATTATTCAGTTGTTTAACTTCATTATTAATAGAGGATTCAGTAGACTGGTATCTTTGATTCTTAACAAATACAAAGCAAATAAAAATTACAAATATTAAAATCAAAATAGTAAAAAGCACTATAATTAATAATTTATTTTGATTTTTATTTTGGTGTTCAGATTGTGGTATTGTTTCTTGTTCGTTACCTTCTTTAATTTTTTCCCCACAATGAGGACAAATAGTTGCTTGTGGACTGACTTCTCCCTCGCAATAAGGACATATTATATCAAGCCATTCTCCACAATGCTTACATTTTTTTGCTGTATCTATAACTTCGCCACCGCAATACTTACAAATTTTCATAATATCTCCCTGTTACTTTAATATTGATACAATTTTTCCCAATATTTCCATAACCCACCAAAATGCTTTTTTGAATTTTCCTAATTCCTTAAATGCTTTTGTTACAACAATTGGGCTTATGTCCTCAATGTAATTTTTGCTGTTATTGTTTATTTCAGTAAACAGTGAATTTAAATATTCAAAAGCCTTTTCATCAAAAGAACTTAGCAAAGATGAATTACCTATTCTGAATTTTCCTATAATTTCTGTATTAATTATGAATTTATGTCCTTGATAAACATCTTTATAACCAGTTGTTTCTTCACCAATTTCAATATTGTTAAGTCGATTTAATTCACAATAGCCGTGCATGAGACCTTCAATACCTGTATAAGAACTATAAAAGGAATCTTTATGAAGTCTAAAATATATTTTTTCATTTGTAATAAGAATTCCTGTAGCATTTTTATTATTAGTTTTCCATTTAAAAAAATAAAATGTGTTATCTAATAACAATAATGGTTTTTCTCTTTTATCAAAATCTATTTGCATATTTTCAATAACATCTTCTGAAGGAAAACTAATTAAAACTTTGCTATCCGGAATATTATTTTTAATATAAGTTTCTATAATATCTCCTATATCATTTGAGGTATTGATATTAAATTTTATTTGCGTAGACTTATTGGGTGATAGCTGTGTTTCTTGTTCTGTAATCCATTCGCCACAATGTTTGCATTTTTTTGCGGTATTTGAAACTTCTCCACCGCAATATTTGCAAGTCTTTGTTTCTTTTTGTACTGTTTGCGGTTGATCAATATCCTTTTTTAACCATTCACCGCAGTGTTTACATTTTCTTGCAGTATCTGAAACTTCACCACCGCAATATTCACAAGCTCTCATTTTTGTAATACTTTCATTTATTGTTTAAAAAAGTTTTACATCAAATTGATATAAGCATAACTTGATGAAAAATAACCACCACTTATTTTGAGTTTATATTGTTTTCCTTCCGGAACATCAAAAACTACGTAACCTCTTTTTTGTACTCCCGGATTTAAACTGTCAAAATAAAATGCTTTATTTTCTGGTAGATACATTGCAGATTCGGCATCTGATTCGTATGAAGAACCGTTTTCATCAACTAATTCAAAATCGGGAATCATTCTTGATTGAGTATCTTCATTTTTTGCAGAAATATCGACAATTAAGTAGTTTGCGTTTGCAGTTTTTCCAAAATCGTAAGAACCTATACGCTTTTGAGAGTATACTTTATAAACTTGATAACTAATATAACCAACTTTTACATCCTCACCTTTTGAATAAGTTACATTAGAATTGCCCATTTCAGTATCAGTATCTATACAGCCACTAACAAAAAACGAAACACATAAAATTAAAAAAGTCATTAAAAATTTTTTCATAATTTTCTCTTTCATTTATTAATATTCTATCTTTCTAATTGTTCTATTCCTTTTCTTTGCAGGAAAAACTAATTTGTCTTGTATATCAATTAACTCATGGGGTTGAAGTTTGAAATCCTCTGCAAAAGAATCTATATCATGCCAAACTTTACCATTTGTTCTACTTTTAATCAGGCTATCAACCTTAACTTCATCAAGGCAATTTATTGTTAATAAAATGTTCTTGGAACATTCCATAACATTGATTTTTTTGTTTTCTGCAACTTGAAAAGCTTCTTTATACAAAGCATCTTCTTTAATGCTTAATGCTTTTTCAAACCAAATTTTAGCTTCATCAAATTTGTCATTTTTTAATTCTTTTAAACCATTTTTATAATATTCTTGAGATGAATCAATTTTTATATCAGAATAATTTTGAGTTCCTTTAGTCTTATATGAATATGTACCGTTGTCGTAGAATATAACTGAGTTTTGTGAATTGTCTTTAGTATAGTATTTTTCATATTCTTTCAATTTGTATTGAGTCAATTCAACCATAGTTTGATATTCTTCATTGTTTGGAGCAATGGTCAAAGCCTTTTGAAATGATTCTAATGCTTTTTGAAATTCATATTTTGTAAAATACATTAAACCGTTTTTATACAAAATGCTTGTATTTGAATTGGTATCATCATTTATATTGTACAAAGTATCTATAATTGAATTATTATTTTTGTTATCTTTGCTGTTTGATTTTAAATTTGACATATAATATCCTTTACAAAATATCTATTGTTAAAACCACAGAGTTATCTTCCAATATTTCTTCATTTTCTAATCTCATAGAAGAACTTTTTTGAACTTTTTGTTTAACATTATTAATTGTTTCTTTTTGAACAATTTCTCCGTAATGATTATTTACATCTTTATATTTTTGATAAGCTTCTTTGTTTGATATGTTTCCTGAAATTTTAAATTCATAATTATCTTTATCATTTTTATAAAAATTTAAAGTGTAATTATCACTACAACAAGTTATTTTTCCGTTGTTATTTTCAGGATAAAAGCCAATATCTTCTAATGTTTTAATTAGTAATTTTTCATCTGCAAATACCGTTTGAAATACTTGTTCGGTAATATTTATCGGTTTTTCTTCAGCTTTGATTGTTGTATTCTGATCGACTAAAGAAACTTCTGAAAAAATATCTATATTTGAATATCTTTTCATATCATTTATAAATTCATTGATTAATTTTTCGTCATCATATATTGAAAAAACAGCACATAATTTACCTTCTCTTATGCTCCAAACAAAATAATCATTTTTATTGGATTTAAAATGTGTTTTTAATATGCCATATTCTTTGGTTACATCGTAACCGGCAGCAATAATATATTTCTTTATTTGGGACAAATTTGTATAAGAAGTATATTTAAGTTTTTCCATACTTCTTGCCCAAGCATTAAATTTTTCTTCTCCCATGACAATGTACATTGCAAGAGCCAAAGGAATTAAACTAATATTTATTGACATATTAAATCTCCTGTTAATACTTTAGAATTCAACTGTACGACCACCTCGTGATTTGTTTACTGATATTTTTTCGTTTGATGATACTTCTTCACTATTGTTATAGCCATCTCTGTCACTTTGGATAGATGCAGTTATTGCTCTTTCATTTGCCCAATTTCTGATTCTTATAATTTGTTCTGATTGAGTTACAGATAAAGGAACTGTGTTTTTTATAACTTTTAATAAATCTTCTTCAATTAATTTTCTGTCATTAGAGAAAGCTTCAAATAATGCAGATACAACAACTTGTTCTATTTCTGCTCCAACAAAACCTTCTGTTTGTGTTGCGAGTTGATTTAATAATGCGTTTGAAATTTTGAAAGATTCTGAAATACTATTTTTTAATCTTTTTTGTAAGTGTAATTTAAATATTATTTCTCGCTCTTTTAATGTTGGTAAATCGACAAAAAAGATTTCATCAAAACGCCCTTTTCTCAACATTTCAGCAGGTATAGAACTAATATTGTTTGAAGTTGCTATTACGAAAACCGGTTTTGTTTTTTCCTGCATCCAAGTAAGAAAGGTTCCAAAAATTCTTGTAGATGTGCCACCATCTCTTTCAGAGCCGTTTCCAAAACCTTTTTCAATTTCATCAATCCACAATATTGAAGGAGCAACAGCTTCAGCAGTCTTGATTGCATTTCGCATATTTTGTTCTGAACTTCCAACAATACCAGAAAAAATCTTGCCTATATCTAATCTTAAAAGGGGTAGTTTCCACATTGCACTCATTGCTTTTGCTGTTAATGACTTTCCACACCCCGGCACACCTGTTATAAGGATTCCTTTCGGTGTTGGCAAATTATAACTTTTTTGAGCTTTATCACTCCAAGAATTATTTCGTTTTTTTAACCATCTTTTTAAATTTTCCAAACCACCAACATCATCAATATTTATATCTGATTTTACGAATTCAAGAATTCCTGTTTTTTTGATAACTTGGCATTTTTCTTCCATAATTATTTTTAAATCATCCATTGTTAATTTGCCGTCATCAACCATTGCCCTTGCAAAGGCATTTTCAGCTTCTTGAAGTGTTAATCCCTGTGCGGCTTTGCATAATATATTTCTTTCTTCATCTGTTACAACTATTTCTATTCCGCCAGCCTCATTAGCTTCAATCATATCGTCTAATAGAGCTCTGATTTCATCTATAGATGGTAAGTCAAAATCAACGACAGTAACCTCTTTTTGCAGTTCAATTGGGAGTTGCAAAACAGGAGCGACAATAACAACATTTTTAGGCTTTCCCCCTCTTAAAGAAGCTGCGACATCTCTGATTTTTCTTATTAATACTGAATCTGCCTGCCTATTGTTATATCCCAACATAGAGTGAATATCTTTTAAAATCAATATTGCAGGATCATTCAAATTATCAATATATTTTAATGCTTCAACAGGATCATTTATATTATTAACAGTACGATTATCTTTGACATTTATTAATCCGTCTGTTTGACTCCAAATATAAACATCTCTTAATGTCTTTATCAATTTGTCATCTTGTGCTATCTCTTCAATAAGTTCACAAATTCTACTTTCTTCCCAAGTTGGAATATAAATGAAAGTAAAATGTGCTTTAAATAAATTTGCTAAATATTGTTTTGTTTTTTCTGTTCCTTGTGTTTCTAACATAATATTGTTTCCTTAATCATTTCAACAGCCTGTTGATAATTTCCCATTCCGTTTAAAATTATTTTTGATTTGTTTTTATCAAATCTAATTTCAATTTTATTTTTAAAATTTTGAAGTATATTTTCGTTGTATCTGTCAGATAAAAAATAATATTTTTGATTGTCAGAACCAACCCAAGGTCGTGAATAATCAAGTTTGGTAATATCAAAACGACCATCAATGAGAATATCTAAATATTTTTTTAGTTCCATAAAATCATCATCTTGCAATCTTTCAGAATATTCATAACCGGTAAACAATAAAACTGAAAGTCCCATATTATGTACAGCTTTTGAAATTTCAGTAACAGGTTTAATCTGTTCAAGAGGTTCTCCACCTAAAAATGTTATACCTTCAATTTTCTCGGAATATTTGTTTATAAGAGCAATAATATCCTTTATGTTATATAATTTGCCATCATTTTTATTCCACATTTGAAAATTGGCACATCCTTTACATTTTAAAGAACATCCTTGTGTCCATATGACAAATCTTTTACCCGGACCCTCAACAGTTGATATAGGAATATAATTATTAATCCTAATATTCATTTGTTTGCTGCCCTATATTATAATTTTGTTCAACAATTTCATGTTGATGATATTCTTGTGTAAATTCAGACTTTATGGTCTTGGCATTTGTTAACGTTTCAACTTCTTTTATGTATTTTAAACAGGTTTTTCCTTTTATATTAACTGTTTGTGATTCGATTTTTCCATCCGGATATATTCTGATTTTTATTTGTTTTTTCATATATTGCTACACCTTATTTTCATTATTTATTGTTGAGGAACACCTAACACTGCGGATAAAATATAAAAAGGAATTGACAGTATTGTTCCACCAACATCAACTATTGTTTTTAATGCTGATGAAGAATCTTTTGCTATTGTTATATATCCAATTTGAGAATTGTTTTTTAAAGATACTCGATTTTCTATATTTTTATAATTATCATCATTTGAATAATATAATGTTATAAATAGAATCATTCTGTCTGCATTATATTTATTCGGTAATTTATCAAAAGTGCCAATTTTAGTATGTATTATATGGTATATATCTGATTCAATTACATGAGAAATGGCACTATATTTAACATCTTTATATTTATAACTTATGATATTTCCATTTTTATCTAATATTAATGTTACCAAACATTCTGAGAGAACGGAAAATCCTTGTGTTTCTGTATTATAATTACTTGGCTTCCAATATTTTATAATCTTTTTTTGTTGTTCTTTTGCATATTTTTCTATAATACTTTTATCTATATTTTGTTCAGCACCAATAATTAATTTAATTGTTTTATATATATTATCATTTAAAGAATCTGGCTTAATTGACTTATATTCTATATTTATAGCTGGAACATACCCAATTTTTTGCTCTTGTTCATATGTTGTTGTACCAATTTGTGCATAAGTATTATTTTTTGTATTAATATTAAATCTTGTAACCGTATAAGAATGGATATCTCCCTTTAACAGTTTTACATCATAAAACAAATTATCATTATTTTTAGTAATACTGTCTGTATCAAGTTCAACTGTTTTATAATCTTTCGCCTCTATGGGAATCCAATTTGCTGCCAAACAAGTGTTTTGCCCTATAAATATTATTAAAAAAATTGCAAATATTATATTTTTCATTATTTGTTCTCCTCTATTCAAAATAATCAGAAACTGCATTAAAATCCGAACGAGATGTTGATGGATTTGTCTTAGCTTTATTATTAGCATTCGTTGTATTATTAGGACTTATCGTCGGAACTTCTTTAACAGGAACGAGTACTGGTACATTTTGTTTAGTTAGATGATATTCGTTTTTTTTGCCATTATTAGTTGTATTAGTTTCTTGTTTCTTATTTTGGCTAACAGACTTTGCTTTGTTTTCAGTTTTATTTACAACCTGTTTTTCTTTTATTGTTTTGTTTTCATTCTGATGTTTGACAGAAGTTGTGTCTTTTTTGTTTTCTTTTGAAGGTTCTTGTTTGGCTTCAGTTTTTGTTGTTGATTTTATTTCTTGATTTGTTTGCGTATTATTTTGACCATTATTTATAGTAGTTTTATTATCTTTAATAGTTGTTTTTTGAACTGTTGATGACGCATTGCTCTGTTGCGTTTGAACAGATCTTTGTTCGATAATAGATTTATCAAGAGGGTATGAGAGATATAAAATATTTAAATACGCTAAAATTAAAGACAAATATAATGCTCGCCACCAATAACGCACTTTTACATTACTAAATTCAACATCTTTAGTTTTAATTTTGAAATTTGAATATTCTTTATCTGTCGAATTTATTTTTAATTTATTAGCATCAGTTGATTTATCTGATTTATACAAAATTACCTGTTGTAATATATATTCAATTTTACTTATATTAGTGTTAAACTCATTTAATAAATTATCATAAGCTTCGTCAATTTTTTTTAACTGGGCTTTACATCTTGTTTTTAATTTATCAGAAGCTGATTCGTCAATAGTCCAAACTTTTTTTGCCGAATTATAAGCTTTTTTTATTTTGACAATAGAAGAGCTATTTTCTAAACCTAATATATTAAAAAATTCCGTATTATTATTCATTTTTTAATCCTTATATGGTTTATTTAAATTACTAATCCATTTTTTAAGTTTATCTTCATTTGCTTTGAATAAACTACTTATATACATTTGTCGTTTTTCAACATTATGTGAACGATTACTTGCATAACAAGAGAAAATAGAGAAAAAATCAATTAACAATATCGCCGAAATAAAATAAAATAGATATTTTGAATACGATAAATTTATTATGTTTGTTAACAAATAAACCAAATAACATATTGCTGAATAAAAAACAAAAACCAGAATAGAGAGACCACAACCTTCTGCATTTTTACTGCTAAATTCATTATCAATAGGAATAGATGATTCAACTGTATTTTTACTATATAAACTTTTAATAAAATAATAATCTTTATTATCAGAACCATAATGATATTTAATATAGCCCATAGGTTCCCAATAACATGTTATCTCTTTAGTAATATCTATATCAGAAGTTCGTAGATTTTTATAATGATCACCTCTTTTTTTTAATTCGGTATTAATTTTATTTTTAAGTTTTTCTTTTACAACTTTTTTATACTCATTAAATTTAGTATCGGTATTTACATTAATATCTAACAACTTAATATTTTTATTTCGATTTTCTGTATCAATAGAAGTACTATTTTTTATGAATAAACCATAATAGGTATTATATTTTTCCTTTGAATTATAACCACAAAAAGCACTTGTATAGGATTCATCAACTGTAAATTTTTGATCATCCCAATATGTATATGTTTTAGCAACAGTTTCTTCTTCTGGTGTCTCATATCTGTTGTAATGACCTAACCAATCTTTTTCATATTCAATTTTTACTCGTCCTGTTTTTTCTTTTTCCCATTCAACACGATCATTACCAATAGTTGCACTTACTTGAGCAGTAGCATTAAAATCACATTCAAGAAAAGGTACATATATAAAATCTATGATTTCAATTTTTGAGTTTATTATATCAAGTGGAACATTATCGTTCCCTTTTTGCAGATAATCTAAAAACTCATCAATAAATGAATTTTTTGAAAGATTTATTTTCCCGAATTTTTCCTTAAATTTATACATTATTTAAAACCCCTGATTTATTTTTTATCAATTTCGTTAAAATAGGGGTTAATACAAAAAGAAAAATAACTGATAACAGAGATTTGTTTCTTTTGTTTTTATTGAGTAAATTATCTAAAACAGATAATAAATTTAACAGATATATAAAAGAGATAGGAAATTTTGTATATAAAGCCAAAAACGTATAAAAGATATTTTTTTGATTGTCAATAAAACTTCTATAAATTAAATAAAGAACTAATATCAGTTCTAATGTTAGAAAAAAATAAAGAGTGATTTTACTTTGTCCCAAATAACCATAAATTAAAAAAGCAGGAAAAGGTATTATAAAAGAAAGAAAAGTTAGACCTAAATCATCATAATTATTAAATATTACTATACGTTTTTGCCATCCCAAAACTATACCTATTATAATGGGAAACAATAAACCTATAAAAATTAAATTATTAGTATCTGTTTGTGATAATTCCATAATTTCATTTCATATATTTTTGAGATTACAAAATATTCAAAATGTTATATTCTTTTGAAAGTCTTATTTTATAGGCTTTTTTAAAGTTTAAATTAAAAAAAAACAAAATAAGATAACATTTTTCGTCATCTTGCTTTTTCCAATGTTTGCTATATGATTAGTATTGTTCAAATTAAAATGTTTAATATAACATTTTGAATAAAAAGTTATATTATAAAAATGTTATATTATTGGCTTTTAAGATTATTTTGATTGTATTTTACAAAATAAAATTTGTATAACTTTCGTCTATTTCATCTTGCTCAATTCCTATATAACGGAGTGTGATTTGTGGGCTTGAATGATTAAAAATCTTCTGTAGCATAGCAACATCTTTGTATTTTTTGTAATGATGATAACCAAAAGTTTTTCTCATAGTATGTGTTCCGACAACTTCCTGAATACCGGCTTTTTTACAAGCATCTTTGATAATAAGATAAGCAGCAAATCTTGCTAATCTATTTTTAAACATTGTCAGGAATAAAGGTTCTTCCAAATGTCTGTTCCTTGTGTATTCATCAAACATCGGTTTTAACTTTGAATTTATAGGAAATTTTTTAAATTTGCCCGTTTTCTTTTCAATGATTTGAATATGCGTTTTGCCACGAACATCACCGACATTTAATGCTAAAATATCCGAAATTCTTAATCCGCAATTTGTTCCTATAGTAAAAAATAAAAGATTTCTCATACCTTGTTTCTTGAGAATTGCTTCAACCTTTTTGATGTCGTCTTTATTTCTGATTGGCTCGACTGTTGTCATATTTTCTCCTTTTTTAAACTGCCTGATAATTTTTTAAAATATTTAATCAGGAAACAATATTCAATTAAAAACAAGTCATAAATTAACTCTGTGTTAAAGCCAATTCAAGAGTTTTGACAGCATTTTGTTGTTTTGTGTCTTTTTTTTGTATTAAAAATATAATTAAAAATCTTTTTATAATTTATGCCGGAATGATCCGTTTTAGACATATGTAGTTGATGTTTTACACCGAAAGAGTGATGAATTGTGTAGCTTGAAAGGAGCAGATTATGGTTGAAAAAGATTACAAGCTATATGGAACAAAAATTTTAAATTTAAAAACACAAGAAATTGGTTTGCTGATTTGTTTGTGGAAAAACAAATTTGCTGACAAAACTGTAGGTTTTGCGACTTGTGTCAATAAAACCGGCAAACGATACAACATCGAACTTGATAGTATCAGAGGGTTTGAAGATGATTTTGAAAAATAAGTTAACTAAAGAGATGTTGGACATTCCGTACTCCGAATTCAGAAAAAAGTTCGCAAAAGAAATTCAGGACGCGTTTGAAAGTTATCGTAAAACTCAATTAAATAAATATTCTTATAACTTCAAAGATGACAATTCTTTGGAGTTTAATTTTTATTTTGAACTTCAATGGAATTTTAATCATTTTGGAATGTCAAATTGGTATATTGAATGTTATAATTAAATTTAAAATTTTACTATTTTTATCAAAAATTATTATTTTTTTATTAAATTTTGGGAGATATATAAGTAACTATAATATAATTGAAATACTAAAATGGAGACTTATGGTATGAATAAAATTATTTATTTTGATGAAATAGCTGCTACTGATTATGTTGATATTAAAAATGGCGGTAGAAAAAATATTGATAAAAATTATTCTCAAGATTTTGAAGGTAAAATAGACACAGGAGCCAAAGCAGAGGTTAAAACTCCTAGTATATTACAACACCTGTTAAATTTTGGCGTAAAGGCTTCTGTTGAAACTTCTGCCTTAAGTAGTAATATAGTTAAAACTTACATTTCAAATACAATTTTAACAGACTTTTTAAATGTATTTGATAATAATAAAGAGAAAAATGATATTGTAATTTTTAGTAATCCTAAATTAGAAGCATATGAAAATTCAATGACTTTTTTAAAAATGTATGCTCCATACATGAAAATGTTAAATATAAAAGATATTCCTATTAATATTACGGAAATAGATTCTATTTTAACTAATGCAAAAGGATATTATGAACTAATTGCTTATATTAATGAAACAGGAAAAGTAATTTTCAGGTTTAATATTGGGGCATTTAGGAATAACTATAGCTTAAATGATATTTTAAAAATGGATTTAAAATATTACGCAATAAAAGTCGGAACATATCCAGAAGAAAAATTGGCAATAGAAAAAGAATTTCCTTCAACACATGAAGAGCCAGATGCTTATAATGCTATGAACAAACAAGATAACAGCAACGAGTTAGATGTATATGATGTAATTCTTGCAGGGGTCGAAAATAGAAATGGATAATATTACTTTATTTTATGGACCTTATGATGAGTTTAAAAAACACATTCCTCAAAATTTTACAAATTTAACTGATTATATATATCAGTCAGATAAAAGACATAAAGATATAAGAATTTATCAAAATACTGACTCATATTCGTATGTACCAGAGAAAATTGAAATTTTAAATTTGGTTGCATTTTCTGAAGATTATGCTAATTTAAATGAACATGCAATTCAAGCTTTTGCTTCGTTATTAGCAGAAGATAATATTGCTAATGTATACTTACAAAATCCACCATACCAAATCGTTAGTCAATTAGAAAAAAAATGGAATAAAAATTTAAAAAAAATAAATTATGATTATAAAAAAATCACAAAAAGTTTTTTAAATAAGATAAATAAAAATTTTGACAAAGAGATAATTGGACAGACTGAAGTTAAATTAAGGCTTTTATCATCGTTATATACTCTTACAAAAACAAATTCAGACAAGGATTTTTGTGTTATTCTTTTTTATGGACCTTCTGGTGTAGGAAAAACTGAAACTGCTAAATTTTTAAGTTCTCTTATGAATAATAAAAAAATATTTAGAGAACAAATGTCTATGTACCATAATGAAGAGTTCTCGTCTTATTTGTTTGGGGGTAAACATTCACAAGATTCTTTTGCTAAAAAATTATTGAATAGGAAATCAAATATTATAGTATTGGATGAGTTCGATAAATGTAATCCTATTTTTCATAGTGCATTTTATCAACTGTTTGATGAGGGAATATTTAAAGACAAAAATTATAAAGTAAGTTTAAAAAATTCTATTATTATCTGCACTACAAATTATCTTGATGTTAATAATATAAAAGAGAGTCTTGGTGAACCGATATTTTCTAGATTTGATGCAATAATTCCATTCAAAGAACTTTCTAATAATGATAAAGAAAAAATATTAAAAAAGGAATTATCACGCGAATTAAAAATTCTAACAAGAGAAGAAAAAAAACATATAAATAAAAAAGAACTAGAAGCTTTTTTAAATCAAAATATTATTAAGATTGGAAATGTTCGTAGAATTCGGAATTTCATCAAAGATTCTATAAATTATCGCATCGTCAGTAAAATATTTAATAAATAGTAAAATAATTTTTTATAATAAAATTATTTTATATTACTTTAAAAAATTTCCGACTAAATATGTCAAACTCATGGTACTTTATGTCAAAAGCCCTGATACTATACATCAAAGTCCCTGATACAAAACACTTGCAACCTCAAGTGCGAGATTCGGACTCGCGACCTTGGTTAGGAGATTGGAACTCCTGACCTGATATTTAATTGTCATACACAATTTAACTCTGTATTGAAGTAATATCAAGCATTTAAGTAAATAATTGTATCATTTTGACACAATTATTATTCTATTTTTTATTTTTACATTTTTCCCTATCGTCCGAAAATCTATACGGAATATTTGATTTACAGATATCGATAGAATCGTCAAAACCATTATTAGATAATAATTTTTTGACATCATCTACGCTGTGCAAACATTCTTTACCAAGTAATACTGAACAAAATAGCTCACCCTCTCCTTCTCGTGCATATGAATTTAAATCATAATCTAAGTATTTAACAATGAATTCTTTTTGAATATTTGGATTCGTATTTCTTACAAAATACATTCTTTTATTCTCTGGTTTTGCATAATCTTCTTCAAGAGAATGAAAATTTTCGTCAAGAATCTGATCATCGATCATAGATACAATCATGCGCCACTCATTTTCTATATGAAAAGCTCTGTGCTTCATTGTCATTGCAAGATCACGAATGTCATGAGCCAATAAATCGGAATTGTCTATACCCCAATATTCATCAGGTGGTTCAAGCTTTGAAGTTATGTTTGATAATCTCTGTTTTTGTGATTGTATTTCATAAGCGATTTTTACCCAGCCAAGTTGATCTTGATTATTTAGATATAAATTTTTTGTGAAAAATGTCGGATTAATACCTATACACACACCTCTGCCATAATCCCCATAAGAAGTCCGCCATTGTCCTAAGTCATCGTACACAGATGAAAAACAAGCAATAAAATAGTTTTTAAACCCATAATAATTATCTGTATCTATCTGATCCAAAATATCTTGTTTAATGTTAGGGGCAATATTACTTACTAAGTCTTTATCATCTAATAATTGTTTTACATATAAATTTAAATCTTCTGAAAGATCATTAGTCCCATTAATGCTTGAAAATCTCCATGTGTGATTTTTTACAATTTTTTCAAAAGTATCCCAACTTGTATAATGATATAGTACTTGTGGTATTGGTAAATTTTTGAGTTCCATACTTTTTATTCCCTTTCTTTAACTATAATTTAATCCCTCTATATAATTATACTAAATTTTTTATAAAAATTTCCGACTAAAATGTCAAACTCGTGATACTTTATGTCAAACTCCCTGATACAAAACAACATGAACTGTACCCGAAAAAGTGGACATGTATATAATGGTATGTGTCGAGAGATTGGAACTCTCGACCTGATATTTAATTGTCATACACAATTTAACTCTGTATTAAAGTAATATCAAACCTTTTGATTATACATTTGCCCCTTTTGTATCATTTAGACACATATTTTTGCAAATAATCGCCTAAATCATATTTCCTTTTTATAGAATCATAAGTCATTCTGCGGATTTTGCCTGTTATCGGATAATCAATAAATGCTCTGTCATGAAGTCCTGCTATTGCCCATAAAATTCCGACATAACCGTTTGAAGATGGTGAATCATAAGCATATTTATCATTTAGATATATTGCCGTCTTTAGTGATTCTTTGGGCGAAGGTGTCCATTCTGAAATCTTTTTTGCCCAATACATTCTCAAATACCCATGTATCGTTCCTTCTCTTATCAACTGTATTTGTGTCGCATTCCATAATGTATCGTGCGTTTTTGCATTTTCTAATTCTTTAATAGAATAAATATATGGTCTGATATCGTGTTTATGATTTTCCAAAGATATTTTTGCCCAAGAAGGAACTCCTGAAAAGTCTTTAAAATTTTTAGAATAAAGGCAAAAATTATCAGCAAGCTCTTTTCTTACAACAAGCTCCTCTAAAAATAACTCCTTATTTATATCATTTACCCCTGATTTTATAACCTCAAGTGCGACTCTTTGACTTGATATAAAACCTAAATTTAAGTATTTAGATAAACCCGATAAAACATCTTTTGAAATATCATTTTTGTACTCAGCGTGATATGGCAGTTTATTTTTAATAAAATCTTCTAAAACATAATCCGCTTCAACTTTTTCTGTTGCTAAATTGTCAAATTCAGTCAAAAAGGGGGAAATGTTATAGTAGATTTTTCTGCGCATAGTTGCTGCAGAGTATTCCTGTTTATCTGAAACAAATCTTGCAGGGATTACATTATGTCCGTCAATTTCATATATTTTAAAATCTGATTTTTTTAAATAATCTCTTTTTAAAATCGGGTTAAAATCAAGAATTATCAAAGCCGGTCTCAAATTTTTAATAATTTCAGCCGGAGATTTTTCAATAATTTCAAAATCCAAACCAATTTGCCTAAATTGCTTTTTTACTTGAATAATTTGATTGTCAATAAAAACTTGTTTTGGTTGGTACTCATAATTATCTTTCGGATAAATTATTTTTAAGGGTAGAGGTAGTTCTTTACTTTTTTGAATAGCAAATTGCAGGGCAAAATTGTCTTTGGCCCTTATTTCTCTTTCACAGAGGTAAATAATTTCACCATATTTAATCGGTTTATTATTAAGCTCAAAAATCCTTGCAGGATTAATGATTTGCTCTATTACAAAGTCAGTCGGAATATAATTTACAAGGGTATTTTTAATAATTCTTGGCATTTAAAGATTTTAAAATACCGAATTAGAAAATACATTCGCCAAACTTCCGAGGGGTAAATATAATTAGTTTTTCGTCTTAACTTCCGACTTAATATGTCAAACTTGCGATACTTTATGTCAAAATCCCTGACACATTACATCGATGTCTCAAAACAAAAAAACTTCCCGAAGGAAGTTTAAAAATGGACGAGAAGAGACTCGAACTCTTACACCGAAGGCGCCAGTTCCTAAGACTGGTGCGTCTACCATTCCGCCACTCGTCCATAAAAAGAAAAGCTGGTAACGGGATTTGAACCTGCGACCTACTGATTACGAATCAGTTGCTCTACCGACTGAGCTATACCAGCATTTCCGTTTCCATTATATTTTAATCAAGTTTTTTTATCAAGTTATTTAATCGAGTGAGAAAATTTCTTGCAAGTCCGCATAACTCAGGCTCTTTCCGATATTTCTGTCGACAGAAATTACCGAGTCAACGAGGTTTCTCTTTTGTTGTTTAAGTTTTTGAATTTTCTCTTCAACTGTGCCTTTTGTGATGATTCTATAAACGAAAACTTTTTTCGTTTGACCGATACGGTAAGCACGGTCAGTTGCTTGATCTTCGACGGCAGGATTCCACCACGGGTCATAGTGAATTACATAATCCGCACCGGTCAAGTTCAAACCTGTTCCGCCAGCTTTCAAACTGATTAAGAATATCGGAATTGTCGGGTCGGAGTTAAATCTTTCGACGACTTCGCCACGGTTTTTCGTTTTACCTGTAAGATATTCGTGTTTAATTCCTTCTTTTTCGAGCCAAGCCTTAATGATATCGAGCATATCGACAAATTGACTGAACAATAAAACTCTGTGTTTTTCTTCGATAATTTGTTCGAGCATCGATTTGAGTTGTTCAAATTTGCCCGATTGAATATTTCCTTTTTTGCCCTCTTTGTCGTAAAGTTTCGGGTGACAGCAAATTTGACGTAAACGCAACAATGCCGAGAAGATTGAGAGTCTGCTTTTTTCCAAACCGTTTTGTTCGATAGATTTGAAAAGTTCTTCTTTTGTGCTGTCCAAAACTTCGAGGTAAAAATCTTTTTGTTCGGGCGTAAGTTCGCAGTATGCGATGTTTTCCACTTTGTCCGGCAAATCCTTCGCAACGTCACGTTTCATACGTCTCAAAATGAACGGATAAATTTGTGATTTCAAACGTTTTTCGACAATCTTATCGTCACGTTCCGTAATCGGCGTTACATAACGGTAATTGAACTCATTTTCTTCAAACAAGAACCCTGGCATGAGGAAGTCAAATACTGACCAAAGTTCTTCAAGTCTGTTTTCAATCGGAGTACCCGAAAGAGCCAATTTATGTGACGATTGCAACTTCTTGACGCTTTGTGCAGTCAAACTGTCAGCATTTTTGATGTTTTGTGATTCATCAAGAATGATATATCTGAAATTGTGCTTAATAAGTTCGTCAATATCCCGTCTGACAAGTGCATAACTCGTTATAACAACGTCATATTTATCAATTTCTTTGAAAAATTCTTTTCTTTCAACACCAGCAAGTTTCAGGCACTTCATCTTAGGTGCAAACTTTTGGATTTCATTTTCCCAGTTGAAAACGACCGAAGTCGGGCAAACTACGAGGTTTGGTGCTTGTTTATCCTTTTCTTTAGCCTTTTGAATCAATGCCAATGCCTGCAAAGTTTTACCAAGACCCATATCGTCTGCCAATATGCCGTTTAAGCCATATTGATACAAGAACCATAACCAACTGAAACCTTTCGTCTGATATTCACGGAATTCAGCGTTAATGCCCTTAGGAAGTGCAACCCCGTCCATTTCCGAGAAAGTCGAAATTTGCTTCCAAAACTTAGAAAATTTACGGCTCATTTTAAGGGTCATTTTAAGGTTCTGCATTTCGGATACAATGCCAGCACGGTAAGTCTTTACGACGTATTTGTTGTCATCGTTTCGATAAACGTCAATCGTATTAAACGATTTCATCAACGAGAAAATTTCCTGTACGGGAAGTTCAACAAAACCTTGACCTTTGACCTTGAAATACTTGTTATTGTCCAAAACCATTTCGTAAATATCGTTAAACGAAATAATCTCATCTCCGATTTTTCCGTACAATTCAATAATGAAACTATCTTTTGACTCTTCGCAAAAATCAAGTGATGCACAAAGTTCGAACGGATTTTGGGCAAGTTTGAAGAAACTCATGTTGTCTTTTTCTTCGAAAATCCAATCAGCACCTGCTTTTGGTTTGTAATAATTGTAAAAATCGATAGCGTTTTCACGTTCCATTCCGAGGTTGTTCGTTTGCATCGGGGCAAATTTGCAACTCAAAAGCATCTGATATGCTTGTTCTTCGTGCAATTTGTTACGTTTGACGTAGTAAAGCAAGTCCTCTTTAGGCTTTTTGACCGTGACATAAGGCGTTTTGTCTTGTTTGCTATAAGGAACTCTTGTTCCGTTATAATCAAATTCCAAAGTCGCCTTGAGCGAGCCGTCATAGTCCAATCCGAGCGAAACAACGTTGAGCGGGTGAGATTCTTCAAGTGCAAGTTTTTCAATCGCTTCGGTCGTTTCGACATCTGTAATCTGTTTTAATTTTGGCAATTCTTCATAAATAAATTTTGCACCTTCAGCATCTTTGATGTCTGTGAATGATGCTTTGGTTAAGTTTTGCGGAAGTGCCGAAACTGCAATATTTGTCGGGAAAATGAGGTTTTTATAACGACCCCATTGAAGTTGTCTTGAGAAATACCTGACTTCTTCAAACGGCAAAATATCATCTCTGTCAGGGCGTTTCCAATACAAGGAAGCAAGCACGTTTCCGACCATTGAAAAGTTTACGCCGACTCCTAAAGTCCAGACATCGTGGGTAAATCTAAGTTTTGCTTTCGTTTTTCCGTCAATAACTTCTTCTGCCTTTGAGAGCATTTTGAAAAATGGGTCAAACTTCAATATCGGTACGTCATACCAACCTGCTCGTTTATCCAATCTTGATTGAGTCAAAAGCATTTTGAAAATTTCAAGATTCACTTTTTGCAAATAATTTAATTCTAAATCTTCGCCGTTTCTTTGTTTTTCGATGATTTTTTTGAAAAGACCTTCTAAATCACGAACAACCTTTCCTGTTTCACGTTCCATAACCAAAATCGAGAAGAAATTTTGACGACGTTTGGGGTTGAAGTGGAAAACGTAGGCCCCTTGTGGATTTTCGACCGCATCGGCGATTTCGTCTGAGTAATCAATTTGCATCTTGTATTTTTTTTCGGCATATTCATCGTAAATGTGATTGTCGATTGCCGTTAATCCAAGTGCAACAACGTGTTTACACCATTCTTCTTTCAACGGACAAGTACAACTCGGTATAATTTGTCCTTTTTGAAATTTCAATGTAACATCATAATGATCTTTGTAACTGCCCTTAACTATTGCAGACAGTACGTTTCTCGTTAATTTAACGTCTTGCACGAGATTTTTCTGATAAACTTCATATCCTCTACGCCAACTTCCTGGCTTTGCATTATCTTTGAGGAATTTATGGTTTAAATACACATTACTCATTCGGTTATTTTCTTTGTTCCTATCCAAATCCCGATAAACTGAATTTACAGTCCACGGACAGGTTCACTTCCCTTATAGTTTGATTATACACAGTGATTTTTATTAGGCAAGAAAAATCTTTGAAAATGCCGTGATTGAAGTATCGGCCCTAATTTTTGATAAATTGGCAAATGACTGGATTGCTTCGCTACGCTCGCAATTACAATTAATTTATTCTGTCATTCTACAATGTGGCGAAGACTCTTTGAAAATCTCGACAAATAGATGTTTCGTAAAGCCTCATTATGACTGATAAAAGGTAAAAATGCACACAAAAAACGAGGGGAGTAAAAAATACCCACCTCGTTAAAATCATTAAATAAATTATTTATTGAATTTTACGAAAATATCATAAACAAATTCTGCACCTTTGATTAATGTTTCATAGTCCATGCTTTCGTCTGACGAGTGCATATTCTTAATCGTCGCAACACCAATCAAATAAGGCTTAATTACCTTGCCATATTTGTTTTTTTCATTTGCATAAATGTGAGTTTCAGCACCTGCGTGGAATGAGGCAACTTTTACCTCTATGCCTGTTTCTTTGCCGACTTCTCTTGCTACATCGGGGATTGTCGTGTCGTTGTTCTTTTCGAATTTCTTAGTTTTAACTTTTGAAGTCATTTTGAAAATTGCAACACCTTCATATTTTTTGTTAAATTTGTCGACAATTTTTTGGATATCAGCGAGCAAGTCTGCTTCTGCTTGTGAATCTGAACTTCTCAATGAGTAAATTGCAGCACCTTTTTTGTTGATTACGTTTGTAACTGCATTTTCGATAAGATAGTCAAAATGTTCACCATTTTTGAGGTCTTGTTTTGACATTTTTTGGAGCGGAAAATCAACTCCACCGCCTAAAATTACGCCAAGGTTAATTGAAGTTACAACGCCTTCTTCATCTTGTTTGTAAACCCCTTGAGGAATTTCTGAAACGATGTCAGCGAGCAATTTTGCAGCGTTAACTCTTGTTGTATCAGCAATATCGTTGCCTGAGTGACCGCCTTTGAGACCTTCAACTTCGACCAAAACGTTCGTGTAACCGGCACCTGCAATCATAACTTCGCCAAAACTATCAGAGTCAAGTACGAGTGCGTATTCTGATTCCAATTCGTTCATCTTAACGTGCTTGATGCCGCTCATTCCGCTTTCTTCGTCACGAGTAAAGACCATTTCTAAGCCGCCGTGTTTGAGGTTTTTATCTTCGATAATGCGGCATGCCGTGCTGATTGCAGCCGTAATACCTGCTTTATCATCAGCACCCAATGTGCGTTTTTTGTCTGTCTCAATATATTTATCATCTTTCAAAACAATGTTAATCGGTGAATCATCGCCTACAACGTCCATGTGTGCTGAAAGCAACATAGGTTTTTTGCTTGAATCTGTTGCGGGAATTCTTGCAATAACGTTTGAATAATCATCTTGATGAACTTCAATGCCATTGCTTTTAAGAGTTGCAATAATTTCTGTCGCAACATCATTTTCGCCCATTGAGGGTGAGGGAATTTCTGCTAAAGTGCAGAATAAGTCAATTAAAGTGTTTTGTTTTCTTAAATCTTGAATGTTCATTTACTTTCCTCATTTCTTCGTTAAAAGAATTATATACCCATTTATTTGTGATAGCAAAACAAAATTTTACAATTTGTCAAATCCTGTAATATTGTGAATTACGACGACATGGCAAAACAAAATCGACGATTGGGGTTTGCATTATTATCTTGTTTAAGATACGATAATAAAAAGTGTTAGAACTACAATTAATGTTACATGAAAAAGCAAGAGAGGAATAATGAATAAAAAATCGCTACTTTTAACAGTAATAATTGTTGCAGTGACATTTGTATTTACTGTGATGCCTGCAATGTCAGCACAAAAAGCATCAATGCACGACATCAAACAATACATTATCAAATGCTCCACAGAAATGGGTGTAGAACCAGAAATCGCACTCAGTATCGCAAAGCACGAATCAGGCTTTTGCCAAGAAAAGAGAAGCCACATGGGTGCAGTCGGAGTATTCCAAATTTTGCCGTCAACAGCAAGAAGGGTTGGCTACAATCCTTACCAATACCAATCGAACATCAAAGGCGGAATTGCTTATTACAAGCAAATGAAGCGTATGTTCAAATCAGATGCCATAGCACTTGCAGCATACAATGCAGGTCCGGGGACAGTTAAGAGATATGGTGGAATCCCACCTTATGCCGAAACAAGAAGATATGTAAAAACAGTTATGAAATATTATAACGAATACAAATCTAATCCCGACGGAACAGTTGCTCCTATGCTCGCAGCCGTGAAAGCACCAAAGGAAGATCAGAAAGTTTTGGCTGAAAAAGAACATAGAGAAATGTTGACTCTTTTTATGTTGAATCAAGCCATATAGAAATATGCAGAAGATAAATGTTCAACGAAGTTAAGACTCATGAACTTACAATTGACGTTGTCGTCTTTACGATTAAAGACAATAAGTTGCAAGTATTAGTCACAAGAAGAAACAAAGAACCATTCAAAGGTAGATGGGCAATTCCAGGGGGCTACATTCGTTTATCGGAAACTTTAGACGATGCTGCTGCAAGGATTTTGAAGGAAAAAACAGACGTAGATGATATCTATCTGGAACAACTTTATACGTTTGGCGATCCTCTTCGTTACCCGAATGCCCGTGTCGTTACTTGTGCTTATTTTGCACTCGTTAGAGCAGAAGATGTTGAGCATATTTTCACAAGAGAACAAGGTGAAGATGTTGCTTGGCACAACGTTTATTCGTTGCCTGAAATGGCATTCGACCACAAAAAGATTATCGAATATTCGCTTTATAGAACTCGTGAAAGATTGGAATATTTCCCGATTTCATACAAACTTTTGAAAAACAAATTCACCTTGACGGAATTGCAAAGAACGTATGAGTTAATATTGAACAAACCGCTCGATAAACGCAATTTCAGAAAGAAAATCCTTTCAGGCACAATGCTTATCGAGACGGACGAATATACAAAGTCAGGCTCAAAACGCCCTGCAAAACTTTATATGTTCGACCCTGATTTGATTAAATCAAAAAAAGGCTTGATGTTTGTATAACTTGAAATATTTTAAATAACTTGAAAATTCTAAAAAGAACGTCATTGTACGTTCTTTTTTATCGTTAATTCAACTCCATTAACGCCGAGACCGAAAAGAGCGAAATCGTACTTTGTCGGGTCGTTTTTGTCTAATATTCTCAAATTTTTCGTAATTTCCATTGCACTTTTCATATCGTTGTTTTTTCTCGTCAACAAGCCGATTTTGCGGGAAATATTTCCGACATGAACGTCTAATGGAATAATCAATTCCGATTTATCAATAAAATCCCAAATGCCTACATCGACGGGGGATTTTCGGACAAACCACCTGAGCATCATATTCATTCTTTTTATAGCACCGCCTTTTTTCGGATTGGGTAAAAGGTGGTAAAATCCTTGCGTAATGTCCATTTTGACGTTCGAATAAAAATATTCTGTGATGCCCGAGAGCATTTTTATGATATCGTGAGTTTGTTCGTAATGATACTTGAAAAGGCTTTTGAGGCTTTCTTTTTCGCCTTGTAGTTTTTGCAAAATTTTCAATATCTGAATAAAATCAACACCTTTTGAAAAACGATAATTGAAATTTTTCAAAATCTCATCATTTTCGTCAAAATCTTTGATAAATTCGTTCAAATCTTTATCTTTTGTCAAAAAAGTTTTGAGTTGTCTGATGAAAAGTTCTCTTTTTCCATAGGCGAACATTGAGGCGATAAATCCTGCAATTTCGATGTTTTCGGGTTTTTGATAAAGATGAACAAATTGAACAGGGTCATCTTTGATAAAATCAGTCGTGTCGTACTTTTCGGCGTAATTGTTTAAAAGGTTTTTTACCTTATCGTTTTGAAATAATTTTTCAGCAGTGTTGAACATTCTTCTTCCTTTATACCACCGATTACTTCTGTTTTCGAGTTCAAAAATTTTCGCAAGTCTGTAGCAGATCCTAAGGCACCATATATTGTATCATAAGCACCAAAAAAAACTTTAGAAATTCGTGAGTTCAAAATTGCCCAAGAACACATCGGGCATGGTTCTAAAGTCACATAAAGTTCGCAATCTGATAAAATTGTTGTGCCTAAAATCTCTTGTGCTTCTTGAATTACGAGCATTTCTGCATGGGCTGTCACATCTTTTTGCAACTCTTTTTCATTATGTGCTTTTGATATAATTTCACCGTTTTTGACAAGAACAGCACCGATTGGCAAGTCTTTTTCGGAGTTTTTGGCAATATTTATCGCTTCTTGCATAAAATCCATTATTCTTCCTCAGATGGCAAGGTTACATAAGTGAAAAATTCGTTGTTCGGGGTGGATTTAATGAAAATTGTTCCGCCCATTGCCGAGAGTAAGCCTTTTACGATGAATAGACCTAAACCAGTACCACGAGTGGTTCTTGTCGTTTTGTCGTCAAGTCTTACAAATTTTTCGAACAATTTTTTTACGGTTTGTTTGTCGATGTAGGGGGCGTAATTTTTCAAAATCACCGTGACTTTGCCGTTGACTTTTATTGCGTCGATGATGAGCGGAGTGTCCTCAAGTCCGTATTTGTTTGCATTTTCGATTAAGTTAATCAAAACTTGCTCAAATCTATCTTTGTCGGCACAAATGTAGATGTTCTCTGTAACATTATTTATTACTTCACGATTTTCAATATTTTTAACCGAAATCAGTGACAATTCAAGGCTTTCAGCGACGTTTACGGATTCGAACGTCATATTGAGGTGTGCACCTTCTATGTCCGGAATTACGAGCAAATCTTCAATCATTCGGCTAAGTCTTTCGGTTTGTTGTTTAATGACCTTTAAAGACTTATTCCAAGTTGCCTTGTCGATTGTGATGTCTGTTCGCATAAGTCTCGAAGAATAGCCTTTGATGCTTGTCAGAGGGGTTCTGAACTCGTGGCTGACAGTGTCGATGAGATTCGAGCGGAAATTGTCCAAAATTTCCAATTCTTCCTTTTGTTTTGCAAGTTTTGAATAAGCGTCGTTGATTTCGTCCGCCGCCTTGTTGAATTCGTTCGAGAGATAAACGAGTTCATAAGGGGTCAAAACATTTTTCAAAAGCCTTATCCTACGGGAATAATTACCCTTTGTAAGTGCGTTAATCCCTTTGAACAACTGTCTGATGTTGAGGTACAAATAGGAAAGGTACATCGTGATAAAAAGTAAACTTGCAATGGCGGAAACTATCATCGCAGTAAGGATTTGCCATGCCGAAAAATAAATCGTTCTTTCCATAATTTCGGTTGTGGTGTTGACGATGATTGTCACGTCCATTGATTTCATTTTTGTGCAAATGATAGGCTGATTGTGGTTTTTGCCGATAGAGGCTGTTGTGCCATTTTCCATATTTGATGGGATTAAGGGATATAAAGATTGGAAATCCTTTTCGTTGTAGTTGATTGAAGAAACGAGTTTGCCCTTTTCTGACAGGACAAAAATTTCTCTTATTGGTTCGTTAATCCCTCTGAAAATCTGATTATGCAGGTATTCTTTGTTCATTATCCCGATGAGATAATGGTTGTTGTCCAATTTTTCTGAAACGGTAATCGTACCCGATGACGGGTCGAGGTGTCCAGATTCTGCAATGTAGATGGGAAGGTTATGAGGATTGACTTTTTCGATGTGTAAGTCTGAGAAAATTTCGGTCGACTTTACATAATCATTCAAATATTTGTCAATCATTTTTCTATTGGGCAAGTACTTGATAGATAGGGCGATTTCCTTGATTTTGGCATCGTCGGATTTGAACATATCGTAGATGTTTCGGTCGACGTTTTTTGCAATAATTAGGGCTGTATTTCGCAACTCTCTTGCCAAAGCCTGACGGTTGATGTTGTTTACGATAATTCCTGTGACGATAAGAGGAATTATCAATGAAAAAATCGCTACAACGACAACCTGTTCGACAATTTTGAGTCTGTGAATTCGAAAAACTCTCAAAACTTTTCTCACTGTTCTTCTGCCTCAAACGGTGTCAGTTTGTAACCGACATTTGTCACTGTTTGTAGGTATATCGGGTGTTTTGGGTCATCTTCGATTTTTTGTCTTAACCCTCCGACATGAACCCTCAACATTCTGACGTCCTCGTCGCTATCGTAGCCCCAAACTTCGTTCAACAAAACGGCAAGGGTGACCGAGTTGTCAAAATATTGTATCAAACAGTACAAAATTTCGAATTCCGTTGGGGTCAATTTAATTTTTTTATCTTTAATTGCAACTTCTAAATAATCTGGAAATAGTTCAAACACGCCGACTTTGAGGATTTCTTTGCTGTTTTGAGTTTGCTGTTCGTTTTTGGAATTTCGGCGTAAAAGTACACGAACTCTGAGCAAAACTTCCTGAATGTCGAAAGGTTTGACGATGTAATCGTCAGCACCAGAGTTGAAACCAGTCGTTTTGTCAGTAATAGTGCCTTTTGCGGTCAACAATAAAATCGGAATGTCAGGTTTTTTGTCTCGAACATTTTTGCAGACATCGAAACCATTGATTTTTGGCATCATTACATCGAGCAAAATCAGGTCATAATCATTCGATAATGCCTTCTGAAGCCCTTCGCTGCCATCTTTTGCAGTATCGACATCGTATCCGCTTTGTGCAAGGTCAAATTCCAAAAGTTCCCTAATATCTGTATCGTCATCAACAACTAAAAGTCTTTTTTTCATTGTTTTTTCCCACTTTTAGCAAGTATTATCGCATAATTTTTTCGTATTCTCAAGGATTTAATAACAAATATTTCACAAAGGTTGTTTGCGTGCGGCGTTATTGGGTCTTGGGTATTTTTTAGGTGTCGGCTTGATTTTTTTGAAAATCAACAGGCAACGATTTTCGTCCTCTGTTTTTGAAACGTCGATTTTTTCAACAAATTTAAGCCCTAAAATTTTTATTGCATTTTCGGCCAAAATCAACTCCTCGTCTGCTGTTTTAGATTTATATGCAACAAAATATCCACCCTGCTTTATAAATGGTGCAGAATATTCTAAAATTACCGACAAATCCGCAACGGCACGGCTTGTCGCCACGTCAAAAAATTCTTTTTTGTCAAAATCTTCAATCCTTGTGCAAATCGGGGTCAAATTTTCAAGGTGCAAGTTTTCTTTTGCCACTTTGATGAATTTGATTTTTTTTGCAATCGAATCGAGTGCAAAAACCTTGATATTACTATGCTCCATCGCAATCGGTATTGCTGGAAAGCCACCACCTGTTCCAATATCAAGAAGATTTTCAGGCTCTTTATATTTACCGAAAAATGCTTCTATCGCAAGGCTATCTGGGATATGCTTTTCGGCAAGTTTTTGTACATCATTTTTACTCATCAAATTTGTGTGAAAATTATATTCCTCAAAAAGCCTTATAAATTGTGTGAAATTAGTCATTTTGCGATTGAAACTCCGAGGCGATTCTTTCAAAAGTTGCCGTTCCCAATTTAGTTTTCATATCGTTAATTCTCACGTCGATTTTGCGGACGTTTTCGGGGTTTGGTTGTTTAAGCAGCAAGGCTTTTGCCAACAAATATGATTTCAGAGCATCTTTTGTTTGGTTTGATTGATAGTAATAATCGCCGATTTGAATGTATGTTGATGCGGTGTAAACGTTGTCGTTGAGTTTCTTTGCGGCATCTAATGCTTTGAAAGAATAATCGAGGGCGAACGTCAAAGATTTTGCCTGATAAATTGTTGCTAGTTTTGAGTATGCAAAGTACAAACCGTCCCAATTTTCGTGCTGTTCGTCAATCTTTACCGAAAGTTCGTAATATTTTGCGGCTTTGTCGGTCAAATTTTGCTCCTCAAAAATTCCTGCAATGTTTGAATATGCCGATGAAATGTACGAATTTACCTCATAGTCATTCGAGGTTTGGATACATTGTGAGTACATTTTGAAGGCTTTTTCGACACTGCCGGCATCGTCGTATGCAAGTCCGAACTTGAAGCAGGTTTCGCAAATAAGCTTTTTGTCGTTCAAATTCAGTGCGTAACTCAATGCCTCGTTGTAATAAACGCTTGCTCTTTCGATGTTGAGGTTGTTTGATTCGATTTCTGCAAGGTTCAAAAGCACTCTTGCATTGAAGGCAAGGTCGGTTTTTTGATTTGAGTGCAAAATTGCCTCGTACATTTCTTTTGCCTTGTTGTGGTTGTACGTTTCTGTATAAATTTCAGCCATATTAAACAAGGCCTTGTTGGCGTTTTGCGGATTTGTGTTGCAATAAAGTTTGTACGCTATTTCAAAGCATTTCAAAGCTTCGTCATTGTTTTGCATTTTTCTGTGGCAAAATGCAGTTTGCATCATTATAATCGGTTTTGCTTCGTCATAGCCAGCCGCTTCGGTCATTGAGTATGCTTTGTTATAAATTTTCAACGCACGTTCAAAATCAAATTCCTGTTCTGCAAGACTTGCCTCATTCATTACTGTAACAAGAGTTTCTGTAGGTTGAGCAGGTTCTTCTTGTTGGAAGTTGTTTTGAGGAGGTTTTTGTTGATTTTGGAACTGATTTTTTCTGAGTTGATTTCTCGGATTGAAATCGTATTGTGGAGTTTCCCTGTCGTCACGGATAAGTTCGGCATTTGGAACTTTGAGGTTGAGTTGATTTAACAACTTCAATTCTTCGTTTGAAAGTTCGAAATTTTTTGCTTTTAAATTGTTGTTAATTCTCGTAGTAAGTCCTCTTGGTGCGGGCTTAACAAATCTTTTTTGCTGTTGTTGATTGCTGCCGACAGAAGATTCGGAAAAATTCCAGTCTCTTTTGATACTGTTTGAATAACTCAAATAGTTGTAGTCCAAACTTTTTTGTTTGGTTTGTGGCTGGGTATTTGTTTCGATTGTTTGTGCGGCTTGTTCCTTGTGGTATGCTGCTTCACGACGCATTGTGCTTCTCGAAATTATCAAATCACGTTCTGAAGGCTTTTTGGGAAGTTGTGATTCATACAATTCTGCCAAATAGGTGTGAATGTCCTTAAACGTTTGCGGATTGATGGTTTCGATGACCGTGCTTTTGACGTAATCTTTCAGGTAAATGTTGATTCCTTCTCTGCAAAGCAACATTCTCTCCTCGAGATATGCAAGTTCATCTGGAGTTGAAAGTTTTTGTTTAATCAAGAAATTTTCGCTAACGCCCGAACGAATAAGAGCAAGAAACCATAAAGTTTTGAAAAATCTTTCGGGGATTAATGTCAAAACTTTCGAAATCAGAAAATCAAAAATTGTCTTTTTCTTTTTGGAATAATCGTTATAAACGCTCTTGAGGTTCAAATTTAGCAGTTTGATTACGTTTATCAACAAAGAAATATAAAGAAAATGTCCCTTTGTAGCTTCAAATGCGTTGTTGTAAGTTTCTTCGTCCGACGTGATGTCGTTTTTGTTCAAAATTTCTATGAACTCTTCTTTTCCACAAAGTTTTATTATGGCGTAATTTTGATTGTTTTCCCCTGATAAATCACTGTCTGCAAGGTTTCTCGATGCAACGACAATTTTTACCCTTTCGATTTGTGAAATGTGTTTGATAAAGTTCGAAATTTCGACGTGAAGCGGAAATTTTTGTGCATTTACAGAGTCAAAAATAAATAACATTGGCATATTTATGCTTTTTAAATATGCGTTAATTCTGTCTGTAAATCCAGTAGAATCAACCTTTGGTAGGGTTATCTTGCGTTGGTTATGATAGTTCACAAAGTCCGTATGGATTGACAACAAAACGTCGTCCAAGTTAGTTGATTCAAAACAATTTATTCTGAAACAAAGAACGTCATCGTTTGTTATTTTGGGCAAAAAATCGACCATTGTTGATTTTCCGCTACCCATAAATCCGTGAAGGACAAACAAACTTGCATTAGAGTTTACAAAATTCACAAGTTTTGTGAAAGTTTCAAAATCGTGAGCCAAAATTTCTTCAACTTGCGGAGAAATTTCCTCATCAATAGCACCTTTTAAGCCTTCAATGGACAATCCTCTTGAAAAGACAAAACTTCCCATACCGGAAAGGCCGGTTGGTCCGTTAAGCAAATTTTCGATTTTTTCCGTTAAAAACTTATACGCCATACTTATATATTACAATAATTTTTCCACTAATTAAATACAAAATAAAAAAGACCGACTAATCGGTCTAAATTCACACACTTTTCAATACACATTTTTGTTAGGCACAATCCCTGTGCCGAGTTTTTTTATTTTTTCACTTTTACACATGAGGTCGCCTCACACCTTGCGAGGTAACTGTTTGGACATCTTGTCCACACTTCTATAAAGTCATGTTTTTCATGAAAATTGCTCAATATTCTCCATTTGTATGAATTTTTGTAAAGGCTTGTTTTAAAAATAACAAAATGATACACTTGTTATGACGAAAGGACGGCAAATGATGACAAAAAAATTAAAAATCGGCTTTGGCTGTGATCACGGCGGAATTAATCTAAAAAATAAACTCATCGAAATTTTCAAAGATGAATACGAATATGTTGACTATGGAACTTATACGGCAGATTCTGTTGATTATCCTGTTTATGCGAAAAAAGTTGCAGATGCAGTAGTTGCAGGCGAAGTTGATAGAGGAATTATCTGTTGCGGTTCCGGAATCGGCGTTTCTATTGCAGCAAACAAGGTTAAAGGCATTAGGGCGGTAGTTTGCTCAGATACTACTTCTGCAAGATATTCAAGACTTCATAACGATGCAAATGTTCTCTGTATGGGCGAAAGAATCATCGGTGCATTGACGGCGGAAGATATTTGCAGAATTTGGCTAGATACTGAATTTGAAGGCGGTCGTCACCAACGTCGTGTCGATATGCTCAACAATATGTAATCGACTGAAATATGATTTTTAAAAAGCAGGTCTCCTTGCCTGCTTTTTTGTTGCAGGGACTTCGTCCCGCTCTGTTTGCGCTTGCGTATGTTCATAGCATTCACCGTCATTGCGAACGGAGCGTCAGCGGAGTGTGGCAATCCAGTAATTCGAGTTTATCAAAACGTATTAACAAAAAAGAGGGCTTTAAAAAAGTCCTCTTTCTCGTTTTGAGTTAGTTTAATGAATTTCAGTTGACTGAAATTACATCATACCGCCCATGCCGCCCATTCCGTTCATATCAGGCATTGCTGGTGCTCCGCAGCCTTTCTTTTCGGGAACATCTACGACGGCTGCTTCTGTTGTCAACAACATTGCTGCTACTGAAACAGCGTTTTCGAGTGCAGAACGTGTAACTTTTGCAGGGTCAACGATACCTGCTTTGAACATATCAACGTATTGGTTGTTCATAGCATCGTAACCTTCTGTTGTCGGACGTTTTTTAACTTCTTCAACAACAACTTCGCCCTTCAATCCTGCGTTATCAGCGATTTGTTTAAGCGGAATGTGGAGTGAATCTAACATAATTTTGAAGCCGATTTTTTCATCATCTGATTCAAATTTAGTTGATTCAAGTTTTTCGTTCAAAGTTTGCATTACTCTAACGAGTGCAACACCGCCACCGGGAACGATACCTTCTTCTTTTGCTGCTCTTGTTGCGTTCAAAGCATCTTCAATTCTGAGTTTCTTTTCTTTAAGTTCGACTTCTGATGCTGCACCAACTTCGATTACTGCAACGCCGCCTGCCAACTTAGCAAGTCTTTCTTGAAGTTTTTCTTTATCATATTCGCTGTCTGAAGTTTCGATTTGACGTTTAATCAACTTAACTCTTTCAGCAACTGCATCTTTGTGTTCGTCGCCGACAACGATTGTTGTGTTGTCTTTTGTAACTGTAACACGTTTTGCTTGACCGAGCATTTGAACAGTGATGTTTTCAAGTTTGATGCCCAATTCTTCAGTGAACATTTCGCCGCCTGTCAAGATTGCGATATCTTCGAGCATTGCCTTTCTTCTGTCACCAAATCCCGGAGCTTTAACTGCAACCGCTCTTAAAACTTTTCTCATTGTGTTTACAACCAATGTTGCAAGTGCTTCACCTTCAACATCTTCTGCAATCAACAACAATGAACGACCGTCACGAGCAACTTGTTCCAAAATCGGAACGAGGTCTGAAATAAGGTTGATTTTCTTGTTTACACAAAGAACGTAAGCATCTTCGAGAACTGCTTCCATTCTTTCAGGGTCAGTTACGAAATAAGGTGAAATGTAGCCTTTGTCGAATTGCATACCTTCAACCAATTTGAGGTTAGTACCTGTTGATTTTGATTCTTCAACAGTGATAACGCCGTCGTGACCGACTTTTTCGATAGCATCTGCAATCAATTCGCCGACTGATGAGTCGTTACCTGCTGAAATTGATGCAACTTGTGCTGCTTTTTCTTTTGAGTCAACGGGTTGAGCCATCTTCTTAATTGATTCGATAGCCATTTCAACACCTTTGCTCATACCTCTTTTGATACCAATCGGGTTAGCACCTGCTGTGAGGTTTCTCAATCCTTCTCTTACGATTGCTTGTGCAAGAACTGATGCTGTCGTTGTACCGTCACCTGCTACATCGTTTGTTTTTGAAGAAACTTCTTTCAAAAGTTGTGCACCTGAGTTTTCAAGACCGTCTTCGAGTTCGATTTCTTTTGCGATAGTAACACCATCGTTAACGATTTGCGGTGCACCGAATTTCTTTTCCAAAATTACGTTTCTTCCTTTAGGTCCAAGCGTGATTTTTACTGTATCTGCAACTGCGTCGATGCCTCTTAAAAGAGCCTTACGAGCATCTTCATTAAAAACTATTTTTTTAGCCATTGTATTTTCTCCTGTTTAAATCTTTTTTAATTCTTATTCAAGAATACCCAAAACATCTTTTACTGAAAGGATTTTGTACATTACGTTGTCAACTTTTACGTCTGTACCTGCATATTTTGCGTACAAAACAATTTCGCCGACTTTAACTTCCATCGGTGCTTTTTCGCCGCTGTCTAAAGTTTTGCCTGTTCCGATTGCAACAACTTTACCTTTTTGCGGTTTTTCTTTTGCACTGTCAGGAATAAAAATACCGCCTGATGTTTGTTCTGCATCGTCTATGATTTCAATAACCAAATTATCGCCTAAAGGTCTGATACTCATTTTATTTCTCCTTTACTGTCTGTAACTTTACTACTCATTTATAATATATTTTTTGCAATATTGAGTTTATTTTAACAAAAAATTAATTATTCAGTTTTTAAGTATTGGTTTTTGCGGTTGTTTTTTGAGGCGAAAAATCAACAAATTTTATTTTTTCTTGAAAAATAAACATTTTTTGTTTATAATTTTTGCAAATTTAAAAATTCATGAATGGAAAAATTACAGAAAGGTATTGGTTATGTCCGCAAGCCAACTCCCCGAAAATATGGGAAAAAAGATAGTAGAAGCCTTGAAAAGACAGGCTATGTATGGAGAAGATTATTCTGCAACAACGAATGAACAGACGGAACAACCTGAAAAATTCGTTTTGCCGCAAGAAGATACTATTGTTGAAAACGATATGGAAGATTTGAATACAATTACGGAAACTGAAGAAGTTCAACCTCAACCGACACCGGTTCTAAAAGAAGATCCAATTCAATTTTCGATTCCTTCATCATCACCTGCAACTTTGCAAAATGTTGCATTCAACGCTTATGCACCTGAAATGCCCACAAACGTTGCTGTTTTGAAAAAGTTGATTTCACAACTTCCTGCAGGTGTTTCGAAACAAATCGGTGCACAAATTATCAGACAAACTATTGAAGCGTTAGGCATTTCGATGAACAGTGTTCTTCAAGAGGCTCAACAGGTTCAAGAAAATTTGAACAATTCTGTTACTGAGTGTTCGATGAAAATTCAAGAATACAAAAATCAAATTATGCAACTTGAATCAAATGCAAGAGATTATCAACGCCAAATGGCTCAAATCAATGATTTAATCAGTCTTTTCATCTTGACGGATAAAAAACATTAATTCCGCAATCCCGAAAATTTACGGAATAAAAAAGAGGAACTTTTGATGAGTTCCTCTTTTACTTTGTTGGAAAGTTTTGTTATGGAGTTACTGTCATAAGGTCGTAAATAGCGTCCCAACCACTTTTTCCACCACGAACTTTGAATTTTTGGATACGATTAACTGTTGATTTTCTCAATTTCGCAATGGTTTTGGTATTTCTTGTTTCCAACTTTTTGTTTTCTTTTCTGAGTTGAAGAACTGAATTTGCGTAAGTCAAGAAGTTTTTGTATTCGTTGCAGTTGTAACCTGCTTTAACTTTTGCAGGGTATGAGTAAGTTGTGTAATCGTAAACGTTCATTGCTCTTTCGCTGTTAGCAGGTCTGCCTGTGATTGCATCCCAAGTTGTACCGGTTTGTTTTGTCAAAACAACAATCAATGCAAGTGGGTTGTAGCCAGCGTTTGCCATAAGGTTAGTTGCGATAGCGTCAGCCTCTTTTTCTTCTTTTGTTGAACGGTAATTGATTGCTGCTGTTGAGAGTAAGCCTGTTGAGTCAGATTCTGTTGCAGTTGTTGTGTCTGTTGATTGTAAAGAGTATAAAACTTTTGCTTTTGAAGCGTGGCCTGCGATGATGTGACCGAGTTCGTTTCCGACAACTGCTGCGACTTCGTTGTCATTGCCTGCAAAAGAAAGTTTTGCTTTTGAAACATTTACTGTTTTATTTGTTGTAAAGTCAGAGTTATCAGTGTCGTCAGAAACAACCTTGAATTGAACGTTTGTAATGGCGATGCCATTTTTTGTCAATAAAAGTTTTCCGATTTCAGGAACTCTTGATTCTGCATTATATGTTGCTGCAAATGAAGGAATTGCCGCAAAGATTGCAACAAACAATGTTAAAATAATCTTTTTCATGTTTTCTCCTTTTCCTTTCAATAACAAAATTATTTTACCATAGAAATTCTACTTGTGGCGCTTATTATCGATTGAATTTACAGTATTTGTATCTTGGAAGTTTTTCGCCAAAAATTCTTAGGTCGATTTCTTTGCAATCAGTGACTTTTCGACCATTATTTTTATTGTAAAAATCTAAAACTTCATTTACCATATCAGAATAACACTCGTCGATTGAAACAAGGTAAATATTTTTATCGCTTCTGATTAAGTCTTTGCAATACTTTTCGGCATATTCCGAGAAGAATGTGTAAGTGTCAATCGTTCTGTCGATTTTTTCAATTTCCTTGTAATGCTTGTTGAATATGGATTTTGGATAAAAAAGCATGACGAATTGAACATTCGGATTTTGGTTGACCAAAGTTGCTGAAACACCGCAATTTGTGATTAAAACGACAGAATTGTCATCGAAGTTCATATCTGTTCTTTCAAAAATTTTGAATTTTTCTCCCGATTGAATTTTTTCAAACAAATTTGTTTTCATTGACGGAATTTCGCCATAATTGATGTTGAAATAAAGAAGAAAAATCATTGCCATAACTGCGATTATGACAAAGATATCTTTGAATTTTGATTTTTCCGAATAGAAAAATGAAAAAACGAAAATTGTCACCAAAATTCCAGATAAAACAGTACTTGCGATGACAAATCTTGCACAGGCACTAACGGCGAGGTTTATTGAACAAGGTATTGCAAAAAGCATTATCATAACGAATAAGTTGCCGTAAGATATGGTGTTTCTGAATGTTTTTGTGATGTTAAAATTGTCTTTTTTGAAGTTGAAAAACGAGGTGACTGCCAAAATAATTGTTACAAAATAAATTATTATACTTCTGTAATCCGTCGCAAAATTGTCGTACGCATATCCTCTCAACACAAACGGATAGAACAAAAATTCGTATAAATTTTTCGGTATAAGATAATATCCGCAGTCGATATCGAGGAGTTTTATCGGGTATGTGTATGGGGATTTGAAAACATTGTTGAAAAAAGGAAAAAATGGATTTAAAAATTTCTGATAAACCTTGATTATCCAATAACCATCAAGGATTGAGAAGGTTATGGCTGCACCTGCAAAATACCAAAGCAGTGCATTTATCGGTTTGTCGATTTTTTTGAACAAAATGAGTGTGATTATCGGAATTGCTACTGCCGCAGAGTATGCTGTGAGTTTTAACCCAGTCGCAACTCCGAAAACTATCCCACATAAAAGAAACATTATCTTTCGATGATTTGTATTTTCTTTGAAAATATTTCTTATAAAAATATAAAATCCAACAAGTGTAATAAGTGCAATCTTGATGTCGTTTTGCTCAAATGTGAGTTGCAAAATCATTGCGGGCATGAAGAGAAAGCAAAAAATTGATGAACATACTGCAATGGCTTTCGTTTTGGGAGAATTTTTGTCAAATTTATCGAAAATATAATCCGCAAATTTGTAAATCATAAAAACTACCAAAACCGAATCCCAAAGCGATAAAAAGGCAAATAAATATGGGTGATTTTGAAGTTTAAAAATTGTCCAAAAAGTAAGTATATCAACGATTGGCGTAATGCACGTTCTCATATTCCCAGGGAAAAAATCAATATCAAATCCTCTGTGTGTCAAAAACGAAAAACAGTTGAATGCCTTGTAATTTAGCCAATCCCAGTCGGGTATTGCTGGAAACAAAAAATAAATTGTTGCAAGCAAAACCCAAATTAGAACTATAAGAAAGACTTCTTGTTTCCAATTTATCTTCATAGGTTAATTGTAGCACATTTTTGTCTAAAATGTTCATATCCGTTGAGTAAGTTTGTTCTTGGTTGTATAATCGGGACAAAAGGAGTGCTTATGGGTAAAATCAAGGCGATGTTCAGAGCATTTAAGTATCGGAATTTCAGGCTTTTCTTTCCGGGTCTTGCAATTTGTCAAATCGGGATTTGGATTCAAAATATTGCCATAAGTTGGCTCGTTTATGACATTACAAAATCCCCGTTTATGATGGGAACTGTAATGTTTTTCAACGCAATCCCTCTTTTTATCGTAACTCCGTTTGCGGGCGTTATCGTTGATAAATTCAATCGTCATAAACTCCTTTTCGCTGTGCAACTTTTGTTCGCCTTACAGGCTTTGTTGATAACACTTTTCACCGTTACGGGATTTATAAATATCCCTGTGATTATAGTTCTTGGGGTATTCTTGAACTGTATTGCCGCTATAGATGCACCTTTGAGACAGTCGACATTTGTTCTTCTCGTTGATGATAAAAAAGATTTGTCTAATGCAATTTCTTTGAATGCTTCTTGCTTTAATATGGCAAGATTTGTTGGCCCTGCAATCGGCGGTATGCTCATTGCTTACACAAATATTGGCATTTGCTTCTTGATTAATTTCTTATGTATTTTGCCGAATATTTTTCTCGTTAGAATGATGAAAATTGTGGACGTAAAATCAGAAACCGTAAAGAATTCTTCTATTTTTGAAAGTTTAAAAGAAGAGGTTTTTTATACTCTTGCACATCCTGAAATTTCCTTGTCGCAACTGTATTTGGCTGTTTTTTGCTTTATGCTCCTTGCATATCCAATGTTAATGCCTATTTATACTTCAGAGGTTTTGCACGCAAATGCTGATGTTTTGGGCTTTATCTTGGGTGCAACTGGGGTCGGTTCGTTGATCGCTTCATTGCTTCTTGCTATAAAAATGACAACCCATAAAATGCGAACGATTATGTTCTGTGGCTGTCTGTCAATCTGTGGAGCATATATTTTCCTCGGCTTTATAAATCATGAGTGGACTGCTATTATCCTCATGTTTTTTGCAGGACTTGGCATGACGTGTTTTTTAACTCCTCAAAACATGCTTGTGCAAAATATCGTTGCTGATGACAAACGTGGTCGTGTAATGAGTATGAATGCACTTTGTTACGGTGGTACAATCTCTTTGAGTAGTTTCATTGCTGGCTCAATCGCTGAAACGATAGGTATTGCACATACTTTCGTCCTCCTCGGGGGTGTAATGTTCGGCTTCGCTTGCTATTTTAGTTATCGTTTATCGAAATTTGATTACACTAAAAAGATATAAAAATTTGACCGCAATAAATGGTTTACATGTCTGACGGAATTGGTTGACGTTTGTGCGAAAATACCTGTGATTATTGCGTTTGATTATATTTTGTTGATGTTGGAGTAAAATTGTCAGGCATTGGTTGACAATAGACGAAAAATATTGCCTTTGTTGGGGTGGATTTTTTGTTATAAAAAATGGTCAAAAAAGGTTGTTTTTTAAATATGTTCACGGTATCTTTAATGTCATAAAGACTACATTTATTAGGAAGTATTAAAGGAGGATCTAATAATATGGCAGGAAAAACAATAACAGTTGACGGTAACTACGCTGCAGCACACATTGCGTATGCACTCAGCGAAGTATCGGCAATTTACCCTATCACTCCTTCATCTACAATGGGTGAATGGGTTGATGAATGGGCTTCTCAACACAAGAAAAACATTTGGGGCAAAGAAGTTAAAGTTGCTGAAATGCAGTCAGAAGCAGGTGCAGCAGGTGCTGTTCACGGTTCATTGGCAGCAGGTTCATTGACTTCAACATACACAGCTTCACAAGGTTTGTTGTTGATGATTCCGGTTATGCACAAGGTAGCAGGGGAAATGATTCCTCACGTAATTCACGTTTCTGCTCGTGCATTGGCTGCTCAATCATTGGCAATTTTCGGTGACCACACAGACGTTATGGGTTGCAGAAATACAGGTTATGCAATGCTCGCAGCTAACTCAGTTCAAGAAGAAATGGATATGGCTTTGGTTGCTCACTTGTCAACATACAAAGCAAAAGTTCCGTTCTTGCAATTCTTTGATGGCTTCAGAACTTCTCACGAAATTCACAAAATCGAAGAAATTTCATACGAAGACATCGCAAAATTGGTTGAACCTAAATACATCGAAGAATTCAGAGCAAGAGCAATGAGACCTGAAGCACCGATTTGTAAAGTTGGTGCTCAAAACACAGATGTATATTTCCAAGGTCGTGAAACAGTTAACAAATATTATGATGCTGTTCCTGACATTGTTCAAGAATACATGGATAAAGTTGCAAAAGTAACAGGCAGACAATATCACCCGTTTGATTACGTTGGTGCTCCTGATGCAACAGATGTAATCGTTGCAATCGGTTCAGGTTGCGAAACAATCGAAGAAACAATCGATTACTTGAATGCAACAAGAGGTACTAAGTACGGTTTGGTTAAAGTTAGATTATACAGACCGTTCGATGTAAAACGTTTCAACGAAGCACTTCCTGCATCAGTTAAACGTATTGCGGTTCTTGATAGAACAAAAGAACCTGGTTCAATCGGCGAACCTTTATACTTAGATGTAGTTGCAGCACTTGCTGGTAAAGACATCAGAATCATCGGCGGCCGTTACGGTTTGTCATCAAAAGAATTCACGCCGTCAATGGTTTACGCTATTTACAAACACAGTGAAAACAATGGTTTCCACGGATTTACAGTTGGTATCGAAGATGATGTTACAAACAAATCATTGAAAATTGAAGAACACATCGTTACAGAACCTGAAGGTACTACAAACTGTATGTTCTGGGGCTTGGGTTCAGACGGTACCGTTGGTGCTAACAAAAACTCAATCAAAATCATTGGTCAATATACAAACAAAGATGCTCAAGCATACTTTGCTTATGACTCAAAGAAATCTTTCGGTGTAACAGTTTCTCACTTGAGATTCGGTGACAAACAAATCAAATCAACATATTTGATTACTGCACCTGACTTTGTATCTTGCTCAGCACACGCTTATATCGGCAGATATGACTTGTTGAAAGGCATTAAAGAAAACGGTACATTCTTATTGAATTCACCTTATTCAAAAGAAGAAGCATTTGCTCACTTAACAAGAGATATGCAAGAAACAATCATCAACAAGAAGATTAAGTTCTACAATATTGATGCGGAAAAATTGATTAAGTCACAACCCGGCTTGCGTGGTAAAGGTGCAAACACAGTTATGATGGTTGCATACTTCAAAGTTTCAGGAATCATTCCGTTCGAACAAGCACTCGAAGGTATGAAAGAAATGACGAAGAAAACATTCAAGAAGAAAGGTGACGATGTTGTTAATATGAACATCGCATTGATTGATGCAGCAGTTGATGCTTGCGAAGAAGTTGAAGTTCCTTCATCATTGGACGGTGTTGCACACGCAGAAGTTGTTAAATTGATTTCTGATGACGCATCAGACTTCGCTAAGAAGATTATTGAACCTTCAATGAGACAAAAAGGTGATGATATCCCTGTTTCAGCAATGTCAGTTGACGGTGTAATTCCGACAGGTACTGCTTGCCTTGAAAAACGTGGTATTGCTCCGAGAGTTCCGCATTGGAACGCTGAGTTCTGTTTACAATGCGGTATTTGTGCATCAGCATGTCCGCACGCTGCAATCAGAACGAAGTTGGTTGAAGCAGAAAACTTGAAAGATGCTCCTGCATCATTCAACACAGTTGATGCTAAACCGAATGCAAACGGCGAAAAATTCAAAGTTCAAGTATACTGCAAAGATTGTACGGGTTGCGGTGTATGTTTAGACCAATGTCCTGCAATGAAAATCCCCGGCAAAGAAGCATTAGGTTGGTCATCACTTGAAGCTGAAGAAGCAGCAGGTGAATGCGAAAACGAAAAATTCTTCGACGAATTGCCTGATAACGTAATGGGTAAAAACACAACTAAGACAATTAAGGGTGCAATGCTCAGAAAACCGTTGTTTGAATTCTCAGGTGCTTGTGCAGGTTGTGGTGAAACACCTTATGTTAAATTGGTATCACAATTATTCGGTGACAAAGCAATCGTTGCAAACGCAACAGGTTGTTCATCAATTTATTCAGGTACATTCCCGACAATTCCTTACACAAAAACTAAGGAAGGCAGAGGTACTGCTTGGGCAAACTCATTGTTCGAAGACAACGCTGAATTCGGTTTCGGTATGAGATTAGCAGTTGATGCAAACAGATCAACTTTGAAAACATACGTTGAAAAAGTTGTTGCTAATGCAGAAACACCTCAAGACTTGAAAGATGCTTTGAATGCAGCAATGGCTCACTTCGATAACTCTAAGACAGACGAAGCAATCAATGCTCAAGAAGAAGCAAAAGCAGTTATCGCAAAATATGCAGATTGCGGATGCCCTGATTTAGCTAAGGTTCGTGAACTTCAAGATTACTTCACAGATAAATCTGTATGGATTATTGGTGGTGACGGTTGGGCAAACGATATCGGATACGGCGGTATTGACCACGTTCTTGCTCAAAACAAAAACGTAAATATCCTCGTACTTGATACAGAAGTTTACTCAAACACTGGCGGACAAGCTTCTAAGTCAACTCCGACAGCAGCAGTTGCTAAGTTCGCAACAGGTGGTAAACCGACATACAAGAAGAACATGGGCTTGATGAGCATGTCTTATGGTTACGTTTATGTTGCATCAGTTGCATTGGGTGCTGATAGAAACCAAACATTGAAAGCATTCCAAGAAGCAGAAGCATACAACGGACCTTCAATCATCTTCGCTTATGCACCTTGTATCGCACACGGTATCGATATGAGCAAAACTCAAACCGAACAAAAACGTGCAGTTGAAGCAGGATACTTCCCGCTTTACAGATACAACCCTGCAAACGAACAACCTTTCACTTGGGACGCAAAAGATCCGAAAGGAAGCTACCAAGACTTCATCAGAAGCGAAGGTCGTTACAAATCACTCGTTAAGACTAACCCTGAAGCTGCTGAAGCACTTTACAACCAATCTGAAGCAGATGCTGCTAAGAGAATGGCTGTTTACAAATCAGTTGGCGAATTGTTGAGATAGTCAACGAATTGATTAAAATTCAAGCAGAAAGCGGATTTCGAAAGAGTCCGCTTTTTGTTTGACAAAAATTTTTACGTCCTATAAAATAGCTTTATGTCAAACGATGACTATATTTTATTTGAACATAAGTTCACGGTTAAAGATTCCAAAAATCTTTTGAATGCTGTCATTTGCCTGTTTTTAATCTTGTGTATTTGTTTGTTTTTGTTTTTCAATATCGGTTCAATTTTGCAAACGCAAACATTTTTGAAAACGGATTTGTATTTTTTCGGTGTAGTTATTGGGATAATTTTTGTCATTGCTTGTTCAATGCTTAGGTTTTCAACCTTTGCAAAGATTGTTTTGACCGAGGATAAAATTATCTATAAACCACCGATTGGTTCTCGGTTTTATGAAATGGAGTATTTTTCCATTAAACATTTTTGCTATGAAAAAACAACGTTGTTTGTTTTGGGAGAAAACCAACAACGATTAGCGGTTTGCCTTGCTAAAAATGTTGCAGAAAAAATCATTGATATTCTAAATAGCAAAATATCAAATGGTGCAGAATAGTTATTGGGGCAACAAAAAGTTTTTGCACATTCTAAGTCCGTATTTGATGTAATTTAAGAGCAAAGACGGGGTTATTTCGGCACTGAAAATTTTCTTGGCTATATATTTAGGTCTGAGGTAATATTTGAGCGTTACAGAGCGTTTAAATGCCTCTATTTCCTCGCTTGAGAGGTAATCTGTTCCGTTCGTATGGTATTTGCAATTATCTTCGCCCAAAAGATTGAATGATTTTCCTTTATTTTCAAGCATTTTGAACAGTTCACAACCTTCGTACGGAACTAAAAGATGAATTTCTATAAAATCAGTGTTTGCTTCAAACATGAAGTCTTTTGTGTCGTTGAGGTGTTTTTTTGTTTCCCAAGGAAAACCGATTAAATAAAAGCCAAAAGTCTTAATTCCGTGTTTTTTTGCCAAATTTATCGCTTGTCGGTTGAGTTCAACTGTTGTGCCTTTTTTCATTTTCAAAAGAGAATCTTCGCTTCCTGATTCGAGACCGAAAGCAATAAGAGAACAGCCTGCTTGCTTCATTTTAGATAAAATGTCATCATCGACAGTGTTTGTTCTTGAATTTGCTACCCAGTTGATTTTGCCATAAAGAGGGGAATCAATGATTAAATCGCAAAGTTTGATAACCCATTCTTTGTTTATTGTGAAGGTATCGCTTTTGAAGAAAAAGTCCGATATTCTGTATTTTTCAACACATTCGAGCATTTCGTCAACCACTGATTGCGGGGAGCGAAAGCGAACCTTGACACCAGAAATTATGGGTGATAAACAGTAAATACATTGTGCTGAACACCCACGAGAGGTTGCGATTGTAGCCATTGGCTTGTTTGTTAAAGGATTTTTGTATATCTCGTTGTTCATTAAATCCCTGTCTGGGAATGGAATTGCATCTAAATTTTCTTCAAAATGTGAGACAGGATTTGTAATCCATTCATTGTTAATTTTGTATGATATTCCTTCGATTTTTTCTAAGTTTTGTTTGTTTTCAAGATGAGCCGAAAGTAGTTTATCTATGATGAATTCGACCTCTCCTCCTATTAAATAATCAACGTTTTCGAGGTTTAATTTATTGTATAATTTTTTGTCAAAGTTAAAGAATAAAGCACTTTTTAAAATGATTACGACATCGTTTTTTAATGACTTTATTTGATTAACAAAATCAATGTCACTGAAGATACTTCCTGTCGTGGTGCTGATTATAACCACATCAGGATTTTGAGTCTTAAAATCATTTCTGAATTGGTTCTTGGTCAAATTTTCGCCAGAATAATCTTTTAGAAAAATTTTCCAGTTTCCTTTTTGTTTTAGAATTGCTGAAATGTAACCTAAATCGTTACAAGCCCGCAAGGAGTTGGCGACAGAGGCTGAAACGTTCATTTGACAGCGGTCTTCACCTCTTTGGTAAACTTCTCCCGGCGGGTATAGTAACATTATTTTGTGCATTAAAAATTCTCTTTATTTGAGTAACTCTTTTGCAAGCGGAGCAACGATTTGACCGTTTAATTCATTATCGATAACTCTTAATTTTGCTGCAATTTTTTCGCAATTATCGTCCCAAACGAAGTTGTCGTTTACGAATTTTTCAGCCTTGTTGATATCGCCTGACATTTGAATTTCCACAATATCTTTAAGCATTTTTTGTGCAGCAAGGACTGCCTTGTCGGGGTTAATTACTACTTTATCGTCTTTATTAAGCCATACTGCACCTTCTTTTTCAAGGTAGTGTAATTGCATCACTGAGCGAATTCTGTGTGCTTGAGTCATCATTGGTTTCGCCTTCAAGAAGTTTCCTAATACTGAAGAAACGACGATTTGATTGCGTTGTTCTTTTGTATACATACCTTCTTTTGTGAGCAAATCAACGAATGCTAAAGAACCCATATCTGCTTTGTTTTCTTCAATGATTGATTGATATTTGCCCAATTTTTCGCAACCTTTGTTAGGTCCTAAAGAGTGCATATTTTCGTGTCCGATTGTAAACCAGTGAACTGCCTCAGTGTTGTAGTATTTGTGGAGTTCAGGGGCTAAGATTGCATTGATTTTCTTTTGAGTTTTTTCGGGAGAAAACATGTTACGAACTTGTCTATGGTAAACATTTCTGCGACCGCCGCCGATGGTTAAAGATAATTTGTCATCATTAGGTAAGTTTTCTGCGATTGTGATACCGCTTCTGTATGCACCGCAATCACCAGTCATATCAACCAAATCAACGTCAACCATTGTTTGCTTAACTTCGCCATCTGCTTTAATATTTTGTTCGTATTTTTCGTGTAAAGGCATATTTGCCGCTAATTTTGGAAGGTATTTTTTGATTTCCAATAATTTTTCTGTCGCCTGTTGGTTGACAATACCGACACGGCAACCCAAAGAATCCTTCATAATAGGTGTTATATTTGCATTGTCGAGCAATTTTGCAAGTTCAGGATTTAACAAAATTGTTTTTGTCATTCCGTCGCTGTAATTTTCTCTTGTGATTGTAAATTCAAGTGGAGTGTTTTGAAGAGTTGCCCATTTTTTATCCGCATAAGCGTCGAGCATCGGATCTGCTGTTCTGAGCGCTTTTGCTTGCAACTTCAAATATTCGTTAAAATCAGCGTTTGTAGATGTTTCTGCTGCAAGTTCGAGTTCTTCCGCCATTTGTTCAAATTCTGCTTTAAATCTGTCAACATAATCCGTCGCTATTAAAGAAGCACCTTTTCTGTCGACAACAGAGCGTTGATTGAGGATTTTCTTAACCATGTCATTTTCGCCGTTATTGAGCATTTTTGTCAAAATTTCGTGAAATTCTTCAGGCGTCAAATTAGCAGGATAGAAGCCTTTGCCCATAAGTTCTGGGTGATTTTTTGCAAGTTCGATGTGATTTGTTTCTCTATCGAGAGCATTCATTCCTCGTTGAGCGTTGAATAAAATTAACGTTTTTTCAGCATCTTTATTGCCTTTGGCTACTTCTTCAATCAAATATTGCTTGAATGCGATATTGTCTCTATTATCGAGTTGAAGTTGTATGTTTTCAAGAATATCGGCTGCTTTTACGAGGTGTTTCAATGCTTTTTTATCACCTTCTTGAAGTGCTAAATATTCAGGAGAGTTAACATCCAGCAAATTGACATTAATCAAATAGTTGCTATCTGTTCTTTTTGTTAATTCTTCTGTGGAAAGATTTAACGCAAAAGCATCGTCATTTTTGAAAACTTTTGCTCCGCAGCAAGCACCTGCAAACAATATTGCCGCTACGAATACCGAACCTAAAACGATTAATTTATTATTCTTTGACATAAAAAATCCTTTCATTTGCAAGAAAATTATATTATATCAAGAAAAAATTTCAATTATAGCAATAAAAAAGGGAGCATTGCTCCCCATTTAAATTATATTCTTTGTTGCTATGCAACTTCTTTTTGTTCGTTTTCTTCTCCGTATTCTTTTGCAAGTTCTGCTTTTACATCAACTTCTTGACCTGCTTGTCTTGCTTCACGGAGTTCTTTGATTTTTTCGGGATTTAATACCTTTAATTCCATTCTGCCGTCTGATTCTTTTGACAAAGTCGCTTTGACTTCAATCGGGTATGTATCATATCTTTCATCGATTTTACCGTCAACGATTTGTTGTTGGAACCATTCAATGTGCTTTTGTGCATTGATTGGATATTCCGGGTGAACCTTTAACCATTCGTGATAAGACATATGTCCTCTCGGATTGTTGCAGTTATAGCATTCTGCAATATAATTTTCCGTGTTATTCGGACCACCTTGTGATTTCGGGTGAATGTGTTCAATGGTTTGCATTGACGGTTTGATTAACTCTTTTGCAACCTTGAGAGCCTTGCCGTATGCGTATCCGTAAATTTGTTTTACATTTTTGTAACTTTCAGGAATGTTCATTGCAGATTCGAGCATTTTGTTATAATCTTCTTTTTTGACCAAACCTTCATACATCGCAAGTTTTTCAGTGAATTCAACACGTTCAGTCTTTCCTTCTTGAACTTTTTCGATTTCAGAAGCGACCAATGCTGAAATTGGGTTCTTTTCATCGTTTGTGGATTGTTTTGCAACTGTGTCGATTGCTCTTAAATTTTTTACGCAATATTCAATCGTTTTTTCTTTCAATGTTTCAGGGGTAAAACTTTGAATTGCTTGCCCCATATCGTGTTCAGGGTTTTGCTCTGCCTCGTCTGCAATCAAATTGGCAATGAGTCTTTGTGTGCATCTGAAATAATCTTGGTTTCCTCTGATTTTATCGGCAAGTTCTTGACCTCTCAATGCACTGAATTCTCTTGCTTTTTCACCGACTTTTTTGTTCAAAACCATCTTGCCACCGCAACAACAGCAAGGAACATCGTCCATTTGTTTTGTTACAAATTTACCCGTTGAACAATCGTGTCCGCTGAATGAAACGGCCATTCCGCCTTTAAAATATGCTGACAAAGCATTTGACGAAACTTTGTTATCAAAATTCTGTTTATTTTCAAGAACAATAGGATTTGTGGCTTTCTTTTGATTTGCTGAAAGAGCCTTAACGTCATTGTTTACTGATGATACTGGAGCAATTACCATAAAAATTCACACTTTCTTACACACTCTGTATTTTTCTTAATGCACTGAAAAAATATAATTGCCTTTTTCTTGATAAATGTTAAGGGTTTGTAATGTATTTTCTGCCGATAAATTATGTCAATGATTGGTTGACGGTCAAAATGGTTTTGGCTGCTGGATATTCTTTGCTTGCATTTTAATAATGTTTTTGATAGTATGTTACCTATATTTAATAAAAGATAATCTTTTTGCTTAAAAAGATTTTTTGTATTTGGAGTTTGTATGAATAAGGTATTATTTGAACAATCAGAAACTGCAAAAAAGTTCGTCAATTATAAATTACCAAGATATGACGAATTAACGCCATTTCCTGTTGTTATGAGACAGTTGTTGTGTATTTTAGACGAACATTTGTCGGTGTTTTCTATTCCCGGGGACGAGAAAGTTTTGACCCAATCAATGATAAATAGTTATGTCTATAAGCGAGTTATTCGTGCTCCTGAGAACAAAGAATATGATAGACGGCAAATTATTCACCTTTTGTGTATTGGTATTTTGAAACAGGTGCTTTCGATTTCTGATATTGCAAAACTCATTGAAATGCAAACAAATCAGTACCCTATTGATATTGCGTATAACTATTTCTGCGATGAACTCGAAAATGCTCTCAAAGTTACTTTCGGTTCGAGAAGTTTTTCTGAACTTGAAAATAAAAAATTGACTGTCAAGACTCCCCTGACAGAAAATGCTCGTTCAGCCGTAATCGCTTTTGTTAACAAGGTTTATGTCAAACAAAGTATTTATTTTGCAGAAAATTAATTCTTTTTCTTGACTAAATGTTATTGTTTAACCTATACTCGATTTGTAGGTAATATTTATATGTTTTTGAGGTAAATATGGATACAGAAGAAGTCAGATATACAGCGAGTGAGGAATTTTTAAACGCATTCAGTCATGCTTTTGGGGCATTGTTTGCAATTTATGCGATTGTAATGCTTGCGGTGAAGTCTGATTCCCCTGTGGAAAGTTGCACAACGGCTATTTACGGTGCAATGTTGTTTATCTTATTTCAATCATCGACCTGCTATCATGCAATGACAAATGAAACGGCTAAAAAAGTTTTCAGAAAAATTGACCATAGTGCGATTTATCTTTTAATTGCTGGGACTTATACTCCGATTTTGATGCTTGTTTTAAATTTTCCGTATTCCATTGTGTGCCTTGCTATGGTTTGGTATTTGGCTATTTCCGGAATTGTTTTTTCTTGTATAACTTTAAAATTTAAGTCCTTGTCGACGGCTTTGTATCTTTTGCTCGGTTGGTTATCAATTTTCTTATTTTGGATATTGTGGTCAAAAGGTTTTATTCAAGCACTCGTTTTCTTGCTTGCTGGCGGATTATTTTACACGCTTGGTAGTTATTTTTATATGAAAAAGAAGAAATTTTATCACGGAATTTGGCATTTTTTCGTATTGTTCGGTGCAATTTGCCATTACATTTCTGTATACTCTCTTTTATAAGCGAAAACACTTGAAACAAGTGTGTTTCTATCTTGTGTAAACTTATTGTTGACAGGTGGTGACGAGAGTGGTTTACATCGCTCTTAAAAACAAAAAACGACAAGGTTTTTAGTCTTGTCGTTCGTTTGAAAGTTGTTTATCTATTAAATCATTGTTCCTAAAGAAGGTGCAATTTGAATAAATTGTCTTACCAAATCAGCATCCCATTGGATACCTGCACCCATTTTCAAGATTTCGCAAGCCTTTTCAACGCTCATACCTTTTCTGTAAGGTCTGTCACTGATTAATGCGTGGTATGTATCTGCAACTGCTACAATTCTTGCAGCCAAAGGAATTTCTTCCCCTGCCAAGCCTTCAGGATAGCCCTTGCCGTTCCATTGTTCGTGGTGATATTTTACAATAGGAATCAAATCGTGCAATAACGGGTTCGGTTGAAGGACTTTTTCTGCACCGATTGTCGGGTGTTGCTTCATTATTTTCCATTCTTCATCGTTGAGACCTGCGGTCTTTTTGAGAATGTTTTCAGGGATACCGATTTTTCCGACATCGTGGAGCAAACCGCCCAATTCAATTCTGCTGACTTCTTTTTCAGGCAAATTCAATGCTCTTGCAAGAGCGACGGCATATCTTGACACTGATGTTGAGTGACCTTTTGTATAGGTGTCTTTTGCATCTATTGCACCTGCCAGTGAGGTTACAACTTCAAGCAAGTGGTTGTGTGAGTTGATTTCTTCGTTTTGGAACTTATTAACAAGTTCTTCTTCGAAGTTTACACCCAAAGAAGCATGTCTCTTTGTTAAGACTGATGCAAACGAGTTAAGTGCCGTATCGTCCCAGAAATCGTAGTCTTGCGAACTTACGATTGTCGACATTCCGTTTTTGCAACCTTTGCTCTTTGAAATATACATTGCTTGTTCAGCAAGGATTAAGAGTTTTTCTTGGTCAACAGATGCTTCTGGATACGATGCCAAACCAACAGAAACCCTTACAGGACCTACGCTGTCGATTGAGCAACATGAAATTGAATATGTGATATACTCTGCCAAGTATTTTGCTTCTTCTGTTGACATATTTGGCAAAATAACTGCAATTTCATCACCGCCGTATCTGCCTGCGGAGTCTTGTTGCTTAATGTTGTTAGCTATTTTTTCAGCAACTGTTTTGATGACCTCGTCACCTTTTGCGTGACCGAATTCTTTGTTGATTTTCGAAATGTTGTTTACGTCAAACAGTACAACCGATACAGGCGAATTCTTTGATTGTGCATCTTTCAATTCGTTTGCCAAAACTTCTTGGAAGTGTCTGTGTGAATACAAACCTGTCAAATTGTCCAAAAATGCGTTTTGTGACGCTTTATCCTTCAAATCAAAGTTGTTTATAAACAAACCAAAGTAATTTGCAACCAATGTATAAAGTTCAATTCTGCTATCGATTTGGTAATCTCCGATAATCATTACACCAATCATATCACCGAATGATGCAATCGGAATGATTACAGACGGTGTTGATGCCAAATACGGAATTTTCAAAAAGTCGTTGTTTTCGTGTATCGAAACTTTGTTTTCGTTTATTGCGTTGACAATTTCGTTAGATTCTTCGTTCAAAAATACTCTCGAAGAAAAGATACTGCCTATTTTGTCGGCAAGTTTAATGTTGATACAGTTGGATTTTTTATTGATGATACCGAGTGAAGTATAAACGTTATTCAATTTGCTTCTGAATAATTTGTGGCAAGCGAAAAATAAGTCATGCGTATTTTTTTTCGTTGCAATAATTTCGCTGAGCAATTTGATAAATTCAGGGTAATTGATTGCGGTAGAAGGTTTTTCGGTGAATGATGCTTCTGACGATTTGCTTGAAACCTTGCTATTCAATGCGTTGATTTTGGCAACCAAACCTGTTCTTTTTATTGGGTTAGACACTTTCGCCATCTGCGAAAGGATTGTTCTATTCATATTGTTTGTTTCTACTTCTTGCACGGTTTTTTCTTTCTTTACATTCTGTCAAAAGCATGAACAAAGAAAAAATTGCTACATGTTTTTTATTATTTTTTGAAATCGTTACATTCTTCACAATTCTTTTTTTGTTAATTTAGCGACGGGGTTGGTTTACACCTTAAATAGTTGCTATTACTGCAAATTTTGGAGTATAATTTTTGCTGCCTCTTCACAAGAAACTTTATCTGTTAAGAAATGTTTTACGTCTTTCAAATCTTTTTTCATTTCATCATATTTTTCCTTGTCTGATAATAATGAAGATATATGTTCTGCAATAATTTCTGGTTTTGCTAAATGCTGAACTAATTCAGGGACAATGTCTTTGTCTGTGATTATGTTCGGTAAAGAAACTCTGTTTATGCATCTTACGAGCAAATAAATCCAATAAATGAATTCTGGTCCTTTGTAACTAATTATCATCGGTGTGCCGTATAATGCCGCTTCCAACGCTACCGTGCCTGATGCAAGCATTAGAACGTCTGAATTTGCCAAAAGTTCGTAGTTTTTATTCTTGATGATTTTGATATCTTTTGGAATACCTTGCAATAACTCATCTTTGATTGTTGGTGCTTGACAGATTACAAACTGGGTGTCAGGATTTTTTTCTTTAATAATCTTTGCTGCGTCAATAAAAAGTGTCAACAAATTTTTTATTTCAAAAACTCTTGATCCAGGGAATATCGATACGAGTTTTTTCGTTTTATCGAGTTGAAACTCTTCGTATAACTGCTCTTTAGTTGTAACTGTCGGCAATTGGCTGACAAGCGGGTGACCTGCAAACTCTGCGTCAACTCCTGCCTGACGATACATATCAATTTCAAAAGGGAATATCGTTATAACCTTGTCAATATAACGTTTTACGGTGTTTATTCTCCACTTTCTCGATGCCCAAATTTGTGGTGGAATATAGTAGAATATTTTTAATCCTGCTCGTTTCAAAATTTTTGCGATATTGAGGTTAAATCCACCATAATCAACCAACAAAACCAAATCAGGTTTATATTCGTTAATCAAATAATCTGCAATCTTTTTGCCAAGCATTATATGGTCAATCAAAATTTTGAAATTGAAGCCCATTGCCGACATTTTTTCGTGATTGCAAAATAACTTAACCCCTGCTGCTGCTAGGTTTGAACCACCGACGGCTTCGATTGACACGTCAGGATTTGCCTTGAAAATTTCCCGAGCAACGCAAGAGGCATGCTTATCGCCAGAATATTCACCTGTGATTATAAAAATTTTCTTCATATTGCCATAACTACAATGTTGTGAGCGTTTGCGTATTCAATAACTTTTGCTTTATCAACAATGATTGTATTATTCGCTTCAACTGCAATAACTGATGCTTTGTATTTTTTCATTGTTTTTAAAGTTGCAAGTCCGAAAGCTGGAACGTCAAATCTCAAGTCTTGAGACGGTTTCGCTGTTTTAACGACAACAGCACCTTTTTTTGCTATTTTAGCACCTCTTTCGATACATTTGTCGGTACCTTCAATCGCCTCAACTGCCATTACCATTTTATTTTTGATTACAACGGTTTGACCGATGTCAACTTGCCCCATTGCTTTTGCAACCCAAAAGCCGTATTTTGCGTCGTCTTCTTGTTCTTTCGTCGGTTTTACGCTTCCCAACACCCCTGTTGGAACCATAAGTTCCTTAATGAAGATTGTTTGATCAATTACTGTGACGCCTATCTTTTCGAGTTCTGAAACAGCCATAAGCATTACGGCATCATCGTTTAATCTTTTTGCCTGCTTTAACAATTCAATCGCTCTTGCATCGAACTTCGGACGTCTCAAAACAAGTCCTTTGTGAACCTTTCCTATGAATGCAAGTTGCTTAATGCCTTCGTCTTGCAATGTATCTGAAATTTTTTGGATTTGTCCTGGACCAAAGTCGTAAACTTTTGCACTATGTTTTTTTAATTCCTTTTTATTATCTGCAGAAAGAGAAATCGTAACAACTTCAATCCCGTTTAATTTTGCATTTTTCGCCCAAATTACGGGGAGTTGTCCGTTTCCTGCGATTAATCCTATTTTGCTGTCTAATGTAATTGTCACTTTTTAACCTTTTTCTACTTCCGATTATATTATCAACAAAAATTTTTCTCAAGAAAAAATGGTCTTTAGTCTTGTTTTTTTGCGTAAATTATAATGTGTCGCCCATCGCCGTCACCTATGCTTTCGCCAGTCAAATTGTTCTGATCAATGAGTTCATGCTGAAGTTTTCTTATTTGTTGATTTTGAGGTGTCAACTCTACGTTTACACCCTCCTTTAAAACCTTCTCAATGGCTGTATTTGCTTCATCTAAGGCTTTTTCTGCTTCATCGCAATAACCTTGGACTGTTGTTTCGGAATCTGTTATTTTTAAGGCTTCTTTGACTACTTTTTGAATTTGAGCCATTGAATTTGATTTTACATAGTAAATTGGAAGTCTGTAATCGTTTGCAGCACTAAGGATTTTGTTTCCACCTTTTGAGTATGCTTTGTGAGCAATTACGACGTCTGCATCGTCAATTTTTCTTGTGATTTCTGCGTGCAAATCAAGTCTTTCAATTACTTTTTCTATAACTGTTCTGCTGACTGCGTAGATGTATATTTTTTTGTAATCTTTGACTTGGTTTACATATTCTTGTCTTGAAAAACTGAATTTCAGACTTTGGTTTGTCATATCGTTGATTTTGTCATCTATTTTTTTGATTTCATCGACGAGTTTGGTTGACGGTTCTTTGTAGCCTTCGTTAACCTTTCTGATTTCAGGACGAATTGGCCAACCTCTGAGGATATAGTCTACGGCTTCAGAGGTGTTTTTATAAACTGCCAAAGTGTTTCTATCAATAATTTCAATTACAACGTCAAATGTCGGTTGTTTTTCTCTTTCAAGGACTGTTTTTTGTGAACCACGACGTTTTGCTTCGTCATCACCCAATGTTACAGAACTTACACCACCTACCAAATCCGACAATATTGGGTTTTTAATCAAACTTTCGAGGTTGTTTCCGTGTGCAGTTGCGATAAGCATTACCCCACGTTCTGCAATTGTTCTTGCTGCTTGTGCTTCTGCTTCCGTTCCGATTTCATCTACGACGATGACTTCGGGGGTATGATTTTCGACCGCTTCAATCATAATATCTTTTTGCATTTCAGGCTGAGGAACTTGCATTCTTCTCGCTTTACCGATTGCGGGGTGCGGAGTATCTCCATCTCCTGCAATTTCGTTTGATGTGTCAATAATTACGACTCTTTTGTGCAAGTCATCTGACACAAGTCTTGAAATTTCTCTCAATTTAGTCGTTTTTCCAACACCAGGGCGACCAAGGAACAAAATACTCTTGTTTTGCATAACGATATCTTTTATACATTCGATAGTTCCTGTTACAACTCGACCAATACGGCATGTAAGACCGACAACCTTTCCCTGACGGTTTCGAATTGCACTGATTCTGTGCAATGTGCCTGGTAAGCCCGAACGATTGTCGTGAGTAAACGGCGGAATTAAAGCGATTGTTTGTTGGATATCATCATCTGTCACCAATCGGTTGTCAATATATTCAGTTTTGCCGTCAGCATGCCTGATTTCGGGGTTTCGTCCTAAGTCTAAAACGATTTCTATAATATCATCAATATATGTGTTTTTTAAAAAATTCACAATGTCTTTGGGTAATATTTCTATGAGTTTGTTGAAATCGTTGTGAAATCTGAGTATATCCATTGTAGCCTTTCACTGCCATATTAATTCATGATGTTATTATAACATTTATTTTAAAAATTTCTTCAAATTTTGAAAATATCAATCGCTAATATGACCTTTATTTTTTTATGAGATTTTTTGTTATGGAAATTGCCTTTTCAAGTTGCTTGTCTTTTTCATGAAAAACGTCTATTGGTCTTAATTTTACGGTGTAGTCAGGTGTTAATCTGTTTGATTTTTTCGAAAAATCGTCATTAAACGAGTAATATGATGTCGTTATGTTCAAGCAAGTTCTATTTGGGAGCGGAATCATTTGTTGCATTGCGTTTTTGCCGTAAGTTTGCTCTCCTACTAATATTGCACGTTTGTTTTTTTGAAGTGTTCCGGCGAGAATTTCTGATGCACTTGCGGTCTTTTTGTTTACGAGAATTACAATGGGTTTGCTTGACGGAATTATTGACGAAAGTTCTGATTTGATTGGAATTACTGTTTTATTTCTGTATTTAATCGAGATTAAATCTTTGTTTTCTCCCAGTAATTTTTCTGCAACGTAAACCCCGTTAAGAGCCTGTCCTCCTACATCTCCACGCAAGTCTATAATATATCCGTCAACTTTTGGATATTTTCTGATTATCATGTCAAATTCAGAAGATAAAAGTCTGCCCATTAAGGTGTAAACTGTTATCCTGAGTATGTTTCCGTCAAGAAGTTCTGCTGACATTTTTTGAACATTCATACTTCCTCTTGGCATATTGCAAGTGACTATTTTGCCGTCTCTTTTGATAGTTACTTTTGACAGGTAAGTTCCTGTTCCTCGAATAAGGTTAATAGCACTGTTCATTTCCATTCCGTGGAGTTCATAGTTGTTTATGCTGATAACTTCGTCGTTTAATTTTGGTTTAGGAAAGAAGGTCGATTCCTTTGTTACCTCTGCGTTCATAACGATTCCCGCAATAGTATTGAGTTTGATATACACTTGCGGATATGTTTTTTGCATTTTTTCAATAAAATTTAATTTTTTGTCTTCATTGTTTCTGATGTATGATTCTTGGAGTTCAAAATGTTTTGTGTCAAAGAATAGAGAATATTCATCATCTAAACTTGCCAACATCGTATTGATTGCAACAGTAACGTCCTCGTCTGTTTTGATTTTCGAGATGTATTTATACTTCCATCTGTTCCAGTCTTGTGCGTTCATTGAGGAGTCAAAATACAATGACTGTATGTATCGCCAAGCAGTTATAAACAACCTTTGCGAAGATATTGTCTGTTGTGCTGCCATTTTTCTTACACTTGTTACATCATCGCCATTAAAGAGTATCATTGGAGATAACAAAATAATAATGATTGCCATTGATGCAACAATGAATAAACACATTTGCAAAAGTCGTTTTGCCATAAATTACTCCAGTAAAATCTTTGCTAATTTTAACATGTTTTTTTCTCTTTGTCATTTTGAAAAAAAAATTCACAAATATGAAAAAATCAGCAAATATTCTGAACATTTTGTTTTAATCATTTTGAGGTATGCAAAATAAATAAATCGGTGTATAATACGAACTATGAATAAGAATAATGTCGTCGATATAACTCCATTTATTAAACCGCAAGAACAGGTTGACACTGTTCAAAATCCTAATGCCAAGCATCATTCTAACCCTATTATGAAAAAACAATTCGTCATCAGTGTGAAAAATAATGTCCACAAATTTTCTGTGGCTGATTTGTTTGACTAATGTTTAAGACAAATTTTTTTATACTCGATTCACTCTCAAAAATTCAAAAATCTTCGCTGGTTTCGTTCGTTAAAATTTTCGTGAAAAAGAACCACTCGTTATCGGCAGAGGATATTTATTTTAAATTTCTTGATGAGATGGAATATGATTTTGCAATCAATAACCCTAAATTTCCTTGGATTGAAGAATTTTTAGAAAGTGAAAAATTTGAAAAAGATGTTAAAAATATCATAAAAAACACCCTGCAACAAATGGTTTACAAAGAAGCCCAAAAGCCTTATATAGAAAAGCAAAAGGCTTATGCTAAAATCGCTCGCAAAAAAGCAACCGAATGGCGACAGTCTCACGAAAAACCTACTCGTAAGCAGATTTCGTACTATAATGCTCTTTGCGAAAAAAATAAGGTTGCAAAGGTTGATTTATCTGAAAAATCTAAACTCGATTTGAAAAATATGATATCAGAATTGCTCAACGAAAAGAAGGTTTCTGATGAATTATAAACAAAAATACAAAAATTTATATCAGGCAACCTCTCTTTCTGATTATGATATTAATTCAGAAATTGATTTTGTCATTGAAATGTTGACAGGTCTTTCCTCTACTGATATTTTGCTTGGCAGAGAAATAGCACCTTCTTTTGATGAAAAAATCGTCGAGATTTTAACCGAAAGGGTAAAAACATACAGACCCCTTCAACAAATTATTGGCAAGGCTTATTTTGCCGGACAGGTTTATTCCGTTAATGAAAATACCTTGATTCCTCGTCCAGAAACGGAGTTTCTTGTTGATGTTTGTCAGAAAAAATTTCCCAAAGATAAGCAAATTGAAATTCTTGATATAGGAACTGGTTCAGGGTGCATAGCGATTGAACTTGCTAAATATTATTCGAAATCAAAAATAACGGCTGTTGATGTTTGTCAGGCAACGCTTGACACGGCTATTGAAAATGCACAACGTCACGGCGTTTTAAATAAAATCAAATTCGTAAAATCTGATGTTTTTTCTAACGTGACGGGATTGTTTGACATAATTGTCTCAAATCCTCCATATATCCCGTTTTCTATGAAAATTCAAAAAGATGTTTATGACTATGAGCCTCATTCTGCTTTGTTTGCTGATGAAGATGGACTTTATTTCTATAAAAAAATTATTACAAAGGGTAAATCTTTTTTGAAAAAGAATAGTTTTATGGCGTTTGAGGTAGGGTTCAATCAGGGCAATGATGTCATGGACATATTTGAACAAAATGGCTATGTCAACATATCGTTTACACAAGACTGTGATTCAATAAACAGGGTGGTTTCGGCTGACTTTCAATAACGGTTTACAAGTCAAATTTTTATGTTAACCTATTTTTAGAAACTTAAGAGGAGAATTATTATGGCAAAATTTATTTGTTCAGTATGTGGTTACGTTTATGAAGGTGATGAAGCACCTGCAAAATGCCCTCAATGCGGCGTTCCTGCTTCGAAATTCAACAAAGTTGACGAATTAGTTGAAAAAGTATATGTAACAGAACACGTTGTCGGTGTTGCAAAAGACGTTGATGCAGAAGTTTTGCAAGGTTTGCGTGATAATTTTAACGGCGAATGTACTGAAGTTGGTATGTATCTTGCAATGTCAAGACAAGCAGAAAGAGAAGGATATCCTGAAATTGCTGATGCTTTCAAAAGATATGCTTTCGAAGAAGCAGAACATGCTGCAAAATTTGCAGAATTACTTGGTGAAGTATTGACTGACTCAACTAAGAAAAACCTCGAAATGAGAGCAGAAGCAGAATGTGGTGCATGTGCTGGTAAAATGGATATTGCAAAAAGAGCAAAAGAACTTGGCCTTGATGCAGTTCATGATACAGTTCACGAAATGGCAAAAGACGAAGCACGTCACGGAAAAGGCTTTGATGGTTTGTTGAAAAGATACTTTAACTAATTAGATATTTATAATTAAAAACGGGTACGGTATCGTATCCGTTTTTTTTGTTGGATATTTTTGCAATAAAAAAACCACTCTATTGAGTGGTTTAAATGGTGGGCGTTGAGAGGCTCGAACTCCCGACATCCTCCTTGTAAGGGAGGCGCTCTACCAACTGAGCTAAACGCCCTTGCGTAATTCAATTATACATGCTCAAAAATAAAATGCAAGCGTTTTTTTATAAAAATTTTTTTGCTGATTAAAAAATTGGAAATTTTAAAATTTTTGCCTAAAAATCCCTGTCAATAATTGGTTTACAGTTAAGAAATATTAACAAAAATCTAATTCTTTTTGGTGACAACTTTTGGTTGCGAAAATCGTTACAAAATATATAATTTTCAAAAAAACAAGTAGCAAGTGATGTTTAGGGTGTCGTATATTTCTTTCTCCTCTTTCTGTATGTTCTAAAAAAATTTGGCTATATTTATATTGTTTATCAAAATGGTATAATAGGCAAAGCATATAGTGAGAAACCGTATTGTCTGACGGTATCACGCTAAGTACAAGAATTATCATAGGAAGATAAACAATGAATTTTAAGAAGATTTTGGGTTCAATTTTATCAACGATGTCGTTGTTCACGGCTCAATCTGCACTAGCGGTTGATATTACCAATGAAGCGACATTGAACGATTATATGACGAATAAGGATAACGATAAACAAACTGGTGTCATCCAAAATGACATTACGACAACCACTGGTATTACCTCTTCTAACTCTGATGTTGCATTCCAAGCATCGGGTAATCGGGTATTATCAGGTGAGTTATTGCGTTTCACAGGTGCTAACGGCAAGTTAACATTAAGTATTGTCGGTGGCGACACGTTTACGATTAACAACACGATTTCGTTAGATGGAACAACCTTAACGAACGGCAATGCCGGAACGTACAATCTCAATAACATTTTAGGAACAGGTACATTAAATCTCACGTCAGGTGCTAAGTTTACTGCTAACAATGTTACGGCGAGTTCGTTATCGATAGCAAAAGATACTTCTTTAACCCTTAACGATGGTACGATTACTACTGTTCAAATCAGTGGTAATTCTGCTGCTTTAAATGTGCAAAATCTTCTTAATTCTTCATCTGTTACTGTTTCAAATTCCGCTATTTTAAACGTTACAGACATGTACGTTTCTTCAACTTTGGTTGGAAATTCAAACAGTAAAATCACAGCCATGAAGATGGTTGATGGTGTGAATACCGGTGAGATTACCGTTGAAGGCGAATTTTCTCTTGGCAATGCTTCAAGTGCTTATGCTGATAAAGTAACAGCTAATAAGGTTACATTAACGTCAAACTCATCACTTGATTTGGTTGGAGATGATACAACTGCTTCGAAAAATGGTGTTTTGACAGTATCTGATACTTTGAACATTGATAATGATTCAACGGTTAAAGCCAACACAGTCAATGCAAAAACAATCAACAGTAAAGGTAAAATTATCATCGGAAAAGACGGTGCAGAAGTTTCGTATGTTAACACAGATGCAATGACCATTAACAAAGGTGATTATACGAATACTGTTATTAAAGGTTTTTCAGGTGATTATTCAAATATCTCGTTTTCATCAGGCGGAAAGGATATTAATTTCAATGGTAAATTAAACGAACTCAGAGTTAAGGGTGGATCGACATCTTCGGATGCTACGGTTACAATTAATGATGATTCTAAGTTAAAAATTGCGGCTGGTGCTGATGAATCATCAAAAGGTGTTCATTTCAACGGCACAATTTTCAAGGTTGGTGATAATGCTGAATTGAACGTAGATGCGGTATCTTCTGATATCACATTCAGTAGTGGTAATAAAGCGACAGGTATTACATTGGGTAATGGTTCTGTTATCAATGTTTCTTCTTCTGAGGCAAATGTGGTAACTTTCGACAACATCAACCACGATACCAATAGCAATTTCGGTACTCTTAATATTACGAGTGGTGCTAATGCCAAAACAACAGCAGGTATAAAAGGTTTTCAATGGGTTTCTGGACAAATATACTTGGATAAATATATCCAAAATGCCGGTTCAACGATGACCATGTTAGCAGATTCAGCGATAAATGCTAATGTTGTTACAATTAATGGCGGAAAACTTGCTCTTACAGGCACATCAAGCACAACTACAAGTGATATGTCTTCCGTAAAAGATACTATCCGTGCAAAAACAAGTTTCACTGCTAAACAAGCGACAATAACAAGTTCAGGACTTACACAAATCATTTCTGACGGCTCAATGACCTTTACAGATTCGGGAATTACTGTTAATAGTGGTTCAAATTCTATTTTGTCATTGTCAGCAAAAGAAGGTGTTAATTTTAGTAGCACATCACATATTCTTTTGAATGGTGGCGAATTAAGAATTTTTGGAAATAGTAATGTTGTTAATAAAATTAGCGGAAGTCTTGATAATGCTAAAGACCAAAAAGGAACATTGCGTAAAGTTGGCTCAAGTGCTTTAGATTTAGGCACTGAAGGTGTAAAATCAAGTCTTAACGTTGATACTGTTATTATCGGTGAAGATAAAGTATTTTCAGGTTCTGCTGACCCGGTTGGTAGTGGTTTAGTTACTGTTCAACAACTTCTTAATACAGAACATTTTATTGTTTCTGGTAACTCCACTGTTGATGTCAAGATTGTAAAAGCAGATGAAGATGATCCAAATACTTTAGGTAGTACAAATGCTGGTTCGGAAATTCGTTTTAATAGAACAGCTAATGAAATCAAAGAAAACAACGGTCCTGTTTTGAATTTGAGACAAGGTACTCTTATTGCTGATAAAATCGATTTGTCTGTTAAAGAGGCAAATTTGTACGGTGGTGTCATTGGTATAAAAGATGGCGGAACAAGTAAAGTTATTTTTGGAAATAAGTCTAAAATTAATGTTAAATCAGATAATGCTATAAGAATTTATGTTGATAACGCTGCGAAAGGTGGTTTCTCTGCTCAAGGTTCAGAAATTAACTTAGAGAATAAAGGTTCTATTGTTTTTGACAGTGCAGTTGGCTCACAAGCACACTGGAATATCAAAAATAAAGATGTTGTTCAAAGGTTTAAAGCCGAAAGTTGGTTCGATGGTATTAGACTTGATTATGAACTTGAAGAGGGTGGTATCTTCCACAATAAAGGTAGCATCCTTATTGGTGACTATACGAACTTTGGTTTTGATGATGGTAATCATCCTTTGAAATTAACAGGTAAGGATATTGGAAACCACGTTAAATTCAAAGGTGGTGCAATTTACAACGAAGGTTTCTTTGGTTCGTATACACTTGAAGGTACTGCTAATGATGTAAAATTCATAAACAACTCTGCCGCTTCAGAGCAAAAAGAAGAAAAATACGGTACGGTTATAGTTACTAAATACTATGGAAATGGTGGTGCTATATATAATACAAAAGAAGGTATCATTGCTTTAGGTACAAAGACAAAATTTGATAGCAACGGTGCTGGTGTAATGGGTGGTGCGATTTACAACGAAGCAACTGACTCTACATACACCATTGATGGAAAAGAAGTAGACTACAATGCTGTCACTTTGGGTAAAGATACTTGGTTTACCACAAACAAAGCAGGTAGAGTAGGTGGTGCTATATATACTAGAGGAGGTACAATATCAATCGGCGAAAAAGCAGCGTTTGATAACAACGTAGTCGGTTTTAAACTTGATTCATCAGACATAGAACGTAACGACTTGTTCTTCCATAATGCAGAAGGTGGTGCGTTATATGTTGCAAAAAATTCTACTGTTGATATTGGTGCACACTCGGGTATGTTCAACAATTTCTCGTCATATTCAGGTGGTGCTATTTCTAACCACGAAGGAAAATTGATTTTTAACGATGATGGAAAAATTGGTGACGAACCGTTACGAAATGATGAAATTGTCAAAGGTTCAATCAGAATTGAAAGTGGCGGAAAGAGAAACGAAACCAAAAATGGTGTTGCAACCGGCAATATTTTCTATACTCACCAAGGTGGTGGTCTTTTCAATGAAAATGGTGAAATCTATACAAGAAGAACTAATCTCGACGGTTCAACATATTTGCAATCAGGCTTGTATAATGCAGAATTTAACGACAACCAAGCATTATTCGGTGGTGCGATTTATAATTATTTATCAGTAGATAACGAATCTGATAAACAACTTGCTATTGAAAACTCGACATTTACAGGCAATAGTGCAAATAGAGGGATAGAAATCTTCTATGATGCAACATCAGGTTACTCAAACTTAGAAGAAACAACAAGTTCTGGTGGTGCAATTTATAACGCAGGTCATAAAGTATCTTATACGCTTGAAGATGGTGCTTCAGGTAAGCAAAAATACGTTAAAAAGAATGTTGAATATAATTATAAAGATAAAAATGGGTTGCTTAAAACATATCTAAATGCCCAAGGGGAACCAGTAAAAAATGAAGCAACAAAAATAAAGGTTAAAAATTCAACATTTACAGGCAACACTGCATCAAATAAAGCAGGTGCTATTTACAACGATATTAATACAGAACTTGAATTGTCTGATTCGTCATTCAACAAAAACTCCGCAACTCAAGGTGGTGCTATTTATAATAGCGAAGGAGAGAATGTAAAAAAAGCTGATGAAGGCACTATTTATATCGGAGCAACCATTTTCACAAATCTTGGTGAAAAAGGTGAAAAAATTATTATGAATTCTAACACCGCAACGAGACAAATGTCAGGAAAAGATGAAACTTCTCCTTCAAACGAATTCTTAGGCGGTGCAATTTACAATGCTGGTACGATTAAACAAAAAGATTCGACATCTTCATACAATAATGAAGTTATCGGATTTGAATTCAACAATAACTCGGCTGGAGCAGGTCAAAGCACATCAGACCCTGCAAAATCAACAATCGGTCGAGGTGGTGCTTACTATAATGCTGTATCCGGAACTACTTATGTAGGAAATTCAAAATTTGATGGCAACTTCACTTATGCGTTTGCAAAAGACGGTAAAGAGGTGCAATCAGAAGGTGGTGCAATCTACAATGAAAAAGGCACTTTGATTATTGGTGAAAGTCAAGACTACGACGGTACTGTCAAAGGTGTAGAATTCACGAATAACGGCATTAATGCAAATAGTGAAGTTACAACAAATCGAGGCGGTGCAATTTACAACGCCACAGGTGCAACGACAATCGTAGAATCAACTAAGACGAAATTCTCTGGAAACTCTGCGATAAAAGAAGGTGGTGCAATCTACAACGCAACCGGTGCTACTTTGGAAATCAAAGATGGTGTTTCTATTGGTAGCATTGACGATAAAGCAAACAATGCAAAATTGGGTGGCGGCGTATTTAACGCAGGCTCGTTGAAGTTAGCAGAAGGAACATCTTTTGTAAACAACACAGCATTTAACGGCGGTGGTTTATATTTGAAGAAAGGTTCAACTGTTAATGCAGATGCAGCAGGCTTAAATCACCTTTCAAAAGTAACATTTGAAGGCAACAGTGCTGATTACGGTGCTGGTTTGTTCGTTGACGAAGATGTTGATATTTTCCTTGATAACGTAATGTTCAAAGGCAATAGCACTTCAGGATTAGGTTCTGCTTTCTATAACCAAGGTAAATTGACTCTTGGCGAAAACAATACATTCTTCAATAACTCAGGAAGTTTAATCGGCAACTCAGGTGAGTTGATTTTCACGAAGAACTTCACTATTGACGGTTCGAAGAAGGGAAATGAAGGCAACACTTCATTCATCACGAACGAAGAAAACGGTGTTGTAAAAATCACAACTGAAAACGGAACATCTTTAGATATTAATGCTATTGGTGACGGAACTGCAGACGGTGCAGCAATTTCGTTGTTGGGCAAATCGACAATCACTACTGACGGTGTTGCAAAGACATTGAAGAACGCTATATTTACAAAGAATAAAGGTAAAAATGGCGGTGCTATCTATAAAGAATCGACAGAAGACTTGACGATTGGCAATACGAAATTTGATGGTAACAATGCTGTTGCAAAAGGCGGTGCTATATACAATGCAAAAGGTAGCACAGTAACAATCGATGCTGATACTAAATTTACAAACAACAATGCAAATGTAGCAGGTGGTGCGATTTACAACGCAGAAGGCGGTACATTAACTTTCGCTAAAGGTTATAAAGGCTTTGCCAACGCAAATTCGAAAAACTATTCGACAGGCAACGGCGGTGCTATTTCTAACGATGGCGTAATGAATATTTATTATGATGATGCAAATCCTGATAGTATTATCTTTTCGAACCAAGGTAAAGACCTTGCGACAGGCAATGGTGGTGCATTGCATTTAGGTGCAAAATCAATCGTTAAAACGAATAATACCTCAAAAACTGATTCAAACGGATACGAAGTTGGCTATATCAAAAACGGCGTATTCTCAAATAATACAGCCAATAACGGTGGTGCATTGTTTAACGAATCAAATCTTGTTCTCGAAGATACGATGTTCTCAGGAAACAAGAGTGGTACGGCAGGCGGTGCAATTTATAATAAAGGAAACGTAATTGACGGCAGAGATTACGGTATTCTTGATATTATCCTTTCAGAAAATAAAACACTTTATAATAACAAATCTGATGATAAGGGTGGTGCAATTTATAATGAAGGCGGAACTGTTAATATCATCGCAAAAAGCGGTTCAACGCCTACTATCAGCGGCAACACAGCACATAACCAAGGTGGTGTGGTTGCATCAGAAGGCGGTGTAATTAACGTTGGCGGAAATATTAAGTTCAAAGACAACGGTACAATTGCTGCAAACAGCAAGGGCGGCGTATTCAGCATTTCATCAGGAACGTTGAATTTGGATACGACAGATGGCGATATCGTATTTGATAACAACACCGCTGCAATCGGTAGTGCAATTTACGTTGAAAATGGCGGAAAGATTAATTTCAAGGGTGATGACACTCACGGAATTACTTTTTCAAAAACTCAAACAGTTGCATCTGACTCTTCATCAACAAATCAGATGAACGTAGCAGGTGGAAATATCAAGTTTGAAAGCAGTTTGGCAGGGTTCACTGGACAATTTACACAAACAGGCGGAACATTCACTCTTGCTAATGACTTTATGAACTTGAATGGAACTCATAACGAAGTTACAGGTGGCAAGTTTATTTTGTCAGACGGTGCAAAATTGATGCCGACAACTGATACTGAAGATAATAAACTTAATATTAATGGTGCAACAATCAGATTTGAAAATAACGATTCTTCGAAGTTGACAGATTTGTCAGTTCTTTATCAATATAAAGATACAACGAAGAATTCATTCTCAAACGCTGGTTCAACACTCACATACACTTCAGATAAGGGTGATGCAAAAATCGGTTTGTCAGATGCAAAACTTGATTTGGCACTCACGCAAAAATTCGTTGATGTTGTAGATGAACAAACTGGCGAAAAATATAGAAAAAATTCTGGAGAATACGCACTTATTTTAAATGGTGGTGCAGACAAGAATATCGACATTGCAAAAGACGGCAGACACGCAGTTTCTGATTTGACAGTTGGTGATGCGGTACAAATCGCAACTGACATAAAAATCAGCAATGGCGGTAAACTTTCACTCGAAGGTGCAGGCTTGTCGAAAGATGTCAAGACAATCGATTTGAGCAACGGCGGTCAACTCAATATCTTTAACGATACTTATGAAAAAACTGTTGATGGCGTGTTGACTAAGTATAATACCGATTTGACATTCTATGGTAAATTGATAGGTGATGCTACATCAAAGATTTATAAAGGCTATAAGACATCACCTCTTGAAGATGGTTTGGCAGGTCGTGCATCATTGATATTTGCAAGCGGTGCATCAGCCGCAGATTATATGGGTTCATATATTCAAAACGCTGGTACATTGGAATTTAAGGAAGGTTCAACATACTTCAACCACTTGAATTCACAAGTTTCGTATATTGAAGATGCAAAATTAATTTTAAATGACGGTGTTATTTATACCGGCGATACGACAATTAACTTTGACGGCAAAGGTGGCAAGTTTGTCTTGGGTAGTGCAACAAACATTGATATGACACACAACCCGACACCTCCGCCGACAAATGAAAAAATCGAATTTGAAGCAAAAGATAAAAACGGCAATACAGTTAGAAACACTGTAAAAATTGGAAAAGACACAACAGTTCAAGTTACACACGGTGAAACTAACGTAGATGCTTCTGATGAAATCATCAATATCGGCAAGAACAATGCCTTCTCAGGTATCATTGTTGGTGGCGAAGAAAATACTGCTCCTGATAAATCAATAAGTATCAAGGTAAGCACTGAAGGTATTGAAGGAAAAGATACTATATTTAACGTTGAAGATAACGGTAAATTAGGTTTCGGTGACGTTAAGTTCGTTGACTCAACAGGAACAGACGTAACTGGAACATATTCACCGACCGTTAAACTTGGTACAAATTCTGAATTTTACCTTGTAAGCGGAAGAGACAATGATTTTAGTAATTTGAACCTTTCGACAAAGGCAACAGAATGGTCGAAAGAATCAGGAAATCTTATTAAGAAAAATGCAAGCAAAACAACATTGACAGGTGCAAAAACAGACCTTTCTGGATTCCACGGAACAATTACGATTGAGAATGGTCAAATTGCACTTGGCGATGATATTACAGAGGACAAGAAGTTTGCGGAAGATACAAAATTCGACTTGTCGAAATTAGCAAACGGTGCGTCAGTAATCGTTGATAATATTACACAAAACAATGATATGACACTTATCAACGGTATCGGAAACGAAATCATTGGCACACCGACTGGCGATGAATTTTATCGATTAAAGATTACTAACGATAAGGGAAGTATCAAATTTACAACAGATGGAACAAAAGAATATATTCCTGATATAGACGTCAAAAACGGTTCAATCCTTGCTATGGAAGCAAAGGGTGATATTGTAGTTGGCGATGTTGATGTAATTAGTAAATTCTCGACAATTTCTGGTGTAAAACAAGAATCTGTCGGCGGCTTGAAATCTGACGGTTTAATCAAAACTGGCGAAATCAAAGTCATCGGTGAAAAGAAAGGCAGTGAAGTTGCAAAAGCAAAACTTGTTTTAGATGCAGGTGGAGATATTGCAACTGGTGATTCGACAACTAACGATTATAAGAATATAACTGTTAAGTATGGTGACCTCACTGCAACTTCGACTGACGGTTCGATTACATTTGGAGATGCAACAGATACAACAAACCCCGCATTAGATGTTGCTAACGGCTCAGCAACAATCCTTGCTAAGAATGATATTAAAGCTAACGGCAATATCAAGATTAAAGATTCGGATTTGTATATAAAATCTCAAGAAGGCAAGGTAACGTTTGGCGAAGTTACTGACACAACAAACCCAGCATTGAGCGTAGTAAACGGCTCTGCTTATGTTGTTGCAAAAGACGCTTTAACAATGAACGGCGATGTCGTTTTGGATTCACTTACAAAAAATTCATTGATAGAAGGCTCATCTGTATCAATGGGTAGTTTGACATCGACAAATAATGCAGAAAGAATGATTGCAATTGGTGCAACAAATGAAAAACTCGCTATTACAGGCGAGGTAACCGTTGACGATACAAAATTGCTTCAAATTTCAGGAGCAAAAGGTATCGATATTAAGGCAACAGGAACGAAGAAGGGTGATGTAACAATAACCGATTCTAAGTTTGCTGCAATCGCTGATACAGGCAACATTAATATTGACGGCAATGTTTCGGCTGATAATTCAGTTGTAAGCATTGTAGTAAGAGACAGTGGCACAGGAAATATCACAATCGGCAATAACAGCACGACAACTCCTGCTCTGTCAGTTGTTGACAGTTCTGCATATATTTCATCAGAAGGACTTACAACTATTAAGGGTGACGTCTTGATGAATAATTTGGCAGACCTTGCATATATCAGCGGTAACTCTGTTGATATCAAGGGTGATGTTTCTATTAAAAATTCAGAATATGCATCAACAATTTACGCACAAGATGGCAATTTGACGCTTGGAGCATTAGATGTTGTTAATAACATCGATCCAAACGGAAAGAATGTGAAAACAACAATTGCTTCAAACGGTGGCGACATTATTGCGAAGGGCAAATTAAATGTTGAAGATGCAGACATCTGGGTGTCCGCAAATGGAGCAATGAAAATTGCATCAGATACTGACGGAACAGGTGTTGCTGTGAAGGTTAAGGGCGGAAAGGCTGAAATCTTCTCTTCAGAAGATATGGTTATTAACGGAGATGTTGATATTTCAGAAATAACTGATAAATCCTCAATTAGGGGTGGATCTGTATCAACAGGCAAAATCAATATCCATGACAATGAAAAGGCTATGGAAATTGTATCAACTGTCGGAAACATCTCGACTAAGGATATCAGCGTAAAAGACAACAACGGCGAGTTGACAAATATTCAGGCTAAAGGCGGAATTACAACAAATAACGGTAACGTTGATGTTGCAAATTCTAACTTGCAGTTGATTGCACAAGATGGCGATGTAAGCCTCGGAACGGGTACAATAACTGTTGATAATTCAACAACGATTATTTCCGCAACAAACGGTGGAATTACATCAGGCAATATTAAAGTAAGCGATACCGCAGCGGGCAATATCCCGACTGAATTAGGAATGGCTGCAAAAGACGGCAGTATTTCATCAGGCAACATCGACTTGTCGAGCAATGTTTCGTTGAAACAAATTACAACAAAAACAACAGGTTCAACTGCGGCAACAGATATTACAAACGGAAATATCAAAATTGCTGATAATGCTAAATACCAAGCAAATTCAGCAGGAAATTACACAGCTGGCGATATCATTGCTAACGTAGCAGAAGGCAGTGAATCGATTGCACAAATCTTGGCTGACGGAAATATCACTATTCAAGATATTACGGCAGCAAACCTTGCGGATATGTTTATCCGCTCGAAAGACGGAGACATTAAGGCTGGTGCCTTAACTCTCGATAAAGTCGCAATCAAGACTATCGATTCAGATACTCACGCAAGTGTAATTTTAGCGGAAAACGGTGCTATCACGGTTAAAGACATCACTTTGACCGATATGGCAACTAACCCGACATACATTCAAGCGAAAAACGACCTCTCATCAGGTTCAATTTCCTTGAAAAAAGCAGATGCAAATATCATTTCAACAGACGGAAATGTAACTGCGTCAGGAAATGTTAAAGCAGATACTTCTAATATTATTATGAGTGCAGGCGGTGCATTAACATTCGGTGATGCGTCAGATTTAACAAATCCTGCATTGAAGGTTAATGACGGCTCGGCTACAATCCTTGCTAAGAATGATATTACGGCAAACGGCAATATCGACGTATCAAAAGCAGACTTGATAATTCAATCTAAAGAAGGCGGAGTCACACTTGGTGAAGAAACTGACTTGACGAACCCTGCTTTGAAAGTCGCAAACGGTTCTGCTAAAATTTCGGCAGATGATGGAGCCTTGATTATTAAAGGTGACGTTGATATGACGGCAATCACTGCTGATGCTCTTATGCAAGGCAAATCGGTTGCAATGGAAAATCTTAAGTTGTATGACAATACAAAAAATTCAGTCATAAATGCAACAGAGGGTGATGTTTCGATTAAATCGATTACACTTACAAATAATAAAGAAACAGTTGACGGAAAAACAACAAATAAAACAATAACAATCAATGCGACAGATGGAAGCATAAATGTTGATAAAGATATCATTGTTTCTTCATCGAATTTGAATATGTTGGCGGATAATGGAATAAAAGGAAATAATTTAACTGTTTCGGATAGTGTTTCTGGTGATTCGTCAAATCCGACATTCGGTACAATCCTTAAGGCTAAAAATGGTGATGTTGAATTGAATAAAGTTTCAGTAAACAATGCAATGGCTGCTATTCAAAGTTCTGCAGGTAATGTAAATATCAAGGATTCTTTAACTGTCACGACTGATTCTGAGACAGAATCACGGGCTTATGTTATTGCAGAAAATGGAAAAGTTTCTATTGGAGAAGGAGTAACATCTTCTACAAGTGGTGTTGATACGGGAATTATTTCTGCAGGCGAAAATTCAAATGTTACTGTTGTTGGAAACGATGTCAAACTTGGCAATGCTACAACGAAAACAGCAATAAATGCAGGAATAAATTCCACAGTTCAAATTCAATCAATCAATAATGTTGATGCTGCTAATACCAAGGTAGTAGCAATGGGTTCAACTGTTGGCATTTATGGAGCAGAAGGAAATGTTTCAATAGATGGCATCACTTCTCAAATGTCCAAAGTTGCTGTTAATGCTGGTAAAAAATTGAATGTCAAAGGCAGTGTTAATTCAACTGGTTCGCTTCTAAGTCTTATAGGTTTGGAAGAAACACATATTGGGGGTTCTGTTACTGCTACAGATTCTTCATCGACGATTGGTTCAAACGGTGATGTAACATTTGATAAAAATGTTTCATTTAAGAACACTGTATTGACAAGTGGAAATTCAAATGTTGATTTACAAGTTGGCTCAATTTCAACGGCATTAACAGCATCTGGAACGTCGACTACGTCTAATGAAACTACAGAAGCAAACAATGATACTCCGAATCTTGATGTTAATAAATTAATTGGAACTATCCAAGGAAAAGTTAAAGATATTGAGGAATATAATTCAACAATAGAAGGTAAAAATGTTACTGTTAAGGGATCATTGAATGCGACAAACGACTTACTTGCAATCGGTCGTGGTCATGCAGTAGAAAAACTTGCAGTAAACGGTGATACAACACTTGATAATTCGGTTGTAATGATTAACTCAAGTGGAGATGTTGTTACAAACGGTTTAAAAGCAAAAGATGCATTCGTATTTATTAATGCTAAAGATATTAAGGCAAAAGATATTGATACATCTGTATCGGATTCTTCCAAATTCATTTCATATCTTGAAACGGCTAATGAAAAATTTGCAGTCGATAATAATATGACAATGAAAAATACTATATTGAACTCAAAATACACGACAAACATTGCAGTCGGCGGAGCAGGCGATTTCAATACAACAGTATTGAATATTCCTAACGCTAATGCACAATTCGGTTCATTAAAGACCGAAAACACAATGGTTAGCTTACAAAATAACCAAGCAAATAACACAATCAGCGTAACTGGTGATTACACAGTTGCTGGCGACAACTTGTTCTATATGGACTTTGACCCTGCAACTGGTGCATACGATAGAGTTCACGTCGGTGGTGCAATCACTGGTGCTGACGGTGCAACAATCACAGTTAACTCAAATCTTGTTAACAAAGGTGATGTTGCGAACGGATACCAAATCTATGATGTATTCCAAGGAAATAACGGTGTCAGTGGCGTAAGTTTCGGTTTGCAAGGCGAAACGGCTTACTCAACGGCATTGGCTAATTACCAAATGGAATCACTCGGAAGTGGTAAGTACGCATTTAGACGTACAGGTTACACTCCAACGGCATTGGTTAACCCTGTTGCAGTTCAACTTGGTGGCTTCTTGACACAAGTTCAAACTTACGATACGGCATTTGATAACCTCGATATGGTTATGATGTTGCCGATGACTGCATACGGCCCAAACAGATATGCAGTTGAAGACGAAGAAGCAATGGTTTACTCACCGTTGTTCATTCCTGAACTCGAAAAAGGCGTATGGTTCAGACCGTTCGCTAACTTCGAAAATGTTGATATGCACCAAGTTGGCGGAAAAGTAGATTCACAAACCTACGGTGCGTTAGTTGGTGGCGACACTGCGTTGAAAGATTTGGGTAACGGCTATCAAGGTATGATGAGTGCTTATGTAGGTTATACAGGTGCACATCAAGATCTCGACGGTGTTGCTAACTATCAAAACGGCGGCGTTGTCGGTGTAACTGGTGCAATTTACAAGAACGGCTTCTTCAGCGGTTTGACAGTCAGTGCTAACGCAAGCGGCAATAGTGCATCAACACCTTATGGCAGCAATGACTTCTTTATGTTGTCAGCAGGTGCAGCATCAAAAACTGGTTATAACTGGGAACTCGCAAACGGAAGATTTATTATCCAACCAAGTTGGTTAATGTCATATACATTTGCTAATGTATTTGACCCGAACGATATTGCAGGCATGAAGGTTGACTCAAGTGCACTCCACGCAGTTCAACTTGCTCCTGGATTGAAATTCATCGGAAACTTCTCGAACGGATGGCAACCATACTTGACAGTTGATTATCGCTTCAACATCTGCGATAACGCTGATTACAAGGTTGGCGTAGTTGACTTACCTGACGCAAGAGTTAAATCATATATCGAATATGGTTTAGGTATGCAAAAACGTTGGGGAGACAGATTCACTGGTTACGGTCAATTCCTCGGCAGAGGTATTGGCAGAAACGGTGTCGGTTTGAACCTTGGTATGCGTTGGATGGTCGGCGACGGCAGAAACCCGAGATAAAAATATACCGTATATTCGAAAAACCCACGAGAAATCGTGGGTTTTTTGTTGGAACGTTGTTATAAATCTGTTTCTTTTTAGAAAATTAATTAGAACATTGTTGTGTGCCTCTTGAGGAAGTTTTGATGGTTTAGATGATAAATTCATCGTTCAAAACACAAAATCACATTGAGAGGGTTTTGAGGGCTTTGTTTTTGCGTTAAAAAACCCGCTTGACTTTAGCGGGTTATGAAAAATACAATTTTGATTTTAAATTTACACCAATTCTTCAACTTCATCGAGGTTTACAGATTTTTCTGCTTTGTAAAGGTCATAAGCATTTTGGAGATTCATCCAATATCTTGGTGATGTATTGAAGGCTTTTGCCAATCTCAAAGCGGTTTGTGCTGTGATACCGTTTTTGCCGTTGACAAGTTCTGAAAGTGATTGTCTTGACATGCCGATATTTGTTGCTGTTTTGGAGATTGAAAGCCCATTTTCCTTAAGATAAAGTTCGTTAAGAATTTCTCCTGGGTGCGGAGGATTATTAATTGACATAATTTACCTCTTTTCGTAATTATTTTGAGGGAACGAGTCTAAACACTAATTTTTTGCCGTTTCCGACAGAAATTGAATATGTTCCGTTCTTGCGAACTTTTTTGAAATCGAAAGATGGGATTTTGCAATCTTTAATTTCGTCGGCAGCATCGAGTTGTGCCAAGATGAGTCGCAATCTGTCCTTGTCAACGCCTTCGATTTCGTCGTCAAGTCCCTCGTTGTAAAACTTTTCAAGATTTTTATTTTTGAACGATTTAATCATGTCAATATTTTACGTCACCCTATAATAAAAAGTCAAATTATATGTCGAAATGTTGCGATATTGCTTGAATAAGACCGTCAACATTTGCTTGCAGGTCTTGATAATTACCCTCGTTTTTGATGATATAATTCCAATTCTTGAAGTCATCGAGTGCTGTTTCTGTGTAGTCATTTTCTCTTGAAAGTTGACCACGTTTTGAGCGTGCTTCTGCCGATGCTTCTACCCGAATACAGAAGGCATTACAGGCTTTGAAGGTGTCAACCTCAAACGGCATGCGAACATCTGGCACGATAATGTTACCATCTTGTTCGAGAATTGTTTTAATCCAATAATCTTGACTTATTGCACGGCCTTCGTTTCCGAGGGCGATTAGGTCTGGTCGATATTGAGATTTATTTTTCTCAATTTCTTCGACAGACAAACCTGTTCTTTCTGAATATTTAATTTTAATTGCGTCAGCGAGACCTATTCTACGGAAAGACGGTAACCTTTCCAAAAGGATTTTGGCTACCGTATCTTTACCGCAAAATTGCTTACCTGACAAAGTTATGATGAATTTTGCCATTTTTCTTAATCTTTAATTTTTAAACTGATTCTTCTGTCGTCGGGGTTGAATTTCAAAATCACTGTTTGGATTTTGTCTCCGACTTGAAGAGTTTTGTTGTTTTTATTTTGCCATTCTGTCAAATCAGAGTTGGGCAAGAGTGCTTCTACTCCGTCAATAACTTCGACAAATGCACCGAAATGTTTGATGCGAGTGATAGTGCCTTCAACTTCGTCTCCTTCTTTGATTTTTTCTTTTGCTTCAATCCATGGATCGGGTTCGAGGTTTTTGAGGCTAAGGCTGACACGTTGTTTGTCGTAGTCAATGCCGATGATTTCAACTTCAATTTCGTCGTTGATTTTGAGGACATCTGACGGGTGGTCAATCCATTTCCAAGAAATTTGTGACAACGGAAGCAAACCGTCTACGCCGCCAATGTTAATAAATGCACCAAAATCAGTAATTCTGACGACTTCCCCTTTGATTTTATCGCCGACTTCGATTTTTGCAAATGTATCACGTTTTGTTTCTTCACGGTCATCTGCATAAACTTTTTTATTTGAAAGAATGAAGTTGCCTTGTTGAGCGTCCATAGAGAGGATTTTGAGTTCAATTTTTGAACCAATCATATCTTCAGTGACTTTCGTGCGTAAGTGACTTGAAGGAACGAAACCTTTTACGCTGTTAACTTCAACGAGAACACCGCCTTTAACAACGCCAGTGATGACGCCTTCGACTGTTTCGTCTGCTGCTTTTTTGTCTTCAAGTTCACGCCAATTATAAGCGGTAGCAACTCTTTTGTATGAAAGGAGAAATTTTCCGTCCTCATCTTCTTCTTTGATGATTAAAAATTCATATTGCCCATTTTTCTTCAATGTTTCTTCGATAGGTGTATCGTTGTTGACTTTTGCTTCTTTCATCGGAACGAATGCTGCCGTTTTTGCACCGATATCGACCGTAACACCAGTATTATCGTATCCGCAAACGATACCTTTTACCAAATCACCTTTTTGAAACCCATAATCATACTTTGCTAAAAGTGCTTCAAATTCTTCGTCTGTAAATTTTTCTTGCTCCATATATCTCTCCTCATTAACCAATACTATATTTTACACTTTTTTTTGAGTTTTTTTTCGGATATTAAATAAATTTTTACATTTTTTAGTATTTTGTTTTTTTATTCTTGGAAAACTCATAGAAAAATGCAATAAAAAAGCCCCTTTTGGGGCTTGAGAAAATTGAATGAAGAGTTTGTTAATTTTATCCGACATATGAACTGTAAAGCATTTCTGACATGTTGTTTTCTTTTAATTTTCTTAATGCTCTTGCTTCAGTTTGGCGGATACATTCTTTTGTTACGCCAAAAATGTGGCCGATTTCTTCCAATGTTTGGCGTTGTTCGTTGCACAATCCGAATCTCATCTTGATTACGCTGCTTTCACGTTCTTTTAATGTGCCTAAAAGTGAGTTTATATCTTGTGATAAATTTTTGTATTCTGCTTCGTTTTGTGCTGATGCTTTTTTGTCTTGGATAATTTCGCTCAATGAAAGGTCGTTTTGACCGTCACCGTCGAAGTTGCTGTCTAATGACAATGTTTTGTTGAAAGCATTGAGGTAAAGGTTGATTTTGTCTGATTCAATATGCATTTTTTCTGCAACTTTTTCGGGCGAAACAGTGTCGTTGATTGCTCTTTCCATTTCTGCTTTTACTTTTGAATATTTAGAAAGAGTTTCTTGAATGTATACGGGGATTTTCATCGAGTGTGATTGTTCTGAAATAGCCTTGAACATTGCTTGTTTAACCCACCATGTTGCATAAGTTGCAAAACGGTAGCCTAATTTGTAGTTGAACTTATCAACAGCAGTCATAAGACCGAGATTGCCTTCTTGAATGAGGTCATAGATTGAAAGTCCGCCTGTGTGGGGCATTTTTTTTGCAAGGCTTACGACCAATTTCAAGTTATTTTCGATTAAAATCGATTTTGCTTCGATAGAACCTTCTTTTGCGAGTTTTGCAAGTGCTTGTTCTTCTTCTGCTGAAAGATTTTCAAATTTTGACACTTTCGAAATGTAAGCATTAAGGTCAAAATCACCGTTTGCAGATACGTTTTCCTTGTTCAAATTCTTCATTCTTCTCTCCTCGTTTATGTGTGTAACTCTTATGTGTTCTCGATTCTCAGCATTGTAAGTTTGCCGCTCAAAAATGTGCGGCATCGAAATCAGACCTCTTAAAAATCGACAAGGCAATCAAAGCCACCTGTCAACAGGGTCTTTTTTCAGTGTTCGTGTTTATTTTGACAAGACTAAATAGATTTTTGGGAAGATTTTTAACTGCTTGGAGTATATACTCCGTATATACTTAATATATCAAATTTGAATTCAAAATTCAAGTGTTTGATTAAGAAATGTTAAGATGAATTAATTTTGTGTCATGGGGAATGTAAAATTTGTTAACATAATTCTGCCTGTAACTTGGCGAAGTGCTAGTGGCTGTTGATGTTTACAATGTTAACGAAAGTTGTGCAGAAATGTTAAAAATATTGAGTTGTAATATTTCTTAATATAAATTTAATACAAAACGTCCGTATTTGACGTTGACTTGTGATAAAATTTCAGTATGTTATTGGTGGGAAGCATAAAGTCTAATAAGTCTGAAATCCTTTGGCGACGCTATGTTAAGTTGGTCAATGGTGGTGTTTCTCCTGAAAAAATTCTCGTTCTTTGTTTAAATTCTTATAAAAAAAAGATATTTATAGATAATATACTTGAAAACGTTACTGTCCCAATGGGCGGAAAGGTTAATGTTTCAACGTTTTACGGACTTTGTTACAATGCGATACTTGATAATTGGCCTGTAATCGAAAATTCTATAAGACAAGATGATTCTGTTATTTTGCCTAATCTTTGCGGTTTGCAGTTGTCGCAAGTTTTGCTTGCGAAAAGTATGAGTGGCGAGCGTTTCAAGGACTATTTTTCTAAAACAAATTTGCTTCATCAGATGTTTAAGCGGATTCAGTTGACGGTTTTGAACGGGCTTTCTGATGCTCAAGTTGCGGAAAAATCGGAGATTTTGGGCGAAAGTTTTTTTGATGATGCTGCAGGTGTTTATGATGATTTTCGAAAATTGACATTGAAGTATCGCAGTTTCGATTATTTGAGGCAACTTTCTGTATTGCCTTTTGTTCAAAAAAACACTGATTATTTTTCGAAAATTGAATATTTGTTAATAGATGATGCGGACGAGATAACTTATTCAGAGTTAAATTTCATAAAGAGTTTGAAGCCTCAGTTGAAAGATTGGATTGTGGCTTATGATGCTGATGGGGCGTCACGTTGCGGATATTTGAGTGCTTATAAAACGGCAGTCTTTGAATTTGAAAAAATATTTGACGAAAGGCCTGAAATACTGGAAGTTGATGATGTTTGGCAAAAAAATGCTGACATTACATATAATAATATTTTATGCAAAAATAAGACGAAACTTTCTAATTTTGAAATCTCATCTGCTGTAAAACGTCTGGATATGCTTGATTTGGCGTTTAAAAAAATAAAAGAATTATTGAACTGTCAGGTAAAGCCGTCAGATATTTTGATAGTGACGCCATTGGTTGACAATATGTTTAAAACAGCTTTTGATATTGAGTTTTCAGATGTTGATAAGCAGGTTTTGAATAGCAGTTTGAAACCTAAAGATAATGTGTTTTTGAGAAATGTTTTTACTGTTATTAAACTGAGTCATAAATCGTGGGGGAAAGAAGTCGATATACAGGATTTGAGGATTTTGTTTAATGAATTTTTAAGTATTCCTTTAAAATATTCAAGAAATGCAATTAATGTCTGTGTTGAGGCTCAAACTGCGGTTGATTTTCATTTTGAAAAAGAAAAATATCAACAGAAATATGTGGAATTTTGTGATTTCATAAAAAATTTGTCTGAAAAATCACTTTCTTTTTCTGCTGAAATTCTTGAAATATTCAATTTTCTTGCAAAAAACGGTATTTCTAAACGTGATTTAAAGAATTTTAATTTCTTTTTAAAAGAGGTGAAAAGTTTTGAAAACGCCTTTGGTAACTTAGATGAACAGGGGCGCAAGAAAGTGTTGACAGTCTTTGAAAAAGGCATTATCAGCGAAAATCCGTCGGTTGCTGAGGAAATCGAGAAAAATTCGATAGTTGTTTCTACTCCACAAAAAGTGATTGATTGTGAAATCAAGCGAAAATATCACATTTGGCTTGATGTTTCGAGTGATTTGTGGACTATGAGAGATATAGGAGTTTTGTATAATGCTTGGGTTTTCAATGCAGATTGGCAAAATCGTGAGTTCACGTTTGAAGATAATGCAAGACTGTCGAATGAGAAAAATGCCCGTGTGATAAGGAAATTAATGCTTTGCTGTGAAAAATCAATATTTGCATATCATTCGCAGTATGATTCTTCTGGTTATGAAAATTTTGGTAATTTGCAAACATTTTTTATTTCTGATGAAAAGCCCGAAAAGAATTCTGTTGCTTGGAAAATAGTTCCTCGTGAAGATCAAAAACCTGTTGTTGAATATAATGGCGGAAGGGCTGCTGTAAACGCAGTTCCGGGGGCTGGAAAGACGACAATTTTGATTGCATTGCTTGTTAAGTTGTTATCTAATGGTGTTTTCCCCTCTAGCGTATTCGTTTTGACTTATATGGAGTCTGCGGCTGCAAATATTCGGGAAAAAATAAAACTTGCTCTCCCTGATTTGACGGAATTGCCGAATATTTCGACCATTCATGGTTTGGCTTTTCGAATAATAAAAGAAAATAACCATTATACAAAGTTGAATTTGCCCGACAATATTGAGGTTGCAGATGATAATACCATTCAAAAATTTCTTCGAGAATGTATTGCGGAATTAAATTTGAATCAAGATGATTACGATGATTTCAAGGGGGGTATTTCTGCTGTAAAACTCTCTCCAAACGGGATTAAGCCACTTTTTTTACTCCAAAATAAAAAATATTTTTCAAAACTTTTTGATTTATATGAGCAAAAACTACGTTTGGCGGGGGTTATAGATTATGATGATATGCTTCGTTATTCTGTTCGGTTGGTCGATGAAAATGCCGAAATTAGGCAGTATTATTCAGACTTGTGTCATTTTGTAATCGAAGATGAGGCACAAGATTCATCAGAATTGCAGCAAAAATTGTTAAATTTACTTTCTGAAAAACATCAAAATTTGCTAAGAATTGGGGATATAAATCAAGCGATTACATCGTCATTTACCGATTCTGACCCAAAATGTTTCAAGAAATATTTTGAAAACAGTGTTCAAATGGTGATGAAAACATCTCAAAGAAGTGCCGTACAAATACAGGTTTTGGCGAATAATTTGATTGATTTTTCAAAGACACAGGACTTTTTGAAGGATACTTTTTTCGAGAGCAAGTTAACACCGACAGGTAAAAATCCAGAAACTGACAAAGTCCCGTCATTTAAGGTTTTTGATAATTTGAATGAGGAAAAGTTTTTTATTTTAAATAAAATTAAAGATAATATAAAAAGTGGCGAAAAATCTTCTGTGGCAGTGCTTTTGCGAAATAATTACCAAATTGCAGATTGGGCAAAGTTTTTATCAGAAAATGGTTTGAGTGTAACATTGCGTTCTGATATCCTTGAACAAAAAACTGTTTTTCGTGTTATTGCTGCTTTTTTAGATTATTTGCAAACACCATTTTCAAATCAATGTGTCCAACGGTTGATGAAAACATTTAATGACTGTAAAATTATAAAATTTTCAGATGCGGATTTTGATTTTGTGAAAAAACTTGAAAAGCCTTTTATATTGTCGGATTTAGAAGGTGTAAACGAATGCCTGACACGATTATGGTGGGAGTTGCAATTTAATAATGATTTATCTTATATGCCGCTTGACGAGGCAGTTGTGCGTATTGGATTGCGTTATTTTTCAACCCAAAATGAAAAGACAAATATATTTTTAATTTCAACAATCGTGAAAAGGCTTGCAATTACTTATTCTTTGCAAGAAACTGTTCTTGAAAAACTTTGGCAAATTGCAAAAAGGCCAATTGGATCTTCGTTTAAATTTTTTGATGAAGAAGACCAACAAAACGAATGCTCTGTAAGGCTTATGACCCTTCATAAATCAAAAGGTGATGAGTTTGACGTGGTCTTTATTCCCGAATTGAGTGAGGAAAATTATTCGCTAACTCCTGAAAAAATCAAAATCAAATCAACTTTTGTTGAAGAGGTTAAAAAACTCCGCAATGGCTATAAGAACAGAACAATTGATGATATGAAAAAAGAAATTGCGGAAGAAACCTTGAGACTGTTGTATGTTGGGATTACGAGGGCAAAAAAAGAACTTTATATTTCTTGCTCAAATAAAAACAAATATTCTAAAAAGCAAACTCCGTCTGTAATTTTTTCAAAGGTTGGAGGGAAAAACGAATGATAGCAGTAACTTCTGGCATGTTGAAAACATATTTAGAGTGTCCTCAAAAATACAATCTGATTTATAATGAACAGGTTGAAATTCCTTCTGATACCGAGTTTTCAGAAGTAGGGAAGAAAATTCACGCACTTATTAACTACAAATTTCAGGGTTTTGATATCCGAAAACAGTTACATTTATTGGATTTAGAAAAAAATAGAAATTTGTATTCTTTATGGCAAAACTTTTTGTCATTCAATATTGATACAGTTGAAAAATCGGAGTTTACTTTTACTGTTCCTTTTTCTGCAAAAATCAAACTGACGGGAAGAGTTGACGCTATTCGAAAAGTCAATAATGGCTTTGAAATCTTGGATTGGAAAACTGGAAATTTTAAAAACATTGACCCTGAAAAAGACATGCAAACTGTTATGTATCTTTTTAGTATTTACAAACTATTTGAGTGTCAGGGGTTGGTTGACAGTCCTTTGGAGTTGTCGTTGACATATTGTTTTTTGAAAGAAAAGACTTTAACAACGGTGCGGTTTTCCATAGATAAATATGAAAAATTTGAACAAATTTTAAAAAAAGAAACTGATAAGATTTTGAATTTTTCGACAAATTTAGAAAAAACATCAGAAAATTGCATGCATTGTTCCTTTAAAATTGTTTGCAATCAGGCTTTAATACGGAAATAAAATGTGCTATAATTATAGTAAAAAAGAGGTGATTGATTATGGCAACAACTCATGGCTCTCTTGAAAATGAAATTATGAATGCTGTTTGGTCTTTGGAAGAATCTGCCGAAGATTGTGATAATTTAAGCATTTCAGTTTCTGATGTTTCGGATTTCATAAATTCTTTTGGTACTCCAAAGGCTTACACGACCGTAAAAACAGTCATGGACAGGCTTGTTGATAAGGATTATCTTGAACGTGAAAAATGTGGCAAAAAATTCTTTTATTCTTCAACTTGTTCAAGAAGCGAACGTGCAAGCAGTGCAATAAGAACGCTTGCTGGACAATATTTTAACAACGATATCAAATCATTAATGAAGGCTCTCGAGAAAGAATGTTTAAAGAGTTAGCCCCCGAGATTGATTATTACCGCAAAAAAGCGAGCGAGTTGATTAGATGTGTTTTAGCAAAGCGAATGCCTGTCAGACAGGCACTTTTGGCTTATCCGAAAGATGTTCTTGACAAATCTGTTCAGGCATCTTGGCATGCACTGTGTCACCTTGAGGCAGACAGTGAATTGAGGGAAAAAGACCCTGAATACGCAGAGGAGCAGGATTATTATCTTGCGGAAATTGCAGATACTCTTTCTCGTGGCGAGGAGTTGCCGTTTAACATCATTGATGCGTACAAGCAATATTACGACTTGCCGTTAACCCCTCACCGTGATGGACTTTGGGGTTTTTTGTCGAGTTTGCAAAACTTTTTGAGTGTGAAAAAATAATTATTTTTCAAGTTCCAAAAGTTGCTTATAGAGTTTCTTTTGCTCGTCTGTGATTTTTTCCGGAAGTCCGATTTTGATTTTTGCGTTCATATTACCGTAGCCTGACGGTTTTTTCGGTAATCCAAGATTTTTGAGTCTCATTGTTGCACCGTTATTGGTCATTGGCGGAATTTTAATTCCGACTTTGCCGTGCAATGTATCAATATCTTTTTTAGCACCTAAAACAGCCTCGGCAGGCGTAATTGTGATTTCTTTTGTAACGTCTGAACCGTTTATTTCATATTCAGGGTCAGAAATTTTTACGATAAGGTACAAATTGCCTACTCTGCCGTAGTTATCGGTATTTCCTTCGTTTGCAAGTCTGATTTTTTGACCGCTTTTAATTCCTTTTGGAATTTTTACTTTGATATTTTTTGATTTGTTAATGAATCCAGTTCCGCCGCAAGACGAACAATAGCCACTCTGTCCGTTACATTCGTGGCATTTTTCCATATTTGCGATACGGATTGTTTTTGTCGATTCTGACATCAAATCGCTTGCTTTAAGGGTGATTTCTCTTGTTATATCAAGGTTTTCAGAGGGTGCTTGTTGGCGTCTTGATTGTTGACGTCTTGATTGTTGTTGATAGCCACCACCTGCGTTAGCAAAGTTGCCAAAATCGTTGAAGTTAAACGATTGAGTTTTTCTTTTGCCGCCCATTAAGTCGCCAAAAATAGAGCCGAAAAAGTCTGAAAATCCGCCCAAATCTTGAAAGTTTGCACTTGTATAACCGCCTGCATTATTGAAATTAAAGTTTTCAAATCCTGGGGGTGGTGTAAAGTCTGAGCCAGATTGCCAATTTGCCCCTAAACTATCGTAACGACTACGTTTTTCCTTATCGGACAAAACTTCGTATGCTTCGTTGATGTTTTTGAATTTTTCAACGGCACTTGGGTCTTTGTTGACGTCTGGGTGGTATTTTCGAGCCAATTTTCTATATGCCGATTTGATTTGTGCTTCGGTTGCATTTCTTTCTACGCCTAATGTTTGATAGTAATCTTGATATTTCATCTTTTCCCTCACTACTTAAATGATAATATAAAAATCGAAAATTTCGTTATTTTTAATTATTTCTTAATTATGAATTTTTATTATTAATTAGACAATCGCTATGCTTGTAGTATAGTTTTTTGTATGTGTAAGTTTTTCAAAATCATATTATTGTCAATATTTTTCTTGACATCGAGTGCGTTTGCAGCAGACTCGAGATATGTTTTGTATCCCAACGGCAGTGCACAAAGTGGTCAAGTTGAAAAACAATCCGTTCATTCTCATGAACCGACGGAAGTTAATATTATGCAACTTGATAATATGATTCCAAATTATGATAAATCCTCAAATAACCCTCAAGGCATAACTTTGCGGGTAAATCCTATCCCTAATGCGGCAAGAGTTCCTGTCGAAGGAATTGTTTACGAAACGAGTGATTTTCCGATTAGTCATATTGACCCAAAAACTGGCGAAAATGGTATAAATACTACATATCCAGGGTTTCGTGGGGCAAATGAATTAATAGTTTACACCCCGACTTACGGACTTCGCACGGGAACAAATGAATTTGGCTCCGAGGCTTCAGTTGTCGGAAATACCGTTGTAAAATTCGGTGGTGCTGATTCAATTATTCCAAATGGCGGTTTTGTCATAAGCGGTCACGGTAAGGCAAAAACTTGGATTCAAAAAAATCTGCTTTTAGGTGCAAAAATCTACGTCGATTTTGACAAGAAGCGTGTATATTCTTACATTACGCCTGATACATACGTTTTTGAGGTCAATGAAAAAATCAAAGATACTCAAGCCGTGATGAGTTATTACAGAATGATGGACGCTGAATATGATGGACGTCGGACAATTAGTTTTCTTAATCGTGCGAAAGATTATTTACGCCGTGCAGAACGCCGTCCCGACAGAGCAAGCGGCTATATTACTCAGGCAAAAGTTTGTGTAAATTCTGCTCTTGAAAATGCAATTCCGTACAGGGAAGATGAATTTAAGGGTATTTGGATACGTCCTGTTGAGCATAATGAGACGGAAATCGCCCTCGCTGTTGAAAAATTGAAAGAAGCAGGCGTAAAAAACGTATTTTTGGAAACATATTTTCATGGAATGACAATTTATCCGAGTGAAGTTATGGCAAGATACGGTTTTATTCCTCAAAGGGGCGAATTTATTGGCTTTGACCCACTTGCAGTTTGGATAAAAGAATGTCATAAACATGATATAAAATTGCACATTTGGTTTGAAACTTTCTATCTTGGCAACAAACCGCCGAGATGCAGTCAAAAACACATCTTGTCCGTAAATCCTGAATGGGCAAACAAGACAAAAATACTGGCGGATTCTGACGAAATTTCTAAATCTTCGGCAGAGTGGAACGGATATTTTCTTGATCCTGCAAATCCAGAAGTCCAACAATTTTTGTGCGAATTGATGTCAGAAATGTTCCAAAAGTACCGCCCTGACGGAATTAATCTCGATTACATCAGATATCCTTTGGGGGCACAAAATAGAACTGATGCTTCGAAAGGCACTGAATGGGGATATACGAAAATTGCCCGTGAAGAATTTCAAGAATTATACGGCGTAGACCCAGTAACCTTAAAAGTTGCAGACCCTTTGAGAAAGGTTTGGTTCGAGTATAGACAAAATAAAGTTACTGATTTTGTCGAAATTACAAGAAATTTAACAAAAAAATATAACGTAACCTTTACTACAGTAGTGTTTACGGATAAAACAAAAAGTCTCGAGACAAAAATGCAGGATTGGCAAACTTGGAGCAGAAGAAATCTCGTAGATGCTTTCACTCCAATGATTTTGACCACTGATAGAAAAACTGCATCGACAATTGTTCGAGAAATGAAAAACAGTATGACTCCCTCAACAAAACTCTATATGGGCATTTATGTAATGTATATGGATGCTCCCGTGGACGAACTTTTAATGCAAATTCACGAGATGAGAAAAATGCACGCAAATGGCGTGGTGTTCTTTGATTATGCACATTTCGCCGAAAAATACCGTGATGCACTGTCTGTAAGAGCATTTAACCCCGAAAGGAGATAAATTATGGCTAAAATAAAATTTACTAAAATGCAAGGTTTGGGCAATGACTTTGTTGTTTTAGATTATGAAGAATACAAAAAATCAAACATGGACAAAGCAGAACTTGCAAAACGCTTGTGTGACCGCCATTTTGGGGTTGGTGCAGATGGATTGATGATAGTTAACCCTAACCCTGAAAAAGCTGAAACTGGTTGGTTTTTCTATAATTCTGACGGTTCGATTGCACAAATGTGCGGAAATGGTATCAGATGTTTTGCAAAATATGTTCACGAAAAAGGTTTGATTGACAAAACAGAATTTAGTGTGGATACGCTTGCAGGCAAAATTATCCCGAAACTCAACAACGACGGCACTGTTACGGTTGATATGAACAAACCAGTCCTTGAGCCTGAAAAAATTCCAGCGAATGTTTCTTCAAATTTGAATTTTGAAGTAGTTTCTTGTGGAGAAAAATTTGTAGCAAATGCTGTCAGCATGGGCAATCCACACTGTATTATTTTTACTGATAAAGATACAAAATCAGCAGCGTTGAAATATGGTTCTGAAGTTGAAAATAGCCCGATTTTTCCAGAAAAAACGAATGTTGAATTTATAAAAATTCTTTCTCGTTCTGAAATCAATCTTGATGTTTGGGAAAGAGGCTGTGGCATCACTCTTGCTTGCGGTACAGGTGCTTGTGCATCTGTCGTTGCGGGAATTTTGAACGGATATCTTGATAACAAGGTTAAGGTCAATCTCCCTGGAGGTGCACTTATAATCGAATGGAACGGCTCAAAAAATGATGCCGATCACAGTGTTTTTATGACAGGGCCTGCAACTTTTGCTTTTGTTGGCGAAATTGAAGTATAGCCTTGAAAATCGGTACAATCGGTAAGTTGATTTTTTCCAAAGAGAAAGTAAAATTTATTTATGACACTTTTGAAAATCGAAAACTTAAATGTCTTTTTTAACCTGCAATCAGGCAGGTTTCAGGCATTGCACGATGTTTCTTTGGAACTTGATGAGGGAAAAATCCTTGCACTGGTAGGCGAATCAGGTTCTGGAAAATCAATGACGGCAATGTCGATTTTGAATTTACTCCCAAATACGGCACAGATTGACTCGGGAAAGATTTTTTATAAAGGTGAAAATTTGTTAGATTTTTCGCCAAAACAAATGCAAAAAATACGAGGAAAAGAAATCGCCTTGATTCCGCAAGATCCCATGACCTCTTTAAATCCGCTTTATACTATCGGAAATCAACTTTTGGAAGTTATTAATCTTCATAAAGGTTTGTATGGCAAAGATGCTGAAAAATACGCTATTGAGGCACTTGATGCGGTCAAAATGCCTGATGCTAAAGAACGATTGAATGCTTATCCTCACCAACTTTCAGGCGGAATGAGACAACGGGTTGCAATTGCGGCTGCACTTGCTTGTGATGCAAAAATTATTATCGCAGATGAGCCTACAACGGCACTAGATGTGACTGTTCAGGCACAAATTATTTCGCTTTTGAATGAAATTAAAAATAATTTTGGCACATCTGTGATTTTGATTTCTCACGATTTGGCTCTTGTGTGTGAAAATGCAGATGATACGGCGGTTATGTATGCCGGTTCTGTCGTTGAATATTGTCATGGAAAAGATTTGTTCTTTAATCCAAAACACCCGTATACACAAGCATTGATTGCATCTTTGCCCAATGTTAATAATGAAAATTTGAAAACTATCACGGGAATGCCACCCTCAATTCGAGATAACTTCGTCGGCTGCCCGTTTGCACTAAGATGTGACAAAAAATTTGACGAATGTGAAAAAATTAAACCGACTTTGAAACAAATTTCTGAAAACACTGCTGTTTCGTGCTTGTTATACGAAAATTCTCTATAATTTTGCTCGATTTTTAGCAAAAAAAATGTTTGCCGAATTGTAGCAAACATCAAATAAACACGAGGATATTAGAGAGAGAGAGTAAATCTTGTTTATCGGCTCTACTACTGCTTTAGAGAGCCATTTGAAATATCCTCTTTACTCTTTTATAAAGTATTTTTCTCTTCAAAAATTGCCTATTTTTTTACAAAAAATTAGAAAACCCCATGGTGGTGGGGCTTTGCGTAATTGAATTTGTTTTAATAAAAGTTAATAAAATCCGGAAATGCTTATGAATAGTAACTTTTAACGATTGCTTTGATTGTTTCGTTTTTAAGGTTAGAAAGGATTTCGTCCTTGTCGGTATAAGAAAGTGCATCAAATTGTTTAAGAGTCGAAAGTCCTTCGCAAATGAGGGTTTCGTCATCATTTTCATAAATCATGTCTAAAATTTGAGGAACGGCAGATTTTATTTCAAAATCTTTAATTACTCCAAGTGCAGACATTGCACGGGTTTTGTCCTTGTTTAATTCTTCACTGACGAGTGATTTCAAATGTGACCAAAATCCGTCTCCGAAACAGTTCAAAAGCCCTTCGACAGTAATTAATTCGTCCTTTGTGTTTTTATCTTCGTCAAAGGTATACTCGTCACTTCCGCAAATTGTTGCAAATTTTGATTTTGCACGGAGTAAAACCGTTGCAACTCTTGACTTTAAGTCGCCATTGCAAAGTTCTGATAACATTCCGAATACATCATAAAGTTCAAAATCAAAAACTTGCGAAAGCGGCAAAATTTCTCCGAAACCGACCAAAATATTATCAATTACGGTCAAAGCATTTTCCAAATCTTCTTTGATTAACGTCGGAAGTGGCGTCAAATAAGCGATTTTGCCTGCAAAATTTTCGGGCATGCCCGATTTTTTAAGCACCTCAAAAATTTTTTTCATTGGAGGATTTTTGATGTATGAAACGAAGAAATTTAAACCTTTTAAAGTTTCAAAATCATCGTCACTGTTGAGTTTTTCAAGTGCAATCAAATAAGATTTTTGCTCGTTCAAAACTCCCAGTGCAGATGCACTTGCATCGGCAAGATTTTCGTCCTCATCAAAGGCATTTTGGATTAATTCTTTCACTGCCAAAAGATCGGGCGAAAGTTCGTAAAACCTTGTTGCGTAAGTCTTTTGAGCGGTAGAACCGTTCTTTAGCAAATCAAGCATAACAGGTTTGATTTCTTCATTGCCAAAAACTTTGAAAGCAGAGGCGAAAACCCTGTCATAATCTTGCGAATAGACATTTAGGAAGTTCAAAAGATTTTTATAATTTGATGCCCTTAAAGATTTCTCAAAACGCTTGCAAACATTATCTTTTATGAAAGGAAAGAGAAAATCGGATTGTTTAACAAGTTCCTCAAAAACGTTTACGTCAGAGGAATTAATCATCTCGACGACAGCCTCAACCGCTTTGTTTTCGTCCTTTGCTGTGATAGTTTTTACTTTTTGCTTAATATTTTTCATGTCAAAATTATACCATGTTTTTGGTAAATTTGTAATAATCATCGCAATTTCAATCGTCTGTATTAAAAAAGAAAACCACCGAATCGTGTGAAACGGTGGAATATTTTAACATTAAATCCCAAAAAATAGCACGGGACAGATTCGAACTGTCGACATCACGGGTATGAGCCGTGTGCTCTAACCAACTGAGCTACCGTGCCATACCTCTTATTATTCTTGCTGAAAAAATTTTTTCAACCCCTTTGTTACAAAAACATGACTTTTTTGTTGAAAATTGATAAAATATATCTCGTGAACTCCACTCGGGCAGTTTATTTTTTGTCAATTTTTATTAAATTGAAACAAAAACGAGGGCTTATGAGAAAAATTTTATCGTTAATTTTGATATTGTTCATAACTTCGACCTCTGCATTTGCAGGTGAAATCGTTAAATCGAAGTTAAAAAACGGACAAACGGTTATTGTTAAAGAGGTTAAGAACAATCCGATTGTTATGATTGACACTTGGGTCAAAACGGGTTCGATAGATGAAAACGATTGTAACAACGGGGTTGCTCACTTTTTGGAGCATTTGTTTTTCAAAGGTTCAAAAAATTATCCTGACAACCAGTTTGATAAAATTTTAGAGTCTAAAGGTGCATCGACAAATGCCGCAACCAGCAAGGATTTTACTCATTTTCACATTTTAATTCCTTCAAAAGATTTTGAAACGGCGTTGAAACTCCATGCCGACATGCTCACAAACCCTCTCGTTCCGCCAGTTGAACTGAATAAGGAACGTCAGGTTGTAATTCGTGAAATCGAGCGTAGTAACGATAATCCGCAAAGAATTTTGTATAACAATTTTACAAAATCTCTTTACAAACAACACCCTTATCGTAGGGAAGTCCTTGGTACAAAAGAGATTATCGCCAATATTCCTCGTGAAGAAATTATGAATTTTTACCAAAAACATTATGCCCCTGAAAATATGATTACGGTCATTGTAGGAGACGTAAATGCACAAGATGCAAACGTTTTGGTTCAAAGATATTTTTCAAACGGATTGAAAACCGAAAAACCTCAAAAACGTAATTATAAGCAAGACAAACGTCCCGAAAAGCAAGTGGTTGTTACCTCTCAACAAGACGTAAACACAACGTACATGCTTATGGGTTTCAAGTGTGGTCAAAAAATTACGGACAAAGATTCCTATGCACTTGATTTGTTGGCAACATTGATGGGAGATGGTCGCTCTTCTGTGCTTTATAAAGAATTGAAGGACAAAAGTCGCTTAGTACAAGGCGTTTCGGCTGGTCATTCTTCAAGTTTAGAAGATTCAATTTTCTTCGTTTCCGCCAATTTGAACGGGCAAAATCTTTCAAAAGTTGAAAACAAAGTTTTTGACATAATAAAAGATTTTCAGACGAAAAATGTTGCACCGTCTGACTTAGAGCGAGCAAAGAAAATGATTGAGCGTGACACTCTTTACACTCGAGAATCCGTTTCTGCAACTGCATCTGAAATCGGCTATTGCACTTTATTGACGGGCGATTGGAACTTTTACAACGATTATCTTTCGAACATCAAAAAAGTGACGGTGGAAGATATCAAAAAAGTTGCTCAAAAATATCTCGACAAAAACCATGCCATAATTTCTGTTGTTAATCCGAAAACTCAACAGCCACAAGATGAAGAGACGAAATCTTGTGCGGTTGAAGAATCAAAAACAGTTACCGTTTCTCCGGAAAAATACTACAAACCGAAGGCACACGATGGTGTTGTGACAAGCACTTCCGGTAATTTAAAGAAACTTTTGATTGATAACGATGCAACTTTGCTCACTGACATTCACAAAAACAATGAAATCATTGCAATGACGGTGAAAGTTAAGGGTGGAAATTATATTGACAAAACAAGAGGGCTTTCTTCAATCCTAGGAAACGTTATGCTTAAAGGAACTGAGCGTTATCCGAAAGATGATTTTGTGCGAATCACAGAAGAAAACGGCATAAAGATTTTTACCGAAGCGGACAAGGAATATTTTACTTTGACAATGCAATGTGCAAAGCCTGATTTGCCGCTTGCTATCGATGTTTTGAACCAAGTTGTAAATCATGCGACATTGTCTGCTGATGAGATTGAAAAGGCAAAAAATGATGCAATTTATGCCATAAAACAATCCCGTGACAGTGCGACAAACGTTGCATTTGAGGAGATTTCGTCTGCACTTTGGCAAAATACTTTCTACGACACAACGGGTAAACTTTTAGAAAAAACCATTCCGACAATCACTCCGAACGATGTTCAAACACGCTATGCGACTTTATTTGACCCGAAAAACACTGTTGTTGCGGTTTGTGGAGATGTTACAGAACAAGAAATGATTAATCTTGTTGGGGATATTTTTAACTCGAAAAATACCGCCAAGATTGACTATTCCGATTATCAAAATCTTTTTAAACCGATTGAGAAAACTGAAACAATTGTAAAAAATCAAGGTAACGAGGCTGCTTGGGTCGTAATCGGCTGGAAAACGGACAGTATTGTTGACCAAAAAGATCGTGCGGTTGTCCGTGTGATTAATGCAATTTTAGGTTCGGGTATGAGTTCGAGATTGTTTACTGAAGTAAGGGCACAAAAAGGCTTGGCGTATGCGGTTGCATCGACAATTCCTTCTGGCGTAAATCAAGGTGCGTTTATGGTTTACATCGGAACTGACCCCAAAAAGGTTGATAGTGCTGAAGAGGCAATGCTTTTCGAGGTTGACAGATTGAAGAAGGAATTCGTTTCTGAAGAAGAACTTGAAAATGCAAAAAATAAGGTCAAGGGAAGTGCAATTCTTGCACAAGAGTTGAATTCTGATAAGGCAGACACGATGGCGATTTCTGAAGTTTTCGGCAACGGTTACGATTTTTATAACGGACGATTTGACGAACTCATTGATGAGGTGACTTTGACCGATATCATTGCTGTTGCGAACAAATATTTTTCGAAACCTTATGTCGTAAGCAAAGTTCTTCCGAAAAAGTAATTTTCAAAATCGAAAATTTGTCGTATAATATCACCAAGGGCAAATGATGAATACGGCTGTTGTTAAAGACCAAGAATTTATTATTATTTCCTCAGAAGTCACAAACGCTGCAAAGGGTGTTGTGACAGAGGTTTTTGATGATGAAAGTTTTTCTCTTGAATTGAAAAGTTCGGAGAGATATTCTGTTAATGAAAAAGTTGATTTGTTCGCTGTTTCGGGCAGTGGGGTAATCTGTTTAGAATCGGAGTTGAAATCCGTTGATGGAAAGACTTTGATGGTCTTGAAGCCTTTCAAAGAAAAAGATATTCAAAGAAGAGAGTATTTGCGGGTCGAACTTAACAAAAATATTCTTATTTATACCGATGAAAAGACAATCCGTGCAACCGTTTTGGATATTTCAGCAGGTGGTGCTGCGATGATAACCGATACGGAAATGAAAAAGGATTTTGACTATAAATTTGATATTACTTTGGAAAAAGATATCTTGATTTCTTGCAAATTCCGCCCGATTAGAGTAAATTTGAAGGAAGAAAACAAATATTTTGTTTCGGGCAAATTTACGTTAATCAAAAACATTGACAGGGTTGCGATTATGCAATTCTGCATGAAAAAAACGTCTGAAAATCAGAATAAATAGCAGGTAAAGAAAAATGTCAAAACCGACAACTAAAAAGAACGCTAAACCAATGAAAAAAGCACCTATAAACCCTGACAAGAAAAGTTTTGTGGAAGTCATTGGAACAGAATTAGGATATATCAAACGAGGTGAAAAGCACTTGAATGCCGATTTTATGGGCGGTATTTTACTGATGTTAATCACCATTTTGCTGATTTTAGGGCTTGCGATTTTCACTGCGGTTAAAGATATTGAGAACGGGTTTGAAGAACGTAATTTCAGTATGTTGAAAACTCTTGCGAATAATATTTATTCGAAAATTGATTCTTCTTATGATGAAAATAACCTCGAACCTCTTCAAAACGTTGTTGACGGTTTTAGAAACAATAAAGCAGTTGCGTATTTGTTAGTTTTGGATGAGGACGGAAATGTTTTAGGTTCAACGTTTGCACTTCCAAAACCTGAGATTGACGTTGTGACAAACAGAGTAGCGACACAATTCTTATCGCAGGTTGGAATTACCGATACGATTGATTTTGACGGCAAAAAATGTGGTGCTGTAACGGTTTTTGTCGGATTTAACAACGACAAAATGTTTTCTGATAAAATTTCAGAACTTGCAAAAAGTTTCATCGGCGTATTTATATTATGCTTATTGCTTGGAGTTTGGCTTGCGGCGGGCATTGGCAGACGTGTAATGAAACCGGTCAAAGGATTGGTAAAAGCGACTGGTAAATTTGCGGAAGGTGACCTTTCAGACAGACTTGAAAAATGCAAATACGTTGAATTTAACGAACTTGTTGATTCTTACAACGGCATGGCTGATTCAATCCAAAAATTGTATAGTACGCTTGAACATCAAGTTCAAGAAAGAACGAGACAGTTGAACGATGCGATTAAGGAATTGCAAGATACTCAAGCAATGATGGTTCATTCAGAAAAAATGAAGTCTTTGGGTGAATTGGTTGCTGGTATTATGCACGAAATCAATAACCCGATTAACTTCATTTACGGCAATATGAGCCACTTGAAGAATTATTCGGAAGACTTGTTTGAATTGATTGACGATTTTGACAAATTCAAGGACGATTTGACTCCTGAACATAGGACTGAGTATGAAAAAATGCTCAAAGATATCGATTATGAATTTTTGAAGGAAGATTTGCCTGATTTGATTAAATCTTGCCACGAAGGAACAGAGAGAACGAAAAATATCATCTTGAATCTCAAAGACTTCTCGAGAATGGAAGAATCGGCTATAACAAACGTAGATTTGCCGAAGGAAATCGATTCTACGTTGAACATTTTGAACAACAAATTCAAACACGGTATCACGGTCAAGAAGGATTATCACGACGATGTTCCGAAAATCGAAGCATACGGCGGTCAGTTGAACCAAGTGTTTATGAATATTTTGGACAACGCTGCATTTGCTGTTGAAGGAAAAGAAAATGCCGAAGTTGACATCACGATTAGAAAAGATGCGAAGTTTGCATACATTGAAATCCAAGATAACGGCAAGGGCATGGACGAAGAAACGAAGGACAAAATCTTCAATCCGTTCTTTACAACGAAACCTGTCGGACAAGGTACTGGATTGGGCTTGTCAATCAGTTATAAAGTTATCAAAAACCATAACGGTACGATTGATGTTCAGTCGGAAGTTGGCAAAGGTACTAAATTCACGATAAAAATTCCATTGCTTTTTGAGGCAAGACAAACTGTTGCCGAGGAGAAAAAGAACGACATCGAGGTAATTTAATCCATGGAAATGTATAAGATTTTATTAGTTGACGATGAACCCGATAACCTTGCGTTATTGTATCGGACGTTGCGTGGCAAATATGAAATTACCAAGACGACCTCTCCTGTTGAGGCGTTGAAAATTCTTGACGAAAAGCACATTGACCTTGTAATTTCAGACCACAAAATGCCTGAGATGGACGGCGTAGAATTTTTGAAACGAGTTTATGACAAGCATCCTGACACAATGAGATTGCTTGTTACGGCTTATACTGACGCTACGATTTTGATTGATGCAATTAACTATGCGAAAATTTATCGTTACATCAAAAAACCTTATGAACCGAACGAACTTTTGCTCACGGTTTCAAATACGCTCGAATATTTGCAACTCAAATTGGATAATGCGGCGTTGATTAGCGACCTCAAGGAACTTTTTGCTGGGACGATTAAGGCGATTATTGAGGCAATGGACGCCAAAGATTCTTTCACAATGGGCAAGAGCAGACGTGTAACTTTTTATACTATGAAAATGGTTAAAAAGTTGGGGCTTGATAACGATACGGCGAATAAAATCGAACTTGCGGCAATGTTGCACGATATCGGTATGATTGGTGTTTCGGACGATATTATTTATAAAGTTGAAAAACTCAATGATAACGATTGGGTGGAAATTAAGAACCACGTTCGTCACGGTGTAAGGATTTTGGAAGATATTAAACAACTCAAAGATGTTGTCGAGTTGATTAAGTATCACCACGAATTTTATAACGGAAATGGTTATCCTGCTGGGCTTTCGGGAGATGCAATTCCACTTGGCTCAAGAATTATCGCAATCGCAGATGCTTATGATGCAATGATTTCAACTCGTGCATATCGTCAACCGAGGAGCGAGGAGCAGGCTATCGAGATTTTGCACAATATGAGAGGTATTCAGTTTGACCCTGATTTGGTCGAAGTGTTTGATAGCATTATTGATGAAGCAAGAGCGGAACTTAAAAAATACGAAGAAGAACATCCGCATTCTGCTGAAAGTTAGTTTTCGAATGAAGAAACCGACATGATTTTGAAAAAAAATTCGCAATGAAAAATTTGCGGATTTTTTGTTTTATTAAGATTTTTCCGTGCAAAATTATTTGTGATAAAATGATTTTGCAAATTATTTTATAAGGAATATAAATTATGAGAATGTCACGACTTTTTTTGGAAACTTTAAGAGATTTTCCGGCAGATGCTGAATGCACAAGCCACAAATTCCTCGTTAGAGCAGGATATATCAGAAAATTAACGAACGGTATTTATAACTATTTGCCGTTGATGTGGCGAGTTTTGAAAAAAGTTGAAAAAATTACTCGTGAAGAAATGGATAATGCAGGTGCACAAGAAATTTTGATGCCATTTTTGCAACCCAAAGAACTTTGGGAAGAATCAGGCAGATGGGGTGCATACGGCAAAGAACTTATGCGTGTAAAAGACAGACACGGCAAGGAAATGTGCCTTGGACCAACTCACGAAGAAATTGTGACATTTGTTGCGAGAGAAGGCGTTCGTTCATATAAACAACTTCCTTTGAATTTGTATCAAATTCAATCGAAATTCAGAGACGAAATCCGCCCGAGATTTGGTCTTTTGAGAGGTCGTGAATTCATTATGAAAGACGCATATTCTTTCGATAGAGATGTTGCGGGCATGGAAAAGTCTTATAAAATTATGGCAGATGCTTACACAAGAATTTTCGAACGTTGCGGCTTGGTAACAAAACCTGTTCAATCAGATTCAGGTGCAATTGGCGGAAACGTCAGCCACGAATATATGGTAATCACTCAAACTGATAGCGGCGAAGATAACGTTTTCTATTGCGATGACTGTGATTACGCAGCAAACTCAAACCACGCAATTTCTAATTTGCCTGAAGCAGTTACAGCAGGTGAATGGAATAAGGCTGAAAAGGTTGCAACACCTGACACTGGTTCGATTAAGGAACTTGCTGAATTTTTGAAAATTCCTGAAAGCATTATTTGTAAATGTTTGGTCTATATCGCTGATAAAGAGCCTGTATTGGTCTTGATTAGAGGAGATAAGACCGTTGAAGAAACAAAACTTATGAACGCTTTGGGTGCAAAAGAAGAAATCAGAACGGCTTCAGATGCTGAAATTGCCGAACTTATGGATAAACATGGCTTTGGTGCACGACCTGGATTTATTGGTCCTAAAGGTTTTGATGATATAAGAATTATCGCTGATAACACGGTTAAGGAACTCAAGAATTTTGTTATGGCAGTGAATGAAAATGACGTTCACGTTGTAGGGGCAAACTTTGGCATCGATGTTGACATGCCGAAGGAATTTGCGGACTTGAGATTGGTTGAAGCAGGCGAATTTTGTCCACAATGCGGCAAACCGTTAAAAGTTACAAGAGGTATCGAAGTCGGAAATATTTTCCAATTAGGCACGAAATATTCAGTTCCTATGGGAGCAACATTTACGGACGAAGATGGAAGCGAAAAGCCTTTCGTTATGGGCTGCTACGGTATCGGCATTTCACGAACGGCAGCAGCAGCAGTCGAAAGACACCACGACGAACACGGTATCAAATGGCCGATTGCGATTGCTCCTTACCATGTAACGGTTATCCCTGTTAACATTCAGGATGAAATGCAAATGAAAATTGCAGAAGAAATTTACGAAAAACTTCAAAAAGAAGGGGTCGAAGTTCTTATCGATGACCGTGACGACAGAGCCGGAGTTAAGTTTAAAGATGCCGATTTGATTGGTATTCCGCTCAGAATTACAGCCGGCAAAACAGTTCAGGAAGGACTTGTTGAATACAAAGTTCGTGAAACGGGTGAAGTTACAAAAATGACACCTGATGAAGCGGTTAAAACCGTTGTGGAAACTGTAAAAGCGGCATTGAACAAATAATGGAAGAAAAGTTGAAATTAACGATTGCACATTTGTATCCGAAATTGCTGAATATTTACGGCGATTTCGGGAATGTGCTTGCATTGAAACGAAGATGTGAGTATCGAAACATCGACTGCGAGGTTATTTCGGTGAATGTCGGTGATGAGATTGATATTGAAAAAAACGATATTTATTTTATCGGCGGCGGACAAGATAAACAGCAGATTGAAGTTTCAGAGGAAATGCAAAATCGGAAAGAAGTCCTGACCCAAGCGGCAAACGACGGTCGAGTGTTTCTTGCGATTTGTGGTGGTTATCAACTTTTGGGAAAATATTATCAACCTCACGACGGCGAAAAACTTTTAGGCATAGGCGTTTTAGATGCTTATACAGTTGCTGGTGATACAAGGTTTATCGGAAATGTTACAGCAGAGACAGATTTTCTTGAGCCGAAAACCCTTGTGGGCTTTGAAAATCACGCTGGATTGACTTATCTTGAAGAAGGTACTGTTCCGCTAGCGAAGGTTGTCGTTGGAAATGGAAATAATTCCAAAGACGGTGGCGAAGGTGCAAGGAAGAATAATGTTTTTGGCACATATCTTCACGGCTCAGTTTTGCCGAAAAATCCTCATTTTACGGATTATTTGATTAAAACAGCACTCGAGGTCAAATATCAAAAACCGATAGAACTTGAAAAACTTGACGATACGATTGAGATGAATGCTCACAACGATTTAATCAATAAAAAATATTAATTTTATTTTCCGTGAATTTTTTTTCGCAATTCAGCAAGTTTAGAGAGTTCCTGTTCGTTCAAAAGAGCCTGATTGCCGATAATTTTTGAGTAAACGTAAGTTTTTGCGTAAGTTTCAGCGGTTTCGATTTTGTGAAAAGCGTTTGTTAAATCAGAACCGCCCGAAACGATACCGTGGTTTGCCATTAAGACTGTGTCATAGTCGACAAATTCTTTGACTGTGTTGTCAACGAGTTGTTGAGAGGACGGCATTGCGTAAGGTGCAACGGGAATTTTGCCGAAATAGATGATATTTTCTGCAATAATCGGGGCGGAAAGTTCTTTCCTGCAAGCTGCAAACGCAGTGGCGAAGGGCGAATGGCAGTGAATAATCGCCTTGATGTCAGGACGTAATTTGTAAATTGCAAGGTGCATTTTCTTTTCTGACGAAGCCTTTTTGCCGTTTTCAAGTTCGTTGCCGTCGAGGTCGATTTCGACAACATCGTCTTCGTTCAAAAATCCGAGAGCCGTTCCTGTCGCCGTAATAAAAACAGACTTGCCGTCGAAAACGCTTATGTTTCCTGACGTTGCAGAGGTCAAATCTTTGTCATATAACAATTTTCCGAATTTTACGACATCTTTTTTCACCCGAAACTCCTTTTTTGTAAATTATAGCAAATTTTTTGGGCAATCTCAATCGAAAAATGACTAAAATGAAAAGGATTTTATTTTCTAAATTTTGAACCTTGCTTAGTGGCACGACGTTCAAATTCTTTTTCCATTTTGTCGACGAGTTCGAGTTTTTTGCCGAGCCAACGTGGTTGTATGCGGATTTCTCGTTTGCCGTTTCCGGCGAGCCTTTGGACAATCATTTCGGGCGGAAGATATTCTAAAAAGTCGCAAACCGTTGTGATGTAATCATCTTCAGACATTAGATTGATTTTTCCGTCGTTAAACATTTTGTGAATTTTTGTTCCTTCCATGACTGCAAGCATGTGAATTTTTATACCGTCAATGCCCATGCTTGCAAGTGTTTTGGCTGTTTGCATCATATCGTCGTAAGTTTCATTAGGTAAGCCTAAAATAACGTGTGCACAAACGGTCAAACCTCTTTCTTTTGACTTTTTGCAAGCCTTTTCAAAGCAAGCAAAATCATGACCACGGTTGATAAATTTTAATGTTTTTTCATGGACGCTTTGAATTCCGTATTCGACTTGTATGAAACGATTTCCGACGTTGTATGACGAGATTAAATCAAGTTTTTCATCATCTACACAATCTGGTCGGGTTCCGATAGACATTCCAACAATATCGTCGATGAAAACTCTGTCATAGAGGTCTTTTAGGTCACTTACCGGCTTGTAGGTATTTGTGTACGCTTGAAAATATGCTAGGAATTTTTCTGCGTGATATCGATTTTTGATTTTTTGCATACCGACATGAAGTTGTTCTTCAATGGGCAAAGTTGGGGAATATAGCCTTGAAAAACTTCCACTGTCATCACAAAAAATGCACCCTTCTGAAGAGAGTGTTCCGTCTCTGTTTGGACAGGAAAAACCCGCATCGAGGGTGACTTTGTAGACTTTTTGACCGAATCTTTTCTTTAAAAATTCGCTAAATGTCAAATAATAGTCGCTCATTAATTTTCTTGTTCTTCGTGTTGACCGTTGATAGGTGGGTAGATGAAGTGTTCACCGCAATCGGGGCAGACGACTTCTTGTTGTTTGCCTTGAGGGAGTGCTGCAACTTCGAAGAGTTTTTTGCAGCCGGAGTTGGTGCATCTGATAGCCCAAACGGGTCTGATAATTCTTGCCATAAAATATCCTTTACGCTGTAAGTTACATAGAGATGTTAGCATGTAATTTATGAAAAATGCAAATTGTGAAGTGATTTTGCGTTTTTTTTTAAAATGTAGTATGATTAAATTGTTTGAATAATTGTATTTTAGGAAATTATACAAATGCCTGATATAATTGAAAAAACACCAGAGAAAACTCAGAAAAAGACTGACGGAAACGCCCGAGGATTGAGAAAAAGACAAATTTGTATTTTTGCAATTTTTGTAATCCTTTTGTTGACATCAGTTGTTTCTCTCAATTATTTTGTTAATCCTTATCACGTTTTTAGGACGAATATCGGGCTTATTGGGACTTATGATGGAACTTTTGACCGAGAAATTTTGTATCCTCAAATAAAGTTAGGTAAAAATAAAGATTTTTATGGTGCAATATGTGGTTCTTCTGCAGTAATGATAAATATTAGTGAAGAAACCATAAAGAAATATTTTCCAGAGAAAAATGTATGTAAACTTTCCGTTCCGGTAATTAGTTTTTCGGAGCAGTATGATGCTATAAGTAATTTTGTTAAACTGAATCCAGAAGTTAAAAAAATCATCGTTTCTGTTGATTTTTCGGAAGGTACAGAACCTGTCGATAAGAATTTGTTGCCGAAGTTTTCAGGGGCAAATTTGAACCTGCAAGAATTATATTTTTTGTTACTTTCTGGTCAAACCTTGCACTATTCTTGGGGAAACGTTATGCTGACGTATCGGGAATTGTGGTATCCGTCTATTATGTTTGACCTAAAAAAGAATAAATTTTTTGGAAAATTTAAACCTTTTCGAGACTATAAACAAATTCGAATCGACGACCACAATAGATTTCCAAGAGCAAGATACACAGATTGGAACGAAAAAAAATTAAAACCGTCTTTGTTTTCGGTACTTAAAAATATAAAAGATTTTTGCGAAAAAAATGGCATAGAGGTTGTATTTTATACTACACCAGCCCATGCCTATACTTTGTATGATATTTATTATCAAGGGGTTTATGAAGATTTTCAAAATTTCAAACGTGAATTTGTAAAAATAGCACCATTTTATGATTTTTTGTATATATCAGACTACTCAAAAGAACCGGTCTCTGTAAAAAATCCCTATTGGATTGATGCTTCGCATGCTGATCATGTTCTTGGTGATGAGATTGTGAAGAAAGTCGTTACAGGAAAAGGTTCTTATGGCAGGTGGATAACTAAAGATAATGTTGAAAAATATTTGCAACAAGATAAAAAAGATTTGCTTTTGTATGCAAATCAGCATAAAAATGACTTGAAAAAGTTCACAAGTTACGAACACATGGACTTGACGACCGATAACGATATTATTTATATATATGAATAAATTGGTTGATTTTTTCTTTTGGTATTATTAATGCATTTTTTTTGAAAAAAAATCTTTTTTTTAGGTAAAAAAATATCAAAAAATCTCCCCCGAACGCAGGAAATATGAAGAAATGTGAATTGTGAATAATCAAGCGTG